>Ga0306923_10000003_pt1 | contig 503551 bp, 452 predicted proteins | sample sta12Can44000108_FD_203841 | JGI IMG/M metagenome (GOLD analysis project Ga0306923, IMG submission 203841) | Lab enrichment of tropical soil microbial communities from Luquillo Experimental Forest, Puerto Rico - statanox.12C.anox.44.000.108 (v2)... | ecosystem: Environmental > Terrestrial >... | reverse complement strand
TGCGCGCTGGCGAGAAGCTGGAGATTCGCGTCGAGCAGCAACTGCACGAAGTGAAGAAAAACCGCAGGCTCGTTCGTTCATTCTTCAGGGCTCCATCTGTCGCCTATATTTCGGACTGCTGAGTAATTCTGAGTAGAACCGCCAATTTAACAAGACCTACTCGTTGAACAGGTGCTGCGGAGGGAAAATTGCTACTGATTTAGGCATATCGCCGGAATTCGTCTGCTAAGTCCGAATGGCCGCAATCAGCGGTCTTCAGGAGTTATACGAAACAAGCAGGTGCCTCATCGCTGTGCAACACCTCCAGACTCTTGCCTACGATTTAGCCTGCCCGGGATAACCCAGCCTCAGCACTCCACAATATTCACCGCCAACCCACCCCGCGCCGTTTCCTTGTACTTTGTCTTCATGTCGGCGCCGGTCTCGCGCATGGTCTTGATGACCTTGTCCAGGCTGACGAAGTGGCTGCCGTCGCCGCGCAGGGCCATGCGGGCGGCGTTGATGGCCTTGACCGAGGCGATGGCGTTGCGTTCGATGCAGGGGATCTGCACCAGGCCGCCCACGGGGTCGCAGGTCAGGCCCAGGTGGTGTTCCATGCCGATCTCGGCGGCGTTCTCCACCTGCTCGGGCGTGCCCCCCATCACCGCGCACAGCGCGCCGGCGGCCATGGAGCAGGCCACGCCGACCTCGCCCTGGCAACCGACCTCGGCGCCGCTGATGCTGGCGTTCTCCTTGTAAAGGATGCCGATGGCCGCTGCGGTCAGCAAAAAGTCTGTCACGCCGGTGTCGCTGGCGCCGGGAACAAAGCGCGTGTAGTAGTGCAGCACCGCCGGGATGATGCCGGCCGCGCCATTGGTGGGGGCGGTCACCACGCGCCCGCCGGCGGCGTTTTCCTCGTTCACGGCCAGCGCGTAGAGGTTGACCCAGTCCAGCACCTGCAGCGGGTCGCGCAGGGCTTCTTCGGGGCGGGTGGTGAGGGCGTCGCGCAGCGCCTTGGCGCGGCGCTTGACCTTGAAGCCGCCGGGCAGCACGCCCTCGGCGGCGCAGCCACGGCGCACGCAGTCCTGCATCACCTGCCAGATGCGCAACAGGCCGGCGTCGATGTCGGCATCGCTGCGCCAGTGGCGTTCGTTTTGGCGCATGACCTGGGCGATGCTCAGGCCGTGTGCTTTGGTGAGTTGCAGCAGCGCCTCGCCGGTGGTGAAGGGCAGGGGCAGCACGGTGGCGTCGGGGGCGATGACCTTGTGGCGCGTGCCGTCGGCGGCCACTTCGTCGCTGATGATGAAGCCGCCACCTACCGAGTAGTACACCCGGTTGGCCAGCTCGGTGCCCTGCGCGTCCAGCGCCACAAAGCGCATGCCGTTGGCGTGGAAGGGCAGGGGGGCGCGCAGGAACAGCAGATCGTCCTTCTCACGGAAGGTAATGCGCTGCACGCCGCCCAGCACGATGTGGTGGTGGGTGCGGATGTCGGCCAGGATGGGGGCGATGCGCTCCACCTCCACGGTGTCGGGCTCCTGGCCCGAGAGGCCCAGCAGCACCGCCACGTCGCTGGCGTGGCCCTTGCCGGTGGCTCCCAGTGAGCCGTGCAGGTGGCAGCGCACGGTGGCGGTCTGCGCCAGCAGGCCGGCCTGTTGCAGGCGCAGCACGAACTGGCGCGCCGCCCGCATCGGCCCCACGGTGTGGGAGCTGCTGGGGCCGATGCCGATTTTGAACAGGTCGAAGACGGAGACTGCCATGTGTTTTCCGAAAATTTAGTCAGAGTGGAACCGTTCGGGCTGAGCCTGTCGAAGCCTTTTCTGCAAGCCCTTCGACAAGCTCAGGGCGAACGGTGATCGTTGGCTGTGTGTCGTCACTGGTAGGCCAGTGTGACGGAAGGCGCGCGCTTTGCAAAGTGCTGCGCCACATGCCCGACAAGTTGGTGGGCGGTAATGGCCGATAGCGTCCAGCCCAGGTGGCCGTGGCCGGTGTTGTAGAACACGTTGGCGCGCCGGCCCTGGCACACGCGCGGCATCATGTTCGGCATCATCGGGCGCAGGCCGGCCCAGGGCTCCACGCGGCGCGTGCTGACGCCGGGGAAGCATTGGTTGACCCACTGCACCAGCGGGCGGATGCGGTCGGCGCGGATGTCGAGGTCCAGGCCATTGAACTCGGCCGTGCCGGCCACGCGGAAGCGACCTTGGCCCAGGCGGCTGCTGACCAGCTTGGTTTCGTCATCGAGCAGGCTGACCTGCGGCGCGCTGGATTGGCTCTGGTCATCGTCCAGGTGCACGGTGATGGAATAGCCCTTGACCGGGTAGATGTTGAGCCTATCGCCCAACTGTGCCGCAATGCCGCGTCCATGCACGCCGGCGCAGACCACCACGGCGTCAAAACTCTCGGTCTGCACACCGGCATCCGATTGCAGTGTGAGTTGCGCACCGGCGCCGTCGGCACGGGCGTTCAGCACCTGCTGGCCGTGCAGAAACTCCACGCCTTTGCGTGCGCAGGCCTGGGCCAGACCGTTCGTGAACAGGTGGATGTCACCGGTGGAATCGCTCTCGGTGTAATAGCCACCGTAGTAGTCGCCGCGCAAGGTGGGTTCGATGGCGCGCATCTCGTCGGGCGTGACGGCACGGCGCGCCAGACCACCGGCGGCCAGCAGCTTGGAGACCTCGCCCGCATGGTCGAAGCCGGCCTTGTTGCGGTAGATGTGCAGGATGCCCTTGCGCACGTGGTTGAAGTCAATGCCCTCGGCCTTGGCCCAGCCAAACAGGTGTTCGCGTGCGGCAATGGCGAGGCGTGTGGTGGCGATGGTGTTGTCGCGGTACTTCGGGATGGACGCCACGAACTCGGTCATCCAACTCAGCTTGTGCCAGGTGGGTGCCGGGTTCATCAGCAGCGGGGCGTCGGGCGTGAACATCCATTTCAGGCCCTTGGCGATGGTGCTGGGGTGGGTCCAGACCTCGGCGTTGGACGCCGAGAGCTGGCCGCCGTTGGCGTAGGAGGTCTCCATCGCCGCGTAGCGGTTTTTGTCGATGACCGTGACGCGGTAGCCGGCCTGCGACAAGGCGTAGGCGGAGGTAACGCCGGTGATGCCGGCGCCGATGATGGCGATATGGGGTTGACGTTGCATGGTGCACTCTCTCTTTCAAAGCGGTCGGCAAACACAGAAAAGTCGCCCGCCCCACACCATGTGCGGCGAACGACCCCCTCTGTTTGCTACCTGAGAGATTCACGGCGCGCCTGGTTATGGGCGCTGCCGCTTGCTCCTGCGGTGTGCCGGGGTGACCAGACCCACGGCCGCTCTTCAGAGTGCTACGGGATGCAAGCATCCCTGCCCGCAGCGGTCCTTTTGCCTGAGAGTTTCCGGGGTGGTTGCTCCTTCGGCGCCGTGGCTGCTTGCACAGCCGCGAGCTCTCCCGCTGCGGTGCCAGGTCAAGCCTGGCACTGGCGACTGCTGCAACGCGGTGTCGCCAGTTGCCCCCTTGCGGGGGCGTTTACTTCAATCAGCCTTCAACGAGGTCTGCCACTGGCACGCAGGAGCAGAACAGGTTGCGGTCGCCATAGACGTTGTCCACGCGGCCCACGGCCGGCCAGTACTTCACGGCCTTGAGGCTGGCCACCGGGAAGGCACCTTCCTCGCGGCTGTACGGGCGCTCCCACTGCGCGCCCATCAGGCTGGCTGCGGTGTGGGGAGCGTGCTTCAGCGGGTTGTTGTCCTGCGGCCATTCGCCCTTTTCGACCTTGGTGATTTCGCCACGGATGGCGATCATCGCGGCGATGAAGCGGTCCAGCTCGGCCAGGGTTTCGCTTTCGGTGGGTTCCACCATCAGCGTGTTGGGCACGGGGAAGGACAGCGTGGGGGCGTGGAAGCCATAGTCCGCCAGGCGCTTGGCCACGTCTTCGGCCATCACGCCGCAGGTGTCCTTGAAGCCGCGCAGGTCCAGGATGCACTCGTGCGCCACATGGCCGTTGGCGGAGGCGTACAGCGTGGGGTAGTGGTCCTTCAGGCGGGCGCTGACGTAGTTGGCGGCCAGGATGGCGGCCTCGGTCGCGTGGCGCAGGCCGTCCGGGCCCATCATGCGGCAGTACATCCAGCTGATCGGCAGCACGGCGGCATTGCCCAGCGGTGCCGCACTCACGGCGCCGGTGCCGGGCATGCCGCCGGTCTTGTGGCCGGGCAGGAAGGGCACCAGGTCTTCGACCACACAGACGGGGCCGACGCCGGGGCCGCCACCGCCGTGGGGGATGCAGAAGGTCTTGTGCAGGTTCAGGTGGCTGACGTCGCCGCCAAACTCACCGGGCGCGGCCACGCCGACCAGGGCGTTCATGTTGGCGCCGTCCACATACACGCGACCACCGTGGCTGTGCACCAGGGCGCACAGCTCCTTGACCTGGGTCTCGAACACGCCGTGCGTGCTGGGGTAGGTGATCATCACGCAGGCCAGGTTGGCGCTGTGCTGCTCGCACTTGGCCTTGAGGTCGGCCATGTCCACGTTGCCCATGTCGTCGCACTTGGTCACGACCACTTGCAGGCCCACCATCTGGGCGCTGGCCGGGTTGGTGCCGTGGGCGCTGCTGGGGATCAGGCAGATGGTGCGGTGCGCCTCGCCACGGCTGGCGTGCCAGCCCTGGATGGCCAACAGGCCGGCGTACTCGCCCTGGCTGCCGGCATTGGGTTGCAGGCTGATGCCGGCGTAGCCCGTGGCGGCGCACAACCAGGCGCGCAGTTGCGCGTCCAGCTCGGTGTAGCCCTGGCGTTGGTCGGCGGGGGCAAAGGGGTGGATGTTGGCGAACTCCGGCCAGGTGATGGGGATCATCTCGCTGGTGGCGTTGAGCTTCATGGTGCAGCTGCCCAGCGGGATCATGCTGCGGTCCAGCGCCAAGTCCTTGTCCGAGAGCATGCGGATGTAGCGCAGCATGCCGGTCTCGGAGTGGTAGGTGTTGAACACCGGGTGGCTCAGGAAGCTGCTGGTGCGCAGCAGGTTGGCGGGAATCAGCCACTGGGCGTCGGCTTCCAGCGCTTCCACGCTGGGCAGGGCCTGGCCGTCCTTGGCGAAGAAGGACCAGATCAGGGCGATGTCCTCGCGCGTGGTCGTCTCGTCGAGCGAGATGCAGATGTACTCGCCCCAGCCAATTCGGACGTTAGCCCTCGCCGATACTGCGCGAACAGCTATCGAATTGGTAGCATCGCCGGTCTTGAAACACAGCGTGTCGAAGGCGGTGTCATGGTGCGTGGCAGTAAAACCCAGTTGCGCCAGGCCCTTGGACAGGATGGCGGTGAAGGTCGCCACGCGCTGGGCGATGCGCTTCAGGCCCTGGGGGCCGTGGTACACGGCGTACATGCTGGCCACGACGGCCGGCAGCACCTGCGCGGTACAGATGTTGGACGTGGCCTTCTCGCGGCGGATGTGTTGTTCGCGCGTCTGCAGGGCCAGGCGGTAGGCCGGATTGCCGTGCGTGTCCACGCTGACGCCGACCAGGCGGCCGGGCATGGAGCGCTTGTACTCGTCGCGGCAGGCCATGTAGGCGGCGTGCGGGCCGCCGTTGCACAGCGGCATGCCAAAGCGTTGCGTGGTGCCAATCGCAATGTCGGCGCCCATCTCGCCGGGGGGCACCAGCAGCGTCAGCGCCAGCAGGTCGGCGGCGACGATGAAGGCCGCATGCTTGGCGTGGACCTTGTCGGCCTCCGCCTTCCAGTCGGCCAGCCAGCCGCTGCTGGCGGGGTACTGGGTGAGTGCGGCGAAGTAGTCATCGCCGGCAATGGCCGCTTGCCATTCCTCGGCGGAGTTGACGACCTTGACCTCAAAGCCCAGCGGCTTGGCGCGGGTCTTGACCACCTCGATGGTCTGGGGGTGGCAGTCGCCATTGACGACGAACACGTTGCCCTTGGCCTTGACCGAGCGCTTGGCCAGCGTCATGGCTTCGGCGGCGGCGGTGGCCTCGTCCAGCATGGAGGCGTTGGCAATCGGCATGGCCGTCAGGTCGCAGACCATGGTCTGGAAATTGACCAGGGCTTCCATGCGGCCCTGGGAGATTTCGGCCTGGTAGGGCGTGTAGGCGGTGTACCAGGCGGGGTTTTCCAGGATGTTGCGCAGGATCACGCCGGGCGTGTGCGTGCCGTAGTAGCCCTGGCCGATGAAGCTCTTGAAGACCTGGTTCTTGTCGGCCAGCGCCTTCAGCTCGGCCAGTGCGGCGGCCTCGGTGATGGCGGCGGGAATGGCCATCTGGCTGGTACGCGCGATGGAGCGCGGCACGATGCTGGAAATCAGCGCGCTACGCGAGCTTTCGCCGATGGCCTGGAGCATGCGCTGCTCGTCGGCCTCGTCAAAGCCGATGTGGCGGGCGACGAACTCGGTGGCGTTTTCGAGTTGGCGCAGGGTGGGTTGGTTGGTGTGGGGCATGGTTCGCTCAGGCGTTGGCGGAAAAGGCCGTGTAGCTGGTCTCGTCCATCAGGCTGTCGAGTTCGGTGGCGTTGGACAGCTTGACCTTGAAGAACCAGCCGGCGCCCAGCGGGTCGGTGTTGGCCAGGCTGGGGTCGGCGCGCAGGGCTTCGTTCACCTCGGTGATCTCGCCGCTGACGGGCATGTAGACGTCGGCGGCGGCCTTGACGGACTCCACGACGCCAGCGACGGCCTTGGCCTCCAGCGTGGCGCCCACTTCGGGCAGGTCCACGAACACCACGTCGCCCAGCGCGTCTTGCGCGTGGTGGGTGATGCCGACGGTGGCCACAGCGCCTTCAACTTTCAGCCATTCGTGATCGGGGGTGTACTTGAGGGACATGGAAAACTCCTGAAGAAAAAAATATCGATGCAAAGAAACGGTTCAACCGGACCCACACAAAACCAGTGCCGACTGTAGCCGCAACCACGGTCGCGGCCCAGTCGGGGCAATGCCTAGCCGCGGTAGTAGCGGTTGGGCACAAAAGGCATGGCGCTGACCACCATGGGCACGGGCTTGCCGCGCACGATGGCGACCACGTTGCTGCCCAGCGCGCTGAAGGCCGTATCCACATAGCCCATGGCCACACACTGGTTGATCGTCGGGCCGAGCAGGCCGCTGGTGACTTCACCAATCTTGTTGCCGGCGCCGTCCTGCAGCTCGGTGTGCTCGCGCACGGGAATGCGCTCCTGGGCGATGAGGCCAACACGTTTTCGGCTGCCAGCCCTCGTGGAATCTGCGAGAGCAGCTAGTATTTTTGTAGCACCCGGGAAGCCGCCCTCACGCGCGCCACCGGCGCGGCGGATCTTTTGCATGGCCCACAAGAGGCTGGCTTCCACCGGGGTGGTCGTGGTGTCGATGTCGTTGCCGTACAGGCACAGGCCGGCTTCCAGGCGCAGCGAGTTGCGCGCCCCCAGGCCGATGGGCTTGACCTCGGGCTGGGCCAGCAGGGCGCGGGCCAGGGCGTCCGCCTGGGACTCGTGCACGGAGATTTCGAAGCCGTCTTCGCCGGTGTAGCCGCTGCGGGTCAGGAACACGGCTATCTTCTGGCTGCCGGTATCCACTGTGAAGTTGCCGCCGGTCATGAACACCAGCTTTTCCACGCCGGGTGCCAGGCGCGACAGGGCGGTCACGGCCTGCGGACCTTGGAGCGCCAGCAGGGCCATCTCGGGCATGGGGATGACCTGGCAGCGCGAACCGATCTTGGCCTGGATGTGGGCGATGTCGCCCACCTTGCAGGCGCCGTTGACGATGACGAAGATCTCGTTGTTGCCCTTGTTGAAGAACATCAGGTCGTCGATGATGGTGCCTTCTTCCGTGGTCAGCAGGCCGTAGCGCTGCTTGCCGACGGGCAGGTCGATCACGTCGACCGGCATCAGGGTTTCGAACGCGGCTGCAGCGTCGGGGCCGACCAGGCGCAGCTGGCCCATGTGCGACACGTCGAACAGTCCGGCGGCGTTGCGGGTGTGGTTGTGCTCGGCCATCAGGCCGGCGGGGTATTGCACCGGCATGGAGTAGCCGGCAAAGGGGACCATGCGTGCGCCCAGTTCGATGTGCAGGGCGTTGAGCGGCGTGGTCAACAGGGATTCAGTGGGTGCGGACACGGCGGACTCCAGTTCAGGGGGCAAGGTGGTTCCACGGCAGAAACAACTGTTGCGCTGTTCATGCCCTGGGCTGCCCCCGCTGTCCGCTTTACCTGAGAGATTCACCGCCAGGCTCCCGGGGGGGGCGTGCGCGGTTTGCTCCTTCGGTGGGTTGCATCGGGTGCAACCTCTCTCCAGTGGGGATCGTGCTGCGGCATCGCTGCCGCCACACGTTTGTCAGTCCTTTTGCCTGAGCGTTCAGACCGCTGCAATCAGCGGTCCTGCGCCTTCGGCGGCCTTCACGGGGAAGACTCTCTCCTGACCGGTGAATTCTAAACCAGGGACGCCTTGCGGGCCGTTGGCTTGTTGGCAACCCAGCGTGCAAGGCCCACAATGGTCAGCACGGTAGCGACATAGAACACCAGTTGAATGCCGGCCGGCCTGTCGTCGTAGCCGATCAGGGTGTGCATGACCTTGCCCAGCGAGCTATCGCGGGTGAGGACGAATGAGCTGTTCCATAACTGTTCGCCCAACGCCGGCAGTACACCGGCTTGCACCAAGAAGGCAGCACCTTGCGAAGCCATGCCAGCCGCCAGCAAAATGATCATCCAGCCGGTTACGCCGAACAGCCATTTCGCCGGTATCCTGAGCAGGCCGGCGTACAGCCCCCAGCCGCACAATGCGCCGCCGACCACCCCCAAGAGACCGCCGGCCAGCAGCTGTGCGCTGCCACCCTTGTCGGTGGCTGCGATGCCGTAGAGGAACAGCACGGCTTCGGAGCCCTCGCGCATGATGGCTGCGCCGATCACGATGGCCAGCGCGCTCAGACTGGTAGTGCCCTCCCGCACTGCACGGCCGAGGTTGTTCATTTGCCCAGACATTTCCCGTCCGTGGCGACTCATCCAGACCTGGTGCCACGCCAACATGACGACGGCAGTGAACAGCACGCCAGCATTGAAGAACTCCTGTCCAAATCCTTCCGCAGCGCCGGCAATCGCCTCTGCGAATACCGCAACCAGGCCGGCAACGCACAAGCCACCTGCGACTCCGGCAGCAACCCAGATACTGCGATTGGACACCCCACGCGTGGCGGCCAATACGATCCCGACGATCAAGGCCGCTTCCAGAACTTCGCGAAAGACGATCAGTGCGCTACCCAGCATGGCATGCTCCTTTTGGTAACCCGGCTTATTTGACGACCACCACGCCGCGTGCCGTGGCCTGGTTGTATTCGCCAATGAACTTGTAGGTGCCGGGCTTCAGCGGCCCAATGAACACGGCGCCCTCCTTGCCGGCAGGGATCAGCTTTTCGCGGTGCAGGTCGTCGCTGTCAAACTCCTCAGCCGTGCTGTCCTGGTTGATGATGATGAGCTTGACCTTCTTGTCGGCCGAGATTTCAATCTTGTCGGGATCAAAGCGGTGGTCCTTGATCTTGATGGTGAAGACATCGCCTTCTGCGTGGACCGCGGGAGCCCACGCAAGGGCTATGGCAGCAGTGGCAAAGCAGGCGGTGGCAAAGCGTTTCATGGAAATCCTTTCAATCACGATGTAATCCTTGTCAGCGGTCAGCGGTCAGCGAAATTCGTATTCCACGCGCGCACGCAAGGTTCCACGTTCGCTGGCGGCGTTCATTCCAAAAAGGTAGCCCAGTTCATATTTGACTTTGCTTAAAGCACCGGTGCGCAGTTGGCCAACCAGGACCGGGCCTGCCCGCAGGCGTCGCTCGTCCGCCGGGCTGAAATTGCCCCAATCACCGGGTTCATAGTAGATTTCAACGCCGGGTTGAAGGGCGAGGTTGCTGCGCCAGCGCATTTGCAATCGAACTTCGGTTGCGGTGCCTGGGGCGGCGTCGCTACCCAGTTCGCGGGTCAGCAGCAGGTTGAAGGTTGTCAGTGTTTCGCCGAACTCTTTCTGCGCCAGCAGGCCAACGGTGTAGTTGTCATGGTCACCGCTTTGGGCCACTTTTTCGTATTCAAAGAACAAACCCAGATCGGCCCAGTATTCGCCTTGGGGGGTCAGCTGGAATCGGTTTTCCCAGGAGCTGGAATCAAAGTGGTAGCTTCCCTGCGGATCCTGCTTCCATTGCAATTCAAGCTCGGTAGCCCAGTAGGACGTGACGCCGTAGCCGATGGAAATGTTCGCGCTTTGCGCGTTGTCCATCTCGGACTTGTCGTCAAACCTGCGATCAAACTTGGACTCGACCTCAAACTCGCCATGTTCGACGATGGGTGACAGAACATGCTTGGCCGCCTGTGCCGCCGTGCCCGTAACGGCCATCACAAGACCGAAGGTGACGTTGACAAGCAGGCCAGTGAGGCGAGGGTGTGTGGAGTTGGAGGTTAAGAACGCCATGGAGTACCGCTTCTGGATTGTCAACGCAATTGATAATGATTCGCAATATTATAAAGAACTTTGCAACCTTTGAAAAGATGTCGGAACGGTGCCCACAAAAGAAAACGGGGCCAATCGGCCCCGTCTGATTCAATCTGATTGCAATCGGCAATCACATGCCCACGTAGTTGGGGCCGCCACCGCCTTCGGGCGTGACCCATACGATGTTCTGCGTGGGGTCCTTGATGTCGCAGGTCTTGCAGTGCACGCAGTTCTGGGCGTTGATCTGCAGGCGGTCGGTGTTGTCGGGGTTCTTCACGAACTCATACACACCGGCCGGGCAGTAACGTGCCTCGGGGCCGGCGTACTTGGCCAGGTTGATGGCCACGGGCACGGAGGGGTCCTTCAGCGTCAGGTGGGCTGGCTGGTTTTCCTCGTGGTTCACGTTGCCGATGAACACGCTGCTCAAGCGGTCAAACGTGAGCTTGCCGTCGGGCTTGGGATAGTCGATGGGCTTGCACTCGGCGGCGGGCTTGAGGTATTCGTGGTCAGCCTTGTTGCGGCGCAGGGTCCAGGGCATATTGCCGCGCAGGGCAAATTGCTCGAAACCATTGCCCAGCGTAGCCACGGTCAGGCCCCACTTGAACCAGGCCTTGAAGTTGCGGGCCTTGTTGAGTTCCTTGAACAGCCAGCTCTTGTCGAAGGCTTCTGGGTAGGCGCTCAGTTCGTCGTGCTGGCGGTTGGCCTGCAGGGCCTCATAGGCGGCCTCGGCGGCCAGCATTCCGGTCTTGATGGCGGCGTGGCTGCCCTTGATGCGGCTGACGTTCAGAAAACCGGCGTCACAGCCCACCAGGGCGCCACCGGGGAACACGGTCTTGGGCAGGGACATCAGGCCACCGGCGGTGATGGCACGCGCGCCGTAGGACAGGCGCTTGGCAGTGACTTCGCCCTTGTCGTTTTCCAGGTAGTAGCGGATGTTGGGGTGGGTCTTCCAGCGTTGGAATTCCTCGAACGGGCTGAGGTAGGGGTTGCTGTAGTTCAGACCGGTGACAAAGCCCAGTACCACCTTGTTGTCTTCCATGTGGTACATGAAGGAGCCGCCGTAGGTCTGCTCGTCCATGGGCCAGCCGGCGGTGTGCATCGCGAAACCGGCTTGGTGGCGCGACGGGTCGATCTCCCACAGCTCCTTGATGCCGATGCCGTAGGACTGCGGATCGCAGCCTTCGTCGAGCTTGAACTTGGCGATCAATTGCTTGCCCAGGTGGCCGCGCGCGCCTTCGGCGAACACGGTGTACTTGCCCAGCAGTTCCATGCCGATCTGGAAGTTGTCGGTGGGTTCGCCGTCCTTGCCGATACCCATGTTGCCGGTGGCCACGCCCTTGACGGAGCCATCTTCGTTGTAGAGCACCTCGGCGGCAGTGAAGCCCGGGAAGATTTCCACGCCCAGGGCCTCGGCCTGCTCGCCCAACCACTTGGTCAGTGCGCCCAGGCTGATGATGTAGTTGCCATGGTTCTGCGAGCACTCGGGCAGCAGGAAGTTGGGCATGCGAAAACCGGACTTCTCGCTCAGGAAGACCATGGCGTCATCGGTGACGGGCTGGTTCAGCGGGGCGCCCATCTTCTTCCAGTCAGGGAAGAGTTCATTGAGTGCGATCGGGTCCATGATGGCGCCCGACAGGATGTGCGCGCCGGGCTCGGAGCCCTTCTCCAGGACCACCACCGAGACCTCGGTGCCTTTCTCGGCAGCAAGCTGCTTGAGGCGGATGGCGGTGGACAGGCCACCCGGTCCGCCGCCGACAACGACCACGTCGTATTCCATCGATTCGCGTGGGCCGAACTGGGCCAGAATTTCCTCGTTTGTCATGGTGGGTCTCGTTCAATAATGGAGCTAAGTGGATACTGCCTGGCATTGTCGGTTGCCAGCCGGGACTGCAAGGGATTTTAGGCCCTGAATCAACGTAATAGCACGATCGTTCTTTTATTTGTGGAGGTACTCTAGATGGCTTACACCATGGATCTTTCGGGCCGCGTGGCCTTCATCACGGGAGCCTCCAGCGGTCTGGGTGCACAGTTTGCACGAACCTTGTCCGCAGCGGGGGCCGCCGTGGTCCTGGCGAGTCGCCGGGTTGACAGGCTCAAGGACCTGCGCGCCACCATCGACGCCGAGGGCGGAGATGCCCATGTGATCGAACTGGATGTCAACGACTACGACTCCATCAAGTCGGCCGTGGCGCATGCCGAGACCGAAGTGGGCTCCATCGACATCCTGGTCAATAACGCGGGTGTGAGTTCGACCCAGCGCATCCAAGACGCCACGCCGGATGACTTTGACTACATGTTCAATGCCAATGTCAAGGGCGCGTTCTTTGTGGCGCAGGAGGTGGGCAAGCGCATGCTCGCGCGCGCCACGGGTTCGGCGCCAGGAACCTACACCGGGGGACGCATCATCAATGTGGCATCGGTGGCGGGTCTGCGCGTGCTGCCGCAAATTGGTGTGTACTGCATGAGCAAGGCCGCCGTGGTGCAGATGACCAAGGCCATGGCACTGGAGTGGGGCCGCTTTGGCATCAATGTCAATGCGATCTGCCCCGGCTACATCGACACCGAGATCAACCACCGCCACTGGCAGACAGAGGCGGGTCAGAAGCTGGTGCAGATGCTGCCGCGCGGACGTGTGGGGCAACCGCAGGATCTGGATGCCCTCATCGTGATGCTGTGCTCGGACCAAAGTCATTTCATCAACGGAGCGGTGATCTCTGCCGACGATGGCTTTGGTGTGTAGCGGTTGATGCTTATCGCGGTGCCAAGCGGATGGCGCCGTCCAGGCGGATCACTTCGCCATTGAGCATGTCGTTCTCGAAGATGTGCGTGGCCAGCTTGGCGTAGTCCTGCGGCGTGCCCAGGCGGCTGGGGAAGGGCACACTGGCGGCCAGCGCATCCTGCACCTCTTGTGGCATGCCAAACAGCATGGGCGTGCCAAAGATACCGGGGGCGATGGTCATGTTGCGGATGCCATTGCGCGCCAGGTCACGGGCGATGGGCAGGGTCATGCCGACCACGCCGCCCTTGGAGGCGCTGTAGGCTGCCTGGCCGATCTGACCATCATAGGCGGCAACGGAGGCGGTGGAGATCATCGCGCCACGCTCGCCGGTGGCTTCGGGTTCGTTCTTGGCCATGGCATCGGCGGCCAGGCGGATCATGTTGAAGCTGCCGATCAGGTTCACGGTGACGGTCTTGGCGAACAGACCCAGGTTGTGGGCGCCGTTCTTGCCAACGGTCTTTTCAGCCGGGGCGATGCCGGCGCAATTGACCAGACCCATGAGCTTGCCCAGGGACTGGGCCTTGGCGATGACGGCCTGGCCATCGGCCTCCTGGCTCACGTCGCATTTGACAAAGGCGCCATCGATGTCCTTGGCAACGGCCTCGCCTTTTTCAACCTGCATGTCGGCAATCACGACCTTGCCGCCTTTGGCGGCCAGCATACGTGCCGTGCCTTCGCCCAGTCCCGATGCGCCGCCGGTGACGATGAATACCTTGCCTGCAATTTCCATGGTGTCTTCCTTGTGTAAGTGGAGGGTGAATTGACGTTTACGTAAACGTCAATTATGGCGCAAATGTGTGTGATCAATTCGCCGCTTGGGTGAAGGTGCAGTTTTTACTGTTATACTTCCATCTCTCGAATACTGTAGGCGCGTAGCTCAGCTGGTTAGAGCACCACCTTGACATGGTGGGGGTCGTTGGTTCGAGTCCAATCGCGCCTACCAAAATATGCCCCGTCTTTCTGTAAAGACGGGGCTTTTTTGTCTTGGATCATAGGGGCTAGGGTATTCCCAGGGCGGTTGGGGCGAGACCCTCCCTAGAATGTGTTGCACTGCAATACACTCGTGAGCCTCGGGGAGGCCACTTCATTCCATGCACAGCAAATCCAGTCCTGAACGAAAGCCTGCCCAGCGGGTCATCAAGAAATATCCCAATCGCCGTCTGTACGACACGGATACTTCGAGCTACATCACCCTGGCCGAAATCAAACAACTGGTCATGGAGAATGAACCCTGCGTGGTCGTTGATGCCAAGACGGGCGAGGACATCACACGCAGCATTCTGTTGCAGATCATCCTGGAAGAAGAGGCCAACGGCACACCCATGTTCACCGCACCGGTGTTGGCCAACATCATCCGTTTTTATGGTCATGCGATGCAGGGTTTTATGGGCGGCTACCTGGAGAAGAACATCCAGGCCTTGATGGACCTGCAGGCACCCCTCATGCAGGGTACGGCGATGGGCGGCAACCTGTTCCAGCATATGCAGGAGCAAATGCAAAAGCAGACCGAGCAGCTATTGGGCACCTTTGGCCTCAAGCGCTGAGGGAATGGGGGCCTTGCGCCCGTTGCGTGATCAAAAGCTGGGACAATCAGGGGCATGAGTGAAACACTGTCCCCAACACCCCATGTTCCCACCGTTGGTTTCGTGAGCCTTGGTTGCCCCAAGGCCTTGACGGATTCGGAACTGATCCTGACCCAGTTGAGTGCGGAAGGGTACCGCACGTCCAAGACCTTCCAGGGTGCCGACCTGGTGATCGTCAACACCTGCGGCTTCATCGACGATGCCGTGAAGGAAAGCCTGGACACTATTGGTGAAGCGCTGACCGAGAACGGCAAGGTGATCGTCACTGGCTGCCTGGGTGCCAAGACTGGCGACAACGGTGACAACATGGTGCGCCAAGTTCATCCCAAGGTGTTGGCGGTGACTGGTCCGCACGCTACGCAAGAGGTGATGGACGCGGTTCACACCAATCTGCCCAAGCCGCATGATCCTTTCCTGGATCTGGTGCCCAACGCCTTTGGCGTTGCGGGGCTGAAGCTGACGCCGCGGCACTATGCCTATCTGAAGATCAGCGAGGGTTGCAACCACCGTTGCACGTTCTGCATCATTCCCACCATGCGGGGCGATCTGGTGTCGCGTCCCATTGGCGACGTGTTGACCGAGGCGCGCGCCTTGTTTGAAGGCGGCGTCAAAGAACTGTTGGTGATCAGCCAGGATACCTCCGCGTATGGTGTCGACGTGAAATACCGCACCGGCTTCTGGGATGGCAAGCCGGTCAAGACCCGCATGCTGGAACTGGTGCAGACCCTGGGTGAGTTGGCCGAGCCTTATGGGGCCTGGGTGCGCTTGCATTACGTGTACCCGTACCCCAGTGTGGACGAGATCGTTCCGCTGATGGCAACGGGGCGTGTTTTGCCGTACCTGGATGTGCCGTTGCAGCACAGCCACCCAGAGGTGCTGCGCCGCATGAAGCGCCCCGCCAGTGGGGAAAAAAATCTGGAGCGCCTGTTGAAGTGGCGCGAAGCTTGTCCGGAGATTGTGATTCGCAGCACGTTCATCGCGGGCTTCCCGGGTGAGACGGAAGAGGAATTTGCACACCTTCTGGACTTCGTTCGCGAAGCGCAGATTGATCGCGCCGGTTGTTTTGCCTACAGCCCCGTACAGGGTGCGGCCGCGAATGAACTCCCCGGCATGCTTCCCGTGGAGGTTCGGGAGGAGCGTCGGGCTCGCTTCATGGCTGTTGCCGAAGAGGTGTCGGTGGCCAAGTTGCAGCGGCGTGTCGGTTCCATCATGCAGGTGCTGGTGGATTCTGCGCCGGGTCTGGGTAAGAAGGGTGGCCTCGGCAGAAGTTATGCCGATGCGCCGGAGATCGACGGCGTGGTGCGACTGCTGCCGCCGGAGAAGATCAGCAAGACCTTGAAAGTGGGGGAATTCACCAAGGCACGCATCGTAGCGGCACAAGGGCACGACCTCGTCGGTGCGCCCATTTGAAGTTGCGTTTGCGTCACGAATCGTTTGGGCAAAAAAAAGCCGCTGTGTTACAGCGGCTTTTCAATAACTACATTGCTATAGTTGGTGCCCAGAAGAGGACTCGAACCTCCACGACTCTCATCGCTAGTACCTGAAACTAGTGCGTCTACCAATTCCGCCATCTGGGCATCTCAGGAAAGAGAGAAGTATATCAAACATTTCAGCCAAAAACCGGAACTTCACGAAGAAGTTGAAGGAATTGTTCAAGGTCACCGTGATGGGCATGGATTTGTGTCCCGTGATGACGGTGCGCCAGACATCTATTTACCCCCCAATGAGATGCGTGCCGTGCTCCACAAGGATCGTGTCAAGGTGCGCATCGTTCGCAGTGACCGCAAGGGTCGCCCGGAGGGGCGAGTGGTCGAAATCCTGGAGCGTTCAACCCAACCCATCATTGGTCGCCTGTTGCAAGAGAGTGGTGTCTGGCTGGTCGCTCCAGAAGACAAGCGCTATGGCCAGGATGTGTTGATCCCCAAGGGCGCCACCAGCGTGGCCAAGCCGGGGCAGGTAGTGGTGGTCGAGCTCGTGGAGCCCCCCGCGTTGTTTGGCCAGCCGGTGGGGCGCATCAAGGAAGTGCTGGGGGAGGTGGACGATCCCGGCATGGAGATTGAGATTGCCGTGCGCAAGTACAGCGTGCCGCATGAGTTCTCGCAGGCGTGCATCGCGTTGGCGCGAACCCTGCCTGACAAGGTGCGGCCCCAAGATATGGCCGAACGCATCGACCTGACCGATGTGCCGCTGGTGACTATTGACGGCGAGGATGCACGGGATTTCGACGACGCTGTCTATTGTGAGCCCGCCACCAAAGGGCGCGGCAAGTCCGCAGCTAAGGGCTGGCGCCTGTTGGTGGCCATCGCCGACGTGAGCCACTATGTGGAAACGGGCTCCGCCATTGACGTGGATGCCTACGACCGGGCCACGAGCGTCTATTTTCCGCGCCGGGTCATCCCCATGCTGCCGGAGAAATTGTCGAATGGCCTGTGCTCGCTCAACCCCGAAGTGGAGCGTCTTTGCATGGTGTGCGACATGTTTGTCTCGGCCGACGGTGAGGTGCAGGCCTACCAGTTCTATCCTGCAGTGATGTGGAGCCACGCCCGGTTCACCTACACCGAGGTGGCCGCCATCTTGGGCAATACGCGCGGCCCCGAGGCTGCGCGGCGCAAGGACCGTGTGGGTGATCTGCTCAATCTGCATGGTGTGTACCAGGCGTTGATCAAGTCCCGGCAGCGACGGGGTGCCGTGGATTTTGAAACCACCGAGACCCAGATCATTTGCGATGAAAACGGGCGCATCGAGAAGATCGCACCCCGTACCCGCAATGTGGCACACCGCGTGATCGAAGAGGCCATGCTGGCAGCCAACGTGTGCAGTGCGGACTTCATCGCCCAAAGCAAACACCCGGGTCTGTTTCGCGTGCACGAAGGGCCCACGCCTGAGAAGAAGGAGACCTTGCAGAACTACCTGAAGGCCATCGGCCTAGGGCTAAGCATCAGCGATGATCCATCCCCCGGTGAATTTCAGGCCATTGCGGAAGCCACCAAGGACCGTCCTGACGCCCAGCAGATTCACTCCATGCTGCTGCGATCCATGCAGCAAGCGATCTACACGCCTTCCAATAGCGGTCACTTTGGTCTTGCCTATGAGGCCTACACGCATTTCACCAGTCCGATCCGGCGCTACCCTGACCTGTTGGTGCACCGTGTGATCAAGGCCATCCTGGCAAAGACGCGCTACCAGTTGCCGGCTTTGCCCACGCCTGGTGAGGCCCACGCCAAATTGGCACGCAGACTGGAAAAAAACGCCGCAGGTCAGAGTCGTCAACCACCGAAAAAAACAAACGCTGAAAGCATGGCGTGGTTGGCGGCCGGCTTGCACTGCAGCGCGAATGAGCGCCGTGCCGACGAGGCCAGCCGTGATGTAGAGGCGTGGTTGAAGTGCCGCTACATGAAGGAGCATCTGGGCGAGGAATATGGTGGGGTTGTTACCGCGGCAACCAGTTTCGGCATATTTGTTACGCTGGATGACATGTATGTTGAGGGTTTGGTTCACATCACCGAACTGGGCGGAGAGTACTTTCGATTCGACGAGGCACGGCAAGAGTTGCGTGGCGAACGCACTGGTATTCGCTACGCCATCGGGACCCGCGTACGCATCCAGGTGAGCCGTGTGGACCTGGATGGCCGCAGGATCGATTTCCGTCTGGTCGTAGACGGTGAAAACCTGGGTTCCCGAGGTCTTATGGACAAGGGGGCAGGACGGGATGCCAAGAGCCGCTCTACCAAGCCTGATCGCCCGGATCGCCCGGATCGCCAGGCGGCTCGTGCGCCCTCTTTCGTGGTGGAGCCGCGCAAGCGTTCGGCGGGCAAGTCCACCAAGGGAGCTAAGACAGCCAAGTCCACGGACAAGGCGGCCTTGTCGTCAAAAAAAGCATCCCGAAAACGCCACTGACGGCTGCCTAGAAGGTGCGAGCCAGTTTCTGTGCCGTGAGTGCGGCACCGGGCGGCCAGCCGTCGGCCGCGGCTCCGTGCTGATACACCGCCTCGCAGGCGGCGTGAAATGCGCCGCCGCCCGCCGCCAGTTGCGCACCGATCAAGCCGGCCAGCACGTCACCGGTGCCAGCACTGGCTAGGCGTGCGTTGCCGCTGCTGTTGATCCGGGGCACGGTGTGCGGCGCTGCAACCACGGTTCCAGATCCCTTGAGAACGACCGTGCAGACGTACCGATCAGCCAAGGCTTGCACTGCGGCCAATCGATCTGCCTGTATTGCAGAGGTAGGTAGATTCAGCAAGCGTGCCGCTTCTAGGGGGTGGGGTGTGAGCACGGTCGGAGCAGTGCGCTTGGTCAAGAGGGCCTGCAAAGACGGATCACTGGCAATGGCATTCAGCGCGTCGGCATCCAGCACCAATTGGTACGCTTGTCGCAAGAGAGTGGGTAGATGCGTTTGTACGGCGGTTCCGCCGCCACATCCGGCAACGACCGTCAGCGTCGTGTAGTCCAGCTCATGGTTTGAGCGAAACATCAATTCCGGCTGACAGATGTCCAGCGGCATGGCCGCGCTATCCAAGAGCCCCACATAGACCCGCCCCGCACCGCCATACAAAGCGGCGCGTGCGGCCAACAGGGCGGCCCCGGTCATGCCAGGGCTTCCGCCCACTACGGCTACATCACCGTAACTGCCTTTATGTGTGTTGTGCGCACGCGCTTGCGTTGGGGGCGTACCGGTCAAATATGCACGGGGATCAGCAGGTTGCTCCACATTCAAACTGTTGAACCAGATGTCACCACAGGCTTCGCGGCCGTCGGCGGTGAACAAGCCGGGTTTGAGCGTGAGCAGGCTGAGTGTGCAATCGGCTCGGACATGCACGTCGGCACCCTGGCCGGTGTCCGCGTGCAGGCCGCTGGGCACGTCCACGGCGAGTACATGGGCTGCATGGGTATTGATTTGCCGAATCCAATCGGTGCAACGTTCACCGAACGGGCGAATCTGGCCGATGCCGAACAAGGCATCGATGCATAGGTCATAGTCTTGGGGAGGGGCATCAGCGAATACAACGCCGGCTTCCTGTGCACGTATTCTGGAAGCCATGGCATCTACCGGTGGCTGGGTCAGGGGATTGAGGCAGGTCACCACCGGCTGTTTGCCCCAGAGGCGCAGGTGGTGAGCGGCTTCAAAGCCGTCGCCTCCGTTGTTGCCTGGGCCGCAAGGGATCCAAATTTTTTTGCCATGGGGTGCCACCGCAAGGGCCAACTGCGCGACGGCCAAGCCGGCCCGTTGCATCAAAGCATGGGGGCTCAGTTGCGCCGCGACGGCTTGTTCCAGGCTGCGAGAGGCGACGCTGTCGAACAGTGGCCGGGGTGACTGTTGATCTCGGCCGTTTCGCCCCAGTATGCGCTCAGAATTCGTAGTAGTCTCCCTCGCGCGCCAGGCGAATGTCCAAGCCTTGTGCCAGTGACGCATGGCTTTGCAGGGCTTCGGCAAAGGCCGCCTCCAGTGCGTCGTCGCTGCGTGTGGGCTCGTGATGGGTGCAGAACAACATCTTGGCATTGGCACGCCGTGCACTGGCAATGCTGGAACTGAAAGTGCCATGTCCCCAGCCCTTCTTGCTCGGGTACTCGGCGTCGGTGTAGGAGCTGTCCAAAATCAGGACATCCACATCGCGCATGGCTTCGTGAATCATGGCTTCCTTGTCGTTTACAAACACTTGGTATTCGTCATAGCCTTCGTCGCCCGGTTCGTAGATGTTGTAGGGGGGCTCGTGGTCACCAGTGAAAAAGACCGATTTGCCGTGACTTTCGATGCGGTAGCCGAAGTCGATGACCGGATGGTTGAGCATGCAGGGCGTCACCGTGGCGGAGCCGATCTGGACCGGCTCCCCCGGCACCAGGGTGACATATTCAATGCGCGCCTTCATCTCCGCCTCGCGTACCGGGAAATAGCTGTATTGCAACTGCACGGCCATGACCTGCTCAATGCCTTTGCCGGAAACCGGGTCGAAGCCCCCGTGCAGCCGCAAGGTGTTACCGGGGATGAAGTTGGGAATGAAAAAAGGAAGACCCTGAATATGGTCCCAGTGGGAGTGGGTGATCAGTACATTGGCCGTCACCGGCAACTCCGCCAGCAGGGTTTGCGACAAGGGAAAGATGCCGGTGCCGGCGTCCAAAATGATCAACTCGTTGTTATCAGTGCGAATTTCAATGCAGGTGGTGTTGCCGCCGTAGCGCACTGTTTTGGGGCCTGGTGAGGCAATCGACCCGCGAACACCCCAGAATTTGACCTTCATGCTGATCCCTTCCTAGACCGACCGCAGAACAATTGGAGTCGGCATGTTATACTTGAACGGCTTTGCTGGTAACGGGTTTTTCCCATGCTGGCTTGGCAATCGCAAATCCGCCCCGTCAAGGTGTTGATCATCCCGGATTTTTATCCTGGGTGGCAATAAGGGGGCAGGATTTTAGACCTAACCTTTGGAGTAATTCATGGCTGTAACAATGCGCGAAATGCTGGAAGCCGGCGTTCATTTCGGACACCAAACCCGCTTCTGGAACCCCAAGATGGCCCCCTTCATTTTTGGCCATCGCAACAAGATTCACATCATCAACCTGGAAAAGTCGCTGCCGATGTTCCAGGATGCTGCCAAGTTCATCCGTCAACTGGCTGCCAAGCGCGGCACCATTTTGATGGTTGGCACCAAGCGCCAAGCGCGTGAAATCGTGGCTGCCGAAGCGCAGCGCGCCGGCGTTCCGTTTGTTGATCAGCGTTGGCTGGGTGGCATGCTGACGAACTTCAAGACCGTCAAAACTTCCATCAAGCGCCTGAAGGAAATGAAGGCCCAGCAAGAAGCCGGTCTGGACAGCATGAGCAAAAAAGAACAGCTGATGTTCGCTCGTGAGTTGCAAAAGCTGGAAAAGGATATCGGCGGCATTCAGGACATGAACACGCTGCCCGACGCCATCTTCGTGATTGACGTGGGTTACCACAAGATTGCTATTGCCGAAGCACGCAAGCTGGGCATTCCCTTGATTGGCGTGGTGGACTCCAATCACTCTCCCGAAGGCATCGACTATGTGATCCCCGGCAACGATGACTCCTCCAAGGCCGTCACGCTGTACGCCCGCGGCATTGCTGACGCGATCCTGGAAGGTCGCGCCAATGCCGTGGAAGACGTGGTCAAGGCGGTTTCCGCCGAGAGCGGTGACGAGTTCGTTGAGGTGAGCGAAGCTTCTGCTTGAAGCATGCGCCACCCGGAAAAGGGGGCTTCGTGGCCCCTTTTTTTTAGCCTTTATTAAACTATTGAACTGATTACGGAGAATCAAGATGGCTGCAATTACCGCAAGCATGGTTGCTGAACTGCGTGGAAAAACCGATGCCCCCATGATGGAGTGCAAGAAGGCACTGACCGAGGCCGATGGCGACATGGCCAAGGCGGAAGAACTGCTCCGCGTGAAGCTGGGCAGCAAAGCTGGCAAGGCCGCCGCCCGCATCACGGCCGAAGGCGTGGTGGCAGTGAGCGTGGAAGGCAGTGTCGGTTCCATGATTGAAGTCAACTGCGAAACCGACTTCGTGACCAAGAACGACAGCTTCCTGGCCCTGGCCAATGCAGCCGCAACGCTGGTTGCCAAGCACAACCCGGCCGATGTGGCCGCCCTGGGCGAACTCGCCTACAGCCAAGACGGTTTCGGTCCGACGCTGGAAGAAGTGCGCAAGGGCCTGATTGGCAAGATCGGTGAGAACATGACGTTTCGCCGCTTCAAGCGTTTTGCATCGGGCGCTCAACTGGCCACCTACCTGCACGGCACCCGCATTGGCGTGGTTGTCGAGTTCGACGGTGATGCTGTTGCCGCCAAGGACGTTGCCATGCACGTGGCGGCCATGAAGCCGGTGTCTCTCACCAGTGCCGATGTGCCAGCCGAGTTGATCGAGAAGGAGCGCTCTGTGGCTACCGCCAAGGCTGCCGAGTCCGGCAAGCCCGCCGACATCGCCGCCAAGATGATCGAAGGCTCGGTGCAGAAGTACCTGAAGGAAGTCTCCCTGGTCGATCAGGTCTTTGTGAAGGCTGCCGACGGCAAGCAGACCGTGGGCGCCATGCTCAAGGAAAAGGCAACGGCTGTGAAGGGCTTCACCCTGTACGTGGTCGGCGAAGGCATCGAGAAGAAGGTGGACGATTTCGCAGCCGAAGTGGCCGCGCAAGTGGCTGCCGCCAAGCAGGCTGCTTGATTGACAGCCACCCCTCACCACGCGAATTATCGGAGTCACCCATGAGCCAAGAAACCCCCGCCTACAAACGCATTTTGCTGAAGTTGTCGGGAGAAGCCTTGATGGGTGATGACCAATTCGGCATCAACCGCGACACCATCGTACGCATGGTGGATGAGATCGCCGATGTCACCCGTCTGGGTGTCGAAGTGGCGGTGGTGATTGGTGGGGGCAATATTTTTCGTGGTGTTGCGGGCGGCTCAGTGGGCATGGACCGTGCCACCGCCGACTACATGGGCATGCTGGCCACCGTCATGAATGCCCTGGCCCTGGGTGACACCATGAACAAGGCCGGACTGGTGGCGCGCGTCATGTCGGCCATCGGTATTGAGCAGGTTGTGGAGCCCTACGTGCGGCCCAAAGCACTGCAGTATCTGGAAGAAGGCAAGGTTGTCATCTTCGCCGCCGGAACCGGGAACCCCTTTTTCACCACGGACACGGCCGCCGCCCTGCGCGGAGCCGAGATCGGCGCGGAAATCGTGCTCAAGGCCACCAAGGTGGATGGTGTGTACACGGCCGATCCGAAGAAGGATGCAAGCGCTACGCGTTATTCCAAGATCACCTTCAATGACGCAATGTCCCAGAACCTGGGGATCATGGACGCAGCGGCCTTTGCCCTATGCCGAGACCAAAAGCTACCTATCAAGGTGTTTTCCATCTTCAAGCACGGTGCCCTCAAGCGGGTCGTGATGGGGGAGGACGAGGGTACGCTGGTCTACGTATAAAGTGTGGGGTGGACGTAGGCGACGGATCGGATGAGCGGAGTATGAACCATGGCAATTGACGACATTAAGAAGACACTGGACGCCAAGATGGACCAATCCATTGCGGCCCTCAAGCACAACCTGACCAAGATCCGCACGGGGCGCGCCAATCCTGCGCTGCTCGACACAGTGCATGTGGACTACTACGGTTCCATGGTGCCCATCAGCCAGGTGGCGAATCTCTCTTTGCTGGATGCACGTACCATCAGCGTTCAACCCTGGGAGAAGGGCATGGGCGCCAAGATTGAAAAAGCCATTCGCGACAGTGATCTGGGGCTGAACCCCTCCAGCATGGGAGACCTGATCCGCGTTCCCATGCCCATGATGACCGAAGAGCGTCGTCGCGAGTTGACCAAGGTGGTGCGCGGCGAGGGCGAGGGCGCCAAGATCGCTGTGCGCAACCTGCGTCGCGACGCCAACGAGGCGGTCAAAAAACTCGTGAAGGACAAGCTGGCATCCGAAGATGACCAGAAGCGCTCCGAAGCCGATATCCAGAAGGCAACCGACCGCCACATCGCAGAAGTGGATCGGCTGATTGCAGCCAAAGAGCAAGACATCATGGCGGTTTGATTGCCGCTTCATTTGGAAACGGTGATCTCGTATGGCTGATCAGATTGCCGTGCCGCGCCATATAGCCATCGTCATGGATGGCAATGGGCGCTGGGCCTCCAAGCGGTTTCTGCCCCGCATAGCCGGCCACAAGCAGGGGGTCGATGCGCTCAAACGCATCGTCAGCGTCTGCCCCAGTCGCAAGGTCGAAACCCTGACGGTGTTTGCGTTCTCCTCCGAGAACTGGAATCGCCCGGCTGAAGAGGTATCTGGCCTTATGGACATCCTGGCCCTGGCGCTTTCCCGCGAGGTCCCCAAACTGATGCGAGACGGCGTCCGGCTCCATTTCGTGGGCGCCCGGGACAACCTGTCCGAGCGCGTGCGCAAGGGCCTGGCAGAGGCGGAGGCCGCCACGGCTGGCAACAGCATGTTGACCCTCAACGTGTGTTTCAACTACGGTGGCCGCTGGGACATTGCTACGGCCGCCGCGCGCTTGGCGACCGAGGGTAGGCCGATCACGGAGGCCAACCTGTCCGGGGCTTTGTCCTTGGCGCACTCCTCCGATCCCGATCTGATCATCCGCACCGGCAACGAGAAGCGCCTGAGCAACTTTCTGCTGTGGCAGGCGGCCTATTCCGAGCTGTATTTCAGTGAACTGCTGTGGCCCGATTTTGATGAGGCGGCGTTGGATGCCGCCATCGTGGAGTATGCGTCGCGGGAACGCCGGTTTGGAAAGACGTCCGACCAGGTCGCCCGCGAATCGCTGGGCCCGATGCCATAGGGGCTGCCATGCTGAAACAACGAATCATCACGGCGCTCGTGCTGTTGGCCATCCTGCTGCCCGCGGTGTTCTACCCGGTGCCGGAGGCGTTCGCGGTGGTGGCCACCGTGCTGATTGGCGCGGGGGCCTGGGAGTGGGCCCGCATGAACCAATACGGCCCTGGCGCTTCCTTGGCCGCAGGCTTTTCATGCGTGGCGTTGTGCGTTGGGTCTTGGGCTGTAGGCGGTCTTTATGCGCCTTTGAAGGTTCTGTGGGTGCTGGCCGGTGGTGCCTGGGTGGTGCTGGGCGCGTGGTTGCTGTACAGCGGGGTCTCCGCGTGGGCACGTGTGCCGCAGACTTTGCGCCTGGTAGGCGGCATTGTTGCTTTGTGGGTCGCCTGGATCGCCGTGGTTCAAGCGCGGATCATGGGCATCAATTTCCTGTTTTCGGTGTTGGTTCTGGTCTGGATTGCCGACATCTTTGCCTATTTTGCGGGGCGTGCTCTAGGCGGGCGTTTCATCGAACGCAAGCTAGCCCCCAGCATCAGCCCGGGTAAGACCTGGGAGGGCGCCCTTGGCGGCATGGCGGGTGTGGTGGCGTGCGCCTTTGTCTGGCGGGCCCTCGATACCTCTTTGGCTGCGGATGTCGCCAGCTTGTATACCCGTTTGAGTGATGTTCATTGGGGCTTTATGGTGCTTGCTGCGCTGTTCCTGTCGGTCATGAGCGTGGTGGGCGATTTGGTGGAATCCTTGTTCAAGCGCAGCGCGGGTATCAAGGACAGCAGCGGGTTGCTCCCAGGGCATGGCGGTGTCTTGGACCGTGTCGATGCCTTGCTACCCATATTGCCACTGGCCATGATGCTGGGTAGCTTATGAAACCGGAAAAAAGACGGGTGGTTGTCCTGGGGTCGACCGGCTCCATCGGCGTCAACACCCTGGATGTGATTGCGCGGCACCCCGAGCGCTTCGAGGTGTTTGCCCTGACGGCGGCGACCCGTGTTGATGCCATGTTGGCGCAGTGCGCGCGGCACCGGCCCGTGTATGCGGTGATGGCCGACGAAGCCCATGGCCGCGACTTGGAGTCACGCTGCCGTGCCGAGGGCCTATCCACGCAGGTGCTGTGGGGCGCTTCGGCCATTGAGATGGTGGCTAGCCACGAGCAGGCCGACACCGTGATGGCGGCCATCGTCGGTGCTGCCGGTCTGGCGCCCTGTTTGGCGGCGGCACGTACGGGCAAGCGCTTGTTGCTGGCCAACAAGGAAGCCTTGGTGGTGGGCGGGCAACTGTTCATGGATACCGTGGCGACTGGCGGCGCGACCCTGCTCCCCATTGACAGCGAGCATTCCGCCGTCTTTCAGTCGTTGCCGCAAGACCCCAAGGATTGGTTGTCGCGCATCGACAAAATCATCTTGACCGCTTCCGGCGGACCGTTTCGCGCCCGCGACCCCGCCACGCTAGCGGACGTGACGCCGGAGCAAGCCTGCGCGCATCCCAACTGGGTCATGGGGCGCAAGATTTCGGTCGACTCCGCAACCATGATGAACAAGGCCCTGGAAGTGATCGAGGCCCGCTTCCTCTTCGGCGTAGCACCCGAGCAGATTCAGGTTGTCATCCATCCGCAAAGCGTGATCCATTCCATGGTTCAGTTTGTTGACAACTCGGTGGTGGCACAACTGGGTACCCCCGACATGCGCGGTCCGATTGCCTACGGGTTGTCTTGGCCGGAACGTATTGCGTCGGGCGCGACCGCCCTGAACTTTGCCAGCATGGCAAGCCTGACATTCGAGGAAATCGCGGCCGAGGAACACCAACGGCGCTTCCCCGGAATCGGTCTGGCCTGGGAGTCGCTGCGTGCGCCGGCCGGCACCACGGCGGTGTTGAATGCCGCCAATGAGGTGGCGGTGGCAGCGTTTCTGGACCGCCGCATCCGTTATGACCAGATTCACCACCTCAATGTGGAAACCCTGAGCGCCGTGACGCCGCAGCCACCAGCTTCGCTGGAAGACCTGCTGGCGCTGGATCACCACTCGCGGACGGTGGCCGAGTCCTTTGTGGCACGTTGGCAGGTGTAAGCCTCCGCGCGTCTCGCGTTCATGCTGACCCTGTTTGCCTTTCTTTTTGCGATTGCCGTATTGGTGGCGGTGCATGAGTTCGGACACTTTTCGGTGGCGCGCGCCTGTGGTGTGAGGGTGCTGCGGTTCTCGGTGGGTTTCGGCCCGCGTGTGCTGGGTTGGACCTCGCCGAAATCTGGAACCGAGTACGTGGTGGGTTTGCTGCCCATCGGGGGCTATGTCCGCATGCTGGACGAACGCGAAGGCGCGGTGGACCCCAGCGAGCGGCATCTGGCGTTCAATAACCAACCCATACGTAGCCGCGCGGCCATCGTGGTGGCCGGCCCACTGGCGAATTTGGTGTTGGCGGTGTTGTTGTACAGCGTGGTCAACTGGGGTGGAGTGGAGCAGCCCCAGGCGGTGCTCGCCCGCACGGCACAGGGCTCGGTCTTGGCACAGGCTGGTTTCCAAGGTGGCGAACAGGTGTTGCAGGCCGGCTTTGCTGGCGATGCATTGCAACCCGTGTCTTCGTTCGAGAGCCTGCGCTGGTGGGTAGCGCGCGGCGCCCTGGAACACCATGACCTGCAGTTGGAATTCCAACCGCGCCAAGGCCGCAGCTTGCAAATGGCCGTATTGCCGCTGGGTACGGTCGATACGCGCAATGCCGATGCCCAATTGTTTGAGGCAGTCGGCCTGGCGGGGCCGTATTCTATGGCGCGCATCGGCCCCATCCTGCCCGACGGCGCGGCCGCTCGGGCACAACTGCGCGGTGGCGATCTGGTGTTGCGGGTGGACCAGACTGACATCGTTGATGCCGCGCAGCTGCGTGCGCTGATTCGCCAATCCGCGGCCACCGGTGAGGCAACTGCGCAGCAATGGCTGGTGGAGCGTGGTGGAGCACGGTTGCCCCTGACGGTACAGCCCGCCCGTGAACGGGAGGGCGACCATTTCATCGGCCGCGTCGGCGCCGGCATCGGCGCGCCGCCCGCCATGACCGAGGTGCGCTACGGCTTGGTGGACGGCGTGGCGCAGGCCTTGACGCATACGTGGGAGACCTCGGTGCTCACGCTGCGGGTCATGGGCCAGATCGTGGTGGGTAAGGCCTCACTGAACAATCTCAGCGGCCCCATCACCATTGCCGACTATGCGGGCAAGTCGGCGGCCATGGGGTTCACGCAATTTTTGCTGTTTCTCGCTCTGATGAGCATCAGTCTGGGCGTCTTGAATCTGCTGCCGCTGCCGATCTTGGACGGTGGGCACCTGATGTATTATCTTTGGGAGGCGTTTTCTGGAAAGCCTGTGACGCAGCCATGGATTGAACGGCTGCAAAAAGTGGGATTGGTCATCCTGCTGGCAATGATGTCCGTTGCCGTCGTGAACGATGTGACGCGCCTGCTGCGGTGACACCCCAGGGGCTGCCCTCAAACTTCCGGAACACTTTAACTGATGAATATGCAATTCAATCGTAAATTCTTGCGCCGCGTTTCCGTGCTGGCCACTGCCGTGTTGGCCGTCCAGGGGGCGTGGGCCATCGAGCCGTTCACCGTTCAGGATATCCGCGTTGAAGGGCTGCAGCGGGCCGAGGCCGGGACGATCTTTGCATCGCTGCCGGTGCGCGTGGGGGACACCTACAGCGACGAAAAGGCGGCTGCCTCCATCAAGGCCTTGTTCGGTTTGGGCCTGTTCAAGGATGTGCGAATCGAGGTCAATGGCGGCGTGTTGGTGGTCGTGGTCGAGGAGCGTCCCACCATCGCCGACATCGACTTTGTCGGCTCCAAGGAGTTTGACAAGGATGTGCTGAAGAAGGCCTTGCAGCAGATCGGCTTGGCCGATGGCCGCCCCTTCGACAAGGCCCTGGTGGACCGCGCCGAGCAGGAGCTCAAACGCCAATACATCAACCGCAGCATGTATGCGTCCGAGGTGGTGACCACGGTCACGCCGGTGGACCGCAACCGGGTCAACCTGAGTTTTGCCGTGTCCGAGGGCGAACCGGCCCGGATCAGCGAAATCCACATCGTCGGCAACAAGGCCTTCTCGGAGTCCACCCTGCGTGGCCTGTTTGACCTGGATACCGGCGGCTGGTTGAGCTGGTACACAAAGTCGGACCGATATTCGCGCGCCAAGCTCAATGCGGACCTGGAAGCGTTGCGCTCCTACTACCTGGCCCGCGGCTACCTGGAATTCAAGGTGGACAGCACCCAGGTGGCGATCTCGCCCAACAAGCAGGACATGGGCATCACCATCAACGTCACGGAAGGTGATCAGTTCGTCGTGTCCAAGGTCAACCTCCTGGGCAACTTCCTGGGCAAGGACGAGGAGTTCCGCTCCTTGGTGGCCATCCAAGTTGGTCAGCCCTACAACGCGGACCAGGTGGCGCTCACCACCAAGGCCTTCACCGACCACTTTGGCAACTTTGGCTATGCGTTCTCGCGCGTCGAGCCCCGCACCAACATTGATCGCGCCAACAACCGGGTGGAGATCACGCTGCAGGCCGACCCCGCGCGGCGGGTCTATGTGCGCCGCATCAACGTGGCGGGCAACGACCGGACCCGCGACGAGGTGATCCGCCGCGAGTTCCGCCAGTTTGAAGCCTCCTGGTACGACGGCGAAAAGATTCGCCAGACCCGTAACCGGGTTGACCGCCTGGGCTACTTCAAGGAGGTGAACATGGACACCCAGGAAGTTCCGGGTTCCATGGACCAGGTGGACCTGACCGTGACCGTGGCCGAGAAGCCCACCGGCAGCATCAGCCTGGGAGCGGGCATCTCCAGTGCGGACGGTTTTGGTGTGTCCTTCGGTTTCAAGCAGGACAATGCGTTTGGCTCCGGTAACTCCCTGGGTGTGGAACTCAACACCAGCAAGCAGAACCGCGTTCTGGTGTTCAACACCACCAACCCGTATTTCACGGAGGACGGCGTTTCGCGCACCGTCGATCTCTACCAGCGCACGACCAAGCCCTACGTCGATCTCAACAGCTATTCCATCCAGACCACGGGCGCCAGCATCCGGTTCGGCGTGCCATTCACCGAATTCGATACCGTGTTTTTCGGGGTGGGTGTTGACCAGACAACCATCATTCCCGGCACTCTGCTGCCTGTGGTGTACCAGGACTTCGCCAACAAGTTTGGCTTCACCAGCAGCGCAGTGCCACTGACCGTTGGTTGGGGCCGTGATACGCGCGACAGCGCCCTGGTTCCCACCACCGGTAAGGTGATGAAGGCCTCCGCGGAGTGGAGTGTTTCCGGCGAACTGAAATACGCACGCGGCACAACGTCCTATCAACAGTACATTCCCGTCACCAACAAGATTACGGCCGCTCTGAATGCGGAATTGTCCATGGGTGTTGCCACGGGCGATGGCGAATACCCGATCTTCAAGAACTTCTATTCCGGTGGCTTGGGCACGGTGCGCGGCTTTGAGCAGGGCAGCCTGACGACCGGCACGCAGCGCGCTCTGGGCCTGACGGCAACGGGGGGCAACAAGAAGGTCAACTTCAATCTGGAGTTGCTGTCTCCGCTGCCAGGCGGCGGCAAGGACCGCACGCTACGCGTCTATACCTTCTTTGATGCGGGCGGCATCTACGGTGCCGACGAGGCGCTGCAACTGGCCGACATGCGCAGCTCCGTGGGTATCGGTATCAGCTGGATCTCGCCCGTGGGTCCGCTGCGGTTGGCATTTGCCAAACCGATCAAACAATTCGATAACGATAAAATCCAGTCCTTGCAATTCCAGATCGGAAGCTCTTTCTAATGAACATGTCAAAATTTGCCTGGCTTGTGTCGGGCGCATTGGTTCTTTGTACTGGCGCAGCCGCGGCGCAGGAATTCAAGGTTGGGTACGTCAACACGCAGCGCATTACCACGGAATCGGCCCCAGCCAAAACGGCGCAAAGCAAGCTGGAGCAGGAGTTTTCCAAGCGCCAGAAGGAGTTGGCTGACCAGCAGGCCGCCCTGAAGGCCTTTGGCGAGAAGTTTGAGCGTGATGCGCCCATGATGAGCGAAAGCCAGCGCGCCAGCCGCCAGAAGGAAGGCGCCGAAATGACGCGCGATCTGCAGCGCCGCCAGCGTGAATTCCAGGAAGACCTGAACGGCCGTCGCAATGAGGAACTGCAACAGGTACTGGATCGCGCCACCAAGGCCGTCAAGCAGGTGGCCGACAGCGAGAAGTACGACATCGTGATCCAGGAAGTGGTATACGTGAACACCAAGCACGACATCACCGACAAGGTTCTCAAGATCCTCAACACCGCCAATTCCAAGTAAGCCTTGGAAGAACGTGTGTGGAGCATGAAGCGTGATCTGGCTTCCATCATCGCCGCCCTGGGCGGCGATTTGCATGGTGATGGCACGCTGCAGGTGACCGGGCTGGCCCCGCTGGAGGCCGCCACCCCGCAGGACATCAGCTTCCTCAGCAACCCCCGCTACCAGCAGCAGTTGCAGGCCTCCAAGGCTGGCTGCGTCATTGTCGCGCCGGCCATGCGTGAAGCCGCTTTGGCGCGCGGCGCCTGCATCGTTACCGACCAGCCCTACCTGTATTTCGCCAAGCTCACGCAGCTGTGGAAGCAGGGGCGCGATCCGCGTCCGCAGGCCGGTATCCACCCCAGCGCGGTGGTGGATGCGCAGGCGGTGGTCCATCCGTCGGCCAGCATCGGACCGCTGTGCGTGGTCGAGCGCGGCGCGCGCATCGGCGCGGACACGGTGCTGAAGTCGCGCGTTACCGTGGGCGAGGGCTGCATGGTGGGCGAACGCTGCATCCTGCACGCCGGCGTGGTTGTCGGCGCCGACGGCTTTGGCTTCGCGCCCAATGGCGAGGCCTGGGAAAAGATCGAACAACTCGGTGCCGTGCAGATCGGCAACGACGTGGAGATCGGCGCCAACACCTGCATCGACCGTGGTGCCCTGCAGGACACCGTCATCGAAGACGGTGTCAAGCTCGACAACCTGATCCAGATCGGCCACAACGTGCGCGTGGGTCGCAACACCGCCATGGCCGGGTGCGTCGGCGTGGCCGGCAGCGCCACCATCGGACCCAACTGCACCGTGGGCGGCGGCGCCATCATCCTGGGCCATTTGACGGTTGGCGCCAACGTCAATATTTCCGCCGGCACGCTGGTCAGCAAATCGCTGCCCAAGCCCGGCCACTACACCGGAATCTTCCCCGTGGACGACAATGCCAACTGGGAACGCAACGCGGCATCGCTCAAGCAGCTTCATAGCCTGCGCGACCGCATCAAGACTTTGGAAAAAGAGACAAAAAAATGATGGATATCCACGAAATTCTCAAGAAACTGCCGCACCGCTACCCCTTCCTGATGGTGGATCGGGTGACGGCCATCGAAAAAGGAAAGTCCATCCAGGCGATCAAGAATGTGACCATCAACGAGCCCTTCTTCACCGGCCACTTTCCGCAACGCCCGGTCATGCCCGGCGTGATGATGCTCGAAGCCATGGCCCAGGTCGGGGCATTGTTGATTTTCGATTCGGTCGGCGCGAGCACGGACGACAACACGGTGTACTACTTCGCCGGCATTGACGCCGCGCGCTTCAAGCGTCCCGTGGAGCCGGGTGACCAACTGGTGATGGAAGTTTCCATGATTCGTGCCAAGGCTGGAATCTACAAATTTGCGGGTGTCGCAAAGGTGGACGGCAACGTGGCCTGCGAAGCGGAGATGATGTGCACCATGCGCACCGTCGCCTGACCAACCAGGTAGCCGGCTGTGACCCAGATCCACCCCACCGCCATCATCGACCCTGCCGCCGAGCTCGACAGCTCGGTCAGCGTCGGCCCCTACACCGTGATCGGCCCGCATGTGCGCATCGGCGCCGGCACCACGGTCGGACCGCACTGCGTGATCGAAGGCCACACCACCATTGGCCGCGATAACCGCATCTTCCAATTCAACTCGCTGGGTGCCATTCCGCAGGACAAGAAATACGCCGGCGAGCCCTGCGAACTGCGCATTGGCGACCGCAACACGATCCGCGAGTTCTGCACCTTCAACATCGGCTCCCCCGGCGACGCCGGCCTGACCCAGCTCGGCAACGACAACTGGATCATGGCCTACGTGCACCTGGCGCACGACTGCATGGTGGGTGACAACACCATCTTCGCCAACAACGCGCAGTTGGCCGGCCACGTGCACGTGGGCGATTGGGCCATCCTGGGCGGTTTCACGGCGGTGCACCAGTTCGTGCGGCTGGGCGCGCATTGCATGACAGCGATGTGCTCGGCGCTGTTGGCCGATGTGCCGCCCTTCGTGAAGTGCCAGGGCCAGCCGGCCGCGGCGCGCACCATGAACTTTGAAGGCCTGCGGCGGCGCGGTTTTTCGCCCGAGCGCATCAGCGCCGTCAAGGCCATGCACAAGGCGCTGTACCGCGAAGACCTGACCCTGGAGCAGGCCAAGGTCCGCATCGCCGAACTGGGTGCCAAGATGCCGGAGGCCGAGGCCGACGTGGCCATGATGCTGGCCTTCCTGGACCAGACCACGCCCCAGCGCGGCATCGTTCGCTGAACCCTCTGCACATGAGCGATTTGAGCGCCGCCGGGCTGCCCCATGGCGCGAAGGCCCCCGCTATCGCCATGGTGGCCGGCGAGGCCTCCGGCGACCTGCTGGCCGGCCTGATGCTGGGTGGCCTGCGCGCACGCTGGCCCCATCTGCAGGCCGCGGGCATTGGCGGACCGCAGATGGCGCGCCAAGGCTTTGACGCCTGGTGGCAGCACCACAAACTCACCGTGCACGGCTTCGGCTGGGACTTGCTGCGCCGCTACCGTGAGATCGTGGGCATTCGCAACCAGTTACAGGCACGGCTGCTGGCGGACAAGCCGGACGTGTTCATTGGCGTCGATGCACCGGATTTCAACCTCGACCTGGAACGCAACCTGCGTGCCGCCGGTATCCCCACGGTGCACTTTGTCTGCCCCTCGATCTGGGCCTGGCGCGCGGAGCGGGTGCACAAGATCCGCGCCAGCGTGGACCATGTGCTGTGCATCTTCCCGTTCGAGCCCGAACTGCTGGCCAGCCACGGCATCGCCGCCACCTATGTGGGCCATCCGCTGGCCAATGTGATCCCGCTGGAGCCGGACCGTGCCGGCGCGCGTGCCGCCCTGGGCCTGGGCGCGGACGACACCGTGTTGGCCATCCTCCCTGGCAGCCGCCCATCCGAGGTGCGTCACCTGGCCTTGTGCTTCTTTGAGGCTGCAGCCCTCGTCAAACGTGCATGGGCAGCTATTAAATTGATAGTGCCCGCGGTGCCGGCCCTGCGTAGTGCCATTGAGCGTGCTGCGGCCCAAGCGGGCCTGCAAGGGCAGGTGCAGATCGTGGAAGGCCAGTCGCACACCGTGCTGGCGGCCTGCGACCTGACGCTCATCGCCAGCGGCACCGCCACACTGGAGGCGGCCTTGTTCAAGCGGCCCATGGTCATTGCCTACCGCGTGGCCTGGATGTCGTGGCAGATCATGCGGGGCAAGCAGCTGCAGCCCTGGGTGGGCCTGCCCAATATTTTGAGCGGCGACTTCATCGTGCCCGAGTTGATCCAGGACCGCGCCACGCCCCGCGCAATGGCCGATGCCCTGCTGCAGTGGCTGGACGCCATGCGCCACGAGCCTGCGAAAATGGCGGCCTTGCAACAACAATTCACCGCGCTGCACCACAGCCTGCGCCGCGACACCCCCGCACTGGCCACCGATGCGATCGAAAAAATTCTTGCACGCTGAGCAAGCCGCCTTTTCCTGGGATGCTCCCGGTCTGATTGCCGGCGTGGACGAGGCCGGGCGCGGTCCGCTGGCCGGGCCGGTGGTGGCCGCCGCCGTGATCCTGGACGACCAGAATCCCATCCGCGGCCTGGCCGACTCCAAGGTGCTGACTGCGCGCAAACGCGAGCAGTTGTACGACGAAATCCGCGCCAAGGCCCTGTGCTGCTCCATCGCCGAGGCCAGCGTCGCCGAGATCGACGAAATCAACATCCTGCAGGCCACGATGCTGGCCATGCGCCGTGCGGTGGAGGGCTTGCGCTTGAAACCGACCAAGGTGCTGGTGGACGGCAACCGTCTGCCGGTGCTGGACATGCTGGCCGAAGCCATCGTCAAGGGCGACAGCAAGGTAGCCGCCATCTCGGCTGCCTCCATCCTGGCCAAGGTCACGCGCGACCGCTGGTGCGCCGAACTCGATGCGCAGTACCCGCAATACGGCTTTGCCGGCCACAAGGGTTATGGCACGGCCGAACACCTGCAGGCGCTGCAGACGCACGGCGCCTGCCCCGAGCACCGCAAGAGTTTCAGCCCAGTGGCCAAGGTGTTGGTGTGAACCAGCCGCTGCACATCACCTCGCGCGACAACCCGCTGCTCAAGGAGCTGCGCAAGCTTGCCCACGAGAACACGGCCTACCGCAAGGCCGGACGTATCTGGATCGAGGGCGACCACCTGTGCAGCGCGGCCCTGCAGCGCGGCGTCAAGCCGGCCGTGGCCGTGTTCTCTGAGGAATATGGGCCGCTAGCCCTCGCAGAATATGCACAGGCAGCTATCAAAAGCATAGTGATTCCCCAGAAGCTGTTCGCCGATCTGAGTGGTCTGGAGTCACCCGCCGGCATGGGCTTCGTGCTGGACCTGCCGGTGGATACCGCCATGCAGGCCGGCGCGGCCACCGTCATCCTGGACCGGGTGCAGGACGCCGGCAACGTGGGCTCCATCCTGCGCAGTGCTGGGGCTTTTGGCTTCAAGCAGGTGCTGGCGCTCAAGGGAACGGCCGCGCTGTGGTCGCCCAAGGTGCTGCGCGCCGGCATGGGCGCGCACTTTGGCCTGCACCTGCTGGAGGGGCTGGAACTGGCGGACCTGGCAGCCTTGCAGGTGCCGATTGCCGTCACCAGTTCGCACCAGGGGGAGTTGATTCAGAACCTGGCACTGCCCATGCCCTGCGCCTGGGCCATGGGCCACGAAGGGCAGGGCGTGGGCCCGGAGCTGATGGCGCGCGCGGCCCTGCATGTACGCATCGGCCAGCCCGGCGGCGAGGAATCGCTCAACGTGGCCGCCGCCGCTGCCATCTGCTTGCACGCCAGCAGTCTGGCCTGACCGCCCGCCATGCCCCGTCGCGGGGGTCGGAATAGGTCAACACGGGCGGCGGGGAGTCACCCCTCCGCTATAATGGGAGGCTTTCCAGAAAACAGCCGTCCCTAGCGCATTTCAAGCACTTTCCCAACCACAACAGCAGCCAAGAATTGTTCTTGAGCACGCTAGGGGCTACCCGTAACTCACTCGGAGAACCCAGTGCTTTTGTCTCTCAAGGGAACCACCCCTCCCGCCATCCTGGCGCTCGCAGACGGCACGGTCTACATTGGCAATTCCATCGGAGCCGCCGGCTCCACCGTCGGTGAAGTCGTGTTCAACACGTCCATGACCGGCTACCAGGAGATCCTCACCGATCCCAGCTATTGCCAGCAGATCGTCACCCTCACGTACCCCCACATCGGCAACTACGGTACCAATGCCGAAGATGTGGAGTCCGGCAAGGTCCACGCCGCAGGTCTCATCATCCGTGATCTGCCCCTGGTGGCTTCCAACTTCCGCAGCACCGCCACGCTCAGCGACTACCTGACGCAGGCCGGCACCGTGGCCATTGCCAACATCGACACCCGCCAACTGACCCGCCAACTGCGCACCCAGGGCGCGCAAAACGGTTGCATCCTGGCCTTGGCTGCTGGCGAGGCGGTCACACCCGCCGCCGTGGACAAGGCCATTGCCCTGGCCAAGGCTGCACCGGCCATGTCCGGCCTGGACCTGGCCAAGGTGGTCACCCAGACTGGCACCACCCAGTGGACCGAGTCCGAATGGACTTTGGGCACGGGCTACGGCCAGCAGACCGCGCCACGTTTCCACGTGGTGGCCTACGACTTTGGCGTCAAGAAGAACATCCTGCGCATGCTGGCTGAGCGCGGCTGCAAGGTCACCGTGGTACCGGCGCAGACCAGCGCCGCCCAGGCCATGGCCCACCAGCCCGATGGCATCTTCCTGAGCAACGGCCCCGGTGACCCGGAGCCCTGCGACTACGCCATCACCGCCGCCAAGGCGTTGATCGAGTCCGGCATCCCCACGTTCGGTATTTGCCTGGGCCACCAGATCATGGCCTTGGCCTCTGGCGCCAAGACGTTCAAGATGAAGTTCGGCCACCACGGCGCCAACCACCCGGTGAAGGACCTGGACAGCGGCCGCGTTTCCATCACCAGCCAGAACCACGGTTTTGCGGTGGATGAAAAATCCCTGCCCGCCAATCTGCGTCCGACGCACGTGAGCCTGTTCGACCACACGCTGCAGGGCCTGGAGCGCACGGACAAGCCGGCTTTCTGCTTCCAGGGTCACCCCGAAGCCTCGCCCGGTCCGCACGACATCGGTTACTTGTTTGACCGCTTCATCACCTCCATGGAAACCAAGGCGGGGAAAGCAGCATGAGTTTTTACGGCGTCACCGATATCTGGACCTACGTGATCGGGGCCTTCGGCATCATCCTGCTGCCCGGCCCCAATTCGGTGTTCGTGCTGTCGGTGGCCACGTCCCGTGGTGTCAAGGCTGGCATGCAAGGCGCCTGCGGCGTGTTCGTGGGTGACACCGTGCTGCTGACCCTCACCGCATTCGGCGCAGCCAGCCTGCTGCACACCTATCCGGCCCTGTTCATGGTGGTGAAGTACGCCGGTGCTGCCTACCTGTTCTGGGTCGGTCTGAACCTGCTGTGGGGTTCCATTCAGAAGTGGCGCTACCCGGCACCCGAGCAGGCGGCGGTGGCCGAGACCCCGGCCCATCTGGCGCACCCGTTCAAGCGGGCGCTGGTGATCAGCCTGCTGAACCCCAAGGCCATTTTGTTTTTGCTGTCGTTCTTCGTGCAGTTCATCGACCCTGCCTACGACACGCCCGCCATCCCCTTCCTGATCCTGAGCACCATCCTGATGCTGTTCAGCGCGCTGTACCTGTTCGGCCTGATCTTTGCCGGCGCTCGCCTGGCCCAGGGTTTCCGACGACGCAAGCGCCTGACCAGCGGCCTTTCCGGCGCGGTGGGCGGTTTGTTTGTGTGGTTCGGCTCCAAGCTGGCGACCGCCAACCTGAATTGATAGATTGAATGAAAAAGTAAAGAGCAGTCCAAATGCCAAAACGTACCGACATTAAAAGCATCCTCATCATCGGCGCCGGCCCCATCATCATCGGCCAGGCCTGCGAGTTCGACTATTCCGGCGTGCAGGCCTGCAAGGCCCTGCGTGAAGAGGGCTACAAGGTCATCCTGATCAACAGCAACCCCGCGACGATCATGACTGACCCGGCCACGGCCGACGTCACTTACATCGAGCCCATCACCTGGCAGACGGTCGAGAAGATCATCGCCAAGGAGCGCCCCGACGCCATCTTGCCGACCATGGGCGGCCAGACCGCGCTGAACTGTGCGCTGGACCTGTGGCACCACGGCGTGCTGGAGAAATACAAGGTCGAACTGATCGGCGCCACGCCCGAGGCCATCGACAAGGCCGAAGACCGCCTGAAGTTCAAGGACGCCATGACCAAGATCGGTCTGGGCTCCGCGCGCTCCGGCATTGCCCACAGCATGGAAGAAGCCTGGGGCGTGCAGAAGCATGTGGGCTTCCCCACCGTGATCCGCCCCAGCTTCACGCTGGGCGGCACCGGCGGCGGCATTGCCTACAACCCCGAAGAGTTCGAGACCATCTGCAAGCGCGGCCTGGAAGCCTCGCCCACCAACGAGCTGCTGATCGAAGAGTCACTGCTCGGTTGGAAAGAGTACGAGATGGAAGTGGTGCGCGACAAGGCGGACAACTGCATCATTGTCTGCTCCATCGAAAACCTGGACCCCATGGGCGTGCACACCGGTGACTCCATCACCGTGGCCCCGGCCCAGACGCTGACCGACAAGGAATACCAGATCCTGCGCGACGCCTCGCTGGCCGTGCTGCGCGAGATTGGCGTGGACACCGGTGGCTCCAACGTGCAGTTCTCCATCAACCCCAAGGACGGTCGCATGATCGTCATCGAGATGAACCCGCGCGTGAGTCGCTCCTCGGCGCTGGCCTCCAAGGCCACGGGTTTCCCGATTGCCAAGATCGCCGCCAAGCTGGCCGTGGGTTTCACGCTGGACGAACTGAAGAACGACATCACTGGTGGTGCCACCCCCGCGTCGTTCGAGCCCAGCATCGACTACGTGGTGACCAAGATCCCGCGTTTCGCGTTCGAAAAATTCCCCGCTGCCGACAGCCGCCTGACCACGCAGATGAAGTCCGTGGGCGAGGTCATGGCCATGGGCCGCACCTTCCAGGAGTCCTTCCAGAAGGCCCTGCGTGGCCTGGAAGTGGGTGTGGATGGCCTGAACGAAAAAACGCAAGACCGCGAGGTGCTGGAAAAGGAACTGGGCGAGCCCGGTCCCGAGCGCATCTGGTACGTGGGCGATGCTTTCGCCCAGGGCATGAGCGTGGACGAAGTCTTTGCACTCACGAAGATCGACCGTTGGTTCCTGGTGCAGATCGAGCAGATCGTCAAGATCGAGCTGGAAATCGAACGCCTGCCGCAACCCGCCAGCGGCACGGCATTCGACAAGATCGACGCCGCCACGCTGCGCGCCCTGAAGCAAAAGGGCTTTTCCGACCGTCGCCTGGCGCGCCAGTTCAAGACCACCGACAAGGCCGTGCGCGAGAAGCGCCGCGCCCTGGGCGTGCGCCCGGTCTACAAGCGGGTGGACACCTGCGCCGCCGAATTCGGCACCAACACCGCCTACATGTACTCCACCTATGAGTCCGAAGGCGCCGAGTGCGAGGCCGCACCGACCAACAACAAGAAGATCATGGTGCTCGGTGGCGGCCCCAACCGCATCGGCCAAGGCATCGAGTTCGACTACTGCTGCGTGCACGCCGCGCTGGCCATGCGCGAGGACGGGTACGAGACCATCATGGTCAACTGCAACCCCGAGACCGTGTCCACCGACTACGACACGTCTGACCGCCTGTACTTCGAGCCGCTGACGCTGGAAGACGTGCTGGAAATCGTCGACAAGGAAAAGCCGGTGGGCGTGATCGTCCAGTACGGCGGCCAGACGCCCTTGAAGCTGGCACTGGACCTGGAAGCCAATGGCGTGCCCATCATCGGCACCACGCCGGACATGATCGACGCCGCCGAAGACCGCGAGCGCTTCCAGAAGCTGCTGCACGAGTTGCAACTGCGCCAGCCGCCCAATGCCACGGCCCGCACCGAGCCAGAGGCCCTGGAAAAGGCCGCCGCCTTGGGCTACCCCCTGGTGGTGCGCCCCAGCTACGTGCTGGGTGGCCGTGCCATGGAAATCGTGCACGAGCAGCGTGACCTGGAGCGCTACATGCGCGAGGCCGTCAAGGTGTCCAACGACAGCCCCGTGCTGCTGGACCGCTTCCTGAACGACGCCATCGAGTGCGATGTGGACTGCATCCGTGATGCCACCGGTGCCACCTTCATCGGTGGCGTGATGGAGCACATCGAACAGGCCGGCGTGCACAGCGGCGACTCCGCCTGCTCGCTGCCGCCCTACAGCCTGCGCGCCGAGACCGTAGCCGAACTCAAGCGCCAAAGCGCGGCCATGGCCGGCGCCCTGAACGTGGTGGGCCTGATGAACGTGCAGTTCGCCATCCAGCAGGTGGACGGCAAGGACATCATCTATGTGCTCGAAGTGAACCCGCGTGCCTCGCGCACCGTGCCCTATGTGTCCAAGGCCACCGGCATCCAACTGGCCAAGGTGGCGGCGCGCTGCATGGCCGGCCAGACCCTGGCAGCCCAAGGCATCACCGAGGAAGTCACGCCGCCGTATTTCAGCGTGAAGGAGGCCGTGTTCCCGTTTGTCAAGTTCCCCGGCGTGGACACCATCCTCGGCCCGGAGATGAAGTCCACTGGTGAGGTGATGGGCGTTGGCAAGACCTTTGGCGAGGCCTTCGTGAAGTCGCAGTTGGGGGCAGGAGCCAAGCTCCCACGTTCGGGCAAGGCCTTCATCTCGGTCAAGCAGAGCGACAAGCCGCGCGCCGTTGAGGTGGCGCGCAAGCTGGTGGAACTGGGCTTCACCCTGGTGGCCACCAAGGGTACGGCCGCGAGCATCAACGCCGCCGGCGTGCCCTGCGACGTAGTCAACAAGGTCACGGAAGGCCGCCCGCACATCGTGGACATGATCAAGAACGAGCCCCTGGCCATGGTCATCAACACGGTGGAAGAGCGCCGCAACGCCATCGCCGATTCGCGCCAGATCCGCACCTCGGCGCTGCTGGCCCGCATCACGACCTACACGACCATCGCCGGTGCCGAGGCCGCGGTGGAAGGCATGAAGTACCTGGATCAGCTCGACGTGATCTCGGTGCAGGAGATGCATGGCCAACTGGCCGCATAAATAGGCATAATCTGACCCCATAGCGAGGACAGTGCCGCGCGCGAGCGCCGCACTGTCCTTGTACTTTGTGGCAGCGTAGAAATTGAGAGAGACACCATGGCTACCTATCCCATCACCAAGCGCGGCGCTGAAATGCTCAAGGCGGAACTGCACAAGCTCAAGACCGTCGAGCGCCCCTCCGTCATCCAGGCCATCGCCGAGGCACGCTCCCAGGGCGACCTGAGCGAAAACGCCGACTACGACGCCGCCAAGGAACGCCAGGGCTTCATCGAAGGCCGCATCCTGGAAGTGGAGGGCAAGCTGTCGGCCGCCCAGGTGATCGACCCGAGCGGCATCCATGCCGATGGCCGCGTGGTGTTTGGCGCCACGGTGGAGTTGGAAGACGAGGACAGCGGCGACCGCGTCAAGTACCAGATCGTGGGCGAGGACGAGGCCGACATCAAGCAAGGCCTGATCAACATCAGCTCCCCCATCGCCCGCGCGCTGATTGGCAAGGAGGAGGGCGATACCGCCGTCGTCATGGCCCCGGGTGGCGAGCGTTCCTACGAAGTGGTGGCGGTCCAGTACATCTGAGGCAGCATGTTCCTGCGCGCCCTGCCGGTCTGGTTGGCAGCCCTGTGGTGGGGCAGCCTGACCACCATTGGCTTTTTGGTGGTGCCCCTGCTGTTTGTGCACCTGCCCAGCCCGGCGATGGCCGGCGCCATGGCCGCCAAGCTGTTCAGCGCCCAGACCACCGTGTCGGTGGGGTGTGGCTTGATTCTGCTCATGTTCCTAAGGTCAAACAAGGCTCCAGCCCTCGTGGACAGTGCACAGACCGCTATGCTTTTCATAGTGGGCGGGATTCTGCTGGCGCTGCTGGTGGAGTTCGGCGTGGCGCCCCACATCGTTGCGCGCGACAACCTGGTGCTGTGGCACCGGGTGGGCACGGGGATGTATGTCGTTCAGTGGGTCTGTGCCAGCGCGGTGTTGGGGCGATTGGCCAATTTCAACACCGCTCCACGCCATGGCGGGTAATGCCGGGGGCCGATTTCTGGGCCTTTGACAGCATGAGGCCCCCGGCATTGCCCGTCGTGGCAGGCTACTCTGTAGGGGATTTCAGGTCTGGCTGCGTTTCTTGACGCTGACCTTGGCCTTGGGTTTGGCGCGCTTGATGTTGCCGCCTGCCGTCAGGCGCTGGTTGCCCAGCACGCGCAGGGTCTTGATCTCGGGGCGCTGGCCGGGGCGCTTGGAGTTTTTGAGTACCCGAACCTCGCGCGGACCCGGCATGCGGTCTTCGTCCAGTACACGCTCTTTCACCGGCTTGGGTCGCCACAGCACCAGCAACTTGCCGATGTGCTGGATGGGTGCCGCGTTGAGTTCCTCGGCCAGTGTCTGGAACATTGCTTCACGCGCGACGCGGTCGTCCGAGAACACGCGGACCTTGATCAGGCCATGGGCATTCAGCGCGGCGTCGATCTCTTTTTTGACGCCGGGCGTGAGGCCGTCGCCACCGACCATGACGACGGGGTCCAGGTGGTGGGCTTCGGCGCGGTGTTCCTTGCGCTGGGCGGGAGTCAGTTGAATTTGGGGCATGCCGGTATTATCGACGCAATGAAAAGTTCCACCAAAAGCAGCAAGGTCAACAAGGCCTGGCTGCACGACCACATCACCGACCCCTACGTCAAGCTGGCGAACAAAGAGGGCTACCGCGCCCGCGCCGCCTACAAGCTCAAGGAAATCGACGAAACCCTGCACCTGATCAAGCCCGGCTACCTGGTGGTGGACCTGGGCTGCACGCCCGGTGCCTGGAGCCAATACGTGCGCCGGCGCCTGTCACCCTCCGGGGCGGCGGTGGGCGAACTGGACGGCACCATCATCGGGCTGGACATCCTGCCCATGGAGCCGATTGAAGGCGTGACCTTCATCCAGGGCGATTTCCGCGAGGCGGAGGTGCTGGCCCAGTTGGAGGCCGCTTTGCAGGGCCGCCAGGCCGACATCGTGGTGTCCGACATGGCGCCCAACCTGTCCGGCATTTCCTCGGCGGATGCCGCACGGGTGGAGCATTTGATCGAACTGGCCATCGACTTCGCCCAGAACCACATGAAACCCCAGGGCACCCTGGTGGCCAAGGTATTCCACGGCCCCAGCTACAACGACGTGGTGCAGCACTTCAAGGCAGCTTTCCAGACGGTCAAGCCGTTCAAGCCCAAGGCCTCGCGCGACCGCTCCTCCGAAACCTTTCTGGTGGGCACCGGGCTCAAATAGTCAGTCCCGGCGCCGGCATAACCTTGCTGGACTTGGGGCGGAAAACCGGAAAATTGCCGCCGGCTTTACTTGAAACGCCTAAAATGGGGCCCAGATACGCACGGTGGGCGCATCCGTCCCCCTTCTGGAGCTTCGCTTGAATAATCAGTGGTTTTCGAAAATTGCAGTGTGGTTGGTGATCGGCCTGGTGCTGTTCACCGTGTTCAAGCAATTTGACACACGCGGCACGGCTGGTGCCAATATGCTGGGCTATTCCGACTTCTTGGAAGAGGTCCGCAACAAGCACATCAAGAGCGCCATCATCCAGGAAGGCCAGGGCGGCAGCACCGAAATCGTGGCCGTCACCACCGATGACCGCAAGATCCGCACCACGGCCACCTACCTGGACCGCGGCTTGGTCGGCGACCTGATCAACAACGGCGTCAAGTTCGACGTCAAGCCGCGCGAAGAAGGCTCCCTGCTCATGACCCTGTTGGTCAGCTGGGGCCCGATGCTGCTGCTGGTGGGCGTCTGGATCTACTTCATGCGCCAGATGCAGGGCGGTGGCAAGGGCGGGGCGTTCAGCTTCGGCAAGAGCAAGGCGCGTTTGCTGGACGAAACCACCAATACCGTCACCTTCGCCGACGTGGCCGGTTGCGACGAGGCCAAGGAAGAGGTCAAGGAGGTCGTGGACTTCCTGAAAGACCCCGCCAAGTTCCAGAAGCTGGGCGGCCGCATCCCGCGCGGTCTGCTGCTGGTCGGCCCCCCCGGTACTGGCAAGACCCTGCTGGCCAAGTCCATCGCCGGCGAGGCCAAGGTGCCGTTCTTCAGCATTTCCGGTTCCGACTTCGTGGAGATGTTTGTCGGCGTGGGCGCATCCCGTGTGCGCGACATGTTCGAGAACGCCAAGAAGAACGCACCCTGCATCATCTTCATCGACGAAATCGACGCCGTCGGCCGCCAGCGCGGTGCCGGCCTGGGCGGTGGCAATGACGAACGCGAACAGACGTTGAACCAGATGCTGGTCGAGATGGACGGTTTCGAGACCAACCTGGGCGTGATCGTGGTCGCCGCCACCAACCGCCCCGACATCCTGGATGCCGCCCTGTTGCGCCCCGGCCGTTTCGACCGCCAGGTGTATGTGACGCTGCCCGACATCCGTGGCCGCGAACAAATCCTGAACGTGCACATGCGCAAGGTACCGCTGGGCCAGGACGTCAGCGCCAGCATCATCGCCCGCGGCACGCCCGGCATGTCCGGCGCCGACCTGGCCAACCTGTGCAACGAGGCCGCCCTGATGGCCGCCCGTCGCAACGCCCGCGTTGTGGAGATGCAGGACTTCGAGAAGGCCAAGGACAAGATATTCATGGGCCCCGAGCGCAAGAGCATGGTCATGCCCGAGCCCGAGCGCCGCAACACCGCCTACCACGAGGCCGGCCACGCCCTGATCGGCAAGCTGCTACCCAAGTGCGATCCGGTGCACAAGGTCACCATCATCCCGCGCGGTCGCGCCCTGGGCGTGACCATGAGCCTGCCCGAGCAGGACCGCTACAGCCAGGACAAGGAGTTCATGCTGAACCAGATCAGCATGTTGTTTGGCGGCCGTATCGCCGAAGAAGTCTTCATGAAGCAGATGACCACCGGCGCCAGCAACGACTTCGAGCGTGCCACCCACATCGCCCGCGACATGGTGATGAAGTACGGCATGACGGACGCCCTGGGCCCCATGGTTTACGCCGAGGACGAGGGCGAGGTCTTCCTGGGCCGCTCGGTGACCCGCACCAACAACGTGTCCAGCTCCACGCTGCTAAAGATCGAGACCGAGATCCGCCGCATCATCGACGAGCAGTACGCCCTGGCGCGCCGCCTGATCGAGGAGCACAGCGACAAGATGCACGCCATGGCCAAGGCCCTGCTGGAGTGGGAAACCATCGACGCCGAGCAGATCGACGACATCATGGCCGGCAAGGAGCCGCGCCCGCCCAAGGACTGGACGCCGCGTTCGCCCAACTCCGGTGGTGGTGGCAGTGGCGGGGCACCTGCCGTTGCGGCCGATCCACGGCCCACCGCTGCCTGATCCGCATCGCGCATGACAAACGGGGCCTTGTGCCCCGTTTTCTTTACCCAGGGGAGAACACACACATGGACTGGCAAACCAGCCGCTTTCGACTTGACCTGCGCACGCCCAAGGTCATGGGCATCGTCAACGTCACGCCCGACTCGTTTTCGGACGGTGGCCAGTACGCCAGCCTGGAGGCCGCGCGCAACCACTGTGAGCAGCTGGTGCGCGATGGTGCCGACATCCTGGACATCGGTGGCGAATCCACCCGCCCCGGCGCCCAGGCGCTGGCGGTGGAGGATGAACTGGCGCGCGTGCTGCCCGTCATCCGCCATGCGGTGACCCTGGGCGTGCCGGTGTCAGTGGACACCTACAAGCCCGCCGTGATGCAGGCCGCGCTGGACCTGGGCGCCGACATCCTGAACGACGTCTGGGCCCTGCGCTGGCGTGCCTCGCCCGATGCGCCCAGCGCGCTGGACGTGGTCAAGGCCCACCCGCGCTGCGGCGTGTGCATCATGCACATGCACCGCGATCCACAGACCATGCAGGTGGCCCCCATGGAGGGCGACGTGGTGCCACAGGTGCTATCGTTTCTGGAGCAGACCGCGCAGCAACTGCGAGGGCTGGGCGTGGATTCGGACCGCATCTGCATCGACCCCGGCATCGGCTTTGGCAAGACCGTGCAGCAGAACTTTGCGCTACTCGCGCAGCAATCCAGCCTGCTGCCGTTGGGCTATCCGGTGCTGGCCGGTTGGTCGCGCAAGTCGTCGCTGGCGGCGGTGACGCAGCGTTCGCTCTCCAACGTGGCCACGCTCGATATCCGCGACCGCCTGGTGCCCAGCGTCACGGCGGCGCTGCTGGCCGTGCAAAATGGCGCCCACGTGGTGCGCGTGCATGATGTCAAGGAAACGGTGCAGGCCCTGAAGGTCTTTGACGCCATGCAGCAGCAGGTCTGAACGCCGCCCGACACAACAACCCAAAGAAAACCCATCCCCATGACCCGACACTATTTCGGCACCGACGGCATTCGCGGCACGGTCGGCCAAGCCCCCATCACCCCCGACTTTGTCATGCGCCTGGCCCATGCCGTGGGCCGCGTGCTCAAGCGCACGGAGTCCCGCCCCACCGTGCTCATCGGCAAGGACACGCGCATCTCCGGCTACATGCTGGAAAGCGCGCTGGAGAGCGGCTTCAACTCCGCCGGCGTGGACGTGGTGCTGCTCGGCCCGCTGCCCACGCCCGGCGTGGCCTACCTCACGCGGGCGCAACGCGCATCGCTGGGCGTGGTCATCAGCGCCAGCCACAACCCCTTTGCCGACAACGGCATCAAGTTCTTCAGCGCCCAGGGCACCAAGCTCTCGGACGACTGGGAGCGCGCCGTGGAAGCCGCGCTGGACGAGCCGCCGGCCTGGGTCGATTCGGCCTCGCTGGGCAAGGCGCGCCGCCTGGACGATGCGGCCGGCCGCTACATCGAGTTCTGCAAGAGCACCTTCGCCAACGACCTGACCCTGAAGGGCATGAAGATCGTGGTCGATGCCGCCCACGGTGCGGCCTACCACATCGCGCCCAAGGTGTTCCACGAGTTGGGTGCCGAGGTGGTGGCCATCGGCTGCGCGCCGGACGGTCTCAACATCAACCACGGCGTGGGCGCTACCCACCCGCAGGCCCTGGTCGAGGCCGTCATCGCCAATCAAGCCGACTTCGGCGTGGCGCTGGATGGCGACGCCGACCGCCTGCAGGTGGTGGATGCCGATGGCCGTCTCTACAACGGCGACGAGCTGCTCTACCTGTTGGCCGACGACCGCCTGGGACGTGACGAGCATGTGCCTGGCGTGGTTGGTACGCTGATGACCAACATGGCGGTGGAAGTGGCCCTGAAGTCGCGCGGCGTGCAGTTCGTGCGCGCCAAGGTGGGCGACCGCTATGTGCTCGAAGAGCTGGAAAAACACCGCTGGATCCTGGGGGGCGAGGGCTCCGGCCACCTGCTGGTGCTGGACAAGCACACCACGGGCGACGGCCTGATTTCCGCGCTGCAGATCCTGCAGGCGGTGCAGCGCAGCGGCAAGACCATGACCGAACTGCTGGCACCGGTGACCCTGTTCCCGCAGACCTTGATCAACGTACGCTTGCAAGCCGGCCAGGACTGGAAAGCCAACACCCGCATGCACGACACCACCCGCGCGGTGGAGACCGAGCTGGGCGACACCGGCCGTGTGCTCATCCGCCCCAGTGGCACCGAGCCGCTGCTGCGTGTGATGGTGGAGGCACGCGACGCGGCCCAGGCCCAGGCCTGCGCCCAGCGCATCGCCGACACTCTGAAGGCCTGAGTCCATGGCGACGCATGCGATCCGCGTGGTCCGCGCCGACTACGCCAACCCGGTGCACGCTGCTGCCCTGGTCATGCTGCTCGACGCCTACGCCCGCGACCCCATGGGCGGCGGCGAGGGCCTGAACGACTTCGCCAAGGCCAACCTGGTGGGGGCACTGGCGGCCCGCCCGCATGCCTTCAGCGTGCTGGCCTTTGCGTCCGCTGACGACAGCGTGCCCGTCGGCCTGGTCAACTGTATCGAGGGCCTGTCCACCTTCGCCTGCAAGCCATTGGTGAACGTGCACGACGTCGCCGTGCTGGCGGGTTACCGCGGTCGGCGCATCGGCGAGCAGATGCTGGCCCTGGTGGAGCAGGTTGCCGTGGAGCGCGGGGCCTGCAAGATGACGCTGGAAGTGCTGTCCGGCAACAAGGGCGCCGAAAAACTCTACCAGCGCGTGGGCTTTGCCTACTACCAACTGGACCCGGCCATGGGGCAGGCGGGGTTCATGCAGAAGTGGTTGGGTTAGCAGCTACAGGTTTGTTCCGCTAAATCCGGTACCCACATCACCGGCGCAAAGCCACCGCCTTCCGTGCGGAAGTTGGTCGTCTGGCCGCTGTAGGTACGCGCGGCCAGCAACTGCACACGCCCGCCATAGCTGTAAGCCCGCAGGTCGAACTTGAGTTCGGTGGCCTGGTCACCCACCTGCAAGGCGCGTATCGGCGGTGGCACCAGGGCCTGGGCAATGTAGTTGCCTTGCTGGATCTGCTCCCAGACCTTGTGGGTGAGTTTGTCGCCACGGTAGACGGCGCGGGCGCCGAAGCCGTCCAGTGGCTTGAAGAAGAGTTGCTTGCGCTGCGCCCACAGGGCGGCCGCGTTGTCGGCACCCACGTGCTCACAGGCGGGCACCGTCGCCAGCAGGGTGCGGCGGTCCGCCTCGGGAACGCCCAGGGCCTGCAGCGTCGCTGGTTGCCCCAGCGTCACCAGGTGCTGTTTGTTGGCCCGCAGCGCATGCGCGCGCGGGTGGGGAGTGACGGCGGCACGGTCCTCGGCGTAGGCCTGCGCCAGCGCGGCGTGGGCGGGGTTGGACAGCGTGAAATCGGTCAGCCGGTTGTAGACCAGGTCGATGGGGAGTAGCCCGCAATACAGCACCCCGTCTCGCAGTTCCAGGTGGGCAGGGTCGGCCACCACGGCCTGGATGCCATGGCGTTGGAACAGCTCGGCAAACAGGGCGAACTCTGGCGCCAGATACTGGCTATCGGGCGCCTCGTCGACGATGGCCACGCTGTGCAAGGGGCGCAGCGCCTGGCCGCGTGCGTGGTTGAACCGGTCCCACTCGGCCTGGAACATGGCGACGAAATCATCCTCCAGCGTGGCCATGTTGCGGTAGCCGTTGAGCAGAGGGTTCATCAGGCCGCAGCACACGGCCTGGGCGCGCAGCAGCACGGCGTTGAGCATGGCGCCGCCGGCGTTGGTGTTGATCTCGATGAGTTGGGGGCCTTGCGGTGTGAGGTGAAAGTCGTAACCCATGAACACACCCAGCGGGCCGTGGTCCGCTTGCGCAATCGCGCTGGCGGCGGGCAGAACCTGCTGCGCCCAGGCGGGCAGGGACAACGTGCGTTCCAGCGCGGCCACGGCGTTCTGCACCGCCTGCACCGTGGCCTGGGAGGCGTACACCGCCGTGCCGGAAAACAGGTGGGGGTGGCTCTCGCCCAGCGTGCTGGCCAGCGCGCGCAGGCCCGCATTGCGCCCCAGCTCACGGCGCAGTTGCTCAGCGTCCAGTGTCTGGCAGCGGCAGCCTTGGTTCAGTGCGTCGGCCAGGGTGTGGGGGGAGGGCTCTGCGAGCAGCATGGTGTCAGACGCGTTGGCCCTGGGCGTTGATCACCACCTCGCCGTCTTCCTTGGTGAAGGGGCCTTGCTGGGCATGGGGCAATATGTCCAGCACCAGCTCGGACGGGCGGCACAGGCGTGTGCCCATGGGCGTGACCACGATGGGGCGGTTGATCAGGATGGGGTGGGCCAGCATGGCGGCGATGCGCTGCGCGTCGGTACAGCCGTCGGAGCCCAGCCCGAGTTCGGTGAACAGCGCTTCCTTCTCGCGCATGATGGCGCGCACGCCCTCGCCGTTGGCGGCAATCAACTGCTCCAGCATGGCGCGGTCGGGCGGGGTTTGCAGGTAGAGGATGACTTCGGGCTCTTCGCCGCTGTTGCGGATCATCGCCAGCGTGTTGCGCGAGGTGCCGCACTTCGGGTTGTGGTAGATCGTGATGGTCATACGGGGTCTTTCTTGGGAGAGAGGGCATTCGCCAGCGCCACGCCCAGCACCGCGCCCACGGTTTGCGCCAGCACAAAGCCGAGCGCGCTGGCCGGTGCAATGCCGGCAAAGGTGTCGCTGAACATGCGGCCCATGACGGCGGCGGGGTTGGCAAACGAGGTGCTGGCCGTGAACCAGTAGGCCGCGCCGATGTAGCAGGCCACCAGCGCCGCTGCCTTGCCCGTGGGCGCGCGCAGGATGGTGAACAGCAAGCCAGCGGTGGCCACGGCTTCGGCCACCCACAGGCCCGTTCCACCACGTAGGTGCTGGCTGGCGTGCAGCAGCGGCAGCTCGAACATGGCGTTCGCCAGCGCCGCACCAGTCACGGAACCCGCGAGTTGAGCTGCTATGAAAAGCATAGCTGTTCGTGCACTATCTTCGGGGCCTAGCTGCCGTTTTGACCACATGACCAGGGTGACCAGCGGGTTGAAATGAGCGCCGCTGATAGGCCCAAGTGTTTCGATCAGCACGAAGAGCGCAAACACCGTGGCCAGGGTGTTGGCCAACAGGGCCACGCCGTCGTTGCCGGCGCTGATGCGCTGGGCCATGACGCCGGAGCCGATCACCGCGCACAGCAGGGCGGCGGTGCCTGCAAACTCGGCCAGCAGGCGCTGGGCCAGCGGGGGTTGTGCAGGGGGTGGGAGTTGGTCTGCTGCGCTCATGCTTGGGCCAGGTCCTTGGCAGTTTGCTGGATAGTCATGGTTTCCAGCTTGTCCGCTGGCAGGTTCACCAGCAGTTCCAACCGCTGGTGGAGGGCGTGCAGGGTGGCTCGGAAGGCTTCGGCCTTCTCGGCGTCCGTGCCGTCTCCGGCGGACGGGTCGGCATAGCCCCAGTGGGCCGTGGCGGGATTGCCGGGCCAGATGGGGCAGACCTCGCCGGCGGCGTTGTCGCACACGGTGATGATCAGGTCCATGTGGGGCGCGCCGGGTGCGGCGAATTCGTCCCAGCTCTTGCTGCGCAGGCCCTCGGTGGCGATGCCGGCGTTGCGCAGGGTTTGCAGACCGATGGGGTTGGGCTGCTGGTTCTCGCGCGGGCTGCTGCCGGCGGAGAAGCCGCGAAAGCGCTCGCCTCCGATGTGGTTGAGCAGGGCTTCGGCCAGGATGCTGCGGGCGGAGTTGTGGGTGCAGAGAAAGAGCACGTTCAGGGGTTTGGGCAACATGGGCTGTTCCGGGTGGTGGTTGATTTGCTATCGTTTCAGGAGCTGTCTGTGCTTATTCCACGAGGGCTGGATGCCTATTTGGCTTGAAGCGCTTCGGCTAGCAGCTACTGCAGCCGGTCGTGCCTTCGGCCACCGTGCAGGCCTCGCCCTGGCAGCAGTGCTCGGTCATATAGGCCAGCAGGCGGTTCATGTGGGCGAAGTCGGCGCGGTAGATCAGGTTGCGTCCGCGCGATTCGCTGGTGACCAGTTGCGCATGGGCCAGCTCCTTGAGGTGAAAGGACAGGGCGCTGGGCGCCAGCGACAGGGCCTCGGCCATGGCGCCGGGCGTTAGGCCCTCGGGGCCGGCCACCACCAGGGCGCGGAAGGCGCGCAGGCGCTGGGCTTGGGCCAGGGCGGCCAGGGCCTTGACGGCGTCGCCTTCGTCCAGGGTTTGTGCATTGGCGGCAGTGTTGGTGTTCATATTTCAATAATACTTGAAATATTGAATCAATTTCGGTCTTCACGGAAAAAGTGGGGCGTTCAGGCCCTGGCGTGCTGAGTGAGCCACTGGCGCATCTGGTCGATGACCCACTGCGGGTCGTCCAGCGGCAGGTCGTGGCCGGCGTCGGGGTGCAGTGCCAGGGGCGCATGCCAGCGCTGCGCAATGGTGCGGGTGCATTGGGCATTGACCAGACCGTCCTGCGCGCTGCCCAGCAGAAGCACGGGGCAGGTGGGGGGCTGGGGGGTGGCACGAAAGCGGGCGGCGGCCAGCAACTGGCGCAGGGCGTTGCCGGTACTGACCGGGTGCTGTTGGCGGATCTGGCGCCACTGGGCCAGGGCCTTGGCGTGCTGCTCGGGGTGGTTGCTGGTCAGGCGCAGCACCGTCTGCTCGCGCGCGTCGGTGCTGGTACCCGGCAGCGCCACGCGCAGCAGGCGGGCGTAGTTGCGCGGGCGCAGGCGCCGAAAGAACGGACTGAACGGGCGAAAGCTGGTGTTGATGAGCACGGCGCCGGCCAGCTCCTGCGGCACATCGTGCGCCCACTGCGCGGCCACCATGGCGCCCATGGACATGGCCAGCAGGTGGTAGGGCGCGGCCACACCCTGGGCTAGCAATTCGGCGCGGCAAAAGTCCACCAGGGCGGCGATAGTGGTGGGGCTGGTTTGCTGGCACAGTGTGCCGTTGCCGGGCAGGTCCAGCAGCACCACGCGGGCGCCGGGCAGGGCCTGCGCCAGCGCCTGGGGAAAGTCGCCCCAATGGGCAGAACAGCGCGTGAGCCCGCGCAGCAGGACCCAGGTGGAGGATGGCGTGTCACTCATACCAGTTCTTCAGGGCCTCGGCGTGCAGCTTGGCGCGCGTGGCTTCACCGGGCATCCAGCGTTCATGGCTGCAGGCCGCGCGGGAGAGGAAGTCCAGCAGCGACAAATGCCGACGCAGTACGCGGTGCTGGCGGTGTTCGATCAGCGGGTTGAAGATGCCCTTGAGCGAGAACATCTGGCGCGGGTTCTTCTTGATCCACAGCCAGGAGCCCATCTCCAGCGTCAGCGGCAGGAAGACCCGGTTGTCGTCGCCGCAGGCCTGCAGGTACAGGTGGTCCCAGATGTCGCCATGGGCCAGGTACTGCAGGCTTTGCGGCTCGAACACGTAGGCGTGGTGGCTGTAGGTCTGCCAGAACACTTCCTTGAGCGCCTGCATCTCGGCCAGATGCGCAATCGGTTTGCGCGTGTGGGCGTAGGGAAACCAGATGCGGTCGCTGGCGCCAAAGCCGGAGTGGCAGTCCAGCGCCATGGCAAAGCGGCGCGACAGCAGTTCCTCTTGCACCACGCCGCACAGGGCCAGGTTCTCGGCCTCCATTTCCTCGCCCAGGCGGCCGCGGTACCAGGGCAGGCCGGCGCTGATGCGCTGGCCGCCGATCAGAAACGGCACCTGGTCGACCGCGTCCACCGGGGCGTTGCGCATCAGGTCCACGCCATGCGGGTTGGCGCGCGTGCCCATCAGCATGCCGCCGGGGTTGACGATGGGCATGAACACCAGGCGCACCGATTCCAGTTGCTGGTGCAAGGTGGTGTCCCACTGCAGGCGCATCACCAGGCTTTGCAGGAAGGCGATCACCACCTCGGCGCCGATGCGCTCCAGCCCGTGCACGCCGCCAAAGAAGCCCATGGCCGGCACGCGAGGGCTGGTATTGCCCATGCCGATGGCGTAGACCGGCAGGCCCTCCACGCCCGGCGCCCGGGCGGTGTGGACGACCCGCGTGTCCAGGTGCTTGCCGCCCAGGTCGATGATGCGCTCGACGGCTTCGAGCTCGGGCAGGTAGTTCATGCGGGGTGGGCGGCGTGTGTGGCGGTTGTGTGACGGGCGAGCTTAGACCGCAATGGCCGCGCCGGGGGCTTGCCAGAGCCTGGCGCAGGGGTATGCACGTTTGACGCAAAACCGTCACATTCCATCGCTAGCCTTGGGACCCAGTACAACGACCTTGAAGGAGTGCGCCATGCTCTGGAAACTCTTGGGACTGCAAAGAATTCTGGACACCTTGTTCGACGACGCCTGGGCCGGGCTGGGTTTTGCGCCCAGCAATGGCGCGGCCGTCTCCCAAGGAGTCGGCCATGAATAAGGCTGCGCGCCATCTGGTGGTGTTGGGCTGCGTTGCCGCTTGGGGGATGGTGGAGCTGGTGGCCCTGCAGCGCTCGCGCTACCGCGCCTGGAGCGCGGCGCGGGCCTGAACCCCGCGCAGGAATTCCAGCAGCCCTTCATGGGCTTGCAGCGCGGTGGTGATGCTCAGTGCCTGTTGGAGGTCGCGCGCCGCGCCAATGCTGCTCTGTACGCGCAGGGCCTGCTGGTACCAGTGGCGGCTGCGCCGCTTGGGTAGCAGGGGCTGCAACACTTCAATACCATACCGCAGCCGTTTGGCCAGAATGCGGGCGCGGTGCGCGCTCTCGGGGTTGGCGGCATCACGCAAGGCGTCTTTCAGGCGTTCGCGCAGCCGGGCGATGCGGCGCTGGGACCACTTGCGCAGCCGGGTCTTGCGGCCCTTTTCGGGCACGTTCTGTTCGGCCATGGGCAGGCCGTCTTCCAGCCATTGGGTCAGGGCCAGCAGGCAGGTGCCGACACCGGGGTCGGCCAGGGCCTGGCGTACGGCCTGGCGCTGCGCGTCCATGGCGTGGGCCAGCGCGTCTTGCATGGCGCGCCAGTGCGTCTGGCGGGTCGGGTTGCCGCCGGCGTAGGCATTGGCCAGCATGGGCAGGGTTTCCAGGTTGGCCACGTCCAGATCGCGCAACAGGCCCAATTCGTGCAGCAAGGGGTGCAGGGCCTGGCAATCGGGCATGGCCGTCACCCAGGGGGCTTGCTTGAACAGCTTGAGGCCGCTGCGCAGGCGCCGCCAGGCCACGCGGGCCTGGTGCACCACCTCGGGGTCGTCGGAGTGCTCCAGCGCCACCAGGTTGGCAGTGAACTGGCCCAGCATCTCGCGCAGCACCTGCACGGCGGCCATGTCCACGGACGCATCCGGCGCGAGCGCGGGCGGTTGGGCGCGCAGGGGCTGGTGCAGGGTGCCGCGCGCCAGGGCGTAGCCGCGCTCGGCCTTGCTGATGGCCAGCGGAAGCACCGGCACAGCGCGTGCGATGTCGGCGGCCACGGCGAACAGGGCCGCGGCATCGCCTTGCAGCAACTCCAGCTCCAGTTCGCAAATGGGTGCGGTGTGCGCTCCGGCGGTCACGGTGCCGATGTCCAGCGCCACCTCCACCACGCTGCCGTCGCGTCGGCGCACGGTCCAGCAGGTGCGCTCGAAGTCGGTGGTGAAGGCGCTCTCCAGGGCCGCCAGCAGGGTGCCGTCGGCGTCCAGTTCGGCCCAGGGCGTGGCTTGCAGCATGGCGGGGTCCAGAGTGGGGCCGGCGATGGCTTCCTCCCACTCGCCGCGGCGGCTCAGGGCGGAGTCGCTGCCGCCGCCGATCTTGAGGGTCTGCAGCCATTGCGGCTGGTGCACAGAGCCCACGCGGCGCACCCGCAGCGCCACGCGGTGCTGGTTCAGCGTGGCATCCGGCGTGTCGTAGTAGGTGTTGTGCAAATGCTGGCGGCTGGCCTTGCGCCGCGCCAGCAGCGGGAGTTTGGCCAGGCGCTGCGCCAGGGTCGCGGGATCGGGAGTGGGCAGGGCCAGCTTGAGTTCGATTTCCACGGTCCGCACGGCGGCTGCATCGGAGCTTTTCATAGGCCGCACAGCTTACTCCCCTTGTGTGACAGTCCCGCCACCGCCCGACGCACGCCAGCGTTGGATGGGGTAGGCGACCCAATTGCTATGAAATCAGGAGCTGCTCACGCAATACCCACGAGGGCTAGAGCCCTGTTTTGCTTAGACGTGTCGGGCCCAGAAGCCCAGGGTCAGTTGCTCGATGGCACCGACGGTGCGCGAGAAGTCGCGTCCGCGCAGCATGGAACGCTCAATCAGGCCCAGTTGCACGGCGCGCGCGTACTGGGCGCGGACCACGTCGAAGGGCAGACCCAGCAAGTTTTGGGTGATGGCGGTGGCGTCGGCCACCGTCTGGACGAGGGCGGGGCGGTTCGAGGCGTCGGCTGCGAATGCCGTCGACGCCGGTGCCGCAGTGGCGGGGGTCACGGTGGGGCGCATGGCGAATCCTTTTCAGAGCAAAGCAGGGTTAAAGATAAGGGTTAACCCTGAGTTTTGCAAGGACCACCGCCAATATGTCGCAAATCGGGACAGCGTGCCGCTTTGTCACACAACTGCCATCGAAATGACGCGATTGCGTCATCTTGTGCTTTCAAAATTTGCGCACAACCACACGATGGAGATGAAGATGGAGCATAACAACCACGTCGCGGGAGACCTGGGACGGCCGCAGAGCACCCCCGGCAGCCGCCGGGCCTACGAATTCGAGCAGCAGTGCCTGCGCGTTCTGCGCTGCACGGCACAGGCCCTGGCCAACAGCCCGGGTGGCCTGCGCTTCCAGGCCGGCACCCGGCCGTGGCTGGACGCACTCAAGGATTGCCGCTCCGATCTGTCCCTGTCCCAACCAGCCGGAGTCTGACCATGAGCGACCGCCTGGACACCATTGCCCTGCCAAGCACCGCGACCAGCCGCAGCGCCGCACCCGCCGCGACCGAGCGCGTGGCGATTCGCGCCTACTGGGCGCGCCACCTGGATGAGGTGCGCGCCGCGCAGCGCCTGCGCTACGAGGTGTTTGCCGGCGAGATGGGCGCGCGCCTGTCCACCACGCTGCCCGGCCACGACGTGGACCTGTTCGACAACTTTTGCGAGCACCTGCTGGTGTGCGACGAGATCACCGGCCAGGTGATCGGCACCTACCGCGTGCTCACCCCGGTTCAGGCCCAGCGCGTGGGCAGCACTTACAGCGACACCGAGTTCGACCTCACCCGCCTGCGCAACCTGCGCGAGCGCATGGTCGAGCTGGGCCGTAGCTGCGTGCACAAGGACTACCGCCACGGCGGCGTGATCATGGCCCTGTGGGGGGCATTGGGTGCGTTTATGGTTCGCAACCAGCTGGACACCATGATCGGCTGCGCCAGTGTGCCCATGCTGCATAACGGCGTGGTGTGTGGTGACGTAGCCGCCAGCATCTGGCGCCAGGTCCAAAAGACCCACATGGCCCCGATCGAGTACCACGTGCGCCCACGCCTGCCGCTGCCCATTGAGCAACTGGACTCCTCCCTGGAGGTGGAGCCGCCGGCGCTGATCAAGGGCTATCTGCGCCTGGGTTCCAAGGTGCTGGGCCCACCGGCCTGGGACCCGGATTTCAACTCCGCCGATCTGCCCATGATGATGCAGATCGCCGATCTGCCGTCCCGCTACCGCAAGCACTTCCTGGGGGCGTGACATGCGAGCCGGTCCCGACGCCTTTGCACCCATGTGGCGAGGCATCGCCGCCGGCACCCCCAACGAAGACGATGAGGACCATGATGGTGTGCGCCGCTACCGGGCCATCTTCATCTCCGACATCCACCTGGGCACGGCCGGCTGCCAGGCGCTGCCGCTGCTGAGCTTTCTCAAGGCCCACCCTAGCGACCACCTGTACCTGGTGGGCGACATCGTGGATGGCTGGCAACTGCGCCGGCGCTGGTTCTGGCCACAATCCCACAACGACGTGGTGCAAAAGCTGCTGCGCCGCGCGCGCAAGGGCTGCAAGGTGGTGTTCATCCCCGGCAACCACGACGAATTCGCCCGCGGCTTTCTGGGCCACGAGTTCGGCGGCATCGAGGTGCGTGACGACGCCGTGCACACCACGGCCGACGGCAAGCGCCTGTGGGTCACGCACGGCGACTATTTCGACGGCGTGATCCAGTGCGCCAAATGGCTGGCCTACCTGGGCGACAACCTGTACGAATTCACGCTCAAGCTCAACCGCTACCTCAACAGCCTGCGCGCCCGCATGGGGCTGCCGTACTGGTCGCTGTCGGCCTACCTCAAGGACAAGGTCAAGACCGCGGTGAACTACGTCACCAGCTTTGAGGTGGCCGTGGCTCAGGCCGCGCGTTCGTTGGGGCACGACGGCGTGGTCTGCGGCCACATCCACCGCGCGGAGATGCGCGACATCAACGGCACGCTGTATTGCAACGACGGCGACTGGGTGGAAAGCCGCAGCGCCCTCGTCGAGCACTTTGATGGCCGCCTGGAACTGGTCTACTGGAACGCAGAGACCACGCAGCGCCTGCCGGCCCCAGCCCTGGTGGGCTCGCCGGCATGAAGCTGGCGCTGGTTACCGACGCATGGCAACCCCAGGTCAACGGTGTGGTCACCACGCTGGTGGAATTGGTGCGCGAGCTGCAAGCCCTGGGGCATGCGGTGGAGGTGATCCACCCGGGGTTGTTCAAGACCCGCCCCTGCCCCGGCTACGCGGGCATCGACTTGGCCGTGCGCCCGGCGGCAGAGTTGACACGGCGCCTGGATGCGCTGGCGCCGGACGCCATCCATATCGCCACCGAGGGCCCCCTGGGTTGGGCCGCGCGGCGCTACTGCCTGCGCCGGGGCTTGGCCTTCACCACGGCGTTTCACACGCGCTTTCCTGAAATTCTGAAGGCGGCGCTCAAGGTACCGCTGCGGCTGGGCTACGCGCTGTTCCGGCATTTCCACCGGCCGTCCTCGGGCGTGTTGGTGCCCACGCCCAGCGTGCTGCGCATGTTGCAGGCGCGCGGTTTTGCCAAGCTGCGGCCCTGGACGCATGGGGTGGACATGGACCTGTTTGCTTACCGCGACACACCCCAGGTTTATGCTCCGCTGGGCGATCTGCCACGGCCCGTGTCGCTGTATGTCGGGCGGGTGTCGTACGAGAAGAACATCGATGCTTTCTTGCAACTGGACGTGCCCGGCTCCAAGGTGGTGTGCGGCGTTGGCCCGCTCGAAGCGGCCTTGCGTGCGCGCGACCCGGCCGTGCATTGGCTGGGTCTGCTGCCGCGTGACGAACTGGCCCAGGTGTATGCGGCGGCCGACGTGTTCGTCATGCCCAGCCGCAATGAAACCTTTGGCCTGGTGATGCTGGAGTCCATGGCTGCCGGCACGCCCGTGGCTGCCTTTCCGGTGGAGGGGCCGCTGGAGGTGGTGGGCGAGCCAGCGCAAGGCGGCGCACTGCAGGCCGACCTGCGCCAGGCCTGGCAGCAGGCCCTGGCGGTGCCGCGTGCCCAGGCCCATGCGCGGGCACGAACCTTTGGCTGGCAGGCCGCCGCCCAACTGTTTGCCGGCTATCTGGTGCAGGCGCGGCAAAGGGTGGGCAACGTCCCGCGTGGCGAGTTTCACAAAACTGTCACAAATTCGTCATCCGAGACGTAAACAATCCTTCACTGTTGTGTCATAGTGAAGGCCGTATCTATGTTGTCCCATCTTCGCAGTTCCACACCGCAAGTTGCACCCAAAGCACCGGACTTGCTGGACCGCGACCACGCCATCCTGGCCTTCAACGAGCGTGTGCTGAACTGGGCCGTGCGTGATGACGTGCCGCTGCTGGAGCGCCTGCGCTACCTGTGCATCGTCTCCTCCAATCTGGACGAATTCTTCGAGGTGCGCGCCGAGCCACACCTGATCGCCAACCAGGCGGGTGAGCGCAAGGGCCTGTTCTCGGTCGACTCGTTCGAGCGCCTGGCGGCCTCGTTGCACGACGTGGTGGGCCGACAATACGCGCTGTACAACGAAAAACTCATGCCCGCCTTTGAAAAGCTGGGCATCAAGATCATCTCCCACGGCGAGCGCAATCCGGCGCAGCGCCAGTGGGTCCGGCAGTACTTCGAGCGCGAGGTGCGCCCGCTGCTGATTCCGGTGGGGCTGGATCCGTCCCATCCGTTCCCGCAGGTGGCCAACAAGTCGCTCAACTTCATCGTGCGCCTGGGCGGCAAGGACGCTTTTGGCCGCGAGAACGAGATCGCCATCGTCAAGGTGCCGCGCGTGCTGCCGCGCCTGATCCGCCTGCCGGCCAAGGTGGCGGGTGGCAAGGCCTTGTTCGTGTCGCTTTCCAGTGTGATCCGTGCGCATTTGACCGAGCTGTTCGCCGGGCGCCATGTGGGGCAGTTCTCACAGTTTCGCGTCACGCGCCACTCCGATCTGGCGGTGGACGAGGACGACGTGAAGAACCTGCGCATGGCCTTGCGCCAGGGCCTGGTGCACCGGCATTACGGCCAGGCCGTGCGCCTGGAGGTGTCGGCCGGCTGCTCCGACTACCTGGCCGATTTCCTGCTCAAGCAATTTGAACTGCCGATCCAGGCGCTGTACCGCGTGCAGGGTCCGGTGAATCTGGTGCGCCTGACCCAGCTCATCGATCTGGTGGACCGGCCGGACCTGTGCTTTGCGCCGTACAAGGCGTCTTACCCGGTGCAGATCAACCAGGGGCAGTCCTTCTTCGAACAGCTCAAGGCCGGCGACATTCTGATCCACCAGCCGTTCGAGAGCTTCAAGGGCGTGCTGGATTTTTTACGCGAGGCGGTGAACGACCCGCAGGTGCTGGCCATCAAGCAGACCATCTACCGCACCGGTCCCGATTCCGAGCTGATGGACCTGCTGCGCGAGGCCGTGCGCCGCGGCAAGGAGGTCACCGCCGTGGTGGAACTCAAGGCCCGCTTCGACGAAGAGGCCAACATCAACTGGGCCGAGATGCTGGAGTCCATCGGCGCCCAGGTGCTGTACGGCGTGGTCGGGCTCAAGACCCACGCCAAGATGATGCTCGTCACCCGGCGCGAGGGCAAGGTGCTCAAGCGCTACGGTCATCTCTCCACCGGCAACTACAACCCACGCACCGCGCGCCTGTACACCGACATCAGCCACATCACGGCCGACCCGGCACTGACCTCCGACATGGAACAGGTCTTCGTGCACCTGGCCAGCCAGAGCCGGCTGCCGCGCCTGCGCAAGCTGTGGTTTGCGCCGTTTCACCTGCACAAGAACATGATCGCGCGCATCGATGCCATGGGTGCCGCCGCTGCACGCGGTCAGGACGCGCGCATCGTGGCCAAGATGAATTCGCTCACCGACGAGGCGCTGATTCTGGCCCTGATGCGGGCTGGACGACAGGGCGTGAAGATCGATCTGATTGTGCGTGGCGCCTGCATGTTGCCGGCCCAGGTGGCGGGGCATACGGACAACATCCGGGTGCGCTCCATCATCGGTCGTTTTCTGGAACACTCCCGCGTGTTCTATTTCCGCCAGGGCGAGGAAGAGGAGCTGTATCTTTCCAGCGCCGACTGGATGAACCGCAACATGGTGCGCCGGGTGGAAGTGGCTTGGCCGGTCACCGACCCGACCCTGCGCCAGCGCTTGGTGGACGAATGCCTGGTGGCCTACCTGCACGATGGCGTGGATGCCTGGGACCTGGGCCCGGACGGCACCTATACCCGCCATGCCCGCGATGGCAAGGCCACCCCGCACGGCGCGCAGGCCGCCCTGATGGCGCGCTACGCCGACCACGGCAAGGACCAGGACAGGGGGTGAACATGGATCTGATCTTGTGGCGCCACGCCGAAGCCGTGGAGGCGGAGTTGGGCGATGACGACATGGCACGCGCCTTGACGCCGCGCGGCGAGAAGCAGGCCGCGCGCATGGCCGCCTGGCTGGATCGGCAGTTGCCCGACAGCGCACGCATCTGGGTCAGCCCGGCCCGGCGCACGGAGCAGACGGTGCTGGCCCTGGGTCGCAAGTTCAAGTTCAGCCCCGCCATCAGCCCCCTGGCAACGCCAGAGCAACTGCTGGAGTTGGTGCAGTGGCCGCAGGGCAAGGGCTGCGTGCTGGTGGTCGGTCACCAGCCGACCCTGGGGCAGACGCTGTCGCGTCTGCTGGGGCTTTCCACCGAGGAATGTTCGGTCAAGAAGGGTGCACTGTGGTGGCTGCGCCAGCGCGAACGCGACGCCCAGGCGCAGACCGTGGTTCTAACGGTGCAGTCGCCCGAGCTGCTGTAGATCAGGCCTTGGCCGGACGCCCGGTCTTGAGGCTGGGTACGGCCTGCAACGCCGCCAGCAGAGCGCTGTCGGACATGGCGGCAATGGCTTTGAGTCCGGCGCGCAGCAGTTCGGTCTTTTTGACCGGCTTGCCCAGCTTGGCCGCGCGCAGTTTCAGCGTATCGAGCACCGCGTATTCCAGCTTGGGGAAGGTGAAGCTGTCGCGCACCATCTTGGGTTTCTTGGGCTTCGCCGGTTTGGCGGGTGCGGCCTTCACGACCGACTTGCTGGCCGGTTTGGCGACAGCCTTGGTGGCTGGCTTTGCTGTGGACTTTGCGGCAGGCCGGGCGACGGTCTTTTTGGGGCTGGCCGCTGGCTTGGTGGCGGGCTTGGACGGGGTTGCGGTGGGGGCAGTGGTTTTGTCAGCGGGCTTGGTTGTGGTCATGCAAAGGCCTTTCGTATAAACAATATATACAGTTTATATTGTTTGAAGATCAGGGTCAACGCGATGGTGCTGGAGTCTCCCGAGTGGCACGCCAGAGGCGGCGCGGACATGGACCGATTTGTCATGGGGTTGTCACCAAATCGTCATGGGGCTGCTCTAGATTCGGAGCCCGTCGTTGCACAAGATGGTCCTCATGTCCACATCCCTCGCACACTTTGCTGATCTTGCGCCACCGTCCGTTGGGCTGGCGGCGCTTGGGCCATGGGAGCGGCGCCGGGTCGATGTGCCGCCCATCCATGCCCAGGGCCCCTTGGAAACGGTGTTGGCCCAGGGCGGGTTGTACCCGGTGTTTCAGCCCATCATCAGCCTGGCCGATGCAACCATCCATGCGCACGAGGCCCTGATCCGTGGCCCCACGGGCAGCGCCCTGCACACGCCCGACGCGCTGCTGCGCGCCGCCGCGCAAGAATGCCTGGTGTTCGAGTTCGAGTACGCATGCCTGGTGGCGGCCCTGCGCGCCTGGGGGCAGATGGAGGTACCGGGGCGCCTGTTCGTGAACGTGAGCGCCACTGTGCTCAAGCAACTGGTGCGGTTGCGCGGTTTGCCGGCGCTGCTGGAGCTGATCACCGGCTTTGGCATCCTGCCGCGGATGCTGGTGCTGGAGATCACCGAGCACGAGCGTGTGGACGACATGGACGCCCTGGCCGAGGTGGTGGCGCAGATCCACATGGCCGGCGTGTCGTTGGCGCTGGATGATTTTGGCGATGGCCGCTCCAGCCTGCGCCTGTGGTCCCAACTGAAGCCCGAGGTGGTGAAGATCGACAAGTACTTCACCCGCAACATCAGCCAGCACGGCGACAAGCTCAAGACCATCCAGGCCCTGCTGCAGATCGCCGACATCTTCGGCACCGCCCTGGTGGCCGAGGGCGTGGAAACCAAAGAAGACCTGCGTGTGCTGCGCGACCTGGGCATTGCCTATGGCCAGGGCTACTTCCTGGGCCACCCCGACCCCAAGCCGGTGCAATACCTGGGCGTGGACGCGCGCCGCGTGCTGGGCGAACGCCAGATCGTGGTGTTCCCCGAGTGGAGCCGCGTCATGCCCAATGGGCAATTGCGCAACCTCACGCTGATCCACGCGCCCACGGTCACGCGCGAGACCACCAACGACGACGTGGCCACGCTGTTCGCCCAATGGCCGAATCTGCACGCGCTGGCCGTGCTGGACGGTGAGCTGCCGGTAGCGCTGATCAATCGCGCCCAGTTCATGAACGAGTACAGCAAGCTCTACTACCGCGAGGTCTGGGGCCGCAAGTCCTGCGTGAAGCTGGCCAACTTCCAGCCGCGGCGGGTGGAGCGCGACCACAGCGTGGACGAGCTGGTGGGCATCCTCACCTCGGAAGACCAGCGCTACCTGTCGGACGGCTTCATCGCCACCGACAACGGCCGCTACGTCGGCCTGGGCACGGGGGACCAACTGGTGCGCTCCGTGACCGAGACGCGCATCGAGGCGGCGCGCCACGCCAACCCGCTGACCTTTCTGCCGGGCAACATCCCCATCAGCCAGCACATGGAGCGCTTGATCAAGAAGCGCGTGCGCTTCGTGGCCTGCTACGCCGACCTGAACCACTTCAAGCCGTTCAACGACTACTACGGCTACTGGCGCGGCGACGAGATGATCCGCCTGCTGGCGCGCCTGGCCATGGAGCAGTGCGACCCGCAGCGCGACTTCCTGGGCCACGTGGGCGGCGACGATTTCATGATCCTGTTCCAGAGCCCTGATTGGCGCGCTCGCAGCGAGCGCCTGGTGCAGGAGTTCAACACCCAGGCACTGAACCTGTTCGACGAGGCCGCGCGCCAGGCCGGTGGCATTGAGGCCGAAGACCGCCACGGCCTGCCGCGCTTCTTTCCCTGCACCACGGTGTCGGTCGGCGCGGTGGTGATCGAGGCCAACCGTTTCTCCCGCGCCGAAGATGTGGCCAATCTGGCGGCCATGGCCAAGCACGATGCCAAGCGCGCCAACGCCGGCGTGTTCGAGCGCAAGGCCTGATCAGCGGCCGCTCCGACTAACGGGCGGCAAATTCGATTTCGATATCAACGCCAGTTGTCATTGCACAGGCGCGTTGTGGAAGGGTGCAACAAGCCGTCACTGATGCTAGCCAAAGCGCATTTACCGGCCTATGTCCGCTGTTTCGAACTCAACTACTTACGCGCGGGTATCCGTGCGAAGATTCAGCAACCGTGCTCCACGTTTAGTCATGGCGCTAATATGCTATGCACAAGCGTAAGAACGACCTGGGTCACACATGCCGATACCCCAACGAATCCTGCCCAAACCTGACAGAGGGGCCAAGAATCAAGATGTATCTCTAGAGAGAGCGAAAAACATCGCGACAATTTTTTCAGCTATCGCAATTCCGATTGTTTTGACTATTGCCGGATATCTCATTCAGCGGCAGCTCGCCGATGACTCGTTGAAAAAGGACTATGTTGGAATAGCCACTGGTATTCTCAAAGAAAACCCAGCGAATCAAGAGCCTGAGTTGCGCACCTGGGCCGTCAAAGTGCTGGATGAGAACTCACCGGTTCCATTTTCCAAGAAGGCAAAAGAAAGCTTATTCAGCGGTACTGGTGCAGGCCCGGCTTGGATCGGCCCCCCAGAGATATGCCGGAAGCTTCCTGGAAAGCGAACTTTCGACCAAGATTTACGCAAACTAGTAACCGAAATTGAAAGTGGCAACGGTACTGTCGAAGTTCTGGTTGAAAAGATGAGAAGTTTCATTGAGAAAGTCACTGCACAAGAAGACGACGTGAGGCACACCCGTTCAAATATGGAGTGCGTATTAAAGTGGGTAGACGTAATGGAACAATCTGACATTGATTTTCGAAAAGCGATTGGTGCACCGTCTAGCAAATCCATTTTGGAACAGCTTACAAAGGAGCGAGCCGCAGCTTCGAAATCAATAGCTTCGGATTCGCAATTCAGTCCACCACTGAAACCCGCCAGTAAGTGATCGGCCTGGGTTAAATCGTGCTAGGTTCGTATTAGGAGTTCGAAGAGGGAATTGGTTAGGGCGGCAGCTTCAGCAGCGCAGATGAGATACTCGTTGCTATAGATTTGGTAGCTGGTTGCGCTTAATCCACGAGGGCTCTTGGCCGATTTCTTGGAAAACAACATGTGCTCGCTGGCCTTGATGGAGTGTTATGGCCCCTGCACGAGTGCAATGCGACGGCTGATGCGATCAATCTCTTCGGTCTGACCGGCTTGTTTGGCCCTTTGCAATTGCACACCCAGCCAGGCCAGCAAGGGCCGGCGCCAGCCCTGGGCGGATGCGGCGGCAACGGCCTGTTCGATGATGGCCGGATTGGCCTTGCCGGTCTGCAGCAGTACCCCGGCAGCGACTAACAGTGACAGCGGGTCGTCCATGCTCGGCAGTGGGCTGTCATCCCAGTCCGTGCGTGTGCCTGCGGCGCGTTGCGGTGGCGGCAGCAAGGGCACGGTCGCCGCGCTCACCTGGCCACGCAGGTAATCGGCATAGGCGCGCTGGGCGGGGGTGGCGTCCTGGCGCAGGGTATCAAATCCGGCACAGATTTCCCACACCAGGCTGGCGACCCGGGCCGCGCAGTGGCGCAGTTCGGCCGCGGCGGCCAGATCGGCACGGCCGGTGCTGGCTAGCTGCTGGCGCGCGTGCGCCATCTCGGCTTGCTCCACGCGTGTGTTGCCGGTCAGGTAGGCAGATATGGCACGGTCCACAGCGCCCTTGGCTTCGATCTGCCAGTCGGGCGTGCGCGGCGCGTTGGAGCACGCTGTCAGCGCGGTGGCCAGCACCAGTACTACAGCCGGGACAGTGAGCATGCGAGACGGGTTTTTCATGGCAACTGGATCTCGGTGTCGCGGGCAAAGGGCCATTTGCGGTTCAGCTCGGTGACAAGGCCTTCGATCTTGCGCAGGTTGGCCTCCACGTCGGCGCGCAGGGCGTCCAGATCGGCGGTGGCGGCCTTGGCATTGCCGCTGATGGCCCGGGCGTCGCGCAGGATGGCATCGACTTTTTTAAGGCTCTCGCGCGATTCGCCGAGCATGGCGTTGAGTTGTGCCACGGTCTCGCGCGTCTGCGGCAGCAGGCCCTTGTCGCCAAACACCTGCGTGTCGGCCTTGGCGGCCATGCCGTCGAGCTTGGTCAGCAGGGCATGGCTGCGCTCCAGCATGGCCATGAATTCCTGGGCTTTCTGTTCGCCGCCCAGCGCCACGGTGAGGGCGCCGCCGGGGCCGTTGAGCCGCTCGGTTGTGGTGCGCAGGTTGGCCAGGCTGGCGCCGACCGATCCATGCGGTGCCAGCTGGCTGTTGAGGGTCTCCACCAGTTCACGCACCGCGGCAATCACCTTGGGGATTTCGGCGCTGGCATCGCCCTGCAACACGGTGCGCACGGCGCCGTCGGGCAGTGCGGGATCGTCCAGCACGCCGGTGTAGGCGCGAATGGCCGGGCTGCCGACCACGCCGCGCACCAGGGTGAAGATGCTGCTGGTGCGCAGCCAGTGGGCGTCCTTGGCGGTCACGTCCACCAGGATGCGTACCTTGCCGTTCTCGGCCAGTTCGATGCGGTGCACGCGCCCGATGGGAAAGCCGGAGAACGTGAGATCCATGCCGACGGCCACGCCCTCCGAATCCTCGGCCATCAGCACCAGGCGCTGGGTGGAGTCGAACGCCCCGCGCGCGTACAGCACGAACAGGATGGAGCCGCACACCAGTGCCAGGGTGAACAGCATCAGCAGCCGAGCCTTGAGCGCCAGGTGGGCAACGGGTGGTGGTTGGGGTGTGTCGTTGGGTGAACTCATAGGGTGGGGCTTCAGGAATAGTTGCCAATCAGCGATGCCACTTCGACGGCCAGCAGCAGCACGAACATGCGCACCAGCCCGCGTACCTCGGCGCTGGTGCGCACCGCCGTGGTGGCGCCGTGGCGTATGCCGTACAGGGCCGAGGCCATGGGCACCAGGGCGACGATGAGGCAGAACAACAGGGTCTTGAGCCCGAAGATCAGGGACACCGGTGCGCTGAACACTTGGCCGAACAGGCGCACGAAGCCGGGCAGACCGGACAGGCTCAACCCGTAGCCGGCGGAGTAGGCCACCACCAGCACCACCACGCTGCTCAGGGCTGCCAGGGTCAGGCCCGAGAACAGCCCGGCCACGGCGCGTGCGAGGACCTCACCCTGCAGAAAGTCCGGCGCGTGGCTGGACGCAACATCGACGCGGCCGCTGGTGTGCATGGCGGTGAGTTCAGCGCCGTCGGGGATGGTGCAGCGCAGGGCCACGAACAGGGCCGCGCTCAGGGGAATCAGTTCCAGCACCAGCACGCGGATCACCAGTTGCAGCGCGTAGTGGGATAGGCCGTAACTCAGTGCCGTGACCACCACGATGCGGGTGAGTATCACCGTCACCAAGGCGCAGCCCACGGCAAAGCCCGGCAGGATGGGCGCGGTGTTGAGGTAGATCTGCTCGACCAGCAGCCGGCGGTTGGCGCGGGTGTAGCTGGATGGCGAGAGCGCCAGCACCAGGATGCTGGCGCCCAGGAACAGCAGGTGCCACCACTCCACCAGCAGGCGGTGGATGGCACGGCCAGGTTGCGTCAGTGATCCGGTGGAAAAGCCCGTTGCCGACATGCGGGCATGATACTGCCGCTCGTCGGCAGGTGTCAGCAGCCCTGTACTTCGAGCGTCCAGGGCGTGCGCTGCCAAGCCTGCACCTCTTCGCGCAGCAGGTAGGCCGATTGCGGGAAGGCCTCGGCCCAACCGGCGCGGCAGCGCAGCTGCAGGATGTGGCTGTTGGGCGCGGCGCGTTGCAGCGTCATGCCGCCCAGGTCGGGGTCGCGCCGTGCGTGGCACAGGATCACGGCCAGGCGCAGGGCCAGCAATTGCAGCACCAGGTCGTCCTCGCCCAGAGCGGCTTCGAGCTTGCGCAGCTTGCCGCGGTGGCCCAGCACCAACAGGCTCAGGCGGTGCATTTCCGAGAGCGAGAAGCCCATGGCGTCGGCGTTGTCCAGGATGTAGGCGCCATGCTTGTGGTAGTCGCTGTGCGAGATGTGGCTGCCGATCTCGTGCAACTGGGCGGCCCAGTTGAGCATTTCCAGGTCGCCTTCGCTGTCGCCCAGGCTGCTGCGGGACGATGACGCCAGCAACTGCGAAAACAGCTGCGTGGTCACCTTGCCTACCCGTGCGCCATGGGCCGCATCGATGCCGAATTTGGTGGCCAGGCGCTGCACCGTGCGCACGCGCAGGTCGTCGTCATGGCCGGTGGCGCCCAGCAGGTCGCAGATCAGGCCGTGGCGCAGCCCGCCGGTGGCCTGCGCGATGGAGCGGATGCCCAGCAGGTCGAACAGGGCGCGCATGATGCTCACACCGCCGCCGACGATGGCTTTGCGGTCTTCGCGCATGCCGGCAATCTGCAGGCGGTCCACGCTGCGCGCGGCCAGCAGCTTGTCCAGCAGCCAGTCCAATCCGTCCTGGGTGATGGTGCCGGCCGGCCAGCCGGAGGCCACCAGCACGTCGGCAATGGCGCCCACCGTGCCGGCGGAGCCATAGGCCGTGTCCCAGCGGCTGGGGTGGTAGGCGTCCAGCGCCTCGTCCAGCACCGCCTTGGCGGCGACTTCGGCAACGGCAAAGGCCTTTTTGGTGAACTGGCCCTCGGAAAAGTAGCGGGTGGACCAGGCGATGCTGCCCACGCGGTAGGACTCCATCACCTGCGGCTTGGCACCCGTGCCCAGGATCAGCTCGGTGGAGCGCCCGCCGATGTCGACCACGATGCGCCGCTCGTCTGACTGGGGCAGCATCTGCGCCACGCCCTGGTAGATCAGCCGTGCTTCCTCGCGCCCGGAGATGACGTTGATGGGGAAACCCAAGGAGGTGTTGGCCCGGCCGAGGAAGGCGTCGCGGTTGCGCGCCTCGCGCAGGGTCTGGGTGGCCACGGCGCGCACTTCGGAGGGTTTGAAGCCGGCCAGGCGTTCGCCAAAGCGGGCCAGGCAGTCCCAGCCGGCTTGCATGGCCTCAGGAGTGAGGTTGCGGTCCTCGTCCAGACCGCCGCCTTGGCGCACGGTTTCCTTCAGGTATTCGGTGCGGACGAAGTGCCCGTGTTCCACGCGGCCGATTTCAAGGCGAAAGCTGTTGGACCCCAGGTCCACGGCGGCCAGACGATTACCCATGTGCATTGATTCTGTATTTCTGGAGGAAGGAACGACCGCCAGAGCATAGCACCGGGATTTTTTCACCCCACTAGCCGGCCGTCGGCGGAGACCATGCTTTGCGTGACGTAGGCCGTGCCGCGGGTGCGATTGTCGGGGCTGATGCGAAAGCCGCCCAGGTCCACCGCGCTGCGCCGGGCAAAGGCTTGCAAGGCGCTGGCGCGGGAGAGGGGGCCATCGACGCCTTGGAGCACCTCGTGCGTGTAGCGCGCGGCGATGTAGCCGGCCAAGCTCAGCGGAGTGGGCGGCTCGTCGTACAGGCGCCCCAGCGCGCTGCGGAAGGCCTTGACCACCGGCAGGCTGGCGTTGACCATGGGCACCACCTGGGTGGCGATCATGGGCGTGAAGCGCGACATGCCCATCTGCTGGATGCTCTGCAGGTTCACGTCGGACATGGCGATGATGTAGCGCTGGGCGGCCTGTTTCTCCACGCCCTGGGAGAAGCGCACCAGTTCGGGCGTGCCGCCCACGAACAGCAGCACGCGCGGGCTGTCCGGGGTGAGCGACAGGGCCAGGTCGCGCAGGTCGCCGTCGCCACGGTAGGAGACGATGGACAGCTTGAGTGACTTGGCGATCTGGTCCAGGTCGGCGCGGTAGGCGTTGTATTCGGCGGCCGAGCCGTAGACCGCGCCCACCTGGCTGATGCCGATGACCGACAGCGACTTGATGGCGTGGGCGATCTGGTCCTGGCGCGAGGCGAAGATGGGGAAGGTGGAGGCGGAGGACACGGCTTCCACGTTCTGCAGCCAGGGGGCTACGTGGGGCAGGTCTGGCAGTTCGCGGGCCAACAGGCCCACCAACTGGCTGGCGGCCTGGTCGCCGGCGCTGCCGAACAGGGCCACGCAATGGGTTTCGGCCTTGAGCGCCTCCACGGCGCTGCGCAGGCTGTTGGGAGAGCCGTTGACTTCCAGGACCAGGTGGCGCACGGGCGCGCCGCCCAGGCCGCCACGGGCATTGATCTCCTGCCAGGCGGTGCGCGAGCCGACCAGGAAATCCTTGGTCACGTCGATCTGGCTGGTGGAGGTGTCGACGATCTGGGCAACGGTCAGGGCGCGTGTGCCGGATGCGGATTTGCTGGGTTGCGCCCAACTCGGGGCGGCCAGGGCCACGGGCAGGCTGGCGAGTGCTTGCAGGATACGGCGGCGGCCAGGATGGGAAAACGGGGGCATGGTTGGACTCCTAGGCCAAGGTCAGAGGGGGTGGAATGGCGTGGGAATTGCTATTGTTTCAATAGCTGCTCAAGCACATTCCACGAGGGCTGGAGCCTGATTTGGCTCGACGCTTTTACTTCTTGGGGGGCATCAACACGGTGTCGATGGTGTGGATCACTCCGTTGGTGGCCATCAGGTCGGGGGTGACCACGGCGGCGCTTTCCACGGTGACGAATTCACCAGCCTTGGCCAGGGCCAGGGGGGAGCCTTCCAGGGACTTGGCGTTGCTGTTCTTGATCTCGGCGGCGCTGGCCTTGCCGCTGATCACGTGGTAGCTGAGCACGGCCTTGAGCTTCTCGGGGTGCTTGGCCAGGTCGTCCATGGCGGCGGCGCTCACGCCCTTGAAGGCGTCATTGGTGGGGGCGAACACGGTGTAGGGGCCGCCGGACTTGAGCGTGTCGGTCATGCCGGCCTTGGCAACCAGACCCTGGAAGGTGCTCAAGCTGGGCTGGGCGGCCAGGCTGTCGGCCAGGTTGACGGGGGTGGAGGTGGTGGCGCAACCGGTCATGGCCAGCGTGAGGGCGGCCAGCAAGGCGGTCCGGCGGGTGGTGGTGAGGGCGTTGATGAAGGACATGGTGCGCTCCGTTTGCGTGGGTTGGTTGAAAGCCGCAAGCGTAGAAATGTCCCGTGACAGGAATGTGACAAGTTTTTGAAGGTCGTGCGACGAATCCGTGTCGGTGTCGCCGGGCGCGGCGGGGCTGGATAGTGTTGTATGTCACAAAGCTGTCACAAAAGCTTCTTAAAGTTCCCACCATTCCTTAACCAACCGAATCGAGGTTATCCATGCGCATCGCCTTCCAACTGCCCGTCTTGTCACTGGTTCTGGCTTCCACCGTCGGCTTCGCCGGCCTTGCGGGTGCCCAGGAAATCACGGGCGCGGGCGCGACATTCCCGGCTCCGGTCTACGCCAAGTGGGCCGCTGAATACAACAAGGCCACCGGCGTGAAGGTGAACTACCAGTCCATCGGTTCGGGCGGCGGCATCAAGCAGATCGACTCCAAGACCGTGGATTTCGGCGCTTCCGACATGCCCCTGACGGACGACGTGCTCAAGTCCAAGGGCCAGATGCAGTTCCCCACCGTGATGGGCGGCGTGGTGCCGATCATCAACGTCAAGGGCATCAACCCCGGCGAACTCAAGCTCACCGGCGAACTGCTGGGTGACATCTACCTGGGCAAGGTCGCCCGCTGGAATGATCCCGCCATCAAGGCCCTGAACCCCTCGCTGAACCTGCCCGACGCCGCCATCGCCCAGGTGCGCCGCGCCGATGGCTCCGGCACCACCTTCGTGTTCACCAACTACCTGAGCAAGGTCAACCCCGAGTGGAAGTCCAAGGTGGGCGAAGGCACGGCCGTGAACTGGCCCGTGGGTGCCGGCGGCAAGGGCAATGAGGGCGTGGCTGCCTTCGTGGCCCGCCTGCCCAACTCCATGGGTTACGTGGAGTATTCCTACGTCAAGCAGAACAAGATGACCTACGCCCTGGTGCAGAACGCCGCTGGCAACTACGTCAAGCCCGACGAAGAGTCCTTCAAGGCCGCCGCCGCTGGTGCTGACTGGAGCAAGTCCTTCTATCAAATTTTGACCAACCAGAACGGAAAGGATGTCTGGCCCATCACCAGCGCCACCTTCATCCTGATGCACAACAAGCAGGACAAGCCCGCCAGCGCGGCCGAGGTGCTGAAGTTCTTCAACTGGGCCTACAAGAACGGCGACAAGACTGCCATGGACCTGGACTATGTGCCCATGCCCAAGGCCGCGGTTGCCGCCATCGAGAAGGCCTGGGGTGAGATCAAGGACGGCGCCGGCAAGCCGGTGGCCTACCGTTAAGCGCGCCTGACGCATCAGCATGGGTTTGCACGGGAACGCAATCATGTCCACTACACTTGTGCACGAGGACCTCGTGTCCAGCTCTCCTGCAACCCAGCCGGTGCGTGCCATGACCCAACCGCCTCCTGTCAAGAAGTCGCGATCCGGCCCACTGGCCGACCTGATCTTCGGCTGGGTGGCCAAGGGCGCGGCCCTGGTGACCCTGGGCATGTTGCTGGCCATCCTGGCGTCGCTGACGGTGGGCGCCTGGCCGGCCATCAACCGGTACGGCCTGGGCTTCATGGCCAGCACCACCTGGGACCCGGTCAAGGAGGACTTCGGTGGTCTGGTGATGATCTACGGCACGCTGGCCACGTCCTTCATTGCCCTGTTGATCGCGGTGCCGGTCAGCTTCGGCATCGCCCTGTTTCTGACGGAGCTGTCGCCAACCTGGCTCAAGCGCCCGTTGGGAACGGCCATTGAATTGCTGGCCGCAGTGCCCTCCATCGTCTACGGCATGTGGGGCCTCCTGGTGTTCGGGCCGGTGCTGGCGACCTATGTGCAGCAGCCCCTGCAGAACCTGTTCACCGGCGTGCCCTACCTGGGCGCCTTTGTGTCGGGTCCGCCAGTGGGTATCGGCATCCTGTCGGCCGGGATCATCCTGGCGATCATGATCATCCCCTTCATCGCAGCGGTCATGCGCGATGTGTTTGAGGTCACACCCGCCATGCTCAAGGAATCGGCCTATGGCCTGGGCGCCACCACCTGGGAGGTGGTCTACAAGGTGGTGCTGCCCTACACCAAGACGGGTGTCATTGGCGGCATCATGTTGGGGCTGGGGCGCGCCATCGGCGAGACCATGGCGGTGACCTTCGTCATCGGCAACTTCAACCAGATTGACAGCTTGAGCCTGTTCCAGGCCGCCAACAGCATCACATCGGCCCTGGCCAACGAGTTTGCCGAGGCCGGTGAGGGCCTGCACCAAGCGTCGCTGATGTACCTGGGCCTGGTGTTGTTCTTCATCACCTTCGTGATCCTGTCGCTATCCAAGATGCTGCTGTTGCAATTGCGTAAGAGCGAAGGAGCCAAAACATGAGCGCCACCGCTACCGCGCACCAACTCCGCCTGGCCAAGTTCGCGCACCGCAAGCGCGTCAACCAGGTCGCCACGACCCTGGCCCTGGGGGCCATGGCCTTCGGCCTGTTCTGGCTGTTCTGGATTCTGTGGCAAACCATTGTCATGGGGCTCGGCGGCCTGAACCTGGCCACCTTCACTCAGATGACACCGCCGCCCAACGACGAGGGCGGCCTGGCCAACGCGATCTTTGGTTCCGCCTTGATGGTGGCCCTTGCCACGCTGGTGGGAACCCCGATTGGCGTGATGGCCGGCATCTACCTGGCCGAGTTCGATTCGCGCAGCTGGCTGGCCAACAGCACGCGCTTTGTCAACGACATCCTGTTGTCGGCACCCAGCATCGTCATCGGCCTGTTTGTCTATGCCGTGGTGGTGTCGCACTTCAAATCCTTCTCCGGCTATGCCGGCGTGGTGGCGCTGTCGCTGCTGGTGATTCCGGTGGTGATCCGCACCACCGAGAACATGCTGCAGCTGGTGCCCGCCGGCCTGCGCGAGGCGGCTTACGCCCTGGGCGCGCCCAAGTGGAAGGTCATCCTCAGCATCACGCTCAAGGCAGCGCGTGCCGGCGTCATCACCGGCGTGCTGCTGGCGGTGGCCCGCATCGCGGGCGAGACGGCGCCGCTGCTGTTCACCGCGCTGAGCAACCAGTTCTGGACCAGCAACCTGGGCGAGCCCATGGCCAGCCTGCCGGTCACCATCTTCAAGTTCGCCATGAGCCCCTACGAAAACTGGCAGAAGCTGGCCTGGGCGGGCGTCTTCATCATCACGCTGGCCGTCCTGGGGCTGAACATCCTGGCGCGGGTCCTCACGCGCGGCAAGCTCTAAGCACTACCGTCCGCATAGCAACTACAACGACCATGCTGAAAACCACGACTGCTCCCGCCGCCACCAAGATCTCGGTGCGCGACCTGAACTTCTACTACGGCAAGTTCCATGCGCTCAAGGGCATCAACCTGGAGATCCCCGAGAACAAGGTGACGGCCTTTATCGGCCCCTCGGGCTGCGGCAAGTCCACGCTGTTGCGCGTGTTCAACCGCATGTTCGAGCTGTACCCCGAGCAACGCGCCGAAGGCCAGATCATGCTCGATGGTGAGAACCTGCTCACCAGCAAGGAAGACGTGGCCCTGCTGCGCGCCAAGGTGGGCATGGTCTTTCAAAAGCCCACGCCGTTCCCGATGTCGATTTATGACAACATTGCCTTCGGCGTGAAGCTGTTTGAATCGCTCAACGCCAGCGACATGGAAGAGCGCGTGGAGTGGGCGCTACGCAAGTCGGCACTGTGGAACGAGGTCAAGGACAAGCTGCACCAGAGCGGCTCCAGCCTGTCGGGTGGCCAGCAGCAGCGCCTGTGCATCGCCCGCGGCATCGCCATCAAGCCCGAGGTGCTGCTGTTGGACGAGCCTTGCTCCGCTCTGGACCCGATTTCCACCGCCAAGGTCGAGGAATTGATTGTTGAATTGAAGGACGATTACACCGTGGTCATCGTCACCCACAACATGCAGCAGGCGGCGCGTTGCAGTGACTACACCGCCTACATGTATTTGGGCGACCTGGTGGAGTTCGGCTCCACCGAGCAGATGTTCTTCAAGCCGACCCGCAAGGAGACCGAAGACTACATCACCGGTCGATTCGGCTAAGCCTGTGACCGTGAGCATTGAGGGGAAAGCGAACATGCCAGAAAAACATTTATCGACACAATTCGACAGCGAGCTGACCTCCGTCTCCTCGCAGGTCATGGAACTGGGCGGCTTGGTGGAATCGCAGATCCGGCGCGCCATCTACGCCTTGTCGCAGTTCAGCGTGGAAGTGGCCGACGAGGTCACCGCCAATGAGGCCCGTGTCAACGCCATGGAAGTGGAGATCGACCACGATCTGTCCTCCATCATTGCGCGCCGGCAACCCACCGCGCGCGACCTGCGCCTGTTGATCGCCATCTCCAAGACCACCGCCAACCTGGAGCGCGTGGGCGACGAGGCCGAGAAGATTGCGCGCATGGTGCGCTCCATCATCCAGAGCGGCTCGCCGCGTTCGCTGCCCTCGCTGGAACTGCGCGTGGCGGCGGATCTAGCCTCGGGCCTGCTCAACAAGGCCCTGGACGCGTTTGCGCGTCTGGACGTGGCTGCCGCCGTGGCCATCCTCAAGGAAGACGACCTGATCGACGCCGAGTTCGACGGCTTTGTGCGCAAGCTCATCACCTACATGATGGAAGACCCACGCATGATCTCGCCCAGCCTGGATCTGCTGTTCCTGGCCAAGGCCATCGAGCGCATCGGCGACCATGCCAAGAACATCGCCGAGTTCATCATCTACGTGGTCAAGGGCGAAGACATTCGCCACTCCACCATGGAAAAAATTGAGTCGGTAGTCAAATGAGAACCATGCCTTCTATCCTCATCGTGGAGGATGAGGCGTCCATTGCGGAGCTCATCGCGGTGAATCTGCGGCACAACGGCTTTCGCCCGATCTGGGCGATGGACAGTGCCACCGCCCAGCGCGATCTGGATGCCGGACTGCCCGATCTGATCCTGCTGGACTGGATGCTGCCCGGTGAGAGCGGCCTGGTGCTGGCCAAGCGCTGGCGTGCCGATCCACGCACCCAGGCCGTGCCCATCATCATGCTGACCGCGCGCGGCGACGAGAGTGATCGCGTGGCCGGCCTGGATGCCGGTGCCGACGACTACATCGCCAAACCCTTCTCCACCAAGGAACTGCTGGCGCGCATCCGTGCGGTGCTGCGCCGGCGCACGCCCGAACAAGCGGGCGAGGTGCTGACCATCGGCAAGTTGATGTTGGACCCGTCCACGCACCGCGTCTCGTTCGACGAGCGCCCGCTCAAGCTCGGTCCCACCGAATTCAAGTTGCTGCAGTACCTGATGGGCCACGCCGAGCGCGTGCACAGCCGCGCGCAGTTGCTCGACAAGGTGTGGGGCGACCATGTCTACATCGAGGAGCGCACGGTGGACGTGCACGTCAAGCGCTTGCGCGAGGCCCTGGCCCAGGCCGGCTCCATGATCGAGACCGTACGTGGCGCCGGCTACCGCATGACCGCCATGCCGGCGGTACCGGCCACGGCAGCCCCTGCTGACAAGGCCAGCGTCTAAGCGCCTGCCTTCATCCCATGTTCTGGCGGTTGTTTTCCCTGATGCTGTGCCAGGCCGCGGCTGCGGCACTGGGCTGGTATCTGGCGCCGCCAGCCGAGCAATGGCCCATCGCCTTCGCCAGCGCCCTGGCTGGCGGCTACCTCTGGTTCGTCCTGGACACGGCGCGCGGCCTGCGCCTGGTGGCCTGGTTGCGCTCTGGCGCCAGCACTGACATGGCCTTGGGCAGCGGTCTGTGGGGCGAGACCCACGACCGGGTGCGCCGCATCTTGCGCGCGGGCTCCAAGGCCTCGGCAGAGAGCGACAGCCGCCTGAAGGACTTTCTGGCCGCGCTGCAAGCCTCGCCCAATGGCGTGGTGCTGCTGGACGCGCAGGCCCGCATCGAGTGGTTCAACCAGACGGCGGCGGCCCATTTCGGTTTTGATGTGCAGCGCGACCTGCTGCAGCATCTGGGCAATTTGGTGCGCGACCCGGGTTTTGCGGCCTATCTGTCGGCCCGCAACTTCCAGCGCGACATCACCATGCCGGGCAAGGAGAACCGCGATACCAAGCCGGTCAAGCTCTCGGTGCATCTGCACCCCTACGGCGAAGGCCGCATGCTCCTGCTCTCGCGCGACATCACGGCGGTCGAGCAGGCCGAGGCCATGCGCCGTGACTTTGTGGCCAATGTGTCGCACGAAATCCGCACACCGCTGACCGTGCTGGCCGGCTTTGTGGAAACCCTGCAGACCCTGCCCCTGGACGACCAGGAGCGCCAGCGTTACCTGGGCTTGATGGCCCAGCAGGCCCAGCGCATGCAGACCCTGGTGAGCGATCTGTTGACCCTGTCCCGGCTGGAGGGCAGCCCCCTGCCGTCCAGCCACGAGTGGGTGTCGGTCGATATGCTGATGCAGCAGTGCGAGCAGGATGCGCGTGACTTGTCGCACCTGTTGTCCAGCGAGTCGCACGACTTGCTTTTCGAGCATACGCCGGGCTGTGAGCTGGCCGGCTCAGCGGCGGAGCTGCACAGTGCCATGTCCAACCTGATTGGTAATGCCATTCGCTACACCCCCGCCATGAAGCGCATTGAAACCGGCTTTCGCGCCTCGCCAGAGGGGGGGGCGGTGTTCTTCGTCACCGACCAAGGGCCGGGCATCGCCCAGGAACACCTGCCGCGGCTGACCGAGCGTTTCTACCGCGTGGACCGCAGCCGCTCGCGCGATACCGGTGGCACCGGGCTGGGCCTGGCCATCGTCAAGCATGTGGCACAGCGCCACGGCGGTGAATTGCACATTGAAAGTGTCCCCGGCAAGGGCTCCACGTTTTCCATCAGCTTTCCGGCGCACCGTGTGCGTTGCCCGGTCGCCGAGCGCGAGTGTGCCGACGCGGCGGTGGTTACTGTCGCTTGAACAGCAATACGGAGTCGCCACCGTTGGCCGGGTGACGCAGCGTGGCTTGCAGGTGCCAGACGGCCAAATCCACGCCTGACGGAGCCCCCATGTCCACTCGCGGTTCGGCCAGCAGCCAGGGGCAGGCCGGCACGGGCTGCAGCGGCTTGAGCGTGAGCTTGCCGTAGAACTGGAAGGCCGCGATCTGCCCTTGGCTCAGGCCCAGGGTCTCCACGCAGCCTGGGGTGTCGAGCTGGTCCAGCGTTCGGCGCACCAAGGCGTCGTAGCTTTGCGCGTAATTGAGCAGGGGCATCCACAATGTCATCGCCAGCAGGAAGTTCAGGGTGGCACCGCCGGCGGGCAGCACCAGGCTCTTCCAGATGGCGGCGCGGTGCCGGCCCACGCGCCATTTCACCAGCCAGGCCCAGGCCCATGTGGCCAGCACCGCCACGGCCAGCGTGAACGGGGAAAAACTGGGCACAAAGCCCGGTGCCAGGCGAGCCACGTTGGCCGCTGGCTGAGCTGGCACGCCAGTCTGCATGGCGATCCAGACCACCCAGATGATGAAGGCGCAGCCGGAGAAGAACAGCAGGGTGAACCAATCGATCAGGGCCGCCACCTGGCGCTTGAGCGTGGGCAGGGCAAAGGCCGCCAGTGCCGACAGCGCCGGCAGCGCCAGCAGCAGGGTGCGGTCCGACGCGGGCGAGACCAGGGTGGCCAGCAGGCAGACCAGCACAAACCAGGCAGGCAGCGCCACGTGGCGGCTGATGCGGCGGTTGAACAACTGGTGGCGCCAGCGCCACAGCGTCCACAGTGTCAGCGGCCAGGCCGGCCAGGTGAACCAGATCAGCAACTCCAGGTAGCCGCCCCAATCGGCCCAGGTGGCGGTGGGCCACTCGACCTTCCAGCGCAAAAGACCGAGGGAGTAGGCCAGGCCGGTGGTGGCCAGACTTGCCAGCGCGATGGCGGCCGCCTCCCAGGCAGCGTGCGGGTGGCGTGCTGCGTTGTCGTGTGCATCCGGGTGCTCTCGGTCGGCCAGGTGCAGGGCGGCGCTGCCCAGGCCGAACAGCATGGCCAGGCTGGGTGCGCCGGACAAGGCTAGCCCCAGCAGGCCCGCAACAGCGCCGAAGGCTGGGCCCATGCGCCGGTAAGGCAGGGCGCCCATGGCGTAGAAGAGGAGGGAGACGAAGCCCAGTTGGGCCAGGGCCGGCGTGGTTTCGTGCGACAGTTGCGCTAGGCCCAGGCAGGCAATGAAGGCCAGCAGGCCGCCATCGGCCATGGCCCGGGCGTAGTCGGCGGGCTGAGCCTCGCCGCCGAAGGCAAAGGCTACGGGTTGGGCCAGCGGGTTGCGCGCCAGGTAGTAGGTGCCGTACCAGGTGGCGGTCATGGCCAGCACCAGCAGCAGGATGAAGGGGACGCGCACCATGGCATCCGCGCTGGCCCAAGCCGGCGTCAGTTGCATGGCCCAGGCGCCCAGCCAGTAGGGCAGGACCGCCGGGTTGTCGGTGGGCGTGCCCATCAGGGTTGGCAGTAGCCAACTGGAACTGCCTTGGACCAGCTCGGCCATGAAACCCAGAGCCGCCATGTCAGCACTCTTCCACGCATCGCGGCCGAAGAAGCCGGGTAGCACATAGGCGCAGCACAGCATCACGAGTGCCAGGCGCGGCAAGCGCCGGGCGCCGGCCTGGGTGACGATGGCGGGGGTGGGCAGGTTCACGGTTGGGATGTCGGCAATGCAAAAAAAAGCAGCGCGGATATCCGGGCTGCTTTTGGGTGCGATTCAGGTCCAGGCCTGAGTTCGGCTTACTTGGCGATAGCCGTCTTGCCGAAACGGTTGCGGAAGCGCTCGACGCGGCCACCCATGTTGTCCACCGACTTCTGGGTACCGGTGTAGAAGGGGTGGGATTCGCTGGTGGTATCGAGCTTGAAGAGCGGCAGCTCGCGGCCGTCTTCCATCTTGATCATTTCCTTGGCGTTGACGCAGGAACGGGTCACGAACTTGAAGCCGTTGGACATGTCCTGGAAGCACACTTCGCGGTAGTTGGGGTGAATGCCTTCTTTCATATCTTCCTCATAGTTGCGGGAGCCGGACCAGCCAATCTGGGCTACTTTCCGCGAAACGTCGAATTATACAACTAAATCAACAACTTGCGGCAATATCAGCCACCCCGACGCATCATGTCGAAGAACTCGCTGTTGTTCTTGGTGGCCTTCATCTGCTTCAGGACCATCTCCATCGCCTCGATTTCATCCATGTTGTAGAGGAACTGACGCAGGATGCGGGTCTTTTGCAGGATTTCGGGTTGCAGCAGCAGCTCTTCGCGGCGGGTGCCGGAGCGGTTGAGCTGGATGGCAGGGAACACGCGCTTCTCGTACAGTCGGCGGTCCAGATGAATTTCGGAGTTGCCGGTACCCTTGAACTCTTCAAAGATCACTTCGTCCATGCGGCTGCCGGTGTCGATCAGGGCGGTGGCGATGATGGTGAGCGAGCCGCCTTCTTCCACGTTACGGGCCGCACCCAGGAAGCGCTTGGGGCGTTGCAGGGCGTTGGCGTCCACGCCGCCGGTCAGCACCTTGCCGGAGCTGGGCACCACGTTGTTGTAGGCGCGGGCCAGGCGGGTAATGGAGTCCAGCAGGATCACCACGTCTTGCTTCAGTTCAACCAGGCGCTTGGCGCGTTCGATCACCATTTCAGCCACATGCACGTGGCGGGCGGCCGGTTCGTCGAAGGTGGAGGCAATCACCTCGCCCTTGACGGTGCGCTGCATTTCGGTCACTTCTTCGGGGCGCTCGTCCACGAGCAGGACCATCATGTGGCTCTTGGGGTAGTTGGCGCTGATGGCGTGGGCAATGTGCTGCATCAGCATGGTCTTGCCGCTCTTGGGCGGGGCCACCAGCAGTGCGCGTTGGCCTTTGCCGATGGGGGCGATCAGGTCGATGATGCGGCTGGTGATGTTCTCGTCGCTCTTGATGTCGCGCTCCAGACGCATCTGCTCCTTGGGGAACAGGGGCGTCAGGTTTTCGAACATCACCTTGTGCTTGTTCTCTTCCGGGCCGCCGCCGTTGACGCGGTCGAGCTTGTTCAGCGCGAAATAGCGTTCGCCGTCCTTGGGTGTGCGGACCTCGCCCTCGATCATGTCGCCGGTGTGCAGGTTGAAGCGGCGCACCTGGCTGGGGCTGATGTAGATGTCGTCTGTGGAAGCCGTGAAGCTGGTGTCGGGGCTGCGCAGGAAGCCAAAGCCGTCCGGCAGGATTTCCAGCACGCCATCGGCAATGATCTGCTCGCCGGCCCGGGCTCGCTTCTTGATGATGGCGAACATCAGCTCCTGCTTGCGCATGCGGCCGGTGTTTTCAATCTCAAGTTCTTCGGCTTGCTTGAGGACTTCGGACACATGCAGTGCCTTGAGTTCGTTTAAGTGCATGGAATGGAGGCCCGTGAGGGGAGTTGACCGACAGTGCGGGTTAACGACGAAATTCTTTGGGGGGATTGGGCGAGGCAGCAATTGGTGCTTGGCCTCGGCGTTCAGTGCCCGGATGCGGGGCCAACAATCCTTGTGGGATATTGGCGAACGGCTGGATTATGACAGGAAAACGCGACCACGGACCATTTGGCCCCCACGCTTGCCACTGCGTGTGCTGCGCTGCCCCCCGAAGGGGGCTATCTTGCTTGGGGCGGCCCTGCGCAGGATGTGGCGTGGTCGCAGGGAGAAATCAGGCCAGTTGCTGGTCGATGAAGGCGATCAATTGGGCCTTGCTCAGGGCGCCAACCTTGGTGGCGGCCAGTTGGCCATCCTTGAACAGCATCAGGGTGGGAATGCCGCGGATGCCGAACTTGGCGGGGATCTCGCGGTTCTCGTCCACGTTCATCTTGGCGATGCCTAGCTTGCCTTGGTAGGCGGTGGAGACTTCGTCCAGGATCGGAGCGATCATCTTGCAGGGGCCGCACCATTCGGCCCAGTAATCCACCAGAATCGGCTGGGCGGATTTCAGCACATCGGCCTCGAACGAGGCGTCGGTCACATGTTTGATCAGGTCGCTGGCCATGGTGTTTCCTTTTTGTGTTTGCGTACGAGCTAAAGTGGCGGCCATTGTGACAGAAACCAAGTCCCCGCCGACACCCCAGCACCTATGACCGGCATAGCCAAAATCGATTCCCCGGTCACCTGGGCGACGGAGCTGGACCTGGCCCATCCCGCCGTGCGCCTGTGGGCCGATCCGGGCCGCGGCCTGCTCGCGCGCATCCAGGCGGCCATGCGCCAGCGCCAGGCTCATGCTGCGCGCACCCTGGTGCTGCTGCCCTATGCCCATCTGCGACCCTTGGCCGCGCGGCTGTGGGCCCAAGTCCACCCCGATGGCTTCACCCCCCAGTTTGAAACCACCCTCAACTGGAGCCAGAAAATGGGTGGCTTTGCGCCAGGCGCCACGGATATCCGCTTCGACATGGCGTTGGACACTCTGACCGCCACGGCCCTGCTGCGCGCGGCCGGGTTGGGCGATCAACAGCAAGCCCTGGCGGCCCGCCTGGTGCAGGCCGCACAGCAGCTGGCGCCCTTGGCGGCGGCGTGCCCTCCGGCCGGGCGCACCGCATGGGCCCAGCAGGCCCGTTTTGCGGCGACGGTCGGTATGGAAAGCCCGGCATTGGCACTGGAGGCCGCGGTGGCACGTATCGCCGTGGAATGGGCGGCGCAATCCAGCTATGCCAGCGACTGCCTGTTCAATCCCGCCGTGCAGGCCGAGCTGGACTGCCTGGTGCTGGTGCAAGGCCTCGCCACCGACCCCCTGCCTGCAGCACTGGCGTCGGTGTGGGGCGAGCGTCTGGTCTGTCTGCCCCTCGCGACTGAAGCGCTGGCTGCGGAAACGGGCGCCGGCGTGCGGTCGGTGGCCTGGCACGCCTGCCACGATACCGAGGACGAAGCACAGCGCACCTCCACCTGCGTCATTGCCCACATCGCCGCCGGACGCTACCCCATGGCCCTGGTGTCGTCGGACCGGGCGTTGACGCGCCGCGTGTTGGCCATGCTGCAGGGCGCGGGCGTGCAGATCCGCGATGAAACCGGCTGGAAGCTCTCCACCAGCCACGCCGCCGCCCAGCTCATGGCCCTGCTCAAGGCCGCCGTGTGGAATGCCTCCAGCGACGCGGTGCTGGCCTGGCTCAAGGGCGCGCCGGCCCTTGCCGCGCAAACCACCGAGCTGGAACGCGCCCTGCGCAAGGACCAATGCCGGGACTGGCGTGCCGCCGAACACGGCGCCGCGTTGCTGGCCAGCGAAGCCGCCCGGCAGCTGTGGTCCGACGCCAATGCCGTGCGGGATGGCTTCAAGGGCACGCGCACCCTGGTGGGCTGGCTGCACGCCCTGCGCGCGGCGCTGCAGGCCAGCGGCCTGTGGGAGGGCTGGCAAAGCGACACGGCGGGTCAGAGCCTGCTGGCGGTGCTGCGTTTGGCGCAACCGGCCCTGCCGGATTGGGAGCGCCTGGTGGAACAGGCACTGTGGGCCGGTCGGCGCCTGGACCTGAGCGAATTCACGAACTGGGTCAACCAAGCATTGGAGGGAGCCAGTTTTTCTCCGCCGTATCCGGCGCGCGAACAGGCCGTCATCCTGCCTATGAGCCAGATGTTGGCGCGTCCGTTTGCCGCCGTGGTGCTGGCCGGTTGTGACGAGGTGCGCCTGGACCCCGCACCCGAGCCGCCCGGTGACTGGACCGCTGCGCAGCGTGCCGCCCTGGGCCTGCCCACCCGTGATGCCCTGCAGGCCGCCACCGCCCAGGCCTGGTGGCACGCGTTGCAGACGCCGGTGTGCGATGTGCTGTGGCGCCTCAGTGACGATGCCGGCGAAACCCTGATGCCCAGTGCCCTGGTGCAGCAGGCCCAGGCTGCGTGGGGTGACGCGTCTGCCGAAGACCCCCGTCCCAGCCGTGCTGTGGCGTTGGCACCGGTGCCCAGGCCCTTGCCGCTGGGCACGGATGTGCCTGTGGCTCAACTCTCTGCCAGCGCCTATTCCGACCTGCGCCAGTGCCCGTACCGCTTCTTCGCGTTGCGCCAGCTGGGCCTGCAAGGCGCCGATGAGTTGGAGGTGGAAGTCGACAAGCGCGATTTCGGCCTGTGGCTGCACGAGGTACTCAAGCGCTTTCACGAAACATTGGCCACACCCGGACTCCCAACCCGCACCTACGCCGACCTGCTGGACGCCGCCAGCGCGCAAGCCACCGCCGCCATGGGCCTGGGCGAGGGCGAATTCCTGCCCTTTGCCGCCGCGTGGCCCACGGTGCGCGACGGCTATGTTCGCTGGCTCTTGCAACACCAAGCTACGGGCGCGGTATTTGACCGCGCCGAAGTCCCCCTGAGCCAACCCTTGGCCACGGTCAAGCTGGTCGGGCGCATCGACCGCATCGACCGCCTGCCCGACGGCACCGCCCTGGTGGTGGACTACAAGACCGAAAGCGCAGCCAAGAGCGCCAGCCGCGTGAAGGAACCGCTGGAAGACACGCAAATGGCCTTCTACGCCGCCCTGCTGGGCGAGGACGCCGTGCAGGGCGCCTACGTCAATGTCGGCGAGCGTGACGGCACCAAGGCCTATCCGCAACCAGACTTGGCCGAGGCACGTGATGCCTTGGTCCATGGCATTCAAAACGACTTGGCACGTATCGCCCAAGGCGCACCGCTGCCGGCCCTGGGCGACGGTGCCGCATGCGATTACTGCCAGGCGCGTGGCCTGTGCCGCAAGGACTTCTGGTCATGACCGTGATTGCCGCTTTTGAACACAACGGTCAGACCGTGGAGCGCACGCGTTTCTACGCCATCGCCTGCGACCCGCGGCGTAGCGCTGCGGTGGAGGCCTGCGCCGGTGCGGGCAAGACCTGGATGCTGGTGTCGCGCATTGTGCGGGCTCTGATCGACGGCGCCGCGCCACACGAGATCCTGGCCATCACCTTTACCAAGAAGGCGGCTGGTGAGATGCGCCAGCGCCTGCAGGAATGGCTGCACCAGTTCGCCGGGCAGGATGATGCCCAGTTGCGCCAGGAGCTGATGCAGCGCGGCTTCACCCAGGAGCCCACGCCCGAACAACTGCAGCGCTTGCGCGGCTTACACCAGGCGCTGTTGCTGGGCGGCCGGCCCGTGCAGCTGCGCACCTTCCACAGCTGGTTTGCCGCTCTGATGCGCAGCGCACCGCTGCAGGCCCTGGCCGACATGGGTTTGCCAACGCACTACGAGTTGCTGGAGAACGACGCCCAGGCCGTGGCCCTGGTCTGGCCGCGCTTCCAGGCCCTGGTGGCGGGCGATGCTGCGGCGCGAGCCGACTACCAGGACAGCGTGGCAGCCCACGGGCGCAGCCAGACACAGAAGGCACTGGAGTCGGCCCTGTCCAAGCGCGTGGAGTTTGCCCTGGCCGACGCGCATGGCGTGGTCGATACCTCGGTGCTGCGCTTTGACGAACAGTTCCCCGCCTTTGCCGGTGTGGATGCGCCAGAGGCCTTGCTCGCCAGTGCGCGCGTGCGCGGCCTGCTGCTGGACGCCGCCCGGCTGCTGGGCGCCTCCACGCTCAAGACCTGCCTGGAAGCCGCCACCGCGTTGGAGCTGGCCCTGACTGCGGACAACCTGGCCGGCGTGCAGGACGCGCTGCTCACCAAGACCGGCACACCACGCAAGCTCAGCGACAAGCTCACCGGCATCGAGACCGTGCGCCAGGCGCAAGGCTGCCTGATCGAGATCGCCCAAGCGCAGGCCCAGCACCAGGCCTGGCTGCACCAGCAGCGCATGGCGCGCCTGACCCGCATCCTGGTGGACCAGTACACCCATCTCAAGCGCGAACGCGGTTGGGTGGACATGGGCGACTTGGAGCGCGCCGCCCTGGTGCTGATGAGCGACCCCGTGCTCAGCGGCTGGGTGCAGGAGCGCTTGGACGCCCGCGTGCGCCACCTGCTGATCGACGAATTCCAGGACACCAACCCGCTGCAATGGCAGGCGCTGCACGCCTGGTTGTCGGGCTACACCGGCGCCGGCAATGCCCCCAGCGTGTTCCTGGTGGGCGACCCCAAGCAGAGCATTTACCGTTTCCGCCGCGCCGAGCCGCAGGTGTTCAAGGCGGCGCAGCGCTTCGTGGCCGAGGGCCTGGGCGGCGACCTGCTGAGTTGCGACCACACGCGGCGCAACGCACCGCCCATCATCGACCTGGTCAATACCGTGATGGGCGAGGCGCAGGAGCACCAGGAGTTCGACGGCTTTCGCGCCCACAGCACCGAATCAACCGATAGCGGTGCCATCTATCGACTGCCGCGCATCCTGCGTGATGCGGCTGGCACCACCGAGGGCGCCGAGGACGAGGCCCTGGTCTGGCGCGATACGCTGACCACGCCGCGCCTGATCGCCGAGGAAACCCGCAAGACCCTGGAATGCCGCCAGGCCGCACGCTGGCTGGGCCAGCAGCTGCAACAGGGCGCCTTGCATCCGCGTGACGTGATGGTGCTGGCGCGCAAGCGCGAACGCCTGGGGCTGATGCAGGCCGAGCTGGCGGCCCTGCACATTCAGGCCCAGCAGCCCGAGAAGAACGACCTCTGCGACATGCCCGAGGTGCAGGACCTGGTGGCCCTGCTGGACGTGCTGGTGTCGCCGGCGCACGACCTCTCGCTGGCGCGCGCGCTCAAGTCGCCCGTGTTCAACGTGGGTGATGACGACCTGGTGCAACTGGTGCTGCGCCAGCGCGCCCTGCAATCCGGCGCGGCCAGCCGCGTGCCCTGGCTGGACGTGCTGCTGCAGGGCGAGGGATTGCCTCCCGCCCTCGTGGTGGCTGGCGAGGCACTGGCGCAGTGGAAGCCTTGGGTGGACAGCCTGCCGCCGCACGATGCCCTGGCCGCCATCTACCAGCACGGCGACGTGCTGGCCCGCTACGCGGGGGCCAGTCCCGCCACCCAGCGCGAGAGCGTGCTGGCCAACCTGCGTGCGCTGCTGGGCGCGGCCCTGCAGGTGGACGGCGGGCGCTACAGCACGGCCTACGCCCTGGTGCGCGCCTTGCGCGCCGGTGGCATCCCGGCACCGGTGCGGGCCGACGCAGACGCCGTGCGCCTGCTCACCGTGCACGGCGCCAAGGGCCTGGAGGCGTCATTGGTGCTGTTGCTCGATACCGATGGCGAGTCCATCAAGGCCCAGACCATGTCGGTGCTGGTGGACTGGCCGGGCGAGGCGGCCTGCCCGCAGCGCCTGGTGTTCCTGGCCAGCGAGTCGCGCCCGCCGGCCTGCGTGGCCGACACCCTGGCCGTGGAACAGGCCGCGCGCAAACGCGAAGAGCTCAACGCGCTCTACGTGGCCCTGACCCGTACCCAGCACACCCTGGTGCTGTCCAGCCTGCAGCCGCACATCGGTAGCGCGGGCAGCTGGTGGGAGCGCCTGCAGACCCACGCCTTGGATGCGCCTGACCTGCCAGCTTCCGAAACGACCCCCGCACCGGAGCCCGCCGCGGCAGCCGTTTGCGCTCTGCCTACATTGCCAAATCTGCCACCAGCCCTCGTGGAACTTGCGCAAGCAGCTACCAAAACCATAGCAATTTCGGAGCCGACCGATACCCAGGACAGCCTGGAGTCGCGCATCGGCCAAGCCATGCACCGCCTGCTGGAGCGCTACTTGCCCACCCCGCAGGGTGGTGCAGACGCCACCTGGCCCGACGCCTCTCTGCTGGAAACCACGGCCCAGGCTTTTGCCCTGGATGCGGTACAGATGGACCAGGCCGTGGCCATGGCCCGCACCATCCTGCACGGTGAGGGCGCCTGGGCCTGGGACGCCGCCCAGCTGGAATGGCAGGGCAACGAGGTCGGCCTGGTGCACCAGGGCCGCGTGCTGCGCCTGGACCGCCTGGTGCTGCGGCGATCCGGCAATGGCACTCTGGGACAATGGTGGGTGCTGGACTACAAATCCGCCAGCCAGCCGCAGCTGCAGGACACCTTGCGCGAGCAGTTGCGCGGCTACCGCACCGCCGTGGCGCAAGCCCATCCCGAATACACCGTCCGCGCAGCCTTCCTGACCGCGCAGGGCCGCCTGATTGAAATCGACACACCATGACCGCCAGCCTGCCATCCACCCCTGCCGTGCCCGCATCCGAACCGGCGCTGGAAGCGCTCACCATACCGGTGGCCGTGATTGGCGGCGGCCCCGCCGGGCTGATGGCGGCCCAGGTGCTCAGCGAAGCCGGCATTGCGGTGCACCTGTTCGACGCCATGCCCTCCATCGGGCGCAAGTTCCTGCTGGCCGGCAAGGGCGGGCTCAACCTCACGCACTCCGAAGGCGCCGACACCTTTGCCGGGCGCTACGGAGAGCGCCGCCATGTCATCGAGGCGCTGCTGCAAGACTTTGACGCCAGCGCCACGCGCGCCTGGGCCCTGGGCCTGGGTGTGGAAACCTTTGTCGGCACGTCGGGCCGCGTGTTCCCAACGGACATGAAGGCCGCGCCCCTGTTGCGCGCCTGGTTGCAGCGCCTGCGCCGCCCCGCGACGGGCCAGGACAACGGCGTGCAGTTCCACATGCGCCACCGCTGGACTGGCTGGCAATCCACCGACGCCTCCGTACTGTGCTTTGACACCCCCAAGGGTCCGCTGGCCGTGCGGGCCCAGGCCGTGGTGCTGGCCCTGGGCGGCGGCAGCTGGGCGCGCCTGGGGTCCAATGGTGCCTGGGTGCCGCTGCTCGCGGCGCGCGGCGTGCCGGTGGCGCCGCTGCTGCCGTCCAACTGCGGCTTTGATGTCCAGGGCGGCTGGTCCGAGCACTTTGCCAGCCGCTTTGCCGGCCAGCCGTTCAAGTCCGTTGCCATTTCCGTGACCACCTCGCAGGGAGCGCAGTTCGCGCGCAAGGGTGAGTTCGTGGCCACCGCCACCGGGGTGGAGGGCAGCCTGGTCTACGCGGCGTCCAGCCTGCTGCGCGACGAGATCATCCGCACCGGCCACGCCACCTTCCAGCTGGACTTGTTACCGGATCTGCCGGCGGAGCGCGTGCTGGCCGAGGTGCGCCACCCGCGCGGTAGCCGCTCGCTGTCCAGCCACCTTAGAAGCCGCCTGCACCTGGACGGCATCAAGTCCGCCATCCTGCACGAGCTGTTGACCAAGGAGGCCATGCTGGACCCTGCGCAACTGGCCGCCGCCATCAAGGCCCTGCCCATCACCCTGACCGCCACGCGCCCGCTGGACGAGGCCATCAGCAGCGCCGGTGGCGTGCTGTTCGAGGCGCTCACGCCGGGGCTCATGGTGGAGTCGTTGCCCGGCGTGTTCTGCGCTGGTGAGATGCTGGATTGGGAGGCCCCGACCGGCGGCTACCTGCTGCAGGCCTGCTTCGCCAGCGGCCAGCGTGCCGGGCACGGTGTGGCCCGGTACCTTGAAAAAAAGGCGCTGCCGGGCTAGGCTTGGGGTAGTTTCGCACTGCAGGCGGCACCCCATGATCAACGCGCTGACTGGTTCCCTGGACGCAACGGCCAACGCCGTGGAAAGAGCGCTCAGCCGCATGGGCTCGGGCTCGCGTATCAATTCCGCGAGCGACGACCCGGCAGGCCTGCAGATTGCCAACCGCATGTCGGCCCAGATCAGCGGGCTGGCGCAGGCGCTGAATAACCTGGGCGACGGCGCGTCGTTGGCGCAGACCGCGGCGGGTTCCCTGGGCCAGATTTCCTCGGCGCTGCTGCAGATGCGCGATCTGGCCGTTCAGTCGGCCAACGGCACGAACAACGCTTCAGACCGCCAGGCACTGCAGGCGCAGTTCGCCCAACTCACCGGCGGTATCGACACCACCGCGCAGCAAACGCAGTTCAATGGGCAAAAGCTGCTGGATGGCACGTTCAACGCGAACCTCCAGTCTGGCCCCAATGCCGGCGATACGGTCAATGTGCAGTTCGGCAATGCCACGGCGTCCGGTTTGAGTGTCAGCGCTTTGGACATCTCCACGGCGGCTGGCAGCAATGCCGCCGTGGCCGCCATCGACCAGGCGTTGCAGCAGGTTGGAAATCAGCAGGCCAGTGCCGGTGCGTTGCAGTCTGGCTTTGAATCGACCAGCGCCAACTTGCTGTCAACCCAGGTCAACACCAGCGCGTCCCTAGGCCGGCTGACCGATTCGGACTATGCGCAGGAGAGTTCCAACGCCGCCTCGGCCAACGTCAAGCAGGCGGCCGCGCTCAAGGCCATTGCGCTGTACAACGCCAACCAGGCGAATGTGCTGGCCTTGCTGCCCGGCCAAGGGGGCGGGGCGTCAGGGGTGTAACGGTTCGCCGTTGGGGTGTTTGTCGTCGCAGTCGCGGCAGTACGCCTTCCAGTCCGCCTTCACGGTTTGTCGCAGTTGAGCGGCCGTGGCCAGCAGGGGGTTTCGCCAATCGGAACGGGTTCCAAAGGCAATGAGTTCGTCCGCCAAGGCGGAGCCGCCGCGCCCGGAACTGCGCAGATGCGCCCACGCCGTGATCTGGCCCATCGCACGCACAACCTCGTCAACGCGGCTCAACTTTCCTTGCCATGTAGCCGGAGCCACCCGGTCCTCGCTGGGTTGAAGGCCGCGCAGGATGAAAGGCGTTGTGCCGATTTCGACATCGCGCAGGAAGGCCATGGTGCTGGCCTGCATCCGATCCTGAAGCTGCACCACACGCTGTGCCTGCGTACGCCAAGCCGGTTGTTTGCAATGCAGGAATGGCGCCAGCGAGGAGGGCGCGGCCTCCTTGATGTCCAGCAGGTAGTTTGCATCTGGTGAACCCTTGCCCCGGACGAGCACGATGTACCGCTCCAGACCCAGGCTACCGGTCCCCGCAATCCGGCGCGCAATGTCGATGACATCGAAAAACCCCTTGGGCTTGTCGTCGGACACGTAGCCGGCGAGAAAGGCTTCCACCTTGTCCCGGTCGCCGTCTCGGGCAGGCAGCGCTTTCTTGCCGTCGCACCGCAGGCGCCGTGCCTTGCCTTTCAGCTCGGTGCGCGAGTCCAGGAAATCGGGCCTGCTGCGTTGGCCGACGCTGTCCAGCAGGTCCCGGATCACCCCGGTGGATGTTTCGCGTTCGACCCAGCGTGCCTTGCCGGCCACCAGCGCGTCGCTGTAGGCGGTGATGAACCCTTCGCACAGCGTGGCGATTTCTGCTTCGGCGAACCGGGAACTGCCCAACCCAAGCTGCAGGCTGACCAGAAATCGCACGATGTCCCAGGTGCAGGGTGCCAATGCCGCCTCGTCAAAATCATTGATGTCGAAGTACGCGAGCCGGTTGTCCCCCTTGTAGCTGCCAAAATTTTCCAGATGGAGGTCGCCGCATACCCAGGCATTGGGCACGTCCTTCAATGGGTCGAACGCCTGCAGTTCTTCGTAAAACAGGTGGCACGTTCCGCGCAGAAACACAAAGGGATCGATCCGCATTTTCTTGAGTTTCAAGGCCAGGCGTTCGGGGTCTCGGCCGGCATTGAATGTGGCGATCTTTTCGTAAACGCTGGTGCTCATATCGGGTCCTCCGTTGTCGGCCGTTCTATCGGGGGTAGCATGTTGGCTGAAGTGCGGACAAAGAGGGTATCTTGCGCGTAAAGGGATGTAAAGCTAGTCGACAGCCGTTCACTGGCAGCGCTAAATTGCCCCGGTGGTGTGATGAGGATGTGTTGCATGAAAAATTCGATTACAGGGAGTAGGGCAGGTATGGCTGGATGTGAGAGTCGACAAAGGGCGTGGCGGCCGGTGCTGGCATGCGCGGCACTGTGGCTGGGTTTGGGCCTGGCCCAGGCGCAGACCGAGAGCAATCCGTTGCGCGCCGCGCAGAATCCGATGGCAGCGGGCACGGCGCAGGTCATCGTGAAATTCAAAAGCAGTTCCGCCGCCGTTCGGGAACATGCATTGGCGGTAGATGCATCGGCAGGCGAGGCGGCGGATGTGGCCAGCGGTCGCGCACAACTTTTGGGGCGACGCCATGGACTGGCCTTGCGCTCTGGCAGGGTACTGACCGAGCACATGCAAGTGATTGCCAGTGACGGCGTGGCAAGCGAAGACCTCGCGCGCCAATTGGCCGCGGACAGCGACGTTGAGTACGCCGTCGTCGACCAGCGGCGTTCGCACCATGCCGTGCCCAATGACCCGCTGTACACATCGGGGCCGCCCATTGTTGGAACCACGGGCGGGCCCGTTTCGGGGCAATGGTATTTGCGCAGCCCGAACGCGGAGACCTTCAGCAGCATCAATGCGGTGGGGGCCTGGCAGCTCACGACCGGCAGTTCCAGCATCGTCGTTGCGGTTCTGGATACGGGTGTCCGGCCCGAACACCCCGATTTGGGGGGTCGACTGGTCGCGGGATACGACATGATCAGCGACGTGGCGACGGCGAATGACGGAACCGCCAGAGATGCGGACCCGTCAGACCCGGGGGACTGGATCACCTCGCTAGAGAACACCACCAAGTCGGGCCCTTTCTACAACTGCGGTGCTTCCGACAGTTCGTGGCATGGCACCATGACGGCCAGCCTCATTGGGGCCGCATCGAATAACGGTTCGGGAATGGCCGGCATCGCATGGGGAGTCAAAATTCAGCCGGTGCGTGTGCTGGGCAAGTGCGGTGGTTTTGACTCCGATGTGATTGCCGGGATGTTGTGGGCTGCCGGCCTAAATGTTCCGGGTGTGCCCAACAACCCGACGCCCGCGCGCGTCATCAATTTGAGCCTGGGCAGTAGCGGAACCTGTCCGCAGAGTTACGTGGATGCCATCAGCAGCATCGCCAACTCGGCACACCCTGCGGTCATCGTGGCCTCAGCGGGAAACAGTTCCGGGCAGGCCGTTGGATCGCCGGCGAATTGCCCGGGAATCATCGCCGTTGCCGGACTGCGGCATACCGGCACCAAGGCGGGCTACTCCGACTTGGGTGCGGAAATTGCAATTTCCGCACCGGCGGGCAATTGTGCGAATTCGGGTGCGGCGGCGCCGTGTTTGTATCCCATACTGACGGCAACCAATTCGGGGACCACGGTTCCGGTCGCCTCAACGTACACCGACGCCTTCAATGCCAGCGTGGGCACCAGTTTTTCCGCGCCCATGGTGGCGGGCACCGCCGCGCTGATGCTGTCTGCGCAGCCATCGCTGAGTCCCGATACGGTCAAAGCGGTGTTGAAGTCATCGGCGCGGCCATTCCCGACATTGGTTGCCGGTTCTTCCCTCAGTGCCTGCCATGCGCCCGATGGGAACGACCAACTGGAGTGTTATTGCACATCAACGACCTGTGGTGCCGGCATGCTGGACACCGGCCGTGCCCTGGCCAGTGTGCTGGGGATTTCGAGTAACGATTGCCTGCTGAACTGGGCGGAAGCGAACTATCCGGGGATGTTCCCCTCAACATCGGCTTCGCAGTTCTATGTGCCTTATTTTTACCGTTTTTACCCGGCAACCGGCATGTACCTCGGCATTTCTTCGGAGGACAACCAAATCTATTACATGGCTGCCAATGTCCTGCATAACGTGGGTCCCTCCGCAAACTACTACGGGACCACGGGCTGCAAGTAGGAGAGGTTGACGAGCCTTAACCCCGGCACTGGCTCCACAGTTAGGGCTGCTTGGTTCCCCACCTGACCCGGTTGGCCGCTTCACCATGCGGGAAGGCCCGTCAGCTTGCATTGTACCTTCCCGCGCGACTCGCCAGGTCGGTGGCTTGTGCACCTTTGTGCGCATGCGGCCAAGGGCGTGGCGGTGGCCCTTTAGAATTGCTGCATGTCCTATCTCGTGCTCGCCCGCAAGTACCGTCCCCGCACATTCACCGAAATGGTGGGACAGGACCACGTGGTGCAGGCCCTCTCCAACGCGCTGACCACCCAGCGCCTGCACCACGCCTATCTGTTTACCGGCACGCGCGGTGTGGGCAAGACCACGGTGTCGCGCATCTTGGCCAAGTCGCTCAACTGCCAGGGGCCGGACGGCACGGGCGGAATCACTGCCAGCCCTTGTGGCGTGTGTCAGGCGTGCTCTGATATCGATAGCGGCCGGTTTGTCGATTACACCGAACTGGACGCCGCCTCCAACCGCGGCGTGGACGAGGTGCAGACCCTGCTGGAGCAGGCCGTCTACAAGCCGGTGCAGGGCCGCTTCAAGGTCTTCATGATCGACGAGGTGCACATGCTCACCAACACCGCCTTCAACGCCATGTTGAAGACGTTGGAAGAGCCGCCCGAATACCTGAAGTTCGTCCTGGCCACCACCGACCCGCAGAAAGTGCCGGTCACCGTGCTGTCGCGCTGCCTGCAGTTCAACCTGCGCCCCATGGCGCCCGAGACCATCCGCGAGCATCTGACGAAAGTGCTGGAGGTGGAGCAGGTCAGCGCGGAGGTACAGGCCCTGCGCCTGCTGGCCCGCGCTGCGCGCGGCTCCATGCGCGACGCCCTGAGCCTGACAGACCAGGCCATTGCCTTTGGCTCCGGCCAATTGCAGGAAGCCACCGTGCGTCAGATGCTGGGCAGCGTGGACCGCAGTTACGTGTTCCGCCTGATCGATGCCTTGGCGCGTGGTGACGGCAAGACGGTGGTCGAAACCTCCGAAGCCCTGCGCCTGAACGGCTTGAGCGCCGCCTCCACCTTGGAGGAAATGGCCACCGTGCTGCAGCGCATGGCGGTGGTGCAAACCGTGGGAGGTACCGGTGAGGACGATAGCGACCCCGAGGCCGCCGAAACGGCCCGCCTGGCCGCTCAGTTGCCGGCCGACGAGACACAGCTGCTCTACAGCATCTGTCTGCATGGCCGCGCCGACCTGGGGCTGGCGCCGGATGAATACGCTGCCCTGACCATGGTGCTGCTGCGGCTCTTGGCCTTCAAGCCCGCGTCTGCAGCAGCCTCGGCTGAAAAAAAAACTCTGAATAAAGCCGCGGCACCGGTTTTAGCCTCGGCACCGGCTCCCGCGCCCACCCGCACAGTACCCGTCACGCCTGCCGCACCGGCCAAATCCCTGGCCGTGCAGCCGTGGGAAGACGATCCGGGCGAGGCGCCGGCCGCGTCTGTACCAGTGGCCCTCGCGCAACCCGTGACAAGCCCCGCGCCCAGTGCCCGCGCTGGCGCCGCACTGCCACCGGGCCAAGTGCTGCCGGTGCGCGAAAGCATGCCGGCACCGCCGCCGGCCTTTGATGACGACCCCGCCTGGGCCGAAGGCTATGAGTCAAATCCGGCCCTAGCCCTCGCCAAACCTGCGCAGGAAGCTACGAAAATTGTAGCAGTTCCGGTGCGCCAGCAGGCCGAGTCGCGCGTCGATGCCAGTGCCCAGCAGCAGGCAGCGCCGGTGCTCATCCCCACCGAGGAGGGCGACTTCTGGCACGCCACAGTGCAGCAGTTGATCAAGGCCGAGGCCATTGCCGCCATGGTGCGCGAGCTGGCCCTGCAGTCGCAGCTGGTGGCGCGCGACACCGACCAGTGGTTGCTGCGCGTGGAGCGAGAGTCGCTCAACCAGCCCGGCACGCGCGATCGCCTGACGGCGGCGCTGCAGAAGGCCGGTTTTGGCGTCAAGCTGGTGGTGGAAATCGGTCGCGTGACCGATTGCCCGGCGCGGCGCAACAACGCCGCCAGCGCCGAGAAGCAGCTCGCCGCCGAGAAGATAATCTTCGACAACCCGTTTGTGCAAGACATGATGCGCGACTTTGGCGCGAAAATCGTGCCCGGTTCTATCAAACCCTTGTGACAGTAGTAAAAGGAAACCCATGTTCAACAAAGGACAACTCGCCGGCCTGATGAAGCAGGCCCAGGCGATGCAGGACAACATGAAAAAAGCCCAGGACGAACTGGGCCTGATCGAGGTCAGCGGCGAGTCCGGCGCCGGCCTGGTCAAGGTCACGATGACCTGCAAGCACGACGTCAAGCGCGTCACCATCGACCCCAGCCTGCTGGCTGAGGACAAGGACATGCTGGAAGACCTGGTGGCTGCCGCCTTCAACGCCGCTGTGCGCAAGGCCGAGGAAACCTCCGCCGAGAAGATGGGCAAGATCACCGCCGGCATGCCAGGCCTGCCTGGTGGCATGAAGTTCCCGTTCTAAAAGGGCTGTTGCTCGCGTGGCCGATACCCACTCGCTGGACGCGCTGATCCAGGCGCTCAAGCGCCTGCCCGGCGTGGGCGTCAAGTCGGCGCAGCGCATGGCCTTTCACCTGCTGCAGCACGACCGCGGTGGCGCGCAGGCGCTGGCGCGTGCGCTGGATGCGGCCATGGCCGGCGTGCAGCATTGCGAGCGCTGCCACACCTTCACGGAAGGCCAGGTCTGCGCCACCTGCCTGGACCCGCAGCGCGACGCCACCAAGCTCTGTGTGGTGGAGACGCCGGCCGACCAGTCGGCGCTGGAGCGCACCGGTGCCTACAAGGGGCTGTACTTTGTGCTCATGGGCAAGCTCAGCCCACTGGACGGCGTGGGTCCGCATGACATCGGCCTGAAAAAGCTGTTTGACCGGGCGCTGGACGGCACCGTGCAGGAGGTGATCCTGGCCACCAATTTCACCGCCGAGGGCGAGGCCACGGCCCACGTCATCGGCGAGGCGCTCAAGGCGCGCGGCCTCACGCTCACGCGCCTGGCGCGCGGCGTGCCGGCCGGCAGTGAGCTGGAGTACGTCGATCTGGGCACCATCGCCCATGCCCTGGTGGATCGGCGCTGAGGCCTACCCCACGGCCACCCCCCTATTTGAGAGTCCCTGATGCAAAACTTCCACTTCACTCTGGCGCTGTGGTGCGTGTTCGTGGCCGCCGTGCTGCCCCTGGTCTGTGCCGGCGTGGCCAAGGCCGGTCAGTTTGGCAAGCCGCGCCGCGAAGGCGGGTTCGACAACGCCAACCCGCGTGCCTGGCTGGCGCGCCAAAAGGACTGGCGGGCCCGTGCCAACGCCGCGCAGGCCAACAGCTTCGAGGCCTTTCCGTTCTTCGCGGCGGCAGTCATCGTCGCCCATCTGCTGGGTGCGCACCAGGGCTGGCTGGACATTCTGGCCTTTGTGTTCGTGGTGCTGCGCATCCTCTACGTGATGGCCTATGTGTCGGACATGGCCACGTTGCGCAGCCTGGTCTGGGTGGTGGCCTTTGTCGCGAATGTGGCCATCTTCTTCATCGGCTATCGCTAGGTTTTACCGCTTGGCCAGGCGGGTCGCGGGGCCTCGTTTGGCCACCACAGTGCGGTGCACCGGAGCCATCTTGCGGGCGGCGGTGCGGTTGGGGGCCGCAGCCCGGCGTGCCGGTGGCGCGGGCAGGAACATCACCACCTGCTGACCCGGCTTGAAGCTGGCCGACTGGGCCACCCTGTTCCACTGTGCCACCTGGTCGGCGGCCACCTTGTACTTGCGCGCCAGGCTGGCCACGGTCTCGCCCTTGGCGGCTTTCACCAGGGTGCGCTTGAGCACGATCTCGGGTGCCAGCGACACCTGGCCGTTGTCGGCCACGGTGGGGGCCACGTCCTGGCTCACGTTGTTGGCGCGCGGCACCAGCAGGGAGGAGCCGGCTTTGACCATGAACTTGGGCGGGATGGCATTGATGGCGCGGAAGTCGGACTCGCTCATGCCCACGCGCTTGGCGGCGTCGGCGGCGCGCATGGTGCTGGGGGCTATCCACACGGTCCAGCTGGCCAGGCGGCCGCCGCCGAAAGACTCCAGATTGCTCTGAAAGGTCTCGGCGTTGTCCCAGGGCAGCAGCACCTGGGGCGTGCCGGCCGCCATGATGACCGGGCGGCTGAGTGAGGGGTTGAGTGCCTTGAAGTCCTCCAGGGGCACCTCGGCCAGCTTGGCGGCCAGGGCCACGTCGATGTCCCGGCGGATGGTGACGGTCTGGAAGTAGGGGTGGTTCTCGATCAGTGGCAAGCGGGAGTTGAAAGCGTCCGGGTGCGAGACGATGTTCTTGATGGCTTGCAGCTTGGGCACGTAGAAGCGTGTCTCCATCGGCATGTTGAGGTCGGTGTAGCCGGTGGCCAGGCCGGCGCGCTGGTTCTTGGCCACGGAGCGGGTCACGCTGCCTTCACCCCAGTTGTAGGCGGCCAGGGCCAGGTGCCAGTCGCCGAACATGCCGTAGAGTTTTTGCAGGTAGTCCAGCGCGGCGCGGGTGGAGGCCAGCACGTCGCGGCGGTCGTCGCGGAAGGCGTTTTGCTTGAGCTCGAAGTACTTGCCGGTAGCCGGCATGAACTGCCACATGCCGGCGGCCTTGGCGCCCGATACCGCCTGCGGGTTGAAGGCACTTTCAATGAAGGGCAGCAACGCCAGTTCGGTGGGCATGTTGCGCATCTCCAGTTCCTCGACGATGTGGAACAGGTACTTCTTGGAGCGCTCGGTCATGCGGTAGATGTAGTCCGGCCGGGTGGCGTACCACTGCTCGCGGTCATGCACCAACTCATTGTCCAGGTCGGGCATGGCGTAGCCGCGGCGGATGCGGTCCCACAGATCCACCGGCGGTGCCAGCGAGACCACCGCCCGCGAGGGCGACAGCTGGGTGTCTACCGGTGTGAGAGGAACTTGCGTGCCCTGCGCGCGCCCGCTGCGCGCGGGCAGGCGACCGATCTCGCGGCTGGGTTGCAGGGCCAGGGAGTCACCCTCGTGGTGGGCCGCCGTGGGTGTTGGGTCGCTGGGCATGATGTTGGCGCAGCCGGTGAGCCAGAGCAGGGCCACCACGCAGGTGGCTTTGAGGCTATTCATCATCGGTATTGGTTCTTCCATTGGCGCAGCAGGGCAAAACAGCCGTCGCGCTCCACAGCCTGCGCGTCGAAACGGCGGGCCGAGGCCAGGATGCTCGGCTGCTCGCTACGCAGAAAGGGGTTGATCTGGCGCTCGGTGGCGATGGTGGAGGGCAGGGTGGGACGGTCTTGCGCGCGCAGGGCCTGGCACTGCGCGGCATGGCGCACCAGCACAGCGTTGTCGGGCTCCACCTCCAGGGCGAACTTCAGGTTGCTCAGGGTGTATTCGTGGGCGCAGCAGACGCGGGTGGCATCGGGCAGGGCGGCCAGGTGCGCCAGCGATGCCTGCATCTGTTCCGGTGTGCCTTCAAACAGGCGACCGCAGCCGGCGCTGAACAGGGTGTCGCCACAGAACAGGATGGGGGCCTCGCCCGAGGGTTGGGTCACGTAAGCGATGTGGCCGGCCGTGTGGCCGGGCACGTCGAGTACCTGGAAGTCCAGGTCCAGCAGCCGCACGGTGTTACCACCGCTTACACGCTGCAGTGGCTCGGGCATGGGTTCATGGATCGGGCCGAAGACGGCCGCCCCTGTGGCATCGCGCAGCGCGGCGACGCCGCCGGTGTGATCGTTGTGGTGGTGCGTGACTAAAATGCCCTGCAGTTGCAGGCCCTCTCGTTGCAGCGCCTGCAACACGGGCTGTGCATCACCGGGGTCTACCACCAGCGCCCTTTGCCCATCGTGGAGCATCCAGATGTAGTTGTCGGCAAATGCGGGCAGCGGTAGTAAGTTCATGAGCCATCAAATTATAGGTATGCATGACTGGTTTGAGACCCCGGCGGGACGCTACCTGCTGGAGTGGGAGCGCACCCGCGTGGATGCCGCCGTGGTGGACATGTTTGGTTACCACGCGCTGCAGTTGGGCGTGCCCGAGCTCGACGGCCTGCGGGCCAACCGCATGCCGCACCGTTGGCTGGCCACCGAGGCTTTGCATGTGCCGATTGACGCGCCACGGGAAGAGCCGCTGGGCCCGGCCGCGCTGCTGTGCGACTTCGCGGCCCTGCCGTTTCCTGCGGCCAGCTTGGACTTGGTCCTGCTGCCGCACACGCTGGAGTTCAGCGCCGATCCGCATGCCACGCTGCGCGAGGTGGAGCGCGTGTTGGTGCCGGAGGGGCGGGTAGTGATCTGCGGGCTCAACCCCACCAGCCTGTGGGGCTTTCAGCAGCAGCGCGGCCACCTGTACCGGCGCATGGGCCTGGGCCGGCGCCTGTTCCTGCCCGACGCAGGTGAATTCATCGGCTATTGGCGCCTGCGCGATTGGTTGCGGCTGCTGGGCTTCGAGGCGGAGGTGGGCGACTTTGGTTGCTACCGTGCCGGCGTCACCAGCGACAAATGGCTGCAACGTCTGCAGTGGATGGATCGTGCCGGCGCGCGCTGGTGGCCCATATTCGGGGCAACGTATTTCCTGGTGGCGGTCAAGCGCGTACGCGGTATGCGCTTGTTGGGCCCGGCCTGGAAGAATGCCGCGGCCACGGCCGCGAAGCCGGTGTCCGTGGCCAATCGCCACCACCATACCCACAAGCAATTGGAGACCAAGGTTTGAATGAAGTGACGATCTACACGGACGGGGCGTGCAAGGGTAACCCCGGCCCGGGCGGATGGGGCGTGTTGCTGCGCTCGTCCGACGGTACCGAAAAAGAACTGTTCGGCGGGGAGCGCGAAACCACCAACAACCGCATGGAGATGATGGCCGTGATCCAGGCACTGTCGGCCCTGAAGCGGCCCTGCATGGTGATCCTGCACCTGGACAGCCAGTATGTTCTCAAGGGCATCACGGAGTGGCTGGCGGGCTGGAAGGCCAAGGGCTGGAAGACAGCCTCCAAGCAGCCGGTGAAGAACGTGGACCTGTGGCAGCAACTGGACCACCTCGTCACGCATGCGGGGCACCGCATTGACTGGCGCTGGGTCAAAGGCCATGCCGGCGACCCTGGTAACGAGCGTGCCGACGCACTGGCCAACCGGGGTGTGGAGCATGCCTTGGGACGCTGAGTGATCCGGCGCCAATTGCCCTGTCGCTGGTACGATTTAAAGTTATGCAAAGTTTCCGGGGCGGCGCGTGCGCGTTGGTGGTGCCGCCCGGATAATTCACCTTGCCTATGAAGATCACCCCCCATCCTTCTCTTACTCTGTCGCTGAACATCCTGGCGGCCTGTGTCCTGTTGGTCGCCTGTGGAGACAAGGCGGATTCCGCGCCCACGGCGGGTGCCAGTTCCGCAACCGCGCCTGCCAGCGCTCCGGCGCAAGCGGCCTCGGGTCGCGCCGGCGGTGCGCCCGTTGCCGTGACCACGGTCGCCGCCCGCAAGCGCGATCTGGATGTGACCCTGGAGGCCATCGGCACGGTGGTGCCGCTGGCCAGCGTGGACGTCAAACCGCAGACCAACAGTGTGGTGACACGGGTGCACGTTCAGGAAGGGCAGTTCGTGAAGGCGGGTGATTTGCTGTTCACTCTGGACCCGCGGCCCGACGAGGCCAATGTTGCCAAAATGCGGGCCCAGATGGTCAAGGATGAAGCCATGCTGGCCGACGCCCAACGCCAATTGGTCCGCAGCCGCGATCTGATGGCCAAGAATTTCATCTCACAAGGCGCATTGGACACGGCCCAGGCCCAGGTCGATGCCCAGCAGGCGAATCTGGTTGCCGACAAGGCGGCATTGGAAGCGGCGCAGTTGGCCCTGTCCTACATCAGCGTGCGAGCCACCAGTCCGGGACGCCTGGGGGCGGTCAATGTGTTCCCGGGCTCCGTGGTGCAGGCCAACCTGACGGCCATGGTGACTGTCACCCAGCTCGACCCCATCAACATCGGCTTTAGCCTGCCGCAACGCAACCTGGACGCGGTGCTGGCGGGCCTGAAATCCGGCGGTGTGCCGGTCTATGCCCAATTGCCCGAGTCCAAGGGCAATCTACAAGGACGCCTGCAATTTGTCGACAACGCGGTGGACGCGGCCACCGGCACCATCAAGGTCAAGGCGCGCTTCGACAACCGCGACAACAAGCTCTGGCCCGGTGCTTTCGTCAAGACCAACCTGGTGTCCCAGACGCTCAAGGACGCGGTGGTGATTCCCACGACCGCCATCATCCAGAGCGCGCGTGGCTCCATTGTCTACGTGGCGGACAAGGGCAAGGCGGCTTTGCGCCCCGTCAAGGTGGTGGCTGCGCAAGGCGAGGAGTCGGCCGTGACCGGCGTGGAGCCGGGTGACAAGGTCGTGGTTGAAGGCCGGCAGAACCTGCGGCCCGATATGCCAGTGTCGGAGCGTCCCGCTGTCGGTAACGCCAAGCCGGCCCGCGCCGCAGCCTCCGCCGCTTCCGCGGCGTCCGCCAGCGCATCGGCATCATGAATCTGTCGGAACTCTTCATCCGCCGTCCGGTGATGACGGTGCTGCTGAACCTGGCCATCGTGTTGGCCGGGGTCATTGCCTACCGCAGCATTCCCGTGGCGGCTCTGCCCAGTTACGACACGCCCGTCATCAACGTCAGCGCGACCCTGCCGGGGGCCAACCCGGAGACCATGGCGACCTCGGTGGCCCTGCCGTTGGAAAAGCAATTTCAGACCATTCCGGGCCTGGCCGTCATCAGTTCCACCAGTACCTTGGGCAACACTTCGCTGACACTGGAGTTTGAAGAGAGCCGCAATATCGATGGTGCCGCGCTGGACGTGCAGGCCGCGCTGTTGCGTGCCCAGCGTTCGTTGCCGCCGGACATGACCCAACTGCCCGCCTACCGCAAGGTCAATCCTGCCGACGCACCGGTGCTGCTGGTGGCGCTGACTTCGCCATCGCTGCCCATGTCCGATCTGCAGGACTATGCGGAACACTTGATCTCGCCGACCCTGTCCACCATCGACGGCGTGGCCCAGGTCAATATCTTTGGTTCCAAGCGTTTCGCCGTGCGGGTGCGGGTACAGCCGCAGGCGGCGGCGGCACGCAACATCACGCTCGATGAGCTGTCGGCCGCCTTGCGCGCGGCCAACGTCAATACGCCTGTTGGCACGCTGGATGGCCCGCAGCAGACGTTGACCCTGCAGGCCAACAAGCAGTTGCGCAACGCGGCCGAATTTGCTGAACTGATCGTGGCCAGCCGAGGCGGCAACCCAGTTCGGATGAAGGATGTGGCCATCGTCGAGGACAGCGTGGAGACGGTCAAGTCCTATGCCAACCTCAATGGCGAGGCGTCGATCACCCTGGCGATCCTGCGCCAGCCCGGCGCCAACACCGTGCGCGTGGTCGATGCCGTCAAGCAAGTCCTGCCCAAGCTCAAGGAGCAGATGCCGCATTCGGTCAACATGACCTCGGTGAATGACCGTTCGGTATCGGTGCGGGAAGCCTTGCACGATGTGTCCCTGACCCTGCTGGGCACCATCGCTTTGGTGGTGCTGGTGATCTTCTTGTTCCTGCGCCGCTTCGTGGCCACAGTCATCCCCACCTTGTCGTTGCCGGTGTCCCTGATTGGTGCCGTGGCCTTGCTGTGGGGCTTGAAGTACAGCCTCGACAACGTGTCCCTGCTGGGCTTGACCCTGGCGGTGGGGCTGGTGGTGGACGATGCCATCGTGATGTTGGAGAACATCATGCGCCACGTGGAGAACGGTGAGGAACCCTTCAATGCCGCGTTGCACGGATCGCGTGAGGTGGGTTTCACCATCATCTCCATCTCCACTTCGCTGATCGCCGTGTTCATCCCGATCTTCTTCATGCCGGGCGTGATTGGCCTGCTGTTTCACGAGTTTGCAGTGGTGGTGGGCCTGTCCATCGTGGTGTCGGCCTTCGTGTCGCTCACGCTGGTGCCCATGCTGGCCAGCCGCTTCCTGAGCCAGGAGGAGCACGGTACGAAGCACAGCTTCCTCATCCACTTCTTCGAGCGCGGGTTCAACGTCACGCTGAGCCTGTATACGCGCTCGCTCGATGTGGCGCTGGCCCATCGCAAGACGGTGTTGGCCGTCGCGTTGGTCACCTTTCTGGCCACGGGCTGGCTGTTCAACATCATCTCCAAAGGCTTCTTCCCCGAGGAGGACATTGGCCAGATCACCGTGACCACCGAAGCGGCCGAAGACACCTCGTTCCCCGAGATGGTGCGCCTGCAGGAGCGCGCCGCGGCCACCATCCGTGCCGACGCCAATGTGGCGGCCGTGAGCTCGTTCAACGGCGGCAGTGGCGCGCAGAACACGGGACGCATGTTCATCACACTCAAGCCGCGTGACCAGCGTGTGCCCATGAAGCAGGTGGTGGAAGGCCTGCGGCGCAAGCTGCGGGATGTATCGGGCATCAATGTTTTCATGCGACCCATCCAGAACTTGCAACTGGGCGGGCGGCCCAGCAAGGCGCAGTACCAGTACATCCTGCAAAGCGTGCGAGCCGACGAGCTCAATGATTGGGCCGTCAAGCTGCAGGAGAAACTGCGGGCCGACCCGCTGTTCCGCGACGTGACCAGCGATGCGCAATTGCGTGGCCTGCAGGCGCAGTTGAGCATCGACCGCGAGCGAGCCAACGCCTTGGGCATCTCCATCGACTCCATTCGCACCGCCCTGTTTGCCGCCTTTGGTGAACGCCAGGTCTCCACCATCTACCTGCCGACCGACAGCTACCAGGTGATTCTGGAGGTGGCGCCCAATGACAAACTCGACGAAGGCGCCATCAATAACATCTACGTGCGCTCGTCCTCGGGCACCTTGGTGCCGTTGGCGTCGTTCACCAAGGTAGACCGCACGGTGGGGCCGACCTCCATCAACCACGTGGGCCAGTTGCAGGCGGTGACGGTGTCGTTCAATCTCGCCCCGGGGGCGGCCCTGGGTGACGCCACGGCCCACATCGACAAGGCGCGTGACGAGATCAGCCTGCCCAGTTCGGTCATCACCAGCTATGGCGGCGATGCAGCGGTGTTCAAGAGCTCGCAGGGCAACCAACTGGTGCTGATCATCTCGGCACTGCTGGTGATCTATGTGTTGCTGGGCGTGCTCTATGAGAGTTATATCCACCCCATCACCATTTTGGCGGGTCTGCCGTCAGCGGCCGTGGGTGCGCTGGCGACGCTGATGCTGTTCGGTCAGGATCTGACTGTGATCGCCACCATCGGTATTTTGCTGTTGATCGGCATCGTCAAGAAGAACGCCATCATGATGATCGACTTCGCGCTTGAAGCCCAGCGCCACCACGGCATGGCGCCTCCCGCTGCCATTCGCGAGGCCTGCATCCTGCGGTTCCGCCCGATCATGATGACCACGCTGGCGGCGTTGATGGGCGCCATCCCCATCGCCCTGGGCCTGGGTGCTGGCGCGGAACTGCGCCAGCCCCTGGGTCTGGCCGTGGTGGGCGGGCTGGTGTTCTCGCAGGCGGTGACGCTGTACATCACCCCGGTGATCTATCTGGCGCTGGACCGCTTCAGCGGCAAAGGGCCGATCACGACGCCAGAAACCCCGATCACCGGCTCAGCGGGCTGACAGGGGCGTTGGCGGCGCTCAGCCGCCGATGTAGCTCATTTCGACGCGCCGTGCCCCGGTTCCGGTGTCGGGCGCCATGGCTCCGCGTAACTCGGAGTAGCGGTCCGCGCGGCTGCTCCAGATGGCGGCAATGGCGTTGGCCAGCTCCGCATCGCTGGCCTGGCCACGCAACAGGCTGCGCAGGTCATAGCCCTGGTTGGCGAACAGGCACAGGTATAACTGGCCCTCGGTGGACAGGCGCGCCCGGTTGCAGTCACGGCAAAAGGCTTGGGTCACACTGCTGATCACGCCGATTTCCCCTGCCTGGCGGTCATAGGCGTCGTTGGCATCGGCGTAGCCCCAGCGCTGCGCCGTCTCCCCGAGGCTGGTGGGCTCCAACGGTACCAAGGGCAGTTCGGCTCGGATGCGCGCGATGACCTCGGCCGAGGGCACGACATCATCCATGCGCCAGCCGTTGGTGGCACCCACGTCCATGTACTCGATCAGGCGCAGCACCATGCCGCTGCCCTTGAAGTGTCGGGCCATGGGCAGAATTTCCTGGTCGTTGGTGCCGCGTTTGACGACCATGTTGATCTTGATCGGCCCCAGGCCGGCGGCGTGCGCGGCGTCAATGCCGGCCAGCACATCGGCCACCGGGAAGTCCACGTCGTTCATGCGCCGAAAGACTGCGTCGTCCAGGCCGTCCAGGCTCACGGTCACGCGCTGCAGGCCGGCCGCTTTGAGGGACTTTGCCATGCGCCCCAGCAGTGCGCCGTTGGTGGTCAGTGTCAGGTCCAGTGGCTTGCCTTCCGGCGTGCGCAGGGCGGACAGTTGTTCGATGAGGCGTTCGATGTTCTTGCGCAGCAGAGGCTCCCCGCCTGTCAAGCGGATTTTCCGCACACCGTGCTGGACAAATTGTTGGGCAACACGGGTGATCTCCTCGAACGACAGCAGGGCCGCATGGGGCAGGTAGGGGTAGTCCTTGTCAAAGACCTCCTTGGGCATGCAGTAGTTGCAGCGGAAGTTGCATCGGTCGGTCACGCTGATCCGCAGGTCGCGCAGGTTGCGTCCCAGCGTGTCACGAATGGGGCCGTCACCGGCGGACGATGGGGACGGGGAACCCAGCCAAGCCGGTGGCACGACCAGGCTTTGAGGCCGTGCATCCACCAGTGGAATGACTTTGGGACTGAATCGTTCGGACATACCCGTTATTGTCCAACTTTGCTCGTTGCTGCTTCGCTGGCATGGGCAAAAAAAAGCCCGCTTGAGCGGGCTTCTTCAGAGTAGGCGCAATCAGGCGCCGTGGAGCTTCATCACCAGCGGCACGATCAGCAGGGCCACGATGTTGATGATCTTGATCAGCGGGTTGACGGCGGGGCCGGCGGTGTCCTTGTAGGGGTCACCCACGGTGTCGCCGGTCACGGCTGCCTTATGGGCTTCGGAGCCCTTGCCGCCGTGGTTGCCGTCTTCGATGTACTTCTTGGCGTTGTCCCAGGCACCGCCGCCGGTGCACATGGAGATGGCCACGAACAGACCGGTCACGATGGTCCCCATCAGCAGGCCGCCCAGGGCCGCCGGACCCAACGCCAGGCCGACCACGATGGGCACGACCACGGGCAACAGGCTGGGGATCATCATTTCCTTGATGGCGGCAGTCGTCAGCATGTCCACGGCGGTGTCGTACTCGGGCTTGCCGGAACCGTCCATGATGCCCTTGATGGTCTGGAACTGGCGGCGCACTTCCACCACCACGGAGCCCGCGGCGCGGCCCACGGCCTCCATCGCCATGGCACCGAACAGGTAGGGAATCAGGCCGCCAATGAACAGGCCGATGATGACCTTGGGGTTACTCAGGTCGAAGGTGATATGGGCGCCCAGGCCTTCCAGCTTGTGCGTGTAGTCGGCAAACAGCACCAGCGCGGCCAGGCCGGCAGAGCCGATGGCATAGCCCTTGGTGACAGCCTTGGTGGTATTGCCCACGGCGTCCAGCGGGTCGGTGATGTCACGCACGCTGGAGGGCAGCTCAGACATTTCGGCAATGCCGCCGGCGTTGTCGGTGATGGGGCCATAGGCGTCCAGTGCGACGACGATGCCGGCCATGCTGAGCATGGAGGTGGCAGCTACCGCGATGCCGTACAGGCCAGCTAGCGCATAGGCCGCGTAGATGGCGGCGCACACAAACAGCACGGGCCACGCGGTGGAGCGCATGGACACGCCCAGGCCCGCAATGATGTTGGTGCCGTGGCCGGTGGTGGAGGCCTGTGCGATGTGGCGCACGGGGCTGTATTGGGTGCCGGTGTAGAACTCGGTGATCCAGACCAGCGCGCCGGTCAGGATCAGGCCGATGGCGCACGTGCCAAACAGGGTGCCAGCGCTGACGGTGTGGCCGTCTGCCAGCGCGATGGGCGCCGGAAACAGGGCCTGCGTGACGAAGTAGAAGGCTGCCAACGACAGCACACCGGCAATGGCCAGACCCTTGTAAAGGGCGGGCATGACGTTCTTCATGTCGGGCGAGGCCTTGACGAAGAAGCAGCCGATGATGGATGCCACAATGGACACCGCGCCCAGGGCCAGCGGATAGACCACGGCCGAGGCGCCTGCACCACTGATCAGCAGGGCGCCCAGCACCATGGTGGCAATCAGCGTCACGGCATAGGTCTCGAACAGGTCGGCGGCCATACCGGCGCAGTCACCCACGTTGTCGCCCACATTGTCGGCGATCACGGCGGGGTTGCGCGGATCATCCTCGGGGATGCCGGCTTCCACCTTGCCCACCAGATCGGCACCCACGTCGGCGCCCTTGGTGAAGATACCACCACCCAGACGGGCGAAGATGGAAATCAGGGAGGAGCCGAAGGCGAAGCCGATCAGCGGGTTCAGCAGGTGGGCCAGGCTCTGGTCGGGCGTGGCATTGCCATTGCCGGCCAGGAACATGTAGAAGCCGGTCACGCCCAAGAGGCCCAGGCCCACGACCAGCATGCCGGTGATGGCGCCGCCGCGGAAAGCCACGTCCAGCGCCGGGCCAATGCCCTTGGTGGCAGCCTGTGCGGTGCGCACATTGGCACGCACGGAGACGTTCATGCCGATGAAGCCGCAGGCACCCGAGAGCACCGCGCCCACCACAAAGCCCACCGCCGTCTGGCCGTCCAGGAAGGCGGCGATCAGGCCGGCCAGCACGACACCGACGATGGCAATGGTTTTGTATTGGCGGGCAAGGTAGGCCGCGGCGCCGGTTTGGATGGCCGCCGCGATTTCCTGCATGCGGGCGTTACCCGCGTCCTGTGAAAGAATCCAGCTCCGAGCCCAGATGCCGTACGCCACGGCGATGAGCCCGCAAACAAGCGCTAGATACAGCGCCGAGTTGCCTGTCATAACGATCACTCCTTAATTGTTGTGTCACGAAGAAGGGAGCAACGCCAGTGTCACTCCCACTGCGTTGCTTCCTCACCGCTCCAGCCCAACTAAGCGTCATGGAGATGATTGGCCAACCATCGGAATGTAACTGCAAAAAAATGTGGTTTTGGGAAGGCGCAAGTGCAGCGTCAGTAAAATGAGGGTAAATACTGATCTGCGACAACCTTTTTTCCCCCTGTAAGTAAGTAGAGAGCTTCTATGTCCCTTGACAACGTCACCCCTGGCAATAACGTACCCGAGTCCTTCAACGTCATCATCGAAATTCCGATGAATGCCGATCCGGTCAAGTACGAAGTGGATAAGGCCACGGGCGCCATTTTTGTGGATCGCTTCATGAGCACGGCGATGCATTACCCCACCAACTACGGCTACGTACCCAAAACCATCTCCGGCGACGGCGACCCGGTTGACGTGCTGGTCGTGACCCCCGTGCCCCTGATTCCCGGCGTCGTGGTGCCCTGCCGTGCCATCGGTATCCTGAAAATGGAAGACGAAGCCGGCCTGGACGGCAAAGTGCTGGCCGTGCCGGTCAACAAAATTCTGTCGCTGTACAGTCGTTGGGAAAAGCCCGAAGACCTGCAACCCCTGCGCTTGAAGACCATTGCCCACTTCTTTGAACACTACAAGGACCTGGAAGAGGGCAAGTGGGTCAAGATCCTGGGCTGGGAAGGCCCCGAGGCCGCCAAACAGGAAATCGTGGACGGCATCGCCAACTACAAGAAACTGGAAGGTTGATCCTTCTCACGGTGGTGATACTGGCGGTATGATCATCCGGCGCCCTCTGCGGAGGGGCAACCGCCGGGTTTTCAAGCCAAGGATTCAACCATGCAGACCGCACCAAACACCCCCGCAACGAGCCAGACCGCAGACGCTGCCAGCCTGTTGGGCGGCCATTCGGGCCAGTACCTGACGCTGCGCCTGGGTAGTGAAAGCTACGCCATCGACATCATGCGGGTGCAGGAGATTCGTTCCTACGAAGAACCCACCAAGATGGCGAATTCGCCCTCCTTCATCAAGGGCGTGATCAATCTGCGCGGCGTCATCGTGCCCATCGTGGACCTGCGCATGAAGCTCAATGTCTCCAACGTGGAGTACAACGAATTCACGGTAGTCATCATCCTCAACGTGCGCGGCACCGTCATTGGCGCGGTGGTGGATGCTGTGTCCGACGTCGTGACGCTGGAGGCCAGCCAGATCAAGCCGGCCCCGCAATTTGAGTCCGCCATCGACTCGCGCTTCATTCTGGGCCTGGCCCAGGTGGGCGAACGCATGCTCATCGTGATGAACATGGAATCCCTGCTCAGCAACGCCGAGCTGGGCATGATGACCCACTAAGCCTTTTTACGCGGCGTTTTCACCGCCGCCGTCTTGCGCGGGGTGGCCTTTGTCTTGGCGGTCGCTTTTGGTCGCGGTGCCGTCAGCCCCAGCGCGTTCTCCAGTTCCGTGATGGCGTTGTCCGTGTAGTCCAGCATGCGCTGCAGCGCCGGCACTGAGCGGCGACAGGCAATGAAGCCAAAGCCCAGGGCATCGCCATAACTGGTGATGGTGATGTTCAGCGCCAGGTAGTGCGTGGGGATGGAAACCGGGTAGACCTCGTCCAGCCGCGCGCCGTGCAGAAACAGTGCCTCGCGCGGCCCCGGCACATTGGAAATCACCAGGTTGAACAGCGGATGCTTGGCGGCCGTGCCGGTCACCATGCCCGCGCCCAGGGGCGAGATGGACGTGATGCCGTGGGCCAGCTTCTGCAGGCGCGGCATGGCCGTCAGGCGCTCCTTGGCCTCAGTGGTGGAGGCCACGATGCGCTGCAATCGCTTGAGCGGGTCGGCGATGTCGGTGGCCAGACTCGCCAACAGCAGCGACACTTGGTTGCCGCCGGCTGTGGTCTCACCATGCAGTGACACCGGCACCATGGCCACCAGCGGTTTCCTGGGCAGAGTGGCGTGTGCTTGCAGGTATTCGCGCAGGGCACCGGCACAAATGGCCAGCGTGACGTCGTTCACCGTGGCGCCAGCCGCCTCGCCCATGCGCTTGAGGCGCGCCAGCGAGTACGACTGTCCTGCAAAGCGGCGGGAGCCACTGATTTCCACATTGAAGGGAGTCGGTGGTGCCTGGAAAGGCAGAGCCACCGCCCCTTCGGCATAGCCCGCGCGCACGATGTCCCACAGCCCGCTGCCCACGCCGGGCAGGATTTCCTTGCCGGCCTTGGCCATGGCGCCAAGTTGCTCCAGCCAGGTCGGCGCCGCCTTGGCACGCAGGGACGTGGGGTGTTGGGAAAAGGGCAGGGCCCAGATCGGCGCCTTGCGCTCAGTTGCGTCTATCGACATGGCGTTGGCCGTCATGCGTGCACCGGTCACGCCGTCGATCAGCGCATGGTGCATCTTGCTGTAGATGGCAAAGCGTCCGCCCGGCAGCCCCTCGATCAGGTACAGCTCCCACAGCGGGCGGTTGCGGTCCAGCAAGTTGCCATGCAGGCGCGACACCATGGACAGCAGCTCGCGGATGCGCCCCGGCTGAGGCAGGGCCACGTGGCGCAGGTGGTAGTCCAGCTCGAACTCCGTGTCTTCTTCCCAATACCACAGGCCCATGCGCAGCACCGGGCGCAGGTTGAACGGTGCAATGGCCTTGGCGTGCTGGTTCCAGTCGGCGAGTAGCTTCGCCACGAAGTCCGGCCCGCTGCCGGGCGGCGGGGTGAAGATGTTGAGCCCGGCCACATGCATGGGCTGGTTGCGGGTCTCCATCCACAGAAAGGCCGAGTCCGTGGGGCTGAGTGCGTGCATCGTGGGGCTCCTCGTTGTTATGGCCCCATTGTGCTTCAAGGCTTTGCGTCGTGGACGCGGTGTTCAGGTGCTGGCCTGGACCGGGCGGGACACCACGGTGAAGCGCTGCTGGTTGTTCTCCAGCCAGTGCGTGGCGTTGGACATGTCCTGCTGGCGTGGGTGGAAGCTGGGGGACTGGTAGGCCTTCCACAACTGGACGTTGCCGCGGATCATGCCGTCTTTCGCAAACAGCAGCTTGGCCGCACTTTGCCAAGTGCTCCAGCGGAACAGGCTGCCGTCGTGCCACAGGTTGCGGATGGTCTGGCGCGTGATGTCCAGGGCGAAGGTCCAGGTGATGTAGCGCATCAGGCGCAGGCGCCAGTGTTCGCTGCCGCCCAGGGCCTTGTACAGGTCAAAGGCGGTGCTGCAGTGCTCTGCCTCTTCGGCGGCGTGCCAGGTCCAAAGGATTTGCAGGCGCGGTTCGGCGCCGGCCAGGGCCTCGGGGTGGCGGAACATCCAGTCGGCAAAGATGGCCGTCAGGTGTTCGGTGGCGGCTGTGGCCGCCACGTGGACGCGCACATCCATGTGCGACTTGCTCTCGATGCGTCTTTTTGCCCGCGGCTCCAGCGTGTTGCGAAAGCCCAGCGCCTCCAGGTGCCCGTTGAACAGGCCGTGGATGCGCCGGTGCGTGGCTTCCTGGCCAACAAAGCCTTGCACCTCGGCCGCGAAGCGCGTCTGGTCCTCGTCCGGCAGGGCCTTGAGGCCGGCGCGCACGGAGTCGATGAAGTACTGCTCGCCGACGGGGAAGCTCATGGACAGCGCGCTGAAATAGGCCGAGCGGAAGGCATCGCCACCGTTCCAGCGTGCGGGAATGGGCTCGGCCATGTCGATCAGGATCTTGCGGACAACCAGGTCTGTCATGGTGTGTGCTCCGGCATGTTGTGCAGAACCCAGGCGCGTACCTTGGCATCCAGGCACATCTGCAAATGTCCGATGCCGGGGAATTCGGTCACTGGAACACCTGGCAGCACCTGCGCGCGTTGGGGGAAAACGATATTGTCCTGCGGCGTGAGGGCGATGTGAACCAGTCCCCGCGTGGCGGGCGTTTCGGTGGCCAGCAGCTCGGCCAGCCACGCGCTGCGCCACAGCATCTGGCGCCCGTTGGGCGTGCGGGTGCGGGGCTCCACCTGGGTGCCGGCGTGCGGTGTGCCCAGGGTCAGCACCCGCGCCACCCGTGCCGTGCCAAAGGTGCGCATCCAGGCGCGAATGGCCAGGCCGCCCATGCTGTGGCCAACCAGCACGACCTGTTTGGCATCGGTGGCCTGCAACAGGGCGCCCACAGCGGTTTCTATGATGGGTGCGTAGTCGTCAATGGATGTGAACAGGGGCTCCAGGTTGACCGCCAGCACCGTGTGGCCCTGGGCGCGCAGGTCCGTGGTCACATCGTCCCAGATGCGGTGGTTGCACAGGTAGCCATGCACCAGTACCACGGGCAGGCGCTGAGGGGAGGCGGTGGCCGGCAGTACAACCGGTGTCCCGTTGGTCCACGGTTGGCGCAGCAAAAAGATGCGGACCCCAGCCCGGAATTCACCCCCGACCGCAGCCCACCACAGCGCCATGGGCGTACCCGGCGCGCGGGAGCGGCGTGCCGATTCCAGCGTCAATGCCAGCGTGGCTGCCAGCGGCAAGACCAGTGCCCATGCCACCATGCCCCACAGCGGCGCGTGAACCCAGCGGTGCAGCAGGTAGCCCAGCGCCTTACCCACCAACACCTGGACGGCCAGAAGGAAGCGCAGCAGGTGGGCAAGCATGGCGGATGGGGTTCAGAGAGGTTCAGTACTGCGGCTGGAACTTGCGGATCGCCGCCTTCACAGTATCGGTCAACGCAAAGCCTGTTCCGTACTTTTGCGCCAACTCCGTCGCGCGCGCCTCAAAGGCCTCAATCCCCATGCCGTAGATGAACTGCATGGCGCCGCCGGTCCAGGCCGGGAAGCCAATGCCGAAGATGGAGCCGATGTTGGCGTCAAACACGCTGGTCAGCACGCCCTCGGCCAGGCAACGGGCGGTTTCCACCGCCTGGCGGTAGAGCAGGCGGTCCTTGAGGTCGGCGATGTCCCAGGCCGCATCGGCCTTCTCGAACAGTGGTTTGAGCTGGGGCCACAGGAACTTCTTGGCACCTTTTTCGGCGGGGTACTCGTAGAAGCCGCCACCACCGGCGCGTCCCGGGCGGTTGTGCTCGCGCACCATCTTTTCCACGACGCGCTCGCCGGCTGATGCAGAGTAGGTCTTGCCCTCGGCCTCGAAGTCCTTCTTGGTCTGCTCCATGACGTGCAGCGACAGCGTGAGCGCGGTCTCGTCCAGCACGGCCAGCGGGCCCACGGGCATGCCGGCTTGCATGCCGGCGTTCTCGATGGCCGGTGCCGGGATGCCTTCGCCCAGCATGGCCGCGCCTTCCATCACAAAGGTGCCAAACACCCGGCTGGTGAAGAAGCCGCGCGAGTCGTTGACGACGATGGGCAGCTTGCCCAGGGCCTGCACGTAGTCGAAGGCGCGCGCAATTGTCTCGTCGTCGGTCTGCTTGCCCTTGATGATCTCCACCAGTTGCATCTTGTCCACCGGGCTGAAGAAGTGGATGCCGATGAACTTCTTGGCGTCGCGGCTGGCGGTGGCCAGACCGGTGATGGGCAAGGTGGAGGTGTTGGAGGCGAAGAAGCCGCCGGGGGCCAGCATGCCTTCAGCCTCTTGCGTGACCTTGGCCTTGAGTTCGCGGTTCTCGAACACGGCCTCGATGATCAGGTCGCAGCCCTTGAGGTCGGCAGCATCCGCTGTGGGCTGGATGCGGGCCAGGATTTCGGCTTGCTTGTCGACCGTCATGCGGCCCTTGTCCACGCGGGCCTGGGTCAGCTTGGCGGAGTAGGCCTTGCCGTGCTCGGCCTTGTCCAGGCTCACGTCCTTCAGCACCGTGGCAATGCCCTTGCTTGCCTGCGAGTACGCAATGCCCGCACCCATCATGCCGGCGCCCAAGAGGCCCACCTTGGCGGGTTTGTAGCGTGGCACGTCCTTGGGGCGGCTCTGGCCGCTCTTGATGGCGTTCATGTTGAAGAAGAAGGTGTTGATCATGGCCTTGGCGTTCGTCCCGGTCATGAGCTTGGCCAGCGCGCGGCTCTCCAGGCGCAGGGCCGTCTCGATGTCTACCTGCAGGCCTTCCACCATGCAGGCCATGATGGCCTCGGGCGCGGGGTACAGACCGCGGGTCTGCTTCTTGATCATGGCCGGGGCCACGACCAGCATCTGCGCCACGGCGGGCGAGGAGGGCAGGCCGCCAGGGACCTTGTAGCCCTTGGCCTCCCAGGGGTGCTGGGCGGCAGGGTTGGCGGCGATCCAGGCCAGGGCGCGGGTTTTCATCTCGGCGGCTGCGTTTTCGCCGGGCGGCACCAGGTCATGCACCAGGCCCAGGCCCTTGGCCTCGGACGGCGAGAAGGTCTTGCCTTCCACCAGGTAGGGCTGGGCGCCCATCAGGCCCAGATGGCGCGTCATCTTGGTCACGCCGCTGGCACCGGGCAGCAGGCCCAGCGTCACCTCGGGCAGGCCGAACTGGGTCTTCTTGTCATCGATGGCGATGCGGTGGTGGCCGACCAGTGCCACCTCCCATCCTCCCCCCAAGGCCGTGCCATTGAGCAGGCTGACCACCGGTTTGCCCAGCGTTTCGATGGTGCGGAAGTTGTGCTTCACGCGCTCGATCTCGGCGTAGACGGTGGCGGCGTCCGAGGGCTTCAGGCGCATGGCGCCCTTCAAGTCGGCGCCGGCAAAGAAGGTGCTCTTGGCAGAAGTCAACAGGATGCCCTTGATGGCGTCCTTGTCTTTGAGCACCTGGGCGGCGACCTCGGTCAGGTCGTCCTGCCACTGCAGGCACATGGTGTTGACGGGGGAGTTGGGCTCGTCGAAGGTGATGGTGGCGATGCCGTCGACCAGGGAGTATTGGATGGTTTTCATGGTGCTATTGATTTGGTAGCTGCTTGCGCAATGAATACGAGGGCTGGATGTCGATTTGGCTATTAAACTCTCCGTTCGCCCTGAGCTTGTCGAAGGGTGGGGGCAGGGCTTCGACAAGCTCAGCCCGAACGGTTGTTAGCTGGTTCAGAGTCTTTCCACGATGGTGGCAATCCCCATGCCGCCGCCCACGCACAGCGTGGCCAGGCCGTAGCGCAGCTTGCGCCGGTGCAGTTCGTCGATCAGCGTGCCCAGGATCATGGCGCCGGTGGCGCCTAGCGGGTGGCCCATGGCGATGGCGCCGCCGTTCACGTTGACCTTGTCGTGCGGCACCTTCATCTCCTTCATGAAGCGCATCACCACGGCGGCGAAGGCCTCGTTCACCTCGAACAGGTCGATGTCGTTGATCGTCATGCCGGCCTTGGCCAACGCCTTGCGCGTGGCGGGCATCGGACCGGTGAGCATGATGGTCGGGTCGGCACCGGAGAGCGCCGTGGCGACGATGCGCGCGCGCGGTGTCAGGCCGTGTGCCTTGGCGGCGGCCTCGTTGCCGATCAGCACGGCGGCGGCGCCGTCGACGATGCCCGACGAGTTGCCGGCGTGGTGCACGTGGTGGATGCGCTCCACCTGCGGGTAGCGGGTCAGCGCCAGTTGGTCGAAGCCCATGCCGCCCATCTGCTCGAAGGAGGCCTTCAGACCGGCCAGGCCTTCCAGTGTGGTGTTGGGCTTGATGAACTCGTCCTTGCCCAGAATGACCTGGCCCAGGCTGTCCTTCACCGGCACCACGGAGCGGTCAAAGTAACCGGCGGCCTGGGCGGCGGTGGCGCGCTTTTGCGATTCCAGCGCAAAGGCGTCCACGTCCGCTCTAGAGAAGCCTTCCAGCGTGGCGATCAGATCGGCGCCGATACCCTGGGGCACAAAGGCGGTGGCGGAATTGGTCTCGGGGTCCATGGCCCAGGCGCCGCCGTCCGAACCGATCGGCACGCGGCTCATGCTCTCCACGCCGCCGGCCACGACCAGATCCTCCCAGCCGGAGCGCACCTTTTGCGCGGCCATGTTCACCGCCTCCAGGCCGGAGGCGCAGAAGCGGTTGACCTGCACGCCGGCGGCCTGGAAATCCCAGCCGGCCTTGAGCGCGGCCACCTTGGGCAGCACCGCGCCCTGGTCGCCAATGGGGGAGACGATGCCCATGACCACATCGTCCACCTGAGCGGTGTCGAACCGGTTGCGCTGTTGCAGGTCGGTCAGCAGGCCGGCCAGCAGGTTGACGGGCTTGACCTCGTGCAGGCTGCCGTCTTTCTTGCCTTTGCCACGTGGGGTGCGGATGGCGTCAAACACAAATGCTTCGGACATGGGGGCTCCTTGAAAAAATAGAACGACCGTTCAAAGTGAAGTATAGTTCTTTTCACAAAGCAAATGCTTGGTAAAAATCTTGGAGCCCCACAATGATCGAACGCACCCTCTTCACCCCCGACCATGAATCTTTCCGCGACAGCTTTCGCAAGTTCATCGAAAAGGAAATCGCCCCCTTTCACGCCGAGTGGGAGGAGCAGGGCTATGTGGCTCGTGAGGTCTGGAACAAGGCTGGCGAGAACGGCTTCCTGTGCATGAGCATGCCCGAGCAATATGGCGGCTCGGATGCCGACAAGCTGTTCTCCGTCATCCAGTTCGAGGAGCTGGCGCGTGCCGGCACCAGTGGCATTGGCTACAGCCTGCACAGCGAGATCGTGGCGCCCTACATCCTGCACTACGGCACCGAGGAGCAGAAGGCCAAGTACCTGCCCAAACTGGCCACCGGCGAGATGATTGGCGCCATTGCGATGAGCGAGCCGGCCGCTGGTTCCGACCTGCAAGGCATCAAGACCACGGCCATCCAGCAAGCCGACGGCAGCTACCTGCTCAACGGCAGCAAGACCTTCATCACCAACGGCTGGCATGCGGACCTGGTCATCGTCGTGGCCAAGACCAACCCACAAGCGGGCGGCAAGGGCACCAGCCTGATGCTCATTGAAAGGGGCATGCCGGGCTTTAGTGTCGGCAAGCGCCTGAAAAAATTGGGTATGAAGGCACAGGACACCTCCGAGCTGTTCTTCGACAACGTGCGCCTGGGGCCAGAGCAATTGCTGGGCGGCAAGGCGCACGAGAACCGCGGCTTCATCTGCCTGATGGAGCAACTGCCGTGGGAGCGCCTGCAGATCGCCGTGAGCGCCGTGGCCGGTGCCCAGGCCGCTATCGACTGGACGGTGGATTACGTGAAGGAGCGCAAGGTCTTCGGCCAACCCGTGGCCGCCTTCCAGAACACCCGCTACACGCTGGCCGAACTGCAGACCCAGGTGCAGGTGGCACAGGTGTTCGTGGACAAGTGCTGCGAACTGATCTGCAAGGATGAGCTGGATACGGCCACCGCCAGCATGGCCAAGTACTGGACCACCGACCTGCAATGCAAGGTGATGGACGAGTGCGTGCAGCTCTTCGGCGGTTACGGCTATATGTGGGAGTACCCCATCACCCGCGCCTATGCCGATGCCCGCGTGGCGCGCATCTACGGCGGCACGAACGAGATCATGAAGGAAGTGATCACCCGTTCCATGGGGCTGGGCGCCAAATAGGCAGCCAGCCTAGCGGGGGCGCGACTGCCCCCGTTTGGATTGCTTGTCGGCAATGGCGATGTCCAGCAACTCCAGCAGGGGCGCGTAGGTACGCTCGGTCCATTCGCTGTAGCGGCTGGCCTGGACCAGCACGGGGCGGGCCGACTCCAATGATTCGACGCGCATCTGCTGAATGCCCGCGTCCTGCATGGCGCGCCTGATGACGGCGCTGAGCTTCAGGCTTGGACGCGCAGGGTGGGTCATTTCCTCGAACGGAAATGCGACAGCCCAAATGGCGTCCAGATTGCCGGTTCGGGTCAGGGCTTGAACAAACGGGGCCACGAGGCCTGCGACCTGAATCTGCTGGTACTGGTCACGCTTGGTGGCCGGGTTGGACTGGATCGCGGGCGACAGTTTGAGTGTGTTCATGGCCTGCATAACGGAGGGCGGGGCTTTCGCGATGACACGCCTTTTCGACGCTATGCCGCCACCAGCCCAAGCTTCTTGCAGATATGGTTCACCTTGTCTTCGAGGATGGCGCGCGTGAAGGGTTTGACGATGTAGCCCGATGCGCCCTTTTGCGCGGCCAGCACGATATCTTCCTTGCGGGCTTCCGCCGTCACCATCAGAAAGGGGAGGTGCTTGAGGCTGGCGTCCGCCTTGATGGCTTCCAGCAGCTCAAAGCCATTCAGGTTGGGCATGTTGATGTCGGACACAACAAAGTCATACTGCCCAGCGCGCAGTTTCTGCAGCGCAATGGCGCCATCTTCCGCTTCGGAGGTGTCGGTAAAGCCACTCTCCTTGAGCAAGTTGCAGATGATTCTGCGCATGGTCGAAAAGTCGTCAACGACCAGGAAGCGAAGGGTGTCCGTCATTGGGTGCCTTACGGGGTGTTGGGGGTGTTCTCGTGCCTGTGTTGGGGCAGCGAGGGTTAGAAGCCGAGAGACGCCAGCAGGTCGTCCACGTCTTCCTGTTGCAATGCCTTTGCTTCGGACTGCGGGCCTTGCAGTTGGTGCGTTTCGCCGGTGAAGTCCGTCAACATCGTGGCGTTGCACTCACCGGTTTGGGGGGAGCTGTCGATCAACAGCTGCACCAGTTGCAGCTCCGTGCGGTTGATGATGTCGATGACCTTCTTGATCACCTGTCCCGAGAGGTCCTGGAAATCCTGGGCCATCATGATGTCGCTGAGAATGTCGCCCTGGTTGCTGGCGAAACCTGCCGTGCTGTCCGCAAACTTTCCGCAGACACCGAGCAGGGCACGCGCCCGATCGACCGAGAGATTGTCGGAAACCGCCATGCGGGTGAGAGACAGTCCCAGTTCTACGCCGCGTTTGGCCAGGTCGTCGCAATGGGGCCTCGCCGTGTCCACCAGATTCAGGACCTTGTTCGCGGCGTTTTCCGTCATCTTGCCCACATGCGACAGACGGTCGCGTGCATTGGGAAACTCCTCGACGATGTGGTGCAGGTCGGTGCTGCCACCCAGCACCGTGAACGCCTCGTGCATTTCGCGGGTAATGGCGCCCAACCGGGCGAACGCTTCTTCGCGGCTAAGGGTTTCCATGAGCATGTGTCTTTCTCGGGTAGGTCAAGTGAAAGGGATTGCAGGAATAGGTCAAAACGCGCGCCTTCAAAGGGCACCGAACCGGTAGCACGTGCCGCGCGTGGGGGTGTGGAGATCAGGGCTGTGGCGCATGTCCGCATCTTCGCGTGCCGAGCCGGTGCAGACCATCAGGCGAAGCTGATATGGATGTAGGAATTGCCCTACACGCATGGGAAAACCCACCACTACAATGCCGCACATTGGCGTGTGTATACGCTACGAGGAAGTGCAGTCGTGTCCAGCCATTGCGATGTCTTGATCGTGGACGATGATCCGATCAACCGGCGCCTGATCGAAGTGATTCTGGGCAAGGCAGGCATTTCGTTTGCGTCTGCCACCACGGGTGAGGAAGCCGTCAAGCGGGCTGCGGACGTGCAGCCCATGGCCATCCTCATGGATGTGGTCATGCCCGGCATGGGCGGTTTCGCGGCCTGCCAGGCACTCAAGTCCAACCCCGCGACCAGCGAAACCCCCATCATCTTCGTCACCGGCAACGACGATGTGCAGAGTGAGTCCCGTTGCTTCGAGGTGGGTGGCGCGGATTTCGTTCGCAAACCCTTCGCACCGGCCACCTTGCTGGCGCGGATCAAGACCCAGATGGCGGTATCGGCCGACCGGCGTCGTCTGGAGGGCATGTTCCGCGACGTCATCGAGTACGCGCCGGTGGCCTTCGTCCTCACCGACCTGGCGGGCCAGATCGTTACGACCAATGCGCTGGCGTTGCTCTCCTTCGGTGCGTCGCGCGCCGAGATGGCGGGTTCGCACCTGAGCCAATGGATTCCCGAGATCACCCGTCGCATCGAGCTGGACCACGTGCCGGCGGGCTCCTCCCCGTTTGAACTGGATTGCCGCCGCGCGGACGGCAGCCATTTTCCGGCCGACATCATCGTAGGCAGCCTGCGCACGAGCAAGCAGCCTCTCGATCTCTTCATCGTGCGCAACATCGAGCAGCAGCGCGCCGTGATGCAGGAGCTGCGCGATTCACGCAGCCGCCTGCGCGCCCTGCGCGCCATCAACGAGTTGGCGCGGGAGAACGAGCGCAAGCGCATCGCCCGGGAAGTGCATGACGAACTGGGCCAGGTCATGACGGCCTTGCGCATGGACCTATCCATGCTGGACATGCTGCATGGCGAGCAGGCGCCTCAGTTGCGCGCCAAGGTACTCACCATGAAGGAACTGGTGGACCGCGCCATCGGCGGCGTGCGCCAGATCGCCTCCAACCTGCGCCCGCCCGCACTGGACATGGGGCTGGGCGCCGCCATCGAGTGGCTGGTGTCGGAATTCAAGCGCCACGGCGCCGTAGAGGTGGAACTCAGCCTGCAGGGCCTGCCCAATGGACTGCAGGACGACCGGGCCATGACCATCTACCGCATCGTGCAGGAGTCGCTCAACAACATTGCCAAATACGCGCAAGCCACGCAGGTGGAGGTGTCCCTGCGGTTGAACGGAGAAACGCTGGAGCTGAGCGTCCGCGACAACGGCGTGGGCTTTGATCCCGAAGCCGTGTCCAACCGCGGCTCCTTCGGCTTGCTGGGCATGCACGAGCGTGCGTTGAGCATCGGCGCCGACCTGGTGGTGGACAGCGCCGTGGGGCAGGGCACCCACATCCATGCCCGGTTCCCGTGGATCAGCCAGCAGGAGGTTGCGCATGACTAGGTTGGCCATTGCCGAAGACCACGCCATCGTGCGCAGCGGGCTCAAGCAGATGATGGCGCTGGTGGGTGACCTGGAGGTGGTGGCCGAAGCGGTGAACGGCTCCGAGGTCATCGCCCTGTGCGACCGTGACGATCTGCATGTCCTGCTGCTGGACTTGAACATGCCCGGTCTCAGCGGCAACGACCTGATCGCCCGCGTGCGGGCCAAGCGGCCCAAGCTGCCCATCCTGATCCTCAGCATGCACAACACGGCCCAGATCGGCATGGCCGCCATCAAGGCCGGAGCCAGCGGCTACGTGACCAAGGACAGCGAACCCGCCATCCTGATCGAGGCCATCCGCAAAGTGGCTGCGGGCGGGCGCTACATTGCGCCGCAGATGGCCCAGGCCATTGCGCTGTACTCGTCCAGCGAGCCTTCGGGGCGCCTGCACGACAGCCTGTCGGATCGGGAGATGAGCGTCTTTCGTGAGCTGGTTGCCGGGCGCAGCGTCAACGAGATTGCCGACAAGTTCCACATCAGCAACAAGACCGTCAGCACCCACAAGGCGCGCATGATGGAGAAGCTCGGCGCCAACAGCACCGCGGAGCTGGTGCGCTACGCGGTAGACCACGGCCTCCTGCCGTGAGCGAGGGCGTGCGCGGCACGCTGCAGGTCTTGCACGGTATCGATGTCGGTCACGGTGCCAACATCGTTTACTATCAATTCAGTAGCGCCGTACGCTTGTACGACGAGGGCCGCACCCCGATTCCCCTGCAAGGCCATGAGCGCATCGCGGCACACCTGCGCAAAGCCGACCGGATGGCCGCGCTGGCCCTCAAATGTTGGGACCACGACCGGGGACTGCACCAGATGCGCAGCCACCGCCAACAAGGTGCTGCTCTGAATCAGCGGCAAATCGCCCGGCAGGATCAGCCAGCCTGCCGCGTCCTGCGTGGCCCGCACGGCGGCGGCGATGGTGTCACCCATGCCCGCATGGCCGGACGCTTCCAGGTGAAAGGGCAGGCCGCTGGCGCACACCGCATCCAGCGTGTGCTGCAGCACCGGCTTGCCGTTCAGCAGGGCCTGCAGCTTGGAGCCCTGGCCGCCCGACGCCACAAAGCGTTCGCCGCGGCCACTCGCCAGGATCAGGACTGTGGGAGCAGCGTCGCGCATGTCGGGCGGTCGGCCGCTGCCGGTGCCGACGACACCGCGTTCTTGACCTGGACGATCTGGGCGATCACCGACACGGCGATCTCGGCTGGTGTCTTGGCACCAATCGCCAGGCCCACCGGGCCGTGCAGGCGGGCCAGCTCGTCGGGCTGCAAATCAAAGTGTTCGGCCAGGCGCTGCTTGCGCGTAGCCTGATTGCGCCGGGACCCCAGAGCGCCCACATAGAAGGCGTTGGACTGCAGGGCCTCCATCAGCGCCATGTCGTCCAGCTTGGGGTCGTGGGTGAGCGCCACGATGGCGGTGTGGGCATCGGGCACCAGCGCGCGTACCACATCGTCGGGCATGCCGGGCACGCGGGTCACGCCATCCAGGTTGAGCATGGCAGCGTATTCTTCGCGGGGGTCGCAGACCAGCACCTCGAAGTCCAGCATCTGCGCCATCCGCGCCACCGCCTGCGACAACTGGCCGGCGCCAATCAGCAGCAGGCGCCACTTGGGGCCGAATACGGTTGTCAGCACGCTGCCATCGAACTGCATGGCCTGGCCGCGCTGGGCCGCATGCAGTTGCACTACGCCGGAGGACAGCGTGAGCTGGCGGGCCACCAGTTCATGCCGTTGGGTGCGTGCCAGCAGCTCCTCCACCCAAGCCACGTCACGCAGGGGCTCGCGCACCAGGCGCAGCGTGCCGCCGCAGGGCAGGCCGAAGCGCGCCGCCTCTTCCTTGCTCACGCCATAGGCCAGCATGGAGGGCGCGGCCTGCGGTAGCGGCTGGCCATCCGCACCCCGAAAGGCCGCCTGGGTCTGCGCGATCAGGTCGTCTTCGACACAGCCGCCGGAGACCGATCCGCTGACGCGGCCATCGTCGCGTACCGCCAGCAGGGCGCCCGGGGGGCGGGGGGCGCTGCCCCAGGTTTCCACCACGGTAACCAGCGTCACCGCGTGGCCGGTTTGCCGCCACTGCAGGGCGTCGGCGAGCACGCGCAGGTCCAGGCTTTCCATGCTTGGGCTTCCGATGCGTCAGGCCAATTTGAAGGGCAGGTCGCGCGGTGTCTTGCCGGTCAGCCGGGCAATGGCATTGCCAAAGGCCGGTGCCAGTGGCGGCAGGCCGGGTTCACCCATGCCGGTGGGCGGCTCGGCGCTGGGAACGATGTGCACGGCAATCTTGGGCATGTCGGGCATGCGCGCCACCACGTAGTTGTCGAAATTGCTTTGCTCCACGCGGCCGTCCTTGAACGTGATGGCGGCGCCGGGCAGGCAGGTGCCCAGGCCCATCAGCGCGGCGCCCTGCACCTGGGCTTCGATGGTCTTGGGGTTGACCGCCAGGTTGCAGTGCACGGCGGCAGTCACTGCATGTAGCTTGGGAACGCCCTTGGTGACGGAGGCCTCTGCCACATAGGCCACCACGGTGTCGAACGATTCGTGCACCGCCACGCCCCAGGCCTGGCCCTTGGGCAGCTTGCGCTTGCCATAGCCGGATTGTTCGACGGCCAGCATCAGTGCGGCCTTGTGGCGTGGGTGCTTGTCGCCCATGAGTTTGAGGCGGTAGGCCACCGGGTCCTGGTGCGTGGTGCGGGCGATTTCGTCCACCAGCGTTTCCATGACATAGGCCGTATGGGTGGAGCCCACGCTGCGCCACCACAGCACCGGCACGTTGACGGTGGGGTGGTGCACCGACAGGCGCATGGGCACGTCGTAGGGCTCGCGCATGCCTTCGACGATGGTGGCGTCGATGCCGTCTTGAATCATCATGGCGGCAAAGGGCGTGCCCTGCACGATGGACTGGCCCACGATCACGTGGTCCCAGGCCAGCACCTTGCCTTTGGCGTCGAAACCGATCTCGGCGCGGTGCACGTGCATGGGGCGGTAGTAGCCGCCCTTGATGTCGTCCTCACGGCTCCACAGCACGCGGATGGGGGCGTTCACGCCGCTGGCCTGTGCCAGCTTGGCCACGGTGCAGGCCTCCATCACATAGTCGGCCGTGGGGACCGCGCGCCGGCCGAATCCGCCACCCGCCATCTGCACGTGAACCTTCACCGCCTTTGGCTCCAGGCCCAGCACCTTGGCGGCCACCATGCCGTCAAAGCCGGGCATCTGCGTGCCCAGGTAGATGGCGGCCTGGGCGTCCGCACCCTGGCCGGACAGTTGCACGGTGCAGTTCAGCGGCTCCATGGGGGCATGCGCCAGGTAGGGGAAGGTGAATTCGGCGCTGATCTTGTGGGGGGCCTTGGCCAGCGGGCCCACGTCGGCGGCGTACTTGACCATACCGGTCTTCTTGGCCAAGGCCTTGTAGCTGGCCAGTTGCGCGACGCTGTCGACTTTTTCCACGGCGGAGGTGTCCCACTCCAGCTTGAGCGCATCGCGCCCCTGCTTGGCGGCCCAGTAGCCCTGCGCCACCACGGCAACGCCTTCGCCGCCTCGGTCAGTGGGCATGCGCAGCACGGCCTTGACGCCCTTGACGGCCTTGGCCGCGCCGTCGTCCACTGCCTTGAGCCTGGCGCCAAACACCGGGGGGTGTGCCACCACCGCGGTCAGCATGCCGGGCAGTTGCATGTCGATGCCAAAGGCCTGCTGGCCGCTGGACTTGGCCGCTGCATCCAGGCGTGGTGTGGCCTTGCCGATGATGCGGAAGTTTTTTGCGTCCTTGAGCGTCACCTTCTGCGGCACGGCCATCTTCATGGCCGCGTCCGACAGGTCGCCGTAGCCGATGGACTTGCCACCAGCACCCCACACCATGCCGTTTTCCGTGCGTAGCGTGCTGGCATCCACCCCCCATTGCGCGGCGGCCGCGGCCACCAGCATGGCGCGGGCGCGGGCGCCGAGTTCGCGGTACTGCATGAAGGAGCGCTTGATGGAGCCCGAGCCCCCGGTCAGGTGCATGCCATAGGCCGGGTCCACGTAGGCGGGATCGGCGTCGCCGTGCTCGGCGCGCACCTTGCTCCAGTCGGCGTCCAGTTCCTCTGCCAGGCACATGGGCAGGGCGGTCAGCACGCCCTGACCAAATTCCAGCCGGTTGATGGTGACGGTGACGGTGCCGTCCTTGGCGATGCGGACAAAGGCCGCCGGTTGCTCAAACGGCTTCAGGCCGGCGGGTGCTGCTGTCTTGGCATCTTGCGCGGTCGCAATCAGCGGATAGGCGCCCAGCGCGAAGCCCGAGGCCACGCCCATCTTCAGGAAACTGCGTCGCGCCAGACCGTCGTCTGCTATGGTTTTGGAAGCGCCTTGCGCACGTTCCACGAGGGCTAGAAGCCCTTTTGGCATTTGGTCACGGGCCATTTCCAGGGTTGCGGCGTCGAAATGCATGGTGATTTCCTCGCGTGAAGTGGGGTTAGGCCAAAGAGGCGGCCGCGGCGTGGATGGCGCTGCGCACGCGCGCATAGGTGCCGCAGCGGCAGATGTTGCCGGCCATGGCGGCGTCGATGTCGGCGTCGCTGGGTTTGGGGTTGGTCTTGAGCAGCGCGGTGGCGCTCATGATCTGGCCGCTCTGGCAGTAACCGCATTGCACGACATCGTGCGCAACCCAGGCCTTGTGCACGGCCTGGCCCACCTTGTCGCTGGTGACGGCTTCAATGGTGGTGATCTTCTTGCCCACCGCGGCCGAGAGCGGGGTGGCACACGAGCGTGTGGCCACGCCGTCAATGTGCACGGTGCAGGCCCCGCACAGCGCGGCGCCGCAACCGAACTTGGTGCCGGTCATGCCCAGCGTATCGCGCAGGGCCCACAGGATGGGTGTGTCGGGATCGGCGTCAACCTGGGTATCTTTGCCGTTGATGTTGAGTGTGACCATGGGCAGCTCCAATGCGGTTGGCTTTGCAGAACCGCCGCAATGTAGCCCAAATCACGATTCCGTGTTGGCAGGGTTGATTTTGCGCAAATCGGGGTGCCCGGCCGGCCGTCTGCCGCTGCCGTGTTCGGCGTCAGAAGTGCAACTTGGTGGAGCTTTTCACTTCTTCCATCACGGCATAGGTCCGCGTCTCGCGCACGCCGGGCAGTTGCCACAGCACGGTGCCGGCCAGTTTGCGGAAGGCGTCCATGTCGGCCACGCGGGTCTTGATCAGGTAGTCGAACCCACCGGCCACCATATGGCACTCCAGAATCTCCGGGTGCACCTGCACGGCGGCACTGAACTCCTTGAACACATTGGGCGTGGTCCGGTCCAGCAAGACCTCTACAAACACCAGCATGTTGACCCCCAGCAGTGCGGGGTTCAGCCGCGCCTCGTAGCCCAGGATGTAGCCCTCGCGCGTGAGGCGCTGCACCCGGGCCAGCGCGGCGGTGGGGGAGAGAGCCACCGCCTCGGCCAGCTTCAGGTTGGAAATCCGCCCGTCTTCCTGCAGGCACTGCAGAATCTTGCGGTCGGTTCGGTCCAGTTCGGCCAAGGTGCTGGGCGCCATAGTGAATGATTCTGTAATGTGCTGAATATTCGAAATAATATTCTATTGGCAATGGGCAGAATTGCGAATGTTTCGTCAATTTGCCCCCCCTTGCTGCCATGAATACCTCTATCGCATCTACGCCGTTTGATCGCTTCATCGAGCCTTCGCCCTTTGCCGATACGCCGCTGCGCAGGGCGATCACCGCCGCCTGGCGCACACCAGAGCCGCAAGCGGTGGAAGCCATCCTGGTGGGCGCCCGCCTGCCCCAGGGCGTGGCCACCCAGGTGCAGGACCTGGCCCAGCGCATCGCCAACACCCTGCGCACCCGCAAGGCCAGCGCCGGGCGCGCCGGTCTGGTGCAAAACCTGCTCCAGGAATACGCGCTGTCGTCCCAGGAGGGCGTCGCGCTGATGTGCCTGGCCGAGGCCCTGTTGCGCATTCCCGATGCGCCCACGCGCGACAGCCTGATCCGCGACAAGATCGCCCAGGGCCACTGGCAAACCCACCTGGGCCAAAGCCCCTCGCTGTTTGTCAACGCCGCCACCTGGGGCCTGCTCTTGACCGGCAAGCTGGTCTCCACGCACAGCGAGACCGGCATGACGGCTGCCATCGGCCGCATGGTCAGCCGCGGCGGCGAGCCGCTGATCCGCAAGAGCGTGGACATGGCCATGCGCGTGATGGGTGAGCAGTTCGTCACCGGTGAAACCATCCACGAAGCGCTGGCCAACGGGCAGGCGCGCGAGCAGGAAGGCTTCACCTATTCCTTCGACATGTTGGGCGAGGCGGCCCTGACCGCGCATGACGCCGAGCGCTACCTGCGTGACTACGAAAACGCCATCCACGCCATTGGCAAGGCGTCCAACGGCCGTGGCATCTACCAGGGCCCGGGCATCTCCATCAAGCTGTCGGCCCTGCACCCGCGCTACAGCCGCGCGCAGTACGACCGGGTGATGGGCGAGCTGTACCCGGTGCTGGTGCGCCTGTGCGCCCTGGCCAAGCGCTACGGTATTGGCCTGAATATCGACGCCGAAGAGGCCGACCGCCTGGAGCTCTCTTTGGACCTGTTGGAAAAGCTCTCATTCGAGCCGCAGCTCCAGGGCTGGAACGGACTGGGCTTTGTCATCCAGGCCTATTTCAAGCGCTGCCCCTATGTGATTGATTACGTAGTGGACCTGGCCGCGCGCAGCCACCGCCGCCTGATGATCCGCCTGGTCAAGGGCGCGTACTGGGATTCCGAAATCAAGCGCGCCCAGGTCGATGGCCAAGACGGCTACCCGGTCTACACCCGCAAGCCCTATACCGATGCCTCCTACATCGCCTGCGCCCGCAAGCTGCTGGCGGCGCCCGAGCAGATCTACCCCCAGTTCGCCACCCACAACGCGCACACCCTGGCGGCCATCTACGAGCTGGCCGACCCGGCCAACTACCGAGAAGGGCAATACGAATTCCAATGCCTGCACGGCATGGGCGAGCCGCTGTACGAGCAAGTGGTGGGCAGCCCATCGCAGGGCAAGCTGGGCCGCCCCTGTCGCATCTACGCCCCGGTGGGCACACACGAGACCCTGCTGGCCTATCTGGTGCGCCGCCTGCTGGAGAACGGTGCCAACACGTCATTCGTGAACCGCATTGCCGACCAATCCATCTCGCTCCAGGATTTGGTCAAGGACCCGGTGGAGGTTATCGACGACTACGCCAAGGCCGAGGGGCGCACCGGTCTGCCGCACCCCGCCATCCCGCTGCCCACGGCGCTGTATGGCGCAGGGCGCAAGAACTCCGCAGGTATCGACCTGGCCAACGAGACCACGTTGCAGGCATTGCGCGCGCAGTTCCAGGCCGGTGCCTGTGCGGTGCTGAGTGCCGGCCCCATGCTGGCCAACGCGCCATTCGAATCTATGCCAACTGGTGAAATGGTGGACATTCGCAACCCATCCAACCACGCCGACGTGGTGGGCCGTGTACGCCTGGCCACGGCGGCCGATGTGGACAGTGCTCTGGACGCCGCCGCAGCCGGCGCCCAGGCCTGGGCACAAACCCCGCCGCGTGAGCGCGCTGCCAGCCTGCTGAGCGCCGCCAAGCGCCTGGAAGACGACATGCCCCGGCTGATGGGCCTCTTGACCCGCGAGGCGGGCAAGACGGCGTCCAACGCCATTGCCGAGGTCCGCGAGGCGGTGGACTTCCTGCGCTACTACGCGGCCCACGTGCAAGACCACTTTGCCAACGACACCCACCGGCCGCTCGGCCCCGTGGTGTGTATCAGCCCCTGGAACTTCCCGCTGGCCATCTTCATCGGCCAGGTGGCCGCGGCGCTGGCCGCTGGCAACGTGGTACTGGCCAAGCCGGCCGAGCAGACGCCACTGATTGCCGCCGCAGGCATCCAGGCCTTGTGGGACGCCGGCGTGCCGCGCGAGGCGGTGCAACTGCTGCCCGGCGACGGCGCGCAGGTGGGCGGCCACTTGGTGAACGACAGCCGCGTGCAGGGCGTGTTGTTCACGGGGTCGACCGAGGTGGCGCGTATCCTGCAACGCGCGGTTGCCGGGCGCGTGGGCGCCACGGGGCGCGCCATTCCGCTCATTGCCGAGACCGGCGGCCAGAACGCCATGGTGGTGGACTCCTCCGCACTGGCCGAGCAGGTGGTGTCCGACGTGCTGGTGTCTGCCTTTGACAGCGCCGGCCAGCGCTGCTCGGCCTTGCGGGTGCTGTGCGTGCAGGAAGAGGCGGCCGACCGCATCCAGGACATGCTGCTGGGCGCCATGGCCGAGCTGCGCATCGGCAACCCCGAGCAGTTGCAGACCGATGTGGGGCCGGTGATCGACGCCGAGGCCAAGGGCAACATCGACCGGCACGTGGAAGCCATGCGCGCCAAGGGGCGCAAGGTGCACCAGGTCTCGCGCAGCGCGGAACACCCCTTGGATGCCGGCACCTTTGTGCTGCCGACCCTGATCGAGCTGACCAGCATCTCCGAACTGCAACGCGAGGTGTTCGGCCCCGTGCTGCACTTCGTGCGCTACCAGCGTGACGCGCTGGATGGGCTGATGAGCCAGATCAACGCCACCGGCTACGGCCTGACCATGGGCCTGCACACGCGCATTGACGAGACCATCGCCAAGGTGGTGGGCAGCGCCCATGCCGGCAACCTCTACGTCAACCGCAACATGGTGGGCGCCGTGGTGGGTGTACAGCCCTTTGGTGGCGAAGGCCTGTCGGGCACCGGCCCCAAGGCGGGCGGTCCGCTGTATTTGTACCGATTGCTGTCACAGCGCCCGGATGATTTCCTGGGCAAGGTGCTGGCGGCCGACGGCGCGCCTGCGCGTGACGCCAAGCCCACCGCGGCGTTGACCGCCCTGGTGGAGTGGGCCCGCAACCACGGCGTGCATGTGGCGGAGGACTGCGCGCGCTTTGCCACCCAAAGCCCCGCCGGCATCTCCATCACGCTACCCGGCCCCACGGGTGAGCGCAACGTCTACAGCATGGCGCCGCGCGGCGCGGTTCTGTGTCTGGCCAGCCGCGATGAAGATCGCCTGTGTCAGTTGGCGGCCGTCCTGGCCGTGGGCAGCCGGGCCGTGCTGGCAGCGGATGCCGAGGCCTTCTGCCGGCGCCTGCCAGCCGAGGTGCAGGAGCACATCTCCATCGCACGCGACTGGACCTCCAAGGAGGTTGCTTTCGACGCCGTGCTGCTGCACGGCAGCGTGGACGAGATGGCCGACGTGCAGCGCCAGCTGGCAGCCAAGGAAGGCCCCGTGGTGGGTGTGGAGCGCATGCAACCCCGCCAGACCAGCATCCCGCTGGAGCGGCTGGTGGTGGAGCGTGCGCTGAGCGTGAACACCGCCGCTGCCGGTGGCAATGCGTCGTTGATGACGATTGGCTGACTGGTCACGCTTTGAGGCATTTTTCAAAGGGCTTGCGGGCGCGCACCAACTCGTCGAGCCGCATCACATAGTCCTGGCTATCGGCCAGGCGTTCCACGGCCAGATCGATGAAGCTGCGTACGCGGGCCGGTTGCGCGGCGCGACTGCCGTAATAGACGAACAGGCTGAACGACGCACTCAGGTTGTCCAGCAGCAGCGGGACCAAGCGGCCGGCGCGGATGTGCGGGGCCGCGGTGGGGGCGGCCAGCTGGCCGATGACATCGCCCGCCAGCACCGCGCGCAGCTCGAAGGCTTCGTCGTTGGTGCAGAACGACGGGGTGACGTGTTGGTCCTGCACATGGTCGTCCACCCGCACCCACCACGGAACCACGCGGCCGTCGGAAGGCCGGCGGAATGCACTGCACCGGTGGGCGGCCAGCTCATGCAGGTGGCGTGGCGCGCCGTGCTTTCGCAGGTAGGTGGGCGCGGCACAGATGATCAGCTGCATGGGAAACAGGCGCCGGGCAATCACGCCCTCGTCGGGCGACACGCCCAGCCGAAAGCCCACGTCCACCCGGTCTTGCACCCAGTTGCCTAGGCGGTCATCCAGTTGCACGTCGGGCTGCACCTCGGGGTAGAGCCGGCAGTACTCGTCCAGCAAGGGGCCGATGACGGACGGCAGAACGGAGCGAGGACCGACGATGCGCAGTGGCCCGGCAACGCCGTCCTTGACTTGTCTCGCGTCTTGCAAGGCCTGGTGCAGGCCTGCGAGTGACGGCTGCACCGACTCCAGAAAGCGCTGGCCTTCCTCGGTGAGCGACATGCTGCGCGTGGTGCGGTGGAACAGCCGCACGCCCAAGTGCTGCTCCAACTGCCCCAGGGCCTTGCTGGCGGCCTGGGGCGTGATTTGTTGCGCGGATGCCGCCTTGCTCAGGCTGCCGAGTTCGACCGTGCGCACAAAGGTCGTGATGGATCGCAGTTCGTTGATGGCCATGGTGGGTCTCCTGCGGGGTAATTTACATCAATTGGTTGTAAATCAATCAACGCATTGCCATCTATTCAGAAAGGCGATGCCTGCCTACAGTTCGCTCCACGCAAGCACTCAACTTCACTCTGAATCACACACCATGGACAACTTCACCTACTTCAACCCCACCAAGATCGACTTCGGCACCGGCAAGGAGCAGCGCATCGGCCAGCACCTGGCCGAGCATGGCATCCGCAAGGTCCTGCTCTGCTTTGGCAGCGACCGCATCAAGCGCGACGGACTATTCGCCACCGTCAGCAAGAGCCTGGCAGCACAGGGCATCGAATTGGTCGAGTGCGGCGGCATCGTCAGCAACCCCGTGCTCTCCAAGGTGCGCGAGGCCATTGCACTGGCCCGTGGCGAGCAGGTGGACGCCGTCCTGGCCGTGGGCGGCGGCTCGGTGCTGGACAGCGCCAAGGCCATTGCCGCCGGCACGCTGTACGACGGCGACGTGTGGGACCTGTTTGTGGGCAAGGCGCCCGTTGCAGCGGCCCTGCCGGTGTTCGACATCCTGACCCTGGCTGCCACCGGCAGCGAGATGAACGCCGGCGCGGTGGTGACCAATGAGGCGACCAAGGAAAAGTTCGCCATCCAGTCCCCGCAAACCTTCCCCAAGGTCTCCATCGTCAACCCGGCGCTGATGCAAACGGTCTCGCGCGACTACCTGGTCTATTCGGCGGCGGACATCATTGCCCACTCCATCGAAGGCTATTTCACCGCCACGCTGCAGCCCACCTTCCATTCGCGCCTGGTGGAGGCCATCATCAACACCGTCATCGAGACCACCGAGACCCTGCTGGTGGACCCGACCCACTACGCCGCCCGCTCGGAATTTGCCTGGGCCTCCACCCAGGCACTCAATGGTCTCATCTACACGGGCACGGCCGGCTTTGGCTACCCCAACCACATGATCGAGCATTCGCTGTCGGCACTGTTCAACGTGCCGCACGGCGCGGGCCTGTCGGTGGTAATACCGGCCTGGATGAAGTGGTACCACAGCCGCAAGCCGGCGCAGTTCCAGCGCTTTGCCAAGCATGTGTGGGGAGTGGAGACGGCAGAGCAGGGCATTGCCGCGCTGGAGCAGTGGTTCGACAAGATCGGCACGCCCACACGCCTGTCGCAACTGGGCATCACGGCCGCCGATGTGCCGGCCATTCTGGAGAACCTGCAAGGCAATGCGCGCTGGTTTGGCCTGGCCGAGACCTACACGCCCGATGTGCTGGCCACGATCCTGAAGAACGCCCTGTAAGCAGACCATGACGCATGCATCGCCGTCCGGTCGCCGCAACGCGGTGCTCGCCATCATCATGGCCAGCTACCTGATGATCGTGATCGACATCTCCATCGTGCTCACCGGCCTGCCCAAGATCCAGGCCGCGCTGGGCTTCACGCCGGCCGGCCTGTCGTGGGTCCAGAACGCCTACACGCTGGCCTTTGGCGGCTTCCTGCTGCTGGGCGCGCGTGCCGGCGACATCCTGGGGCGGCGGCGCATGTTCGTCACTGGACTGGCCATCTTCATCCTGGCGTCGGTGGCCATCGGCGCGGCCCAGTCACCGGCCTGGATGATCGCCTTTCGGGCCCTCCAGGGCGTGGGCGCGGCCGTGCTGGCGCCGTCTACGCTGGCGCTGATCGCCACGCACTTTGCCGAGGGGCAGGAGCGCAACCGCGCGCTGGCCTGGTACGCGTCGGCGGCCGGCATCGGTGCCACGCTGGGCCTGGTGCTGGGCGGCCTGCTGGCGGATGGCATCTCCTGGCGGGCCGGCTTCTTCATCAACCTGCCTATTGGCCTGGCGCTGATCGCCGGCAGCCTGCGCACCATCCACGAGACGCCGGCACACAGCGGGCGCTTCGACATCGCCGGTGCACTCACCTCCACGCTGGGCATGTGCCTGCTGGTCTTCGGCATTGTCGAAGCGGCCGAGGCGGGCTGGGGTGCGCCACTGACGCAAGCCGCCATCCCGGCGGGGCTGGTGCTACTTGGTGCCTTTGTCTGGATCGAGCGGCACGCCAGTCAGCCGCTGCTGCCGCTGGGTTTGTTGACCGACGCCCAGCGCAACGGCGCCTATGCCACGCGCCTGCTGTTCCTGGCGGGCATGTCGGGCTTCTGGTTCTTCACCGCCCAGTACCTGCAAGGCGTGCTCGGCTTTTCCCCGATGCTGGCCGGGCTGGCTTTTGTGCCGGTCACGGTGCCACAGTTTGCGTCCTCGCTGTCGGTGCCATTGGCAACCCGCCGCTTCGGCCAGCGCCGCACGTTGCTGACCGGCCTGGCGCTGTGCGTGGTGGGCGTGCTGTGGCTGGGACTGGCCGCCACGCGGGCCGACTACCTGGGCGGCGTGGTGCTGCCCATGCTGCTGATCGGCTTTGGCCAGGGCTGGGTGCTGGCACCGCTCACGGTGGCGGGTGTGGCCGGTGTGGAGCGTCACCACGCTGGCGCGGCCTCGGGTGTGCTGAACGTGGCGCACCAGCTCGGCGCTTCGCTGGGGCTGGCGGTTCTGGTGGTGGTGTATGCCACGGGCCATGACCACGCCTCGGCCTGGGGCGTGGCCGACATGGCGCGGCACACCGGCTTTGCGCTGGAAGTGGCTGCACTGTTGCTGGTGCTGGCGTGGTTGGTGGCAGCCCGTTTCATCCGCTTTGCCGCGGACCTGGTGCTTGCCACGCGCATCGGGCGGGTCCGCCCATCGATACAAGGAGAAAGAACATGAAATTCCGAACACTGGGCCAAGGCCTTCAGGTGTCCGCACTCGGTCTGGGCTGCATGACTATGACTGGCGCGATATACGGCACCGTGGCGGACCGTCGCGAGATGCTGCAGCTGCTGCGCAGCGCATGCGCGTGGCGTCACCTTCTTCGACACGGCCGAGGTCTATGGCCCGTGCAGCAACGAGGAGTTGCTGGGCGAGGCGCTGGCGCCGGTCCGCGAGCAGGTGGTCATCGCCACCAAGTTCGGCTTCAACGTCGATGCCGTGACCGGCCAGCGCGGTGCCGGCACCAACAGCCACCCGAGCACATCCGCGCGGCGGTGGAGGGCAGCCTCAAGCGCCTGCGCACCGACTACATCGACCTGCTGTACCAGCACCGCGTGGACCCCGCCGCGCCAACCTGGCACTGGTCGACGCCATCCAAGGCATGGCCAACGCCAAGGGCGCCACGCCGGCCCAGGTGGCCCTGGCCTGGCTGCTGGCGCAGCGGCCGTGGATTGCGCCCATCCCGGGCACGACCAAACTGCACCGGCTCGACGAGAACCTGGGTGCGTTGAATGTGCATCTGGACGCATCGGACCTCGCCCACATCCAGACCTTGCTGGACGGCATCGCCATCCAGGGCGAACGCCTGCCTGAGGCAGCTTTGCGGATGACGGGTCTGTGAACCAACACCCCTGCACACAGAAGGAACCAGCATGACACAACCTACAACTCCATCTACCGCACCGCGGCTCACCGTGGCCCGCGCCGGTTCGCAGGCCTCCTATGCCGGCCCGGCGGATTGGTTTACCGGCCGCGTACGCGTCGATCCGCTCTTTGCCGCGCCAGCGCCCGCCGCGGCCTCGGGCGGGCTCGTGACCTTTGAGCCCGGCGCGCGGACCGACTGGCATACCCATCCGCGTGGCCAGATCCTGATCGTCACGGCCGGCTGCGGACGCGTGCAGCAGGAAGATGACCCGCTACTGGAGATTCGCCCGGGGGATGTCGTCACCATCCCCGCCCACGTCCGGCATTGGCACGGTGCCGCGCCGACCACGGCGATGAGCCATATCGCCATTCAGGAACAACTGGACGGCAGCGTGGTGACCTGGATGGAAAAGGTGAGCGACGCGCAGTACGCGGGTTGAGGAGGTTTGTGGTTAGAAGCAGATTGCAGCTCCATTTGACCTGAGTCATGGATATTTTCGGACTTGGGTTCATATTTGAGACATCTTTCTTTACGTTCGAGATGCATACGCATCGGCAGGGACGGCGCACTCGCCAAGGAAAGACCCATCAACAACCAAGGAGCACGAGCATGAAGACCAAACTGTTGACCGCCGCCATGGGAACGGCCTTATTGGCACTGGCGGGTTGCCAGTCCGTGGAGGAAAAAGTCAGCCCCGATACCCTGGTGGCCACGTTCACCAGCAGCACGCCCGAGCTGGCGTCCGGTGCGGCGGACCCGGTGTGGGCCAAGGCGCGCTCCATCTCCGCTGCACTGACGGGTGGTGCCAACTTTGGCGCCAAACCGGGTGATAAGGGCGAAACCACGGTCACCCTGAAGGCGGCCTACACCGCCGACATGCTCTACATGCTGATCCAGTACAAGGACCCCACCAATTCCGTGCGCCGCTTCCCCTATCAGAAGCAGGCCGACGGTTCCTGGAAAAAGCTGGTGGACCCTGCCGACAAGGGCGGTGACGACAACATGTACTACGAGGACAAGTGGGCCATGATGTGGCCCATCAACGAGGCAACGGCCAAGCAGTTTGACAAGGAAGGCTGTGCCATGGCCTGTCACGAAGGCCAGGGCAAGCCCTTTGGCAACAAGTACACCAACCTGCCGGGTCAAATTCTGGATATGTGGCACATGAAGAGCGTGCGTACCGCGCCATGGGGCTTGGTGCATGACCAATACACCGACGACACCCGCTATGACGCAAAAACTGCGCCCAACGCCGGCCGCAAGGGCGACCCGGGGCCCAGCGAGTACACCAACATACCGCTGGTCAATGGCAAGCCCCAGTTCATGGTCCGCGGCGGCATGCCTTCAAACGTGAGCGGTGCCTACTACATCAAGAAGGGTGACGAAGTGCCTTTTGATGACAGCAGGTTCAAGCACGGAGATGAAGTGGCGTCCATCATCATCAACTCCCAGGCGGGAACCGATGCGGGCGACATCAGGGTTGCCAACAGCTATGCCAACGGCATGCACACCTCGGTCATCAGCCGTAAGCTGGTTACGGGCAGCAAGTTCGACGTGCAGTTCTCCGACATGGCCAAGCGCTACGGCTTTGGCTTTGCCGCCTTCGACAACGCGCAGGTGCGCCATGCCACGTCGGACGACCCGATGTACCTGGTGTTTGGCAAGAAGTAGACTGCCGCTGCAGGCAGAGGGCTAGATGCCAAATAGGCCGCTAGTCCTCGTGGAATGTGCATAGCCTGCTATTTTTGTAGTAGCAAATCGGACGGCCGGCCGAGCCTCTTAGCCGGCCGCATTCGCGCCCAACAGGTAGTCCGTCTTGCCCAATGCCACGCCGTTGTGGCGCAGGATGGCGTAGGCCGTGGTCACGTGGAAGAACATGTTGGGCAGGGCGTAGTGCTTCAGGTAGGCCTCGCCCAGCATGGTGCGCGTGGCCTCGCGGCCCACGGGGAAGGTGATCTCCTTGTCCTCGGTGCCGTCAATCGCGCTGGCCGGCACGCTGGCCAGGTAGTCCAGCGTCTTCTGGATGCGCGCCTTCAGTTCGGGCAGGGTCTGCTCGGTGTCTTCATAGCGTGGCGCGGCCACTCCCGAGATGCGCGCCACGGCGTTCTTGGCGGCGTCGCAGGCGATCTGGATCTGGCGTGTGAACGGCAGCATGTCCGGCGCCAGGCGGAACTGCGTGAGTGCGGCAGGGTCGCATTGCTTCTGGTCGACAAAGGCCTGCGCCTTGTCCAGAAAGTGGCTGAGGTTGCCTAGCATGGTGGCGAACACGGGCACGCTGGCGGAATACATGGAAATGGACATGGCGGATCTCCTGGATTGGGATGGGTAACAAGCCTCACATGCTAGTGCGGATTAACATGCCATGCACGAATGGCCTGCAGCCGGCAGGTTCATCACAGTTTCATTTGGAGGGGCACGATGGGCAAAGGTCGTCTTGAGGCGTTCAGCGATGGGGTCTTGGCCATCATCATCACGATCATGGTGTTGGAACTGAAGGTGCCCCATGGCGCCGATTTCGACGCGCTCAAGCCGCTGTTGCCGGGTTTTCTGTCCTACGTCCTGAGTTTTGTCTACGTCGGGATCTACTGGAATAACCACCACCACATGCTCCACGCGGCCAAGCATGTGACGGGTGGCGTCCTGTGGGCCAATCTCAACCTGTTGTTCTGGCTGTCGTTGTTTCCGTTTGCCACCGGCTGGATGGGGGAGAACCACTTTGAATCGTTACCGTCGGCGGTCTACGGTTTCGTCCTCCTGATGGCGGCGGTTTCGTATTACCTATTGCAGCAGAGCATCATCGCCGCCGACGGCTCGGGTTCCATGCTCAAGCGCGCCATTGGTTCGGACTGGAAGGGAAAGGCATCGCCGCTTTTCTACATCACGGCGATGGTTGCGGCGTTTTGGATGCACTGGCTAGCGCAGGCCATCTATGTCGCGGTGGCGCTGATCTGGCTGGTGCCAGACAGGCGAATCGAGCGCGCGATCAAAGGTACTGAACCCTGATTCGTGGGCTGAGAGGAGACCCGCCCATCGGCGTTGGGCGATTCGCGTCAGCGAAGCGACCATCAATGCATGCGGGCGTAGTGACTCGGCGGCCGCTACCCCGCCGCCACGATCACATGCGCTTGAATCTTGCCGGCCACCGGGCCCGCACCATGGCGACTGGCAATGGCCTGCGTGGCGCGCTCGGTGGCGAGATCAAGCAGGCTGGCATCGCGTGCCTCGATCTCGTTACGCAGCGGCGTGCCGTGGCAGTAGGCGGTGGCCGCGTCGCGTGCGCTGGGGGCGTGGCTCAGCTTCTCGTGCGTGGTGATAGCAACGTCGGTGAAGCCGGCGCGGCCCAGGTCGTCGCGGATCTGCTCCACATCGTGGTAGCCATGGGGTGTGCGGGCCAGGAAGCGCGGCGGGTCGTGTGGGAACAGCGTGGCCACGGCGTTGGTCACGTCATCGGCAAAGGCGTTCTCTTCGATGCGGTCCCACACGCTGAACACAAAGCGCCCACCACTTCTTAGCACGCGCCTTGCCTCGGCGTAGCCTGCCACACGGTCGGGGAAGAACATGGCGCCGAATTGACAGCACACCACATCAAACGCGGCATCGTCAAACGGCAGCGCCAGCGCGTCCGCTTGCTGCCAGGCCAAGCGGCTGTCGGCCGCTTGGCGGCTGGCCGCGTAGTCCAGCATGGGCTGGTTCAGGTCGGTCACCACGTAGCGCGCATCGGGCGCAAGCTGTGGTGCCAGCAGGCGTGTCACCGCACCGCTGCCCGCAGCGGTTTCCAGCACGGAGTTGGGGGAGAGGGCCGCCACCAACTGCGCCAGATCGGCGGCATAGGCCTCGAAGATCAGGGGGACCATCAGCGTGTCGTAAAACTTCGGGATGGAGCCCGCAAACACCTTGTCGCTTGTAGCCATAAAGACCCCTCCAACAGGTGCGCCGTCGGTCTGGGTGTGGGCGGCGAGGGGCCATTGTGGGCGTGGGGCCTTCCTGCGTCAATGCTGTTCCCGGCGTACCATGCAAGCCGCCCCAACCACGGAGACCCACAATGGCCATCGCCAAGAACACCATTTGCCTCTGGTACGACGGCACCGCGTTGGACGCCGCCATCTTCTACGCCAAGACCTTTCCCGACAGCGCGGTCGGTACAGTGCACCGTGCACCAGCCGATTACCCATCCGGCAAAGAGGGCGATGTCATCACCGTGGAGTTCACGGTGATGGGCATCCCGTGCCTGGGCCTCAACGGCGGGCCGGGCATTCAGCACAACATCGCGTTCTCGTTCCAGGTGGCCACCGACGACCAGGCCGAGACCGACCGCTTGTGGAACGCCATCGTCAGCAATGGCGGCCAGGAAAACGACTGCGGCTGGTGCCAGGATAAGTGGGGCGTGTCGTGGCAGATCACGCCACGCGTGCTGACCGACGCCTACACCAGCCCCGACCGCGCAGCCGCCAAGCGCGCATTCGCGGCCATGATGACGATGCGCAAGATCGACGTGGCCGCCATCGAGGCAGCCGTGCGCGGCGAGGGCCAACCATCGTGACCCGCGTGCGCGTGGAGGGCTTCACCATCTCGCTGGACGGATATGGTGCCGGTCCCAACCAAAGCCTGAACAACCCGCTGGGCGAGGGCGGTAAGGAACTGCACCAATGGTTTTTCCCCACCCGCACGTTCCAGCAAGCCGTGTTGGGCCAGGACGGCACCACCGGGGTGGACGACGACTTTGCCGCCCGTGGCTTTAACAACGTGGGCGCCTGGATTCTGGGGCGCAACATGTTCAGCCCCCACCGCGGGCCGTGGACGGACATGGGCTGGAAAGGCTGGTGGGGCGACAGCCCGCCGTACCACGTGCCCACCTTCATCCTGACCCACCATGCGCGTGAGTCCATTGCGATGGAAGGCGGCACGACCTTCCACTTTGTCACCGGTGGCATTCACGAGGCGCTAGCGCGCGCACGCGAGGCCGCTGCAGGCAAGGACGTGCGCATCGGCGGCGGGCCGGACACCATACGGCAGTACCTGCGCGAAGGGTTGATTGACGAACTGCACATCGCCATCGCGCCCGTGTTGCTGGGGCGCGGAGAGGCGCTGTTTGCCGGGGTGGACTTGCGGGCGCTGGGGTATGTGTGCGTGGAATCCGTGGGGACGGAGAAGGCTACGCATGTGGTGTTGCGGCGGCAGGGGCGTGCAGGCGATTAGCCTTATGCAGAAGGTGGGGTTGAGCGTCTCGGTCTTGAAGGATGGATGAGGTATTGCTCTCAGGCATGCCGCTTGCAGGAAAAGTCGCGCGCCACGAAGCTTCCCGTTCGGGAAATTTCAATGTACGTCCGTGGAAAGCGCAAATGAATTTCCCAATCGGTAAAGTTTGCTTGCACGGTGGCCCATTCTTGGTAAGCCCCCTTGAGCAGGAAATTCATGCGGCCATCACCCCTCCCAAATCACCCGCAGCAAGCTTGATCTAACCCAACCCCAATTGGTATTGGCGGGTGCAGGCGTGCGTTGCATGGTGGAGCTGGAGGCCGGCAAGCCCACGAAATCCTGCAGAAGGTGCTGCACGCGACGGGTGGCAGTATGGCCGTGGATGACCGAGTCTGACATGGTACGCCACTGCGAAGTCTGGTCGTTGGGCGTGCAAGTTGACGTCGAGTGCATGCGAACTTTGGTGTGGCAAATCTCGTAGTGCTGCTGCCGTAGTGACATACTGCCAAGAAGCAAGGCATGGCAATACTGCCAAGCCGAAGAGAGACAGGGGGCACGATCGTGACTAAAACAGAGCGACCCGAGCAAGAAGTCTTTGCCGACTTGGCAGCTCTTTGCTGTCGGCCTGGATATGTTCATGCGATCGCGTACTTCTGCTTCCGGGACAACGTGATACTTCATGCCGGTGCAGTGAAAGCAGCCGATATGAGAAAGATGTTTGAACCATCTCGGCTCATCCGAACGGAGATCAATACGTTGCTCGGCTTGATGATAAAAGTCGAAATCGATTGGACTCTACCTGGACCGAGCACGCTACAGGAGTATGTGAATACAACTGAGAAGCTCCTTGACGAGCTACATAAGTGTCTTTCTGGAGAAATTTGGTCTGGCCTAACCAAAGAGATGGTGGAGAACGGCTTCAATCCCTTTGAGCAAGGAAAGGTATTGCGAGAACCGATTTTCTATAGCGGGGAAGCAGCCTACAACTTCCAATATATCGACTTGGCCGTCAGCAAATACGCTGCCGACACACCTTGGCTCCAGGCAAACCGTGGCTTTTCCATAGACCAAGCCTCAAGCGTCATTCGGGCAATTCAAATTGTCCATGCTGACCGCTTTGATGCACTTCGTGCGCGCATGCGTGAGCAGCATCCAGACGAATGGACGATGCTCCCAATTTTCAGCTTTACCGTTGATGAGGTGGTGGAAAAAGCGAGTCTTCCTTTTCACGTAGTGGAGCGAGTTCTAAACGTTTTTGCGTTACCCCTAAATGAGCGCAATCTAGGCTTCAGCGCACTGCACGATTTCAACGTCATCACTGCGGCGCCACTACTTCGAATGCCAAGTGGAGAGTTTTTATCGTTGCAACTCTATTCGCTTGCGGAGGCTGTCTATGAGTCTCCCCACCACTGGATGTTCCAAGACGCGGCATATCGGCCAACGCTTTCAACGAATCGCGGAAATTTCACTGAAGGTTTTGTTGCTACTCGTCTCGGGTTGGTTTTTGGAAAAGAGCATGTTCACTTGAATGTGGACATATACAAGACGAAAGCTGCAAGAGTTTCTGACGTTGACGTGCTCGTCATTTGGGGAAATCGGATCATCATCGTCCAGGCGAAGTCGAAGCGTCTGACGCATGCTGCAAGAAAAGGGAATGATCAAGTCATCCAAAGTGACTTCAAGCAAGCGGTACAGGTTGCGTACGACCAAGGGCTGACATGCGCAAAGTGCATCCTCGATCAACCCCATAGGCTGGTGTCCGCTGACGGGCATGAGGTTTCTCTACCGGCGAACATAAAGGAAATCTACATCTTCTGTGTCGTTTGCGATAACTACCCCGCCTTAAGCTTTCAGGCACGCCAATTTCTGAAGACGGAATCGATTGAACGGGTACAAGCGCCTCTGGTGATGGACGTTTTTGCTGTGGATGCAATGACTGAAATGTTGCAGTCGCCGCTGCAATTTCTAAGCTATGTGAATCGCCGTGCTAATTATTCCGAGCAACTGATGGCATCACAAGAACTAACCATTCTTGGGTATCACCTAACGAAGAATCTGTGGGTCCAGTCTGACGTTGACTTTATGCAATTGGCAGATGATTTTTCGGCAGCGCTGGATATTGCGATGGCAGTTCGGCGGAACGGTATGCAAGGAGCCGCCACGCCTGATGGGGTCTTGACTCGTTTTGGCAAGACGACCGTTGGTCGGATAGTGAGTGAAATTGAATCCAGACCAGATTCGGCGACTATTGACCTTGGCTTCTTGCTTCTAGCCATGGGTGAACAGGCTGTCACAGAAATGAGTCGTGCCGTCAACAGTGTTGCTGCGCGGACTCGTGCCGACGGGAAACTGCATGACGTCACGTTTGGATTCAAGGAAGGCAGCGGAATAACATTTCATTGCACAAATGAGCCGCTCCAAGTCGCTGGACCTCGCTTGGAGTCCTATTGTGAGCGTCGCAAGTACAAAGAGAAAGCTGGTGAGTGGTTTGGGCTTTGCATGAGTTCGTTGGGTCCCAACGTAAGGTTTGGTGTCTCTTTGACCTTTCCATGGATTCACGACGAAAACTTAGATGAGGTAACTAAAGTGATGAAGGCGCCGCTACCAATCGATATGGCTCTGGATGCATTGCTGAATGGCAGAACTCGACCAAAGAAGATTGGCAGGAATGACCCTTGTCACTGCGGTAGTGGACTTAAATTTAAGAAATGTTGTCTGGTCTAAGTTCTATTTCCCTCTCGACTACTACGTATTTGATAGCTGCTTGAGCTTATTCCACGAGGGCTGCAGCCTGATTCGCCATAGATTTCAACGGATGGAAGTCTTTTGCTTTCTACAATCAGCCCCAGTCTTCAGGTGCCCCCAATATCCCCAACGCCTTCTCCGAAAACGCAATCCACTGCGACTCCTGCAAGATGCCAGCGCTCAGCACCAGATGCTGCAACTGCTGCTTCTTTGATCCGCCGTCTTCCACGCCGTCAAAGTCGCGCGCCTCAATGGCCTGGTACAGCGCCAGCTTCTCCTTGTGCAGTGCCAGCCTGCGGCGGATGTCGTCGGCCAGGCCGGTAGGTCCGACCACGGCTTCGGCGCGCAGGCGCACCATCAGCTCGTTGCGCATGACCTGGGGGTCTTGCTGCTCGGCCACCCAGCGTTTGAGTTCCTTGCGCCCGGCGGGCAGCACGCGGTAGACGCGCTTGCGGCCGCGCCCGCTCTCGGGCGGGAGCGATTCCACCCAGCCGGCTTCTTCCAGGCGGCCCAGTTCGCGGTAGATCTGCTGGTGGGTGGCGTGCCAGAAGTAGCCGATGGACCGATCAAAGCGGCTGGCCAGGTCGGAGCCGGAGGAGGGCTGTTCAACCAGGGCGGTGATGAGCGCGTGGGGTAGGGACATCTGTCCATTTTATGCAACCAGTTGCAAAGACGGCAAACTTCTGCGTAGAATTGTGCAACCAGTTGCATAAAGGAGCTTCCATGACCACCTCCCAGTCCCCGTATCCCCATCTGCTCGCGCCCCTCGACCTGGGCTTTACCACCCTCAAGAACCGGGTCCTGATGGGTTCCATGCACGTGGGGCTGGAAGAGGTGCCCAATGGTTTCGAGCGCATGGCCGCCTTCTATGCCGAGCGCGCCCGTGGCGGCGTGGGCCTGATCGTGACCGGCGGCATTGCTCCCAACGAGCGTGGCCGCCCCATGAAGGGTGGCGCCATGTTGACGACCGAGGCCGAGGCCGCCCACCACCGCGTGGTGACGGATGCCGTGCACCAAGTGGGCGGCAAGATCGCCATGCAGATCCTGCACTTTGGCCGCTACTCCTACCAGAAGGACCTGGTGGCGCCCAGCGCCTTGCAGGCGCCCATCAACCCGTTTACGCCGCACGCACTCACCGCCGAAGAGGTGGAGCAGACCATTGACGACTTTGCCCGCTGCGCCGGCCTGGCCCAGGTGGCGGGTTATGACGGCGTGGAAATCATGGGTTCCGAGGGCTACCTGATCAACGAATTCATCGCCGCGCGCACCAACCACCGCGACGACGCCTGGGGCGGCAGCTATGCCAACCGCATCCGTTTCCCGGTGGAGATCGTGCGCCGCGTGCGCGAAAAGGTTGGCTCCAACTTCATCATCATCTACCGCCTGTCCGCCTTGGACCTGGTGGAGGGCGGCTCCACGCTGGACGAAGTGGTGCAACTGGCCCAGGCCATCGAGGCCGCCGGTGCCACCATCATCAACACCGGCATCGGCTGGCACGAGGCGCGCATCCCCACCATTGCCACCAAGGTGCCGCGCGCGGCCTACGCCTGGGTCACACAGCGCCTGATGGGCTCGGTAAAGATTCCGCTGGTGGCCACCAACCGCATCAACACGCCGGAGGTGGCCGAGCAACTGCTGCGCGACGGCTTCTGCAACATGGTCTCCATGGCGCGCCCCTTCCTGGCCGACCCCGACTTTGTGCGCAAGGCGGCCGAGGGCAAAGCCGACGAAATCAACACCTGCATCGGCTGCAACCAGGCCTGCCTGGACCACACCTTTGGCGGCAAGATCACCTCCTGCCTGGTGAACCCGCGCGCATGTCACGAGACCGAGCTGGTGATCGCGCCGGCCACCAAGACCAAACGCATCGCCGTGGTCGGTGCCGGCCCGGCAGGGCTGGCGTTTTCCGTCACGGCGGCGCAGCGCGGCCATGCGGTGGAGCTGTTTGATGCGGCCAGCGAGATTGGCGGCCAGTTCAACATCGCCAAGAAGGTGCCGGGCAAGGAAGAGTTCTACGAGACGCTGCGCTACTTTGACCGCCAGTTGAAGCTGAAAGGCGTGAAGCTGTCGCTCAACACCCGCGTCAGCGCCGATGTGCTCAAGGCTGCGGGCTTTGACGAAATCGTGCTGGCCACTGGTGTCACGCCGCGCACGCCCGCCATCGACGGTGTGGACCACCCCAAGGTGCTGGGCTATCTGGACGTGCTGCGCGATGGCAAGCCGGTTGGCAAAAACGTGGCCGTGGTCGGCGCCGGCGGCATTGGCTTTGATGTGTCGGAATTCCTCACCCACAGCGGAACCAGCCCCAGCGTGGACGCACCCAAGTTCTATGCGGAATGGGGCATCGACACCAGCTACGCCAATGTCGGCGGCCTGGCCCAGCCGCATGTGGAGGCCGCGCCGCGCAAGGTGCACCTGCTGCAGCGCAAGACTAGCAAGGTGGGCGACCAGTTGGGTAAGACCACGGGCTGGATCCACCGCACGGGCCTCAAGGCCAAGCGGGTGGGCATGTACCCCGGTGTGCAGTACCAGAAGATCGACGACGCCGGCTTGCACATCCGCGTGGGTGATGACGAGCGCGTGGTGCCTGTTGACAACGTGGTGCTGTGCGCCGGGCAGGAACCCCAGCGCGAACTGCTGAACGACTTGCAAGCGGCCGGTTGCACCGTGCACCTGATCGGCGGCGCCGACGTGGCCGCCGAGTTGGATGCCAAGCGTGCCATCAACCAGGGCACCCGCCTGGGCGCCAGCATCTGATCGCCAACAACCACCCCACGGAGACTTTCACCATGCAACAAGCCCCTAGCCACCTGAAGCCCGCCGTCGCCGCATCGCTTGCCACCTGGCACGACATGGTCGCCAAGCGCAACCTGTCCGCGCTGGCCGGCATCGTCCACCCCGACGCCGTGTTCCGTTCACCGATGGCCATCCACCCCTACCAACCGGCCGCGGCGTTGATCCTGGCGCTATCTACGGTGATCAACGTGTTCGAGGACTTCACCTACCACCGCCAACTGGCATCCGACGACGGCCTGAACGTGGTGCTGGAATTCAGCGCCCGCGTGGGCGACAAGCAGCTCAAGGGCATCGACCTGGTGCGCTTTGACGAGGCAGGCAAGATCGTCGAATTCGAAGTCATGGTCCGCCCCTTAAGCGGCCTGCAAGCCCTGGGTGCCGAGATGGGTGCGCGCCTGGCGGAGAAGATGCCGGCGTTCAAAGTGAAGGGCTGAGGCCCTCCACTTGCATCACTAATTCGCCACCGCCGGAAACGTCGGCAGCTTGCCCACATCCCGTGCGTCGTGCTGGATGATCACCGTGGCCTTCAGGTTGGCGGCGGCGGTCTTGAAGCGGTCCAGGGACGCCAGCGAATCGCCCCGGTGGTAGTTGAAGGTGGGCACGCCGTTGGCTGCGTAGTTCTCCTGGAAGTGGGTGATGTCGCCGGTCAGCAGCACGTTGCCCATGCCCTGGAGCTTGACCAGCAGGCTGTGATGGCCTGGCGTGTGGCCGGGGGTGTTCATGGCCACCACCGTGCCGTCGCCGAAGACGTCCTTGTCCCCGGTCAGGGCCTCCAGCTTGCCGCCTCCGCTGATCCAGTGGGTGAACGGGGCCACGTTGGCGCCCACGTTGGGCTTGGGCGCGGTGATGCCGTCCCAGTCGCCCTTGCCGATCAGGATGGTCGCGCCGGGGAAGGACGCCACCTGGCCCGTGTGGTCGGCGTGGTAGTGGCTGATGCCCACGTACTTGATCTGCTCGGGCTTGACGCCGATCTGGGCCAACTGATCCACGATGCTGACCTTGGGCGCCGGGGCCCCGGCGGTCATGGCGTGGCCGGTGTCCCACAGCAGGTAGTCGTCGCCATGCTTGACGAGGTAGCAGCTGTAGGTGAACAGCACCTTCTGGTCCGTGAAGGCCCAGGTGTCGTTGAAGCGGGCCACGATGTTGAGCACCGGCGTGCCGCAGTCCAGCCGCGCCAGCGTCAGCTCCGGTGCGGGTTGCGCGGCTGCGGGTTGGGTGGCGAAGGCGGCGGCGCAGGCCAGGGCGATGGCGAGCTGGCGGGGAAGAATGGGCATGGTGTCTCCTGGGGGTGGTGTGGACAAGCGGGCACCACTATGCGCCATACTCAGCGCAACAGCAACATCCAGGATTCGGCGTGCAATCAGCAAATGACCAGTGGTTTGACGAGGCGTACTACCAGCGCTACTACTTCGACAAAAAGACCAGCGTGGCGGACCCCGCGCATGTGGAGCGGCTGGGCGCCTTTGTCTGCAGCTACCTCAAGTACGTGCGCGTGCCGGTGCGCCGGGTGCTGGACGTGGGCTGCGGTATCGGCCTGTGGCGCGATGTGGTGGCCCGGCACTTTCCCTACGCCAGCTACCAAGGCGTGGAGTTCAGCGAGTACCTGTGCACGCGTTTTGGTTGGACGCGCGGCTCGGTGGTGGACTTCTCGGCCACGGCGCCGTTTGATCTGGTGATCTGCCAGGGTGTGCTGCCTTACCTGAGCGCGGCAGACCTGCAAAAGGCCCTGCGCAACCTGGGCACGCTCTGCCAAGGCGCGCTCTACGTGGAGGCCGTGACGCGCGAGGACTACGAGCGCGAAACCATCGACGAGACGCTGACCGACCCGCGTTTGTTCCGCCACCGCGCCCAGCTGTACCGGCGCGGCCTGTCGCAGGGCTTCCAGGAGCTGGGCGGCGGCGTGTGGCTGAGCCACCGGGCCGAGCTGCCGCTGTTCGAGCTGGAACGCGCGGCCAGCCGCTGAGGCAGGGCCCCGTTGGGGAAAACCCCGGTTTGGCCAAATGGGTTTGCCCAAGATTGGCCAGCGGGTCTATAGTGGAGTTGCCAACACCAGCATTCAGTCAAGGAGTCACGCCATGGCCATTCAACATGCTGTTTCGGGGCAGCCCGTGGGGGTCATGCCCGTCGCCAATGCCCTGGGGCTGCGGCAGTCGGAGGCGGTTTTCAAGACCAACGAGTTGGAGGTCATGCGCCTGGTGCTGCCCAAGGGCAAGACCATGCCGGCGCACAAGGTGGCCGGCGACATCACCGTGCATTGCCTGGAGGGCCGCATTGGTTTCAGCAGCGACGGCGATACACGGGAGCTGGCGGCCGGCGAGTTGCTGTACCTGGATGGCGGCGTGCAGCACAGCCTGACCGGTATCGAAGACGCCTCGGCGCTGGTGCACATCGTGCTACGCCGCTAACCGGTTTGCTGCGAATTTGATAGCGTGCTAAGCAATTCCTGCAAGGGCTGGCGCCACTATTGTAGTTTGCAGTTCTTCTTCTTGGCCTCTGCGGCGATGGCTTCGCGGTAGGCGGTCAGTTCGGCCAGATTGGTCTTTGCGTCGGCCTGGTCATCCCAACTGAAGAAACCCAGCCCGAAGACGGCCAGGGTTGCGACACCGACAGCGTTGGTGGCCGCGGTGCTGTTGCTGGTGTCGCGTATCTCCTCGGCCAGCTTTTTCTCGGCCGCCGCGAAGTTGCGGTGCTCCTTGATGAGCTCTTCGCAGTCAGCCGCTTCAATCAGCTTCTGGTCTTCGGGCGTGACATAGGACCAGCATGCGGTGCCATGCAGGGCCAGCACAGCGGCCAGTGGCACGGTAACCCAGGTCTTGGTGCGCTTGCGCATAAGAGGAACCCCCTTTTGCAACCTGCGGCTGGTGAAATACCGCGCCGCGCGGCGGTGAATCTAGCGCTGGCTGCGAGGGATGTCAAATGAGCAACTGCCCATGCTCAGGCCGCCTGGGTCTCCACGCGGGACCGCTTGGCCTCCAGCAGCAAGCCCTCGATTAGCGTGTCCTTCTCGCGCCAGAGTTGTTGCACCCACTGGGCAAAGGCTTCGCGGAAGGCGGGGTCCTGGGCGTAGTCGCCCTGCATCAGGTGGGTGGGGATGGGCAGGCTGCGCATGCGCACCACCACGCGGCGCATCTTGCCCATCAGGAAGTCGGTGAAGGTGGGGGCGCCGTCGGGGTAGACGATGGTCACGTCCAGGATGGCGCGGAATTTCTCGCCCATGGCATTCAGCGCCAGGGCCATGCCGCCGGCCTTGGGCTTGAGCAGGTGCAGGTAAGGCGACTGCTGGCGGTCGTGCTTGGCCTGGGTGAAGCGGGTGCCCTCCAGGAAGTTCATCACGCTGGTGGGGATCAGGGCGTACTTGGCGCAGGCGCGCCGGGTGGTCTCCTGGTCCTTGCCGCGCATCTCGGGGTGCTTCTTGAGGTAGTCCTCGCTGTGGCGGCGCATGAAGGGGAATTCCAGCGCCCACCACGCCAGGCCCATGATGGGCACCCAGATGAGTTGTTGCTTGAGGAAGAACTTGAGCAACGGGATGCGCCGGTTCAGCAGGTGCTGCAGCACCAGGATGTCCACCCACGACTGGTGGTTGCTGTTGACCATGTACCAGCTTTTGGGGTCCAGGCCGTCCACACCCTGCACGTCCCAGGTGGTGCGCTGGGTGAGGTTCATCCAGGTGCTGTTACCCCAGATCCAGGACTCGGCAATGCCCAGGATGATGGGGTCGATCCACAGCCGCACCCGCTTGAACGGCAGCACCAGCTTGATGGCGGCGAAGAACAGCAGCACCGGTACCCAGAAAAGGATGTTGAACAGCAGCAGGAAGGCGGCGATCAGGCCTCTGAGCGGTGCGGGCAGGAAGTAGAGCATGGTTCTATCTGCTATGAATTTAGTAGCTGGCTACGCAATGTTGGCGAGGGCTAGAGGGCTAGAGGGCTATTTTGGCACGGATGCCTGGTGGAAACAGAAAGTATTGCGGCCCTCGGCCTTGGCTTCGAACATGGCCACGTCGGCCAGGCGGATGAGTTCGCTGGCGGCCACGTCCATCCCCAGGAACAGCACGGCGCCGATGCTGGGAGTGATGGCGTGGTCGGTGTCGTTCAGGCGGTAGGGCTCGTTCAGGCTGGAGAGGATCTTGTGTCCCACGGCGCTGGCATGCAGGCGGGCCTCAAACGGGTCGCCGCTCAGGTCTTGCAGCAGCACCACGAATTCGTCGCCACCCAGACGCGCCACCGTGTCCACGCTGCGCACGCACAGCAAGAGGCGTTGGGCCACTTCGCGCAGCATCAGGTCGCCCACCTCATGGCCGTGGTTGTCGTTGAGGTGCTTGAACTTGTCCAGGTCCAAAAACAGCACGGCACCGTGGCGTTGGTGGCGCAGGCTGGCGGTCAGCGCGGTTTCCATGCGGTCCATCAGCAGGCGTCGGTTGGGCAGGTTGGTGAGCGTGTCGTGGAAGGCCAGCTCCGCGATTTCTTGCAGCGTGGCTTGCAACTGGGCCTGGGTGGCCAGCAGTTCGCCTTCCACCTGCTTGCGCTTGGTGACGTCCATCAGTGTGCCCACCATGCGCAGCGGCTTGCCGTCCTGGCTGAACTGCACCACCTTGCCACGGTTGCTCAGCCACACCCAATGGCCGTCGCGGTGGCGGGCGCGGTACTCGGCCTCGTAGGCGCTGGCACCACCGCTCAGGTGGGCGCGCATGGCGTCCAGCGTGGCGGGCAGGTCGTCGGGATGGATCAGGTGGCCCCAGGCGCGGCCGATGTGGGCCTCGCTGGCGGCGCGGCCCAGCATGGCGCAGGCGCGTTCGTCCAGGTAGTAGCCTTTGTCGGTGGTCAGGTCGTGGTCCCAGCGGCCCAGGTCGGCGCCCATGAGGGCCAGTTCCAACTGCTCGCTGGTGTCGCGCAGCAGGCGTTCGGCCTCCTTGCGGGCGTGGATGTTGCGGCCCATGCCCAGCACGCCCACGATGCGGCCCTGGGCGTCGAACATGGGGGTCTTGATGACTTCGTAGATGGCGGGGTCGTGGCCCAGTGGCGAGGGCATGGGCCCCTCGAAGCTGGTGGTCTTGCCGGCATGCGCGGTCAGGCGGTCGGTCTGCTGGAACTCGCGCGCAGCGTCCTTGCCGAACCAGAAGGTGTCGTCCGTGCCCACCACATCCTCGGGGCGGGCGCCTACGTGGGCGGCAAAGGCGGTGTTGCAGGCCAGGTGGATGCCCTTGAGGTCCTTGAGCCAGACCCGGTCGGGAATGGTTTCGATCAGGCTGCGCAGCAGGGATTCGCCGCCCTGCAGCGCCTGGTTGGCGGTGCGCTCGGCGGTGATGTCTTCTACCGTGCCATCGATGTAGAGCGGCTCGCCGTTGGCGCCGCGCACCAGGTGTGCATGCTCGCGCACCCAGATGCGTTCGCCGGTCTTGAGCCGGTAGGTTTCGGAAACGAAGTCGCGCACCTGGCCATGTGCCAGCAACAGGGCACGAAAGCGCTCGCGCCGGCCGGGCTCCACATAGGATTCGGCACCGATGGTGCGGGTATCGGCCAGGCATTCGGCCTCGCTGGCATAGCCGTTGATGGCCAGCAGCGCCGCGTTGACGCGCACGATGCGGCCGCCGGGCTCGGCGCGGTAGGCGCCGATGGGCAGCATGTCGAACAGCGTGGACAGGTCGTGCAGGGACAATCCGGCCTCCGTACAACCTATTTGAGGTTGCCTGAGAGGAATTGTGCCAGCCGTTCGCTTTTGGGTGTGACCAAAACCTGTCCTGGGTGGCCTTCTTCTTCGATGCGGCCCTGGTGCAGGAAGATCACGTGGCCCGAGACCTCGCGGGCGAAGCCCATCTCGTGTGTCACCACCACCATGGTGCGGCCTTCTTGGGCCAGGCCCTGCATGACCTTGAGCACCTCGCCCACCAGCTCGGGATCCAGGGCGCTGGTGGGTTCGTCGAACAGCATCACCTCGGGCTCCATGGCCAGGGCGCGGGCAATGGCCACGCGCTGCTGCTGGCCGCCGCTCAAATGCGCCGGGTACACGTCCTCGCGGCCCTCCAGGCCCACGTGGGCCAGGTACTTGCGCGCGGTGGCCACGGCCTGGTCGCGCGGCACTCCCATCACGTGCACCGGGGCCTCGATGATGTTCTGCAGCACCGTCATGTGGGCCCACAGGTTGAAGTGCTGGAACACCATGGCCAGCTTGGTGCGCAGGTGGGCCAGTTGGCGCGGGTCGGCCGCGTGCAGCTCACCGCTGCGCTGGGGCGCGAGCTTCAGCTCTTCGCCGGCGACCACGATGCGGCCTTCGTGGGGCTTTTCCAGCAGGTTGATGCAGCGCAGCAGGGTGCTCTTGCCCGAACCCGAGCTGCCGATGATGCTGATCACGTCGCCCGCATGGGCGGCCAGGGAGACGCCCTTGAGCACCTCGTGGCTGCCAAAGCGCTTGTGGATGTTCTCGACCTGGAGCTTCAGGGTGTCGGCAGACGCCACGCTTAGGCTCCCAAGAGTTCGCCGGTGCGAAAGGCCGTGGCGCCGGCGATCTTGCCCAGCTCGCCCCCGGCGTGCACATAGCGCTCGCGGATGCGGGCGTAGAACACGCCGGACACGCCGGCACAGACGCGGTGCACTTGGTTGGCGATGGGGTCCACGATCTCGGCCACCAGGTCACCGGCTTGTAGCGTCTGGCCCACGGCGGCGGCGAACACCACCACGCCGGGCAAGGGGGCACGCAGGGTTTCGGAGCCGGCCAGGGGTGTGGGCTGGCAGCGCGGCGCTGGCAGTGCAACCGGGGCATCGGAGGCAATGGCGCCCATGTGTTGCAGCCAGGCGTAGATGGCCTGTGCGTCCGCTTGTGCATGGGCGTGGCCCACATCGGCTTCGCCGCGCAGTTCGATGGTGGTGCTGCAGCAACCCTGGGGCAGGGGAGCGGACTGGCCGGCCGCCGCAACCCTGTCCGCCAGACGCCACCACACGCCGGAGAGGCATTCGTCAATGGGCCCACTGCCGGAATTCTTGGCCAGCAGGATGGCCTGGCATTGCAGCAGGCGAGTAAGCGGCTCGAACCGGGGCCAGCAGGGCTCCTCGGTGTAGAAGTGCATCACGGCTTCGCAGTCGCAGTGCAGGTCCAGCATGTAGTCGGCATCACAGGCCAGGCCCAGCAGGGTCTTGCGCAGGCTCTGCAGTTCGGTGGCGGGTTGCCAGGACTGCAGATGCTGGGCGATGGCGGCGCGCACCGTGGCGACATTGGCCAGGGGATCGGTGCCCAGTGCCGCTTGCACCTGGGGCCAGATGGCCTGGGCCAGGTCGGGGTAGTGGCGGTTGAAGTTCTCCGAACTGTCCAGCTCGAAGCGGCCCATGGCCTTGTGGTCCACACGCTGGGCCAGGCCAATGGGGTTGGCCATGGGCACCAGCACGATCTCGCTCGTGATGCGGCCGGCGGCATCGGCCGCATCAAGCAGGGCGCGCAGGTGGTGGGCCACCAGCATGCCGGGCAATTCCTCGGCGTGCAGGCTGGCCTGGATATAGACCTTGGGGCCGGCACCGGGCGTGCCGTAGTGCAGGCTGGTCAGGGTCTTGTGGCTGCCCAGGCTGGGCGATAGCAGAGAGTGATCAGTGCGTTGCATGGATGAAGGGTATCAGCTTCGCCGTACCACGAGGTAGGCCAGAAAGCGGCGTTCGGCCAGCTTGAACAGGCCGATCAGGCCAAACGAAGCCACCAGGTAGATGGCCGCGGCGGCAAGGTAGGCCTCGAACGGCAGGTAGTAGTCGGCGTAGATGCGGCTGGCGGCGGCGGTCACGTCCAGCATGGAGGGCACGGCGCTGGCCAGGCTGGTGCTGTGCAGCATCATCACCACCTCGTTGCTGTAGGCGGGCAGGGTGCGGCGCAGGGCACTGGGCAGCACGATGCGCCACATTACCATGGCGCGGCCCATGCCATAGGCCTGGGCGGCCTCGATCTCGCCTGCGGCGGTCTCGCGGATGGCACCGGCCAGCATCTCGGCGGTGTAGCCCGCCGTGTTCAGGGCAAAGGCCAGCAGGGCGCAGAAGAAGGGTTCCTTGAAATGCGTCCAGGGCCAGACCGAATCCCAACGCGCCTGGATCCACTCCAGCTGCGCCAGGCCGTAGTAGATGAGGTAGACCTGGATCAGCAGCGGCGTGCCGCGGATCACATAGGTGTACAGGCCCACCAGCCAGCGCATGGGCGCCCAGGGCCCGGTGAGCAGCAGCGCAAACACCAGGGCCAGTACCGCGCCCACGACCAGGGAAGAGAACAAAAGTCCCAGCGTGGTGAAGATGCCCTGGCCGTAGAGCGCCAGGTTCTGCGGCTCGAACAGGACGGCCCAGTTCATGCTAGACCTCGCGGCGGCGCACGCCGCGGCTGTAGCGCGCCTGCACCGCGCGCAGCGCCCACAGCGAGAGCGTGGTGTAGACCAGGAACAGGGCCGCCGTGAACAGGAAGAAGGTGAACGGCGCGCGCGTGGCGGCGCTGGCCTGCTTGGCGGCGTAGGTCATGTCCTGCAGGCCAATCAGGCTGACCAGGGCCGTGGCCTTGATCAGCACCAGCCAGTTGTTGGTGAAGCCGGGCAGGGCGTAGCGCACCATCAGCGGTGCGGTGACGCGCACAAAGGTCTGCGTGCGCCCCATGCCATAGGCCCAGGCCGCCTCGATCTGGCCGTGCGGCACGGCCAGGATGGCGCCGCGGAAGGTCTCGGTCATGTAGGCGCCGTAGATGAAGCCCAGCGTCAGCACGCCGGCCACGAAGGGGTTGATGTCCACCGTGGCTTCACTGCCGGCCCACTCCAGCAGGTTGTTGAGGCCGATGGTGCCGCCGTAGAAGATCAGCAGCATCAACACCAGGTCGGGGATGCCGCGGATCAGCGTGGTGTAGGCCGTGGCCAGGCTCACCCACAGGCGCTGGCCGGAGAGCTTAGCCGCGGCGCCCAGCAGGCCCAGCACGACGGACACCGCCAGCGCCGCCAGCGACACGCCCACGGTGAGCAGCGCGCCCTGCAGGATGGCGGTGGCGTAGGCGTTCATCGGACGCTGGTTTTACTTGCCGTAAACGTCGAACTTGAAGTACTTGTCGTTGATCTTCTTGTAGGTGCCGTTGGCGCGGATGGCCTTGATGGCGGCGTTCAGCTCACCCTTCAAGGCGTCTTGGCCCTTGCGCAGGCCGATGCCGGCGCCAATGCCGAAGTATTTGGGGATGTACAGCTCCTCGCCCTTCAACTCATAGTCCTTGCCCTCGGGCTTGCTCAGGAAGCCGCCGGTCACCTCCACGTGGTCGGCCACGGTGCCGTCCAGGCGGCCGGCCTTGATGTCCAAGTACACCTGGTCCTGCGCGTCGTAGGAGACCACCTCCACCCCGGCGGGCTTGAGTTCGCCCAGGGCGTACTTCTCTTGGGTGCTGGCCTTGAGCACGCCGATCTTCTTGCCCTTGATGGAGGCGGGGCCGGTGTACTTCACATCTTTCTTGGTGACGACGCGGCTGGGCGTGTTGTAGTACTTGTCGGTGAAGTCGATCTGCTTGAGACGGTCTTCGGTAATGGACATGGAGCTGATGATGACTTCGTACTTGCGCGCCATCAGGCCCGGGATCATGCCGTCCCAGGGTTGCTCCACGAACACGCACTTGCGCTTGATCTGCTCGCACAGGGCGTTGGCGATGTCCACGTCGAAGCCGGTGGGCTTGCCGTCTTGCTTGAAGGTGAAAGGCTCGTAGGTGGGGTCGATGGCCACCTTGAGGTCCTTGCCCTGGGCCAACGCCGTGGCGCCCAGCGTGCACAACGTAAGCGCCAGCATCAGTTTTTTCATGGAAGAGTCTCCGCAAAAGGAAAAAATCATTCTACGGTTTGCATTGGGGCGGGCCGTCCCGGGGTTATTGCTAGTACCCATTTGCGCAGTAGTGACCCAGGCAAAACTTTAAAATACGCGGTTCCCCCGCCACACCCTCCCCATGAACGCCCTTGTCGACGTCTCCTTCTTTCCGCGCGCCGCCAAGCCGCTGACCAGCTACCGGCCCTACTGGGCCAAGCGCTTCGGCACCGCGCCCTTCCTGCCCATGAGCCGGGAGGAGATGGCGCAGCTCGGCTGGGACAGCTGCGACGTGGTGCTGGTGGTGGGGGACGCGTACGTGGACCACCCCAGCTTCGGCATGGCGGTGATCGGCCGCCTGCTGGAGGCCCAGGGCTTTCGCGTCGGCCTGATCGCGCAGCCGGACTGGCAAAGCGCCGAGCCCTTCAAAGCGCTGGGCAAACCCAACCTGTTCTGGGCGGTGTCGGCCGGCAACATGGATTCCATGATCAACCGCTACACGGCGGACCGCAAGATCCGTAGCGACGACGCCTACACCCCCGGTGGCGCGCCGGACCGCCGCCCCGACCGCGCCGCCGTGGTCTACAGCCAGCGCTGCCGCGAGGCCTACAAGGACGTGCCCATTGTCCTGGGTGGCATCGAAGGCAGCCTGCGCCGCATCGCCCACTACGACTACTGGAGCGACAAGGTGCGCCGCTCCATCGTGGTGGACGCCAAGTGCGACCTGCTGCTCTATGGCAATGCCGACCGCGCCATCGTCGAGATCGCCCACCGCCTGGCCGCGCGCGAGTCGGTGCAACACATCACCGACGTGCGCGGCACCGCCTTCGTACGCCGCACCGACGACGAAACGGCCCAAGGCTGGTTTGAAATCGACTCCACCGAGGTGGACCAGCCCGGCCATGTGGAAGACCACATCAACCCCTACCACACCACCGCCGAGCTGGCAGCCGCCAAGGGCAGCAGTTGCGCCAAGGAAGATGCCGAAAAGCCAACCGTTCGCCCTGAGCTTGTCGAAGGGCTCACTGGGGCTTCGACAGGCTCAGCCCGAACGGACTCTGTTATTGCTATCAATTTGGGAGCTTCTCACGCAGATTCCACGAGGGCTGGAGCCCAGAATGGCTTGGAATCACCCCTGAACTTCGTGCCCAACCCGGCGCTCACGGCCAAGGGCAAGCGCCCGCCGCGTGAACGCACCGTGATCCGCCTGCCCAGCTACGAGCAGGTCAAGAGCGACAACGTGCTCTATGCCCACGCCAACCGCGTGCTGCACCTGGAGACCAACCCCGGCAACGCACGTGCCCTGGTGCAGGCGCATGGCGAGGGCACCACCGCCCGCGACGTGTGGATCAACCCGCCGCCCATCCCGCTGACTACGGCAGAGATGGACTATGTGTTCGGCCTGCCCTATGCGCGCAACCCGCACCCGGCCTATGCCGACGAGAACGGCGGCCACGATGGCGCCACCAAAATCCCGGCCTGGGAGATGATCCGCTTCTCGATCAACATCATGCGCGGCTGCTTTGGTGGCTGCACGTTTTGCTCGATCACGGAGCACGAAGGGCGCATCATCCAGAGCCGCTCGGAAGATTCCATCATCCACGAGATCGAGGAAATCCGTGACAAGGTCAAGGGCTTCACCGGCACCATCTCCGACCTGGGTGGCCCCACGGCCAATATGTACCGCCTGGGCTGCAAGACGCCAGAGATCGAGGCCGCCTGCCGCAAGCCCAGCTGCGTCTACCCCGGCATCTGCCAGAACCTCACCACCAACCACGACCCGCTGATTTCCATCTACCGCCGCGGTCGCGCGGTGAAGGGCGTGAAGAAGATTCTCATCGGCTCCGGCTTGCGCTACGACCTGGCCGTGAAGAGCCCCGAGTACGTGAAGGAGCTGGTCACCCACCACGTGGGCGGCTACCTGAAGATCGCCCCGGAGCACACCGAGAGCGGGCCGCTCACCAAGATGATGAAGCCCGGCATCGGCAGCTACGACCGCTTCAAGCAGATGTTCGAGAAGTACACAGCCGAGGCCGGCAAGAAGCAGTATCTCATTCCGTACTTCATCGCCGCCCACCCGGGTACCTCCGACGAGGACATGATGAACCTGGCCGTCTGGCTGAAGAAGAACGGCTTTCGTGCCGACCAGGTGCAGACCTTCTACCCCAGCACCATGGCCACGGCCACGGCCATGTACCACACGCGGCTGAACCCGCTCAAGGGTCTGCACCGCGACGACCGAGCCGAGGCCGTGGACGTGGTGCGCGGCGAAAAGCGCCGCCGCCTGCACAAGGCCTTTCTGCGCTACCACGACCCCAACAACTGGCCCCTGCTGCGCGAGGCACTCAAGGCCATGGGCCGCGCCGACCTGATTGGCAACGGCAAGCACCACCTGATTCCGACCTACCAGCCGGTGAACAACGGTGCCTACGAGAGCCCGCGCAAGAAGAACTCCACCGTGCTGACCATTCCAACCATGTCGCCGGAGCGGCCCCAGCCGGGCCGGATGTTGACCCAGCACACGGGTTTGCCCCCGCGTGAGACGGGCGCACGGCGCGTGGACGGCAAGCCTGGCGCCAAGCCCACAGGCAGGCCCATGGCGGCCAAACCGGCACCGCGCAAGCCGCGGTAGCGGGTGATATGCACGCCCCGCTCAGGGCGCGTGTTTGTGCACTTGGGAAAACGGATCTGGCTCGGTGTCGCCGGTACGCGGCGATGGGTCGGGCGGTGGCTTGGAGGATTCAAAGCCGGACATCTGGCTGTCCTGAAAGGCCACCGAGTCTTCCCAGGCCGACCAGTCGGCCTCCGAGTTGCCTTCGGTGACCTCGGGCAGGGGCAGGGGGTCGAGCGCGGAGAGGTCCGTTGGGCTGCGTTTGGGCCGGCCGTTCTTATCGGGAGCGTGCTGTTTGTTGGCCGAGCGCCTGAAAAAGTCGAACATGGGACCCTCCGCTAGGGACACGAGTACCCATTGTGGCGAAATCCGCGCCGGCTGTCACGCCACCCCTGCGGCGGGTGGTCAAGCGTTGGGCAGGGTGTGCAGCGGGATGTCCTGGTCGGCGGCCAGCTTGTCGAGCTGTTTGCGCGTCTGCGTCAGCAAGAAGGCGGCAATAGCTGCATGCGTGTCGGGCGCGAACATGGCGAGGATGTTGGGCGCGCTGATGCCCACGGCCTGGGCCAGCGACGCGGCAAAGTGCGGCTCCAGCGCCGCCACGGCCACGCGGCCGTCCTTGCAGGGGTAGACGCGGTAGCCGGCGTGGCCGCCACCCACGGCCGCGCCGGGCTTGGTCAGGCCCCAGGTGCGTGGCAGGGCCAGGTAGGCGGCGGCGTCCGACAGGGCTATCTCCAGGCGCACGCCCTTGCCCTTTTGCAACTGGGCCAGGCGGGCTTGCAGCACGGCCTCGCTGGCCATGAGCGAGCCGCCCATGTCCGCGTACAGCGTGGGCGGCAGGTCCAGGCCGGTGACGAGGTCGTTTTCCGCCAGATAGGTGAGGTCATGGCCGGGCTCCTCCGCCCGCGCACCGGGCGCGCCGACGATGGCCACCAGCGACAGTGTGGGGTACAGCTTGCGCAGTTGCTTCCAGTCCAGGCCCAGCTTGGTCAGGGCCGAGGGCCGAAACGAGGTGAGCAGCACGTCGGTCTTCGCCAGTTCCTTGTGCAGGGCCTTTTGGCCTTTCTCGGATTTCAGGTCGGCCGTGGCGATGCGCACACCCTGGTGCAGCATCTCGTAGGCCTTGCGGTTGTACTGGCCCATGGGGTCGCCCGATGCACCCTTGGGCGCGCTGGGGTGGGCCGGCGGCTCCAGCTTGACGCAGGTGGCGCCCAACTGGCGGCAGCGCATCAGCGCGGCGGGGCCGGGCAGGTTCAGCGCCAGGCTGAGTACGCGAACGCCCTTGAGGGGCCGTAGCGGCTTGGATGTGGTAGTGGGTGAGTTAGGCATGGACTGTTTGGACATTGCGCTTAGAGCCGGATTGGAAAGTTGCTATGCAAATAATAGCAACTTTCTCATGTCCAACGAGGGCCAGAGGCTCATCCCACGTTAAGGCCTGGGCGTCAATGTCAGTCCTTGGCTGAAGCTGACGTATTGTGGCGACAGTATCCGAATGCGGTAGTGGTTGGGGCCGTCTTGCCACCAGTAGTCGGACGCATGCTCGGAAGGAATGCCGCCCAAGACGAGGTCGGGTGTCAAGACATACAGATTGCCCCCCAAAGACAGCAGCACCGTTCCATCCGTCTGGATCTGCATGGAACCACCCATCAGGCCGATCTGGTTTTGCAAGGTATCGGGGTCCAGCACGGCGGGCCGCATGATTTGGGTGTTGCCATTGCTATCGGTAAAGCGGTACAAACCATCCTCCCCGAGAACCAGCCTGGGTGCTCCCGGCGCTCCTGGCGTGATCAGGAAGTCTGGACGCACTACATAGTAGGTACCGTTCACTAGCACAGTAATGACGCCTTGAGCGTTGATCTGTGCGACCAATCCCATGCTGGTCAGCACGGTTCCCAGCTCGTTCAGGCTGGAGACAGCGGGGGTCACATTGAGTGTCCCGCAGCTGCTGACTACGTCCAGTGGATTGGTGCTTTGTGAGTAGATGCCAGTACCGCGGCTGTCTGAGCTTGAGGCAGTCAAGGGGTAGAAAGAGATGAGCCGGCCGTTCCACAGAATCTGGGTTGCACCGGTCGCGCTTTGCCCAACATAGGTGGCGCTGCCTCCCAGTGCTTGGCGTACCGCGTCTGTTACGCAGGCGGCGATGGCGGGGCCACTGCCGCTGCGCATGTCCAGGACCAAGGGCGTGCTACCAATGCCCGGTACGGTCGGTGCAGGCAGTTGTAGTGGGATCGGAGCGGTCGGTGCCGGTGGCGCGGCGGTGGTCAGCGCTGCAGTGGCAACGGCGGCCGACGGGTTGCCGGCACCATCTTCCGCCACCACGTAGGTGTCATAAGTCGTGCCGGCAGTAAGGCCGGTAAGCGGCAGGCTACTCGGCGTCCCTGATGCCAATGCACCGCTGCCATGGGCCACCACGGTCACGGCTCCATAGTTCACGCCCGCTTTGGTCTGTGCCACGGTGGGGGCAGCGGAGCCGCTAGCTACGGCAATCCAATAGCCCATGGCCTTTTCACTGGCGGTGGCCGCCAGCGTGCCGCCGCTGGTGGTGGGGGCGCTGGTAGCCACGGCGGACAGGATAGGCGGCGTCGTGTCGAGGATGTGGGTGGCTCCAGACTCGGTGACGAGGCCGGCCCCATACGCGTTCCCGGCTAAATCCTTCAGGGTCGCCAGCGGGGTCACCTTCAGGTGCGCATTGGCCGCTGCGTTGGTGATGGTCGTCGCGGGATTGGTCACGTCAACGGTATTCAACGTCAGTGTGACGATCTTGCCGGAGGACAGTGCCACGCCAGCCACTGAGTAGCTGGGCGAGCCGCCATTGGCTGTGACCGTCCACGCGCCAGCCGCGCCGAGTGAAGTGGCATCCAGGTTCTTGCTGAAGGTCAGTATCACCTTATGGGGGTCGGACTGGTTGTTGACAACGATATTGGCCGCGGGCAGGGTGGGTGCCGTGGTATCCACCAGCACACTGGTGGTCGAAGCCACGCTGTTCAATGTGAGTGTGGCGTTCGTCCCCACGCCGTTCTGAATGGTGCCGCCGTTCAATGTCAGTGCACCAATCGTGATGCCGTCCGGGTCATTCTTACCGGCGCCGATGGTGTAGCGGAACAACATCGTTGTGGCTGTGGGAGACGATACATAGCCGGCTTGCACCGTGCCACCCGTATTGAACGTGATGGCGATCTGGGGTGTTCCGGTAACGACAATGTTCTGATCCCACGTCACTGTGAAATCCAGGTTCTGGCCCAGCCCATAGGTGCCGTTGGCGGGCACGGCCACACTCACCACGGCAGGGCCAGGATTGGGCGTCACGCTATTGGATGCCGCCGATGCGGAGCCCGTTCCAGCGGAGTTGGTGGCAGTGACCGTGAAGGTGTAGGAAGTGCCGTTGAGCAGTCCTGGGACGGTGATCGGGCTGGCTGCGCCCGTGCCGGTCAGGCCTCCGGGGTTGGATGTGACGGTGTAGCCGGTGATAGTGGCACCGCCATTGAATGCCGGTGCGGTGAACGTCACCGTGGCCTGGGTGTCTCCGGCCGTGGCCGTGCCGATGGTCGGCGCACCAGGGACAACGGCATTGACGGTGAACGAGCGCGACACTTGTGTGGCAGCCAGATAACTGCCATTGCCAGCTTGATCCGCATTGATGGTGCAGGTGCCGGTGGTCACAAATGTCAGCGCACCTCCCGATGTGACGGTGCAGACACCGGTAGTCGACGATGTGAAAGACACTGTCAGACTGGAGGTTGATGTTGCCGTCAATGTCGGGGTGGTGCCGAAGTTCTGCGCACCAGGGTTGGCAAAGGTGATGGTCTGTGCCGCCTTGGGGGTCACGCTATTGGAGGGCGCGGAGGCACTGCCAGGCCCCGCCGAGTTGGTGGCCGTTACGGTGAACGTGTAGGCAGTTCCGTTCGTCAGCCCGGTCACGGTACATGGACTGGTAGCACACGTGCCCGTGGCGCCGTTGGGATTGGCGGTGGCCGTGTAGGTTGTGATCGTTGCGCCACCGTTGGACGCCGGTGCCGTGAATGTCACGCTGGCCTGCGTGTCACCGGCCGTTGCCGTGCCGATGGTAGGCGCTCCGGGAACCACAGCGTTGACCGTGAACGACTGTGGGACTGTGGCGGCCGCAGCGCGTGTGGCATCGCCCGCTTGGTCGGCATTGATGGTGCAGGTGCCGGCCGTCACAAAGGTCAACGCACCACCGCTGGTGATGGTGCAGACACCGGTGGTGCCGGAGGAGAAACTCACCGTCAGGCCCGACGTGGCGCTTGCAGTCAAGGTCGGTGTCGTGCCGAAATTCTGTGCTCCGGGGTTGGCGAAGGTGATGGTCTGCGCGGCTTTGGGCGTGACCGAGTTGGACGCCGCCGAGGCCGCGCCAGTACCGGCGCTGTTGGTTGCGGTCACCGTGAACGTGTAGGCAGTCCCATTGGACAGGCCGGCCACGGTGATGGCACAAGCAGCCGGGCCCGCACACGTACCGGTTATGCCATTGGGGTTGGATGTCGCGGTGTAGGTCGTGATGGCGGCCCCACCATTGGACACAGGTGCGGTGAAGTTCACCGTTGCCTGTGCGTCGCCAGCGGTGGCAACGCCGATGGTGGGAGCGCCAGGCACGCAGGCACTGGTGGTGAACGTAGCATCGTTGCCATTGGTGGTCCCGGAGGCGCTGACGCCTTTGACCCTGAAGTGGTAAGTGGTGTTGCAGGTCAGGCCCGAGAGGGTTACCGCAGTCGCTGTGGCGCCCGCACCCGCTGTCACCGTGCCGCCGGTGGTGGCGGCGACGTTAGTGCCATAACCCGTGGTGAGGCCGTAGTCGAAGGTCACCGTCGTGGTGGCGCCGTTATCGTTGACGGTGCCGTGCAGCGCGGCGCCCGTGGCGCTGATGCCCGTCGTGGAACCCGTTGTGGCTGTTGGGGGGGGTAACACCGGTGGGTCAAAGACAAAATCATCGAAGTCGATGGAGTTAAATCCCTGCGGGCTGGTCGCATTGGACGAAATAACGATGGTGTCGACATTCTGCAAGTTGGTATTGGCGTTCAGAACTTGATTGCCGTTGATTCCACCTGGGTTGCCGTCGGTACCGGTATTGATGGTTTGGGTGCCTGCTGAAACACCACCCAAAAAACCTTCAACTGTCAACGTGCCGTGCCCAAAGCCGCCGCCGTTCACATAGATACTGGAAAACTTGAACGTAGTACCCGCCGTTGTGCTGGTGATCGTCAGTGTGTCCACTGCGCCGGCCGAACCACCCAAGTTGATCGACACACTTCCTGCAGAGCCATTGCTCGTCGTCCAGAGGTTGACGGCGCCCGGCCCCCCATAAGTAAAGGCAAAGTTATTGTCAGTGGTTGACATGGAGCCGAGATCGACATTAGCTGTTTTTCCATTGAAATTCGCGGTGACCTGGGAACCCAGCGCGGCGAGCAAATGACCATAAGATGCCAGGGAACTGTCTCGGAACGCGAGCGTGGTTTTTACCGCGCCGGTGATCGACTCCAACTGCCAATCGCCGCCTTGCAACGCGCTACCGGTCGGGTTGTTGGAGGCCGCCAGATTCGCCCCTGTCGCTGTCGCCAGATTGGCGACAAAGCGTTGCCCTTCAGCGTCAGCCGCCACGTTGCAACCGTAGATCAGCAGGTCGCCGCCTGCTTTCAGCGCATGGCCGATATCGGCAAGTTCCGCCTGCGTGGTGTTGGAATTCAAGCTGGCCGTGCTGACGGTGTTTGTCCCCAGCAAGAGCTGGCCCGCAGCGCCGTGCGACAGGATATGGATCGCATCCAAGCCGCCGTGTGTTTGCGCCCATCGTGCCATCTGCGCCAATCCGTTCTGAGCGCCACCGAACTCGACAACGCCAACGCCCTCGCGGACACCCGCTTCCAGTGTCTTGTAGTCGGCCACGGACGTATCGACGAAGACGACTTCATTCTGGCCCATGTTCTTCGCGGGATCGGCTACGCGAATTTCCAGCGCAGCTGAAGCAGTGGGAAGTGGCATCCCCCCTGCTTGGGAGGCAGTAATGAAACGATTATTGACTGCATGGCCACTGCCGTGCCCGATTGCGTGAGAAGGCAATGAAACAAAGAGAAAAAGGAGAAATATCTGTGCCAACAACAGCGACGCGGAACTTTTACATGTCAACCAAATGCGTGTGAAGTGAAGCACTATTTCCCCCTTTTGCGTAGGCGGTGCCTACTGAATACAGCAACGAAAACCTTAGGCAGCAGTCCTTGTCGCCTGTCATATTTATGATCGGTTGCATCCATCGACTCCCGAATACTAGCCAGAAAACCAGTACTGATCACCCCATGTTTGTGGGATGGCAATTGAACAACTTGCCATCTAAAATTTTTTGCCCGTTACGGTATTGGCGTGACGAGTTGGAGGCGAGAGCTTCATTTCGAGAGGTTGTTGCCCAATAACTAACCAATAAAGGAGAGTTACATGGAAGTATTCATGGGTTTCGTCTCGCCGTATCCATACAACTGGGCGCCCAACGGCTGGGCACTTTGCAATGGTGCCCTGGTGCCGATTCAACAGTACCAGGCGATATTTGCGTTGCTTGGCACCCAGTTTGGCGGCAACGGGACGACGACTTTTGGCCTGCCTGACCTGCGAGGCAGGACCATTGTTGGCATGGGGCAACAACCGGGGGGGACTAACTATCTTGTCGGGGCGTTTGGTGGGAAGGAAAACGTCACCCTGATATCTAATCAGGTGCCAACCCCGGCCTTGTCCGCCAATGTAGCGGTCAGCACGGCAGCAGCGACAACGGCGACCCCTGCGCTCACAAATGGCCAAACTGCCTATTTGGCGAATGCTGCGGCGGGCTCGGCGGCCAATGCGCTAAAAGGGTTGTACACGACAACGGCTCCTACTCAGGGTTCCATTGCGAATGTTCCGGTCACCCTCAGCGGAGGTGGCGGAGGTGGTAGTCCCGTGCCGGTAATGAATCCGTATCTGGCGTTGAACTTCTGCATTGCCATGACCGGGATTTTCCCTTCCCGCAATTGACGCTGACGATTGGCATGCGTGCCGTCGGCGCGCATGCCTACAGCATCTGGTGATTGATTGTGCTTGACGATCTGCTTGCTACGCTGACCAGTGCGCCGTTCACGGCCCGTATTGGCAAAACCCTGACGGTGGAAGCCGCCGAGGGCGAGTTGGTTTTGGAAGTTTTCGGTGTGAAGGAGAATCCTTTGTCTGCCGGGCCCAATGCCAAACGCACACCGTTCTGTGTGACCCTGCGCGGCCCCGACTCTCCGTGCCTGATCGATGGTTGCTTCAACCTGCGTGCCGAGGGGGATGACGGCTTGACGCTAAAGGGTATCTACATCAACCGAATCATTCCATCCGCCCATTCCGATGGCACGGGGGCTTTTTACCAAGCGGTTTTTAGCTGAGCGCGGTATTCCTCGAACGTGAACCTTTCAGCCATTCGACTCTCCCTGCTTTTCGATGCCGCTCGCTTGCAAGCTGATCTGGAGCGCGTGCAGCGGTCGGCCTGGATGGCGCACTTCAATCAGCGCATTTACGAAGGCGATTGGAGTGTGGTGCCTTTACGGGCCGTGCCAGGTAGTCCCATAACCGCGTATTCATTGCCCAACGAAACCCGGCAGGAAGACACACCGTTACTGTGCGATTGCGGATATTTTCAGCAGGTGTTAAAGACCTTCCAATGCCCCTTGGCGGCGGTTCGTTTATTGCGCCTGGGTGCAGGGGCGGTGATCAAGGAGCACTGCGACCCGATGCTGAGCATGGAGCACGAAGAGGTGCGCATCCACGTGGTGGTGACCACCAATCCTGATGTGGAGTGTCGCCTGGATGGTGTGGCCCAGCATTGGGCTGCTGGAGAATGTTGGTATGGGGACTTTACCAAACCGCACGGCTTTTCCAATCGCGGTGTTACCGAGCGGGTGCACATGGTGTTGGACTGCCGGCTCAATGATTGGCTGCGCGGTCTGTTGCAAGAGCAAATGGCCCTGGTATGACTGGAACGAGTGCAGAGGTCATCGAGACACTTCGTCAGCGCGTGCATAGCAGTCCGGCTCTTCAGGCGCAGTTGTTCGCAGTAACCGATCCACAGGAGTTTGTCGCTGTTGTGCGCCAAGTGGCGCTGGCGTTTGATCTTGCGCTGAGCGACGAAGAGGTGCTGCAAGCCATGCGGATGGGGCGGCGCGCATGGTCGGATCGGAAGCTGGCGTGATACCCGCGGACCCGCTGGGAGGATGGATTCCACTGTATGTGTCGGCTCGCAGTGGCCGGTACTGCGTGGATTGGGCCTACATGGGGGCAGAGCGGTTCACAGAGCCTTTTTGCTTTGACACGTTGCAGCGACTGGCCGTGCGGCCTTTCAACCGATTGTTCCGCCAGCAAAGCGATCTGACCGTGCTGCGAGAACGCGCGTGCAGCCATCCCGGTCTACCCATGCAAGGCATGGTGTTTCATATGAGCCGCTGCGGCTCCACGCTGGCGGCACAGTGGCTGGCCGCGCTACCGGACAGCGTGGTGCTGTCAGAACCCGAACCAGTGGACGCCGTGCTGCAATGGCCTGCCTCTGAGCACGGCGATACGGGTACGTTGCGAGCTTTGCTCTGCGCACTGGGTCAGCCGCGCCGCGAAGGCGACCGCAGCTTGTTCCTCAAGACCGATTGCTGGCATATGGTGCATTTCGCGCGTTTGTTGGAAGCCTTTCCTGGAGTCCCTTGGGTTTTTCTGTACCGCAATCCGGTGGAGGTGTTGGCGTCGCATCAGGAAGTGCCGGGCTGGCAGTTGGTGCCGGGGTCCATGAAAGGTCATGGCTTGCAGGCCCCCGAAGAGGTGATGAACAACCCGCTGGGTCATGGTGCATGGATCATGTCGGTGATTCTGGAAGAAGCAAGACTGGCCATGTCGCGCCATGCCAATGGATTGTTGGTGAATTACTCCGAACTGCCCCAGGCATTGGAAACCAGGATAGCCGCCCACTTTGGCATTGCGCGCGACGTGTTGGATGGTGAAGAACTGCAGGCCGTTACGGGTCGGCACGCAAAGCAACCGAATGCAGCGTTCCGGCCCGACGCAGCCCAGAGGCGCGCCAATGCCGACAAAGAGGTCCTATCGCTTGCGGAGTATTGGCTAGACACGCCTTACCGAAGGCTGGAAGAGATGAGGCTTGGCGCGGGTGGATACCAGACCATGCGTTCGTAGGGGAGTTGCATGGCTTCGACGACAAACCCCAGGCGCGCATACAACTGCTTGGCGGCTACATGGTCGAAGCGCACGGAAAGTGTCACCGGGGCCATGACCTTGCTTGCGACCAATTGGACGGATTGCAGTATCTGCCCGCCGAAACCTTTGCCGCGCGCGGCTGGAATCAGGGCGATGTCCACCACACGCACTTCGTTCTGACCAAAATCCAGCACTACGCGGCCGATGCGCTCACCATGGTGTTCCGCGACGAAATACATGGCGTTGGGAAACATGTCTCCGTAGCCTTGCGTTTGGGCACGCCGTTGGGATTCGATGAGTTCGTCAATGAAGTCCTCTTCCGCGTCGAGCAAGCGCAAGTCCTCGCGGGTGCTCCGATACAGGCTTTCGATGAAGGCGTTGTCGGAGGCCATCATGGGCCGCAGGCGCAATCCGCCTTGCAAATTCATTCCGTCGAGCATGTCTTCTCCCTACGCGTTCTCTATGTGGTGTCCAAGTGATTCTAGAGGGCGAATGCCGTTCTTTCGGGGCTGTATTGCATAGACCAGTTCTGGGTGCGCTCCGGCCTTGTAGAGAAATCGAATGGTTTCGCCTCCTGTGAATTGGTGTTTGCAGCGCAGGGGCTGGGGCACCGTCAGACTGCAGTCGTAGTCTCGCAGATGGTTGTCACCATACACGGCGATTCGGGTCAGCAGGTGAGGGCGGTAGCGGCTTTCCAGTGGCAAAGGAAGGGTCACTTCGCCGGCAGGAAGGTGTTCACCATCCAGTCCTTCCCAGCGCCGAATCGTGTCGCTGCTCAGTTCAAAGACTGTCCCCAGATGAATTCTGTCGCGCTCGGCAAGTGGAATGTCGCCTTCGTGGTCGGGGGCAAGAAGGACAAACTCCTTGGCTCCGTTCAGCAATGCGACATCGACACTCACCGATTGCGGAACCATCCGCGCCGTGGGCGCTTGTTGCAGCAAGTTCCGCGCAATGCTCACTTGCGGCTCGTTGCGTAGGCAAACGGCCATGGTTTCGCTGACGACGACATCGGGTGCAGCGTCTGTCGGAATGCGGTAGCTGGTTGCGTCCGTGCACACGCTGCCGGTCACATGATTGGAAAGGCCCAGCGTGCCGATCAACGCAATGGCGCTGTCAAGGCATTCTTGGTGAATGTCCAATAGTGCGAAGGTCACTTGCTCTGGAGAAAACACGGTCATCAATGGAGCGGCCAACAGGGCATAGGGCCCGCAACCGGCATACAAAACGCGGACCGGACGACCGGGTTGCGCAGCATCGGTGACGGCTTGCGCCAATCCGCGAATGAAGGCCAGCGTTCTGAATAGTTCGCGTGCGCACATGGCCGCTAGAGTCGGAGAAATGGCTAGGCCGCCGGCCAACCGGGTTTGCCCCGTTGCGATGTCGCGGTCGGGGGCGATGCGGAAATGCGTCCATCTTTCAAACAGGTCGCGCAGTGCTTGCGCTTGGGGAATCAGATCACCCAACTCCCGTTCCGGGCGAAGGATTTCGCGGGTAATGGCTGCTAGTGCTTCAAGGTCGTGGTCCGCCATGGTTTCAATTCTTGTTTGGAGCTGAGAGAGTATTCCCGTGCTGCATGATTGCCTGCACCATGGCCGCAAGCGGCATTTGCATGGTGTCAAAGGTGAATTCGGCCGCGGTTGGCGCTTCATAGGGAGCATCCCAGCCGGTCAGACCAGAAATGCTTCCTCGCCGAGCGCTGTCATAGAGTCCTTTGGGGTCGCGGCGCATGCATTCTTCCAAAGGGGTGGACACGTGACACTCGATGAACTCACCCAGCGAAAACAATTGGCGCACGCGCTGTCGATCAGCGATGAACGGGGAGACAAAAGCACAGATGACTGTCAGGCCGGCTTTGTGCATGAGTCTGGCCACCTCTCCCGCGCGGCGAATATTCTCGGAGCGGCTGGCATCATCAAGACCCAGGTCGGCGCACAAGCCCTTGCGCAGTTCGTCTCCATCCAGGCAAGCAACCGGTATGCCCCGTGATGACAGGTGTGCCTCCAGAGCGCGTGCGAGAGTGGTCTTGCCCGAAGCCGGCAGGCCTGTCAGCCAAATGACACATGGAGGTTGCCGGTGATCGGGAAATGAAAGGGTCACGGGAATTGGCTACTTTTGTTGTTCGGCCCGAGCATGTTTTCTGGTGGCCATGATAATGGCGGCTGCCTGATTGACCCCTTAAATTCTTTCGTTTGTACCCAGCACAAGGCGGTTTTTTGAATAACACACAGCTCGATTTCGCCTTTGTGGCAGAACTTCCCACCTTAACGGTCATTCCCAATAAGCGTGTTCCCAGCACTCGCCGGGTGACGCCCGCACAGGCCGGAACCGCGTCAACGGGGTTGGCCAGCGTACCCACCAACCCGCCTGGCATTGAGGCCATGGCCGCCACCGTGGAGTCCCACCCCGACTACCGCGTGCTGCGCCGTTTGAAGCCGCGCCTGCAGTGGCCGGTCGCCATGCCCGCCGAGGCCGGACAGGCCAGCCCAGGTGGCATCTGCCGCGTGGTGGTGTTGGACACTGAGACCACCGGCTTGGACCAGTCCAAGGACCGCATCATGGAACTGGCTCTGGTGCGTGTGGACGTGGACCGCGCCAGCGGCCTGCCTGTGGGCGACGTGCAGGTGTACGACGGCCTGGAAGACCCTGGCATGCCCATTCCGCGCGAGGTGCAGGAGATCACCGGCATCACGCCCGCCATGGTGCAGGGCCAGCGCCTGGATGAGGCACGCATCACTGAGCTGCTGAACGGCGTGGACCTGGTCATCGCCCACAACGCGGGTTTTGACCGTCCCTTTGCCGAAGACCGCCTTGCCGCCTTCCGCGGCTTGGCCTGGGCCTGCTCGTTTGCCGACATCCCCTGGAAGGCGCAGGGTCGGCGATCCGCCAAGCTGGAAAGCCTGGCGCAGGAACTAGGCTGGTTCTACGACGCCCACCGTGCCGAGATGGATTGCCACGCCCTTCTGGCCGTGTTGGCGCATGATCTGCCCCATGGTGCCCGCACCGGCCTGGCCCATTTGCTGGAGCAGGCGCAGCACCCCAGTTACCGCCTGATGGCCACCAACGCGCCGTTTGACTCCAAGGACGTTCTCAAGGCACGCGGCTACCGCTGGAGCGCCGAACAAAAGGTCTGGTCCACCCGTGTGGGCGACAGCAAGGCGCTGCAGACCGAGTTCGACTGGTTGAAGGAGCACGCCTACCACCAGCGCTCGGTGGTGGTGCAGTTTGAAAAGCTCGACGCCCACGTGCGCTACTCCGGCCGGCTTGGTGAACTGTTGTACCACCAGCTGTGACGGGGTTGGTGCAGCCATGACGCAAGCCTCCACACCGTGCTTGACCCTGCTGGGGGTGCAGACGGCCCAGGCACGCAAGGTGATGATCGCCGGGCGTGCCATCCTCACCGCCATCCACAAGACCACTGTGGCAGGCCCTGTGGCCGTGCAGCCACTGGGCCTGCAGGGCGACGAGCAGGCTGACCCGTCAGTCCACGGCGGCCTGGACAAGGCCGTTTACGCCTACCCCAGCGAACACTACGCCTTCTGGCGCGACCAGCGCACACAGGCCGGCGTGGTCGCCATCGACGACACGCTGCCCTTCGGCTCCATGGGCGAGAACCTCACCCTGCAGGGCCTGCTGGAGGCTGACGTGTGGGTGGGCGACCTGCTGCGCTTTCCCCACTGCACGTTGCGCGTGACCCAGCCGCGCGAACCCTGCTACAAATTCAATGCTGCCATGGGCTTCAACACCGCCGTGAAGGCCATGGCCTTAAGTGGCCATTGCGGCTTTTACCTGGCCGTGGACGAGCCCGGCACGCTACAAGCCGGCGACGCGTTCGAACTGGTACCGGGGCTGCGGCAAATGAGCATTGCACAGCAGTTTGCGAGCAAGATATTCAAACATTTGCGTTAAGTGATGCCGCATCATCGGTGCGGTTGCACGCCCTTGAGAACACTCGGCGGGTAATAGCGAACAAAGGCCTGCCAGATGGCACTCTTGGTGGCGCCGGTCGCTGAGTCCAGGAATAGGCGCTCGAGCAGTTGCAGGTCGGCTTCCGTCAGCGAACGTGTGGAAAGGTAAACGCCGCTGTCTGTCAATGGTAGGTCTTCCGGAACCGAAATGCTCAAGTCATCGACCCTGGCCTTGACGTCATCCAATTCCATCATCGTGGAGTGAAACAACGTTGGCGCCATGATGGAGTAGTCGGCGCGCGCATTCACGATCATGCGGATCACGTTGGCGATTTCTGGGGCGTACTCAACCTGGCCCTGCTTCTCCAACTGCGCCAGGAACGCCTGGTATTTGTCCCCGTAATTGAAGCGCCGGACGATGACCGCGCGTTTGCCGCTCTTGAGGAGGCTCTCGAGAGAGCGGGGTGCAAATTGCTGCGGCTTCATCGAAATCACCGCAGGGGCGACGCTGACGAGTGATACGAATTTCGCGCGCTGGTCGCGATCTGCCGTGCGCGACGCGGGGATCAAGATGTCGCCTTCTTCGCGGTCCAGAACCATGCTGTCCGCCCGGGCACGTGGAACGATGGGAAAGCGGAACTCGCAGCCATATTTGGGCCCTAGTTGTCGCAGTAGATCCGGGTAGACGCCGCGTACTTCATCGCCGCGAATCAGGACGCTGTTTCCGGTAGGAGCTGCTGGGACCACAATGGGACGGCTACAGCCCGCCTGTGCGCTGTTGACGCAAAGTAGAACGGCTGCAGTGGCCGTCAACAGATTTTTCGATAGCCCCTGCATCCTCGCCTCCTGGCGTTTCGGTAAGCCACGTGCGTCCACTATAGCGAATAGCCAAGACAGTTCGTTCGGCATCAGGTTTCCTAATGCACCAACCCATTGCGCACCGCATACAAAACCAACTCGGCGGTACTCGCCACGCCCAGCTTTTCCATCAGGTTCATGCGGTGGGTGTTGACCGTCTTGGCGCTGATCATCATCTCCTCGCCGATCTCGGTCTGGGGCATGCCCTTGATCAGCATCAGCATGATCTGGTGCTCACGCACGGATAGGCGTTGGTGGGCGGGGCGGGTGTCCTGGCCACTGAGCTGATCATTGATCTGCTTGGCGGCGTTGGCGCTCAGGTACTGTCCGCCGGTGGCCACCTGGCGGATGGCATGGACCAATTCGCTGGGCTCGGCATCTTTGGATATGTAGCCCTTGGCCCCACCTTGCACCGCTATCAGGGCGTATTGTTCCTCGGGGTACATGGACAGCATCAGTACCGGCGGGCTGTTGCTGAGGTTGCGGATGGATGCCAGGATCTCCAGGCCACTGCGGCCTTCCATGTTGATGTCCAAGAGGACCAGATCGAAGGCTTGCGTGCCGAGCAGCTTGAGGGCCTCCGGACCATTGCTTGCCTCGGCCGCCACGCACATGTCCGCCTCATCCAGGAGCAGGCGCCGTATGCCCGAACGGAAGATGGTGTGATCGTCAACGACGAGGATCTGGATCATGGTTAGAGCAGAGGTACCGTCAGTGTCAATCGGGCGCCGCGGCCGGGGGAAGAGTCAATTTTCAGTAGCGCGGCAATGTCGCGTGAGCGCTCCACCATGCTCAACAGACCCAATGACGTACCGGCCAGGGCGGCGCTGTCGAAACCCACGCCATCGTCGTACAGGTCCAGCACGAACTGGTTGCCTTCGGTTTTCAATTGCACCTCGACCCGGGTCGCATCGGCATGGCGAGCCACATTGGTCATGGCCTCATGGAATATCCGGTACACGGCCGTGGCGCGGCGCGGCGAGAGCCGCATGGTCGGAGCATCGGCGTCCAATGTATGGGTCACGCCGAAGCGCTCCGAAAATTCACGCAGCTCGCGGCGCACGGCGGTGGCCAGGTCCAGGTGGTCCAGCTCGCTAGGGCGCAACTCCTGCGAAATCTCCTTGACGGTTTCTATCGTCTTCTGGGTCAGGTCGATCAAGCCACGCGTCAGTTCCTGCAACTCGGGCGTGTCCACGCGGCGCATGACCCGTGTGGCATCCATCTTGATGGAGGTGAGCATGCCGCCGAGCAGGTCGTGGATGTCGCGCGCAAACACCAGGCGCTGCTCTTCCAGCTTGGCATTGGTGTAGGCAGTCAGCGCTTGCAGCTGTTCGCGGGATTGCTTGAGTTCTTGTTCGTTGCGCAGCCGTTCAGTCACGTCCACGCCGACGCCCATGACGGCGGGGCGGCCCCGGTAGATGATGCGCGTGCCATGCACTTCGATGCGCAGCTCATGCCCCAATCGGTGCAGGCCGTGCGTGATGAAGTGGATGCTGGGTGGATCGGCCTTCAAACGAAGGTAGTACTTGTGCAGCACCTCGTCCAGAAAGTCGGCCGGCACCAGTTTGCTGAGGTGCCAACCGTGAATCTCTTGCGGGGTGTAGCCCAGCATCTCGGCCCAGAGCTGGTTGCAATAGACAAAACACTCATCCTGGATGACGTAGATCCCCGCGACGGCCTGTTCGACGATGGCGTCGAAGGGAACGTCGGCAGACGTCAGCGGAGGAACGGTATTGGGCATACGTTTTGGTAACAGTCCAATTCATGATAGCGACATGTTTTCAGCGAAGTGTCAGGAATCGCTCTGATCCGACGCAATTGCGGGTTTACCCGGGTGATCTGCCAGAAAAGTCTGATGGTGTAAGGAGGGGGCAATACCTACCATCGCGTTCCGCAGGGCTTCAGTGACCTTGTGAACAACGTTTCGAATACATCAGGAGACACGCGGTGATTCAACTCAAGCATTCCTTTTTCGCGGCCACGGCAGTCGCGGCCCTGTTGGCCGCGTGCGGTGGCTCTGGCAGCACGGCTGCATCGGTGACCGAGCGCCAAACCACCTATGGCATCGTTGACGGGGTCGACAACACGGCAACCACCGGCACCTATGCTTGGCTGGGCGTGCCCTTTGCCAAGCCCCCGGTGGGCGCGCTGCGCTGGAGGGCGCCGGTGGAACCTGCGGCGTGGTCCAACAAGCTGGCCACCAAGAGTTTTGGTAACGCCTGTCTGCAAAACGGGCGCATTTATGGGCCTGGTGCCAACAACCGTTATGACACCACGATTGGGACCACATTGAACACGCCCGTTGGCAGCGAAGACTGCCTGACACTGAACATCTGGCGCCCAGCCAATACCGATGCCAATCTGCCGGTGCTGTTCTTCATCTACGGCGGTAGCAACATTTCGGGTTACACAGCTGATCCGGTCTATGACGGTGCCGCCTTGGCCAAGAGCACCAACGCCGTGATTGTGACGGCCAACTACCGCGTTGGCCCCCTGGGATTCTTCAATCTACCGCAGTTGAAGACCGGTGCCGGTGCCACCGAAGCATCGGGCAACTTCGCTTTGCTGGACAACATCCAGGTGCTGAAGTTCATCAACCAGAACATTGGCAACTTTGGCGGTAACCCCGGCAACGTGACCGTGATGGGCCAGTCCGCCGGCGCCATCAATACCTGGGCGCTAATGACATCACCGCTGACGGCTGGCCTGTTCCACAAGGCCATCCCCATCAGTGGCGGCATCTCGCTGGCCAGCAACCTGTCGGCTGGCAGCCTGCCAACCCTCAATCCCGCCAGCACGTACCTGACGCAAGCCAACTCGCTGCTGTACAGCCTGTTGATTGCCGATGGCAAGGCGACCGACACCGCGTCCGCCCAAGCCTTCGTGGCCAGTCAGTCTGATGCACAGATTGCCGACTACATGCGCACCAAGGATGGCAGCACGCTCTTGAGCACGTTGTTGGCCAAGGGCTTGACGGGGTCCGGACCTATCCCTGACGGCACGGTGATTCCGACCGACCCGATTGCGGCCATTGCAGCGGGCAACTACCGCAAGGTGCCCGTGCTGGCTGGCAATACGGCCGACGAGGGCAAGCTCTTCGCCCCCTTCCTCGCGTTGCTGGGTGGGCCTGCCGGCATGATCGTTACGGATGCGGCGCGCTTCAACATGATGTACACATTCAATCCAGACGCGACATCCACGCTCACCACGGCCGACATACTGAACCCCGTCTACCTGCCAGTCACAACCCCCAGCACGGGCTACAACGCCAAGACGGCCTTGCTGGCATCATTGTTCACCACGGCCAGCCGCAATAACGTCCTCAACACCCTGAAGACCCAGCAATCCAACGTCTGGTTCTACCGTTTTGACTGGGCCAACGAACCGGCTCCGTGGAACGACGTTTATGGCGCCGCCCATGCCTTTGACTTGCCGTTCATCTTCGGCAATTTCGGGCCATCCCTGTTCTCGAATGCGGTCAACAGCACGGCCAACAAGCCGGGGCGTCTGGCGCTGTCTGGCGCCATGATGGGAACCATCGGTGCCTTCATGCGCAACGGTGATCCCAACAACGCGGCACTGGGTGTGACCTGGCCGGCATGGCCGTCGACGTTGTCGTTCAACGCCTCCAACACGTTGGTACAGATCGGCGTCCAGTAGCCATTGACGACCCTTGGGCTGCGGCAATCCCCAAAGGGGCCGCAGCCCACACGAAAAGTGGGCGGCACCAGCACAACGCCCCATCCCAGAATCTCTTTCGTTGGAGCAAGACATGGACAAGTTCGCGCGTCTGTTTGTCGTGTTGGTGGGCCTCATCCTGTGCCTACTGGCACTGGCTGCCAAGGCGGCCGAGACTGGCGTTTCCGATCAGGAAATCGTGCTGGGTCAATCGCTCGGTGTCACCGGGCCGCTTGCGCAGATGGCTCCGGACATCATCAACGGCGGCAAGGTCTACTTCGATGCCGTCAACGCCAATGGCGGTATCCATGGCCGCAAGATTCGCTCCGTGGTGCTGGACGATGGCTACGACCCCGCCCGCACACTGAAGACGGCGCGCCAACTGATCGAAGATGACAAGGTCTTTGCGCTCTACAACCTGACCGGCACGGCGAATGTCGCGGCGATCCTTCCCATGTTGGCTACCGAGGCGCAGCCCGTGCCGTTGGTGGGCCCGTTTACGGGGGCGGATGGGGTGCGTAACCCCCGTATGGGCAACGTGTTCCATGTGCGGGCCAGCTACGAAGACGAGCTGGAGAAATTGGTTGAGCACCTGACCACCGTTGGGGTCAAGCGCATGGGCGTGCTGTGGATCAACAACGGCATGGGCAAGGACGGCATGACCGGCATTGAGAAGGCCATGAAACGCCATGGCATTCCCTCCTATGCCAGCGCCTCTATTCAGCCGGATGGTTCCGACGCGGACAAGGCCATTGCCGCCTTGCGTGAGAAGGAGCCCGAGGCCATCATCATGATCACCACCGGCACCGCCACGGTGAGCTTCATCAAGGGCTTCAACAAGGTGCAAAAGGGCATGCGCTTTTATGCACTCTCGGTGATGGGCACGCAGTCTGCCGTGAAGGCCCTGGGCCCGGACGGCATTGGCGTGGTCGTGACCTCGGTGGTGCCCTTTCCGTGGAGCAACAGCAACCCCCTGGCAAAGGAATACCAGGTTGCCATGCGCAAGGCCGGTTACGACAACCTGTCGTTCCTGGGTTTCGAGGCCTATATCAATGCCAAGGTCGTGGCCGAGGCCATCCGCCGTGCGGGCAAGGACCTGACCCGGGCCAAGTTCAACACTGCCATGGAGAGCATGCGGGACTTAGATCTGGGCGGCTTTCATCTGAACTACAGCAAGAACCAACACCAGGGAACACGCTTCGTCGAACTCACCATCATCCGCGACGGCGAACGATTCACCAAGTAAACACATTTCAAACCCAAAGGAAGACCCATGAAAACCATCCAGAAATTTGCCGTTGCGACTGTTGCACTGGCCTGCGCGGGCGCCGCCCTGGCGCAAAAGGGCGAGACCGTCAAAATGGTCCGCATCGACCCCCTGACGGGCCTGCTTGGCCCGGTGGGCATCAACCAACAGAAGACGTACCAGTTCTTTGCGGAGAAGTTCAATGCCAGCAACCCCGCCGGCGTGAAGTTTGAAATCTCCTTCATCGACAACAAGCTTTCGCCCACTGAGAGCCTGAACTCCCTCAAGACCGCTATCGACCAGGGCGCCCGCTACATCATCCAGGGCGATGGATCTTCCGTGGCGCTGGCCCTGTCCGATGCCGTAAGCAAGCACAACGAGCGCAACCCCGGCAAGGAGGTCGTCTACATCAACGACTCCGCTGTGGACCCCGACCTCACCAACAGCAAGTGCAGCTACTGGCACTTCCGTTTTGATGCCGACACCTCCATGAAGATGGAAGCTCTGTCGAGCTTCTTGGTCGACCAGAAGGACGTGAAGAAGGTCTATCTGCTGAACCAGAACTATTCGCATGGACAGCAGGTAGCCAAGTTCGCCAAGGAGACCATCGGTCGCAAGCGCCCCGACATCCAGTTCGTGGGAGAAGACCTGCACCCACTGGCGCAGGTGCGTGACTTCGCGCCCTACATCGCCAAGATCAAGGCATCCGGTGCCGACACGGTGATCACCGGCAACTGGGGCTCCGACCTGTCCTTGCTGGTGAAGGCGGCCAATGAAAATGGCTACACCGGCAAGTTCTTTACCTACTACCTGCAGTTCTCCGGCACACCCACCGCCCTGGGCGCAGGTGCGGCCGGTCGGGTCTACCAGATCGGTACCGGCCACCACAACATGGGCGGCCAGATGGCCAAGTGGATGGAAGAGTTCCGTACAAAGTACAACGATGACCTGACCAGCGTGAACTTTGCCCATGTGTTCGAAACCCTGAGCGCAGCCATGGCCGCTGCCAAGTCCACCGATCCGGTCAAGGTGGCTGCGGCAATGGAAGGCATCAAGGTCAAAACCTTCAATGGTGAGACGGAAATGCGCAAGGCCGACCACCAGTTGCAGCAGCCCCTGTACATGGGGCGCTGGCAGAAGGTGGACGCCAAGAACGCGTACAACGCCGAAAACACTGGCATGACGCTGGCGTCCGTGAAGGAATACCCCAACTACGTCTCCAGCACGCCCACCAGTTGCCAGATGAAGCGCCCGTAAGCCACGGACACACGGGGTAGGCATGCGCGCGATGCCCGCCTTCCCCGACACGCGTTGACCGCGGTCGACGTGACCGCAGTGCTCCTGCGCCCCCGATCGGGCGTTGGGGCGCAACTCACCTAATCGTTTTGGAAGGTCGTTGGACCATGGAATTCTTCATCATTTCGATGCTGAATGGGCTTAGCTACGGGCTGTTGCTATTCCTGCTCAGCTCGGGGCTCACGCTGATCTTCAGCATGATGGGGGTGCTGAACTTTGCACATGCCTCGTTTTACATGGTCGGCGCCTACGTAGGCTTCAGTGTCTCCCGGTACGTGGGCTTCTGGCCCGCATTGGTTCTCGCTCCCTTGGTGGTGGGCGTGCTCGGTGCCTTTTTTGAGCGCTTGTGCCTTCGCCGCGTCCACAAGTACGGCCACGTGGCCGAGCTCTTGATCACCTTTGGTCTGTCCTACGTCATCCTCGAACTGGTGCAACTGGTGTGGGGGCGCATTGCGGTGGAGTTTCGGCCGCCCGAGCTGTTGCAAGGCCCCGCGTTCACCTTGCTGAACCACTCGGTCAATGGCCTGAACCTGTTGTGGGGCGCGGTGTCGCCGGAGCAGTGCAGCGCTGCCGATGAGGCGGTGCGTGTGGTCTGCTCACCGTTTCCAGCCACCCGTGGCTTCATGATGCTGGTGGCCCTGGTGATGCTGGTCAGCGTCTGGCTGCTCTTGACCCGCACCCGTATCGGCCTGGTGATCCAGTCTGCGCTGACCCACCCTGAGGCCGTAGAGGCCCTGGGACACAACGTGCCGCGTATTTTCATGCTGGTGTTTGGCGCCGGTGCTGCGCTGGCGGGCCTGGCAGGCGTGATTGGCGGCAGCACCTTTCTGACGGAGCCTGCCATGGCCGCCACCGTGGGCTCGGTCATCTTTGTAGTCGTGGTGGTCGGTGGCATGGGCTCGTTGTCGGGGGCGTTCCTGGCCTCGGTGCTGATCGGGGTCATCCAGACCTTTGCGGTGGCCTTCGATGTCTCCATTGCCTCGGCGGCCCAGCAGCTGGGTATGCATCTGGGCGGAGGTTCCCTGCTGAACCTGACCCTGTCGCAGATCGCGCCCATCCTGCCCTACCTGTTCCTGGTTCTCATCCTCATCTTCCGCCCCAAGGGTCTGCTTGGCACGCGGGAAGGCTAAATCATGTCTGCAACTACTGTTCCATCCCCCTTTCACCCCAGGCGGCTGATGACCTGGGGGCTGTTCGCTCTCGCCTTGCTGCTGGCGCCCATGGTGTTCACCAGCGGTTTGGGTGTCACGGTGCTGTCCCAGATGGGTATCGCCATCATTGCCTGCCTGTCCTACAACATGTTGCTGGGGCAGGGCGGCATGCTGAGCTTTGGGCACGCCGTGTACACCGGTCTGGGGGCCTTCGTGGCCATTCATGCGCTCAATGCTGTCGGTGCGGGCACGCTATCGCTGCCGGTGTCCCTGATCCCTGTGGTGGGTGGGCTCGCCGGCATGGGGTTCGCCATACTGTTTGGCTATGTGACCACGCGCAAGTCCGGCACCACCTTTGCCATGATCACCCTGGGCCTGGGTGAGTTGGTATTTTCCATGGCGCTGATGGTGCCGGAATTCTTTGGTGGCGAGGGGGGCGTAGCCAGCAACCGGGTGGTTGGCAGCGCTTTCATGGGCATCACATTCGGCCCGGCCACACAGATCTACTACCTGATTGCCGCCTACACGTTTGTGGCAGTGCTGGCGATGTTTGCCTTCACCCAGACGCCCCTGGGGCGCATGTTGAATGCGGTTCGCGACAACCCCGAGCGCGTGGCGTTCGTGGGCTACAACACCCAGTGGGTTCGCTACATCTCCTTCGTCATTGCCGGCTTCTTCGCCGGCATTGCGGGCGGCCTGGCTGCACTGAATTTTGAAATGGTCACGGGTGAGGTTGTCGGTTCGGCGCGGTCGGGTGCCTATCTGCTGTTCACCTTCCTGGGCGGATCGACCTACTTCTTTGGCCCCATCATCGGCGCCGTGCTGATGGTGCTGGCCTTTGTGCTCTTCAGCGAGTTCACCAAGGCCTGGCTGCTGTACCTGGGTTTGATCTTCCTGTTCATGGTGATGTACGCCCCGGGTGGCATTGCCAGCCTGATCATGACCAATGTACGGGTCGCGAAGTTTGGCAAGTTGAAGCAACTGCTGGGGGGCTATCTGGCACTCGCACTAGCTTTCTTGATAGCGATGGCGGGCGCCGCCGCCCTGGTGGAAATGATCTACCACCTGCAACTGAACGCGTCGCAGGGTTCGGAACTGAACATGCTGGGTGTCACGCTGAACGTGATGGGGCCTTCCAGTTGGTTGGGTGCCGGTGCGCTTTTTCTGGTAGGTGGCACGCTGTTCGAGCTGACGCGGCGCCGGTTCGCGGTGCGTTGGAAAGCGGTTCAGGAGGCCATTGAACAACAACTCCATCCCGAGGACGCCGCATGAGCACGCAATCCCCCTATGCACTGGAAATCAAGGGTTTGCGCAAGAGCTTTGGCAAGACCGAAATCATCCGCGGCATCAACCTGGCCGTCCAGCATGGCGAACGTGTGGCCGTGATCGGCCCCAACGGCGCCGGCAAGTCCACCCTGTTCAACCTGATTAGCGGGCGCTTTGGCGCCAGCAGCGGCGACGTGTTGCTCAATGGCACCCCGATCATGGGCAAGACGCCGTACGAGATCAACCGGCTGGGGCTCTCGCGCAGCTTCCAGATCACCAACATCTTCCCCAAGCTCAGCGTATTCGAGAACCTGCGCTGCGGCGTGCTGTGGAGCCTGGGCTACAAGTACGCGTTCTGGAAGTTCCTCTCGGGCTTGCAGGACGCCAATGCGCGGGCCGAAGGTCTGATGGACATGATCAACCTGGCCGGCAAACGCGATGTCTTGGCCATGAACCTCACCTATGCCGAGCAGCGCGCACTGGAAATCGGCATCACCATCGCCGGCGGCGCCAATGTGATCCTGCTGGATGAGCCGACCGCTGGCATGAGCACCAGCGAGACTTCGCGCTTCATTTCCCTCATCCGCGACGTGACCGAGAAAAAGACCCTGCTCACCGTGGAACACGACATGGGCGTGGTGTTCGGCCTGGCCGACAAGATCGCCGTAGTGGTTTACGGGGAAGTGATTGCCTTTGACACGCCCGCCGCCATTCGCGCCAACCAGAAGGTGCAGGAGGCCTACCTGGGCTCGTCTGTGGCCGAGGCCCAAGCACAAGGACATTGACCATGCTGCACGTTTCCAATCTGCACGCCTTCTATGGCAAGAGCCACGTCCTGCACGGCGTGAACCTGGGTATCCGCCAGGGTGAAATCGTTTCGCTGTTGGGGCGCAACGGTTCCGGCCGCTCCACCACGGCCAAGGCCATCATGGGGCTGGTGGACTGCAAGGGTTCCATCGTCTGGCAGGGCAAAGAGTCCTTGGGCAGGAAGGCCTATGAGATAGCCCACCTCGGCATTGGTTATGTGCCCGAAAGCCGCGACATTTTCCCCAAGCTCACGGTCTACCAGAACCTGCTCATGGGGCAAAAGCGCGGCCAGAAGAATCCGCGTTGGACCTTTGAGGACATGTACAAGATGTTCCCGCGCCTGAAGGAGCGTGAGCACACCGAGGCCGGCGTGCTCTCCGGTGGCGAGCAACAGATGCTCACCCTGTGCCGCACCCTGATGGGCGACCCGGATCTGATCATCATCGATGAGCCCACCGAAGGCTTGGCGCCCAAGATCGTGGAACTGGTGGCCCAGTACCTGCAGACCTTGCGCCAACGCGGCATCTCGGTGCTGCTGATCGAGCAGAAGCTCACCATTGCCATGCACATCTCGGATCGTTGTCTCGTCATGGGGCATGGCCACATCGTCTTTGACGGAACGCCCGATCAACTCAAGGCCGACCAGGCCGTCCGCAAAGAGTGGCTGGAGGTTTGACAAGGAAGCACTATGACAAACAAGCATTGGATCAAAACGTACGCGGACCGGATCCCGGCCGAGATCAATCCCCAGGCCTATCCCTCCGTCGTGCACATGATGGAGCGGGCCATGGCCCGGTACGCGGACCGCGTGGCCTTTCACGGTTTCGGCAACGCCATCACCTACGCCGAGACCGATCGGCTGTCCCGTGCGTTCGCCGCCTACTTGCAGCACGATCTGGGTGTGAAGAAGGGCGACCGGATCGCGGTCATGGTACCCAACCTGCTGGCCTTTCCCATTGCCATGCTGGGCATCATCCGCGCCGGTGCCATCCAGGTGAATGTCAATCCGCTTTATACGCCACGGGAGCTGGAGCACCAGCTCAACGATGCGGGGGTGGAGGTGATCGTCATTTTCAATGGCTCCACCCCAACGCTGGCCTCGGTGATGGACAGGACCCGGGTCCGCACCGTCATTGCCGTGGCCATGGGAGATGGTGGTGCCCATGCGGTACCCAGTCCGGCGGTGGACCCGGCCTTGCCCCAGGTGGTGCGGTTTTCCGATGCGCTGGTGCGGGGCGCCGATTTGGCATTCACGCCGGTTGAACTGGGCAGCGACGACCTGATCTTTCTGCAGTACACGGGCGGCACCACCGGGTTGTCCAAGGGGGCCGCCTTGTCGCATGGCAACCTGGTCGCCAATACCGAACAGTTCAAGGCCTTCATGCACGATGCCTTGCGCCCCGGGTTGGAAGTGGTGGTCACGGCGCTGCCCCTGTACCACATCTTCGCATTGATGGTGAATTTCATCACTTACTTTTCAGTGGGTGCCACCAATTGGCTGGTGGCCAACCCCCGAGACGCCGACCAGATGATCGATACGTTGAAGCAGTCGCACCTGACGGTCTTTGTAGGCGTCAACACGCTGTATGCCGGCCTGGTGTCGCACCCCCGTATCCAGGAGGTGGACTTCTCCCAACTTCGCCTGTCGGCGGGCGGTGGCGCAGCCGTGATTGCGGCCACATCGGCACGTTGGAAGGAGATCACCGGCAACTTCATCCGCGAAGGCTATGGGCTCTCGGAAACCAGTCCGGTACTGTCGTTCAACCCCGCCATGGTGAACGAGTTTTCGGGAACGACGGGCCTGCCCATGCCATCCACCGATATCAAGCTGATCGACGCCGAAGGCCGGGAGGTGGCCCTGGGCCAGTCGGGCGAGATCTGCGCCAAGGGTCCGCAGGTGATGCGCGGCTACTGGAACCAGCCGCAAGCCAATCGGGCGGCCTTCACCCCGGATGGCTACTTCAAGACCGGGGACGTGGGGGTGTTCGACGAGAAGGGCTACCTCAAGATCGTGGACCGGATGAAGGACATGATCATCGTCTCGGGTTTCAACGTCTACCCGAACGAGATTGAGGCCGTGGTCGCCGCCATGCCGGGCGTATTGGAGTGCGCCTGCATCGGCGTGCCGGACGACAAGACGGGTGAGGCCGTGTCCCTGTTCGTGGTGAAGGACAAGGGCACCGTTCTGACCCGCGACGACGTGGTGGCGCATTGCCGCAAGGAACTCACGGGCTACAAGATCCCGAAGTTCGTCACCTTCGTGGAAGGCCTGCCCAAGTCCACCGTGGGCAAGATCCTGCGCCGTGGCCTGCGAGCCACCACCTGAACCAGAGGAGCGTGGACCATGGGGGACGTTCTATGACGATTCACGGCGGTGCCAAGCGGCTCGTGGGGTTGACCACGGCCATTGCGTTGACCAGCATCGGCGGTCTGGGGGCCGCCGCAGCTGTCCAGTCTGATGGTGCGGTGTCTGTCGCGGTGTGGGTCATCACCGCCATCGCATTGGGGCTGGTGGGCGTTGGCAACGGCCTGGTCATGGGCCGTGTGCTGGCACCCTTGACCGAGGTAGTGACCTTTGGCGAGAAGGTGCTGCAAGGCGACTTGACTACCGCGCCCAAGACGACGGCGCTGGGTGAGGTGCAGGCGATTCAGCAGATGGTGGCCGCGCTGCGGGACACGCTGATGACCATCGTCTACGACGTGCGCGGTGGCGCGATCTCCATCGACACCACCGTGCTGACGGTACACGGCGACAACCAGAGTCTGTCGGTCCGCAATGAGGCGCAATCGACCTCCATCCGCAAGACCTCGCAGACGCTGCGCGAACTGTCCACCACGCTGGCGCAGAACTCCGAGAACGCCGTTCACGCCAGCGCCCAGATCAAGGCGGTGGATGCCCAGGTGGCTCAGTGCAACGAGCTGGTGCGCCAGGTGGCCACCACCATGCAGGCCATCCGCAGCAGTTCCGACACCATTGCCGAGATCATTGGTGTGATCGACAGCATTGCCTTCCAGACCAACATCCTTGCGCTGAATGCAGCCGTGGAAGCGGCCCGTGCTGGCGAGCAGGGGCGCGGCTTTGCCGTGGTGGCGGCCGAGGTGCGCAGCCTGGCCGGACGCTCGGCGCAGGAGGCGAAGGACATCCGCCGCCTGGTGACCCAAGCCGTGGACAACGTGGAGGCGGGTAGCGTGCTGGTGGACAAGGCCGATCAGGCGATGGTGGCCGTGGTGGGTTCGATCAAGGGCATCAACGAATACATGTCTGCCATTGCACACGCCAGTGCCGAGCAGACCGACAACCTGCACCAGATCACCGATGCCATTGGTGACTTCGCCGCGGCCACACAGGAGAACTCCGAACTGGCGACCAAGGCCCTGGCAGCGACGGAGGCGTTGAAGGAAGGGGCCAAGTCACTGGCCGATGGCGTGTCCGCGTTCCAGCTGGGCTCGGAGGCGGGTACTGCCGAAGAGGCCGAGGCCTTGGTCAAGAAGGCCGTTGCCATGGCCCAGCAGGATGGTGTGGATGCCCTGGTTGTGGACGTGAACCGGCTCAACAAGGGACGGTTTCGCAACAAGGACCTCTACATTTCGATCTACGGCCTGGATGGCTACGTGAAGGCCCATGGCTCCAACCGGCACTTTGTGGGCGTGCACACGGGCCAGGTCAAGGACACCAGCGGCAAGTCCTTCATTGCGGAGATTCTGGAGGTGGGGCAGCGCCAGGGCTCTGGCTGGGTGGACTACCTGTTCGCCCACCCCGCCACACAGCAAATCCTGCCCAAGGCGTCCTATCTGGAGCGCGTGGGCAACATGGTCATCACCTGCGGGTGCTACGTGTAGCGGCCGCGCGGTGGCTGGCCGGCCTCAATGCCCGAATTCGTGCTTGGGTCGGCTCTTGTGAAACACCAGGGGCGCTACTGCGGGGCCACCTGATTGTTCCTTCTTGGCCTGGTTCAGCACCGAGGTCTTGATCTTGCCGACTACGTGCATTTCGCAGGGCTTGCAGTCAAAGCGCAGCGTGAGCTTTTCCTTGCCGTTGATGAGCTGCAGCGGCTCCGCGCGGACCTGGCCCTGCACGCCGACCACGCCCTTGGCCTGCTTGGGGCACAGGCTCAAGGAGAAGCGCACGCAGTGCTTGGTGATCATCAGGCTGACCTCGCCCAGCTCATCGTTGGCTTCATAGGCTGCGGCAATCACCTTGACGCCGTGACGGGCATAGAAGGCGTGGGCGGCGCGGTTGTGCACGTTGGCCAGATAGCTCAGGCTGTCTTGCGGGTAGGGTGTGGGCGGCTCCACCGGCGTGGCGCGCGGCAGGCGCTGCCAGGCCTCAGCGCGCGACGCCTCCAGCGCCTCGATGGCGCCACGGCGCAGTGCGTTGAGCACCGATGCAGGAATAAATAGGCCGCTAGCCCTCGTCAAATCTGCGTCAAGTACTACAAAAATCGTAGCACCCAGCTTTTCCACATGGCTGCGGTTGCTGGCGTCGGCCGCCGCCGCGTCCTTGGCGCGCTCATGGGGCAGGGCAGTTTGGGCCTCGCCCACGCAGCCGTCCTCTTCCGTGTAGGTCAGGGCCAGGCCGTCCGGCGTGGCGGACAGGGCAGCCCAGACGCCAATGCGCCGGTCGCTGGACTTCTTGTCCAGTACGCGCACCCAGTCCACGTCGCGGTTGCGGTTGACCTCCAGGCCCTTACGCAGGTCCTTGAGGCCGGCCAGCACGTCCTTGGGGAAGACGCGCCAGCGGCCCTTGGCCGCGTTGACCGCCTCGGCGCGGTTGATGGCCAGGCCCACCAGTTCCTTTTGCAGGTCGTAGTAGCACAGGCCGTCGCCGTTGTGCAGTGCCATGCTGCGGTCGCTCAGTTCCAGTTCCACCCAGTTGGGGCCGATCTGGGTGACAAAGCCGATGGGTTGGCCGGGGTTCTTGGGGCTGTCGAAGGCGCCGATGTCCATCTGACGGCCCTGGACAAAGTAGTCGGTGAACTCGCGGTTGAAGTTCTGGTTCGGGTCGGGCGTGAAGGTGAACGTAGTGCGTCCACTGCTGGCGCGCGCCAACGGGCTGTCGGAGCCTTCGCGGGATTCAATCAGTTCGTCCAGCAGCTTGCGGTAGTGGGCCGTGATGTTCTTCACATAGCCCATGTCCTTGTAGCGGCCCTCGATCTTGAAGCTGCGGATGCCGGCATCCACCAGGGCGGCCAGGTTGGCGCTCTGGTTGTTGTCCTTCATCGACAGCACATGCTTGTCGTGCGCGACGAAGCGGCCCTGGGCATCGACCACCTGGTAGGGCAGGCGGCAGGCCTGGCTGCATTCGCCGCGGTTGGCGCTGCGCCCGGTGTGGGCGTGGCTGATGTAGCACTGGCCGCTGTAGGCCACGCACAGCGCGCCGTGCACAAAGAATTCCAGCGGGCAGGTGGTGGCGGCGCGGATGGCGGCGATTTGCTCCAGCGTGAGTTCGCGCGCGAGCACGATCTGCGACAGGCCGGCGTCCTGCAAAAAGCGCGCCTTCTCGGGGGTGCGGATGTCGCACTGGGTACTGGCGTGCAACTGGATGGGCGGCAGGTCGATCTCCAGCAGGCCCATGTCCTGGATGATGAGGGCGTCCACGCCGGCGTCATACAACTGCCAGGCCAGCTTGCGTGCCGATTCGAGCTCGTCATCGCGCAGGATGGTGTTCAGCGTGGCGAAGATGCGGGCGTTGAAGCGGTGGGCATGACCCACCAGGCGGGCAATGTCGGCCACGCTGTTGTCGGCGCTGGAGCGCGCGCCAAAGCCGGGGCCGCCGATGTAGACGGCATCGGCACCGTGGTTGATGGCCTCGATGCCGATGTCGGCATCGCGCGCGGGGGCCAGGAGTTCGAGCTGGAAATCGGGCAGGGACATGCCCCAATTATCCCAGTCGACCCCAAAACCCGTAGTTGCGGGCTTTTTCGGGGGGGGGTCAGGCTTGGATGACCCGCTGGGTTTGCGTGCCCAGGCCGTCGACGCCTAAACGCATGATCTGACCGGCCCGCAGGAAGACGGGCGGCTTGTGGCCCATGCCCACGCCGGGCGGCGTACCGGTGGAAATCACATCGCCGCTCTGCAGGCTCATGAAGCGGCTCAGGTAGCTGATGAGGAAGGGCACCTGGTACACCATGGTGGCAGTGCTGCCGTCTTGCATGCGCTGGCCATCCACGTCCAGCCACAGGCGCAGGGCTTGCGGGTCGGGAATTTCGTCGGCCGTCACGAGCCAGGGGCCCAGCGGGCCGAAGGTGTCGCAGCCCTTGCCCTTGTCCCAGGTGCCGCTGCGCTCGATCTGGAATTCGCGCTCGGACACGTCGTTGACCACGCAGTAGCCGGCTACGTGGGCCATGGCGTTGGCTTCATCGATGTAGCGCCCGCCCTGGCCGATGACGACACCCAACTCCACTTCCCAGTCGGTCTTGACCGAGCCACGGGGAATTTCCACCGCGTCATCCGGGCCGACGATGGCGCTGGTCCATTTGTTGAACACGACCGGCTCGGGCGGCACCTGCATGCCGGCCTCTGCCGCGTGGTCGGAGTAGTTCAGGCCGATGCAGATCAGCTTGCCGACCCGGCCCACACAGGGGCCCAGGCGCAGATCCTGCTGCGGCACGCCGGGTACCAGGGGCAGGGTGCTCAGGTCCAGGGCGCGCAGATTGGACAGCGCGGCTGGCAGCAGGGTGGCTCCGGCCACGTCGTCCACCACGCCGGAGAGATCGCGCACGCGCCCTTGGGCATCGAGCGCACCGGGTTTTTCCTGGCCGGGTGGGCCGAAGCGCAGCAGTTTCACTTATTCGATCTTGGCCTTGGCGCGCAGCTCTTCCTGGTACTTGGCAATCTTCTGCTGTTGCAGTTGTTGCGCGATCTGGGGCTTCACGTCCTCGAACTTGGGCAACTGGGCGTCGCGGATGTCGTCCAGGCGGATGATGTGGTAGCCGAACTGGGTCTTGACCGGGGTTTCGGTCATCTTGCCCTTGGTCAGGGCGGACAGCGCTTCGGAGAATTCCTTCACGTAGTTGCCGGGGTTGGCCCAATCCAGGTCGCCGCCCTTGGCGCCGGAGCCGGGATCCTTGGATTCCTTCTTGGCGATGTCTTCAAACTTGGCGCCCTTCTTGATCTTGGCGATGATGGCCTTGGCCTGGTCTTCCTTTTCCACCAGGATGTGGCGGGCCTTGAATTCCTTGCCGGAGTTGGCGGCGGCGAACTTGTCGTACTCGGCCTTGATTTCGGCGTCGGTGACGGGGTTCTTGGCTTGGTAGTCGGCGAACAGCGAGCGGATCAGGATTGCCTGGCGGGCCAACTCGATCTGGCTCTTGTAGTCCTCGGTCACGTCCAGGCCGCGCACTTGGGCTTCCTGCATGAAGATTTCACGGGCAATGACTTCTTCCTTCAGCTGGCCTTCCATTTCGGGGGAAACGGGACGGCCAGAGCGCTTGACCTGCTCGGCCAGGGCTTCGACGCGGGCCTTGGGGATGGGCTTGCCATTGACGATGGCCACGTTCTGGGACCAGGCCGCGGGCGCGGCAGCCAGCAGGGTGGCAGCGGCAACGGCGGACAAAATCTGCTTCTTCATGCGTTTTCCTTCAGGGGTACAAATCAAACCAAGGGTGCCAAGGGGCGTTTTAGGCCGGGGTGTTGTTTGGCGGTATATCGGCCTCAATGGCCAGGGCGTGCAAACCCCGGTCAATGAAATCTTGCAGCGCATCATACACAAGGCGGTGGCGGGCCACCGGGCGCAAACCTGTAAACAAGTGTGAAGCGATGCGCACCCGGAAATGGGTGCCAAAGCCCGTGCCGTTGGCGCCGGCGTGGCCGTTGTGCTGGTAGCTCTCGTCCAGCACCTCCAGCCGGGTGGGGGCCAGGCGCTCGCGCAGGCGCTGCTCCAACTGGGCTGCTGTGGGGGCGGCAGGCTGAGGGGCGCTCATGGCGTGGTCTCCTCTTGCGTTTCGTCGTCGCCGCGCAGGTGCGGGGCGATGTAGATGCCTTGGCCGATCAAGAAGGCCAGCGGGAACACATAACCCCACAGCTTGAAGCTGACCCAGGCCTCGGTGCTGTAGAACAGCACCACGTAGGCGTTGATGGCGGCCATGAAGGCGCTGTAGGCGACCCAGGCCACGTTGAGCCGGTGCCACACCGCGTCGGGCAGCGTGAGTTGGCTGCCCAGCAGCAGCTTCAAAAAGTTCTTGTGCAGCACCCAGACGGCCACACCCAGGGCGATGGCCATGGCGGCGTACAGCACGGTGGGCTTCCACTTGATGAAACGATCATCGTGCAGCGCCAGGGTGAGCGTGCCAAACAGCAGGATCAGCGCCAGCGTGACCTTGTGCAGGGCCTGCAGCTTGCGGTCAATGGCGTAGATCAGTGCCATCTGCACCACGGTGGCGGCCATCAGCACGGCGGTGCCTACATAAATGTCGTAGAGCTTGTAGGCGCCGAAAAACAGCAGGATGGGGAAAAAGTCGATCAGGATCTTCATGCAGGGCTGAAGTGTAACGAGGCCGAGTTCATGCAGTAGCGCAGCCCGGTGTCGGTGGGGCCGTCGTCAAACAAATGGCCCAGGTGGGCGCCACAGTGGCCGCACAGGGCCTCCACACGCACCATGCCGTGGCTGCGGTCGGTGCGGGTGGCCACGGCGCCCTCGGCGATGGCCTGGTCGAAGCTGGGCCAGCCGCAACCGGCGTCGAACTTGGTGGCGGACTGGAACAGCGGCTGGTCGCAGCAGATGCAGTGGTAGACGCCGTCCTTGAAGTGGTCGGCGTATTTGCCGGAGAAGGGGCGCTCGGTGGCGGCGTGGCGGGTCACCTCAAAGGCCACGGGTTCGGCGCCCTTGTCCTGCAGCAGGGCTTTCCACTGGTCATCGGTTTTTTCTACGGCGTAGGTCATGGCGGTTTCCTCCGGGGTTGGTGGGGTGGTCAGGAGCTGCAACTGATGGCAATGCTGCCGGCCCAGTCGGGCGGGAAGTCGGCCCAGGCTGCGTGCTGCGCTTGTTCGTCAAACGGATGTTCCAGCACTTGCTGTAGCGTGGCAAGCACGCTGAAATCCTTGGCCTGAGCGGCCTGGATGGCCAGCTCGCCCAGGTGGTTGCGCAGCACGTATTTGGGGTTGGTCTTCAGCATCAAATTGGCTGCTGGCCCTCGTGGAATGTGCGTGAGCTGCTCCGAATACTGTAGCAACCAGGCGCGGATGCCGTCCTGGTCACGGAACAGGTCACGCACCTGGGCCTCGTCTGCGGCGCTCGGGGTATCGTTGGCGCGGCCCACCCAGTGGCTCAGGCGGCGCCAGAAGATGCTGTAGTCCGTGTGCTCTAGCGCCATCAGCTGTAGTAGCTGTGTCAGCAGCTCGCGCTGGCCTTCACGCACTGTGCCGAACCCCAGCTTGGCCGCCATGCACGTATCGAAGGCCTGGGGATAGACAGTCTTGAAGGTCTCCAGTGCGGCGATGGCGGCTTCCTGGTTGTCGATCAGGGGCAGCAGGGCCTGGCCCAGGCAGTACAGGTTCCAGTAGGCCACCTGGGGTTGGCGCTCGAAGGCGTAGCGACCCTGGTGGTCGGAGTGGTTGCAAATGTGGCCGGGATCAAAGCCGTCCAGGAACTGAAACGGGCCGTAGTCGATGGTCAGACCCAGGATGCTCATGTTGTCGGTGTTCATCACCCCATGGCAAAAGCCCACGGCTTGCCATTGGGCCAGCAGGCGGGCGGTGCGCTCGGTCACAGCCTGCAGGAAGCTGGCGTAGGCGTTGCCGCCAAATCGGCCGTCACCCCGGCATTGGGGGTAAAACCGGTCGATCACGAAGTCGGCCAGTTGCTTCAGCTCGGCCGGCTTGTCGTGGTGGCAGAAGTGCTCGAAATGGCCGAAGCGGATGAAGCTGGGCGCCAGCCGGGTGACCACGGCGGCGGTCTCGGGCCGCTCGCGGTAGACCGGGTGGTCGGAGCCGACCACGCTCAAGGCCCGCGTGGTGGGGATGCCCAGGGCATGCATGGCCTCGCTGCACAGGAATTCGCGGACGCTGGAGCGCAGCACGGCGCGGCCGTCGCCCATGCGGGAATAGGGCGTCAGGCCCGAGCCTTTCAGTTGGACCTCTTGCGACTCGCCCGGTTGGCCTGGCGGCGGTTCGCGCTCGCCCAGCAGTACGGCACGCCCGTCACCCAACTGGCCGGCCCACACGCCGAACTGGTGCCCGCTGTAGACGCTCGATAGCGGTTGCGCGCCTTCGGGCATGCGATTGCCCGCTAGCACGTCGTGCCAGGCGGACGATTGCAAGGCCTCGGCATTTAGGCCCACCAGGGCGGCGGCGGACGCGCTGTGCCCCACCAGGTAGGGTTGTGTCAACGGTTGCAGGTGCAGGGGGGAGTAGAAGGCCGGCCCCAGAGCGGCGAAGCGGTTGTTCCAGCGCCACCCGGGCTGCAGGCCGGGCAGGCCGGAAGGGGATTCAGTCATGCCGGTATTGTCTGGTGCCTGGGGCAGGCCCACGGCCATCAGGGTTAAGCGGGCGGTGCGGCGTCAGTCCAGCAGGCGGGTCAGGGCCTCGTCGTCGCGCACCTTGATGCGGTTGAGCGCCAGGCTGATCAAACCGCGCTCCTGCAGGGCGCCCAGCGCGCGGTTGGCCGTCTGGCGCGACATGCCTGCCAAGTTGGCCAGTTCGTCCTGGGTCAGATCCAACTGGCGCGTGCGGCTCCAGAACAGGCGGCTCAGCGCCAGGGCGATGCGCTGCTCGGGGCTGCGGGTGCGCCCGGCGTCGATCATGGCCATGGCTTGGGACAGGCGCAGGTTCATGCAGGCCACCAGGTGCTGGTTGAAGGCGAGGTTGGTGGCGAACAGGTCATGGAAAACGTCGCTAGGCAGGCACAGCAGTTCGGTGTCGCGCAGGGCGATCACGTCGTAGCGGCGCAGCTCGTTTTTCAGCACCGCGCCTTCGCCAAACCAGTCGCCGGCGGCCACGCCCAGGAAGTCGGAGCGCCGCCCCGACGCGCTGCGTCCGGAAATCTTGATCAGTCCGCGGACTACGCCATACCAACCCAGGGTGCGTTCCTGGGCCGGCAGCAGGATGCTGCCGCGTGACCCCTCCAGGGTGTAGATCTGGGCGGCAATGCTGTCCTGCTGCGCCCGAGGCAGGGCGGCATACCAGGCCTGTTTGTGCAGAAAGGGCTGGGTGGGGTGGTTGGGCGCGGGAAACATGCTCGTATTGGACCATGGACCTGTCGTCGCGGCGACACCATTTGCATGCCCGCCGCGCTGCGGGCAGACTTCGCCCCGCCGTGATTCCCACACGGCACCCACAAGAACATAACGATTACTGGAGACACCATGGGTACACATGCACGTTGGTTGAAGCACGGGCTGGGTCTGGCGCTGTGCCTGGGGCTGGTACTGTCCCCCGTGGTTGTCCACGCTGGCGAGGCAGGCGTGACGGACGCCGAGGTCCTCATCGGCCAGCCTTCGCCCCTGACCGGGCCGCTGGCCGAACTGGCACCGGACATCCTGAACGCCACCAAGGCCCTGTTTGACAGCGTCAATGCCCAGGGTGGCATCCACGGCCGCAAGCTGCGCCTCTTGAGCATGGACGACGGCTACGTGGTCGACAACACGGTCAAGGTGGTCAACCACATGATCGACAAGGAACCGGTGTTCGCGCTGATGAACATGACCGGCACCTCCAATGTGGCCGCCGTGCTCCCCATCTTGGAGAAGACGAGTTCCCCGTTGCCCCTGGTGGCGCCCTTCACCGGGGCGGACCTGATCCGCGTGCCACCCATCAACCACGTCTTCAATGTGCGCGCCAGCTACGGTGACGAGGCCGAAAAGATCGTCCAGCATCTGACCACCCTCGGCACCCAGCGCATCGCCGTGCTGTGGAGCAACAATGGCTTCGGCAAGGACGGCCTGGCCGGGGTGCAGAAGGCGCTGGAAAAGCGCGGCATGAAGGTCTATGCCGATGCACCCATCGAGCAGAACGCCTCGGACACCGACAAGGCGGTGGCGGCGTTGCACGACAAGCGGCCCGAGGTGATCGTGATGATCACGGCCGGCGCGCCCACGGTGAGCTTCATCAAGGCTTACAACAAGATGCGCAAGGGCATGCAGTTCTACTGCCTGTCGGTGATGGGCAACCAGGCCACCCTGCGCGCCCTGGGGGCTGACGGTGTGGGCGTGGTCGTCAGCACCGTGGTGCCGTTCCCTTGGGATGTGACCCATCCCCTGGCCCGCGAGTACCGTGCCACCATGCAGAAGGCCGGCTTTTCCGCCAACCTGTCGTTCCTGGGTTTTGAGAGTTACATCAACACCAAGGTTCTGATCGAAGGCCTGCGCCTGGCGGGCAAGGATCTCACCCGCAAGAAGTTTGTCGATGCCCTTGCCGGCATGAAACGCCTGGACCTGGGCGGTTTCACCGTGGGCTTTGGCAAGGACCTGCGCCAGGGTTCCAAATTTGTGGGGCTGACCATCGTCAGCCCCGGTGAAAAATTCACCAAATGACCGCATGCACGTGTGTGCCGACGGCTTGGGTGTCGGGGCGCAACGTACTATGATGAAGTTTCCCCACCGTTACCTCAAGGAGTATCCATGTTAGGGTTGATGCAAAGCCAGCAGCTGCTGATTTCGTCGCTAATCGAATTCGCCGAACGGCACCACGGCGCGGCCGAGGTGGTATCCCGCCGCGTTGAGGGCGACATCCACCGCTACACCTACAAGGACGTGGCCCAGCGCGCGCGCAAGGTGGCCAATGCCCTGGACAAGCTGAACCTGGCTTTCAGTGACCGCGTGGCGACCCTGGCCTGGAATGGCTACCGCCACCTGGAGCTGTATTTCGGCGTGAGCGGCACCGGCCGTGTCCTGCATACGCTGAACCCGCGCCTGCACCCCGACCAGATCGTCTGGATCGCCAACCACGCGGAAGACCAGGTCCTGTGCTTTGACATGACCTTCCTGCCCATCATCAAGGCCGTGCACAGCCGCTGCACCACCGTCAAGCACTGGATCGCGTTGTGCGACGCCGATGCACTGCCGGCCGACTCCGGCATTCCCGGACTGCGCAGCTACGAGGAGTGGATAGCCCTGCAGTCCACCGAATACAAGTGGCCGGTGTTCGACGAAAACTCGGCGTCGAGCATGTGCTACACCAGCGGCACCACGGGCAACCCCAAGGCCGCGCTGTACAGCCACCGTTCCACGATGCTGCACGCCTATGCCGTGGCCATGCCCGACGTGATGTGCATCAGCGCGCGCGACGCCATACTGCCGGTGGTGCCCATGTTCCACGTCAACGCCTGGGGCATTCCCTACACCGCCGCCATGACCGGTGCCAAGCTGGTGTTCCCCGGCCCGGCGATGGACGGAAAGTCCATCTACGAACTGATCGAAGGCGAGAAGGTGAGTTACGCCGCCGGCGTGCCCACCGTCTGGCAGATGATGCTGGGCCACATGCAGAGCAACAAGCTGCGCTTCTCCACGCTCAAGCGCACGGTCATCGGCGGCTCAGCCTGCCCGCCGGCCATGATCACGGCCTTCAACGACCAGTATGGCGTCGAGGTGCTGCACGCCTGGGGCATGACCGAGCTGTCGCCGCTGGGCACGCTGTGCACGCTGAAGAACAAGCACCTGGAGATGAGCGCCGAGGACAAGATGAAGGTGCGCCTCAAGCAGGGCCGCGGCATCTTCGGCATCGACATGAAGATCGTCGGTGACGACGGCAAGGAACTGCCCTGGGACGGCAAGGCCTATGGCGACCTGCTGGTCAAGGGCCCTTGGGTCATCTCCGAGTACTTCAAGGGTGAGGGCGGCGGCTCGCCGCTGGTGGACGGCTGGTTCCCCACCGGCGACGTGGCCACCATTGACCCGGATGGCTACATGCAGATCACCGACCGCAGCAAGGACGTGATCAAGTCCGGCGGAGAGTGGATCAGCTCCATCGACGTCGAGAACATCGCCATGGCCCACCCGGCCGTGGCCATGGCGGCCTGCATCGGCATGAAGCATCCCAAGTGGGACGAGCGCCCCATCATTGCCGTGGTCAAGAAGCCTGGCGCGGAGGTCACGCGCGAGGAACTGATCGCCTTCTACGAGGGCAAGACCGCCAAGTGGCAGATCCCCGACGACGTGGTGTTCGTCGACGCGATTCCGCTGGGCGCCACCGGCAAGATGCAGAAGATCAAGCTGCGTGAATTGCTGCACGACTACAAGCTGCCGGGCACCTGATCTGCGCACCACTGCGGCGCGTGTCTTGTCACCCAGGCGCCAGTCACCTAGGTGATACGGCTTGGGGGAAACCCTCGCGCTGCAGTGCAGTAATTCTTGTACGCTTGCACCAGTTTTTCAAGGAGTCTCTGATATGAAGTTCGCGTTGAAATTCGTTGCAGCTACCGCAGCTGTTCTGTGTGCTACCTCGGCCATGGCCCAGAAGGGCGAGACGGTGAAGATGGTCCGCATCGATCCTCTGACTGGACTGCTGGGACCCGTTGGCATCAGCCAGCTCAAGGGCTACCAGTTCTTCGCGGAAAAATTCAGTGGCGCAGGCAATCCAGCCGGTGTGAAGTTTGAGGTGACCGGCATCGACAACAAGCTGTCGCCCACCGAAAGCCTGAACGCCTTGAAGGCCGCCATCGACCAGGGCGCGCGCTACATCATCCAGGGCAACGGCTCCTCAGTGGCTTTGGCGTTGTCGGACGCCGTCACCAAGTACAACGAACGCAATCCCGGCAAGGAGGTCATTTATCTGAATGACGCCGCCGTGGATCCCGACCTGACCAACAGCAAGTGCAGCTACTGGCACTTCCGGTACGACGCTGACACCTCCATGAAGATGGAGGCCATGTCCTCCTTCATGGAAACCCAGAAGGACATCAAGAACGTCTACATCCTGGGTCAGAACTACTCGCACGGCGTGCAGGTTGCCAAGTTCGCCAAGGAAACACTGGCCCGCAAGCGTCCCGACATCAAGATCGTCGGTGAAGACCTGCACCCCCTGGCCCAGGTGCGCGACTTCGCACCCTACATCGCCAAGATCAAGGCATCCGGCGCGGACTCCGTCATCACCGGCAATTGGGGCTCCGACCTCTCGCTGCTGATCAAGGCCGCCAACGAAAGCGGCTACAACGGCAAGTTCTTCACCTACTACACCGGTGTCACCGGCACGCCCACCGCGTTGGGCACCAATGGTGCTGGCCGCGTGTACCAGGTGGCCTACAGCCACTACAACCATGGCGGCCAGATGCAAAAGTGGCAGGACGAGTTCAAGGCCAAGTACAACGACGACTTCTACACCAGTGCCACCATCCGAATCTTCCAGACACTGGGTGCGGCCATGGCCAAGGCCAAGTCCACCGATCCCGTGAAGGTGGCCGCCGCCCTGGAAGGCATCAAGGTGGAAACCTTCAATGGTGAAGTGGAAATGCGCAAGACCGATCACCAGTTGCAGCAGCCTCTGTACATGGAAGTTTGGCAAAAGGCCGACAAGAAATACCCCTACAGCCCCGAGAACACCGGTATGACGCTGGCCCCGCTGAAGGAGTACCCCAACTATGTCTCCAGCACGCCCACCAGCTGCCAGATGAAGCGTCCTTCCTGACCCTGGCACGCCCTGGGCACTTGAGTCGAGAGCCCGAGCGGGTTTGCCGCCTCGGGCTCTTTTTTTGAACGCCGCTCGGCCGTCCGAAGGCGTTAGCACCGCAGCACGCCGTGCGGAGGTTTTCTGATACCGACTGGGAAGGTTTCTCGACAATGGAGTTTTTCATCATCTCGATGCTCAACGGGCTCAGCTACGGCCTGTTGCTGTTCATGCTGAGCTCGGGGCTGACGCTGATTTTCAGCATGATGGGCGTGCTCAATTTCGCCCACGCCTCTTTCTACATGCTGGGTGCCTACGTGGGCTATTCCATCTCGCAGGTGACGGGCTTTTGGCCCGCGCTGGTGATTGCACCCATCGTGGTGGGTGCCTTGGGTGCGCTGTTCGAGCGCATCTGCCTGCGCAAGGTGCACAAGTTCGGTCACGTGGCCGAACTGCTCATCACCTTCGGCCTGTCCTACGTGATTCTGGAGTTGGTGCAGCTGATCTGGGGCCGCATCGCGCTGGAGTTCCGTCCGCCCGAGGTGCTGCAAGGCCCGGCCTTCACCCTGATCAATGATTCGGCCAAAGGCCTGAGCCTGCTGTGGGGCGTGGCCGCGCCGGAGTTGTGCACGTCTGCAGACGCCGCCGTGCGCATCGTCTGCTCGCCGTTCCCCGCCACCCGCGGTTTCATGATGCTGGTCGCTCTGGTCATGCTGATGTCCGTGTGGCTGCTGCTCACGCGCACCCGTATCGGCCTGGTGATCCAGTCCGCGCTGACCCATCCCGAGGCCGTGGAGGCCCTGGGCCACAACGTGCCGCGCATCTTCATGCTGGTGTTCGGCGCCGGTGCCGCGCTGGCCGGCCTGGCTGGCGTGATCGGCGGCAGCACCTTCCTCACCGAGCCGGCCATGGCCGCCACGGTGGGCTCCGTCATCTTCGTGGTGGTGGTGGTGGGCGGCATGGGCTCGCTGTCGGGCGCTTTCCTGGCCTCGGTGCTGATTGGCGTGATCCAGACCTTTGCCGTGGCGTTCGACTACTCCGTCGGCTCGTTGGCGCACAGCATGGGCATGCAATTGAGTGAGGCTGCCCTGAACAACTCCTTTGTCAAACTGACCCTGTCACAGGTCGCGCCCATCCTGCCGTACCTGTTCCTGGTCCTGATCCTGATCTTCCGCCCCAAGGGCTTGCTGGGCACGCGGGAGGGTTAAGCATATGTCGAACAACAAGAAACCGGGCCTGTTGCCCACGGGCCGTATCGTCGTGTGGGGCCTGTTTGCCCTGGCCTTGGCCGTTGCCCCGCTGGTGTTCACCAGCGGACTGGGCATGACCGTGCTGTCGCAGATGGGCATTGCCATCATTGCCTGCCTGTCCTACAACATGTTGCTGGGGCAGGGCGGCATGCTCAGCTTCGGCCATGCCGTCTATACCGGCCTGGGCTCCTTCGTTGCCATCCATGCGCTCAATGCCGTCAGCGGAGGCAGCCTGCCCATTCCGGTGTCCCTGGTGCCGGTGGCGGGCGGCCTGGCCGGCATGGGCTTTGCCGTGCTGTTTGGTTACGTCACCACGCGCAAGGCCGGCACCACCTTCTCCATGATCACCCTGGGCCTGGGCGAACTGGTGTTTGCCATGTCGCTGATGATTCCCGAGTTTTTCGGGGGTGAGGGCGGTGTCTCCGGCAACCGTGTCACGGGGAGCCCGTTCATGGGCATCACCTACGGCCCGCCGATCCAGGTCTACTACCTGATCGCGGTCTACACCTTCTTGTGCGTGATGGCCATGTTCGCCTTCACCGCCACACCGCTGGGCCGCATGCTCAACGCCGTGCGCGACAACCCCGAGCGTGTGGAATTCGTGGGCTACAACACCCAGCGCATCCGCTATACCGCCTTCATCATCGCGGGCTTCTTCGCTGGTGTGTCGGGTGGTCTGGGTGCACTGAATTTCGAGATCGTCACCGCCGAGGTGGTGGGGGCGGCGCGCTCTGGCGCCTACTTGCTGTTCACCTTCCTGGGTGGTGCCACTTTCTTCTTCGGTCCCATCATTGGTGCTGTGTTGATGGTGCTGGCCTTCGTGCTGTTTAGCGAGTTCACCAAGGCCTGGTTGCTGTACCTGGGCCTGATCTTCCTGTTCATGGTGATGTACGCCCCCGGCGGCATCGCCAGCCTGATCATGATGAACCTGCGCGTGGCGGCCTTTGGCAAGCTGAAGTCGCTGCTGGGCAACTACCTCGCCATGGGGGCGACCCTGCTGGTGGCGCTGACCGGTGCCGCGGCCATCGTGGAAATGACCTACCACTTGCAGCTCAATTCCTCCCAGGGCTCGGAGCTGAGCTTCCTGGGCACCACGCTCAACGTGGCCAGCGCGGGCAGTTGGTTGGGCGCGGCGGCGGTGGCCTTGGTGGGCTTTGGCCTGTTTGAAATGACTCGTCGGCGATTTGCACTCAAGTGGAAGGAAGTCCAGGAGTTCATCGAGAAGAAATTGAACCCGGAGGACGCGCAATGAGTGCAGACACCACCTACGCGCTGGAGTTGAAAGACCTGCGCAAGAGCTTTGGCAAGACCGAAATCATCCGCGGCGTGAACCTGGCCGTGCGCCATGGCGAGCGCGTGGCCGTGATCGGCCCCAACGGCGCGGGCAAGTCGACTCTGTTCAACCTGATCAGCGGGCGCTTTGGCGCCACCAGCGGCGACGTGCTGCTCAACGGCACCCAGATCATGGGCAAGAAGCCCTACGAGATCAACCGCCTGGGTCTCTCGCGCAGCTTCCAGATCACCAACATCTTCCCCAAGCTCAGCGTATTCGAGAACCTGCGCTGCGGCGTGCTGTGGAGCCTGGGCTACAAGTACAGCTTCTTCAAGTTTCTGTCCCGACTGGACGATGCCAATGCCCGCGCCACCGAGTTGATGCAGATGATCAACCTCGACAAAAAGCGCGATGTACTGGCCATGAACCTGACCTATGCCGAGCAGCGCGCGCTGGAGATCGGCATCACCATCGGCGGCGGCGCCAACGTGATCTTGCTGGACGAACCCACGGCCGGCATGAGCACCAGCGAGACTTCGCGTTTTATTTCCTTGATCCGCACCGTGACCGAGGGCAAGACCCTGCTCACCGTGGAGCACGACATGGGCGTGGTGTTTGGCCTGGCCGACAAGATTGCCGTGGTCGTGTATGGCGAGGTCATTGCCTTTGACACGCCCGACGCCGTGCGCGCCAACGCACGGGTGCAGGAAGCCTATCTGGGCTCATCCGTGGCGGATGCCCAGGCGGAAGGACTCTGATTGTGCTGAAACTATCGAATTTGCATGCCTTCTATGGCAAGAGCCACGTGTTGCATGGCGTGGACCTGGAAATCAAGGGTGGCGAGATCGTGGCCCTGCTCGGGCGCAACGGCTCGGGCCGCTCCACCACCGCCAAGTCCATGATGGGGCTGGTGGACTGCAAGGGCTCCATGCTCTGGAAGGGGCAGGAAACCTTGGGCAAGAAGACCTTCGAGATCGCCCATTTGGGCATCGGCTATGTGCCCGAGAGCCGCGACATTTTCCCCAAGCTCACGGTCTACCAGAACCTGCTCATGGGGCAAAAGCGCGGCCAGAAGAATCCGCGTTGGACCTTTGAGGACATGTACAAGATGTTCCCGCGCCTGAAGGAGCGCGAGCACACCGAGGCCGGCGTGCTCTCCGGTGGCGAGCAACAGATGCTCACCCTGTGCCGCACGCTGATGGGCGACCCCGACCTCATCATCATCGACGAGCCCACGGAAGGCCTGGCGCCCAAGATCGTGGAGCTGGTGGCAGAGTACCTGCAGGAACTGCGCAAACGCGGCATCTCGGTGCTGCTCATCGAGCAGAAGCTCACCATTGCCATGAAGATTTCGGACCGCTGCCTGGTCATGGGGCATGGTCACATCGTTTTCGAAGGCACGCCGGATGAACTGCGCGCCAACAGCGCCATCCGCAAGGAGTGGCTGGAGGTCTAAGGCCTCGTCGCCACACTTTGTCCCAACCGTGACAAGCCGCCCTGGGGGGCGGTGCCAATTCCCCCTACAATTTAAAAAGAACGACCGTTCGTTTTTGGTTATCTCCCTACCACAGCAAGGAATGCAAGCATGACCGCCCAATACCAAGTCCACGGCGACGTCGCCGTCATCACCCTCAACAACCCGCCGGTGAACGGCCTGGGTCTGTCCACCCGCCAAGGTATTGCCGATGGCGTGGCCAAGGCCAACGCCGATGCCGCCGTCAAGGCCATCGTGGTGACCGGTGCCGGTGGTGCGTTTTCCGGCGGCGCCGACATCAAGGAGTTCGGCAAGCCCACCGCCCTGCAGGAACCCAATTTGCTGAGCGTGATCGGTGTGCTGGGAAACTCCAGCAAGCCCGTCGTGGCGGCCATCCACAGCGTGGCCATGGGCGGCGGCCTGGAACTGGCACTGGGCTGCCACTACCGCATCGCCGCACCCGGCACCAATGTGGCCCTGCCCGAGGTCAAGCTCGGCCTGATTCCCGGCGCTGGCGGCACCCAGCGCTTGCCGCGCGCCCTGGGCGTGGAGCCCGCGCTGAACATGATCGTCAGCGGCGAGCCCGTCAAGAGCGAGATGCTGGCCATGGTCCCCGGCCAGAAGCTGTTCGACAAGATGGCTGCGTCGGCCGAGAGCCTGGCCGAAGAAGCGCTGGCATTTGCCCGCTCCGTGGCCGATGTGCGCCCCATGCCCCTGGTGCGCAACATGCCCTGCAAGCACCCGCAAGGAGACGCCTACTTCCAGTTCGCCCGCAACATGGTCAAGGGCATGTCCAAGAACTTCCCCGCGCCGGCCAAGTGCGTGGATGCCGTGGAAGCCGCCACCAAGAAGAAGTTCGACGACGGCATGGCTTTCGAGCGCGAAATTTTCATCAACCTGATGTGGACGCCCGAGTGCAAGTCGCTGCGCCACCTGTTCCTGGCCGAGCGTGCTGCGTCGAAAATCCCTGATGTCCCCGCTGATACTCCACAGCGTGCTATCAATTCGGTAGCAATCATCGGTGCCGGCACCATGGGTGGTGGCATTGCCATGAACTTCCTCAATGCCGGCATCCCCGTCAAGATGCTGGAAATGAAGCAGGAGGCACTGGACCGTGGCATTGCCACCATCCGCAAGAACTACGAAGCCCAGGTGGCCAAGAAGAAGCTCAAGCAGGACAAGTATGAGCAGCGCATGAGCCTGCTGTCCACCACCTTGAGCTATGACGATCTGACCGGAACCGACCTGGTGATCGAAGCGGTGTTCGAAGAAATCGGCGTCAAGGAGGCCGTGTTCAAGGAACTCGACCGCGTGATGAAGCCCGGCGCCATACTGGCGTCCAACACCTCCACGCTGGACGTGAACAAGATCGCATCCTTCACCAAGCGTCCGCAGGACGTGGTGGGCCTGCACTTCTTCAGTCCGGCCAACGTCATGAAGTTGCTGGAAGTGGTGCGCGGCGAGAAGACCGCCAAGGACGTGATGGCCACCGTGATGACGGTTGCCAAGAAGATCAAGAAGACCGCCGTGGTCTCCGGCGTGTGCGATGGTTTCATCGGCAACCGCATGATCGAGCAATACGGCCGCCAGGGCGGCTTCCTGCTGGACGAAGGCTGCACGCCCGCCCAGGTGGACAAGGCCATGGAGAAGTTCGGCATGGCCATGGGCCCGTTCCGCATGGGCGACCTGGCCGGCAACGACATTGGCTGGGCCATCCGCAAGCGCCGCTACCAGGAAAAGCCCGACATGAAGTACAGCAAGACCGCTGACCTGCTGTGCGAGAAGGGCCGCTTCGGCCAGAAGGTAGGCAAGGGCTGGTACGACTACGTCGAAGGCAAGCGCGATGCCATCCCCAACGCCGAAGTGGTGACCATGATCGAAGAGCACCGCAAGGCCCTGGGCATCACACCCCGCAAGATTTCGGACGAAGAAATCGTGCAGCGCCTGGTGTTCGCCCTGGTCAACGAAGCCGCCCACATCCTGGAAGAAGGCATTGCCAACAAGGCCAGCGACATCGACATCGTCTACATCTTCGGCTACGGCTTCCCGGTCTACCGTGGTGGCCCCATGAACTACGCCGACCAGGTCGGCCTGTTCAATGTGGTCCAGGCCATGAACCGCTTCGCCCAAAACCCGTTGGACGACGCCAAGTTCTGGCAGCCCGCGCCGCTGCTGGCCAAGCTGGTGGCTGAAGGCAAGTCCTTCAACTAACGCACGCCCGGTTGCACCATGATCCGCAAAGCGTTGTTGGGTGTCGTGGCGGTGTTGCTGCTGTTGGTGGCCCTTGTGGCGGTCAATACGCTGCGCAAGGGCTCCCGCCAGATGGGCGTTCCGGCCATCGCGCCGGTGGCGGTGGACGAGGTGGGCGCCAGCGCCCGCCTGGGGGAGGCGGTGCGCCTGCGCACCGTGTCCTCGCGCGACGATGCCAATCTCAACGCCGACCAGTTCCGCCAGTTGCACAGCCTGTTGCAGGCGCGTTTCCCCAAGGCACACGCGGTCTTGAAGCGCGAGGTCATCGGCGATCTGAGCGTGCTCTACACCTGGGAGGGCAGCAACCCCACAGCGGCGCCCATCCTGTTGATGGCGCACCAGGACGTGGTGCCGATTGCCCCCGGAACCGAGGGCGACTGGCAGATCGCGCCGTTCAGCGGCGAGGTCAAGGACGGCTTTGTCTGGGGCCGCGGCTCCTGGGACGACAAGGGCAACCTGATGTCGCAGATGGAGGCGGTCGAGATGCTGGTGGCCGGCGGCTACAAGCCCGAGCGCACCGTCTACCTGGCCTTTGGCGCGGACGAGGAGGTCAGCGGCGCACGCGGCGCGGCCAAGATCGCTGCCGTGCTCAAGGAACGCAAGGTGCATCTGGACTTCGTCATTGACGAGGGTCTGCTGGTGCTTGACGGCATCCTGCCGGGCCTGCCCAAGCCGGCCGCGCTGATTGGCGTGGCCGAGAAGGGCTACCTGTCGGTGGTGCTGAAAATGGCGGCCACGCCCGGCCATTCGTCCATGCCGCCCAAGAAGGGCACCAGCGCCATCGCCATGATGAGCGCCGCCCTCAAGCGCCTGGACGACGAGCAACTGCCTGGCGGCATCAAGGGTGTGGCCGGTGAGATGTTCGATACCTTGGCGCCCGAGATGGGTGGCTTCTCGCGCGTGGCGCTGTCCAACCTGTGGCTGTTCGGCCCCGTGGTGCAAAAGCAGTTGGAGGCTGGTGGTAGCACCAACGCCATGCTGCGCACCACCACGGCGCTGACCATCGTCAATGCCGGCAACAAGGAAAACGTGCTGCCCGGTCGCGCCGAGGCCACGGTGAACTTCCGCATCCTGCCGGGGGACACCAAGGAGCAGGTGCTGGAGCATGCGCGCAAGCAGGTGACCCAAGCGGTTGGACCCGACAACTGGGAACTGTTTGCGTTGCCGGGTGCGGTCGATGCGTCCAAGGTTGCGCCCACCAGTTCAGCGCAATATGCGCTGTTGAACAAGACCATTCATGAAGTATTCCCCAACGTGCTGGTCGCGCCGGGGCTCATGGTGGCCGGCACGGACTCCATCCACTACGGAGAGATCAGCGACCACATCTTCAAGTTCTCGCCGGTGCGCGCCAATGCCGAAGACCTGAAACGCTTCCACGGCACGAACGAACGCCTGTCCGTTGCCAACTATGCAGAAGCCATCCGCTTCTACCACCGTTTGATTAGCGAGGGTGCGAAGGCGCCCCAACCCTGAATTCCATTTGAAAGAGGACCGACCATGACATCCGCAGTTATCGTTTCCACCGCCCGTACCCCGCTTGCCAAGAGCTGGAAGGGTGCGTTCAACATGACCCACGGCGCCACCCTGGGCGGCCACGCTGTCGAGCACGCCATCAAGCGTGCCGGCATTGAGGCTGGCGAGGTGGACGACGTCATCATGGGCTGCGCCACGCCCGAAGGCGCCACCGGCGCCAACATCGCGCGCCAGATCGCCCTGCGCGCCGGCTGCCCCGTCACCGTGTCGGGCATGACCATCAACCGTTTCTGCTCGTCCGGCCTGCAGACCATTGCCACGGCCGCCCAGCGCATCATTGCCAACGAAGGTGACATCTATGTGGCCGGCGGCGTGGAAGCCATCTCCTGCGTGCAGCAGGAAATGAACACCCACATGATGCAGGACCCCTGGCTGGTGAAGAACAAGCCCGAGATCTACTGGAACATGCTGCAGACCGCCGAGCAGGTGGCCAAGCGTTACAACATCGGCCGTCAAGCCATGGACGAGTATGGTGCCGCCAGCCAGCAAAAGGCCGCCGCCGCCCTGGCCGCCGGCCTGTTCAAGGACGAAATCGCCCCCATCACCGTCACCATGGGTGTGGCCGACAAGGTCATGGGCCTGATGACCAAGCAGGTCACCGTCAGCGATGACGAGGGCATCCGCGCCGGCACCACCTACGACGGCATCAAGGACCTGCGTTCTGCCGTGCCTGGCGGCCTGATCTCCGCCGGTAACGCCAGCCAGTTCTCCGACGGCGGCGGCGCCGTAGTCGTGATGCACGAAAAGATTGCCGAGCAAAAGGGCCTGAAGCCCCTGGGCCGCTTCCTGGGCTTTGCCGTGGCCGGCTGCGAACCCGACGAAATGGGCATCGGCCCGGTGTTCGCCATTCCCAAGGTGCTCAAGCGCCTGGGTCTGGGCATCAAGGACATCGACCTGTGGGAACTGAACGAAGCCTTCGCCGTGCAGGTGCTGTACTGCCGCGACAAGCTGGGCATCCCGGCTGACCGCCTCAACGTCAACGGCGGCGCCATCGCCGTGGGCCACCCCTATGGTGTGTCCGGCCAGCGCCTGACCGGCCACGCCCTGATCGAAGGCAAGCGCCGCGGCGCCAAGCGCGTCTGCGTGACCATGTGCATTGGCGGTGGCATGGGCGCCGCCGGCATCTTCGAAGTGTTGTAAGCGCATCCGGTCCGACACCCGAACAGGGAGCGTTCCCCGCGCACGGCGTGGGGACGCTCCCTTTTTTCATGGCATTTGTGGGTACAGTCGGTCACAGGGGTGGCGGTTGTGGCCACCCACCTGTTGCGGAGATCGTGTGATGCAGAGCAAGTGGTGGTTGCCGGCCGGGGTGCTGGCGGGTTTCTTTTCGGGGTCGCTGCTGGCGCAGCCGGATGCCCTGCAACTGCGCAGCCTGGCCGCGTCCTGCGCCAACTGCCATGGCACGGCCGGCGTGGCGCAAGAGGGCATGGAGTCCCTGGCCGGGGTCAACCGGGACGATCTGCAGCGCAAGCTGATGGACTTCAAGACCGGGCGCAAGCCCGCCACCGTGATGCAGCAGCTGACCAAGGGCTACACGGACGAGCAGCTCGCCGCGCTGGCCCTGCATTTCTCGCAGCAGAAGAAACCGGAGGCACGACCATGATGCGTCGTCGCCAATTCACCCACAGTCTGGCGGCCCTGGGCGCGCTGGCTGGAACCACCTCCGTGCTGGGCGGCTGTGCCAGCGCGGCCGGAGTGTCTGCGCGGTCCCAAGCCAAGGTGGTGGTGGTGGGCGGAGGCTACGGCGGCGCCACCGCCGCCAAGTACCTGCGCCTATGGTCGGACCACGGCGTGGACGTGACCTTGGTCGAACCCGGCCCGCAATTCATTTCCTGCCCCCTGTCCAACCTGGTGATTGGCGGCAGCAAGACCATGACCGACATCACCCTGGGCTATGACGCCTTGGTGCGCCGCCATGGCGTGCGCTGGGTGCGTGACCGCGCCGCCGGGATTGATCCCGAGCGCCGCCGCCTGCGCCTGGCCAGCGGCGATGAACTGGCCTATGACCGCCTGATCCTCTCGCCCGGGGTGGACTTCATGTGGGAGACGCTGCCGGGTCTGGCCAGCACGACGGCCCGTGCGCACGTGCTGCACGCCTGGAAGGCCGGGGCGCAGACGGAGGCCCTGCGCCGCCAGATCATGGACATGCCCGACGACGGCGTGTTCGCGATGACCATTCCGCTGGCGCCGTACCGCTGCCCGCCCGGCCCTTACGAACGCGCCTGCCAGGTGGCCGACTACCTGCGTCAAGCCAAGCCGCGCAGCAAGGTGTTGATCCTGGACGCCAACGACGACGTTACCTCCAAGGGGCCGTTGTTCAAGAAGGCCTGGAAGGACCGCTACGCCGGCATGCTGGAGTACCGGCCCAGTCACCGGCTTCTGGACGTGGACGCCACGACCCGCACGCTCAAGTTCGAGTTGCAGGACGACCTGCGCGCCGACGTGCTCAACGTCATCCCCGACATGCGCGCGGGCGACATCGCCGTGCAGGGCGGCCTGGCTACCGCCAACAAACGCTGGTGCGAGGTGGATTTCCTCAGCTTTGAGTCACTGGCCGTGCCCCACGTGCACGTGCTGGGCGACGCCATACTGGCCGCGCCGGCCATGCCCAAGTCCGCCCACATGACCAGCCAGCACGCCAAGACCTGCGCAGCGGCCGTGCTGGCGCTGCTGGCCGACCGCGCGCCCAACCCCGAGCCGGTCTACAACAACACCTGCTACAGCTTCGTCAGCGCCTCTGATGCCGTGCACGTGGCCAGCGTGCACCGTTTCGATGCCCAGAAGAAGACCATGCTGCCCGTGGCGGGTGCCGGCGGCGTGTCGGGCGTAGCCAGCGAGTTGGAGGGGCGTTACGCCCTGGCCTGGGCGCGCAACATCTGGGCCGATACACTGGCGTGATGTCCCATTCGCACGACCACCACGATCACCACTCCCCGCACGGGCACGACCATGCGCACAGCCATGACCATGGCCACGCGCATGCCCACAGCCACGGGCATGGCGGGCATGTGCATGCACCGGCTGAATTCAACCGCGCCTTCTTCATCGGCATCGTGCTCAACACGGTGTTCGTGGCGATTGAGGCGTTCTACGGCTGGCGGATCAACTCCCTGGCCCTGCTGGCCGATGCCGGCCACAACCTGAGCGACGTGGCCGGCTTGGTGCTGGCCTGGGGCGGCGTGCTGGCCGGCAAGCGCCGCGCTGACGACCGTCACACCTACGGCTGGAAGCGCGCCAGCATCCTGGCCGCCTTCGTCAACGCCGTGCTGCTGCTGGTGGCCATGGGTTCGCTGGGTTGGGAGGCCGTGCTGCGCCTGCAGGCGCCCGAGCCCACCCAGGGCTGGACCATGATCGCCGTGGCCAGCGTGGGTATCGTGGTCAACACCGCCACGGCGCTGCTGTTCATGCGCGGCAGCCAGGACGACATCAACATCCGCGGCGCCTACCTGCACATGGCGGCCGACGCACTGGTGTCGCTGGGTGTGGTGGTGGGCGGCGCGCTCTATCTGTGGCAGGGCTGGACCTGGCTGGACCCGGTGATGAGCCTGACTATTGCGGTGATCATCGTGGTGGGCACGTGGAGCCTGTTCAAGCAGTCCACGCACCTGCTGTTTGATGGCGTGCCCGATGGCATCGACATGGCCGCGGTGCGCAAAACCCTGGAGGCACTGCCAGGCGTGGGCGGTGTGCACGACCTGCACGTGTGGGCCATGGGTACGTCACACACCGCGCTCACCGCCCACTTGGTGCTGGGCGATGCTGGGGCGGACCACGGCGCCGTGCTGCATGAGGCAGAAGAGGAGCTGCGCGAGCACTTCGGCATCCGCCACGCCACATTGCAACTGGAACCCCCCACCTTCGCCCAGCAGTGTGCGCTGCGAACTGGTGCAGGATGCTCCTGAATTTATAGCTGCCTACGCAGTATCCACGAGGGCTAGAGCCAAATTAGCGTGGAAGACGCAGGGCGGAGGAGGCGCTGGAGCCCTCCAGTTGAAACGACGCCGCCAAGCCGGCCAACTGGCGCGCCTGCTCCTGCAGCGCGCTGGAGGCGGCCGAGGTCTGCTCCACCAGGGCGGCGTTTTGCTGCGTCACGCTGTCGAGCTGGGTCACGGCCTGGTTGATCTCGGCGATGCCGGCCGACTGCTCGCGGCTGGCCGAGGCGATCTCACCCACGATGTCGGCCACGCGCTGAATGCCGGTCACGATCTCCTGCATGGTGCTGCCGGCCTGGGCCACCTGGTCCGTGCCACGGCCCACCTTGTCCACTGAGTCGTCGATCAGGCCCTTGATCTCCTTGGCGGCGGTGGCGGAGCGCTGGGCCAGGCTGCGCACCTCGGCCGCCACCACGGCAAAGCCACGGCCCTGTTCGCCGGCGCGGGCGGCCTCCACGGCGGCGTTGAGCGCCAGGATATTGGTCTGGAAGGCAATGCCGTCGATCACGGCGATGATGTCCACGATCTTGCGCGACGAGGTGTTGATGGCATCCATGGTTTCCACCACCTGGGTCACCACGGTGCCGCCGCGGGTTGCCAGGCTTGATGCCGAGTGGGCCAGCTGGTTGGCCTGGGCGGCGTTCTCCGCGTTGTGCTGCACCGTGCTGGCCAGCTGCTCGCTGGCGGAGGCGGTCTTTTCCAGCGAGCCGGCCTGCTGCTCCGTGCGGTTGGACAGGTCCATGGTGCCGGTGGCCACCTCGGCGGCGGCGTTGGCGATGGCGTCCGAGCCGCTGCGCACCTGGCTGATCACGCGGTGCAGGTTGTCGCGCATACTGCTCATCTGCACCAGCAGCTTGCCGATTTCATCGCCGCCACTGGGGGTCACGGCCTGGGACAGGTTGCCGGCAGCAATGGCGGTGGCGGTCTGGTTGGCCGCGGCGAAGCCGCCGCGCATGCGTCCCATCAGGAATACGGTCATGAAGGAGGCCGGAATGCCACCCAGGATGAGTGCGGCCACGAATACCGCCAGCGCAATGTGGTAGCGGCGCTCGGCCTGGGCCGAGGCCTGCTCGGCCAGTTGCACCTGGAATTCGCGCAGCGCGTTCATGGCCTTGGTGGCGGCCTCGCCCTCGGTGCGCCCGGCCTGCAGGAATGCGGCCATGACGGCGGGGCTGAAGTCGCCCTTGCCAATGGCCTGCACGGCATCGTCGAGCTTGGTGCGCCAGGCGGCGCGGGTGCTCTTGGCGGCCTCCACCAAACCCTGTTCCTCGGGGCGGTCGCTGGTGGCGGTGATCGCCTCGAACAGGCGATTGGCCTCGCTGCGGTTCTTGGCGATGGCATCGGTGTGGACGCTCACGGGGTGGTCGTGGATGGTGGCCAGCGGGCCGTCGGGGGCATGCTGGAAGGCCAGCAGCACCTGCAGGCGGTTTTGCACGATCTTGTCGGCGGAGTCGGCCATTTGCAGGGCCGGCACCATGGCGCTTTGGTGCACGGTTTTCAGGCTGTCACGGGCCGATGACAGGCCCCAGTAGCTCACGCCGGCAACGGCCATGAACGAGATCCAGTAGGCGATGAGAACGGCGACGAAGCGTTGGGTGATGCGGATGTTGTCGAACATGGTGGTGGTGGCCGTGAATGAGACCCTTCGATCATACCGATTGTCCCTACTAATGAAGTGGTGAAAAGGCACCCATGTGACCACTACACTTCCCGGCATTCCTCGTCACCACCCATGCCTACCCGTCGCCAAGCACTGACCCACGTTGCCACCCTTGCCGGTTTGTTGATGGCCTGCGGCCTGTGGCCCCAACATGTGGCCGCAGCCAGCACCGCCGCGGCATGGGACGGCGCCACAGTGGAGGCAGTGCTGCAGGCCTTGGGCGCGACCGCCTTGCCGCAAGAGAGCGCACAGGTGCGGCTCACCGTGCCCGACGTGGTGGAGAACGGCGCCGTGGTACCGGTGACCCTGGCCACAGCGCTGACTGGCGTGCGCAGCCTGGCCGTGCTGGTGGAAAAGAATCCCAACATCCTGGCGGCGGTCTTTCACCTGAGCGAATCGCTGGAGCCCGCCCTGGCCACCCGCATCAAGATGGATCAGTCCTCCAACGTCTATGCCGTGGCCCTGATGGCGGATGGGCGGGCCCTGTTCGCGCGCCAGGATGTGCGCGTCACCATAGGGGGGTGTGGGGAATGACCAACCCGTCGCGTATCCGGGCCCAGACTGTGGATGGCGTCACCACCGTGCGCGTGGCCATGTCCCACCCCATGGAGACGGGCCGGCGCCGTGACGCCAGCGGGCGTCTGGTGCCGGCCTGGCACATCCAGCAAGTCACGGCCACTCTCAACGGCACGGTGGTGTTGACGGCGGAGTGGGGCACGGCCGTGTCACAGAACCCATATCTGCAGTTCGTGCTGCGTGGCGCCAAGCCGGGTGACGTGGTGGGCATTGACTGGACCGACAACCGCGGCGAAACCCGTAGCGACCAGGCCAGCGTGACCTGATACCGCCAACGCCGTGTGCGCCTTGGGGTGGACTTAGCGGGTCAGGGCCAGGTCGGACTCCTGGTGCATGCGAATGGTGTTGCGCCCGGCCTGCTTGGCCTGGTACATGGCGGCATCGGCCTGGCTGAGGATGTCGTCGGCGCTGCCGTGGTGGTCCAGGAACACCCGCACGCCCACGCTGACCGTGCAGCGGTGGTGGACCGTGTGCGCCGTGCTGTCGCGCTGGGGCAGCTCCAGGGCATAGGGCTGGGACAGGCTGACGCGGATCTTCTCGGCCACCGCGTGCGCTTGCAGCAGCGAGATCTGCCGGTCGGTGTGCAGATCGCTGAGCATGACCACGAACTCATCGCCGCCAAAGCGGGCGATGGTGTCGATCTCGCGCACGCAGGCCGTCAGGCGCCGCGCCGTCTCCAGCAGCAGCAGGTCGCCGGCCTCGTGGCCATGCGCGTCGTTGACCGGCTTGAAGTTGTCCAGGTCCAGGAACAGGATGGCCGCGTGGTGGCCGCTGCGCTTGCTGGCCGACATGGCCTGGCCCAGCCGGTCCAGCAGCAGGCGCCGGTTGGGCAGCCCGGTGAGCACGTCGTGGAAGGCCAGTTGCCGCACCTGGTCCTCCATCAGCTTGCGCTGGGTGATGTCGATAAAGCCCCACAGCGATTCGCCCGTTTGCGCGTTCAACAGCTCGGCGCTGGCGTCCAGCCAGATGCAACTGCCGTCCTTGCGGTGCAACTGCACCTGCTTGCGAAACACACCTCCGGCTGCCAGGGTTGCGTAGGCCTCGGCGCCGATGGCGGCGTGCGTGGCCGGGTCCAGGTAGTTGGCCAAGGTGGGTGTGCCGGCCAGTTCGCCGCTGCCATAGCCCATCATCTTCTCGAAGGCCGGGCTGGCCCAGACGATGGTGCGGTCCTTCACCGTGACGATGCCGATCAGGTCGTTGTTGAGCAGGGCCTTTTGCTCGGCCAGCAACTGCACCAGCCGCTCCTGCGCCAGCTTGCGCTCGGTGACGTCGTGCACGAAGGAATACAGCAGGGTCTGGCCGCCCACCTCCAGCGGCCCGGAGTGCACCTCCACCTGGCGGATCTCGCCATTGGCCAGGCGGTGCGGAAAGTAGAAGCAAGAGCGCCGCTCGCTGCGCGCCAGCGCCATCTCGGCGCGGATGGCGTCGGGGGGAAGCTGGTTGATGTCGCCGATGGTGAGGCTGCACAACTGCGCGTGGCTGTAGCCGTAGAAGGTGGCGGCGGCGTCGTTTGCGTCGATGATGCGCCCGCTCTCGGGGTGGATCAGCAGCATGGGCAGCTTGGAGTGCTCAAACAGCGCGCGGTGGCGTTCTTCGCTGCAGGTCAACTCGCGGTTCTGGCGCTGCAAGCGCGCCAGCAGCAAAGACAAGCCCAGGGCGCAGGCCAGCACCACGAAGAGCATCAGGGGGGCCTGACGGCTCCAGTCCGGTTCGCCGATGAGCCAAGCGGCTCCAACGATCACCGGGACGGGTAACCAAGGACCTAATTTGGCAGCGATGTGTTTCAACGACGTGTCCGCTTGTGGGTCTGATTTCAGTGTAGGCGGGCAGTCTCTCGCTTTAGTTGATGTGGGTCAAGCCGTTCGGGTGGCCGTCGGAATCGGGTTGCTATACCAGCCCGTCGAACAGCACTACGTCCACCGCCTCTCCGGCGCGCACGGAGCCCTGCTGGTGGTGCAGCACCACCATGCAATTGGCTTCCGACATGCTGCGCAGCACGCCCGAGCCCTGGCTGCCGGTGATGCGCACCACGGGCTGGCCCTGGGTGTCGGTTGACAGGATGCCGCGCTGATATTCGGTGCGCCCCGGCTTCTTACGGATGTCGGCCAGGCTGGTGGCGCGCAGCTGGGGCAGGGCGGCTTCGCGCGCGCCCATCATGCGCAGGAGCGCGTCGCGGGCGAAGAAGTAGAACGTCACCATCACCGCCACCGGATTGCCGGGCAGACCGAACAGGTAGGCCTTTTTGCCATTGGAAGTGATGGTGCCAAAAGCCAGCGGGCGGCCGGGGCGCATGCCGATCTTCCAGAAGGTCACGTCGCCCAGCTTGGCCATGATGGCCTTGGTGTAGTCGGCTTCGCCCACCGAGACCCCGCCGGAAGTGATGATGGCATCCGCGTTCTCGCAGGCGCTGCGCAGGGCGGCTTCCAGCGATTCGGCGTTGTCGGGCACCACGCCCATGTCCATCAGCTCGCAACCCAGGCGCGTGAGCATGCCCAGGATGGTGTAGCGGTTGGAGTCGTAGATGCAGCCGGGGTCCAGCGGCTCGCCCAGGGAGCGCAGCTCGTCACCCGTGGAGAAGAAGGCCACCTTGAGCCGGCGCCGTACCGCTGCCTCGGCAATACCCAGCGAGGCCAGCAGCCCCAGGTCCGCCGGGCGCAGCACGCGCCCGCGGGGCAGCGCCGGTTGGCCCTCCATCAGGTCTTCACCCTTCTTGCGGCGGTTGTCGCCGGTCTGGATGGTGTTGAGCGGGATGGTGACCGTGGTGTCGCTGGCGGCCTGTGTCAGCTCCTGCGGCACCACGGTGTCGCAGTCGTCCGGCATCACAGCACCGGTCATGATGCGCACGCACTGGCCTGACGCCACCGCGCCGTCGAAGCGGCGCCCGGCCAGGGCGGTGCCGACGATGGCGAGAGTGGTGGGAGCATCGGCAGCGAGATCGCTGCCGCGAAAGGCAAAGCCGTCCATGGCCGAGTTGTCGTGCGCCGGCACGCTGATGGGCGACACCACGTCATCGGCCAGCACGCGACCCAGGGCTTCGCGCACGGGGATCAGCTCCATGCCATGGATCGGCTTGACGAAGTCCTGGATGATGCGCTGCGCCTGGGTCACTGCCACGGCGTTGGGGTCGTATCCGTCCAGGGCGGCGGCAATCTGGGAGAGGGAGTCTTGTTGGCTCATGGTGCGGTCGATTCGTTGGCGCGCAGCTCGTCGCGCGTGTTGATGTTGCGAAAGGCGGCCTCGTCCTCAAACAGCACCTCGGCCACCTTCAAGCTGGCGTACCAGCGGTCCACCTTGCGGCCACCGCCTTCGAGGAAGGCTGTCAGGTGCGGCAGGAGCGTGGTCTTGGTCAGGCAGAACACCGGGTGCGGCTGGCGCGTGTCCCCCGCGCCGGTGACGGCCACCGCCAGATCGGCGTCCTGTGCCTGCAGCGCCCGCGCTAGGCGCGCCACCAGGTCCAGTGGCAGAAAGGGCGAATCGCACGGCGCGGTCACCAGATAGGGCGTTGCGCAATGCATCAGCCCGGTCTGCAGCCCGGCCAGCGGCCCGGCAAAGTCGGGCAGGGCGTCGGGCCAGACCGGCAGGCCGTAGGCGGCATAGGTGTCGTGGTTCTGGTTGGCATTGATCATCAGTGCGCCCACCTGGGGGCCAAGGCGCTCGATCACATGCGCCACCATGGGCTTGCCGGCGAGGGGGACGAGCCCCTTGTCCACGCTACCCATGCGGGTGCCGCGGCCGCCGGCGAGGATGAGTCCGGTGATGTCCATGCGTTGCGGGTGTTTTGTTGGCGTGGTTTCAGTCTAGCTGCTTCGGGCAGGCATTGGCTTTGAAGTAACACATTTTCCGACGCGGGCGACAGCGCCCCGGTTTGACTTTCACAGGAACGAGGCGTACTGTGCGACCCCCCTATCTCTTTTGACGCTATTGGGGGTCAGCGTCAAATGGCCGTCAATGAAAGACCCCTTATGCATGAACCAAGGGATACATCATGGTTACGTTCATTTCACTCTGCACTTTCACCGACCAGGGCATACGCACCGTCAAGGACAGCACCAAGCGCGCGGACATGGTGATGGAAGCGGCTTCCAAGTTTGGCGCCAAGATGACGCAGCTTTACTGGACGCAGGGCCAGTACGATTTGATCTCCATCATCGAGGCACCGGACGATCTCTCCGCCACGGCATTTGGTCTGGCCATCGCATCGGCGGGCAATGTGCGCATGCAGACCCTGCGTGCGTTCAACCGCAACGAGATGAACAGCGTTCTGGGCAAGCTGGGCTGATCACATACTAAGTCAATAGTCAGCCATATACCCCGTAATAGCCGCCAACGCGCCGCCCGCCTGAACGGCCACCGCGCAGTACTTGAACTCCGGAATCTTGCCAAACGGGTCCAGCGCCGGGTTAGTCATCAGGTTGGCGGCGGCTTCGTGGTAGGCGAAGGGGATGAAGATGGTGCCCATGGGCGTGCCATCGTCCCGGCGCGCCTGCAGCGTGACCTGGCCGCGACGGGAGCGCACGGTGATGACGTCGCCCGGTTGCAGGCCGAGCCGGCAGAGGTCGTTCCCGCACAGGCTGGCGGTCGCGGTTGGTTCGAGGGCGTCCAGCACGGCGCTGCGCCGCGTCATGCTGCCGGTGTGCCAGTGCTCCAGTTGGCGCCCGGTGATCAGCACAAACGGGTAGTCGGCATCGGGGCGCTCGTTGGCGGGAATGATGTCGGCCGGAACCAGGTGGATGCGGCCGTCGTTGGTGGTCACGCGCTCGCGGAACAGGATGGGCTCACCCGGATCATCCGTGCCGTGGCAGGGGTAGGTGACGCTGGACTCGGCCTGCAACCGCTCCCAGGTGATGCCACCAATGGCCGCGTGCATGGCCTGGCGCATTTCCTCGTATACCAGCTCAACGCCGTGGTAGCCCTCGTCGGAATTGCGTAACGCGCTATCGGATTCGTAGCGCCAGTCGAGGCCCATGCCCGCAGCAATCTGCTGCACGATCCACAAATCGGCACGCGCGTCGCCCGGCGGGGCAATGGCCTGTTTGCCCAGTTGCACCATGCGGTCGGTGTTGCTGACCGTGCCAGTCTTCTCGGGCCAGGCGCTGGCCGGCAGCACCACGTCGGCCAGCCAGGCGGTCTCGGTCATGAAGATGTCCTGCACCACCAGGTGTGAGAGGCTGGCCAGCGCGGCGCGGGCGTGGCGCAGGTCGGGGTCGCTCATGGCCGGGTTCTCGCCCATGATGTACATGCCGCGCACCTTGTGCGGGTCGCTCTCGGGGGCCAGAGCCTTGTCCATGATCTCGACGACGGTGTAGCCGGGCTGGCTGTCCAGCTTGGTGCCCCAGAAGTTTTCAAACCAGCCGTGCGCAGTCTGGTCGGTCACCCGCTGGTAGTTGGGGAACATCATCGGGATCAGGCCGGCGTCGCTGGCGCCTTGCACATTGTTCTGCCCGCGCAAGGGGTGCAGGCCGGTGCCGGGCCGTCCCAACTGACCGGCCACGGTTGCCAGCGCGATCAGGCAGCGCACGTTGTCCGTGCCGTGCACATGCTGGCTCACGCCCATGCCCCACAGGATCATGCTGGCCTCGGATGTGGCATAGGCGCGCGCCACTTCGCGCAGCGTCTCGGCCGGAATGCCGCAGATCGGCGCCATGGCCTCGGGGCTGTAGCCTTTGACGTTTTCCTTGAGTGCTTCAAAATTGCTAGCACGCTGCTCAACAAATTCGAGGGCTGCCAGGTCTTCTTCAATGATTGTGTGGATCAACGCATTGAGCAGGGCCACGTCCGTGTCGGCACGGAACTGCAGCGTGCGCCAGGCATGCACACCCAGGTCGGTGACACGTGGATCGGCCAGCACCAGCCGGGCGCCGCGCTGCACGGCGTTCTTGATCCAGGTGGCAGCCACGGGGTGGTTGTTGCTGGGGTTGGAGCCGATGACGAAGATCAGCTCCGAGTGCTCCACATCGCTCACCTGGTTGGTGACCGAACCCGAGCCCACGCCCTCCAGCAGCGCGGCCACGCTGGATGCGTGGCACAGCCGCGTGCAGTGGTCCACGTTGTTGGAGCCAAAGCCGGTGCGCACCAGTTTCTGGAACAAATAGGCTTCTTCGTTGCTGCCCTTGGCCGAACCAAAGCCGGCCAGTGATTTGGGGCCAAACCTGTCGCGCAGGTCTTTCAGCCCGCCTGCGGCAAGCGCCAGCGCTTCGTCCCACGTTGCCTCGCGGAACACGGCAGACCAGTCGGCGGTGTTGCGGTTCAGCTTAGCCAGCGCCGCCGGATCCTTGGGCACGCCGGGCTTGCGGATCAGCGGCACGGTCAGGCGCTGCGGGTTGTGCACATAGTCAAAGCCAAAGCGGCCCTTGACGCACAGCCGCCCGTGGTTGGCTGGGCCGTCGCGTCCATCGACGCTGACGAGCACGTTGTCCTTGACGTTGTAGGTGATCAGGCAACCCACACCGCAGAACGGGCAGACCGAGTCCACCTTGCGGTCTACGGCTTGTGAGCCGATCTGTGTCTTGGCGGAGAGCGCCCCGGTCGGGCAGGCCTGCACGCATTCACCACAGGCCACGCAGGTGCTGGCGCCCATCGCGTCGCCTAGGTCAAACGCGATCTGGCTGTGGGAACCGCGTTGCGTATAACCAATGACACCGTTGACCTGCGCCTCGCGGCAGGCCCGCACGCAGCGGGTGCACTGGATGCAGGCGTCGAGGTTGACGGCCATGGCGGGGTGGGAAACATCGGTAGCTGGTTGGTCGCGGCGCAGTGCTTTCAAGGCGGGCCGCACCGAAACGCCCAGATGGCTAGCCCACTCACTCAACTCCCCATGCTGCCCTACGACAGAGGAATCCCCAGACTCGGCTGGAGTGGGGGATGCGCCGGGTGACGATTTCGAGGCAGCGAAGCTGACGTATGAGGAACCCGGCGCATCCCCCAATCCAGCCGCGCGTGCCACCAAAGCGTCAGAAGCATCATTCCACCGATACCCCACATCCGGCATATCCGACAACAACAGCTCAACAACCAGCTTCTGGCTCTTCAACGCCCGCTCACTATCCGTCTGCACCTGCATCCCCGGCGTGACCGCGCGGCAGCAACTGGGGCTCAAAACCCGCTCACCGGCAATCTCCACCACACAGGCGCGGCAGTTGCCATCGGCACGCAGACCGTCCGTGTAGCACAGGTGGGGAATGTCCACGCCATGGCGCTGGGCGGCTTTCAGGATGGTTTCGCCTGTCTCGGCCTGAACGGATTGCCCATTCAGCGTGAATGCCACAGAGTCCGTCATGCTTGGCCCTCAATCTCATGGGCAAAGTACTTCTGCACACAGCGCACCACGTTTGGCGCCGCCTGGCCCAGCCCGCAGATGGAGGCGTCCACCATCACCTGGCTCAGGTCTTCCAACGTGGCGTTGTCCCACGCCTGGGCCTCCATCAGCGTAGCGGCCTTGGCGGTGCCGACCCGGCAAGGCGTGCACTGGCCGCAGCTCTCGGCGGCGAAGAAGCGCATGGCGTTCAGCGCGGCGTCGCGGGCGCGATCCTGTTGGCTGAGCACGATGACGGCGCCCGAGCCAATGAAGCAGCCATAGGGTTGCAGCGTGTCAAAGTCCAGCGGCACCTGGTTCAGGCTGGCCGGCAGGATGCCGCCGGATGCGCCTCCGGGCAGGTAGGCGTAGAGTTGGTGGCCGTCCTGCATGCCGCCGCAGTATTCGTCGATCAGCTCCTGCACCGTGATGCCGGCCGGCGCCAGCTTGACGCCGGGTGATTGAACCCGACCGCTGACGCTGAAAGAACGCAAGCCCGTGCGGCCATGGCGCCCGTGGCTGGTGAACCAGGCCGGGCCTTTTTCGACGATGTCGCGCACCCAGTACAGCGTCTCGAAGTTGTGCTCCAGTGTCGGCCGGCCCCACAGGCCCACTTGGGCGATGTAGGGTGGGCGCATGCGGGGCTCACCACGCTTGCCTTCGATGCTCTCCAGCATCGCCGATTCCTCGCCGCACACGTAGGCGCCGGCGCCGCGGCGCAGTTCAATCTCGGGCAGCGGGCAGGGCGGGCATTCCTCCAGCGCGGCCAGTTCGCGTTGCAGGATGGCGCGGCACTGGTGGTACTCGTCGCGCAGGTAGATGATGCAGCGCTCGGTGCCGACGATCTGCGCTGCTATCAGCAGGCCTTCCAGAAAGCGGTGCGGGTCGCGTTCCAGGTAGTGGCGGTCCTTGAAGGTGCCGGGCTCGCCCTCGTCGATGTTGATGGCGAAATACTTCGGCTCGGGTTGCTCACGCACGATGCGCCACTTGCGCGCCGCCGGGAAGCCCGCGCCGCCCAGGCCGCGCAGGCCCGAGGCCTCCAGTGCGCTGAGCACGTCTTCTGGGTCGGCCTCGCCCTGGACGATGGCAGCGGCCAGCTGGTAGCCGCCAGAGGCCAGGTAGGTGTCCAGGTCGGGGTAGGGGAGTGCTACCAATTTGGTAGCTGTCTGCGCACATTCCACGAGGGCTAGCTGCCGATTTGCCTCTAAGGAAACCGCCTGGGGCGTGGCCTGCTGCAGTGGCGTCTGGTGCACCACGGCCACGGGTGCGGTGTCGCAGCGGCCCACGCAGGGGGCGGCCACCACGCGCACATCGTCGCGGCCCAGCAGCGCGGGCAGGCGCGCCAGCAGGTCGCGCGCGCCGGCCATCTCGCAGGCCAGGCCGTCGCAGACGCGCACGGTGAGTGCGGGCGCCTCGCCGCCGTCGGGAAGGATGTCGAAGTGGTGGTAGAAGCTGGCCACTTCCATTACCTCGGCCATTGGGATGCCCATCTCCTGGGCCAGCGCCACCAGGTGCTCTCGGTGCAGGGCGCGGTAGCGGTCGTTCAGCGCGTGCAGGTGTTCGATCAGCAGATCGCGCCGGTGGCCGTCCACCGGGCACTCGCCGATGCAGTCGCGCACCTGGGCCAGGGCCTGCGGGTCCACCTGGCGGCCTTTCAGGTGGGCAAAGCGGCGCAGGCGCTGGCCGTCCGTGTGGGTCAGCGGTTGAAGGGGGCGGGTCGGATCGGTCTCGGGCATGGGCCGAGCATACCCAAGGCCCATGACCGGGAACAGGTTTTTTACATCAGGGGTTGACCATCACCAGCTTGCCCATGACGCCGCGCGAGCCCATGTGGGCGTAGGCGGCCTTGAGCTCGGCCATGGGCATGGTGCGGTCGATGACCGGCTTGATCTTGCCCTGGCCGTACCACTGGGCCAGCTCGCCCATCATGGCGGCATTGGCCTTGGGCTCGCGCTTGGCAAAGTCGCCCCAGAACACGCCCACGATGCTGGCACCCTTGAGCAGTGCCAGGTTGAAGGGCAGGGCGGGGATGGGGCCGGAGGCAAAGCCCACGACCAAATAGCGGCCACGCCAGGCAATGGAGCGGAAGGCGGGCTCGGCAAAGTCGCCACCCACCGGGTCGTAGATCACGTCGGGGCCCTTGCCGCCGGTGAGTTCCTTGAGTGCGTCACGCAGGTTGGCGCTTGTGTAGTTGATGGTCTCGTCGGCGCCAATCTTTTTGCACAGCGCACACTTCTCATCGGTGGAGGCTGCGGCAATCACCTTGGCGCCCATCGCTTTGGCGATCTGGATGGCCGAGGTGCCGACACCGCCGGCCGCCCCCAGCACCAGCACGGTCTCACCGGCTTTCAACTGGGCACGGTCCACCAGCGCGTGGTAGGAGGTGGCGTAGATCATGATGAAGGCGGCGGCGTCCACCATGGGGAATCCGGGCGGCAGCGGCATGCACAGCGCGGCCGGGGCCAGCGTGTGGGAGCCAAAGCCGCCGGTGCCGCTGAGGCAGGCCACGGCCTGGCCGACCTTGAGGTGGGTGACGCCTTCGCCCACGGCCTCGATCACGCCGGCGTACTCCGAACCCGGCACAAAGGGCAGGGCGGGCTTCATCTGGTACTTGTTCTGCACGATCAGGATGTCGGGGAAGTTCAGGCTGGCGGCCTTGATGGCGATCAGCACCTCGCCGGCCTTGGGCGCGGGCGTGGGCAGTTCTTTCCAGGTCAGGGCGTCAACGCCAACGGGGTTCTCGCATAGCCAGGCGTGCATGGGGTGTCTCCAAAAAAAGGTGGGCGGATCATAGGGCCGGTCGGAGGGCAAAAATGTCTCACGGGCGACCCGCCCGCGCCGCAGTAGGGGGATAGACCCCGCCCCCTACAATGGACACCCAATTCCCCCACACCATGAAAATTCTGATTTCCAACGACGATGGTTACCAGGCGCCGGGCATTGTGGCGCTGCATGAGGCGCTGAAGGACCTGGGCCAGGTCGAGGTAATCGCCCCCGAGCAGAACAACAGCGCCAAGTCCAACGCGCTAACCCTGCATTCGCCCCTGTATGTGCACCAGGCGGCCAACGGCTTTCGCTATGTGAACGGGACGCCGGCCGACTGCGTGCATGTGGCATTGACCGGGCTGCTGGGTTACCGGCCGGACCTGGTCGTCTCGGGCATCAACAACGGCGCCAACATGGGCGACGACACCATCTACTCCGGCACCGTGGGGGCGGCCATGGAGGGGTATCTGTTCGGCATCCCGGCCATTGCGTTTTCGCAGGTGGAGCGCGACTGGCACCACCTGGACAGCGCCGCGCGCAAGGTGCGCGAGCTGGTCCAGGCCATGCACCAGCAGCACCTGATCGGCCACACGCCGTTTCTGCTGAACGTGAACATCCCCAACCGGCCTTATGAGCAGATCGGCAGCCTCAAGCTGTGCCGTCTGGGTCGGCGCCATGCGGCGGAAAACGTCATCCAGCAAAAGAACCCGCGTGGCGAAACCATGTACTGGATCGGCGCGGCCGGCGCAGTGAAGGACGATGCCGAAGGCACCGATTTCCACGCCACCGCCCAGGGCCACGTCGCCATGACGCCCTTGCAGGTGGACCTGACCGACCACGACCGCCTGGGCTACTGGGCGCAGAGCGTGTCACACTTGTCCGCCGCACCATGAAGCAGCGGCCATCGTTTCCGGCCCGGCTGGATACCACCCAGGTCACGACCCGTGCCAAGCCCCAGCCCATGGACGTGCCCCGCGGTCATGGCATGGATTCCGTGGCGGTGCGCAACCGCATGGTGCAAAAGCTGGCCGCTGGGGGCATTACCGACGCCCAGGTGCTCAGCGCCATGGGCAGCATCGAGCGCCACCGCTTTGTCGACAGCGCCCTGGTCAACCAGGCCTACGAAGACACCAGCCTGCCCATCGGCCTGGGTCAGACCATCTCCAAGCCGGGTGTGGTATCGCGCATGCTGGAGTTGCTGCGTAACGGCGCTGGCGGCAAGCTCGGGCGGGTGCTGGAGATCGGCACCGGCTGCGGCTACCAGGCCGCCGTGCTGAGCCTGCTGGCGACCGAGGTCTACAGCATCGAACGCCTGCGCGGCCTGCACGACAAGGCGCGCGACAACCTGCGCCCCCTGCGCCTGCCCAACCTGCACCTGCTGTTTGGCGACGGCATGGTGGGCTATGCCAAGGGCGCGCCCTACGCCGGCATCATTGCTGCCGCCGGTGGCGAGGCCGTGCCCCAGGCCTGGGTGGACCAACTGGCCGTGGGTGGGCGTCTGGTGGCGCCGGTGGCCATGCCGGGCTCGCCCGGCTCCCAAGCGCTGCTGGTGCTGGACAAGACCGCCCAGGGCGTGCGCCAGACCATCCTCGAAGCTGTCAATTTTGTCCCCCTAAAATCGGGTGTTGCTTGAAACAGGAAGTGTTTATGACCGGTTCTTTGCATCGTGCATGGTGGTTGGCGGGTGTGGCCGTCTTGGCGTTGACGGCGTGCGGCTCCAAGCCGCTCAACCGCGCGCCGGTGGAAGATCGCACCTCGGTGACGAGCAAGCCGCTGGCCCCGCCGCCGCCAACAGCCCAGGCCCAGCCGGATAAGCCGCTGCCCCCCGGCTCCGAGAATGCCGGCAAACCCGGCTACTACACCGTCAAGCCCAAGGACACCCTGATCGCCATCGGCCTGGAAACCGGCCAGAGCCACAAGGACCTGGCGCGCTGGAACAACCTGGAAAACCCCAACCGCATCGAGATTGGCCAGGTGCTGCGCGTGGTGCCGCCGGTGGTCGAAGGCAATGCCGTCACCAAGCCGGTGGCGTCTTCGTCGGTTACGGCGACCCCCATTGCAGCCGGCGCTGCCAAGCCGGCCTCGGCACCTGCGTCCGCGCCGGCTGCGGCCTCGTCTGCACCCGCTTCCACCGCGCCGGCGGCTGTGGCCACGGCGCCCGCCGCGGCCAGCGCACCGGCCACCGCCAGCGACGACGACAACATGGGCTGGATCTGGCCCACGGGCCATGGCACGGTGCTGGCCGGCTTCGACGAGGTCAAGAACAAGGGCCTGGACATCAGCGGCGCGGCCGGCGAACCGGTGCTGGCCTCGGCCGATGGCAAGGTGGTCTACGCCGGTGCCGGCCTGCGCGGCTACGGCAACCTGATCATCCTCAAACACAACAACATCTACCTCACGGCCTACGCCCACAACCAGACTCTGCTGGTGAAGGAAGACCAGTCGGTCAAGAAGGGCCAGAAGATTGCCGAAATGGGCAACAGCGACGCCGACCGGGTCAAGCTGCACTTCGAGGTGCGTCGTCAGGGCAAACCGGTCGACCCGCTCAAGTATCTGCCGGCGCGCTAATGGGGCTCGGCCATGCGCAAACCCCGCCCCCACGGTTTTGGCAGCAGCCCCGCGGAGCCGGGGTTTGGGGCCATGGATGCAGGGTCGGATGAGCTATCAGCCCTTGAAAACAGTGCGCAGGGCGCTACGGATTCGATAGCACTGCAGGCGCTGGAGCAACTCGTCCAAGACGCCACCCGAAGCGATGCCAATACCGACGAGTCGGCCGATGCGCTCTCGTTGTACCTGCGCGGCGTGCGCCGCACCACACTGTTCACCGCCGAAGAGGAGTTTGATACCGCCAAGCGCGCCCGCGCCGGCGACTTTGCCGCGCGCCAGAGCATGATCGAGCACAACCTGCGCCTGGTGGTCAGCATCGCCAAGGGCTATATGGGTCGCGGCGTGCCCATGGCCGACCTGGTGGAGGAGGGCAACCTCGGCCTGATGCACGCCATCGACAAGTTCGAGCCCGAGCGCGGCTTTCGCTTCTCCACCTACGCCACCTGGTGGATCCGCCAGTCGGTGGACCGCGCGCTGATGTACCAGGGCCGCGCCGTGCGCCTGCCGGTGAACGTAGTGCGCGAACTGCAGCACATCGTGCGCGCGCGCCGGCTGCTGGAGAACGACGCCGAGCTGGTTGCCAAGCGCCCCGAGGGCATCCGTGTCGAGGACATTGCCGCGCTGCTGGGCCAGGAGCCGTCCCACGTGGCGGACCTGCTGTCCATGGGCGAGGCGCCGCGCTCGCTGGACGCCGCCCTGGACCGCACGGGCGACGAGCAGACCCTGGGCGACGGCCTGGTGGACGAAGTGACCCTGCCGCCCGAGGCGGTGACGCTCTCGCACGAGGTGGACCTGCTGCTGGAGGAATGGATCGCCACCCTGAGCCAGCGTGAACGTGAAATCCTGGAGGGGCGCTTCGGCCTGCACGGCCACGACCCCGAGACCCTGGACGTGCTCAGCAACCGCCTGGGCCTAACCCGCGAACGCGTGCGCCAGGTGCAGAACGAGGCCCTGCTCAAGCTCAAGCGCTACCTGGCTCGGCGGGGGATTCATCGGCAGTCGGTGCTTTGATGGCCGCTACGGCCCGAACTGGAACGGAGAGTTCATAGCCGCCGGGTCCGCAAGCGCAATGCATTGGCAATGACCGAGGCCGAGCTGAAGCTCATCGCCAGGGCCGCCACCATCGGCGACAGCAACCAGCCGGTGACGGGGTACAGCAAGCCGGCTGCCACCGGGATGCCCAGCGCGTTGTAGAGGAAGGCAAAGGCCAGGTTCTGCTGCATGTTGCCCACGGTGGCCTCGGACAGCCGCCGTGCCACGGAGATGCCGCGCAAATCACCCTTCACCAGCGTGAGTTGGGCGCTGTTCATGGCCACGTCGGTGCCCGTGCCCATCGCAATGCCCACGTCGGCCCTGGCCAGGGCGGGGGCGTCGTTGATGCCATCACCCGCCATGGCCACCACGCGCCCCTCCAGCTGAAGCTTTTCGACCAGATCGAGCTTGTCCTGCGGTTTGACCTCGCCGTGCACCTCGTCAATCCCGAGCCTGGCTCCAACCGCCTTGGCGGTGGTCAGGCCGTCGCCGGTGGCCATGACGATGCGCAGACCGGCCGCCTTCAGCGCGGTCAGCGCTTCCGGCGTGCTGGCCTTGATGGGGTCGGACACGGCCAGCAGCCCGGCCAGTTGGCCGTCCACGGCCAGGTGCATCACACTGGCGCCTTCGGTGCGCAGGCCTTCCGCCTGCATCTTCAGCGCGTCCACCGGCACGCCCATTTGCTGCATCCAGGTGGTATTGCCCAGTGCCAGAAGGCGACCCTGAACCTGGCCCTGCACACCGATGCCCGAGCCCGATTCAAAGTCCTGGGGAGTGTCCAGTGTCAACTGGCGCTCGCGCGCGGCGGCCACGATGGCGGCGGCCAGGGGGTGCTCGCTGCCCTGGTCCAGGCTGGCCGCCAGGCGCAGCACTTCGTCCGCGTCAAAGCCGCTGGCGGGGACGGCGCGGTCAAATGCCGGGCGGCCCTCGGTCAGCGTGCCGGTTTTGTCGATGATGAGCGTGTCCACCTTGCGCAGGTTTTCAATGGCCGACGCATCACGGAACAGCACGCCGTGCGTGGCGCCCTTGCCGGTGGCCACCATGATGGACATCGGCGTGGCCAGACCCAGGGCACAGGGGCAGGCGATGATCAGCACCGACACGGCATTGATCAGCGCATAGGCCCAGCGGGGTTCCGGCCCCATCAGCCCCCAGACGAAGAAGGTCAACAGCGCGATGGCCACGACGGAGACCACGAAGTAGCCTGCCACGACGTCGGCCATGCGCTGCATCGGCGCCCGCGAGCGTTGGGCCTGGGCCACCATCTGCACGATCTGCGCCAGCACGGTCGACGAGCCGACCTTTTCCGAGCGCATCACCAGTGCGCCGCTGGTGTTTAGCGTGGCGCCAATCAGCTTGTCGCCCATGCGTTTGCGCACCGGTAGGGGCTCGCCGGTCAGCATGGACTCGTCGACGGAACTGCTGCCGTCAGTGACGACGCCATCGGTCGGCACCTTTTCTCCGGGGCGCACGCGCAGCAAGTCACCAATGTGCACCTGGGCCAGTTCCACGTCTTCCTCCGTGCCATCGGGCCGGATCCGGCGTGCCGTCTTGGGGGCCAGGCCGAGCAGCGATTTGATGGCAGCGGAGGTTTGCGAACGGGCCTTGAGTTCCAGCATCTGGCCCAGCAGCGTGAGCGAGATGATGACGGCCGCTGCTTCAAAGTACACGGCTACCCGGCCCATGGACCGGAAGGATTCCGGAAAGACGCCGGGCGCGAGGGTTGCCACCACGCTGTACAGATAGGCCGCACCCGTGCCCAGGCCGATGAGCGTCCACATATTGGGGCTGCGGTGGACGATGGATTGCGCGCCGCGCACAAAAAAGGGCCAACCGGCCCAGACGATGATGGGCGTGGCCAACGCCAATTCGACCCAGCTCTGCACCCCCATGTCCATCCACTGGAGGCGGTGGCCCAGCATGGCCAACAGCGCGACCACCGCGGTCAGCGGCAGCGTCCACCAGAACCGGCGCTGAAAGTCTTGCAATTCGGTGGTGTCGTCATCCTCCAGCGTGGGCATGACCGGCTCCAGTGTCATGCCACATTTGGGGCAGTTTCCGGGGTGGTCCTGGCGGATTTCGGGGTGCATGGGGCAGGTGTAGACCGTGCCGGCCTGCGGCGGGTTTGCCGCGGGAGCAGGGCCGTGGTGGGCATGGTACGCAGCGTGCCCGGCGTGCTCGGCGTGGTGCATGTCACCCGTTCCATGGGCCATGGGGTGGTGCTCGGTTTTCATGTGATGCTCCTGTGCCAGTGCGCGGCGGCGTCAGCCCACGTGGGATGGCCGCTGCAAACGTGGCAGAAACCTTGGGGTGTGGCGGGCGTAGTTGTCAAACGCGGCCCCGAACTGCGCGCGCATTTCGGCCTCCTCCGTCACGGCCAGACGGCCATACATGAGCAACAGGACCGGAAACATCAGCAGCGTCAGCAGCGTCGGCCATTGCAACAGAAAGCCCAGCAGGATCAGCGCGAACGCCACGTACTGCGGGTGGCGGATGTGCGCGTAGGGTCCGGCAACCGCCAACGCGTGGCGGCGTTGAGCGTGGTAGAGCACTTGCCATGCGTTGGACAGCAGCACGAAGCCCAGGCCCAGAACGATGTAGCTGGCAATGTGCAGGGCGCCAAAGTGAGGATCGCCTTTTTCTCCGAGCAGCGTGGACCACAGGTGGCCCGCGTTGTGGCTCAGAATGTCCAGGCCCGGGTAACGGGTCTGCAGCCAACCGGACAGCACATAGATCGTCAGCGGGAAACCATACATCTCCACAAACAGCGCCACGATGAAGGCCGCAAATGCGCCAAAGGTCCGCCAGTCCCGCGTCGTGGTCGGCTTGAAGAAGCTGTAGGCAAACAGGATGAAGACGGCCGAGTTCAGGACCACCAGTGTCCAAAGACCGTAGGCCGGTTGGTCATGGCTCATGATGGACCGCCTTCCTTGGGCGGCCGGCCCGTGTCCGGTCCGTGGTGTTGTCCATGATGGCCGTGTGCACCGTGTCCGTGGTGCATGAACACATGCATCAGCGGGCAGGCCAGCAAGAGCAGATATGGCAAGGCACCCACCACGTGCGCCAAGTGCTCCGTCAGCAGGAAATAGGACGCCGCCGCACCAAAGACGACCAAGCCAATGGCGTAACGGGAACTCCAGAAGCCGGGAGGCTTTTCGTGTTCAACAGGATCGTGGTCCATGGTGATGACTCCTATTTTTGAACGCCGTGGAGCTGGGGAAGCGTTGTCAGGTGTAGCGCTGGAAGACCTTGCTGCTGCCGTCCTTCAGTACCAGCAGGACTTCATAGGCGTCGCGTCGCCCGCCGTACACGTGGCCGTCCATGCCCGGTGAGCCAACCGGCATGCCCGGCACGGCCAGCCCGATGGCCTGCGGCCGTTCCTTGAGCAGGCGTTTAACGTCGCTGGCCGGGACGTGGCCTTCCAGCACATAGCCGTCCACCAGCGCCGTGTGGCAGGAGGCGTACTTCTGCGGAAGCCCCAGGCGCGCACGCGCGGCGTTGTTGCCGGTTTCATGCACCGTGGCCATGAAGCCGTTGCTCTCCAGGTGGGCGATCCAGTCCTTGCAGCAGCCGCAACTGGGGTCTTTCCAGACCTGGACCATCTTGGCAGTTTGGGCCCGGGCCATGCCGGTCGCCGTCAGCCCGAGGGCGGCCACCGCTTTCAGCAGCGTGCGGCGTTGGTGGTTGGTGGTGTTCATGATGACGTGGGTAATGGGTGATTCGAGGGTGCTTAGCGGGTGACGCTCACCTGGCCTTTCATGCCGGCCTCAAAATGTCCGGGCTGCAGGCAGGCAAAGTCCACTTGGCCCGTCTTGGTGAATTGCCAGATCACTTCGCCTTGTTCGCCTGGCGCCAGCGAGACCATATTGGGTTCGTCGTGCTCCATGTTGGGAAACTTCCGCATCGCCGCGGCATGCTCGGCCAGTTCGCGTTGACTGCCCAGGCTGAATTCGTGGCGAATCTGGCCGGAGTTCTTGACGACAAAGCGGATGGTTTCACCCTTTTTGACGGAGATACTCGACGGGGTGAAGCGCATGGCATCGGTCATGTCGACGGTAATGGCGCGGCTGACATTCGCCGCCCTGCCGGGTTTGCCATAGGCCTTGTCGCCCGGTCCGTGGGTGTGACTTCCGGCGTGATTGCCGCTGGCCAGCGCCATGGTTGGGGCGATCACGGCCAGCATAAGCCCAAGGACTGCGGAGAGGATTGAGTTGAGTTTCATCGGATAACCGGCGGCGTTCTAGGAGGTTGTGCACGGGCGCCAAACGGGCCATGCATGCTTGAAGTATCGCGTCGCACACTGTCGGTAAGATGCCAGCGGGATTACAAATTGGTTATCTGCCCCAACCTGAGACAATTCAGGTATGACCGATTTGATTCCGACCGAAAAGCCGCTGCCCGAGGGCTGGCTGAGAGTGAAATCCCTGGACCTTGAGGCCCAGGGCGTGGCCCACAAGCCCGATGGCAAGGTGGTGTTCATTGATGGCGCGCTACCGTTCGAGGTGGTCAGCGCCCAGATCCACCGCTCCAAGAACAGCTTCGACAAGGGCACGCTGACCGAAATCCACCGTGAGTCCTCGCAACGCGTGCGCCCTGAGTGCCCGCACTTTGGACTGCATGAAGGCGCGTGCGGCGGCTGCAAGATGCAACACCTGCACCCTGCGGCCCAGGTGGCCGTCAAGCAGCGCGTGCTGGAGGACAACCTGTGGCACATCGGCAAGGTCAAGCCCGGCAATGTGCTGCGCCCGATTGAAGGGCCGGCCTGGGGCTACCGCTACCGCGCCCGCCTGTCGGTGCGCCATGTGCGCAAGAAGGGCCAGGTGCTGATTGGCTTTCACGAGCGCAAGAGCCGTTATGTGGCCGACATGAAGGTCTGCCCGGTGCTGGCGCCCGTGGTCAGTGCCATGTTGGTGCCGCTGCGCCGCCTGATCGAGTCCATGGACGCGGTGGAGACGCTGGCTCAGATCGAACTGGCCATGGGGGACATGCCAACCAACGGCGCGGAAGCCGAGGTCATTGCCATGGTGCTGCGCCATCTGGAGCCCCTGTCCGACGGCGACAAGAACCGCCTGCGCCAGTTTGCCGCCCAGAACCCCGGCCTGCAATGGTGGCTGCAGCCCAAGGGGCCGGACACCATCCACCGCCTGGACGAACTGCCCGGCCACGAGACCGGCCAACTGGCCTACGCCTTGCCGGATTTCGGCATCACCATGCCGTTTCGCCCGACTGATTTCACGCAGGTCAACCCGCACATCAACCGGGTGCTGGTGTCGCGTGCTCTGGGGCTGCTGAAGGTGCAGCGCAGCGAGCGCGTGATCGACTGGTTCTGCGGCCTGGGCAATTTCACCTTACCTTTGGCCACGCAGGCGCGCGAGGTTCTGGGCGTGGAGGGGGCCGAGGCCCTGGTCGCCCGCTCACGCGAGAACCTTACGTTCAATCAGGCTCCAGCCCTCGCAGGCAATGCGCTGGCAGCTACAAAATTTGTAGCGCGCAACCTGTTTGAGATGACACCCGAGTTGCTGGTGGGCGACGGCTCAGCCGAAAAATGGCTGGTGGACCCACCGCGCGAAGGGGCGTTTGCCCTGGCGCAGGCACTGGCTGGCGTGCGCCAGCGTGTGGCCGATGGCACGGCCAGTGCCGCCGAGCGCGCCTGGACGCCGCCCAAGCGCATCGTCTACGTCAGCTGCAACCCGGCCACCCTGGCGCGCGACGCCGGCGTGCTGGTGCAGCAGGGCGGCTACCAGTGCACCGCAGCCGGGGTGGTGAACATGTTCCCCCACACGGCCCATGTGGAGAGCATGGCGGTTTTCGACTGGGTGGGTTGAGCGGGTAAGGCGCGCTCGGCGCCCGCCTCAGTGGCCGGACTTGGCCTTGGGTTTGGCGTCGGCCACTTTGTCCTTGGCGGTATCCGGTGCCTTTTCTTCGATGATGTCCTCGGCCGGGGTGCCGCTCTTGCCCAGCTTGGCCGGTACGCCGTCGATCTTGTTCTCGCGCATGTACTGGTCCATTTCCTTCCAGCCGTCGAAGATGGCGGCCTTGGAGGCCTTTTCGTTCAGGGCGTAGCAGTCCTCAATGCTGCGCATGCCATAGCGGCAGGCGCTGCCGATGGCCTTGGAGTCGGCCACGCGCTGGGCCGCCTTGGGGTCGGCCATCAGGGCGGTCACGGCGTCGCAGCCGCCCAGGGTCACAACCATGGCGAGAAGAAGCAGGCGTGCAATCATGAAGAAAAGTTGTATGCGGTGGGTTTTATATCGGCAATCAGCCTGTCAGGTTGAATGATCGCCGGTTTTGGGCAATAAAAAAGGCCCGGAGTGGGCCTTTTTTAGGGGTTAAAAGCGCGGATTGGATGTCATTCGCGCTCGCCGCCGAAGATGCCCAGCAGGGCCAGCAGGCTCTGGAACACGTTGATGATGTCCAGGTACAGGGCCAGAGTGGCGCTGATGTAGTTGGTCTCGCCGCCGTCCACGATGCGTTTCAGGTCATACAGCATGTAGGCGCTGAAGATGCCGATGCTGATCATGGACAGCACGATCATGCCGGCGGTGGAGCCGACGAAGGCGTTGATCAGGCCGCCGATCACCAGCATGATCAGACCGACGAACAGGAACTTGCCCATGCCGGAGAGGTCACGCTTGATGATGGTGGACAGCGCGGCCATGCCCATGAACACACCAGCCGTGCCGGTGAAGGCGATCATGATCAACTGCGGGCCGTTGCGGAAGCCCAGGGTTGCCTGGATCATGGGCGAGAGCATCAGGCCCATGAAGAAGGTGAAGCCCAGCAGCACTGGCACGCCGGTGGCGGAATTCTTGGTCTTTTCGATGCCGTAGATAAAGGCAAAGGCCACGCCCAGGAACAGGATCATGCCCAGCCAGCCGCGGAACAGCACGGCCAAGCCCAGCTCAACGCCCATCCAAGCCCCCAGCACGGTGGGCAGCAGGCTCAGAGCCAGCAACCAGTAGGTGTTGCGCAGCACCTTGTTGCGCTGCGCGTCCGAGACCAGGTAACCACTCTGGTCGGGGGTCAAAATCGTGGTGCGGTCAGTCATAGTGCAAACTCCTTCAATACCTGCACGGTGCAGATGGGGCGATTCTAGGGTTTCTCAAGATGGCAGCGTCAAATTTCGCCACCCATTGCCCTCGATTTTCGTAAGGCTGTTGTGCAACGGTGGGTGCCGATGAAGCCGGCCCCGGGCGTTATGCTTGCGCCCTTGCCGATAAATAGACCGTGAGGAGCACGCATGAAGACCAAATCCATTCTCGAATTCGCCGATGTCAAGCTGATTGCCGCCGCCGCCGAGGCCGAGGCCACCAAGCACAACTGGGCGGTCAGCATTGCCATCGTGGACGATGGCGGCCACCTGCTGTGGTTTCAGCGCCTGGACGGAGCCGCGCCCATTTCGGCCCACATTGCACCCGCCAAGGCCCGCGCATCGGCCATGGGTCGGCGCGAGAGCAAGGTCTACGAGGACATGATCAACGGCGGACGCGCCTCGTTCCTGAGCGCGCCGGAGCTGGAAGGCATGCTGGAAGGCGGTGTGCCGATCCTGAAGGACGGGCAGTGCCTGGGCGCCGTGGGCGTGAGCGGCGTGAAGTCCAGCGAGGACGCACAGATTGCCAAGGCCGGCGTGGCGGCTTTCAACGCCGCCTAGGTTCCGTCACGAAGCCGATCTTGTGCAGCCCGGCCTGGCGCGCCTGCGCCATGGCCTGCACCACATATTCGTAGCGCACCGCCTTGTCGCCGCGGATGTGCAGTTCCGGCTGGGGTTCCTTGGCGGCCTCGGCCTCCAGCATGCGGTCCAGGTCGGCTTCGCTCACCGGATTCTGGTTCCAGTAGTAGGCGCCCTGCGCATCCACGCTCAGGGCAATGGTCTCGGGTTTGAGCTGTTGCTTTTGCGCGGTGGCGCTGGGCAGCTCGACCTTGATGGCGTGCTTCATCACCGGCACCGTGATGATGAAGATGATCAGCAGCACCAGCATCACGTCCACCAGGGGCGTCATGTTGATCTCGTTCATCACCTCGGAGTCGTCGTCCAGCGCGCCGTCCAGTGTTCCAAAAGCCATGATGGAATCCTCAGGCTTTCTTCATGGCGACGACCTTGCCGTCGGCCGGGATGTTGCCCACGCGCGCACCGGTCACGAAGTAGGCGTGCAGGTCGTGGGCGAAGCGGTTGAGCTTGGTCAGGATGGACTTGTTGCCGCGCACCAGGGCGTTGTAGCCCAGCACGGCGGGAATGGCCACCGCCAGGCCCAGGGCCGTCATGATCAGCGACTCGCCAATCGGGCCGGCCACCTGGTCGATGGTGGCCTGGCCGGAGGCGCCGATGCCCATCAGCGCGTGGTAGATGCCCCAGACCGTGCCGAACAGGCCGACGAAGGGCGCCGTGGAGCCCACCGAGGCCAGCACGGCAAGGCCGCTCTGGAAGCGGGCGGTGCTGTCATCGATGGAGTTGCGCAGCGTGCGGCTGATCCAGTCGCTGATGTCCAGCGTGTCATGCAATTGCGTGGCGGTGTGGCGGTGATGGGCGGTGGCCTCGGCGCCGGCGTTGGCCAACTGCACGAAGGGGTTGCCCTCCTGCGGGCCCAGTTGCTGCAGGCCTCCTTCGTAGTCGGCGCTGTGCCAGAAGGCTTCGGTGTGTTGCGCCAGGGATTTGTATTTGACGATGTCCAGCGCCTTGATCAGCATGACCACCCACGACGCCAGCGACATGGTCAGCAGCAGCAGTGCGACCGATTTGGTGACCCAATCGCCTTGCGTCCACAAGGTGATCAATCCGAGTTGCGATTCCATAACGACTCCAAAGAAAAAACGGTTTTCACCCGGTTGGGTTATTCCAGGACAAAGTTGAACGGCACGTTGAACCACATGGCCTCGGCCACGCCGGCGCGCTTGCCGGGCACGTAGCGCCACTTGCGGGCGGTGGCCAGGGCGGCCTGGTCCAGGCGGTCATAGCCGCTGGACTGGTGGATGCTGGCCTCCTGCGCCACGCCGTCGGCACCGATCAGGGTGCGGATCACGACCTTGCCCTGCTCTCCCAGGCGGCGGCTCTGAGGCGGGTAGGGCGGCTTGGGGTTGTTCAGGTAGTCGGCGTCGCTGGAGGGCAGTTCCAGCTTGGGCGGCGCCGGTGGCGCGGCGCTGGGGGGCGTGCTGGCGGCCACCACCGCGCTGTGCCGTTCGGTGGCGCCGGCCTCCAGGCTGGGCGCCACCGGTGCGGGGGCCAGTGCCGAGGGTTGGGGGGCGGCGGTGCTCACGGCCATGGGGGCCGGCGTGGGGGCGGCCGTGGGTGTCGGTTGCCGGACCACGGGAGTGGGTTGGTGTTGCGGCTGGGGCGGCGTAGGGGTTTCAGCGGGTGTGCTCATGTCCACCAGTACCTGGGCCGGCACCAGCAGTTCCACGGTACGGCGCAGCAATCCGCTTTGCAGAGCCCACAGGGCGCCCACGTGCAGCAGCAGCACGGTGGCGACGATGCGCAGGTTGCGGCTGGTCATTTGCGCAGTACCCACCAGGTGCAGCCCACGGACAGGACCAGACTTAGGACCAAGGATGTGAAGGTTCCCATTGCATTACTCCTTGCGTGTATCAGGTGTCGGCCCACATGCGCAGCAGGTTGTGGTAGACGCCGGTCAGCGCAGTGGTTTCGGCTCCGTCGCCATGCTGGCGGCGCAGGGCCAGCAGGTTCATGTCCAGCTCATAGAGCAGGCGGCGCTGCTCGTCGCTGCGCACCATGCTCTCGATCCAGAAGAAGCAGGCCAGGCGGTAGCCGCGTGTGACGGGCTCGACCTGGTGCAGGCTGGTCCCGGGGTACAGCACCATGTGGCCGGCGGGCAGCTTCACGCTTTGCTCGCCATAGGTGTCGGCGATGCTGAGTTTGCCGCCGTCGTAGCTGTCGGGGTCGGCCAGGAAGAGGGTGCAGGACACGTCAGTACGCACGCGTTGGCCGGTGTCGGGCAGGTAGCGTACGGCGCCGTCGATGTGGTTGCCGTAGAAGTTGCTGTCGCCACCGTAGCGGTTCAGCCGCGGCGGAAAGATCCGCTTGGGCAGCGCCGCCGAGAAGAACAGTGGGCTGCGGTCCAGCGCGCCCAGCACCATGGCGCGGATGGCCCGGGCCTCTTGACAGTCGTGGTTCAACTGCTCGTTGTTCTTGACCTGGCGCGCCTGGTCGCCGGCGCCGGCGCGGCCGTCGGTCCAGGGCGCCTGGGCCAGCAGGGCTTGTGCGTGGCGAACCTCGTCAGGGGTCAGGATATCGGGCAGGTGCAACAACATGGCGGTGTGGCTCGGGGGGTTAGAACTTCAGGTTCAGCGTGAGCTGTGCGTTGCGACCGGCGCCAGGGATGTAGTGACCGGTGTAGAGCGCATCGGCATACACCACGTTGGTCACGTTGCTGATGTTGCCCTTGAGCGAGACGCGGTCGTTGACGGTGTACTCCGTCATCAGGTCCAGGGTGGCAAAGCCGGGCGCCATCCAGCCGGGGTTGCGGTTGGCCGATTGCTCGCTGCGGAAATTGACGCCAGCGCCCACGCGCCACTGGGCGTCCACCTGGTAGGTGGTCCAGATGGTGCCGCTGTGCACCGGGGTGAGGGCAGGGCGCTCGCCTTCGCGGTCACCAGCCAGCGCGGTGGGTGAGGCAACGTCAATCGTGGCATCGGGCATCCACATGTAGGAACCGAACACGTCCCACTTGGGTGTGAGGTGGCCGGAGATATCGACTTCAACGCCGGAACTGTGCCGTTTGCCGGACAACAGGAAGGCGGTAGCGGCCGAGTCAGGGTCGGTGTTGCGTTCGTTGAACTTGGTGGACCGGAACAGCGCCACTCGGGTGGTAAAGCGCTTGTCGGCCGAGTCCAGCTTGGCGCCGAATTCAATGTTGTTGCTCTGCTCGGGCGGCGTATTGGCACTCAGGGCGCTGTAGGAGTACGTGTCGGCCGAGGTGTTGAACGAAGTGCCCCACGAGAAGTGGTAGGAATGCAGGGCATTGGGCTGGTATAGCACGCCCACGCGCTCGCTCCAGTCGCCAATGGTCTGGGCGTAGGAGGAGCTGATGGCGCCGCTGGTCAGGTTGTCGAAGTTGCCGCGCATGCTGTCGTAACGCAGGCCGCCCAGCACCTTCCAATCGGGGGCCACGTGCACCATGTCCATGGCGTAGGCGCCCAGGTTTTGCGCGCCAAAGGCGCTGGTCCGGTTCACCGCGCGGGCCGCCTCATTGATGGCGGCGCCGTCATTGGGTGTGCCGGCCAGCGTACTGGGCTTGGTCACGGCGCTGGCGCCGTAGACGTTCTTGGATTCGCTGGCGTAGTCCAGGCCAGCCATCACCTCGTGCTGCACGCCCCAGGCCATCAGCTTCTTGCTGTAGTCGGTCTGGGCGTACAGGGCGCTCAGGTCCTGGATCTTGGGGTTGTTGCCGCGGGCCAGAATGGTGTTGGGGCCAAAAGTGTCCAGCGCCACGGTGTCCGTCGGGCACTGGGGGTTGCTCACCACGCCCGTGGCGCTGGTGGTGCGCTGGCAGTAGCGCACGGTGCCGGCGCGCTGGTCGCGGTCGTACAGACCCTTGCGCACCGCGGTCTTGAGTTCGCTGTCGTCATCGAAGCGGTGCAGGTGGCTCAGGGTGACGTACTTGGCGCTGCCGTTGTTGTAGTCGCTGGCCATGCCGTAATAGGCGCTGGGGTCAATCTTGGTGTTGACCGTGGTGGCGGAAACCGGTGCGTTGGCCGTGGGCTTGATCCACGGGATGCCGTAGTTGATGCCGTTGTTGTTCTGCAGGGCATACACCGCCAGACTGAATTCGTCGGTGACGCCGATGCCAAAGCGGTAGGTGCCGGCGATGCCCTTCTTGTCGATGCTGGAGCCTGCACCGTTGTTGTCGGCCTTGGTCACCATGGTATTGATGCGCAGGGCGGCGTCTTCGCCAGTGCGGATGTTGAAGTCACCGGTGATGCGGCGGTAGTTGTAGCTGCCGATGGTAGTGGCCACCTCGCTTTCGTCCAGGGAGCGTGGCACCTTGGAGATCTGGTTCACGGCGCCCCCGGTGGAGCCGCGACCGAACAACATGGAGGCCGAGCCGCGTAGCAGGTCGATACGGTCGTCGTTGAAGGTGTCGCGGTCGTAGAACGCTGGGTCGCGGATGCCGTCCACAAAGATGTCGCCGGTGGTGGCCAGCGAGAAGCCGCGCAGGCGGATGTCTTCCTCGCCGCCCTCGGCCGCCTGGAAAGTCACGCCGGCGGTGTTGTGCAGCACATCTTTCAATGTGTCGAGGTTGCGGTCATCCACCAGCTTTTCGGTGATGACGGTGATGGACTGGGGCACGTCGCGCAGGGCTTGGTTGCCCTTGCCGGTCGTCGTCGTTGTGGCGCGCAAGGAATCCTTGCCCTCAGGCGCTTCGGCGCGCTCCTTGATGACCACGGGTTTGAGCGTTTTTTCCTCGCTGGGCGCGGCGGTCTGGGCCATGGCGCTGAGCGAGCCCATCAGCAGCAGGGCGCCCAAGGGCAGGTGCTTGCTGGGGTTCGCTATTGAAGTGATAGCTGCTTGTGCAGTATTGGCGAGGGCTGAAGGCTGATTTCTCTTGGGATGGTGGTGCTGGTTCATGGTGCGGGCTCGGTCAGGGTGGTCGGCTGGCTGAATCCGCGGGTGGCTAACTCCCAGCGGTGTGGCTTGCAAAAATATTGTTCTTATTCTAAATGAGAATCGTTGTTGTTTGCAATAAACTCGTATTTTTTGGAGCTGTCAATGAAAAAATTCCGAGGCCCCGGTGGCGTGATCCCATGAATAGCCCCACCGACACCCCTATGCTCGATGTTGTCCAAGCGGCCGTGGCCCAATCGCCCCTGCCGGCATGGCCTGTGGTCCCTGGCGCGCCGCAGCGACTCTCCAGCGCCAGCCTGTTGCAGGGCGCGCCGGAGGTCGAGATCGAACACAACGGCGCCGTCTACCGGCTACGCCAGACCTCCCTGGGCAAGCTCATCCTGACCAAGTAGCCGGCCAGGACAAAGGCGCTGTTCTGTCCCACAATCCAGCTTTGCCGCACGGCGATGCATTTCAACCTCAAGGAGCGCACGATGGACAAGGCAGACAACCAAACCGCGATTGACGCACTCAACCGCATCATGGAACTGGAACTGGCCGGTGTGGTGAAGTACACCCACTACGCGCTGATGGTCTATGGCTACAACCGCATCCCCATCGTCTCCTGGCTCAAGGGCAATGCTGAAGAAGGCCTGACCCACGCGCACAAGGCCGGCGAACTGGTCACGCTGCTGGGCGGCCATCCCTCGCTCAAGATCGGCGCTTTGCTGGAAACCCAGAAGCACGATATTGGCGACATCCTGCGCGAAAGCCTGGAGCACGAGAAGAATGCCCTGGCTGCCTACTACGACCTGCTCAAGTTATCCGAGGGCAAGTCCGTACTGCTGGAGGAATACGCCCGCGAGATGATCGTGCAGGAGGAACTGCACCTCGACGAGGTCAACAAGATGCTGCGCCGCCCTGGCGAGACGGCGCCTTTCCAGCCCTGACCGTTATCAGTACACCAGCCGCTCCGGGTGGATTTCCTGGAGGATGGTGGTGGCGATTTCCTCGATCGACTTGGTGGTGGTGGACAGCCAGCGGATACCGGCGCGGCGCATCATGGCCTCGGCCTCGCTCACCTCCATGCGGCAATTCTCCAGCGCGGCGTATCGGGAGTTGGGACGGCGTTCGTTGCGGATCTCGGACAGGCGTTCGGGTTGGATGGTCAAGCCGAAAATCTTGGCTTTGTGCGGCGCCAGGGCAGGCGGGAGTTGGCGGCGTTCAAAGTCCTCGGGGATCAGCGGGTAGTTGGACGCCTTCAGGCCGTATTGCATGGCCAGGTAGAGCGAGGTTGGCGTCTTGCCGCTGCGGCTCACGCCGACCAGGATCACATCGGAGTTCTCCAGGTCGCGGTTCATCTGGCCGTCGTCGTGGGCCAGCGAGAAGTTGATGGCCTCGATGCGGCTCTGGTATTCCTTGCTCTTGCTGGCGTCGCTGAAGCGGCCGATGCGGTGGTTGGACTTGAGTTGGAACTCCTGCTCCAGCGGGTGCACGAAGGTGCCAAACATGTCCAGCAGCATGCCTTGGCAGTTTTCCTGGATGACCTGCAGTACCTCCATGTTGACCAGGGTGGTGAACACAATGGGGCGGTAGCCGTCCACTATCGCCGCATGGTTGATCTGGCGCACCGCTTGGTGGGCCTTGTCCACGGTGTCGCAAAACGGCAGGCGCACGTGGCGGGCCTTGGTCTCGAACTGGGCCAGGATGGCGTTGCCAAAGGTCTCGGCGGTGATGCCGGTGCCGTCGGACACAAAAAAAACGGTGCGGTGGGTCATGGTGGTCGGTTGCCCGGTTGTCAGTCAATTGCAAGCGCAGGTCGGTAGCAGCCTGTGCCGATTTGGAGTGCGGCCCCTACAATGGCGGCAGTTTCCCCATTTTCTCGCATTCCCGATTCCCCAGAACAGCAACAACAGCGGGTGAGGCGGGCGTGTTCGCTGCCCTGGCACGTGCGTGTGCTCTGCCGGGTGGCGGTCCAAAGGTTTTTAACTTCCGGAGCTTTGCCATGTCAACACGTTTCAACCCGACCGATTTGGTCGTACCTTTCGAGCATCTGCGCATGACCGACGTCGAGTCGGTCGGCGGCAAGAACGCCAGTCTGGGGGAGATGATCTCCAATCTTCCCACCGGGGTGAAGGTGCCCACCGGCTTTGCCACCACGGCCCATGCTTTCCGCGAATTCCTCGCATTCGGCGGCCTTACCGAGAAGATCAGCGCCAAGCTCAAGGCCCTGGACGTGGAGGACGTGCGCGCCCTGGCCCAGGTCGGCGCCGAAATCCGCGCCATGGTCGAGGCCCAGCCGTTTCCGCCCGCGCTGGAAAAGGGCATTCGTGAGTCGTTTGCCACGCTGAGCGCCGGCAATGCGGACGCCACCTTTGCCGTGCGCTCCTCCGCCACCGCCGAGGATCTGCCAGACGCCTCTTTCGCCGGCCAGCAGGAGACCTTCCTGAACGTGCATGGCATCGACGACATCCTGCACAAGATCCGCGAGGTGTTTGCCTCGCTGTACAACGACCGCGCCATCAGCTACCGCGTGCACAAGGGCTTTGCCCATGACGTGGTGGCGCTGTCCGCCGGCATCCAGCGCATGGTGCGTTCCGACCTGGGCGCCGCTGGCGTGATGTTCACCATCGACACCGAATCCGGCTTTGACCAGGTGGTGTTCATCACCTCCAGTTACGGCCTGGGCGAAACCGTGGTGCAGGGCGCCGTCAACCCGGATGAGTTCTACGTGCACAAGCCCATGCTGAAGGCCGGCAAGCGTGCCGTGATCCGCCGCAACCTGGGCTCCAAGCTGATCCAGATGCAGTTCACCACACCCGAGGAAAAGGCCGCCAGCAAGAAGTTGGTCAAGACCACGGACGTGCCGCCCGAGATGCGCAACCGCTACTCCCTGACCGACGCCGATGTGGAGCAACTGGCACAGTACGCCCTGGTGATCGAGCAGCACTACGGCCGCCCGATGGACATCGAGTGGGGCAAGGACGGCGTGGACGGCCAGCTCTACATCCTGCAGGCCCGCCCTGAGACGGTGAAGAGCCAGGCCGGCAACCAGGCCGAGTACCGCTACAAGCTCAAGGAATCCGGCACGGTGCTGGTGGAAGGCCGCGCCATTGGCCAGAAGATCGGCACTGGCCCGGTGCGCATCGTCCACAATATCAGCGAGATGGACAAGGTGCAGGCCGGCGACATCCTGGTCACCGACATGACCGACCCCAACTGGGAACCGGTGATGAAGCGCGCCGCCGCCATCGTCACCAACCGTGGAGGGCGCACCTGCCACGCCGCCATCATTGCGCGCGAGCTGGGCATTCCAGCCGTGGTCGGCTGCGGTCACGCCACCGAGGCGCTGAAGGACGGCATGTTGGTCACCGTGAGTTGCTCGCAGGGCGACACCGGGTTCATCTACGACGGCCTGCTGGAAACCGAAGTGACTGAGGTGCAGCGCGGCACCATGCCCGAGAGCCCGGTCAAGATCATGATGAATGTGGGCAACCCGCAACTGGCCTTTGACTTTGCCCAGTTGCCCAACGAGGGAGTGGGCCTGGCCCGCCTGGAGTTCATCATCAACAACAACATCGGCGTTCACCCCAAGGCCATTTTGGACTACCCGAATGTGGACACCGACCTGAAGAAGGCGGTGGAGTCCGTGGCCCGCGGCCACGCCTCGCCGCGTGCCTTCTACGTGGACAAGGTGGCCGAGGGCGTGGCAACGATTGCCGCCGCGTTCTGGCCCAAGCCGGTCATCGTGCGCCTGTCGGACTTCAAGAGCAATGAATACCGCAAGCTGATCGGTGGTAGCCGCTACGAGCCGGAAGAAGAAAACCCCATGCTGGGCTTCCGCGGTGCCGCGCGCTACGTGTCGGCCGAGTTTGGCGAGGCCTTTGCCATGGAGTGCGAGGCACTGAAGCGCGTACGCAACGACATGGGCCTGACCAATGTGCAAGTCATGGTGCCCTTCGTGCGCACTCTGGGCCAGGCCCAGCGCGTCACCGAGCTGCTGGCCCGCCATGGCCTCAAGCGTGGCGAGAACGACCTCAAACTGGTGATGATGTGCGAGATCCCGAGCAACGCCATCCTGGCCGAGCGCTTCCTGGAGTTCTTTGACGGCTTCTCCATCGGCTCCAACGATTTGACACAGCTCAGCCTGGGTCTGGACCGCGACTCCGGTCTGGAGTTGTTGGCGGCCGACTTCGACGAGCGCGACCCAGCGGTCAAGGCCTTGATCAGCATGGCCATCTCCGCTTGCCGCAAGCAGGGGAAGTACATCGGCATCTGCGGCCAAGGCCCCAGCGACCACCCGGACTTTGCCCAGTGGCTGGTGGGTGAGGGTATTTCCTCGATATCCCTGAACCCCGACTCCGTCATCGCGACCTGGCAGACCATCGCGGCCTAATGACGCAGGGGACGACCACACGCCGTTGGCGCCTGCATGCAGGTTTGCTGACGCTGTGGTTCGCGGCCTCGTTCGGCGCGGTGTTTTACGCCCGCGACCTGCAGATGGTGGTCGTCAACTGGCCGGTGGGTTTCTGGTTCGCCGCCCAGGGCTCGGTGCTGGTGTTCATCGCTGTGGTGGCCCTGTTCGCGTGGGTTGTCAATCGCCGCGAGGGGCCGGAGCCGGGTTTTGATCCGGTAGCGTATGGTCGCTACAAGCGCACGCTGCACCGGCGCTTCGGTTGGTATGTGCTTTGCCTGGTCTTGTCCCTGCTGGCGCTGGCGGTGGCCGAGCGGATGGGCCTGTCCAAAGTCTGGGTGGCCGGCATTTTCCTCTCGGCAACGTTGGTGCTGTATGCGGTGATCGGCGTCTATGGGCGCACGGCCGACGCCTCCGAGTACTACGTGGCCGGGCGGCGTATTCCAGCGGTGTACAACGGCATGGCCACGGCGGCGGACTGGATGAGTGCCGCTTCTTTCATCAGCATGGCTGGCGGCTTGTACTTGCAAGGGTTTTCCGGCGAGGGCGCCCATGCCGGTGGGCTGGCCTATGTGATGGGCTGGACCGGCGGCTTCTGCCTGGTGGCGCTGCTGGTGGCTCCGTATCTGCGACGGTTGCGCCTGTACACCGTGCCGGACTACTTCGCCGTGCGCTTTGGCGGGCGCTGGCCGCGCATGGTCGCCGCGCTGGCGGCGGTGCTGTGCTCCTTCACCTATGTGGTGGCGCAGATCTATGGGGTGGGGCTGATTACCTCGCGCTTGACCGGGGTCCATTTTGAGATCGGCATCCTGCTTGGCCTGGGTGGGGTGCTGGTGTGCTCTTTTCTGGGGGGCATGCGGGCCGTGACCTGGACGCAGGTGACGCAGTATGTGGTCATGATCCTGGCGTTTTTGATACCCGTGTCATGGCTGGCCTACAAGCAAGTCGCAAATCCGGTGGCGCCGCTGGTCTATGGCCAGCAGTTGCAAAAAATTGCCGCCATGGAGCAGCGGTTCATGGACTCCCCGGCCGAGCAGCAGGTGATTGCCGAGTATGCCCGCAGGGCGGAAATCTTCGAGAAAAAGTTGCAGGACGTGGACGCGGCGTTGCAGGCCGATCGTCAGGAATTGCGTCGCCAGCTACGCGCCCTGGGCGACATGAAGGTGGACGACGAGCGTGCCATTGCCCTGCGCCGTGAGTTGGCAGCCTTGCCGCGCGATGCCAAGGCGGCGCGCGGGCAGTGGACCCGGGCTGCTGCTGACAACTGGGTGCGAGCGAAGCCACTGGGTGGCATGCCGCAGCATTCCACGCCGTTCAGTGGCGACCCCGGCGGCTCGCCGGAGGAGCAGGCCACCTTCGATACCTCCCGGCGCAACTTCCTGGCACTGATGTTTTGCCTTATGGTGGGCACGGCAGGGTTGCCACATTTGCTGACCCGCTACTACACCACGCCCACCGTGGCCGAGGCCCGCACCTCGGTGGCGTGGTCGTTGTTCTTCATCGCCCTGCTGTACCTGTCGGCTCCGGCCCTGGCGGTGCTGGTCAAGTATGAGGTCATGGCCCATTTGGTGGGGCATCCCTTTGACCAGTTGCCCTCGTGGGTGGCGCAGTGGGCGCGTGATCCCAGTTTGCTGACCGTATCGGACGTGAATGGCGATGGCATTCTCCAGTTCGCCGAGTTGCGCATGGGGCCGGACCTGATCATGCTGGCCTCGCCCGAGATCGGCGGGCTGCCCTATGTCGTATCGGTACTGGTGGCGGCCGGCGGATTGGCGGCAGCGCTGAGCACGGCCGACGGCCTCTTGCTGACCATCGGCAACGCCATGGCCCACGACGTGTACTTTGAAGGCGATGCCGACAAGGCCCAGGCCATGCGCCGCGTCATGTGGTCCAAGTTTGCCCTGTTGGTGGTGGCGTTGATTGCCGCTTATGTGGCGGCGCAGCGGCCGGCCGGCATTTTGTACCTGGTGTCGGCCTCGTTCTCCCTGGCAGGGGCGGCCTTTGTTCCGGTGATGGTGCTGGGCATCTTCTGGAAGGGCACCACGCGCGTCGGTGCCGTGGGCGGCATGTTGGCCGGGCTGGGTGTCACCATCTATTACATGGCCATCAACCTACCGTCGCTGCGCACCGCCCTGGGCCTGACCGGTGACGGCCTGTGGTGGGGCATCCAGCCGGTGTCGGCTGGCGTGTTCGGCGTGGCGGCCGGGTTTGGCGTGGCCCTGCTGCTAAGCCTTCTGACGCGCGACTCCGCTCGCAGCGTCTGAGGCCAGTTTTGCCCGAGGAGGGTCAACGGGTTATAATAGTAGGCTTTCCACCTTGCTGTACCTCCATTCGACGCGGGGGGCAGCTGTTCTTCCCCGAAGACTTCCAAAATCGGGACATCCAAAAGGAGTATCAATGCGTCACTATGAAATCATCCTCATGATCCACCCGGATCAGAGCGAACAGGTTCCGGCCATGCTGGAGCGCTACAAGGGCATGATCACTGCCGGCGGCGGCAAAATCCACCGCGTGGAAGACTGGGGTCGTCGCCAGTTGGTCTACATGATCAACAAGCTTGCAAAAGCCCACTACCTGTGTGTCAACATCGAAGCCGACCAGGCCGTGATGTCCGAACTGGAGCACGCCTTCAAGTTCAACGATGCCGTTCTTCGCCACCTGACCGTGTCGAAGAAGAAGGCTGAGACCGGTCCTTCTTCCATGATGAAGACCGTGGAGCGCGAAGAGTCGCGCAAGTCTCAACAGGCTGAATACCAAGGCTAAACGCCTTTCTTGTCAACGGAGTGCCTGCCAACACCCTGGTCCTGAGTGCCTGTATCGCCGAGCTGGAAGCCCTGCGTTACACGCCCGCTGGAGTCCCCGCCCTGAATCTACGGCTCGAACACGAGTCGCAAACCCAGGAAGCCGGACAAGCCAGGCAGATCAAGTTGGCAGTGAAAGCGGTGGCTTTCGGCACACTGGCTGAACGGCTTGCCAAGCAGGCGATCGGCAGTGTCTGGAGGTTCCAGGGCTTTCTGGGCAATACCCGTCAAGGCAAGAACGTCGTTTTCCATATTCAAGAATTTTTGCAAGATTAATTTTTTAGGAGGCCCTCATGGCCACGTTCAAAAAATTCAACAAAGACAAGCGCCCCAAGCGTCCCGCCCAAAACCTGCTGTTCAAGCGCAAGCGTTTCTGCCGCTTCACGGTGACCGGCGTCGAAGAAATCGACTACAAGGACATCGACACCCTGCGTGACTTCATCGCCGAAAACGGCAAGATCATTCCCGCACGCCTGACCGGCACTCGCGCGATTTTTCAGCGCCAACTGAACACCGCTATCAAGCGCGCGCGTTTCCTCGCGTTGCTGCCTTACAGCGACCAGCACAAGATCTAAGGAGTACGACCCATGCAAATCATTCTGCTCGACAAGGTCGTGAACCTGGGTAACCTGGGCGATATCGTCAAGGTCAAGGACGGTTACGCACGCAACTTCCTGATTCCCTCCGGCCGCGCCCGTCGCGCCACGGAGGAAGCCAAGGCTGCCTTCGAAGCCAAGCGCGCTGAACTGGAAAAAGCTGCCGCCGCCAAGCTGGCCGAGTGCCAAGCCCTGGGCGAAAAGCTGGCTGGCACCACCATCAAGCTGACCCAAAAGGCTGGCGTGGATGGCCGTCTGTTCGGTTCCGTCACCAACTCCGATATCGCCGAAGAACTGGTCAAGAACGGCTACAAGGTCACCAAGGCCCAAATCCGCATGCCCAATGGCCCCATCAAGGTCGTGAGCGACAGCACCGTGGCCGTGGCTCTGCACACCGATGTGGTGGTGGATATCACCGTGTCCGTGTACGGCGAAACCGCCTAAGTCACCCAAACTGATCGGTCCATACAGGGCCGTTCAAGAACAAAAGCCGCTGGGGCTGGTCCCCTGCGGCTTTTGCGCTTCTGGGGTCAAGCTATCCCGCTCTTTTCACAGTTTGTCCACAAGTTGATCCCAGCCTTGTGCCTCGACGCCGCCTGTGCTGCGACGTAGGATGCAGGGTTACAAGGAAATCGTCCATGTCCGCCGTCCTGTCTGCCAGTGATCCCTTTGAGGGCGATCGTCAAATTGCCCAGTTGCGGGTGCCTCCTCACTCCATCGAGGGGGAGTCCAGCGTACTCGGTGGTCTGCTGCTGGACAACGCCGCCTGGGACCGGGTGGGTGACATCCTGGCCGATGGCGACTTCTACCGCCACGAGCACCGCCTGATCTACGCCTCCATCGGCACCCTGGTCAATGCCGGCAAACCGGCCGACGTGATCACGGTGTTCGAGCATCTGCAGAACCAGGGCAGGGCGGACGAGGTGGGCGGCCTGGCCTACCTGAACTCGCTGGCCCAGTACGTGCCGAGCGCCAGCAACATCCGCCGCTATGCGGAGATCGTGCGTGACCGCTCCCTGCTGCGCAAGCTGGTCACTGCCAGCGACGAGATTGCCACCAACGCCTTCAACCCCAAGGGCCGCCCGGTTTCGGACATCGTGGACGAATCCGAGCAAAAGATCTTCAACATCGGCGAGCAGGGCAAGCGCAACAAGCAGGGCTTCCAGGCCATGGACTCCCTGGTGGTGGACCTGCTGGACCGTGTGCAGGAGATGGCGGACAACCCCAACGACGTGACCGGGGTGCCCACCGGTTTCTACACGTTGGACCGCATGACCGCCGGCCTGCAGGCGGGCGATTTGATCGTGCTCGCCGCGCGCCCGTCCATGGGCAAGACCGCGTTGGCCATCAACATCGCCGAGCATGTGGCCCTGAACGAAGGCCTGCCGGTGGCGGTTTTCTCCATGGAAATGGGGGCCGCCCAGTTGGCGGTGCGTATCGTAGGCTCCATCGGCCGCATTGACCAGGGCCACCTGCGCACCGGCAAGCTCACCGACGAGGAATGGCCGCGCCTGTCCGAGGCCATCGAGAAGCTGCGCACCGTATCCCTGCACATCGACGAGAGTGCGGGTCTCACCTCTAGCGAACTGCGCGCCAACGCCCGCCGTCTGGCACGCCAATGCGGTCAACTGGGTTTGATCGTGGTCGACTACCTGCAGTTGATGAGCGGCACCAGCAATGACAGCGAAAACCGCGCCACCGAGTTGGGCGAAATCTCCCGGGGGTTGAAGATGCTGGCACGTGAGTTGAAATGCCCGGTGATTGCCCTGTCCCAGCTCAACCGTTCCGTGGAGCAGCGCCCCGACAAGCGTCCCATGATGAGTGACCTGCGCGAATCCGGCGCCATCGAGCAGGATGCGGACATCATCATGTTCATCTACCGCGACGAGTACTACACCAAGGAGCAGTGCAAGGAGCCCGGCGTGGCCGAGGTCATCATCGCCAAGCAGCGTAACGGCCCCACCGGGACCGCCAAGCTCGCCTTCATGCGCCAGCACACCAAGTTCGAAAACCTGGCGTACAGCGACGGTGGAGACTATTGATCAGTTGGGGTCAGAGCACATCGCTTGCGCGAGCGGTCTGACCCGCAATGTCACAGGACGTCACTCGCAAAATCCGCCAGGCGTGAACGTTCACCGCGTGCCAGCGTGATGTGACCGCCGTGCGGCCAGCCCTTGAAGCGGTCCACGGCAAAGGTCAGGCCGGACGAACCTTCGGTCAGGTAAGGCGTGTCGATCTGGGCCAGATTGCCCATGCAGATGATCTTGGTGCCGGGGCCGGCTCGGGTGATCAGTGTCTTCATCTGCTTGGGCGTCAGGTTCTGCGCCTCGTCGATGATGACGTACTTGTTCATGAAGGTGCGACCCCGCATGAAGTTCATGCTCTTGATCTTGATGCGGCTGCGGATCAGTTCGTTGGTGGCGGCTCGGCCCCATTCGCCAGCGCTGGTGTCGGTCTTGCCCAGCACCTCCAGGTTGTCGTCCAGCGCGCCCATCCAGGGGCCCATTTTTTCTTCTTCAGTGCCGGGCAGGAAGCCGATGTCCTCGCCCACGCTCACGGTGGCGCGGGTGACGATGATCTCGGTGTAGCGGCGGTCATCCAGTACCTGGGTCAGACCGGCGGCCAGGGCCATCAGGGTCTTGCCGGTGCCGGCCGTGCCGGTCAGCGTGACGAAGTCCACTTCCGGGTCCATCAGCAGGTTCATGGCGAAGTTCTGCTCCCGGTTGCGGGTGGTCACGCCCCACACGGCGTTCTTCAGGTGGGTGAAGTCGCGCAGGGTCTTGAGCACGGCCGTGTTGCCGCGGATTTCGGTCACGCGGGCGTACAGGCTGGGCTCACCGGGAGATTCGAAGTAGACGAACTGGTTGATCTGTAGACTGGGCACCACGGGGCCGTTGACCTTGTAGAAGGTGTGCTGGCCTTGTTGCCAGCTCTCCACGGTCTGGCCATGGGTGGTCCAGAAGTCGGTGGGTAGGGCCAGCGAACCGGAGTACAGCAGGTCGCCGTCTTCCAGGGTCTTGTCGTTCTGGTAGTCGTCGGTGGCCAGGCCCAGCGCGCGTGCCTTGACACGCATGTTGATGTCCTTGGACACCAGCACCACTTCGCGCGGTGCCATGGCTCGGCGCAGCGCATCGACAACCCCCAGGATCTGGTTGTCGGCCTTGCCCTGGGGCAGACTGGTGGGCAGGGAGAAGTCCAACGGTTGGGTCTGGAACATCAGCTTGCCGCGGGCGTCGCGGTTGCCCGTGCTCGACAGATCAAATCCGGCGGTGATGTCGGCGCCGGGCGCGGCGGCCAGGGCGTCCAGGGTGCGGCTGGTCTGGCGGGCGTTGCGGGCGACCTCGGTCATGCCCTTCTTGTGGCCGTCCAGCTCTTCCAGCACGATCATGGGCAGGTAGATGTCGTGCTCCTCGAAGCGGAACAGTGACATGGGGTCGTGCAGCAGCACATTGGTGTCCAGCACGAACAGTTTGGCCGGGCCGGTCTGGGTGGCCTTGGTGCGGGCGCGGCTGGTGCGGGCAGCTTTGGCGGGTGCTGCGGGCGCGGGTGTGACCACTTCGGGGATGGTGACCAGCTCCGGCGTCAACAGACGCGCTTTGGCCGGGGCTGACGCCGCTTTGCTGCGCTTGGCGTTCTCGTTGGCGACGACGGTGGCGGGCGCGGTTTCCGGCACAGGTGTGGCACGGGCAGGTCGGCCGGAGCTGCGGGGGGGGGGGATGAAGGCCTTGGCGGGGAGACGGTCAGCGGGCTTGGTCGGTGCGGGGGGCAGTGGCATGGAGCGGGCTCACGGGTAGGGAAAGGGAAGGGCTGTGCATCGCAAAAGCAAAAAAGCCGCCCTGAGCCAAGGCGGCTTTTTCATTTGACGCAGTTGCGATGTTCAACAGCATTGGGCCATTATGCATGAGCCCTGGGGCGGCGCACACGGACTTGTGTGCCAAAACAACGTCGCCAAGTCAGGATGTCTTCAGGCTGCTTTCTTCAGGGCTTTGACCGCCTTGAGCACGTCGTCCACGTGGCCGGGAACCTTCAGGCCGCGCCATTCTTCCTTGAGCACGCCGTCGGCGCCAATCAGGAAGGTGCTGCGCTCGATGCCCTTGACCTTCTTGCCGTACATGATCTTGTTCTTGACCACGCCGAACATGTGGCACATCTTTTCCTCGGTGTCGGCGATCAGCTCGAAGGGCAACTCCAGCTTGGCTTTGAACTCGTCGTGGGACTTCATGTTGTCGCGGGACACGCCGAACACGGTGGCGCCGGCCTTGACGAAATCCTTGTACTTGTCGCGGAACTGCATGGCCTCGGTGGTACAGCCGGGCGTGTTGTCCTTGGGGTAGAAGTACAACACCACAGTCTTACCGATGTGGGAGGTATTGCTGACCTTGACGCCGCCCGTAGCGCTGGCTTCAAATTCAGGGAGGGGTTTGTTGACAACGATCGCCATATGGTACTTTTAGTCTCGCGTTCTGGATGTGTCAGTCAAAGTTGGGAAATCAAACGTGACAGCGTTTTGGGTAAGCCCGACTGCAACCCCCAATTTTACTCTGAAAAGGCCCCAAAAAGGCCCCGTAGGCAACCGGTTACAACAAAAGGGCCGCTACGACCTTGCGGCCCTCGCCAGCCAGGAAGTTGTAGGTGCGACATGCCGCCTGGGTGTCCATGGTTTCCACGCCGATACCACGGGCATACAGCGATTGCAGCAGGTTGGGCGCGGCAAAACGAATGCGCGCACCACTGCCGAAGATGACCAATTCGGTGTCCATGGCGGCCAGGCGCTCAAAATGGCTGGCCTGTAGGTCTTCAAACTGCGCGCATTCCCAGGCATAGGGGGCGGCCAGGGTGCTGATGACCAGGCTGGTGGTGTGTTTTTCGCCGTTCACGGCCACCCAGCCGGGGCCGTAACCGGTCACGGACGAAGACTGTGTGGGGTCTGGGAGAAACTTCATGGCGGTGCCTGGGCGAAAATTGAATGCTGCACCGCACTAGTCAGGCACGGAACTGTGGTCAAATTATAGGTTTCGCCCTGTGATCCTGACTTCCGGAGGGACTTTTGAAGACGATTCAGAAATCGGCCAAGCTGGCCAATGTGCTCTATGACGTGCGCGGTCCCATCGTGGAGGCGGCCAAGCAGATGGAGGACGAGGGGCAGAAGATCATCAAGCTCAACATCGGCAACATGGCGCCGTTCGGCTTCGATCCGCCCGAGGAGATCATGCAGGACATGATCCGCAATCTGCCGGACTCGGCGGGTTACTCGGACAGCAAGGGCATCTTCGCGGCGCGCAAGGCGGTGATGCACTACACCCAGCAACTGGGCATTGCCGGTGTCACGCTGGAAGACATCTACCTGGGCAACGGTGCCAGCGAACTCATCGTGATGGCCACCAACGCGCTGCTCAACGATGGCGACGAGCTGCTGCTGCCATCCCCCGACTACCCGCTGTGGACGGCCGCCACCACGCTGTCTGGCGGCAAGCCGGTGCACTACGTCTGCGACGAGGCCAACAACTGGATGCCCGACCTGGACGACATGCGCGCCAAGATCACGCCACGCACCCGCGGCATCGTCGTCATCAACCCCAACAACCCCACCGGCGTGGTTTACAGCGTGGAACTGCTACGCGGCATCGTCGCCCTGGCGCGCGAGCACAACCTGGTGCTGCTGGTGGACGAGGTCTACGACAAGGTGCTGTACGACGGCATCCACCACACGGCCATGGGCTCGCTGTCCACCGACGTGCTCACGCTGACCTTCAACTCCTTGTCCAAGGCCTACCGCTCCTGTGGCTACCGCGCCGGCTGGATGGTGGTGTCGGGCAACAAGGCGGTCGCCAAGGACTACATCGAAGGCCTGAACATGCTGGCCAACCTCAAGCTCGGCTCCAACGTGCCGGGCCAGTGGGCCGTCCAAACTGCCCTGGGCGGCTACCAGAGCATCAACGACCTCATCAAGGAAGGTGGACGCCTGCGCCGCCAGCGCGACCTGGCCTACGAGCTCATCACCGCCATCCCTGGCGTGACCTGCGTGAAGCCGCAGGCCGCGCTGTACATGTTCCCGCGTCTGGACCCGGTGATGTACCCCATCGCCGACGACCGCCAGTTCTTTATGGAAGTGCTGCGCGCCACCCGCGTGATGCTGGTGCAGGGCACCGGCTTCAACTACCCGGACAACCAGCACTTCCGCATCGTGTTCCTGCCGCATGAGGACGACCTGCGCGAGGCGATCGAGCGCCTGGCCCGTTTTCTTGCGCAGTACCGCCAGCGGTACAGTGCCTAGTTGCTATCAAATCAATAGCTATTCGCGCATATTCTGCGAGGGCTAGCGGCATTTTTATTTAGAACCATTGTTATGAAACCCATCCAAGTAGGCCTGCTGGGCATCGGCGTTGTTGGCGCCGGCACCTTCAACGTTCTCAAGCGCAACCAGGAAGAAATCCAGCGCCGTGCCGGCCGCGGCATCGAGATCACCATGGTGGCCGACCTGGATGTGGAGCGCGCCAAGGCCATCGCCGGCGAGGGCGTGCAGGTGGTCAGCGACGCGCGTGCCGTGATCGCCAACCCAGACATCGACATCGTCATCGAGCTGATCGGCGGCTACGGCATTGCCAAGGCCCTGGTGCTGGAGGCCATTGCCGCCGGCAAGCACGTGGTCACCGCCAACAAGGCGCTGTTGGCTGTGCACGGGACCGAGATATTTGCCGCTGCTTCCGCCAAGGGCGTGATGGTGGCGTTCGAGGCCGCCGTGGCCGGTGGCATTCCCATCATCAAGGCACTGCGCGAGGGCCTGACCGCCAACCGCATCCAGTGGATTGCCGGCATCATCAACGGCACGACCAACTTCATCCTGTCCGAGATGCGCGACAAGGGCCTGGACTTTGCCGTCGTGCTCAAGGAGGCGCAACGCCTAGGCTACGCCGAGGCCGATCCCACCTTCGACATCGAGGGCGTGGACGCCGCGCACAAGGCCACCATCATGTCGGCCATCGGCTTCGGCATTCCGGTGCAGTTCGACAAGGCCTATGTGGAAGGCATCACCAAGCTGGCCGCTGGCGACATCAAATACGCCGAGCAACTGGGCTACCGCATCAAGCTGCTGGGCATCACTAAGCGCCGCCCCGAGGGCATTGAGCTGCGCGTGCACCCCTGCCTGATCCCAGCCAAGCGCCTGATTGCCAACGTCGAAGGCGCGATGAACGCCGTCATGGTGCAGGGCGACGCCGTGGGCACCACGCTGTACTACGGCAAGGGCGCCGGTGCCGAGCCCACTGCCAGTGCCGTGATTGCCGATCTGGTGGACATCACCCGCCTGCACACCGTGGACGCCGCCAACCGCGTGCCGCACCTGGCCTTCCAGCCGCACACCTTCGACAAGGCCATGGACACGCTGCCCGTGCTGCCCATGGGCGAGATCGTCACCAGCTACTACCTGCGCCTGCGCGTGGCCGACGAGGCCGGCGTGCTGGCCAAGGTCACCGGCATCCTGGCCTCGATGGACATCAGCATCGACGCCATGCTCCAGCGCGAGGCCGACGAGGTCGGTGGCGACGCCGGTGCCGCCGCCGTGCCGCAGACCGACCTGATCATCTTGACGCACGACTGCGCCGAGTCCAAGATGGACCACGCGCTGGCCCTGATGCAGGCCCTGCCCACCGTGCTGGCCCCCATCGTGCGCATCCGTAAAGAGGAACTGGCCTGATGTTGTACTTGTCCACCCGCGGCCACGCCGACCGCAAGCGCTTCTGCGAAATCCTGCTCGAAGGCCTGGCGCCGGACGGCGGCCTGTACCTGCCCGAACGCTACCCGCAGGTGGACGACGCCACACTGACCCGCTGGCGCAGCGTCTACCACCAACAGGGCTACGCCGCGCTGGCGTTCGAGGTGCTGTCGCTCTACATCGACGACATCCCGGCCGCCGACCTGCGCGCCCTGTGCGAGAAGACCTACACCGCCGAGGTGTTCGGCACCGGTGAGATCGTGCCGCTGCGCCACCTGGAAGACGGCCTGTGGCTGGAAGCCCTGTCGAATGGCCCCACGCTGGCCTTCAAGGACATGGCCATGCAGCTGCTGGGCAACCTGTTCGAGTACGAACTGGGTCGCCGCGGCGAAGAGCTCAACATCCTGGGCGCCACCAGCGGCGACACCGGCAGCGCCGCCGAATACGCCATGCGCGGCAAGAAGGGTGTGCGCGTCTTCATGACTAGCCCCCATGGCCGCATGAGCGCCTTCCAGCAGGCGCAGATGTTCAGCCTGATGGACGCCAACATCCACAACATCGCCGTCAAGGGCGTATTCGACGACTGCCAGGACATGGTCAAGGCCGTCAGCAACGACCTGGAGTTCAAGCGCCGCTACCGCATCGGTACCGTCAATTCCATCAACTGGGCCCGCCTGCTGGCCCAGGTGGTGTATTACTTTGCCGGCTACATCCAGGCGACGGAACAGAATTCGCAAAAGGTCAGCTTCACCGTGCCCAGCGGCAACTTTGGCAACGTCTGCGCCGGTCATGTGGCGCGCATGATGGGCCTGCCGATCGACAAGCTGGTCGTTGCCACCAACGAGAACGATGTGCTGGACGAGTTCTTCCGCACCGGCATCTACCGTGTGCGCGGTAGTGCCGACACGCATGAGACCTCCAGCCCGTCCATGGACATTTCCAAGGCGTCGAACTTTGAGCGCTTTGTGTTCGATCTGCTGGGGCGCGACGCTGCCCGCACGGCCGACCTGTTCGGCCCGCAGCTGGCCCAGAACGGCCGCTTCGACCTGAGCGCCGATCCTGCCTTCGCCCAGGCCGCCGCCCGCTATGGCTTCATCAGCGGCAAGAGCACCCACGCCGACCGCCTGGCCACGATCCGCGACACGTGGCGGCGCCACGGCGTGATGATTGACACCCACACCGCCGACGGCGTCAAGGTGGCCTTGCAGCACCTGCAGGCCGGCACGCCCATGTTGGTGCTGGAAACCGCCTTGCCCATCAAGTTTGCTGAGACCATTGTCGAAGCCCTCGGTCGTGAGCCCGATCGCCCGGCCAAGTTTGCCGGCATCGAAGCGCTGCCGAAGCGCGTGCAGGTGATGGATGCCGACGTGGCCGCCATCAAGGCGCTGATCGCCGGCGCTTGCGCTGTCTGATTTCTGCCATGGACGCTCCCACGCCCGCCAGCGGTGACGCACCGGCTGCGCCCAACCCCCTGGCACCCCGGCGCGCGGCGCTAATGCCCCTGGCCCAGGCGCTGGAATCGCTGCTGACCGCAGCAGAAGAGGGGCTGCCCGACGAGGAAGTGGCCACCCTGGACGCCGACGGCCGTGTGCTCGCGCAAGACATCATCAGCGCGCTGCAAGTCCCGCCCCAGGACAACAGTTCCATGGACGGCTACGCCGTGCGTTGCCAGGATGTGCCGGACGCAGAGTCTGTGCTGCCCGTGGTGCAGCGCATCGCGGCGGGCGAGGTCGGCAAACCCCTGCAGCCGCTCACCGCGGCGCGCATCTTCACCGGAGCGCCCGTCCCACCCGGAGCCGACGCCGTGGTCATGCAGGAAGACTGCAGCGTGGTCAACGCCTGCGAGGGCGGCGTGCGTATCAATGTGCGTCCCAAGCCGGGGCAGAACATTCGCCGCAGCGGCGAAGACGTGGCCAAGGGTGCTCGCGTGCTACAAAAAGGCGAGCGCCTTACGCCCGCCGCACAAGGGTTGGTGTCCAGTTTGGGTCTGAATGCCGTGCGCGTGAGCCGGCGCCCGCGGGTGGCGTTGTTCTCTACGGGTGATGAACTGGTCATGCCCGGCACAGTCGCGCCGCAGGACATGCCACCGGGTGCCATCTACAACTCCAACCGCTTCTTCCTGGCCGCGCTGCTGCGCCGCCTGGGTTGTGTCGTGAGCGATCTGGGCATCGTTCCGGACGACCGCGAAGCCACCGTGGCTGCCCTGCGCGATGCGGCCCAAGGTCACGACCTGATCCTGACCAGCGGCGGGGTGTCAGTGGGTGAGGAAGACCATATCAAGCCTGCCGTGCAGCAACTGGGCAGCTTGGACCTATGGAGCATCGCCATCAAGCCCGGCAAGCCCTTTGCCTACGGTTGTATCCACAAGACCGTTCAGGCTGAGCCTGTCGAAGCTCCGGTGAGCCCTTCGACAGGCTCAGGGCGAATGGACTTCTGCCATTTCATGGGACTGCCGGGCAACCCGGTGTCGAGCTTCGTCACCTTCCTGCTGCTGGTGCGGCCGTTTCTACTGCGCCTGCAGGGGCAAGTCGAAGTTGCTCCGAAAAAGATAGCGCTCCGTGCTGATTTCACGTGGGCTAGACCCGATAAACGCCAAGAGTTCCTGCGCGTACGGCGCAACGCCCAGGACGGGCTCGACCTGTTCCCCAACCAAAGCTCCGGCGTCCTGACCTCGGCCGTGTGGGGCGACGGTGTGGTGGACAACCCGCCGGGGCGTGCCATTGCAGCGGGCGACATCGTGGAATACATCGACTTTGCCCAGTGGTGGTCGTGAGCTGTAGACCATGAAAATCCAGATCAAGTACTTTGCCTCCATCCGCGAGGCCGTGGGTCAGGGCAGCGAGGCGCTGGACACCACTACCACAGACCTGCGCGGCCTGCGCGATGCGCTGATCGCCCGTGGCGGTGCCTATGCCGAGGCCCTGGCACGCGGCAAGACCGTGCGTCTGGCGCTGAACCAGACGCTGTGTGACGAGTCCGCCGCGCTGGTGGAGGGGGCCGAAGTGGCCTTCTTCCCCCCGGTTACCGGCGGCTAGAACTGGCGGCTAAGCCCGCCAGTCTGCCGGTCGTCAGACGGATTTCACGTCCTGCAACAGCGCCACCAATCGGGTCGCCGTTTCCGCGCCGGCCGCCATCATCGGTGCGCGTAAGCCATCCTGGATCAAGCCCTGCTGCGCCAGCGCGGCCTTCATCGGCGCCGGATTGGGCTCGGCAAACACGGCCTCCACCACCGGCGCCAGCGTGCGCCAGATGCGCCGCGCCGCCGCCAACTCACCGGCCTGCAGATGACGCACCACGGCCACGAAGGCCGGTGTGCACAGGTGGGCGCTGGCGGCAATCGCCCCGGCGCCACCCTGGGCCACAGTGGTGAAGACCTGCGCGTCCTCCCCGGCCAGCACCAGCAGGCGGCCGTCGGCAATCAGGGCCTGGGTCTTGCGGGCGTCGCCGCCACAGTCCTTGATGGCACGGATCTGGGGATGCTCGGCCAGAGTCAGCAGCGTCTCCAACGTCAGCGTGGCCCCGGTGCGGTAGGGAATGTCATACACCACCAGTGGACAGGTTGCGGCATCGGCCAGGGCCGTGAACCAGTGCCGCAAGCCGGCCTGGGAGGGACGGATGTAGTGCGGCGCCGGCACCAGCAGACCGGCGATGGGGCGCGTGCATAGCTCGCGCACCCAGCCCACGGTCTGGCCCAAGTGGTAGCCCGAGAGGCCCATGATGACCGGCAGCGGCCGGCCCGCGTCGGATGCGGCAGCCAGCACCGTGTCCAGCACGGCCAATTGCTCGGCCTTGTCCAGCGCGGCGGCCTCGCCGGTCGAGCCGCAGGCCACGAAGCCGCGCACGCCGGCCTTGGCGTACTGCCGGACCAGCCGGGTCAGGGCGGTGTGGTCCACCGCGCCGTCGGCAAAAGGGGTGATCAGGGGAATCCACAGACCCGAAAAATCGGGGGAGGGCGTTTGCATGGGTGCATCCTTTCAAGGACAACGACCGGTATAGGAAACCGTCGCCGGATGCGCGCGCGGACTGCAAAAAGCGAGAGTGGGGGAGAGGTCTTTTGCGGTTCCGTCGCTCATCTGAGGACGGAACCACGGGCTCCGGTCAGATGAGCCAGGGTTTTTGCGATTTGTCCAGACCAGCGCACGCGTTCTGGCACAGGGCCAGGGGAGTGGTGCGCAAGGTGGTGAGGGACATGGGCGCCAGTGTAGCAGCCGCAGGCGGGTGGCGCGGGCAGGGCGCGATTGCCCCCTTGGATCGGTGCCACAATGCCACCATGAGTCAGTCCCAGCCGGCGCGTGTGCGCATCCAGACCGAAGATTTCGACCTCAGCCAGGAAGTGGCGGCGCTGCGCGCGGGCGACCACCGCGTGGGCGCCGTCTGCAGCTTCGTTGGCACGGTTCGTGACCGCAATGTGAAGGGCGGCGAGCCGGCCGGCCACGTGCAGTCCATGGAGCTGGAGCACTACCCTGGCATGACCGAGAAGGCCATCGAGTCCATGATCGACGAGGCGCACCGCCGCTTCGACATCTACGGCGCGCGGGTCATCCACCGCGTGGGCGTTTTGCAGCCGGCCGACCAGATCGTGCTGGTGGTCGTGACCTCGGCCCACCGGGGCGAGAGCTTCCAGGCCTGCGAGTTCCTGATGGACTACCTCAAGACCCAGGCCCCGTTTTGGAAAAAGGAACAAACCCCCCAGGGCGCCCAGTGGGTGGACGCTAGAGTCAGCGATGATGCGGCGCTGGCGCGCTGGGGGATTGCGTCGAGCAACGCCTGAATATTCGATTTGTTAGGGAGCCTATGTTCGTTCGCATGCTCAAACGGCTTGTTCAAAGCCAGGCCAGCCGTGACCAGGAGACGTTGCGTATCGCCCAGACCCTGGTGTTGCGTGGTGAAACCGCACTCGCGTTTCAGGAGGTGAATACCCTGCTGGCGCGCAGTCCCGCCAGTGCCAGTGCCTTGTTTCTGCGCGGTGCGCTCAAGCGCATGCAGAAGGATGCCCAGGGCGCGGTTGCGGATGTGGAGAGGGCGCTGGCCCTTGGGCTTGGCGAGGATACCGCCGGAGGCTATGTCGAGCTGGCGCAGTGTTGGCAGGCACTGGGCGACATACCCCAGGCCTTGTCGTGCTGCGAGAAGGCCCGTGCACTGGATCCAGAGTCGGTACCAGCGTTCTTCCTGCTGGCGCAGTTGCAGCTTCCCGGCGACTATTACTTTGACGTGCTGACGCGCGTCATTGGCCACCTCAAGCCGCGCACCTATGTCGAGATTGGCGTGTTCCAGGGCGCATCGCTGAAGCTTGCCTCGTCAGCCAAGGCCATTGTTGGCATCGACCCTGATCCCAAAATCACCTGGGCGTTGGAGCCAAACATGAAGTTGTTCCCCATGACCAGCGATGCGTTTTTTGCCAGCCATGACCTGGGGGTGGAGCTGGGAAACCGACGTGTGGATCTGGCCTTCATCGACGGCATGCACCAGTTTGAGTTCGCGATGCGGGACTTTGCCAATGTGGAGCGGTACTGCCATCCGGATTCCGTCATCCTGGTGCACGACTGCTACCCGGTGGACGCCGAATCAGCCGGCCGGGACCCGCGGGACACCCGTTGGAGCGGGGATGTCTGGCGCCTGATCGTGTTGCTCAAGAAATACCGGCCCGACCTGCAGATCCACACCATAGGCACGGCACCAACGGGTCTGGCGGTGATTCAGAACCTGGACCCGCAGTCAACCTACCTGTTGGACAACCATGATCGTCTGGTTGAAGAGTTTGTCGGCCTGGACTATTCCTACCTGCAGGAAGACAAGCCGGCCAAGCTGAACCTGTTCGCGAACCATTCAGGACAGATCAAGGCCATGGTCCGTCAACGTGGCCGGTAGACCTTAATTCAAATACGTCGGCCGCGGCGCGTCCGGCGCGAAATCGATCTCGTCATCTTCGGCGGCTACCACCAGCACGGTAGGCGGTTGCGGGTCGGCGGCGCCTTCCTGCCAGCCGGATTGCTCCAGTGCCTGGCTCAGCAGCTGGATCACCCCAAACACCAGGTCGGCCGGCATGTCGAGTTGGAAGCCGCGGTTGGAGACGGGTGGCTCCTCCAACTGCTCGCGAAAGTTCATCTGCAACTGGCCGTCGGGCTTGGGTGTGAGGTTGACTTCAGTTACAACCAGTGGGGCATCGCCCAAGGGGCGTTGGCTGGCAGGAGTTGCCTGGTAGGGGGTGGCGAAGTCGGTGGCCTGGATGGCTTCCTGGCGGCGCAGGTCGCTGAGCATCTCGCGGGTGCGCGGGCCCATGGCGGCCAGGTCGACAAAGCCGTCCGTCTTGGCGTCGGGCGGCAGGGCGAAATGGTCGATGACCACGCGATTGATCAGGGGCCAGAAGCGCAGCGTCATGCGCCTGGTGAGCCACATCTGCACCTCCTCGCCCGTGGCAGTGGCGATGCGCACCAGAATGCGGTCCTGTTCGGTCTGGTAGCGCACGGAGAGCTGGCGGATGTCCATCGCTTGATTTTAGTCAGTGCAGGCTCTATACAAGGCCCTTGAAATCACGGGGATGGTCCCAAGTTCTGTGCCAACCGGAGGATTTTTATGCGAATCGAAAAGCTCACCACCAAGTTTCAGGAAGCCCTGGGCGAGGCCCAGACCCTGGCGCTGGCCAATGACCATGCCTACATCACCCCCGCCCACGTGCTCGTGGCCATGCTGCGCCAGGACGACGGCCCCAAGGCGCTGCTAGCCCGCGCCGGCGTCAACGTGCCCGCGCTGCTGAATGCCGCCGAGGCCCACATGAAGAAGCAGCCCCAGGTGCAGGGCCAGGAGCAGGTCAGCGTGGACCGCGACATGGGCGTGCTGCTACAGGCGTCTGAGAAGGAGGCCATCAAGCGCGGCGACCAGTTCGTCGCCAGTGAGCTCTTCCTGCTGGCCCTGACCGATAGCAAGGCCGATATTGGCAACCTGGTGCGCTCCAATGGCCTGACCCGTAAGAGCCTGGAAGCCGCCATTGAGGCTGTGCGCGGCGGCCAGGCCGTGGACAGCGCCGATGCCGAAGACCAGCGTGAATCGCTGAAGAAATACTGCATCGACCTGACCGAACGTGCCCGCATGGGCAAGCTGGACCCGGTGATCGGCCGTGACGACGAAATTCGCCGTGCCATCCAGGTGCTGCAGCGCCGCACCAAGAACAACCCCGTGCTGATTGGCGAGCCCGGCGTCGGCAAGACCGCCATCGTCGAAGGCCTGGCCCAGCGCATCGTCGCTGGCGAGGTGCCGGACAGCCTGAAGGGCAAGCGCGTGCTGAGCCTGGACATGGCCGCGCTCCTGGCCGGAGCCAAGTTCCGCGGCGAGTTTGAAGAACGCCTGAAGAACGTGCTGAAAGACCTGGCCAAGGACGAGGGGCAAACCATCGTCTTCATCGACGAACTGCACACCATGGTCGGCGCCGGCAAGGCCGAAGGCGCGATGGACGCCGGCAATATGCTCAAGCCCGCACTGGCGCGTGGCGAGCTGCACTGCGTGGGTGCCACCACGCTGGACGAGTACCGCAAATACATCGAGAAGGACGCCGCGCTGGAGCGCCGTTTCCAGAAGATCCTGGTCGGTGAACCGACCGTGGAGGCCACCATCGCCATCCTGCGCGGCCTCAAGGAGCGCTACCAGGTGCACCACGGCGTGGACATCACCGACCCGGCCATCGTGGCCGCCGCCGAGTTGAGCCACCGCTACATCACCGACCGCTTCCTGCCGGACAAGGCCATCGATCTGATCGACGAGGCTGCCTCCAAGATCAAGATCGAGCTGGACTCCAAGCCCGAGGTCATGGACAAGCTGGACCGCCGCCTGATCCAGTTGCAGATCGAGCGCGAAGCCGTGAAGAAGGAGAAGGACGAAGCCTCCCGCAAGCGCCTGGAGTTGATCGACGACGAGATCAAGTCCCTGCAGAAGGAAATTGCCGACCTGGACGAAATCTGGAAGGCCGAAAAGGCCACCGCCCAGGGCAGCGCCCAGGTGCGCGAAGAGATTGACCAGTTGCGCCAGCAAATCGAGACGCTGACCCGCAAGGGCGATTTCAACAAGGTGGCCGAGTTGCAATACGGCAAACTGCCCGAGCTGGAGAAGCGCCTGAAGGAGGCCCAGGCCAAGGAGGCCGGCAAGTCCAAAGGGGGCGAGGGCGCCGCACGCCAGTTGCTGCGCACCCAGGTCGGTGCCGAGGAGATTGCCGAGGTGGTGAGCCGCGCCACCGGCATCCCCGTGGCCAAGATGATGCAGGGCGAGAAGGACAAGCTGCTGCAGATGGAAGGCAAGCTGCACGAGCGCGTCGTCGGCCAGGACGAAGCCATTTCGGCCGTGGCCAATGCCATCCGCCGCTCGCGTTCAGGCTTGTCTGATCCGAACCGCCCGACCGGCTCCTTCCTGTTCCTGGGCCCCACGGGCGTGGGCAAGACCGAGCTGTGCAAGGCGCTGGCCGGCTTCCTGTTCGATAGCGAGGAGCATTTGATCCGCATCGACATGAGCGAGTTCATGGAGAAGCACTCCGTGGCCCGCCTGATCGGCGCGCCTCCGGGCTATGTGGGCTACGAGGAGGGCGGCTACCTGACCGAGGCCGTGCGCCGCAAGCCCTATGCCGTGCTGCTGCTCGACGAGGTGGAAAAGGCCCACCCGGACGTGTTCAACGTGCTGTTGCAGGTGCTGGACGATGGGCGCCTGACCGACGGCCAGGGCCGCACCGTGGACTTCAAGAACACCGTCATCGTGATGACCAGCAACATCGGCAGCCAGCTCATCCAGAGCATGGTTGGCGAGGACAGTGAGGACATCAAGGACGCGGTGGTGGGGGAGCTGAAGAACCACTTCCGCCCCGAGTTCCTGAACCGCATCGACGAGACCGTGGTGTTCCACGCCCTGGGAGCCGACCACATTGCCGACATCGCCCGCATCCAGTTGCAGGTGCTGATGGCCCGCCTGGCCAAGATGGACCTGACGCTGGCGGTCAGCGATGTGGCCGTGGCCGAGCTGGCCAAGGTGGGTTTTGATCCGGTGTTTGGCGCGCGGCCGTTGAAGCGCGCCATCCAGCAGCGCATCGAGAATCCGCTGTCCAAGCTGTTGCTGGAAGGCGCCTTTGCGCCCAAGGACACCATCGCCGTCGGCGTGGATCCGATCAAGGCACCCGGGCAGTTCAGCTTTGTGCGCGAAGCGGCCTGATCAGCCCCACACCACCGAACGCATGGAGATGGACGCCGACTGAAAGCCGGTGTTCACGAAGCGCGGTGCCTCGCCCGCATGCACGGCGCCGGCGGCGTAGAGCAGGGGGTTCGTAGGTGGGGTGGGCCATCTGGGCCATGCCGCCCAGGGATTGGAAGTTGGGAAGGGTCGCCAGTTCGCCGCGGCTGATCTGGCCTTGGACTGCGGCATCGAACTCCTGCGCCCAGTCATAGGCCTGCATCACACTGGCGTCGCGTCGCGTGGCGCGCAGGTTGTGCACGATGTTGCCGCTGCCGACGATCAGCACGCCGCGCTCACGCAAGGCGCGCAGCTGCTGGCCCAGCGCGTAGTGCTCGGCGGGAGGGCGGCTGTAGTCCATGCTCAGTTGCAGCACCGGGATGCTGGCTTGCGGGAACATGGGTTTGAGCACCGACCAGGTGCCGTGGTCCAGACCCCAGACATCGCTATCCACACCCAACGCTGCGCCGGTGGCTGGGGATTTCAGTTCGGTTGCCAGGCTAGCGGCCACGGCGGGTGCGCCGGGGGCGGGGTACTGCTGGTCGAACAGGGCCTGCGGAAAACCGCCAAAGTCGTGGATGGTCTTGGGCCGGGCCATGCCGGTGATCTGCCAGCCGCCGCGTGTCAGCCAGTGGGCCGAGATGCACAGGATCAATTGTGGCTGGAATCCCGTGCGGGCCAGCAACTCGGCACCCAGGCTTTGCCAGGTGCGCCGCCAGGGGTTGTCCTCGATGGCGTTCATCGGGCTGCCGTGGCCCATGAACAGCACCGGCAGGCGCGGCGAAGGCTTGAGCGCTTGCAGCAGGGGTGCGGCATCGGACAGTTCGGACATGAAAACTCCGGGCAGGACGGCCAAGGCAGCCAGGGTGTGTCGGCGGTGCATGGCCTATGGAGCCGCCGGGCTGGCGGTTAGTTCCCGCTCCGGGGCCGCAATGGCTTGGAGTTGATGCCGCCCAAGCAGCTGACAAAAAGGTAGCATTCGAAGCCGTCTCGTCATTTTTACTATGGAGCGAACAATGGATACTGGAAAAGTGACTACCTGGATCGACCAGATGCAACCCATCCTGGTGGCCTTCGGTCTCAAGGTGCTGGGCGCCATCGTGGTCTTTGTTGTTGGCCGCTGGCTCATCAGCATGGTGACCGGGTTGGTGGGGGCTGGCATGACGCGCCAGAAGCTGGACCCCACGGTGCAACGCTATCTGGTCAGCTTCATCACTGTGTCGCTGAACATCATCCTGGTGGTGGCCATTCTGGGTTACTTCGGCGTGGAGACGACCTCGTTTGCGGCCTTGGTGGCGGGCGCGGGTGTGGCCATCGGCGCGGCCTGGAGCGGGTTGCTGGGCAACTTCGCCGCCGGCATCTTCCTTTTGGTGCTGCGGCCCTACCAGGTGGGTGATTACGTCAGCGTGGGCGGTGTCGAGGGCACGGTGCTGGAGCTCGGCCTGTTTGGCACCACGCTGAACACGCCAGACAACGTCAAGACCATCGTCGGCAACGGCAAGATCATGGGCGGCGACATCCGCAACTTCTCCGCCAATCCGCACCGGCGCGTGGACCTGGCTGCACAGTTGGCCGGTAGCGCCGATGCGCACAAGGCCATTGCACTGTTGAAGGAGGCGGTTTCCAAGATCCCCAACATTGTTGCTTCGCCCGCTGTGGACGTGGAGATTCTGGAATTCAACGAATTTGGCCCCAAACTGGCCGTGCGCCCCTATTGCCACACCGACCACTACTGGCAGGTCTACTTCGATACCAACAAGGCCATTGCCGACACGCTGGGCGCGGCAGGCTTCCCGGTGGCTACGCGGCCGGTCAAGGTCTACCCGGTCTGAGCGCCTTTGCGCTGGAAGTGGCTCGGTGCCTTGCCCATGGCGAGTTTGAACATCGCAGAGAACGCGCTGTCGCTGGCGTAGCCGCTGGCGGCGGCCACTTGGCTGATGGATTGGCCGTGTGCCAGCAGCGGCAGGGCGTGGGCCAGGATAGCTTGCTGGCGCCACTGCTGGAAATTGGTGCCCAGCTCATCGCGGAACAGGCGCGCCACGGTGCGCTCGCTGGCGCCCACCTCGGCCACCCAGTTGCGCAGCAGGGGACGGGCAGCCGGGTCGCGCAGCACGGCCTCGCACAGGGCACGCAGGCGCTTGTCCCCGTGCTCGGGGTGGGGCAGGGGCACGCCCAGGGCCTGTGTGGTGGCGCGCTGCACTTCGTCGGCGGTCAGGGCCATCAGGGCGTCATCGCGCGGGCCGGGCTGCGAATCCTCCAGCGCGTGGACCAGCTCGCGCAGCAGCTTGGTCACCACCAGCACGCGGCAATCCAGCCAACCCGGTGGGGTGATGGACGGGTCCATGTCCATGGTGCGCAGCTCGGCCGCCTCCAGCACCACCACATGGTGTTGGGTTTGGGGCGGAATCCACACCGCGCGGGTGGAGGGCACGATGAAGGTTGTTTGCCGGTCGCCCTGCACCACCGTCACCTGCATCAGGCCGCTGGCGCAGTAGGTGAACTGGGCCCACGGGTGGCGGTGCGGCTCGATGTGGGCGTCCATGGCCAGAGAACGGGCGCGGCTGCGCACCGGTCGTTCGGGCGAGGGCGCACGGTTGGCGGAATCGTCAAACCGCACCGGGGTCAGCAGGGCTTTGCGGGGGGTGTTGGGCATTGCGTTGCGGTGAGCGGACCGGGTCGGTCGTGGATTTGGCTGATTCCCGACGATTATTGTCTTTTTGTCCTATTCCTGCTGGCAGGGTGGGCTTTTACCATTGCCCGCATGACTGCTACCACTCTCGATACCCCCGCCCCGTCCGTCCCGCTGCAGCAGGACGCCACCGTCATCGGCCTGGTCGGGCTGGCCCATGCCAGCTCGCACTTTGGCCACCTGCTGCTGCCGCTGCTGTTTCCCGTGTTCATGAAGGAATTCGGCCTGAGTTACTCCGAGTTGGGCCTGTTGATGAGCACTTTCTTCGTGGTCTCCGGTGTCGGCCAGGCCTGCGCCGGTTTCGTGGTGGACCGCTTTGGCGCACGGCCGCTGCTGTTTGTGGCCTTAGGGCTCTTTATCTCCGCCTGCGTGGTGGCATCCATGGTCAACGGCTACGTCAGCCTGTTCGTGGTGGCGGCCCTGGCCGGCCTGGGCAATGCCACCTTCCACCCGGTGGACTTCACCATCCTGAACCAGCGCGTCTCCGCGCCGCGCCTGGGCTACGCATTCAGTGCCCATGGGCTTACCGGCAACCTGGGCTGGGCGGCGGCACCGGTGTTCTTTGCCGGCCTGGGTGCCACGATTGGCTGGCGCAACGCCTATGTGGCGGCTGCGCTGCTGTACGCGGTCATCCTGGCCCTCTTGGTGTTGCAGCGCGACAAGCTCGTTACCCAGGTGGTGCGCCGCGATCCTCCCACCCATGCGTCCGTCAAGGCCGAGCATGACCTGGCTTTCATGAAACTGCCCGTGGTGTGGTGGTGTTTTGGCTTTTTTTTGCTGTCCACGATGACGCTGGCGGTGATCCAGAGCTTTGCCGTCTCCATCCTCAAGGCCATGCATGGCGTGAGCTTCGAGGCCGCCACCTACACCATCACCGCCTACATGCTCAGCGGCGCGGTGGGCATGTTCGTCGGTGGTTTTGTGGCGGCACGCGCCGCCAACAGCGACCGCGTCGTGGCGCTGGCCATGGCCGCTGGTGCCGTGCTGCTGGCGCTGTGCGGCACCGGCATCCTGGGCGCGCAGGCCACGATGGTGGTGTTGGCCACCACCGGCTTTGCCATCGGCATTGGTGGCCCGTCGCGCGACATGATGATCAAGAAGGCCACGCCCAAGGGAGCCACCGGACGAGTTTACGGCCTGGTGTATTCCGGGCTGGACACTGGTTTTGCCATTTCGCCGATCGTGTTTGGCGTGTTCATGGACCACGGCTGGTACGGCGCAACCCTGCTGGGCGCCGCGCTGGTGTTGCTGCTGAGCGTGGGCGCCGCCCTGGGCGTGGGGGTGCGCACGGTCAAGGCGTAAGCTGCTGGCCAGACCCGGTTGGCCAAAGCTGGCATGATGGAGGGCTTTTTCGCCCGCCCATTTCGACATTGCCATGACCGATACCGAGACCCCAGCCGCCGCAACGCCTGCAGAAGCCCCCGCTGCCGCGCCCCAACCCGCCGCCAAGCGGAGCGCCAAGCCCGACGTTTTTCCGGTGCTGGAAAAGCTGGCGGCCCTGTACCCCCGGCTCTTTGGCGCCGAGTTCCTGCCGCTCAAGCGCGGCATTTTCCAGGACCTGCTGGACGCCCACCCCGACGCCTTTGACCGCGACCTGCTGAAGGCGGCGCTGTCCTTCCATACCCGCTCCACCCGTTACCTGACGGTGGTGGCCGCCGGCCAGCAGCGCCATGATCTGCAAGGCCAGGCCGTGGAGGCCATGGCGCCCGAGCATGTGTACCACGCGCTGCAGGAGGTGTTTCGCCGCCGTCAGGCCCGCAACAACGGCAAGGAAGACCTGCGCTCCAAACTCGTGGCGCGCGTTGTGCAGGCGCTGGAATCCTCTGGCCTGACACCCTTGGCCTACGCCGAGTTGGTGCGCGGCCGCGACGAGGCCGCCAACGCCGTGCTGGACGAGGCCCTGCTGGAAGCCGAGGCCCGTGCCGCCAAGAGCGAGGCCCTGCTGCGCGCGTATGAGGCCAGCGGCAAGTCAGTGGAGGAATTTGCCGACATGTACGGCATGGACCCCCGCGCCGTGCGCCGCATGCTGGCGCGCAAGCCGGCCACGGCCAGCGCCTGAGTCCCGGCGGCGCACCCAATCCCGCCATGGCCGCGCCGACCGCCGTGTTGCAAGCCAGCAGCCTGAGCTTTGCCTATCCCAAACAGCCCGCGCTGTTTGCCAACTGGTCGATGGATATCGCGCCCGGCGTGACCTGGGTCGGCGGCGACGAGAGCAGTGGCAAGACCACGCTGCTGCGCCTGTTGGCCGGCGAGCTACCCGCCCAAAGTGGCACCCTGGCGGTGAATGGAATTTCGCTCAAGGAGCAATCACAGGACTACCGCCGCCAAATCGCCTGGGTGGACCCGCGCACGCAAGTCTTCGACGCGCTCACACCTCGGGCCTATTGGGACGGCTTGCGTCAGCGGCACCCGGCGTTTGCCGGTGACCTGCTAAGCGACTTGATCGCTGGCCTGGCACTGGAGCCCCATCTAGCCAAGTCGCTGTACATGCTGTCTACCGGTACCAAGCGCAAGGTCTTCCTAGCCGGCGCCCTGGCCAGCGGCGCACCGGTCACGCTGTTGGACGAACCCTTTGCCGCGCTGGATCGGGCGTCGATTGGAATGGTGCTGGAATTCTTGCAAGAGGCCTCCTCGCATGCCAGCCGTGCCTGGGTGGTGGCGGACTATGTGGCGCCGCCGGGGGTGGCGTTGGCGGCGACGATTCATTTGGGTGATTGAAGCTCTGGCATCCGGATTGGCCAGTAGCCCTCGTGGATATTGCGTAGCAAGCTATGAAATTGGTAGCAATGGCTTAGGGCTTTGCGTACGTTGGTATGTTTTCGCTAAGGCTACGCGGCATCCGGCTGCACCTGCGGAGCCGCACGCTGAAACGCGTCCAGCACCAAACACGCCTCTTCAATCCGTCGAATCGTCGGAAAAGCGTCCAACGGTGTATGGAAGCGCCGCGAATTGGCGATCTGCGGAATCAGGCAGCAGTCCGCCAGGCCGGGCGTGTTGCCGTGGCAAAAGGTACCGGTGTCCGGGTTGCTGGCCAGCATGGATTCGAGTGCGGTAAAGCCTAGCGTGATCCAGTGGCGGTACCAGTCGGCCTTGGTGGCCTCATCCACCTTCAGGTCGCGCTCCAGGTACTGCAGCACGCGCAGGTTGTTCAGCGGGTGGATTTCGCAGGCCACGGTCTGCGCCAGTGCGCGCACCCGGGCGCGGCCCAGGGCGTCGCGCGGCAGCAGCGCCGGCTCGGGGTAGGTCTCGTCCAGGTATTCCATGATGGCCAGCGACTGGCCCAGCGCATGGCCGTCATCCGTGACCAGGGTCGGCACCAGCTCGGCGGGGTTGATCTGGTGGTATTCGGGCGCATGCTGGGCGCCGCCGCCCTGCAGCAGGTGCACCGGCACGTAGCTGTAGGGCAGGCCCTTGAGGTTGAGCGCAATCCGCACCCGGTACGAGGCCGAACTGCGGAAGTAGCTGTAGAGCTGGAGCATGGGCATCACCTCCATTACGCCAGTGCGCGGGCCGGCAGCAGCGTGCCGCGCACCTCGCCAAAACCAATGCGTGCTGCGCCGCTTGCCCGGCAGGCACCGCGGAAGACGATGGTGTCGCCGTCTTCGAGGAACGTACGCGCCTCACCACTGGGCAAGGCAATCGGCTCCTTGCCGCCCTTGGACAGCTCCATCAGCGAGCCGGCTTCTTCGGGCGCGGGGCCGGACTGCGTGCCGCTGCCCAGCAGGTCGCCGCTTTGCAGGTTGCAGCCGCCCACCGTGTGGTGCGCCACCATTTGCGAGACCGACCAATAGGCATCGCGGAAGTTGCTGTGCGACAGGCGGTGCTCGCCCATGCCTTTTTCACGCATGGCGGCGGTCTGGATGAAAACCTCTAGTTCGATACTGACTGCGCCCTGTGCGCGCAGCTCGCCGCTGTCCAGGTAGGGCAGGGGTTGCGGGTCGGCGGCATCGCGTGTCCAGGCCGCACGATACGGTGCCAGGGCTTCCAGCGTCACCACCCAGGGGGACACGGTGCTGGCGAAGTTCTTGGACAGGAAGGGCCCCAGCGGCTGGTATTCCCAGCCCTGCACGTCGCGTGCCGACCAGTCGTTGAACAGGCACAGGCCAAACACATGTTGCTCTGCCTGGTCCATGGCAATGGGTTCGCCCTGGGCATTGCCACCGCCGATGAAGATGCCGACCTCCAACTCGTAGTCCATGCGGGCGCTGGGCGCCAGCACCGGCGCGCTGGCACCGGGGCGCATCACCTGGCTCAGCGGGCGGCGCACGGCCTGGCCGGAGATGCCAATGCTGCTGGAGCGTCCGTGGTAGCCAATGGGCACCCACTTGTAATTGGGCAGCAATGGGTTGTCGGGGCGCAGCAGCTTGCCGATGTTGGTGGCGTGGTGGACCGAGGTGTAGAAGTCGGTGTAGTCGCCAATGCGGGCCGGCACGGCGTACTCCGCCTGGTCCTGCGGCAGCAGGCAGGCTTGCAGCACGGCCTGCTCCCGCGCACCTTCGCGCAGCATGCGCGAGAGCGCCAGGCGCAGTGCGGACCAGGCTGCGGGCCCCAGGTCCATCAAACCGTTGAGCGTCGGTACGCAGCAGGCGCTGGCCGCCGTACGGGCCAATTCGGAGGCTTGGCTGAAAGCACCACTTGCCACGGCGGCGCTCAAGTCCAGAATGGCGTCGCCAATGGCCACGCCGACGCGGAAGGCCTCGGCGCTGCCGGTGCGGCGGAACACGCCGTAAGGCAGGTTCTGGATGGGGAAGTCGGTGGTGCCGGTGTTGGCACTGGCGACCCAGCTACGCAGGGCGGGGGTGTGGGTTTCGTTCAAGACGGACATCTGCATTTCAATCGGTAGAAATTGGCCATTGGATTGTCAGTGGGCGACCGCGTTCGCGGTGAGCGACGGTTGGGTTGCCGCGCCGCGAATGCCTACGATCAGCATCACCACGATCAACACGGAGGGGACGGCCACGGCATGGAACAGGTCAGCCTGACCCCAATTCAGGCGAATCAGTTCGCCGCCAACGACGGGCCCGATGACGGAGCCGACGCGGCCTATGCCCAGGCACCATCCAATGCCGGTGGAGCGCAGGGTCGTGGGGTAAAAACTGGCCGCCATGGCATTGATGGCGGGCTGCCCTCCAACCACTGCAAACCCCGTGATGAAGACGACGGCAAATAGCAGAACTGTGGAGGCCGCGGCATGCCCAATGAGGGCGATGAAACAGGCGGCGACGGTAAAGCACACGAGCAGCACGGGTCGAAATCCCAGCTTGTCAATCACCCAGCCCATGGAAATGGTGCCCACGGTCCCGCCGAATTGCAGCATGGCACCCAGCAGCACGGCGTTTTCGAGACTGAGTCCGGCGGACTTAGCCAAGGTGGGCAGCCAGTTGGACAGGAAGTACAGAGCGATCAGGTTCAAGAAGCTGATTGCCCATAGGGTCACCGTGGTCCACGCGCGGCCTTCGCTGAACAAGCGTGCAACGGGAACGCCGTCTTCCTTCTTTTCGGGAACCTGAAAGGTGGCTTGGCTGGAGATGGCCGTGCCAGGGGCAACCCGCGCCAACACGGACGCAATCCTGTCCTTTGGAGCGCGGTTCAGCACCTGGTACTGAATGCTCTCCGGCAGGAATTTCAGCATGGCCATGCCGATCAGCAGAGGGGTGAAACCACCGGCATAGAAAACGGCTTGCCATCCAAAGCGGGGAATGATGGCGGCAGCGACCAGTCCGCCCAACATGGCGCCGACGGTGAAGCCGCAGGACACCATCATCATCACGGATATGCGCTTGCGCTGTGGGCTGAACTCGCCGGTGAGGGCCATGGCGTTGGGCATGATGGCGCCGAGCCCCAGGCCGGTGATAAAGCGCATCACCATCAGCTCCTGCAGGTTGCTGGTCAACGGTGTGGCGATCATGCAGATGGCAAAGAAGAAGGTGGAGGCGATCAGCACCGGTCGGCGGCCGAATTTGTCGGCCAGGACGCTGATGAACAGCGAGCCGACCAGAAGACCAAACAGACCGGCGCCAAAGACCGGGCCGAGGGCCGCCTTATCAACCTTCCAGTCCTGCAAGAGGGCCGGGGCGACGTAGCCCATGGCCTGGACATCGAAGCCATCGAGAATCATGCACAGCCCGCAGAGCAGCAATATGCCCCATTGGTAGGCGCCGATCCGGTTGTTGTCGATGATCTTCATGACATCGATACGTGTGTCTGAATGCATGGAGTCTCCTGTGTGGTTTTTCTTGGGAATGGTCGCTGTTTGGCGCGATTTATTCCGAATAGCTTCCGTCGTGCATCCAGGCGGCGTGCTTGGGTGCCCGCTTGGTGCGGTCCCACTCGTTGATCATGTCCCACTTCACGTCATCCAAGCGCTTCATCATGGTGGGCGTGGCGGTGTTGCAAGCCAGTTCCAGGCGGTGGCCGCTGGGGTCGAAGAAGTAGATGGACTTGAAGATGGTGTGGTCGGTCACGCCCACCACTTCGATGCCGGCGGCCTCCAGCTTGGCCTTGGTGGCCAGCAGTTCGTCCATGGTGGCCACTTCAAAGGCCAGGTGCTGCGTCCAGTTCGGGGTGTTGGGGTCGCGGCCCATGGCTGGGCTGTTGGGCAGCTCGAAGAAGGCCAGGATGTTGCCGGCGCCGGCGTCGATGAAGACGTGCATGTAGGGGTCGGCCGCGCCGGTGGAAGGCACGGCGTCTTCGGCAATGGCCAGCACGAACTTCATGCCCAGGTGCTTTTCGTACCACTCCACGGTCTGCTTGGCGTTGAGGCAGCGGTAGGCAACGTGGTGGATTTTCTGGATCAGCATGGTGGTCTCCTGGTGTGTTGTGGGTAAACGGCTCCGGCGGCGTGCCGCTGGTGTCTTGGATGCGATTAAAGGGGAGTTTGATCTATCATTCAAACAGATTTTTATTATGAATTTATTTGAATAAGTTATGAATATCACCTTGCGCCAATTGCGGGCCTTTGTGGCGCTGGCCCAGACCGGCAGCTTCACCGACGCCGCCGCCAGCCTGCACGTCACCCAATCGGCGTTGAGTGGCCTAATCAAGGAGCTGGAGCAGACGCTGGGCGTGCAGGTGGTCAACCGGAGCACGCGCAAGGTGGACCTGGCCGAGGTGGGGCGCGAGTTCTACCCGCTGGCCGCGCGCCTGTTGCAGGACCTGGACGGTGCACTGGAGACCATTGCCGACCTGAAGGCCCTGAAGCGCGGGCTGGTGCGCATTGCGGCGCCACAACTGATGTCGGCTTCGGTGCTGCCGGAGGTGATTGCCGGTTTCAGGCAGCAGTACCCCGACATTGAAATCCGCCTGCTGGATTGCATGGTGGAGCATGTGCTGCCCAAGGTGCACAGCGGCGAGGTGGACTTTGCCGTGGGGCCGGAGCGCGAATCCTCCGCCGACATTGAGGCCCAGACGCTGTTCGAGATTCCGTTCGTCGTGGTGTTCCGTGGCGATCACCCGCTGGCCAAGAAGCGGCGTGTGACGTGGGACGACGCGCTGCGCTACCCGGTGGTGGCGCTCAAGGGGGAATTCACCCACCGCCTGCGAGTGGACCTGCACGAGTCCCTGCACGACGAGGCGCTGAACCCCGCCAACGAGGTCGGTTTCATGACCACCGCCTTCGCCATGGTCAGCGCCGGCTTGGGCGTGACCACCTGCTTGCCTTATGCCAGCAGCCTGATCCGCCTGCACAAGCTGGAGAGCCGCCCACTGGTCGACCCGGTGGCGCGGCGCAAGTTCTTCATCTTCACCCGACGCGATCGGCCGCTGTCACCGGCGGCGCAGCGCTTCTCGGAGTATTTGATGGACTACGTGCAGCGGCAGGCGTGGAGCAAGGGCTCGCCGGCTACTTCAACCAGTCCTTGACCTTGTCCAGCGCCGCGTTGGCGCACTGGTCATCCAGGTGGCCGCCAGGTGCGCCACCCACGCCCACGGCGCCGATGGTCTCATTGCCCACCTTCACCGGCACGCCACCGCCCAGCAGCAGGAAGCCGGGCAGGTAGACCAGGTTGGCCGCGCCGGGGTTCTTCTGGGCGTTTTCCATCATGGCCTGGGTCGATGCCTTGGCCGATGCCGAGGTGTAGGCCTTTTGCTGGCTGGAGGGCAGGGTATGCGGGCCGGCATTGTCGGCGCGCTGCACGGCGCGCACGCTGCCGGCGCGGTCCACCACCGTGGCCGCCACGGCATAGCCGTTGGCCGCGCAGGCCGCAACCGCCCCGGCGGCAATCTGGTTGGCCAGTTCCAGGGACATGTTCTTCTCGGTGCGGACGGCCTCGGCCTGCGCCGCGCTTGCGACGCAGCTCAGCGCCAAGGCAAAGGTCAACGCGGGGGATGGAATGCGCATGGGGTTCTCCTGTGGTGGGTTGTTATAGCACGGCGTCTGGAGCCGTGGGGCCACTGTAGCCAACTCCGCATCCGGTTGCATGACCATGTGCGAAATGGGTATCCAGCCCTCGTGGGATATGCACGAGTAGCTATTAAAAAAATAGCTAATAACCAGAAACTCTCACCCAGCAATCCGCACCTTGCGCGCACCGCCATCGTTGCGGCCGATATGGCCCAGGGGCAGTTCGGTGGTGGATTTGATGCAGCCCAGCACGATGTTCGAGCGGATGTTGGCCACGCCCTTGATGCGCATGAGCTTGCGCAGCACCTGCTCGGAGAGCACACCCAGGTCGGCGGCCACGATCTGCAGGATGTAGTCCGATTCGCCCGCCACCGAATAGCAATCCAGCACCTCGGGGAAGGCGGCAATTTCCCGTTCGAACGCCAGGCCCTCGTCACCACCGTGGCGGCTCAGCGTCACGTAGCTGATGGCGCGCACGCCCAGGCCCACGGCGGCGGGGTCGAGCAGGGCCACGTAACGCCGGATCAGGCCCAGGCCTTCCAGGCGCTGGATGCGCCGGCTGACCTGCGAGGCCGAGAGGTGGATGCGTTCGCCCACCTCCTGGTTGGTGGCGTGGGCGTTGTTCTGCAGTGCAGACAGCAAGCTGATATCGAACTTGTCTAGCAGGAGATCGTCGAATTTTTCTTGATTCATGCACGCATTGTGCATATCTTTGGGTTGTAGGGCTACAAGTTGCTTACACCGTGCATACCGCATTGACCACAATCAAGGTTTCCAAAACCACTATCCGAGGAGCACCGCCATGGCCGATTTGTTTGACAACCCGATGGGACTGATGGGATTTGAATTCGTCGAATTCGCCTCGCCCAAACCCGGTGTGCTCGAACCCTTAATGGAACAATTGGGCTTCACCCTGGTGGCCCACCACCGCTCCAAGGACGTGGATTTGTACCGCCAGGGCGACATCAACTTCATCGTCAACCGCGAACCCAAGAGCCACGCCGCGTACTTTGCCGCCGAGCACGGTGCCGGCGCCTGCAGCATGGCCTTTCGCGTGAAGGACTCGCACAAGGCCTACCACCGCGCGCTCGACTTGGGTGCGCAACCGATCGAGATGCCCACCGATGTGATGGAGCTGCGCCTGCCCGCCATCAAGGGCATTGGCGGTGCGCCGCTGTACCTGATCGACCGCTTCGAAGACGGCAAGAGCATCTACGACATCGACTTTGAATTTATCGATGGCGTGGACCGCCACCCGGTTGGCCACGGCTTCAAGATCATCGACCACCTCACGCACAACGTCTACCGTGGCCGCATGGCCTTCTGGGGCGGTTTTTACGAAAAAATCTTCAATTTCCGTGAGATCCGCTACTTCGACATCAAGGGTGAATACACCGGCCTGACCTCACGCGCCATGACCGCGCCCGACGGCATGATCCGCATCCCGCTGAACGAAGAGGCCAAGGGCAGCGGCGGCCAGATCGAAGAGTTCCTGATGCAGTACAACGGTGAAGGCATCCAGCACATTGCCTTGCTGACCGACAACCTGCTGGACTCGCTGGACAAGCTGCGCGCCGCCGGCGTGCCGCTGATGACCGCGCCCAGCGCGACCTACTACGAGATGCTGACCGAGCGCCTGCCCGGTCACGGTGAGAAGGTCAGCGACCTGCAGACGCGCGGCATTCTGCTCGACGGTACGACCGAAGGCGGCTCCAAGCGCTTGCTGCTACAGATCTTTTCGCAAACCCTGCTGGGCCCGGTCTTCTTCGAGTTCATCCAGCGCAAGGGCGACGAGGGCTTTGGCGAAGGCAACTTCAAGGCCTTGTTCGAGTCCATGGAGCGCGACCAGTTGCGCCGTGGCGTGATCGAAGGCGTGGAAGCGACGGCCTGACCATGCGCAAGCTCGAAGCCCCCGAGTTGGCTGCGCTGGCGGCCGAGTTCCCCGCCTGGCAGGTGGACACGCAGGCCGGCACGCTGAGCCGACGCTTCGTGTTTGCCGACTTCATGCAGGCCTTTGCCTACATGACCCATGTGGCCATCGCCGCCGAGAAGCACAACCACCACCCCGAGTGGAGCAATGTGTACAACCAGGTGTCCATCACCTGGACCACGCACGACGTGCGCGGCCTGAGCACCAACGACACCTTCATGGCCCGGCTGTGCGAGCAGGCCTATGCCGGCTATGCCGCCCGGCCCGCTGCATAAGGAGACGCCCATGGACGTTCAAGCACCCGAAAAAACCAAGCACGGTCTGGCCGCCGGCACCGCGTGCGCGCCCCAGCGCGCCGACTGGACCATCGACCAGGGCTGGGCCGACTACACGCCGCAGCAGCATGCGGTGTGGAAGACGCTGTTCGAGCGCCAGACCAAGCTCCTGCCCGGCCTGGCCTGCCAGGACTACGTGGACGGCATGCGCCATCTGCCCATGTCGGCGGACCGCATTCCCAACTTTGAAGAGCTGTCCGAAACCCTGATGAAGGCCACCGGCTGGCAGATCGTGGCCGTGCCCGGCCTGGTGCCGGACGATGTGTTCTTCGACCACCTGGCCAACCGCCGCTTCCCGTCGGGCAATTTCATCCGCGGCGCGCACGAGCTGGACTACCTGGAAGAGCCCGACGTGTTCCACGACGTGTTCGGCCATGTGCCCATGCTGATGCACCCGGTGATGGCGGACTTCATCCAGGCCTACGGCCAGGGCGGCCTGCGTGCCCAGAAACTGGGCAAGCTCACCGAGCTGGCGCGGGTCTACTGGTACACGGTGGAGTTCGGTTTGGTCAAGGAACCTGCGGGGTTGCGCATCTATGGCGCCGGCATTGCCTCGTCGTTTTCGGAGAGCAGCTTCTCGGTGCAGAGCGAATCGCCCAACCGCATCACCTTCGACCTGGAACGCGTGATGCGCACCAACTACCGCATCGACGACTTCCAGGAGGTCTACTTCGTGCTGGACAAGTTGGACGATCTGCTGGCTCTGGCGCAGACCGATTTCGCGCCCATTTACGAGCGCCTGAACCACGGTCCGCACTACCAGCCCGGCGACGTGTTGCCCACCGACACCGTGCTACACCGGGGCACCGGCAGCTACCACCGGGGCCGCCCACGCAAGGCTTGACGGCCGCCGCTGGCTTCTGGCGTGAACCGACCTAGGCGCTCACGGCCGCCGGCATTGCCAGCGGCCGTTTTTGCGTCAAGAGGGTGGGCATGCTGTCGCGCTGTAGGGGGCGGCTGAACAGAAAGCCCTGCATCAGGTCCACGCCCTGGTCGTTGAGGTAGACCGCCTGCGCGGCGGACTCCACACCCTCGGCCACCACCTTGAGCTTCAGGCTGTGCGCCAGGCTCACGGCGGCGGTGCAGATCATGGCGTCGTTGTGGTCCACCTCGATGTCCTTGACGAAGGTGCGGTCCAGCTTGAGGTAGTCGATGGGGAAGAGCTTGAGGTAGGCCAGCGACGAATAGCCGGTGCCAAAGTCGTCGATGGACAGCGATACCCCCATGTCCTTGATGGCGCGCAGGGTGCGGATGGTTTCCTGCGGGTTCTCCATGGCCACCGACTCGGTGATCTCCAGCTCCAGGCACTGTGGCGGCACGGCAAAGTCGGCCAGCGCGCGGCGCACGGCGTCCACCAGGCTGGCGCTGCGGAACTGGCGTGCCGAGATGTTGATGGCCATGCGCAATTCGGTGTGACCGAGCTTGCGCCACTGGGCCAGGCTGTGGCAGGCCTCGCGCAGCACCCATTCGCCCATGGGAATGATGAGGCCGTTGTCTTCGGCGATGGGGATGAAGTCCAGCGGCGAGACCAGTTGCCCGTCCGGGCGCTGCCAGCGGATCAGCGCCTCCACGCCCAGAATGGCGCCGCTGGTGTAGTGCACCTGGGGCTGGTAGTGCAGCACGAACTCGCGCCGCTCCAGCGCGTGGCGCAGGTCGTTCTCCAGGTGCAGGCGCTGCAGGGCGGCGCTGTTCATGCCGGCGTTGAAGAAGCGAAACGCCCCGCGCCCGGCCGCCTTGGCCTGGTACATGGCGATGTCGGCGTTCTTCATCAGCTCGCTTAGCTCCACGCCGTCGTCCGGGAACAGGCTGACGCCGACCGAGGCTGACACGTTCAGGTCCAGCCCGCCCACGCGGATGGGCCGGGCGATCAGGTCCAGCACCTTCTGCGCCATCATGCCCACGGCGTTGATGTCCTTCACATCGTCCACCGCCAGGATGAACTCGTCACCGCCTTGGCGGGCCAGGGTATCGGTTTCGCGGATGCTGGCGCCCAGGCGTTGCGCCACGGTCTGCAGCAGTTCGTCGCCGGCGGCGTGGCCCAGGGTGTCGTTGACCGACTTGAAGCGATCCAGGTCGATGAACATCAGCGCGCTGCGCCGGCCATCGCGGCGCGCGTGGGACAGGGCCTGGTGCAACCGCGCCTCCAGCGCGTAGCGGTTGAACAGGCCGGTCAGGCGGTCGTGCAGGGCCATTTCCTCCAGCGCCGCCTGGGCCTGGGTCAGGGCCTGCACCGCCTCCACCACCTCGGCCATCTCCTGGCTGTTGGGCGCGGGCAGGGCGGACTGGGCCGGCAGGTGGCGGTTCACGCCGTTCAGGAAGTCCGAAATCTTCAGCAAGGGTGCGAGGAAGTAGCGGTGCATGGCGCGCATCAGGAACACGCAGGCCGCCAGGCCCAATAGCGCGCCGGCAATGGTGGTGACCAGGATCTTGCGCGCCGAGGCGGAGATGGCCTCGGCGGCCTGGGTGTTGTGCTGCACGATATCCACCGCGGTGTTGTCCGCCAGGGTCTTGAGCGCGAGGCGGCGCTGCTGCCACAGGGCATGGGCCTCGTCCAGCAGGGTCTGGCGCTGGGGCGCGTTGGTGTTGGCCCGGGTGGCGGCCTCTTGCAGCGCCTGCATGTGCGACAGCGCGGCGAAGGTGCCGGCTACGTCGGCGTTGCCGCCAGCCAGTGTGCTGATGGACGGGTGGCTGACCAGGGCCTGCATGGTCAGCGCCGTGGCGCGCCACTTGGCGGGGTCGGATTCGCCGTCGAGCTGATCGCCCAGGGCAATCAGGCGCTCCAGGTTGCCGACCGCGCGCAAGCGCTCCATCTGCTGCGGCGCCGAGTTTTCGCCGCCGCTCTCGGCAACCTGCAGCACGGACAGGCTGACCATGGTCAGCATCAACGTGGCGCCCGCCAGCAGCAGCACGCCCAGGATCGGCAGCCACAGCGCCAGGCGCCGCAGTGATACGGGACTCTGGGTGTCGGGTGGAGTGGAGGCGTGGGGCAACACGGCGGGCGGTTCGGGCATCAAAGGATGCTGAAGGGGAAGTAGCGGCGGCTGATCTTCTCGTGCGTGCCGTTGCGGATCAGGGTCTGGATGGCCTCGTTCACGCCGGTGAGCAGGTCCGCGCGGTCGGGGCGCACCACCATGTGCACGGTGCCGCCCAGGCCTTCCTGTCCCATGGGTGCACCGATGAAGGCATAGGGCTTGCCACCTGGGGACTGCAGGAAGGGCAGGACCTGCATGGTGGGGAGCATGGCCAGCGTGCAGGCACCTTGCTGCAGGCCCTCCAGTACTGCCTGGTTGCTGGCGCGTGCCAGCAGCAATGGCGAGGGGCCGCCCAGCGTGCGCAGGTAGAGCTGCTGGGCGCTTCCGTCCACCACGCACACGGTCTGCTCGCGGATGGCCTGGGCCGGTGTGGTCTGGTGCATGCCGGCTAGGCCGACGAAGCTGCTGGTGGAGCGCCAGATCGGCACCGAGAACGCTACCTGGCGCTCGCGCTCGGGCGTCTTGAGCACATTGCCCAGGCCGATGTCCGCACGCCCCGCATTCACCGCCGGGATGATTTGCGGAAAGGGCATGGCCTCGAAGCGGCAGGGCCGCTTGAGCTGCTCGCAGATGGCGCGGCCCAGGTCCACGTTGAAGCCCACCAGTTCACCCTGGGGCGTGTGGTAGCCGAAGGGGACCGAGGAACTGGTCACGGCAAAGACCAACTCCTGGGCATGGGTGGGTAGGGTCCAGGCCAGCAGGCCCAGCAGCAGGCAAACCAAGCGCCCGCGCAGGGCGCCGTCTCCTTGTGTTGTGTGCATCGCGTAGGGCTCCAACGACTCAATGGGCACTGTTTGAGGGCACTCTACCACCCCAAGCCTTGCAAAACTTGACAACCCGCTGGCTGCCTCGGGTACTGCGGGCTTTCACGCACAATAGGCGCATGACCGTTCTACCCCCACCCCAGATCGCCGGCCACCTGCTGGTGCAATGCCTTATCGAACAGGGTGTGACCCACGCCTTTGGCGTGCCCGGCGAAAGCTTTTTGGCCGTGCTCGACGGCTTTCACCGCTACCGCGAGCATATCCAGTTCGTGGTCAACCGCCAGGAGGGTGGAGCCGCCTTCATGGCCGAGGCCCACGGCAAGCTCACCGGACGCCCGGGCGTGTGCATCGTTACCCGCGGCCCCGGCGCCACCAATGCATCCATCGGCATCCATACCGCGTTCCAGGACTCCACACCCATGGTGGTACTGGTGGGCGACGTGGCCAGCGACACCCGCGACCGCGAGGCCTTCCAGGAGCTCGACTATCGCGTGTTCTTTGGCGCCAGCACGCAGGGCATGGCCAAGCGGGTGGAGCGCATCGACGATGCGGCGCGCATCCCCGAGTACATCGCCCGCGCCTTCGCCACGGCCATGAACGGCCGCCCGGGGCCGGTGGTGCTGGTGCTGCCGGAGGACATGCTGGTGCAGACGCTGGCGCCGCACCCGGCCACCGGTGCGGTGCCCCAACCACTGCCGCGCGTCGAGCCGGCCGATGCCTGGAGTGACCCCGGGGCCTTGCGAACACTGCGTGAGCTGCTATTGAAATCGGAGCGCCCGTTCGTCATCGCCGGCGGTGGCGGCTGGACGCCCCAGGCCGCCCAGGCGCTGCAGCGCTTTGCCGAGGCCTGGGTGCTGCCGGTTGGCAACGCCTTTCGCTTCCAGGACACCTTCGACAACCACCACCCGCAGTACGCTGGCGACGTGGGCATCGGCATCAACCCAGGCCTGGCCAAGCGCATCCGCGAGGCCGATCTGATCCTGGCCGTGGGCCCACGCCTGGGCGAGATGACCACCGGCGGCTACACCTTGCTGCAGGCGCCGCGCACCGCGCAGAAGCTGGTGCACATCCACGCCAGCGCCGAGGAGCTGGGCCGCGTCTACCAGGCCGACCTGGCCATCCACGCCAGCATGCGCGCCGCCGCCCGCTCGCTGGAGGTGCTCTCGGCTCCGGTGAACCTACCGTGGACGGCCTGGACCCGTGCCTGCAACGCGGATTACGTCGCCAACCTGCAGCCCACACCCATTGCCGACCTGCCATCCGACACGCCACGCGGCCTGGTGGACATGCCCAGCGTCATCGCCACCCTACAAAAGCACCTGCCCGCAGATGCCGTGCTGACCAACGGCGCCGGCAACTTTGCCAGCTGGCTGCATCGCTTCTACCGTTACACGGGCCTGGCCAGCGGCCACAAGACGCAACTGGCACCCACCAACGGCGCCATGGGCTACGGCGTGCCGGCCGGCATTGCGGCGGCCATCACCACCCAACGCACCGTTTTCACCATTGCCGGCGACGGCGACTTCCTGATGAATGGCCAGGAGCTGGCCACCGCCGCCCAGCACGGCGCCAAGACCATCATCCTGCTGCTGAACAACGGCATGTACGGCACCATCCGCATGCACCAGGAGCGCGAATTTCCGGGGCACAGCGAGGGGGCAGGCAACACCCTGCGCAACCCGGACTTCGCCGCTCTGGCGCGCGCCTATGGTTACGCGGGCGTGCGCATCCAGCGCAGCGCCGATTTCGAGAGCGAGTTGCTGGCGGCGTTGGCCCGGCCGGAGGGGACGCTGATCGAAGTGACGTTGGAGCCCGAGCTCATCACCACCCGGGGCAGCCTGGGTGCCATCACCCAGGCGGCGCTCCAACGCTGACTTCAAGCAGGATGCTACTGTTTTGATAGCTGTTCACGCATATTTTTCGAGGGCTACAGCGATTTTTTTCTAGTGGAAGTTGGTGCGAGGAACTGGGCCTCCAGCACGTCCGCCGGTACCGGCTTGCTGTACAGGAAGCCCTGCATCTCGTCGCAATTGAGCAGGCGAAGCAGCCGCGCCTGTTCTTGCGTTTCAACGCCCTCGGCGACCACCTTGAGTTTGAGCGCGTGCGCCAGGTTGATGATGGTGGACACCAGGGCCAGGCCCTGCGGTCCTTCCGCCATGTCAAGGATGAATGAGCGATCAATTTTGAGCGTGTCCACGGGCAACTTAGCCAGATAGCTCAGTGAGGAAAATCCGGTTCCAAAATCGTCCACCGCAATGGATACCCCCATCGCACGGATCGCCTGCAGGGCGGCGATATTGTGGTTGACATCCTCCATGATCAAGCTTTCGGTGATCTCCAGCTCAAGCTCGGCCGCCGCTTGGGGCGTTGTGCCGATGGCTTTGCGCAACTCATCCACAAAGCCCCGATGGCGCAGTTGCAGGGGCGACACGTTGACCGCCACGCGCACCGGGTCTCGCTTGGCTGCTCGCCAGTTCTGGCTATCTTGCAGTGCCTGGTGCAGTGCCCAGCGGCCCACGTCGTATATCAGCCCTGTTTCTTCCAGGATGGGAATGAACTCGGCAGGTGGCACCAGGCCAGACAGAGGATCGTTCCAGCGAATGAGCGCTTCGACCCCTGTGAGCTGGCCACTTCCCAACTCGACCTTGGGCTGGTAATGCAGTACGAACTGGTTCAGGTCCAGTGCAGTGCGCAGCCGGCTTTCCAGGTTCAGAGCCTCCGCCACGCGGGTATTCATCTCGGGCGCGTAGAAGAGAAGGTCCTCCGCCGATCCCTTGGCCCGCTTGAGCGCGGCCTCGGCGTTGCGAAACAGCGCCTCGGCGTCTTCGCCATCGACGGGGTACAGGGCAATACCGGCCTTGCCGGCAATGCGCAGACTGGAGCCGCGCAGTTCAAACGGTTTGGCAAAACAATCACGCAACAACTGTTCGACACTGAGCGCCACGTTGCCGGCGTCGCGCGGGTCCAGTATGGCCACGGCGAAGCAATTGGCGCCCACGCGTGCCACGGTCTCATAGCCGGCCTTGCTGAGCTGCATGCGCTGCGCAACCAGCTTGAGCAACTCATCGCCTGCGCGGCGATCCAGCGTGTCATTGACGTTGCGAAAGCGATCAATGTCCACCAACGCCAAAGCGGCCATGGGTTTGTGGGTTTCGCGCCCCTTGAGCATCTGGCCGACGCGCTCCAGCAACAGGGTGCGATTGGCCAGTCCGGTGATTTCATCGTAGTACGCGACGTATTGGAGACGTTCCTCCTTGTCCAAGTGGTCCATCGCAAAGCCAATGTCGTTGGCCAGTTCGGACAGCAGCTTGATTTCTTCCGCATCAAAGAACGAGGCTTCGCCGGAATACAGCGCCAATACGCCTACAACGGCATCCTTCATGAACAGTGGCAGAAAGGCAATGGAGAGTATGCCGCGCTTCAATCGTTCGTCCGCAAGAAACGGTTGTGGGGCGATTCGGATGTCGTTGCAGATGACGGGGTGTTGTTCCCGCACGGCGCGCACGCATAGACGGTTGCCGCTTGGCTGATCCTCCGCCAAAACGAAGCAGTCCCGAATCTGCTCCAGATAGGGCAGATCGGCTCCCGCGGATGCAATGGGCCGGACCCGCATCGCCTCACGGTCCACCAAGCCAATCCATGCCATGTTGAACTGGCCATGCTCGACGGCGATCCGGCAAGCCTCCGCGAACAATTCGTCGCGATTGCGCGCGCGCACGATCAGGGTGTTGATTCCGCTGAGCACCGCATAGACGCGGTTGAGTCGTCGGATCTTGATCTCCGCTTCCGCTCGATCTGTGATGTCTTCGCCAATGCTGGCCGTGCCGGCCACCTCGCCCGTGACGGAATAGAGCACCGTGTTGCTCCAATGGATGAGCCGGCGCGCGCCAGCGCGCGTCACGATTTCGTTTTCGAAGTGTCCAGCGGTCTTCCCCGTTTCTAGCAGTTCCAGGAACGCGGCTTTGACCAAGGACTGATCAGAGGGAATGAACAACCTGAACCAGTCCTGCCCCAGGATTTCTTCTCGCTCCCACCCGGTCAGGCGCAGCAAAAAGTCGTTGCAGTAGCTCACGAGGCCCTGCCTGTCGAGCATCAGCGATACCAGTTCGACATTGCCCAGCATGTCACTGAAACGGCGGTCACTCTCGCGTAGCGCATCCTGCGCCCGCTTTTGTTCGGTGATGTCTTGGATGGTATTGAACCAATGGACTCCTCCATTGTTCGGGTGGAGGTCGTGTGCGGGCTCCATGACTTGGTGGATGTGGAGCCATTCACCGTCGGCGCGGCGCAGGCGGTATTCCAGTTCCATCCGGGCGTTGAGAGCCCCTGCTTGTATGGCGGTCTGCCGGAACAGAGCGCGATCATCCGGGTGGACGATGCCCAGCCATTCCCGTGTGTCGCGAATCATGTGGGTGGGATCAACACCGATCATGCGTGGCATGGTGGCTGGCCAACTCTCAAAAATGCCATCGGGTCCGGTGATGACATGGGTCAGTCTGGCCAATTCCTGGGCCCGACGCAGCCCCGCCTCGCTGGTGCGCAACTCATTGGCGGCGCGCCTGCGCTCCGTGATCTCCTGTTCCAGTCGTTCGGCATGGTGCTGTACTTGCACATACAGACTGCCGTTTTCGTAGATGCGGCCCACCTGCGCGCCAATAATGGACAAGACACGCTCGTCCTCCGCGCTGAATTCGTCGGCCCCCAATTTGTTGACCAGGCAGATCCAACCATACGCGTGTGCCAGTGACACGACCGGCGCCATCAAGGCGCTTTGTACGGGCGGATAGCCTTCTGGCAATCCCACTGCGTCAGTGTTTACTTCGGATTTCTGCGTGCGCCGGGCCTGGCGTTCCATGCGCGTGCGCCCCAACAACCCCTGGTTGATCGACGGAAGCGGTAGTTGTTGCACCACGGCGTGGTCAATGCCACTGGTGGCACTGATCAAGGCACCATGAGCCTTGCCATTGCTGCAGATGACAGCGTATTGCGCGCCAATGAGGTCGCGCGCACCGCGGCACACCTGTTCCAGCAATCGCTGCGGGCTGCGCTCGGACGCCAATTGGAGGTTGAGATCGGTCAGGGCAGCAAGTCGTCGATTGGCCGCTTCAAGCTCCTGGACCTTGGTCGACAAAGTGTCAGTCATCAGCCGCAGGTGTCGGTTACCGAACTCTTGTTCGGGTGGCGTGGATGCGGGACGCGGGGCGTGTCTGAGTGCTTGGTCGATCGTATCCAAAATGACCTGTGGCTCGCATGGTTTGACCAGCACATGGGACACACCGCAGGCCCGCGCGAGGTTGCGGGCCTCGCGCTCCCGGTAGTGGGCGCTGTAAAAAATTACCTGCGTGGTGGCCAGCAGAGGGTCTTCGCGCAACTGGCGGACGAACTCGTAACCATCCATGGTCGGCATAAGAACATCGGATACCACCAAATCGGGATGCTCTCGTCGAACCAAGTCCAGGGCTTCCGCACCATCGGCGGCCTCCAGCGCTTGGTGGCCCCGACTGACCACCAGGGTCACGATCAACAGCCTGTTATCGGCCACATCGTCCACTATCAATATCTTGGCCATGGCGCGTTTCCTGTCACTGCGGCGGGGACGTGCTCCGCAGAGATGGCGGGAGAAAGGCCTCCACTTGGGAGGTGAAGGTTTCGGGAACGATGGGCTTGCTGATGTGTTCGTCGAAGCCCGCCGCCAGCGCCGCTTCACGGTCTCCCGTCATCGAAAATGCCGTGACAGCTATCAGTGGCACGGGGTGCCATTCTGCGTGTTCCCGCAAGGTTCGAACCACCTCGTAGCCGTTCAGGACTGGCATCTGCAAGTCGCAGATGATCACATCCGGTCGCGCGTGCAGGGCCAAATGCACGCCCGCACGGCCATCTTCTGCTTCCAACATGGTGTGGCCGGCCGCGGTCAATAGGTACTTGACCAACTCGCGGCTGGCGTCGTCGTCTTCAATGATCAAAATACGCGCTGCCACGATTCACTCCAGCGGCAGCACCAATGTAAAGGTGCTGCCCTTTCCCAACTCGCTCGAGAACTGGATGGCGCCGCCCAACTGTTCGGCCAACTTGCGGCTCAAATGCAGGCCCAGGCCCGTGCCTTCGCGTTTGCGCCGGTCATTTGCCTCAACCCGCGAAAAAGCCTCAAACAGGCGGGGTTGGTCCACCAGTGCGATGCCCGGACCGGTATCGGACACGCTGAACGCCAAGCATGGACGATTCTCCATGGTGTCGAGCGCCAGGCGCAGGCATACGCTGCCATGGTCCGTGAACTTGATTGCGTTGCCCGCGAGGTTGATCAAAATTTGGATCAGGGCGCGTCGATCAGTGCGAACGGTCCTTGCAGGCGCCAGCAATTGCATTGCCAATTGCAGGTGCTTTTTGTCTGCTTCGGGGCGCAGCGAGGCGACCACATCTTCCAAGACGCCATTGCAGTCTGTGTCGGCCAAACTCAGCTCAAGCTTGTTGGCACCGAGTTTCGCCAGGTCCAGCATGTCGTTGATGAGGGACAGCAGGTGCCGCGCGCCATTCTGAACAATGCGCAGCTGTTTGTCCTGCTCATCGTTGAGGGGTCCTGGCAGCTTCATGAGCAGCGTGCCGGTAAACCCGATGATGGAGTTCAGCGGTGTGCGCAGTTCGTGGGACATGCTGGCAAAGAACCGGTCCTTCGCCAAGGCCGCGTTCTCCAATTCAAGGTTCTTGTCACGCAGAGTTTGCTCGAAGCGTTTGCGCTCGGTGACGTCTCGAATGGCGCTGGAGACAAAGAGGCCTTCCTCGGTTTCCAGGGGACTGAGACTGATCTCCACAGGAAATTCGGTTCCATCCTTGCGCAGGCCGAACAGCTCCAATCCGGCACCCATGGACCGGGTCCGCGGCTGTGAAAAGAAGCCGGCCCGGTTTCCTGGGTGTTGTTTACGAAAGCGCTCTGGCACCAATATTTCTATCTTTCTCCCCAGCAGTTCTTCCCGACTCCAGCCAAACAACAAGACTGCCTGGGTGTTGACCAGCACCATGTGGCCCTCTCGGTCCACGATCACCATGGCGTCGGGAGCAGACTCCAGCAGGTCTCTGAACTTTTGATCGGCCCGCTTGCGATCCGTGATGTCGCGAATGGCGCTCATCACCATGGTCCCCTCTTCTGTCTTGATTGGACTCAGGCTGATTTCCACTGGGAACTCTTCGCCGCTCTTGCGCAGGCCGTAAAGCTCCAACCCGGCGCCCATGGTGCGGGTGCGTGGCTGCTCGAAATAGCCACTGCGGTGGGTCAAATGGGCTCCGCGAAAGCGAACCGGCAACAGCGCTTCCACTGGCTGACCCAGCAACTCCACGCGTTGATGGCCAAACATTCTTTCGGCCTGAGAGTTCACGAGCACGATGCGTCCGGTGACATTGACCATGACAATGGCGTCGGGTGTTGACTCCAGCAAGTCGTGAAAGCGCGCCTCCACCAGCTTGGCGTCTCGCAGGACCTTCAAGTGCGTCACGTCCTTCTTGTTGGACAGCAGGTATACCAGCTGTCCGTCCGCCTGGTAGACGGCCTTGGTGGACACGCTGACATGGACCAACGTGCCGTCCTTGCGTCGGCGTACCGACTCGTACACTGTCACGCCGTTGGTTCGCGCATCGGCCTGGATGCGCAATTCCTCTTCCATGCGGTCCTTGGGAACGATGCACTCCAGCATGGGTTGACCAATGATTTCCTCCTGCCGGTACCCAAAAATCGCTTCTGCCGCCTTGTTCCAGTGCAGAACGCGTCCATCAGGCGCAATGGCAATCAGGGCGTCCGGGTTTTGCTCCCACAGTTGGTCTTTCAAGGTCAGTGACATGCGCCTCCCCAGGCTCGCTGCAGCGTTGTTCCGCCCATTGGCAGCGCGTCCACTGTGTGCGAGTCTTGACTGTAGTCACGAAACAGGAGTGTTCAAAGGGTATTTGAGGCAAACCTATGTCGGCAGAAAGGGGATTGAGGCAATCTGGACGGTCAATGCTATGAAATAAATAGCGCTATTTGCAGTCTCCGCCAAGGCTGAAGGCGATATCCGCTCAAGTCAGTGGTTTGATCGCATGTCAACGGCTATACAGGATCCCGCTCCAGATGGCGACGATTACTAGCAGTTGCAGCCACGCCAGTAGGCAAGCCGCCAAGGCGCGCAAAGAGCTGCCTTGCGCCAGGCACAGGCGCGCGAGCAAGTAAGCCGAGAAGGCGGCACCACCGCCTAACAGCACGGCGCGCACGCTGCCCACCCAGCCCACCAGGGGCACGCCCTCGGCCTTGAGGTGGCCCAACGTCAGCATGGACAGGCCCAGGAACACGCCGGCCCCGGCCATGGGCACCAGGCCCAGGGCCAGCTTCTGCCAGGGCAGGTCGGCATGGGCCAGCACGCGCGCGGCCAGCCGGATGCCGGCGTACGCCACCAGCCCCAGGGCCGCGCCGCCGCCCAGAATCCAGGCCAGGATGCACAGGCCATCCAGCCAGGTGAACACATCGTTGGCGGCAGGGTAGTGGGTCAGCAGCCACCAGGGGGCGTTGTCCTGCAGCAGGGCGGTCCAGTCGTGCTCGATCAGCCAGTCGGCCAGCAGGCCCTTGAACCGCACGAAGCGCCGGCTGGCCGACCAGGAGAATGCCGCCGTGGCCACGCCGATCACGCCGAAGATCAGCGTCAGCGCCTCGCCCGTGGTGGCGGCACCCGGTCGGGTGGTCAGGATCTCGCGGGCGGGTGAGCGAAGGGCCAGGTCCACGGCGCCGTGCTCGCCGGCGCAACGCCCGCAGGCGTGGCAATTGGAGGCGCTGCGCATGTGGCCGATGTTGATCAGTGGCGCGCAGTTCACTGCATGGTGGCGACCCGCCGATTGGCGCAGGCCCTGTTGCCACAGCGATTCGCTGACGCGGAAGTGCACAGGGGCGATCTTGGCCAGCAGACCAAACACACCATTGGCTGGGCACAGGTAGCGGCACCACACGCGGGCACCGCGTCCGTAGACCAAGCCCACAGCCACAGCCGCCACGGTGGAGCCGCCCAGCACCAGCAAGGCGGCCTGCGGGTATTCGTAGACGCTGACCAACTGACCATAGACCGTGGTGCAGACAAAGGCCACAAAGGGCCAGCCGCTCCAGCGCAACCAGCGTGCAATGGGCCGACCCAGACCGTGGCGGCTGGCCAGCTCGGTCAGCGCGCCTTCCGGGCAGAACACACCGCACCACACCCGCCCCAGCAGCATGGTGCCGACCATGACGAAGGGCCACCACAGGCCCCAGAACAGAAACTGGGCAAACAGGCGCAGGTTGTTGAGGATGTGGGCGTCCTGGTCCGGCAGCGGCATGAAGGCTGGGACGATGAGCAGGCCGAAGTAGACCACCACCACGCTCCACTGCAGGGCCAGCATCACGCCCCGATAGCGGCGCAGGCCTAAGCCCAGGCGCGCCAGCCAGGTGGTGGCCTGGGGCGCGGGGGCGGCGCCGACCACTGGGTGGATGGGGATGCTACGCACGGCGCGCAAGACGGTGTTGGACTCCTTCATGGACTTACTTGGCCACCATCTGGCCCTGGGCGGTTTCGGGATGGAATTCGCCGAAGAACTTGTAGGCGCCGGGCTTGAGCGGCTGGAAAATCAGGAAACTGGTGGTGCCAGGTGCCAGCACCTTTTCCTTGCGCAGATCGGCGCTCTCGAACTCCTCGGCGCCAGGCCCTTCGTTCTTGATGAGCAGGCGGAACTTGGTGTTGGCCGGAACCTCCAGTGTGCTGGGTTCGAAGCGCCCGGCGCGGATCAGCAGGTTCACCGTGGGCATGTCCTGCGCCAGGGCCGGCAAGCCGGTCATCAGCAGGGCGCCCAAGAGGGCATGGAGCAGAACCAGTGCGGTGCGCGCAAGGCAGTTTGAACGCATGGGGCCTTCCTTCCTAGAAGCTGAATTGTGAGCGCAGGCTGAAGATGCGCACATCGCTGGCGTTGGCGTCGCCACCCGGGCTGCCGATGAACTGCAGGCTGGGCGTCAATTCGAATTGCTTGGCCACGCGCCAACGGTAGTACAACTCGGCCACGCGTTCGGAGCCGTCCAGGGCGCGGGCGTCTGCCGGGTCGGTGAGCTTGTAGGCACGGTAGGCGTCGCTGGTGCGCAGCCAGCCCAGGCCCAGGCCCAGGCTGTCGCCGCCGCGGGACCAGTAGGAGCCGTTGGTCTCCAGGCCCAGGGTCAGGGCGCGGTCGAACTTGATCTGGCCGGAGGCCTCCTGGCCGTAGCGCGAGAACACGGTTATGCCGTCGCCCAGGCGCTGGTCCATGGACAAGCCCCAGCCGGTGTGGCGCTCGGGCGCGACGAGCGTGGTGTCGGCCAGCGGCAGGGGCAAGCCAAAGGGCACGGACTGCGGGTTGCTCCAGGCGTAGGCGCGGTAGTTGCCCAGCAGGCCGCCGAAGAAGCGCTGCTGCGTCTCGGCCTGCAGCATGGCCATGGGCGCGCCCAGGCTACCCTGGTAGTTGGCGCCGCGCTGGCCCGCGCCGAACAGGCCCAGGGACAGGCGCCAGTTCTCCAGCTTGCTGCTGGTGTCCAGCAAAGAGACGCGCAGGCCCGGCGCGAAGCCGTTGGGGTCGGCGCCGATGTCGCCACCGGCATCCAGCAAGGGGTTGTGCACGAAGACCGAGTTGAGGAACTGGCGGCCCTCGTCGCCGGCCGCGGCGTTCTGGTCGAAGAAGGCAAACGGGTCCATCTTGCCCACCGTGATTTCCAGCTTCTGGCGCGAGGCGCGCTTGAAGCCGCCCAGCGGCAGTGGGATGCTGGCCTGGTACCAGGCCTGGGCCAGCAGGGCGACCGAGTTCTCGGCACCCAGGCCCAACTGGAAGAAGGTGGCGTTGGGGTTGGCATAGCTGGCCGGCAGGCCGGTCAGGCCGGCGCCTTGGCCGAGGCGGACGTGGGTGAACACGGTCTGCTCGATGTCGCCGATGGCGTCCAGCGGCAGGCTGACGAAGGCGTCGGTGCGGTAGCTGAGCTGGGCGTCGTTCGCCTGGGCGTCCGGGGACTTCTGCGCGACCATGCTCAGGCTCATGCCGGCCTTGATGCCGTCCAGGCCCTTGAGCTTGCCCAGGGGGCCGGCCATTTCCTGGGTCTTGGCCTCCACGGCTTTCAGACGCGCACTGAGGTCGGGTTCCTTTTCGCTGATGGTGTCGCGGTCCAGGCTATCGGCGAGCAGGGTCTGGTGCTGCTCCAGGGCCTGCACGCGGCGTTCCAGCGGCGCGCTTTGCGGGCTGGCAGCGGCCTGGGCGGTGCTGGCGCGGCTGGCGGCCAGTTCACGCTGCAGGTCGGCGTTGGCCTGTTCGAGCTTGTTCACGCGGGCGTTGAGCTGCTGCAGCAGTTCGGCCAGCTGGGCGTTGGTTGCGGCGTGGGCGCTGCCGCCCAGCCCGAGGGCCAGGGCCAGCGCCACGGTTTGTAGGGGCAGGGGGCAGCGCATGGATCAGTACCCGCCCTTCTTGCCGATGCCGACGAAACTGAAGTCGTATTCCACGTCAAACGGCTTGAACCACGGACGCACGCCGGTCTGGCGGTCGGTGTGGCGGCCGAAGTGGGCGTGTTTGTTCTCGCTGGGCGGCAGGATGGTGTACTTGACGTGGTACTTGCCGGGGCCGAACAGCTTGATGTTGTCGCCATAGTGCGGGCCGTCGTTGGCCACCATGGGCATGAATTCGCCTTCCACCTTTTGATCGGTGCCGGTCTTGGTGACCTGGAACTTGACCAGCAGGTAGGGAATCCAGGCGCCTTCCTCGAAGCCGTTGGGGTTGCCGGCCAGGGCCTTGATGTCGGCCTCGATGTGGATGTCGGACTCCTCGGCCTTGCGCATCATGCCGTCGGGCTCCATCACCACCGGCTGCAGGTAGACGGCGGCGATTTCCATGCCGTTGCGCTGCTGGGGCGTGCCGATGGGGTACTCCAGCGCGTGCGCCGTCAGGGTGCTGGCCAGCAGGCCGAGGGCAGCGGCCGTTTTGGGCAAGGGGAGCTTGAACAGAGGTGGCATGGAGATTCCTTGTTGAGAATTGTTATCAATACTAAATGATATCAATTCTCATTTGAATTGAGGCGCCGCCGTGGGCTATAGCTTTGATCTGGATCAGAGTTTGGTGTGGCAGCGGTTGGCGTTGGGGGCGCCGGGTATGCTCGGGAGCCGGCTTGCCGGCACAACCCATCCAGGAGGCACGTCACCATGAAGGTTCGCAGGGTCACCACCGGACACAACCGCGACGGCAAGGCGGTATTCGTCAGCGACACGCTGGTGGAGCCCGACACCGTGGCCCTAATGCCCGGTGCCGAGTTCCACCGGCTCTGGGGTGCCGACGCACCGCAGCGCTTTCCCGACAATGGCGCGCCGCCGCCGTACACCGGTTACTTCCCGCCGCTGGGCGGCTACCGTTTCATGCTGTTTTCCGTCCCGCCGGACGCGCAGGCCCACATGCGCGGGGGCGACCGCAAGGCCATGGCGGCCGAGATGCGCGAACGCCTGCCAGGGCTGATGGAGCACATGGAGCGCACCAGCCCGGGCATGCACACCACCGACACGGTGGACTTCGAGTACATCCTCAGCGGCGAGGTCTGGTTGGAATTGGATGATGGGCAGACCACGCACCTGCGCCCCGGCGACACCGTGGTGCAAAACGGCACGCGCCACGCCTGGCGCAACCGGGGCACGCAGACCTGCCAGATCGTGGTCTTCATGCTGGGCGTGCCGCGCCAGCCATCGGGGCTGGATGTGGCACGGGGCGCGGCGAATCTGGTAGAAGTGCGATCCAGCTAAAACCACACAGAAAGGGAGACCACATGACCCGCTTGCAACACACACTCCGGGCGCTGTGCCTGGCGTTGATGGCCACGGTGACCATCGCCGCAACCGCCCAACCCGCCAGCACCACAACCGAACGGCGCACCGAGGCCTATTTCCGCAGCGTGCGCGCCCAGCCACCGGCGCTGTGGGCTTTTTTGAAGGACATGCCCAAAGGCGGCGACCTGCACAGCCACCTCTCGGGCGCCATCTACGCCGAATCCATGATCGGCTGGGCGGTGGAGGACGGCTTGTGCGTGGACAGCAAGACACTGACCGTGCTGCGCCCGCCCTGCGATGCTGCGGCCGGACGGCCCGACATGCAAGCGGCACAGGCCGATGGCGTGTTGTACCGCCGCATGATCGACGCCTGGTCCATGCGCAACGCCGAGACATCGGGCCTGAGCGGGCACGACCAGTTCTTCGACAGCTTCGGCAAGTTCAGCCTCGCCAACAAGAACCGCACCGGTGACATGTTGGCCGAGGTGGCCGCGCGCTCCAGTGCCGGCGGCGTGAATTACCTGGAGCTGATGCACACCGCCGGCGGCGCCGCCGTGGCCAAGCTCGCCACCCAGGTGGGGTGGAACGACAACTTTGCCGCCCTGCGCACCGCGCTATTGGATGCCGGTCTGCCGGCGGCTGTCCAGGCGGCCGTTGGGGAACTGCGCAGTGCCACGGACCGCAAGGCAGAACTCCTGCATTGCAGTTCTGCCCAGCCGGGGCCCGGCTGCGCCGTGACCATCCGCTTTCTCAACCAGGTGCTGCGCGGCTTGCCCAAGGAGATTGTTTTTGCCCAGATGCTGACGGGCTTTGAGCTGGCCAGCAGCGCCGACAGTCAGGTGGTGGGCCTGAACCTGGTCATGCCCGAGGACGCCCTGGTGCCCATGCGCGACTTTGGCCTGCACATGCGCATGCTGGACTACCTGCACGGCGTCTACCCGCAGGTGCGCATCTCCCTGCACGCCGGGGAGTTGACACCGGGCCTGGTGCCGCCCGAGGGGCTGCGTTTTCACATCCGCGAGTCCATCACGCGCGGCCACGCCGCGCGCATCGGCCATGGCGTGGCGGTGATGCAGGAGGATGACGCCGTGGGCCTGCTCAAGGCCATGGCCCGCGACAAGGTCCTGGTGGAGATCTGCCTGACCAGCAACGACGGCATCCTGGGCGTGCGCGGTGCCCGGCACCCGCTGGCGGCCTACCTGAAGCATGGCGTGCCCACCGCGTTGGCCACGGACGATGAGGGCGTTTCGCGCTCCGAGATGACCCACGAGTACGTGAAGGCCGTGCAGGAGCAGAACGTGGGCTACCGTCAGCTCAAGGCTATGGCCCGAAACAGCCTGCACTACGCATTTGTGGAGGGCGCATCCCTGTGGAAAGACGCGGACCGTTTCCAGCCCGTTGCCGCCTGTGCACGGCCCACGCGCTCCGGCCCCGGCACGGCATGCGAGGCCTTCCTGGCGCAGAACCCCAAAGCGCGCTTGCAGTGGGAACTGGAGGCGGCGCTGGTCCGGTTTGAACGGCGTTTCTGACCAGCGTCTTTAGTAAAAATGGCCGCTAGTCCTCGTGGACTATGCGTGAGCAGCTATCAAAAACATAGCGAACTGCCGCCCGCCGTTGCCAAACCGATCAGGCGGCGTCCTTGCTGAGGTAGTCCACCAGCACGCCATTCACCTCCCGCAGGCGCTGGCTGAGTGCCCGAGTGACCCGCAGCAGCAACTTGGTGCCCAGGGACTCGTTGACCACCAGGATGCGTTCAAACTGGGTCTTGGGCAACAGGGCCAGCACGCAGGGTTCGGTGGCGACGCAGGTGGCGGAGCGCTTCTCGCCGTCGATCGCCGCCATCTCACCGAAGGTGCGCCCGGCGACGATGTGGGCCACCGCCTGCGCGACGCCGTCCGCATCCCGTTTGCGGACCTCGATCTGGCCGGACAGCAGCAGCCCCATCGCGTCCCCGATGTCGCCTTCGTTGAACAGCGTGTCCCCTGCCTGCGCGCGGTAGCCGGCCATGTAGGAACTCAGGCTATCGAGTTCCTCCCAGGACCAGTCCTTGAACAAGGGCGAGCGCGATAGCGACTCGCAGACCTCGATGCGAAACGCGCGGGACTTGGGGATGGCTGCTAGCGTGTGGGTGAGCATGCCTTGCGGCTTACTTCATGTCCACGCCGTAGAAGGTGTGGCGGCCGAAGGGGCTGAGCTTGAAGTCCACCACTTCCTTGCGCACGGGCTTCAACTGCACGGCGTGGGCGATGGTGAACCAGGGTGCCTGCTCCTTGAAGATGACCTGGGCCTTTTCGTAGAGCTTGGTGCGCTCGGCCGGGTTGGACACCACCTTGGCCTTCTGCACCACTTCCTCGAACGGCTGGTAGCAGAACTTGGCCACGTTGGAGCCGTTGGTCTTGGCGGAGTCGCAGCCCAGCAGGGTGTTGAGGAAGTTGTCCGGGTCGCCGTTGTCGCCGGTCCAGCCCATCATGCCCATCTGGTGCTCGCCGTTCTGCATGCGCTTGCGGTACTCACCCCACTCGTAGCTCTTGATCTCGGCCTTGACGCCGATCTTGGCCAGGTCGGCCTGCATCAGCTCGGCAATGCGCTTGGCATTGGGGTTGTAGGGGCGCTGCACAGGCATGGCCCACAGGTCGGTGGTGAAGCCGTTGGGGTAGCCGGCGGCGGCCAGCAGCTTCTTGGCGGCGGCGGGGTCGAAGGCGTCGTCCTTGATGGCCTTGTTGTAGGACCACTGGGTCGGCGGAATCGGGTTGGTGGCCGCCACGCCGGTGGACAGGTACACGGCGGAGACGATGGCCTTCTTGTCGATGGCCATGTTGACGGCCTTGCGCACGCGGGCGTCGTCAAACGGCTTCTTGGTGGTGTTGTAGGCCAGGTAGCCGATGTTCAGGCCCGGTTGCTCCAGGATCTGGATGTTGGGGTCCTTGTGCATGGCGTCCAGGTCGGCCGGGTTGGGGTAGGGCATGACATGGCACTCGCCCTTTTGCAACTTGGCCCAGCGCACCGATGCGTCGGGGGTGATGGAGAAGATCAGGTCGTCGATCTTGGCCGGGCCCTTCCAGTACTGGGGGAAGGCCTTGTAGCGGATGATGGCGTCCTTCTGGTACTGCACCAGCATGAAGGGGCCGGTGCCCAGGGGCTCCTGGTCGATCTTCTCGGGGGTGCCGGCCTTGAGCATGGCGATGGCGTATTCCTTGGACTGCACACCGGCGAACTGCATGGCCAGGTTGGAGAGGAAGGGTGCCTCGGGCTTGTTCAGGGTGATCTTGACGGTGTAGTCGTCGACCTTCTCCACCGACTTCAGCAGCTTGGGCATGCCCATGTCGTTGAAGTAGGAGTGGTTGGAGCTGGTGACCTTGAAGTAGGGGTCGTTCTCGTTCCACTGGCGTTCGATGGAGAACAGGAAGTCGTCGGCGTTGAAGTCGCGCGAGGGCTTGAAGTTCTTGTTGGAATGCCACTTCACGCCCTTGCGCAGGTTGAAGGTGTATTCCAGGCCGTCCTTGGAGATGCTCCACTTTTCGGCCAGGCCGGGCACCACCTGCGTGCCGCCGCGCTCGAACTTGACGATGTTGTCGTAGATCTGTTCGGTGGCGTCGAACGAGGTGCCGGTGGTGTTGATGCTGGGCGCGAAGTTTTCGGGGCTGCCTTCTGAGCAGTACACCAGGGTCTTGGCGGCGGCCGGTGTCAGGGCCAGCAGGGCGGGCAGGGCCACGGCGCACAACAGGGCGATCTTGGTCGGGCGCAGGCGCGCGGGGGAATGGGTCATCGGGAACACTCCAAAAAAGAAGGGGCGCCAGGCGCCCCCACATGACATGTGAACCCGGCTCGTGGCCGGGTCGCCGAACGTGCATGTTACGCCATGAAAAGGCCTTTTGTATTGGGGTTCTTACCCGTGGTTGGCACTGGCGACGGTCAGGCGCTCGGCCTCGAAGCAGGCCACCATGCGGCCGTGCAACGGTTGCAACTGCGGGCGCTCCTGGCGACACTGCGCGGTGGCATGCGGGCAGCGGGTGGAGAACACGCAGCCCTTGGGTGGGTTCAGGGGCGATGGCAGCTCACCTTTCAGCACGATGCGCTCGCGCGCCGCGCCGCTGCCGGCCAGGCCGGGTGTGGAGCCCAGCAGGGCCTGGGTGTAGGGGTGCAGGGGCTGGTTGAATATGGCATTCTTCTCGCCCTGTTCCACGGTGTGGCCCAGGTACATGACCAGCACGTCGTGTGCGATGTGGCGCACCACGCCCAGGTCGTGCGAGATGAACAGGTAGGCCAGGCCCAGGTCGCGCTGCAAGTCGGCCAGCAGGTTCAAGACCTGCGCCTGGATGGACACGTCCAGCGCCGATACGGGCTCGTCCGCCACCACCAGCGAGGGGTTGAGCATCAGCGCACGTGCGATGGCAATGCGCTGGCGTTGGCCGCCCGAGAACATGTGGGGGTAGCGGTCGTAGTGCTCGGGGCGCAAGCCCACCAAGGCCAGCATGGATCGCGCCTTCTCGGCGCGCTGTGCTGCGGTGAGGTCGGTGTTGATCTCCAATGGCGCTTCCAGGATCTGGCCAATGCGCTTGCGCGGGTTCAGCGAGCCATAGGGGTTCTGGAACACCAGCTGCACCTTCTGGCGTAGCGCGTGCTTGTCCTGGGCATTGGCGTTGACCACGTCGATGCCGCCCAGTTCCAGGTCGCCGGCGGTGGGCGACTCGATCAAGGTGATCATGCGCGCCAGCGTGGACTTGCCGCAGCCGGATTCGCCCACGATGGCGAGCGTCTTGCCGGGCTGCACCGAAAACGACACACCGCCCACAGCCTGCAATTGGTCGGGCTTGTGCAAAAAGCCCTTGCTGATCGGGTAGACGCGGCGCAGGTTGTTGGCGATGACGACGGGTTTGCTGTCCACGGTGGTTTGTTGGGGTTGTGCGCTCATGCGACCACCTCTTGTTGCTTGGTTTCACCCAGGGGGTAGTGGCAGCGCACGGCGCCGTCCTGCCAGGCGCGCAGCGCCGGGCGGGTCTGGCACAGGCCGTCGTTGGCGTAGCTGCAGCGGGGTGCGAACAGGCAGCCCTTGGGGCGGTCGTACAGGCCGGGCACCATGCCGGGGATGGTGGCCAGGCGGCTGTGGCCGTCGTTGCGCTCGGGCAGTGCCGCCAGCAAGGCCTCGGTGTAGGGGTGCTGCGGGCGGGTGAACAGGGTGTCGGAGCCGCGCTGCTCCATGATCTGGCCGGCGTACATCACGGACACGCGCTGCGCCATTTCGCTGACCACGCCCATGTTGTGGGTGATCAGCACCAGGGCCATGCCGCGGTCCTTTTGCAGGCTGCGCAGCAGGTCCAGGATCTGGGCCTGGATGGTCACGTCCAGCGCGGTGGTGGGCTCATCGGCGATCAAGAGCTTGGGATTGCAGGCAATCGCCATGGCAATCATCACGCGCTGGCTCATGCCACCGGAGAGCTGGTGCGGATAGACGCCGAGACGGCTTTCCGGTGCGGGGATACCGACCTGCTCCAGCAACTCGATGGAGCGCTTGCGCGCGGCCTTCTTGTCGAGGCCCATGTGCAGCTTGAGCGTTTCCGCCATCTGGAAGCCCACGGTGAAGCAGGGGTTCAGGCTGGTGGTGGGGTCCTGGAAGATCATGGACAGGTCTTTGCCCGTGAGGCGGCGGCGCTCGCGGTCGCTCAGCTTGAGCAGGTCGTGGCCGTCGAAGCGCAGCGTGTCGGCCTTGACGCGACCGGGGTAGGCCACCAGGCCCATGAGGGCCATCATCGTGACGCTCTTGCCCGAGCCGGACTCGCCGACGATGCCCAGCACCTCACCGCTGTCCAGCGACAGGCTCACGCCATCGACGGCGTGCATGGTGCCGTTGTGCGATGGAAACTCCACCGACAGGTTTTCAATTTCTAGCAATGCCATTTTGAGTACAGCTTCTTGAAGGTGAATTTTCCGCCGGGCCGCCCCAAGGAAAATTAGCCCCCTCGGGGGGCAGAGAGGACACGCAAGTGCCGAACGTGGGGGCCATATTTCAGCGTTTGAGCTTGGGGTCCAGCGCGTCGCGCAGACCGTCGCCGAGCAGGTTGAAGGCTAGAACCGTGATCAGGATGGCCAGGCCGGGGAAGGTCACCACCCACCAGGCGCGCAGCACGAACTCGCGTGCGTCGGCCAGCATGGTGCCCCACTCGGGTGACGGCGGCTGCGCGCCCAGGCCCAGAAAGCCCAGTGCCGCCGCATCCAGGATGGCGGTGGAGATGCCCAGGGAGGCCTGCACGATCAGTGGAGCCGTGCAATTGGGCAGCACTTCGCTGAACATGATGCGCCAGTGGCCGGCACCGCCCATGCGGGCTGCGGTCACGTAGTCGCGCGAGGTCTCGGAAATGACCGCCGCCCGTGTGATGCGCACATAGTGTGGCAACACCACGATGGCCACGGCCAGCATCGCGTTCATCAGGCCCGGGCCGAGGATGGCCACGATGACGATGGCCAGCAGCAGGCTGGGCAGCGTCAGGATGATGTCCATCAGGCGCATCACGGCGATCTCGAACATGCCGCGGAAGTAGCCCGCCAACAGACCCAGCACCGTGCCGGCCACCACCGAGATCGCCACCACGGCGATACCGATGGTCAGCGACAGGCGCGCACCATGGATCAGGCGCGAGAGGATGTCCCGGCCGATGGCGTCGGTGCCCAGAAGATGGGCGCTGGAGCCGCCGGCCTGCCAGGCTGGGGGCACCAGGAAGACGCTGTTGTCCGTCAGGTCCGGGTTGTGGGGCGCGATGACCGGAGCCAAGGCGGCCAACAGTAGAACTGTGACCACGATGACCAGACCCAGCACCGCGCCGCGGCTGGCGCTGAAGTAGCGCCAGAAGTCTTTCAGCGGGTGCAGTGGTGCGGCCGCTGCGCTGGTGGTGTCGATTGCGGTGGTGCTGCTCATTTCTGGTGCCTGATGCGCGGGTTGATGATTCCATAGGCCACGTCCACCAGCAGGTTGACGGCCATGACGACGGCGCCCAGCAGCAGCATGCCGCCTTGCAAGACGGGATAGTCGCGTCGGCTGATGGCTTCGATCAGCCACTTGCCGACACCGGGCCAGGAGAAGATGGTTTCGGTCAGGATGGCGCCGGTGAACAGTACGCCCACCTGCAGGCCGACCACGGTGATCACCGGGATCAGCGCATTGCGCAGGGCATGCACTGCGACGATGCGAAAGCCCGACAGCCCCTTGGCGCGGGCGGTGCGGATGTAGTCCTCACCCAGCACTTCGAGCATGGCGGAACGCGTCATGCGCGCAATCACCGCCAGCGGATTCGTGCCCAGCACCACCATGGGCAACACCAGGTGTGCCGCAGCCGACCAGAAGGCGCCAGTGTCGTGGGCCAGCAGGGTGTCGATCAGCAGAAAGCCGGTCACCGGTTCGATGAAGTACTGCACCGCGATGCGACCCGACACCGGGGTCAGGTCCAACTGCACCGAGAACAGCAGGATCAACAGCAGGCCCCACCAGAAGATGGGCATGGAGTAACCGGTGAGCGAAACGCCCATCACACCATGGTCCATCAATGAATTGCGCTTGACGGCGGCGATGATGCCCGCCGGAATGCCGATGATGAGAGCGAACAGTATGGCGCACAGGGCCAGCTCGATGGTGGCGGGAAACAGCGAGGAGAACTCGCTGAGCACCGGCGCCTGCGTGATGATGGACTTGCCCAGATCGCCGTGCAGTACCTTGGCAATGTAGATGCCGTACTGCACCAGCACGGGCTTGTCCAAGCCGTATTCCGTGAGCAACTGGGCATGGCGCGCAGCATCGATGCCGCGTTCGCCCGCCAGGGTTTCGATGGGGTCGCCCGGAACCAGGCGAATGAGGAAGAACGCCAACAGCGTCATGCCGAAGAAAGTCGGAATGATCAGGCTCAAGCGCGTGAACAGAAAGCGCAGCATGGGTTGGTGTAAAGGGGGAGGTTGGATAGAAAAATTGCACCGCGAAGGGTGCAAAGGAGCCGCATTCTAACGCCGCACTATCGCTGCAACCACCCGCTGTGGACAGGTGTTTCTACCTAGTTGATGGGCGTCAAAACGGTGCTGCGGGCGCACCATTTTGGGCAAAGAAAAAGGCCGAACACGTCGGCCTTTTTCAGGGGAGGCGAAGCGCCAATTACTTGAGGTGCTTGCCGATCAGGCCGGCCATCTCGAACATGGACACTTGCACCTTGCCGAAGATTTCCTTCAGCTTGGCGTCGGCGTTGATCATGCGCTTGTTGACGGCGTCTTGCAGCTTGTTCTTCTTGATGTAAGCCCACAGCTTGCTCACGACTTCGGTACGCGGCAGGGGAGTTGCACCCACCACGGCGGCCAGAGCGGAGCTCGGGGTCAGGGCCTTCATGAAGGCGGCGTTGGGGGTGCGCTTCTTGGCAGGAGCCTTTTTGGCAGCGACCTTCTTCGCGGGGGCCTTCTTGGCAGGAGCGGCCTTCTTCGCCGGAGCTGCCTTCTTGGCGGGGGCGGCGGCCTTCTTGGCCGGAGCAGCCTTCTTCGCCGGAGCGGCTTTCTTAGCAGGTGCCGCTTTCTTTGCCGGTGCTTTCTTTGCAGTTGCCATGATTGATTGTCCTTTTTTGAGGTTGATTAATCACCAGCAAAAAAACGGGCTCTTCACTGGTAACCCGGATGCTACTGGAGAAAAAGCGCGTTATCCAGCGGAAATCTGCTTTTTTCATTGGGAAATGTTGTTTTTTCCATTGGAGAATAGGCCTCTTGATCGAAAAGGAGCGTGAAGCGATGTCCCAAGAGTTTGCGAGCTGTGATTTGTGTGATGCCCACAAGGGCGATTCCACTGGCGATTTCCGTGTGCTGCCGCCCGTGTTTAGCGACTTCGGCGCAGTCAAGAAGTTCTGCGGCCCGGTGGTCACCGTGAAGTGCTTTGAGGACAACACGCTGGTGAAGGCCGCGGTGGATTCCATCGGCTACACCGAGACGGCGCAGGGGCGCGTGGGCAAGGTGCTGGTGGTCGACGGTGGCGGCTCGCTGCGCAAGGCGCTGCTGGGTGGCAACCTGGGCGCGGCCGCCGCACGCAATGGCTGGGCCGGCGTGGTAATCGACGGCTGCGTGCGTGACACGGCCGAACTGGCGGCGCAGGCCGTGGGCATTCGTGCGCTGGCTGCCATGCCCATGCCGACCGAGAAGCGCAACCAGGGCCAGGGCGACGTGGCGGTGCAGGTGCAGGGCGTGTGGGTGCGTCCCGGTGACTGGCTCTATGCCGACGAGGACGGCATTGTCGTCAGCGCGAAAGCTTTGACGTAAGTGGGAGGCAGGGCGGTGGAGCGCTCTGCGTAGGTAAAGGGGGAGCCCGCGCAGCGGGCGGAGGACACGGAGCAGAGCGTTCCGCCGTCCTGCCTCCTACGGCGCAGGTGGCGTCGAGTCGCCGGATGGCAGGGTGGCGAGCAGCACGCCCACCAACGCGATGGCAAAGGCCAGCATCTGCAGGCCGCTCAAGCTCTCGCCCAAGGCCAGCACGCCCACCAGTGCGGCCGAGACCGGCAGCATCACCGTGAAGACGCCGGCGCGTGCTGCAGGCACGGATTTGAGTCCCGTCATCCACAGCCACACGGTCCACACGCTGGCGGCTAGCGCGTAGAACAGCAGCAGCGCCCAGGAGCCACCGGTGACGGCGGCAAAATTGAAATGCCAGGCCGCGTACAGGCCCATGGGTGTCATCAGCACGAAGCCCCACAGGTTGATGAGTGCGGTGATGCGTTTGGGTGACAGGGCGCCGGTGAGCTTCTTGCCGATCACGGCGTAGGCTGCCTCGCACAGCACGGCGACGAACACCAGCAGATTGCCCAGCAGCACATGGCTGGTGGTCGAATCGGGCGCCAGCCCTCCAGAAGACTGCGTGTGCAGCTCACTTTTTGATAGCGCTATCAAACCGATGCCGAGTGCGCTGCAGGCCACGGCGGCCCAGATGCGCGCGCCGATGCGCTCCTTGAGAAAGGCCCAGCTCATCACCGCCACCACGGCCGGGATCGAGGCCATGATCACGCCGGCCGATACCGCGCTGGTCATGCTCACGCCGTACAGCATGGAGATGGAGAACAGGAAATTGCCGAGGAAGGACTCCAGGAACACCAGCCGCGCGGTGGCTGTGGTCATGGTGGGCTCGTGGGGTGGGCGCTTGAGCCAGTGCACCACCGCCAGACCGCCAATGCCAAAGCGCAGCCAGGCCAGCAGGAACACGCCCAGGGCTGCGACCAGGGGCTTGGACAAGGCCACATAGCTGCCCACCAGGGACATGCTCAGTCCCAGGCAGCCGTAGGCCAGCCAGCGAGGAGGGTGCGCGCCGTGGGATGCGCCTTGCTCGTCCGGGCCGGTCATCCAGCGACACCTGGCAGCTTGTGGTGGCCGGCGTGCGCGTTGCGGATGGCCTGTGGCCCCAGCGACCCCACCAGCATGCCAACCAGCGCGGCCAGGACGCCGGCCAACTGGGCCGGGAACTCGGCGCTGGCCGGTGTGGCCAAAAACAGAATCCAGGTCAGCAGGCCCAGCACGATGGAGAACAGGGCGCCCTGTGTAGTGGCGCGTTTCCAGTACAGGCCAAACACCAAGGGGATGAAGGCGCCCACCAACGTAACCTGGTAGGCACCCGAGACCATTTCATAGATCGGCGTGCCCTGGGTCTTGACGGCATAGGCCAGTACCGAGACGCTGAAAATCAGCACGGTGATCCGCATGGTGCGCAGCTCTTCCTTGTCGCCCAGGCGTGGCCGGAACTGGCGCCAGATGTTCTCCACGAAGGTCACGCTGGGCGCCAGCAGGGTGGCCGAGGCGGTGGACTTGATGGCCGACAGCAGCGCGCCAAAGAACAGCACCTGCATCACGAAGGGCATCTTCTCCAGCACCAGGGTGGGCAACACCTTCTGCGGGTCTTCCTTCAGCAAGGCGGCCGTCTGGTCCGGCATGATGATCAGCGCGCTGGCCACCAGGAACATGGGAACGAAGGCGAACAGGATGTAGCAGATGCCGCCAATCACCGGGCCGCGCGTAGCGGCGTAGGGGCTGTTGGCCGACATCACGCGCTGGAACACGTCCTGCTGCGGAATGGAGCCCAGCATCATGGTGATGGCCGCGGCAAAGAAGAACACGATGTCCTTGAACGTAGGCTCTGGCAGGAACTTGAACATGTCCTGGCTCACCGCCAGCGAGACTACCTTGTCGGCACCACCGGCCTGGTTGCCGGCAAACACGGCCAGGATGGCCAGCCCGCTGACCAGGATGATCATCTGGATGAAGTCCGTCACCGCCACCGACCACATGCCGCCAAACAGCGTATAGGCCAGGATGGAAATCACGCCGATGGTCATGCCCACCGGGATGCTGATGGCGCCGCCCGAGAGCAGGTTGAACACCAGGCCCAGGGCCGTGACCTGTGCCGAAACCCAGCCCAGGTAGCTCAACATGATGATGAGGGAGCAGATGATTTCCACCGAGCGGCCGAAGCGCTCGCGGTAGTAGTCGCTGATGGTCAGCAGACTCATTTTGTAGAGCTTGCCGGCGAAGAACATGCCCACCAGGATCAAGCAGGTGCCGGCGCCGAAGGGGTCTTCCACCACGCCATTGAGGCCACCATTGACGAACTTGGCCGGAATGCCCAGCACCGTTTCGGAGCCAAACCAGGTGGCAAACGTCGTGGTGACGATCATCACCAGGGGCAAATGCCGGCCGGCAATCGCGTAGTCCGAGGTGTTCTTGACGCGCTTGGCCGCGTACAGACCAATGGCGATGGTGATCAGCAGGTAGACGATGACCAGGGTCAGCAGCACGGCGCACTCCTTTGCAAAAGCCTGGGATTATCCCAACACTTGGGTGGGGAAATTCGCGGGAGCGTCATGTTTTGTTTATAGCGTCGTGCCGCAGCGCGCGTGCACAGCATGAGCGGGCGATGGCTCGGATCGTGCGGAAGGACCTGAAATTTTTCATATCGCAGGCATCTGTTTTCATATTGAGAAATGACGACTGCAACTCATTGATTTGTATGAGAAAAATATTTAGTCATATATAAGACATAAGATACAATTTTGGTCTTATACAAGACTAGAATAGAGCCCAGAACAAATGGCAAGGCTTGTGACAAAGCCGGATTTTTTTAACTACGACGGAGTGATTCCATGACTACGCAAACCCGTGAACAGCAAATCGCAGCCCTTGAAAAAGACTGGGCCACCAACCCCCGTTGGAAGGGCGTCAAGCGCGGTTATTCCGCAGCCGACGTCGTTCGTCTGCGCGGCAGCGTCCAGCCCGAGTACACGCTGGCCAAGAACGGCGCCGAGAAGCTGTGGGCCAAGGTCAACGGTGGTGCCAAGAAAGGTTATGTGAATGCCTTCGGCGCGATCTCCGCTGGTCAAGCCATGCAGCAGGCCAAGGCCGGCCTGGAAGCCGTGTACCTGTCGGGCTGGCAAGTTGCCGCCGACGGCAACACGTCTGAGACCATGTACCCCGACCAGTCGCTGTACGCCTACGACTCCGTTCCCACCATGGTTCGCCGCATCAACAACACCTTCAAGCGTGCTGACGAAATCCAGTGGGGCCGTGGCATCAACCCCGGCGACAAGGAATTCATCGACTTCTTCCTGCCGATCGTGGCCGACGCGGAAGCCGGTTTCGGCGGCGTGCTGAACGCGTTCGAACTGATGAAGAACATGATCACGGCCGGCGCTGCTGGCGTGCACTTCGAAGACCAACTGGCTGCCGTGAAGAAGTGCGGTCACATGGGCGGCAAGGTGCTGGTTCCCACCCGTGAAGCCATCGAGAAGCTGATCGCCGCGCGTTTCGCTGCCGACACCATGGGCGTGCCCACACTGATCCTGGCCCGTACCGACGCCGAAGCCGCCAACCTGCTGACCAGCGACTACGACGCCAACGACAAGCCCTTCATCACCGGCGAACGCACGCAAGAAGGTTTCTACCGCGTCAAGAACGGCCTGGAGCAATCCATCAGCCGTGGCGTGGCCTACGCTCCCTATGCCGACCTGGTGTGGTGCGAAACCGGCGTGCCCGATATCGGCTTCGCCCGTGAATTCGCCCAGGCCGTGCTGGCTGCCTGCCCCGGCAAGCTGCTGTCCTACAACTGCTCGCCGTCCTTCAACTGGAAGAAGAACCTCAGCGACAAGCAGATCGCTTCCTTCCAGGAAGACCTGTCCGCGCTGGGCTACAAGTACCAGTTCATCACGCTGGCCGGTATCCACATCAACTGGTTCAACACGTTCCAGTTCGCCCACGCCTATGCCCGCGGCGAAGGCATGAAGCACTACACCGAAATGGTGCAAGAGCCCGAATTCGCTGCCCGCGAAAAGGGTTACACCTTCGTGTCGCACCAGCAGGAAGTCGGCGTCGGCTACTTCGACGACGTGACCACCGTGATCCAGGGCGGTTCCTCCTCCGTCAAGGCCCTGACCGGTTCCACCGAAGAAGAGCAGTTCCACTAAGCTCTGGCGGCTGCCAAACAGGCCGGCGCCCCGCATGGGGCCTCGGCCTTTTTTGTGCGGTTAAAATAGACAATTCACTTTTGTATAAGAGCGAGAAAGGCAACTGGTTATGACACCGCGAACTACACGGCCCGCAACCTCAAGCGAATAAGGCTCGTAGTCCGCGCGCCTTGTGCGCAGGCAGCTCTCATATTCATAGCAAAGCGCGGACGGTTCCGCGCTTTTTTCATTTTGCGCTCGACTCTACATAGGCATTCAGCATGATCCACATTACGCTTCCCGACGGCTCCCAACGCGAATTCCCTGGTCCGGTTACCGTGGCCGAAGTTGCCGCTTCCATTGGTGCCGGCCTGGCCAAGGCGGCCCTGGCTGGCAAGGTCGACGGGAAAGTGGTGGACACCAGCTACCAGATGAAGGCCGACAGCGCGCTGTCCATCATCACTGCCAAGGATGCAGATGGCCTGGAAGTCATCCGCCATTCCACGGCCCACTTGTTGGCCTATGCAGTCAAGGAACTGTTCCCCGACGCCCAGGTCACCATCGGACCGGTCATTGAAAACGGCTTTTACTACGACTTCTCCTACAAGCGTCCGTTCACACCCGAGGATTTGGCCGCCATTGAGAAGAAGATGGCCGAACTCGCCGCCAAGGACGAGCCCGTGGTGCGCCGCGTGCTGCCGCGCGACGAGGCCGTAGCCTACTTCAAGGGCCTGGGCGAGCATTACAAGGCCGAGATCATCGGCAGCATTCCCAGCAACGAGGACGTGTCCCTGTACCGCGAAGGCAAGTTCGAGGACCTGTGCCGCGGCCCGCACGTTCCCAGCACCGGCAAGCTGAAGTTCTTCAAGTTGATGAAGGTGGCCGGTGCCTACTGGCGCGGTGACCACCGCAACGAGATGTTGCAGCGTGTCTACGGTACGGCTTGGGCGACTAAGGATGAGTTGCAGCAGTACCTCACCATGCTGGAAGAGGCCGAGAAGCGCGACCACCGCAAGCTCGGCCGCGAACTGGACCTGTTCCACATCGACGAGCATTCGCCCGGCACCGTGTTCTGGCACCCCAAGGGCTGGACGCTGTGGCAGAACGTGGAGCAGTACATGCGCCAGGTCTACCGCGACAACGGCTACCAGGAAGTCAAGGGCCCACAGATCCTCGACCAGGGCCTGTGGGAAAAAACCGGGCACTGGGACAAGTACCGTGAGAACATGTTCGTCACCGAATCGGAAAAGCGCGACTACGCCCTGAAGCCGATGAACTGCCCGGGCCACATCCTGATCTACAAGCACGGCGTCAAGAGCTACCGTGACTTGCCACTGCGATTTGGTGAATTCGGCGCCTGCCACCGCAACGAGCCCTCGGGCGGCCTGCATGGCATCATGCGTGTGCGTGCCTTTACGCAGGACGATGGCCACATCTTCTGCACCGAAGACCAGATCCAGGGTGAGGTGAAGGCCTTCACCATGCTGCTGCAAAAGGTCTACGCGGACTTTGGCTTCCACAACATCATCTACAAGATTGCCACCCGTCCAGAGCAGCGCATTGGAACCGAGGAAAGCTGGGACCACGCCGAAGCTGCCTTGGCGGAAGGCCTGCGTGCCTCCGGGTGTGAATTTGAGTACCTGCCGGGCGAGGGTGCCTTCTATGGCCCCAAGATCGAATACACGCTGAAAGACGCGTTGGGCCGCCCCTGGCAGTGCGGCACTATCCAGATCGACCCCAACATGCCGGAGCGTCTGGATGCGGAATTTGTCGGCGAAGACGGGGTCCGCCACCGCCCGATCATGCTGCACCGCGCCATTGTGGGCAGTCTGGAGCGTTTCATCGGAATCTTGATCGAAGGTAGCGCCGGCGCCCTGCCGGCCTGGCTCGCTCCGGTGCAGGTGGCGGTGCTCAATATCACCGATTCCCAGGCCGAATATGCCCGTTCCGTGGCCAAAACGCTGCAAAATCAAGGGCTTAGGGTGCATTTGGACCTGCGCAACGAGAAGATTACGTATAAAATACGGGAGCACTCGATGCAGAAGCTGCCGTATCTGGTCGTTATTGGCGACAAGGAAATGGCAGCTGGCGCCGTCGCGGTGCGCGCCCGGGGTGGTCAAGACCTCGGAGCAATGTCTGTGGAAGCCTTTGCACAAAGGGTCCTTGCGGACATTGCCAACAAGTCGGCTCTCTGAGAAAACACACTGGTTGTATTTCCCTGAAATTGCCGGTTTGCCCGCGTGCACAGTGCGGCAACCGCTACTGTTTTTGTAGCTAGATATTTGTAAGGAATTGAGCCATCGCTACTGAATTTCGTGACCGCCGTCAGCGTGAAGAACGCAAACACCGCCTGAACCGTGAAATCATGGCCCCTGAGGTCCGCCTCTCGGGACCAGACAACGAGCCGCTGGGTGTCGTCAGCCTGATGGAAGCCCTGCGCATGGCGGGCGAGCTGGATGTGGATCTGGTTGAAATTGCTGCCACGGCGAACCCGCCGGTCTGTCGCTTGATGGATTACGGCAAGTTCAAGTACCAGGAGCAGAAGAAGGCGGCGGAAGCGAAGGCCAAGCAGACGGTCATCGAAATCAAGGAAATCAAGTTCCGCCCCGGTACGGATGACGGCGACTACAACATCAAGATGCGCAACATCAAGCGCTTCTTGGCCGAAGGCGACAAGTGCAAGATCACTTTGCGTTTTCGGGGTCGTGAGATCACGCACCAGGAACTGGGCATGGCCTTGCTGAACCGGATCCGCACGGATCTGGGCGATCTGATCGTGGTGGAGCAATTCCCCAAGCTGGAAGGGCGTCAGATGATCATGATGATCGCCCCCGGCAAGAAAAAACCGGGCGCCAGCAAGCCGGCACCGGAAGCCGCCGCAACCGCGGCAGCGACGTGATAGTGACGCCGACGGGCCTGTGTGCCGGTCGGCGATAGGGTCAAGGGGCGAAAGCCCTTTGAAGGAGCAGGCCGCAAGGTACTGCCCGAGAAGTGTCTCGGGGCCAACAAGGCTGGAAACCGTTTCCAGACGCCTCACGAGCACAACGTAAAAGGAGCATGAACATGCCCAAAATGAAGACCAAGAGCGCGGCGAAGAAACGCTTCCGCGTTCGTCCCGGTGGCACCGTCAAGCGCGGCCAAGCCTTCAAACGTCACATCTTGACCAAGAAGACCACCAAGAATAAACGCCACCTGCGCGGCTCCACTGGAGTTCATGAGACCAACATGGGTCACATGGCACAGATGCTGCCCGGCCGTGGTATTTAATTAACGACGAACAAGGAGTAATCACATGCCTCGCGTCAAACGTGGTGTAACGGCTCGCGCCCGCCATAAAAAAGTTCTGGCCCTTGCAAAAGGTTTCCGTGGTCGTCGCGGTAATGTCTTCCGTATCGCCAAAGAAGCGGTAATGAAGGCTGGGCAATATGCCTACCGTGACCGTCGTACCAAGAAGCGTGTCTTCCGTCAGCTGTGGATTGCCCGTATCAACGCGGCTGCCCGTCAGTGCGGCCTGACATACAGCCAGTTCGCCAACGGTCTGAAGAAGGCCAATATCGAGATCGACCGCAAGGTTTTGTCCGATATCGCCATTCACGACATGGCGGCTTTTGCCGGTATCGTGGAGCAAGTCAAGGCCAAGCTGGCTGCTTGATTTTCGCCCTGTGATGCTATCGTTTTGATAGCTGTCAGAGCAAATAGAACAAGGGCTAGAGCTTGAAAGAGCACTAGCCCTTTTTCGTTGACCGAAGAAACTATGAACGATTTGAACGCCATTGTCGAGCAAGCCCAGACGGCCTTTGCACAAGCCGCCACCCCCGCAGATCTGGAAAATGCCAAGGCGCAATTCCTGGGCAAGGCGGGTCGCATCACCGAGCTGATGAAGGGCATGGCCGCTTTGAGCGTGGACGAAAAGAAGTCCCGCGGCGCCGCTATCAACCTGGCCAAGCAGGCCATTGAGGCTGCTCTCACCGCGCGCCGCCAGGCGCTGGCCGACGCCGAGCTGCAGGCGCAACTGCGCGCCGAGGCGTTGGACGTTACCCTGCCGGGCCGCCAGCGCGGGCAGGGCGGTTTGCACCCGGTGTCGCTGACGATGGAGCGCATCGAGGCCATCTTCGGCTCCATGGGTTTCGACGTGGCCCAGGGCCCCGAGATCGAATCCGATTGGTTCAACTTCACCGCATTGAACACGCCCGAGGACCATCCCGCGCGTTCCATGCACGACACCTTCTACGTGGAAGGCGGCTCCGAGACGGCCCCCAACCTGCTGCGCACCCATACCAGTCCCATGCAGATCCGCTACGCGGTGCAGCATGTCAAAAAATATAACAGCAAAGCCAATGGTGGCGAGGGTAAGGGCCTGTTTTCAGGCGATATGCCCGAGATTCGCGTCATCGCGCCGGGCCGCACCTATCGCGTCGACAGCGATGCCACGCATTCGCCCATGTTCCACCAGTGCGAAGGCCTGTGGGTGGGCGAGAACGTCAGCTTCAAGGACCTGAAGTTCGTCTTCACCGATTTCTGCCGCACCTTCTTCGAGAGCGACGACCTGGTGCTGCGCTTCCGTCCCAGCTTCTTCCCGTTCACCGAGCCCAGCGCCGAGATCGACATCCAGTTCCAGAGCGGCCCCTTGGCCGGGCGCTGGCTGGAAGTGGCCGGCTCCGGCCAGGTTCACCCCAACGTGATCCGCAACATGGGCCTGGACCCCGAGAAATACATCGGCTTTGCCTTCGGCATGGGGCCGGATCGCCTGACCATGCTGCGCTATGGCGTCAATGACCTGCGCCTGTTCTTTGACGGCGATATCCGCTTCCTGTCGCAATTCCAGTAATCACGCGACTGCCACAACGCCACCATCCGCCGTATTTTTCGTTCGACCGACCATGCAATTTTCCGAATCCTGGCTGCGCACCTTCTGCAACCCCTCCCTCTCCACCGCCGAGTTGGCCGAGACGCTGACCATGGCCGGCCTGGAGGTCGAAGAGCTCAAGCCCGTGGCGCCGCCCTTTACCCACGTCGTGGTCGGTGAGATCCGCGAGGCCGAGCAGCACCCCAATGCCGACCGCCTGCGCGTCTGCAAGGTGGATGTGGGGCAGGGCGAGCTGCTCAACATCGTCTGTGGCGCACCCAATGCCCGCGTCGGTATCCGTGTGCCCTGCGCCCTGGTTGGTGCGGAACTGCCGCCCGGTGAAGACGGCAAGCCGTTTCTGATCAAGGTCGGCAAGCTGCGCGGCGTGGAAAGCCAGGGCATGCTGTGCTCGGCGCGCGAACTCAAGTTGTCCGAGGACCACGGCGGCCTGCTGGAGCTGCCGCTGGACGCCCCTCTGGGCCAAAACATCCGCCAATACCTGGATCTGGACGACACGCTGTTCACCCTCAAGCTCACGCCCAATCTGGCGCATTGCCTGTCCGTCTACGGCGTGGCGCGCGAAGTGTCGGCCCTGACCGGTGCGCCGCTGGTTACACCCACCATCACCCCGGTGGCTGTGACCAACCAGGATCACGTACCTGTCACGATCAGTGCCCCCGACCTGTGCGGCCGTTTCTCGGGCCGCGTGGTGCGCCATGTCAACACCAAGGCCAAGACGCCGCAGTGGATGGTGGACCGCCTGGCCCGCTGCGGCCAGCGCAGCGTGACCGCGCTGGTGGACATCTCCAACTACGTGATGTTCGAGTTCGGCCGACCCTCCCACATCTTCGACCTGGACAAGATCCACGGCGGCCTGGATGTGCGCTGGGGCAAGGCCGGCGAGCAACTCAAGCTGCTCAATGGAAACACCGTGACCGTGGACGACAAGGTCGGCGTGATCGCTGATGCCCAGCAGGTTGAGTCCCTGGCTGGCATCATGGGTGGCGATGCCACCGCCGTGTCCGACGACACGTGCCACGTCTATGTGGAGGCCGCATTCTGGTGGCCCAAGGCCATTGCGGGACGTTCGCGCCGCTTCAACTTCTCTACCGACGCCGGCCACCGCTTCGAGCGCGGCGTGGACCCCGACCTGACGGTGGAGCACATCGAGCGCATCACCCAACTCATCATCGACATCTGCGGCACGCTCGAGACCACTTGCGGCCCGGTGGACGACCAGAAGGCGCGCATGCCGGCGCTGGCGCCGGTCACGCTGCGCGTGGCGCGCGCCTGCAAGGTCATCGGTATGCCGCTGACCCAGGCACAGTGCGCCGATGCGCTCAAGCGCCTGGGACTGGCCGTGACCGAAGGCGAGGGCACCGTCACCGTGGCGCCGCCCAGCTATCGCTTTGACCTGCAGATCGAGGAAGACCTGATCGAGGAAGTGGCCCGCATGGTTGGCTACAACCAGTTGCCGCATACGCCGCCGCTGGCACCCATCACCGCCAAAATCCGCACCGAATCGCAGCGTGGCCCATTCGCCGTGCGCCGTAGCCTGGCCGCTCTGGGCTACCAGGAAACCATCAACTTCAGCTTTGTGGAAGAGGCGTGGGAGCACGGCCTGGCCGGCAACCCCAATCCCATCAAACTGCTGAATCCCATCGCCAGCCAGATGAGCGTGATGCGCTCGACGCTGCTGGGTTCGCTGCTGCAGGTGCTCAAGTTCAACCAGGCCCGCAAGCAGGCACGCGTGCGCGTGTTCGAGCTGGGCCGCGTGTTCCTGCGTGATGCAACGGTCAAGAGCACCGACAGCACCGTCGAAGGCTTCGATCAGCCCATGCGCGTGGCCGGTCTAGCCAGTGGTGGCGCGGACAGCCTGCAATGGGGTCGCAAGGAGCAGGGCGTTGACTTTTACGACGTCAAGGGCGACGTGGAGGCGCTGTTGGCGCCGCTGCAGGCCCGCTTCCAGACCGGCAGCCATCCGGCCATGCACCCCGGGCGTTGTGCCGAGGTCTTCCTGGACGACCGCAGCATTGGTTTCGTTGGCGAGTTGCATCCCCAGTGGCGCCAGTCCTTTGATCTGGCCCAGGCTCCCGTGCTGTTTGAGCTGGACCTGGATGCCGTGCTGCAACGCCGCGTGGCCGAGTTCAAGCCGGTCGCCAAGCTCCAGCCGGTGCAGCGTGACATTGCCGTGGTGGTGGGCGACCAGGTGACGCACGCCGCCCTGATGCAGGCCATCTGGGATGCGCCCACGGCCGGCCTGCTGCGCGACGCCCAATTGTTCGACGTCTACCGCCCCAAGCTGGCCAAGGATGCCGCTGCAGCCGAAGGCGCGACCGACCGCAGTCTGGCCGTGCGCCTTACACTCAACAGCGACGAGGCCACGCTGTCGGAAGAGCAGATCGAGTCCGCCGTGAAGGCCATCGTCGAGCAATTGACGGCTAATGTGGGAGCGCGCCAACGTGTTTGATCAACCGCCTGGCGACAACAACAAGAGAGGCACCATGGATTTCTCCGTTGAAAGTCTGGAAACCCCTGCGTTGACCAAGGCCCAGTTGGCGGACCTGCTGTTTGAGCAGATCGGGCTCAACAAGCGCGAGTCCAAGGACATGATCGACGCCTTCTTCGACCTGATCGCCGCCAGCCTCGTGGACGGAACCGATGTGAAGATTTCCGGCTTCGGCAACTTCCAGATCCGCACCAAGGCACCGCGTCCCGGGCGCAACCCGCGCACGGGCGAGGCCATCCCGATCCAGGCCCGTCGCGTCGTCACCTTCCACGCCAGCCACAAACTCAAGGAACAGATTCAGGTCGAATCCTGAGCCGATCCGCCGTTTTAGCAACACTGCGCCGGCATTCTGCCGCGGCGTCGCAATCAGTCTTTGCACGCAGGCGAAAGTTAGAGTAACCTCTACGCTTTGCCTCGTACAGCATTGATTTCAATGGAGAAAACTCTCCCCCCTATCCCCGCAAAGCGCTACTTCACCATCGGTGAGGTCGGGGATCTGTGCGGCGTCAAACCCCACGTGCTACGGTATTGGGAGCAAGAGTTCACGCAACTGCGGCCCATGAAGCGGCGTGGCAACCGCCGCTACTACCAGCACCACGAGGTGTTGATGATCCGGCGCATCCGCGATTTGCTGTACGACCAGGGTTTTACGATCAGCGGCGCGCGCAACAAGATGCAGGAATTGCTGCAAAGTGAGCGTGACAAGAAGCGCAACGGCGAGGTCATGCTCGACGGCGTAGAGGTGCTGGAGGTCGATGACGCGGATCTGGAGGACTTTGAAGACATCCAGCCGCGTGACGGCGCGGACGAAAATCCCACGCAACTTTTCCAGGTTCGCAGAGAATTGTTTGAAATTCGTGAGTTACTGGCGGTCGACTGAAAGATTGGGCCTTTTCTCAGGTTATAATTGAAGGCTAGATCGGTGTGTGGCGCAGCCTGGTAGCGCACTTGCATGGGGTGCAAGGGGTCGAAGGTTCGAATCCTTTCACACCGACCACTAAACGTACGAAAGCCTTTGGGTCGCAAGATCCAAAGGCTTTTTTACTTCCTGCTCCGAAATGGTTCGCCTGTCGCCTGAATGTCGCCCATCAGGACTTGAGCACCAGTGCCTCGAACTGCGTCAGGGGCAGCGGGTGGCTGAAGAGGTAGCCCTGGTAGGCATGGCAGCCAATGCTGGCCAGGAAGGCGCGCTGCGCCTCGGTCTCCACGCCCTCGGCAATCACGCCAAGCCCCAGGCTTTGCGCCAGGGCGACGATGGTTTGGGCGATCTGGGCGTCGTTGGGGTCGCTCAGCACGTCGCGCACAAAGGACTTGTCGATCTTCAACTGGTCCAGCGGCAGTTGCTTGAGGTAGGACAGTGACGAATACCCGGTTCCGAAGTCGTCCAGCGGGAAACCCACGCCCAGCGCCTTGAGGGCGCGCATCTTGGCGATCACATCCTCCACGTTGTGCACCATCAGACCCTCGGTCAGCTCCAGCTTCAGGCGCTGCGGGTTGGCGCCGGTGCGCGCCAGCGTGCCCAGCACCTGGTCCACGAAGCCGGCTTGCTGGAACTGGCGCACGCTCACATTGACGGCGATGGTCAACTGCGCCAATGCGGGCACGTTGGCCCAGGCCGCCAGTTGGGCACAGGCCGTCTCCAGCACCCACTGGCCCAGCGGCAGGATCAGGTCGGTCTCTTCGGCCAGGGGGATGAACTCTGCCGGCGGCACCAGCCCGCGCCGGGGGTGTTGCCAGCGCACCAGCCCCTCGGCGCCGGTGATGGCACCGGTATCGAGGACCTGCGCCTGGTAATACAACAGGAACTGGTGCTCTCGGATGGCCTGCTGTAGGTCATTCTCCAGCGCGGCGCGTTCGCTCACGGCGGACTCCAGCGAGGGGTCGAAGAAGCGGATCAGGTTGCGCCCGGCGTCCTTGGATTTGTACATGGCCAGATCGGCCTGCTTCATCAGGTCTTCCACGCGCTCAGCGTCGCCCTTGAATACCGTGACGCCGATGCTGGCCGTCACGTGCAGTGCCGATTGGCCCATCTGGTAATGCTGGTTGAGCGTGGCCAACAGGGTTCCGGCCAGGGCCTCGATCTCGCGGGCGGCATCTTCCTCGTCGGGGCTCAGGCCAGCCAGGACCACCACGAAGTCGTCACCACCCAGGCGCGCCACCGTATCGCCGTCGCGCACGCACAGGGTCAGGCGCTGGGCCACCTGGCGCAGCAGGGTGTCGCCCAGGTCATGGCCCAGGGTGTCGTTGAGGGTCTTGAAGTTGTCCAGGTCGATGAACAGCAGCGCGCCACAGTGGCCGCTGCGCGAGCTACCGGCCTGGGCCTGGCGCAGGCGGTCGCGCAGCAGCGTGCGGTTGGGCAGCCCGGTGAGCTGGTCGAAGAAGGCCAGTTCATTGATGCGCTCCTCGGCGCGCTTGCGCTCGGTCACGTCGTATTGCACGCCGATGTAGTGGGTGACCTTGCCGTCGAGGTCCTTCACCGCCGAGATCGTCAGCCACTTGGGGTAGATCTCGCCGTCCTTGCGTTTGTCCCAGATCTCGCCCTGCCAGCCGCCGGTGCGCTGGACCGCGGTCCACATGTCGCGGTAAAAGGCCTCGTCGTGGCGGCCGGACTTCAGCATGCGCGGCGTCTGGCCGATGGCCTCCTGCGCGCTGTAACCGGTGATCTGGGTGAAGGCGCGGTTGACGCGCACGATGACGCTGTTGGCGTCGGTGATCATCATGCCTTCCTGCGACTCGAAGGCGGTGGCGGCGATGCGCAGGTCGGCCTGGCTCTCGTGCAGCGCCTTGACCGCATTGCTCAGCGTGCTGCTGAGCTGCTCCAGGCGCCAGGCCACCGTGTCGATCTCGTCCAGGCTGTTGGGCATGGCCGGCGGCTGGGGCGTTTCCGGCAGGGGCAGGATCTGCGGGCCGAGGGCGACCACCTCTTTCTGCAACTGATCCAGGCGGCTGGTCACCAGGCGGCGAAACAGCGTGGCCATGAAGATGGCCACCAGAAAGGTCTTGAGCCCGTTGGACAGGACGATGGTGATGGCGCGATCCGACAGCTGGCGCACGATGGAGTCCAGGCTGGCCGCCACCGTCAGCGTGCCGATCTCGGTGTCCTTGCCGCGCACCGTGTGGCGCAGCGAGTAGACCCGGGTCAGCACGTTGGCATCGCCCACCGCGCCCGCTTCCCACGGCTTGCCGTTGGGCGAGCGCACCGCCACGTGGACCACGTTGGGCAGGCGCAGCAGGGACTCCATGGCCAGCGTGATCTGCTGGCTGTCGAAGTCCCACAGGCTGGCGGCGATGGTGGGCACGGAAATGGTCACGCCGTCGAGCTCGTGGTCGATGTCGCCGCGCAGGTCGCGGTATTCCATGGCCAACTGCGCGATGGACAGCAGCAAGGTGATGAGCGAGCTGAAGCCAATGATCATCACCATCAGCCGCCGCCCGATGCGGTTGCCTTCGCCGAATGCCAGTCGCGTCAGAGCCTGCATGGGTGTCAATGAGTGGGGGACATGGGTGTCCCGGTGCGTCGCCGTCGGCTGCCGTCCATGCTTTTCCCCAACGTTGGAGTTTTGACTTGTCGTGTGGCCGCAGTGTAACAAGGCCTCGGTGAGCCGCACCTGGGGAATCAACCGGGCATGACCTGGCGCAAAGTCCGTCGCCATGCGTGTGGGCTAGCCTTTGATGTGCTATATCTTTGATAGCTGCCTGCGCAATTCCCACGAGGGCTACAGGCCAAAAACATTGGTAAGGCCTGGGGACTTTGTAGAATGCCACCCGAAGCGCGGCACGGATGCCGCGACCACGCGGGAACAACGGCACACCATGAATTTGCGCATTGGAGAAGGTTGGGACATACACGCCCTGGTGGAGGGGCGCAGGCTGGTCCTGGGCGGGGTGGAGATTCCGCATACCAAGGGCCTGCTGGGGCACTCCGATGCCGATGCCCTGCTGCACGCCATCACCGATGCACTGCTGGGCGCGGCCGCGCTGGGTGACATTGGCCGCCATTTCCCCGACACCGATGCCCGCTTCAAAGGCGCCGATTCCGCCGTGCTGCTGGCCGAAGCGGCCCGCCGGGTGCGGGAAAAAGGCTTTGAAATCAACAATGTGGACAGCACCATCATCGCCCAGGCGCCCAAGCTGGCGCCGCACATCGACGCCATGCGCGCGCGCATCGCGCAGGTGCTGGCGGTGGCGCCGGATCAGGTGAACGTCAAGGCCAAGACGGCGGAAAAAATGGGCCCGGTGGGCGCGGGCGACGCCATGGAGGCGCGCGCGGTCGTGCTGTTGCGGGGAACTTGACCCGGCATCGGCGTATCCAATACCCGTTCGGCGCATCGCCGGACGTTGTTTGGCTTCTTTGGCACAGGAGGCACCATGAAACACCGTTATATGGCGGGTTGGCTGCTAGGGCTGGCGGCGATGGCGGGTACGGCGGCCCGCGCCGGCACGGTCGACGTGGCGTTCACCCATCCCGAAACCTATGCCGACGTGCGTGATTCCAACCGGGAAACCTCACCCAACCTGGCGACCATCGCCCTGTACCTGCAGGGGCTGGGTGCCAGGTACTTGCCGGCCGAGCAGTCGCTGCACGTGGAGGTGCTCGACGTGGATCTGGCCGGCAAGCTGCGCTCCTCATTCCGCTGGGGCATGGTGCGGGTGTTGGGCGGCCCGCTGGACTGGCCGCGCATGACCCTGCGCTACCAGTTGGAGGAGCATGGCCGGGTTCTGGCCAGCGGCGAGGAAACCCTCTCCGACATGGCCTATGCCACCCACCTGGGCAGCTACCCAAGTTGGGAGGCCTTGGGTGCTGAAAAGCGCATGCTGCGGGACTGGTTCCGCAGCCGCTTTGCCGTGCACTGAGCCTGCGGCGGCGCTGGGCCGCATGCGTTTTTGGGGTGCTCACTCCAGAGTGGCGCGCCTACACTCACGCCCTTGTTTCACTTTGCAAGCGCCCCAGCCATGTCCGTGCCGCCGACCAATCATCCCCATCTGCTGCAACCCCTGGACCTGGGCTTCACCACCCTGCGCAACCGCGTGGTGATGGGTTCCATGCACACCGGCCTGGAGGACCGCTTCTACAACTACCCCAAGCTGGCGGCCTATTTCCGTGAGCGCGCCAAGGGCGGTGTCGGGCTGATTGTCACCGGCGGCATCTCGCCCAATCGCCAAGGCTGGTTGCTGCCCTTTGGCGGCACGCTCAACTCTACTTTTGACGTGCCCAACCACCGCAAGCTGACCCGCGCCGTGCACGAGGAGGGCGGCAAAATCCTGATGCAGATCCTGCACGCCGGGCGCTACGGTTACCAGCCGCTGGTGGTGTCGGCCTCGCGCGTCAAGTCGCCCATTTCGCTGTTCAAGCCGCGTGCGCTGAGCGAAGGCGGCATCCAGTCCACCATCCGCGCCTATGTGCGCTGCGCTCGCCTGGCGCAGAAGGCTGGCTACGACGGCGTGGAAATCATGGGCAGCGAAGGTTACCTGCTCAACCAGTTCCTGTGTCAGCGCACCAACCAGCGCACCGACCGCTGGGGTGGTCCCATCGAGAACCGCATGCGCCTGGCCGTGGAGATCGTGCGCCAGGTGCGCGCCGCCGTGGGGCCGAACTTCATCTTGATGTACCGCCACTCCGTGCTGGACCTGGTGGATGGCGGCAACAGCTGGGACGAGGTGGTGCAGGTTGCCCAGGCGCTGGAAGCGGCCGGCGTGACCCTGTTCAACACGGGCATCGGCTGGCATGAGGCACGCACGCCCACCATCGTCACCTCGGTGCCGCGCGCGGCTTTTGCCAGCGTGGCGGCGCGGCTCAAGCAGTCCGTCACCGTGCCGGTGGTGGCCAGCAACCGCATCAACATGCCCGACGAGGCCGAGGCCCTGGTCGCCAGCGGCCAGGTGGACATGGTCTCCATGGCGCGCCCCTTCCTGGCCGATGCGGAGTGGGTGAACAAGGTCGCCACCAACCGTGTGGACGAGATCAACACCTGCATCGGCTGCAACCAGGCCTGCCTGGACCACACCTTTGCCAACCAGCGCGCCAGTTGCCTGGTCAACCCGCGCGCCGCCTTCGAGACCGAGCTGGTGTTCCGTCCGGTCGCGCAGCGCAAGCGCATCGCCGTGGTGGGCGCCGGGCCGGCAGGCCTGTCCGCCGCCACGGTGGCGGCCGAGCGTGGGCATGGCGTGGTGCTGTTCGACAGTGCCGAGCGCATCGGCGGGCAGTTCAACGTGGCCATGCAGGTGCCTGGCAAGGAGGAATTTGCGCAGACCCTACGCTACTTTGGCAAGCGCATCGCCGCCACCGGTGTCCAGCTGCGCCTGGGCCAGCGCGTGACGCGCGAGCAATTGCTGGCGCAGGGCTTCGACGAGGTGGTGTTGGCCACCGGCATTGTGCCGCGCACGCCGCGCATTCCCGGCGTGGAGCGGCCCAACGTGGTGTCCTACCTGGACGTGTTGCAGCGCAAGGTGGTGCTGGGCAAGCGCGTGGCCATCATCGGCGCCGGTGGCATTGGCTTCGACGTGGGCGAATTCCTGCTGCACGACCCGGCCGTGGCCCTGCCGGTATCGGTGGACCACTGGTGCCGCGAGTGGGGCGTGGACTTGCAGGTGCGCGCCAACGGCGGCCTGGTGGAGCCCGAGCCGGCCAAGCCCTACCGCCAGCTCTACCTGTTGCAGCGCAAGACCAGCCGCGTGGGTGCCGGCCTGGGCAAGACATCGGGTTGGGTGCACCGCGCCGTGTTGCAGCGCAACGGGGTGGAGATGCTGGCTGGAGTCGAGTACCAGTCCATCGACGATGCAGGCTTGCACATCACGGTCAACGGCACGCCGCGTGTGCTGGCGGTGGACCACGTGGTGCTGTGCGCGGGCCAGGAACCGTTGACCGAGCTGATGCCGCCCGCCGATGCCCCGGCTGCGACCGGCGCCCCGCGCTTTCACCGCATCGGCGGCGCCGCGCTGGCGGCTGAGCTGGACGCCAAGCGCGCCATCCGCGAAGGCGCGGTGCTGGCCGCCAGTCTGTAAACGTCAGACGCTGGTCACGCGCTGGAGCCGGATGTTGGCCGACAGGCCGCCCGAGCTGGCATTGCTCAGCGCGAAGGCGCCGCCCATGCGCTGCACGGTCTTGTCCACGATGGCCAGGCCCAGCCCGGCCCCATTGGCGGCCGTGCGCGCCGCCTCGCCCCGGTAGAAGGGCTGGGTCAGGTTGGATAGCTGCTCCTGGGCCACGCCGATGCCGTGGTCGCGGATCTTGATCAGCACCCATTTGTCGCGCGAGATGGCGGCAATGTGGACGCGGGCGATGCCGGTGTCGGGCGACTTGCCGTAGCGCCGTGCGTTTTCCAGCAGATTGGTCAGGATGCGCCCAAGCTCCACCTCGTCTGCTAGCACCATCAGGTTGTCTTCCAGTTGCACGCGGATGTGCACGTCTGGCTGGTTCTTGTAGGAGTAGGTGCAGGCGTCCACCACGTCGGCCAGTACCACGGGGGCGAGCTTTTCCTTCTCGGGACGGGCGTAGTCCAGGAATTTGCCGATGATGGCGTCGAGCTGGGCGATGTCGGCCGCCATGTGGGCGCGCGCGGCGGGGTCGGCCACGCTCATCTCCGTCTCCAGGCGCAGGCGCGCCAGCGGCGTGCGCAGGTCGTGCGAGATGCCGGCCAGCATCACCGCGCGGTCCTGCTCCACCTTGGCCAGGCGCTGCGCCATGCGGTTGAAGCCGATGTTGACTTCGCGGATCTCGCCGGTGGGCACGTTTTCGTCGAGGCGGCTGGCGTCGAAATCGCCCTCGCGCACGCGGCTGGCGGCAAAGGACAGCTGCTTGAGCGGGCGGTTGATCAGCCGGGCGATCAGGGCCGCGCCGGCCAGCGACAGCGCGCCGGCCACCGCCAGCCAGATGATCCAGGTCGTGCCGCCGGCGGGGTTGAAGCGGTCCTGGTCGGTCAACAGCCAGTAGTCGTCGCCGTCGATCATGAAGCCGATCCACAGCCCGGGCTGCGCGTTTACGCTGCTGGCCACCACCGTGCCCGGCCCCAGCCGGGTGGTCAGCTCGCGCGCGATCTCGCGGCTGATGTCGTCATAGCCAAACGGCGTGAACTGGTCGGTGGGTTCGCGCGGCACGATGCGCACGCCCTCCTGGTCGCTCATGGTCTTGAGCAGCGAGGTGCGGGCGATGGCGTCCGAGTGCACCAGGGCGGCTCGGCTCAGGTTGACCTGCGAGGCCAACTGCTGCGCGGTCTGGATGGCACGCGGCTCGAACTCCAGCGAGCGCAGCGTCTGCAGCCAGGCAAGGATGCTGCCCAACAGCAAGAGCGCCAGCAGGAAGAAGGTACGCCAGAACAGGCTCAGGCTCGTGCGCCGGCGGGTGCCGCTGTCGTCGATGCTCGAATCGATCAGCTGCACCGGTGCGCTGGTTTGCGAATCCTCGAAGTGGGTGGGAGGCTGGGTCTGGGCCAATTGCACCGCCGCCGGTTTCAGGTGGCCTCGTCCGGGACGAAGACATAGCCCACGCCCCAGACCGTCTGGATGAAGCGCGGCGACGCGGGGTCGGTCTCGATCAGCTTGCGCAGGCGCGACACCTGCACGTCCAGGCTGCGGTCGAACGGCTCGAACTCGCGCCCGCGCGACAGCTGCGCCAGCTTCTCGCGCGACAGCGGGACACGCGGGTGGCGCACCAGGGCCTTGAGCATGGCGAACTCACCGGTGGTCAGGGTCAACTCGGTGCCGTCCTTGTGCAGGGTGCGCGCCGCCAGGTCGAAGGTGAAGGCACCAAAACGCGCCACCTCATTGTCGGTGGAGGGCGCACCGGGTACCTCCGGGGTGGGCCGACGGCGCAGCACGGCGTGGATGCGCGCCAGCAGCTCGCGCGGATTGAAGGGCTTGCCCAGGTAGTCGTCGGCGCCCACCTCCAGGCCGACGATGCGGTCGATGTCCTCGCCCTTGGCGGTGAGCATGATGATGGGGGTCAGGTCGCCAGCGGTGCGCAGGCGCCGGCAGATGGACAGGCCGTCCTCGCCTGGCAGCATCAGGTCCAGCACGATCAGGTCGGCCGTCTCGCGCATCATGATCCGCGTCAGCGCCTTGCCGTCTTCGGCCAGCAGGACATCGAAACCTTCCTGGGACAGATAGCGTCGCAGCAGATCACGGATGCGCGTGTCGTCATCGACCACAAGGATCTTGTTGGGGCGGAGTGCTGGATTCTGCATAACAGGCTGTGAAATGTGTAACAACCCCCGATTCTGCGTGGCCTGGGTACCCTGCGGCAGAATGAATCGGACCAGTTGACATAATGTTACAAAAACTGGGGGTGCATTGGAAGGTTCAGGCCAACAATTGCACCTGCGTTGGGTCCTAATGCATTTTTTGTACCGTATTCACCATGTCATCCGTAACCGCGCGTGCTGTCTGCCTTGCGTTGGGCCTGCTGGCCAGTCTGGCCTCTGCCCAGGGTGATGCTCGCACGGCAGCATCCCACGCGCATGCGGATGGCAAGGCACCGGCCGCCGCGACGAGTGGGGACAGCCATGAGCGCCGCGCCGCACTGCGAGCGGCTTTGCTGGCCCAACGCGAATCGGCCCTGCGCCAGGACATGGCGCAGGCAGTGGGGGAGCGCCAGTTGACTGAAAAAGAGCGTGCCGAACTGCGCCAGCAGCTGCGCCAGCAACGCCCCCCCATGCCCTGACGCGGCTTTCGTCGCAACTCGCACCACAGCCATCAATCCAGTGTCATACTCGGGGCGTGGCGCACGCCAATTGTGCGCATGGACTGACGGCCGAGCATGCACGACACCACTGCCTTTTCCCAAACCCGGTCGATGCTGGCAACCGGCGCCTTGCGCGTGTCCGACACGCTGGGACGCTTTGAACTGCGCAAGGTACTGGGGCAGGGCGCGCAATCCACCGTCTGGCTGGCGTTCGATCCTCGGTTGGAGCGCGAAGTGGCGATCAAGGTCATGCGCCCGGGTAACGGCTCGGATGCCCAGGCCCTGGCCCAGTGGCTGGACGAGGCACGTAGCGTCGGCCGCGTCAAACACCCCAACATCGTGCCGGTCTACGAGGCCGACATCCAGGACAACCAGCCCTACCTGGTGTTCGAGTACATCGCTGGCCAAACCCTGGACCAGCTACTCCGGCACCGCGGCGCCCTGAGCCCGCGCGAGGCCGTGGCCCTGATGCTGGACGTGCTCGATGCCGTGGCCGTGGCCCATGCGTCGGGCGTGGTGCACCGCGACCTCAAACCCTCCAACGTGCTGGTGGATAGCGCCGGGCACGCCCGCGTCATGGACTTCGGCATTGCCGCGCGCATTGCTGATCGCAATCGCAACGACCCCGTGGCGCCCAATGGCGGCACCGTGGGCTACCTCTCGCCCGAAGCGGCCAACGGCGCGGCGCCGACGCCGTCCATGGACATCTTCTCGGCCGGCGTGGTGCTGGCCGAACTGCTCATGGGTCGGCCGCTGATCGATGAACCCGATGCCTACCGCGCCGTGTACCGCGTGGTGCACGAGCACTTAAGCCTGCCGGACGACATCAACCCCGACGTGGACGACCGTCTGCGCGCCATTGTGGCGCGGGCGCTGGCGCGCGACCCCAACCAGCGCTTCCCCAGCGCGCGCGCCTTCCACGACGAACTGGCGCAATGGGCCACACCCGAAGCCACGGTGGCGCCTGCCGAGGTGGGCGGACACAGCAGCACACTGGATTTCCTGCTGCGCCGCATGCGCCACAAGAGCGACTTCCCGGCGCTGTCGGACTCGGTGGTGCGCATCCAGAGCATGGCCAGCTCCGAGACCGAAAGCGTCAACAGCGTCACCAACGAAATCCTCAAGGATGTGGCGCTGACCAACAAGCTGCTGCGCATGGTCAACAGCGCGCACTATGCCCACCGCGGCAGCATCAACACCGTGTCCAGGGCGGTCACGCTGGTGGGCTTCAACGGCATTCGCAACATGGCCCTGAGTCTGGTGCTGCTGGAGCACATGCAGGACAAGGCCCATGCCAGCCTGCTCAAGGACGAATTCTTACGCTGCCTGATGGCGGCCTCCATCGGCGGCGAGTTGTGCCCGCTGGCCGGCGAGGGTGAAGAAGCCTTCATTGGCGCCATGTTCCAGAACCTGGGCCGCCTGCTGGTGCAGTTCTACTTCCCCGAGGAAGCCAGCCAGATCCGCATCCTGATGCAGACCCAGCGCGAGCCGCCGACCGAGACGCAGGCCGCCATCACCGTGCTGGGCCTGAGCCTGGAGGAATTGGGCCTGGGCATTGCCAAGGCCTGGGGTCTGCCGCCGAGCATGCAGCGCTGCATGCGCAAGCCCGTGGGCGGCGTGCCCCTGCGCACACCCACGGACCCGGCCGAGCGCATCCGTTGGGTGGCCGTGGCCTCCAACGAAATCGCCGACGTGCTGCTGCACTCCGAACCCAAGGACGTGGAGGCGCGCGTCCAGGCGGTCACGCGCAAGTACATGCCGGCCATGGGCGTGAGCTCCAAGGCCGTGCAGAGCGCCACCACGGCGGCACGGCAAAAGCTGGTGGAACTGGCTCGGGCCATGGATATCCGTGTCGCGCCCGGCTCGCCGGCGGCGAAGCTGCTGACCATCCCCGACGTGATGGTGGGCGAAACCGATCCGGCCGGTCCGGTGATGGACAGCGACAGCGGCTGGGAGAAGTTTGAACTGCACGCCACCGATACCGCGGTTGTGGACCCCGCCGGCAGCGTGCTGCGCAAGGACCTGCGCGTGACCGAAACCCTGACCGCCGGTATTCAGGACATTACCAACGCCATGGTGGAGGATTTCAAGCTCAGCGACGTGCTGCGCATGATCCTGGAGACCATGTTCCGCGCCATGCATTTCGACCACATCATCTTCTGCATGCGCGACGCCAAGACCGAGACCATGACCGGCCGCTTCGGCCTGGGCGACGGCGTGGAGCAGCACGTCAAGAGCTTCAAGTCGCCCCTGAAGGCGCCCACGCCCGACCTGTTTGCCGTGGTCTGCAACAAGGGCACCGACACCATGATCAGCGACGCCTCGGAGCCCCGTCTGGCGCAGCGCCTGCCCACCTGGTACCGCACCGGCCTGAATGCGCCCACTTTTTTGCTGCTGCCGCTGCTTATCAAGGGTGCGCCGTTCGGACTGATCTACGCCGACATGCGTCGGCGCGGCGCGCTGGAGCTGGACGAGAAGGAACTGGCCCTGCTGCGCACGCTGCGCAACCAGGCCGTGATGGCCTTCAAGCAATCCAGCTGACCGGGGTTGCTACTAAATCAATAGCTGCCTGTGCAGGCCCCACGAGGGTTGAACCCGGTTTTTGCCAAGACTTATTGCGCGGTCCAGCCGCCGTCCATGTTCCAGGCCACGCCGCGCACGTTGTTGCCGGCGGGTGAGCAGAAGAACACGGCCAGCGCGCCCAGCTCCTCGGGCGTGGTGAACTGCATGGAAGGCTCCTTCTCGCCCAGCAGCAGCTTGGTGGCTTCCTCGTTGCTGATCTTCAGCGCGGCGGCCTTGGCGTCCACCTGCTTTTGCACCAGGGGCGTCAGCACCCAGCCGGGGCAAATGGCGTTGCAGGTCACGCCGGTGGTGGCGTTTTCCAGTGCGGTGACCTTGGTCAGGCCGACCACGCCGTGCTTGGCCGCCACGTAGGCGGATTTTTCAGCCGAGGCCACCAGGCCGTGGATGGAGGCCACGTTGATGATGCGGCCCCAGTTGCGCTCGCGCATGGCAGGCAGCGCCAAGCGGGTGGCGTGGAAGGCGCTGCTCATGTTGATGGCGATGATGGCGTCCCAACGCTCCACCGGGAAGTTCTCCACGCGGGCCACGTGCTGGATGCCGGCGTTGTTGACCAGGATGTCCAGCGTGCCAAAGGTCTTGGTCGCGTGGTTGATCATGTCCTCGATCTCGGCCGGCTTGCTCATGTCGGCGCCGTGGTAGCTCACCTGCACGCCCAGGGCTGCGACCTCGGCCTTGGGGCCTTCGACATCGCCAAACCCATTGAGCACGATGTTGGCGCCTTGCGCTGCCAAGGCCTTGGCGATACCAAGGCCAATGCCGCTGGTGGAACCGGTTACGAGGGCTGTCTTGCCTTTGAGCATGTTGATCTCCTGGTCAATATAAAAATGGGTCTGCGATTCAATTACGATCCAATGATTCTCAGACAAGTCATTTCACCATGCCTGACCCTAAGCTGAATTACGTACCCTGTCCCGACGCCAGCGGCGGCCACCGCATGGCCTATTGGGAGTGGGGCGACGCCGCTGCGCCGCATGTGGTGCTGTGCATGCACGGCCTCTCGCGCCAGGGTCGTGACTTCGACACCCTGGCCCGGGCCTTGGTGCAGCGCGGTCAGGACGCGGTGCGCGTGGTGTGCCCCGACGTGGTGGGCCGTGGCCAGAGCGACTGGCTGGCGGACCCCATGGGCTACCAGCTTCCCACTTATGCCGCCGACATGCTGGCCCTGTTGGCTGTGCTGGGGCCCACCACCCAGACATTGGATTGGGTCGGCACCAGCATGGGCGGTCTGATTGGTATGGCGGTCTGCGGGCAGACGCAATTCCCGCTGCCCGTGCCGGTGCGCCGCCTGGTGCTCAATGATGTGGGGCCGGTGGTGCAGTGGGATGCCATTGTGCGCATCGGCCAGTACCTGGGCCGCTCCATGCGCTTTGAATCGGTGCAGCAGGCGGCCGACGCCATGTGGGCCGTATCCACCACCTTTGGGCCGCACACGCCGGCGCAGTGGCTGGAGCTGTCACGCCATATGGTCAAACCCGTGGCGGACGGCTCGGGTGCCGTCACCCTGCATTACGACCCCGCCATCGCCAAACCCATAGCCGCGCTGACCGAAGAGGCCGCGCGCCAGGGTGAGGCGGCCATGTGGGCGCTGTACGACGGCATCCGCGCCCAGACGCTGCTGCTGCGCGGTGCCGAATCCGACTTGCTGTCGCGCGCCACCGCCCAGGAGATGGGCCGCCGCGGCCCGCAGGCGCGCTTGGTCGAGTTTGCCGGCGTGGGCCATGCCCCCACGCTGATCGCCGACGACCAGGTGGCTGCTGTTGTCAACTTTTTACTTGCATGAGAAGCCATTCCCCCGAAGCCCTGGCGCCCGCGCCAGTGATCACCGCCACCGCCCACAGCCTGCCCGAGCAGGCCGATGCCCTGGCGCGCGCCCGCGCCTTTGCCGAACCCCTGCTGGCCAGCGAGAGCCTGGACACCGGCGAAAACGTGCTGGCCCACGCCGATGCCGTGGCCGGCATCCTGAAATCCATCGGCGGCTCCCAGGCCATGCAGGCGGCCAGTTACCTGGTCTACACCTGTGACCACCTGAACAAGCCGCATGAAATCATCGCCAAGGCCTTTGGCGAGAGCTTTGCCGACCTGGCGCTGGAGACCACCAAGCTGGTGCGCGTGCAGCGCATGGCGCGCCTGGCCCAGGTCTCGGCCAGCCACGCCGGCAGCCCGGCGCCGATGGCCCAAACCGCAGCCACGCAGACCGAGAGCGTGCGAAAGATGCTGCTGGCCTTCTCGCGCGACCTGCGCGTGGTCATGCTGCGCCTGGCCTCGCGCCTGCAGACGCTGCGCCACTTTGCCGCAACCAAGCGGCCGGTGCCACCGGGACTGGCGGCCGAGGCACTGCAGGTGTTCGCCCCGCTGGCCAACCGCCTGGGTATCTGGGAGATCAAGTGGGAGATCGAGGATCTGTCCTTCCGTTTCCTGGAACCCGACACCTACCGTGAAGTGGCCCGCCTGCTCGACGAAAAACGCATCGAGCGCGAGGCCTATGTCGAAAACCTGCGCAAGCGCGTGGCTGCCGAACTGGCCCAGCAGGGCATCCATGCTACGGTGCAGGGCCGGCCCAAACACATCTACAGCATCGTCAAGAAGATGCGCGGCAAGTCGCTGGACTTTGCCCATGTGTACGACCTGCGCGCCCTGCGCATCGTGGTGCCCAGCGTGCCTGACTGTTATGCCGCGCTGAGCTGGGTGCACGACCACTTCACCCCGGTGCCTGAGGAGTTTGACGACTACATCGCCCGGCCCAAGGCCAACGGCTACCAGTCCCTGCACACCGTGGTCCGCGATGCCGATGGTCTACCCATCGAGGTGCAGGTGCGTACCCAGGCCATGCACGACCATGCCGAGACCGGCGTGGCCGCGCACTGGGCCTACAAGGAGGCCGGCACCAAGGGTTATGCCGGCGTGTCCGCCAGTGGTGAATACGACGCCAAGATCGCCGTGCTGCGTCAACTGCTGGCCTGGGAGCGCGACCTCTCCAGCAGCCAGGGCACTGTGGCCTTTGACGACCGCATCTACGTGCTGACACCCAACGCCGCCGTCGTGGAGCTGCCCCAAGGCGCCACCGCGGTGGACTTTGCCTATAGCGTGCACACCGACCTGGGCCACCGCTGCCGCGGCGCACGGGTGGACGGCGTCATGGTGCCGCTGAACACCCCGCTGAAGAACGGCCAGACCATTGAGGTGACGGCGGTGAAGGAAGGCGGCCCATCGCGCGACTGGCTCAACCCCGAACTGGGCTTTCTGGCCAGCCACCGTGCGCGCGCCAAGGTGCGCGCCTGGTTCAACGCCCAGGCCATGGGCGAGACCGTGGCCCGTGGCCGCGAGGCCGTGGAAAAGCTGCTGCAGCGCGAGGGCAAGACCGCCGTCAAGCTGGAAGACCTGGCCGCCCAACTGGGGTTCAATTCGGCCGACGCGCTGTTCGAGGTGGTGGGCAAGGACGAGTTTTCGCTGCGCAACATCGAGTCCGTGCTGCGCCCGCCCGAACCGGTGCTGCCGCAAGACGAATTCCTGCTGCTGAAGAAGCAGCGCGCCCCGGCCGCGCAGAGCGGCAAGGGCGGCGTGCTGGTGGTGGGCGTGGATTCGCTGATGACGCAGCTTGCCAAGTGCTGCAAGCCGGCACCGCCGGATGCCATCTGCGGCTTTGTCACCCGTGGCAAGGGCGTGAGCGTGCACCGCGCCGACTGCTCCAACCTGCGCAACATGGTCACCCGCAGCGGCGACCGCGTGATCGAGGTGGAGTGGGGCGGCGCCACCGGCGGCGCTGGCAGCGTCTACCCGGTGGACGTGGCCGTGGAGGCCAACGACCGCCAGGGCCTGCTGCGCGACATTTCCGAAGTCTTCGCCAAAGAGAAGATGAACGTCATCGGCGTGCAGACCCAGTCAGTGCGCGGCATCGCCTTCATGACCTTCACCGTGGAGGTCAGCGACTCCGGCCGGTTGACCAAGGTGCTGGGCATCGTGTCGGAACTGGCGGGGGTGCGTAGCGCCCGCCGCCGCTAGGGCGCCCGCATGCAAAGCACAGCCCTGGATCTTGGCGAAGGTGAAGCAGTAGTTACCCAGTACGCCTACAAGGACCTGAGCGGGAGACCTGCCGAGTTCATCCTGACCAACGCACGGCTGGTTGCTCTATCGCCCCCACACCGGCAAGACGTCCCTTTGAAGGGATTGCAGTCCATCCGCGTCGAAGCGGCTCGAAACATGGGGGTGATTCTGGCGCTCGCCTTCGGTATTGTTCTGTCACTGGGCTGTGCGGCGGTGTTTGGCTACACCATCTTTGTCCAGTCTACAAACGCGCCGGTGTTCATGAAGACCGTGCCGATTGGCATGCTGGTGATTGGCCTGTTCCTGTTGGCTTTTCTGGTCCGCGGCGGTTTCACGTTTGCCAGGGTGGTGGTGCGGTGTGAGGCCAACACCCTGCAATACGACCTGGCCACCTGCGACCAACTCCTGCTGGATTTTGTGCGCCGCGTAGAGCAGGCGTTGTAATCCACGGGTTGGTTCACAGGCTTTTAGGCATCTAGCCCTCGTGGTTGTTGCGTGGCTAGCTACCAAAACAATAGCGCATCACTTCACTTGCCGCGCCGCGCCGGCTGCGCCAGGGCCAGACCCTGGGGCAACACCACGCCGTTGGCGGCCTGGGCGAGCTTGAAGAACACGTCGGTGTTGTCCTGCACGCCGGTGAAGGACCAGGCGCCGGGGCCGAAGGCGGAGAGCGGGATGTCCGTGGCGGTGTGCACCGCGCTGTCGCCGGGCACCTGGCCGGTCACCAGGTAGTTACCCAGCGCTGAGTCGCGTTCGCTGGGGTTGGCTGGGTAGGCTTTGAGCGGGGCTTGCTTCACGAACGACTGCTGGCTGTCTTGCTGCGGAGTGGGGTTGGTTCGCCAATCTTCATATCGATCCGCATTGGCGCCATAGCCCACCAGCAAGCGGTGGTCGATGTCGGTGGTCTCAGGATAGCCATCGGCGGAGATGCTGTACTTCGGAAATCCGGCCTGTTCGTACACGCCCACCACCTTGTCCCGAATATTGGCCACGCCGCGTAGCTGCACCAGTTCCTGCAGGCGCGCATCGCTCACGCGTGAGCCGCCAATCAGGGCCGCGCCCGAGCATTCGTGGTCGGCGGTGACGATGACCAGTGTGTCGCCACGCTTAGCAGCAAATTCCTGCACCAGCTTGATGGCGCGGTCGAATTCGATGGTGTCGAGCATCCAGCGCTCGGTGTCCATGTTGTGGGCCTGCTTGTCGATGGAGGCGCCTTCCACCATCAGCACAAAGCCGTTCTTCTGGCGCTCTAGCACGGCCAGGGCCTTGGCCGTCATTTCGTCGAGCATGGGCTGGTCGGGGAAGCCGTAGTCGTCCACCACGCGGCCGGTCAGGCCGCGCGCCTTGCCCCGGCGGCCGTCGATCTTGTCCAGTGCCACGTTCATGTTGGAGTAGCTGAACAGGCCCAGCAGCTTGTCGGTGTGGGCGGTGTCGATGGCGTCCAGCGCGGTCTTGTCGGCGGCGTAGGCGTAGCCGGCGGCCTGGAAGTCGGCCAGCAGGTCACGGTCCTTGTCCAATGCGCCGGCGGATGCGCCCCAGCGCTTGACGATGTCGGCGGTGTGCGCGTCGGTGGCTGAGAAGGCGTAGTCCGTCTTGTCGCCGCGGGCCGAGCCGGGTGTGCCGGCCGGCAGGAACCACTTGCGCCCGCCACCCATCAGCACGGTCAGGCCCGTGAGCTTGCGGTCGTCCAGGTACTGGTCCACGATGCCGGTGCCCGCGCCCCGGTTGCTGGAGTGCACGGCGTTGCCGGCCGGGGTGGCGTCGAACACATCGGCCGTGGTCACCAGGCCCAGCGCCTTGCCCTGGGTGCGGTGCAGGTATTCGCTGAGGTACTCGATGCGCGGGTTGTCGAACGGGTCGGTGGTGTCGTCGGGGAACACGCCTTCTTCATTGTTGTTGTTCTTGTTGCCCGACACATAGCTGGTCATGCCGGGTGACGAGTCCGTCACCACCGAGTTGAGCGATGCGGTCTTGACCATGCCCGTCACCGGGAAGGTGTCCATGGCCAGCGGGTTGATAACCTTGCCCTGGGCGTAGCCGCCGGCCACGATGCGCGCCGCCGTGCGCTGTGCAGCGCCCATGCCGTCGCCCAGCATCACGATGATGTTCTTCACCTTCTGGCCACCGGCCAGCAGCGGCACCACCTCGAAGTTGCCGGTGGCGCTGACGGTCTGGCCGTCGCTCTGCGTGGCCGTGACCGTGAAGGTGTGCACGCCCGGCTTGAGCGCGCTCACGGCGCGCACGGTGGCGATGCTGGCGTTGGTGGGTACGCTGGGCAGGCAGCCTTGGGCGCAATTGCGCAGGGCAATGTTGACGCCATTGAGCACCTTGCCGTCGATGGCGAATTGCGCGCTGGTGATGGACTTGCTGGCGTCGTCAGGGCGCAGGGTGGCCTGTAAATCAAAACGCTGACCCGGCAGAAAGCGCGCAATCACCGGCGCGGCCTGGCCGCTGCTGAACAGCTCGCTGGGCGGCGTGAGCCGGCTCACGGTGGGTGTGGCGTGGGCGGCGCAAGCTGCGGCCAGGGCCAGCGCGCCAAGTGCCAGTGTGCGAATGCCAGGATGGTGGGGGTGTGTCATGCGACAGATCCTTGATGGGGAGAAAAGAAAATCGGGGTTGTTCAGTGCGCGTGGTTTTGCTCGCGTTGCAGGTCCGCCAATTCGGTGGCGTTCATGCCGCGCGCGGCCTCCGGTGCCAGTTGCAGGCGCACCCACGAGACCCGGCCATCGCCGCCTTCCAGTCGGCCCACGGCCAACTGGCCTTGAAGCCGCACCAGGCCGCGCACATGCGGCACGGCCCACGCGCGCTGCGTGGGCGCCAGCAGCACGCGCACGGTGGCCGGCGGCAGGTCATCCGCATCGCCGTCGGCGTGCTCGCTCATCTGCACCGGGCGCGGCGTCAGCAGGAATTCACCCGGCGTGGGCACCTCCTGCTGCACCATGTAGCCGGTGAGCGAGACCATCTGCCCATTGGCCTGGCGCAGCGCGGGGCTGATCTCCAGGCCCTTGGGGCCGATGGGGAGGGTGAAGAAATCCTGGAAGCGGAGTTCAGAGGGCGCTGTTGCTATGGATGCAACGTCGACGGATTGCGCCATTGCGGCTGTGCAGGCGAGGGTGGCCAGACAGGTGGCCACGATGGTGAGGGTGCGGTGGAGCCAGCGGATGCCGGGGATGTGAGGGGTGGTGGAGGGTAATGGATTCACCCCAGCGACGGTAGTGGGGCAATGTGACAGTGGGATGACGGAGTGGTTGCGTCACCAAATCCAGAATTCCGCTGCCAGCCGAAAGCGAGGATGTTTCTTGGTCAGATAGTAGGCTGCTTCAGGCTGATCTGAGTCATTGGCGCTTCAGGCACCGAGCGACCGCTCCTGCCGGGAGCAGCCGTTGAACTCCGCTGGCCTCCGCGGAGCTTCAGCCCGGAAGCGGCTACTCGACCGAGATGCAAGTGTCCCCGGCGTGAACAAGCGATACCAACTGCGGCAGAATCCGCCGCAGGAGGGCGCCATGTCAGATCAGAGAGAAAAGGTCAAGTGGCACTGCAACCTGTGCTTGCGAAATACCAAGCACACAGTGCTTTATACGATCACAAAGCAGGACGTGACGGAAACTCACGAAGAGGACTTCGACGTTGAAGAAACCGTCTACATACTCGCTGAATGCGACGGTTGCGAGTACGTCACCATGAAGACGTCTTGGTCGATCAATGGCCAAGGGGACATGGTTGACCAGTACCCACCTGCCCTGGCTCGTCGCAGGCCGCCATGGATGCATGAACTGTTCCTCGAAGACTTTTTGGGGGAGCAGAGCAAGTACAAGCTCCTGCAAGAGCTTTACACCGGTATAGGGGCACAGAACTGGTGGCTGACAATGCTAGGCGTTCGCTCCCTGCTTGAATTCGTCATGGTCGAGAAGGTCGGAGATAACGGCAGCTTCGTCAAAAATCTAGAGAAGTTCCTTGACGGCGGCTTCATCAGCAAGATTCAATTGGATGCGCTGGGCCCGCTAATTGAGGCCGGCCACGCTACGACGCATCGGGGATATCAGCCTACCGCGGCGGATGTCAACGTCGTTATGGACATCCTTGAGAACGTACTTGAGTCCATCTATGTGACGACGGCGAAGGCGAAGAAGCTCAAAGTGCCGCCTAGAAATATATCGGCAGCGGCAAAAAAGTCATAGACACTGGTGGCTTCCCGACACACAGCGGTCGGTCGCTGGCCGTGGAAGCGGACTCTCAACGTCGCGCTAGCGCGCGAGCTGCATGCACGTCGCCACCAACACATTGTTAGAGCGCAACGCTGGCTCCCATGGGCATTCATCCCGCTCCGCTTGACACCGCTTTACCATTCAATGCGGCGGCCGATCTAGGATGAACTGCAGGAATCGCTGTCCGAGTGGTGAGGCGAAATTTCCGGCGGTACTACCATCTGGTTGCTTGTAGCCGGTGAGCAAGGAGCGGTCAAGTAGCTGAGCGGTCCATAGCTTATACATCGTTCCATCATGACGGGCCTCTTCCCGAAGATCGGGATATGCAGCGAACAAGAGAGCCTGAGAATGCGGCCAACCCTCAACGTCATTTGGGTTAAGACCGTGAGCACGAGCCTCCTCAACCGGATCTCGGAAAAACTTGAGTATTCGGATGCTAGGGACGGATAGTTCGTCAACCCACTGTAGAAACAGGAGCATTTCGTCGTCATCCGGCCTAAAGCCACCCGCCGCGTTGACAACTGCGTTCCGTAGCGCATCGAGCTTCTCTACCTGATGACTCCGTATTGCGATCGTCGAAGCGTGCATGACTGCCGTGATGAACGCTTCGTTTTTTTGAAGATTCTCGAGTTGGAATCCTGCAACCGTTTCCTTCAGGTGGAGCAGCTCCTCCGCAACAGAGGCCATCCATGCATCGCGGCGTTTCTCCAAAGGAGCCGAAACCACTAGCGTAAACAACTCTGTGGCTGCGGCGCCAGCAACTGGGATGCTGCCCAGAGCCGCTTTCGCAATTGCATAGGCTTTGTCGCCCGTACTCCTCGTTGTAGGCGGCGTGAGAGTGCTGTCCTGCATACATCCTCCTCAATTTTTCAGATCGAATAGACACTCTAACGTCAGGGCTTAGGGGCTATGCCCTCTAGCAATTGCCTCGTTGCGAATATTCCCGGCCTCATAGGACTTGCCTATCCCCCATTCGGGTGATTCTGTGAGAGTCGGGTCCACCATCAAGCGAGACAGAGAGCCTGCCGCCTGAAAGCGGGCGTTCGCCGAAGACCGATCCTGGCCGAGCCCCGGCCTTCGACGCAGTATCGCTGACCGGCAACAACCGCTGCAATTCTGACCGGCAACGATGCCGTAGTCATCCCACAAATATGGGGACCGGGGCCACAGAAAGTGGCTGGCAGGAAGCAGACATTTCCGGCGCTCCTCGAATGGGGGACTTACATCTAAAGGCTGCTATCGCAACAAAGGAATCCCGGCCAACTCCGCCGGTGCTTTGACGGACGCCGATACGCCGTTCTACACCGGATAATGTCCCACGCACTTCTCACCCGATTGATGAGTACCACGCTCCCCTACCGATCCCTTCTCGATGACGCCGGCTTGAACCGTCGGCACGTTTTCAACTTGGCCGACATACCAGCGCAACTGCTGGAACCCCTGAAGCCCACTCCACAAGAGAAGCAGCTCATCTTATTTGGGCATGCCGGTCGCCGCCTGTGGGAGTGCGTTCAAGCCGAGCGTGGTGATGAAAAGCACCCCGTCGACGAATACAGCGTCCGAACGGTTCAACGATGGATAGCCCAAGCCATTCCCGACGCACGGACGCGGTTTGCATTTCCAATCGGTCTGCCGACGGGGCAACATGTGGGCCTGCAACGTCTAGGGACACTCGCAGGGTGGCATCACCCTTCCCCGTTCATGGTGGGCATTGATGCCCAGTGGGGAAGCTGGTTTGCCTACAGAGCCGTGATCCTCACCGATACGGAACTCCCCGCCACTGAACCAGTGGACTATGGATATCCTTGTATAACCTGTGCTTCCAAGGCTTGCATCACAGCGTGCCCAGGTCGTGCCCTTGACAGCGGGACAATGGATTTCCGGGCATGCCAGACGGAACGGCTCAAGGAAGGGTCTCCGTGTGCCCTGGGGTGCTGCGCACGCCAGGCGTGTCCCGTCGGTGCCGAGCACCGGTATGAGAGCAGCCAAATTGAGCACGGAGCGGTAGGTTCGCTGGCCGCCATCCGACGGTACCGACAAGCTGCTGAGATCTGAGCACCAAGGCCCTGGCTCAGGAGATGGCTGACAATTTAAGAACACGTTCAGCGACGGATAACGAATTGTTCCCCATATACCGGCCATTCGCGAGCGACTGCAACTGGTCCTAACGGGAATCCTGACTATCGACAACCGCTGCTCAAAAATACTTTGCCACCACCGCCTGCAACTCTCCCGACCCCTTGCACGCCAGCACCGCACTCTCCATGCGCTCAATCACCGCCTGCACATCGGGAAAGCTCCGCCGCAACCCAAAGCAATAGTCCGCCGTCGGCAAGAACGCCAGCGGCGTGAAGCGCAGTTGCTCTGAAAGCCCCAGGTCCTTCACCACCGTCGATTTCACGTATTCCCCTTCCACGAACGTGTCCAGGTTGCCCAGTGCAATGCGGCGCAGCACGGAGGCCTCGTCCTTGTCAAACTGCAGGCGGTCGGGCTCCAGGTATTGCTTGGAATAGCCGCTGCCCAGGTAAGTGCCCTGGCGGAATTGGCGCAGGTCGGTAATCGATTTGGCTTGCAGGGGGCGCAGGTCATTGGCGCGGTGGTACACGCCATAGGCCACGCTGATCACGGGCGTGTTGCAGAACAGGGCGTATTGCTTGCGCTCGTCGGTGCGGATGGTGCAAAAGGCGTCCAGGTCGCCGCGCTGGATCATCTGCTGCACACGGGCCCAGGGGTAGCCGTGGTGCTCCAGTTCGATGCGCGCCTTGCGCCCCACAGCGCGCAGACTGTCGACCAGTGCGCCGTCCATCGTGTTGTTGCTCTGGCGGCGGCTCATGGGCCAGTAGCTGTCGAAGTAGCCCACGCGGATGATGGTGCCGTTGTCGGCACAGGCCGGCTCGGTCATCCACACCGCTGCCAGGCAGGTCCACAGTGCTTCGCGCCGATTCATGGCCACCATTTCTCTTTATCCTTTAGATGGGTGTGGTGGGATTATCGGTGGCATTGGGAGCATGGGCGGTTCAGTGTGCAGTCGGCCATGTAAAGTCACTCAATTGCCATGAATGTGGCCGAAAATCAAAAGTTTTCTTGGGAAACACTGCGGATTCACTATGCCGGATCAAAAAACATTCTTTCCCCGCCAGGTCGTGGAGGCGGGGGGAAACCGCTGGGACTGGGCGCTGCTGCCCTTGGTCCTGGCCGTGATCGTCCTGCTGGCATTTGGCGCCCGGCAGATGGCCACGCCCTACGAGGTTGGCGCCGAACTGCCCATCTCGCTCGAAGTCAGCTACCTGCCGTACTACCTGCTGCGCACAACCTTGCGCATGTTCATGGCGCTGGTGGCGTCCTTGGCTTTCAGTGTCGTGTTTGCGGTTTTGGCGACCAAGTACCGGGCCATGGAGAAATTCCTGGTGCCCATGCTGGATATTCTGCAGTCCATACCGATCTTGGGTTTCCTGTCCATCACGGTCACCGGGTTCATCGCTCTGTTTCCAGGGAGCCTTTTCGGCGTGGAGTGCGCCGCCATCTTTGCGATTTTTACGTCCCAGGCCTGGAACATGGCGTTCAGCCTGTACCAGTCGTTTCGGACCGTGCCCGCGGAATTGGCAGAGGCCTCGCGCGTGTTCCAACTTTCAAGCTGGCAGCGCTTTTGGCGGCTGGACATGCCCTTTGCCATGCCGTCCCTGCTTTGGAACATGATGATGTCCATGTCCGGCGGCTGGTTCTTCGTGGTGGCGTCGGAAGCCATTTCGGTTTCCAACCAGAACATCAAGCTGCCCGGCATTGGCTCCTACATTGCCATGGCGATCGAAGCCAAGGATCTTGGCGCCATTGGCCTGGCCGTGGGGGCGATGCTGGTCGGGGTGTTGCTGTATGACCAGCTGTTCTTCCGCCCGCTGCTGGCATGGGCCGACAAATTCCGGTTTGAGGAGATCGGTGGCGAGGAGCAGACCTCGTGGCTGCTCACCTGGCTGCGCCGCACCGAGCGGCTTCAATCGTTGGGCGACGTGTTTGCCGGCCTGCTGGCTCGCAGCTTCAGCTTCTTCCGTCGCCACCATGACGGGACGTCCATCAAGTCGCGCAGCAAAGAGGCATCGCAGGCCATGGTTCGGATATGGGACGCTTGTTTGGCTGCGCTGATCCTGTTTGCCGTCTGGCGTTTGATGACCTTCATCCATGCCGAGGTGGGGTGGGGCGAGGTTGGCCATGTTTTTGTACTGGGCTTCTACACCTTTTTGCGGGTCATGCTGCTCATCGGTCTGGCGGCGCTGGTGTGGGTGCCGATTGGGATCTGGATCGGCATGAACCCCCGAATTGCCGCGCGGGTGCAGGCGGTGGCCCAGTTTTTGGCGGCATTTCCGGCGAACCTGATGTTTCCCGTGTTCGTGGTGGGCATCGTGCACTTTCATCTGACGCCGGATATCTGGCTGTCGCCGTTGATGATCTTCGGGACCCAGTGGTACCTGCTGTTCAACGTGATTGCGGGTGCCTCCACCATCCCGACGGAGCTGCGCTTTGCCGCGCGCAACATCGGCCTGAAGGGGGCGCTGCGGTGGCGCAGATACCTTTTGCCCGCCGTCTTTCCCAGTTTTGTCACCGGCGCCATCACCGCCAGCGGTGGCTCGTGGAATGCGAGTATCGTGTCGGAATACGTCACCTGGGGTGATACAACGGTGCATGCGCACGGAATCGGCAGCTACATCGCGGAGATGACGGCCACCGGCGACTTCCCGCGGATTGCACTCGGCATTGGGGTCATGTGCGTGTACGTCATGTCGCTCAACCACTTTCTTTGGCGCCGCCTGTACCGGATGGCCGAAGATCGCCTCAACTTCTAAATTTGCGAATTGCCATGAACCAATCGATTGTTGAACTGCGCTCCGTTGGCAAGTCCTTCGCCGCCGCCGACGGTACGCCGCGGACCATTCTGGACAAGGTGGATTTCAAGCTGCGCGAACGCGAAATCGTGGCCTTGCTGGGGCAGTCTGGCTCCGGCAAATCCACCCTGTTGCGCATCATGGCCGGGCTGGTTGATGCGGACAGCGGGGAGGTCACCTACCGCAGCCAACCGCTCTACGGGCCGGCCCGGGGCATCAGCATGGTGTTCCAGTCGTTTGCGCTCTTTCCCTGGCTGACCGTTCAGCAGAACGTGGAGATCGGCCTGGAAGCACGCGGCATTCCCAAGGAGGAGCGCGAACGGCGCGCCGAGAAGGTGATTGACCTGATTGGCCTGTCCGGCTTTGAAGGCGCCCTGCCACGGGAGCTTTCCGGCGGCATGCGCCAGCGCGTGGGGATTGCGCGGGCGTTGGTGGTGGACCCGGACGTGCTGCTGATGGACGAAGCCTTTTCCGCCTTGGATGTGTTGACCGGTGAGCGGCTGCGCGACGACATCCTGGAGCTCTGGGAAGAAGAGCAGATTTCCACCAAGGCCATTCTGGTGGTTTCGCACAACATCGAGGAGGCCATCATGATGGCCGACCGGGTGCTGATTTTTTCCACCGACCCGGGGCGCGTGAAGTACGAAATGAAGATCGACCTGCCGCGTCCGCGCGACGCGGACAGCGCCGACGTGCGCCATCTGGTCGATGAAATCTATGCGGTGATGACGGCCGGGCGCGTGCGCAGCGGTCGCACGACCGAAGAAATGGAACCGATCCGCCTGGACCACCGCCTGCCCGATGCCGACATCAGCCTCATGGAAGGTCTGCTGGAGCGGCTCATGGAAGAGCCGTTCTCGGGCCACGCCGATCTACCCCAGTTGGCCGAGGACACCGAACTCACCGACGAGGAGATGCTGCCGGCCGCTGAGGCCCTGGCGCTCCTGGACTTGGCCATGCTGGAAGGCGGCGACGTGCATGTCACCGAGATCGGCAAGAAGTACGTGGCCGCTGAGAACGAGCAGCGGCAGGCCATCTTTGCCAAGCAACTGCTCAAGCGCGTGTCACTGGCGGCGCACATTCACCATAGCCTGCAGCAGGAGCCGTCCGGTGAAATCAAGGAAGAACACTTCCTGGATCTGTTGCGTGAAAACCTGGACAAGGAAGAAGCGGAGCGGGTGCTGGGGGTGGCCATTGAGTGGGGCCGCCATGGCGAGGTCTACAGCTACAACTACAACACCGGCATGGTTCACCTACCCGATGTCGACGAGGAAACCCCCAACTGAATGGGCCAGTGAGCAGGCCAGGGGCTGAATCAGGCGGCTAGGCGCTTTTGCAGCCACTTGGACGCAGACGCCACCAGCAAAAACACGCCGACGCCGGCAACGCCCATGGCCGCGTCCGAGTACAGGCCGGCGTTGCTGCCGGCCTTGTCGTAGAAGTAGCTGTTGAGGATGCCCATGTAGGCGATGGGCGTGTTGGATAGCGACGCAAAGATGCTGTACTTGGTGGCGGCCGCCCCCGTGCCGATGGCCTCCAGGGTGACGGCGGTGAAGGAGGCAAAGCACAGGCCGCTGATGAATCCATAGGCCAGCACGCCGACGTAGTACAGGTTCACGGTGTGCGGCGCCAGCGCCATGGCCACGGCGCTGGCGGACATGAGGATGCCGAACAGGGCGTAGGCGGTCTTGCGATCCATGCGGTCGCAGAAATGGCCGCCCACCATGCAGCCCACGGCCGAGAGCAGCCCCGACAGCGCCCCGCTGGTGGCGGCCACGTCGTTGGCGTTGGCGCCCCATTCGGCGGCGAACAGCGGAAACAGATTGCCCGCCGCGCCGGAGCCGATGGGCAGGAAGCAGATCAACAAACCCAGGTAGCCCATGCGCGAGCGCGCCACCAGCCACAGGTCCAGCAACACGCGGCGCACGGCTGTCCACACGGCGTGCAGCAGGCCCCGGGGCGGTGCATGGGCACTGTCCTGCGCCAACGCCGGCAGGTGCTGTGGCGGCTCGGCCGTGTGGCGAATGGCCAGGCCGGTGAGCAGGCACACAATGGCCAGCACCACGCCGGGCAGCCAGGGCAGGGTGGTGTTCTCGGCAATCACCAGTGCTAGGCCACCCCCCAGGCCGCTGCCGCCCAGGTTGCCGGCCTGGAACCAGCCGGCCGTGCGGCCCAACTCGCTGGGCGCGGTGTTGTAGGCCATCAGGCTCTCCACCGACATGCTCAGCGTCGCGGTGGCGATGTTGCCCACCACCACCAGCACGCGCAGCCAGGGCAGGCCCGCCTCGGTGGCCGGCACCATGCCCAAAAGCGCCAGCCCCAGCGCGCTGACGATGGCCGAGAGCACAAACCAGCGCTTGCGCGTCAGCGTCAGGTCCACCAGCGGCGCGTACAGGAACTTGAAGGTGTGGGGCAGAAAGCTCAGGCCCGTGAGCACGGCGATGGTCACCGGGTCCACCCCCGCCTTGCCCAGCAGGTAGACGATGGTCACGCTCAAGAAACCGCTGGCCGCACCAAAGGGCACGATGAGCAGCAGAAACACCAGCGGGTGGGTGTGCGGACGCGGTGCGGAGGCTGCGGTGGTGGTGGCGTTCATGGGTGGCGGGTCAGGGGCGTGAGGCGGCGGGTTCCGGGTCCGGCGCAGCATCGGCGGCCTGGCCCTGGCTGGCCATGTCGCGCATCAGCTGCTCCACGTCTTGCGCGCTGGGGGCTTCTGCCTCTGCCGTGGTGGGCGCGGGGCCATCCAGGGCGTGGACCAGGGGCGGCACGGCGAACACCGCCACCATGACGGCGCTCTGCGCCGCCAGGTAGGGCAGCAACGCCCACAGCGTGTGGCGCAGCGGCGTGTGGGCCAGGCCGGCACGGGTGCGCGCCATCATCACGGCATAGCCCATGGGCGGGATCAGAAAGCTCAGTTGCAGCACCAGCAGCAGCAGCACGGCGGCCTGTTGCGCGTCACCCAGCAGGATGATGAGCGGTGGCGCCACGATGGGGATGATCACGAAAATCATCTCGAACGCATCCAGCACCCAGGCGCACAGGGCCACCAGCGCCAGCACCAATGCGGCAGTGGGCAGGGCCGGCAGGCTGGAGCCCAGCACCCATTCGCTGATCCAGCGGTCCGTGCCCCATAGGCGAAACACCAGGCTGAAGGTGGTGGCACCCAGCAGCAGGGCCAGCAGGGCGCCACTGAGTGTGAGTGTGTCGATCAGCACCGATTGCCATTCGTCGCGGCTCAGCGAACGGCTGGTCAGGGTGGCCGCTACCAGCACGACGCCCGCCGTGGCGGCACCTTCCACGGCAAACACCGTTCCACGGAAGACTCCGGTGAGCAACAGAAGGACGGCGACCACCGACGTGGCGGCAACCAGCCACTGGCGCCGTGTGGCGGGCTGTGTGGGTGTGGGCGCCAGCCGGCGACCCTGCCACCAGGCCACGACCAGCCACAGCAGCAGCACGCTTGCGGCCGGTACCAGGGCGGCGTGGAACACGTCCTGCGTGTTGATGATGCGCTGCGCGCCCAGGGCGTAGCCAGGCAGGTTGCTGGCTTCGGTGTGGGCGCGCAGCATGGCATCGCCCAGCAGGATCAAGACGAGTGACGGCGGCACCACCACGCCAATGGTGGCGGACACACTGACCAACGCGGTGGCGGAACCGGCATCCATGCGGCCCAGACGGGGCGCTACCAGCCGAGCCAGCAGGGCCGAGGTGGACGCCACCGAGCCGTTCATGGGCGCCACCAGCGTGCCCACGCCCATGGCGGCCAATGCCGTGCTGGCGGCACCGCGCCCGGGCAGGCGCGCCAGGGTGGCAAACAGTGCATCGGCCACGGTCAGGCGCTGCAGCAGCACGCCGATGAAGACATACAGCGGCAGGGCCTGCAGCAGGTCGTGCTCCAAGAGGCCCAGGGTGCGCACGCTGATGGCGCTGAGCACGCCTACATCCATGGCGCCCAGGGCCAGGCCGGCCACGGCAAAGGCGCTGGCGCTGCCGACCAGGAGCACCCATACCGGCAGCCCCGTGGTGACGATCAACGCGCCCAGCGCCGCCAGCATCCACAGGCCTGTGGAGGGGAATGCCGGGTTCATGATGCCGAGGGTTCCTTGCGCAGCACTTGCCAGAGTGCATGCGCCAGCACCAGCACCGCCAGCAGTACCAGGGCCAGGCGCAGCAGGAAGTAGCCCGGCGTCAGGCCCTCGCTGAAGATCTCCAGGGAGCGCACCGAGTCCAGCGCCTGCGGCACCGCCGTCCACAGCAGGAACAGCGCCCATGGTCCCACGCACAGCAGGGTGCACCAGGCGCGCCAGCTTGCTATGCTTTTGCTAGCTGCCTGTGCAGGTTTTACGAGGGCTAGATGGGCTTTTGCCACAGAGGCTGCGGTCACGGCCAGGGCCGTGTAGAGGCCAAAGAGGATTTGCGCCACATCGTTGGCCTGGCGCGAATAGGCCTGCACCCAGTCGCGCAGCGGCCACTGGACGCACAGCAGCAGGGCCAGCGGCAGCACCAGTGTGGCGCCAACGGTGAGCAGGCGGTGCATGCCGTTTAAGTGCCAGTAGCTTTCTTGAGGATGTTCAGCCCAAGTGCTTCCTGCCCCGCACCGCGTTGCGCCCGGATCTGGAAGCGTGTTTCTGCGTCAAATTCGGCCAACAGCACAGTGGTCATTTCATCAATCAGACGATTCAGCGGCGTGCCACGACTTTTGGCCAGTGCCTTGAGGCGACGGTGTTTTTCATCCGGCAATCGAACGGTCAGTGCAGTCATTTACAGCTCCTTGAGGAATTGCTCCGGTGTTATCAATCGCAGTGCTGGGAAGATCAACTGGCTGCCTTGTAGGTCGCGCACGTTGCGCGTCACGACAAAATCGGCTCCACCCGCCACGGCCAGTTCGATCAAGTGGTTGTCGGATTCGTCCGCTAGATTGGGCCGCCATAGGTAGTAAACCTTCGTCCATTCGCATAAGGACAGAAAAATGTCCAGCAGTGTCTCCCGTTCTGTCGAGTTCAGCTTGCAGCGGGAAAACAGAGCGTCTCTACCCAGAACAGCCTCGTACTCTGCCAGCAACGACGCACCCATCAACGGTGTGAACCGGTGCTCAAGGCATGCCCGGATCACCGCATTTGAAGCTCCTGTGCCCATGCATGCGCCGACAAAGACATTGGTATCCACGACAACTCGCATGGTCGAATGGTATCAAAATTGACACCATTTTGGGTGTGGCGCGATTTATGGGGGCATTGCTTCGGCAGGAACACGCGCCAGCACGCAAGGCGCGGCCTGCCATGGGGCACCGGTGTCGCTGATGGTGATGGCTGTTTGCAGCCGTGCCACGGCCTGGCGGGCCGCATTGGCATCGACCGCATGCACCAGCGCCAGCGCATCGCCCGCGGCCACGGGCGCGCCCAGGGGCCGAACGGCGCTCAGGCCCACGCGCATGTCGATGCGGTCGGTCGGCAGGCGCCGCCCGCCGCCCAGTTCCACCACGGCCAGGCCGAAGGCGCGGGTGTCCATGGCGGTGAGCATGCCTGCGCGTGGAGCGGGCACGGGCACCACCATCGGGGCCTGGGCCAGGTAGGCGTCGGGCCGCTCCAGCAGGTCGGCTGGGCCGCCTAGCGCGGCCACCATGCGCCCGAAGCGTTCGGCGGCGGCGCCGTTGTCCAGCGCGGCTTGCAGGTGTTGCGTGGCGGCGGCAGTGTTGGCAGCCAGGCCACCCAGCACCAGCATTTCGGCGCCCAGGGCCAGGGTGATGGCGTGCTGGCGACTCTCGCGGCTGCTCGGGTCTGTCAGGTAGGCCATGGCCTCGCGCATCTCCAGCGCGTTGCCCACGGTGTGGCCGAGCACTTGGTTCATGTCGGTGATCAGCGCGCTGGCCTTCAAGCCGGCGCCGCCGGCCACGGCCACGATGCTCTGCGCCAGCGTGTCGGCAAATTCGGGCGTGTCGGCAAAGGCGCCGTTGCCGCATTTCACGTCCATCACCAGGCCCTGCAGCCCGGCCGCCAGCTTCTTGGACAGGATGCTGGCGGTGATCAGCGGCACGCTCTCCACCGTGGCGGTCACGTCGCGGATGCCATACAGGCGCCGGTCCGCCGGGGCCAGGTCGGCGGTCTGGCCGATCACGGCGCAGCCCACCTGGCGCACCACGCGGTCGAACAGGGCGGCCTCGGGTGTGGTGGTGTAGCCGGGAATGGACTCGAACTTGTCGCAGGTGCCGCCGGTGTGGCCCAGGCCACGGCCCGAGATCATGGGCACATAGCCGCCGCAGGCCGCCACCATGGGGGCCAGCATCAGGCTGATCTTGTCGCCCACGCCGCCGCTGGAATGTTTGTCGAGCACCGGGCCCGGCATGTCCGGCCAGGCCATGACGCGCCCGGAGTGGAGCATGGCGTGCGTCAGCGCCACGCATTCATCGCGACCCATGCCGCGCAGGAACACGGCCATGGCCAGGGCGGCCACCTGACCTTCGCTCCAGCTGCCGTCCACCAGGCCGCGCACAAATTGCGCGATCTCGCCGATCTGCAGCGCATGGCCGTCGCGCTTCTTACGGATGATTTCCTGGGCCAGCATGCGACGTGTCCGCTCAGTAGGCGCTGGTGTTAGCGCTGGCGGCCTTGCCCGAGAGCACGGTCTCAATGTCGTTCAATAGGCCGCTGGCGCCAAAGCGAAAGCGCTGGGGCACCAGGGCGCCATCACCCAGGATGCCGGCGGCCTGCTGCAGATAAGCCTGCGCATCAGCCACGCTGCGGATGCCGCCCGAGGCCTTGAAGCCGGCCGTGGCGCCACGGGGGTGGGCGGCGATGGTGCGCAGCATCATTTCGGCCGCCTCCGGCGTGGCGGACACCTTGGTCTTGCCGGTGCTGGTCTTGACGAAGTCGGCGCCGGCGTCCAGGGCCAGGCGGGTGGCCTGGGCTATCAGCTCGGGCGTGGCCAGCTCACCGCTTTCGATGATGACCTTGAGCGCGACCTGGGGGCCGCAGGCGGCGCGCACCTGGGCCAGGAAGTCGGCACACGAGGTGGCCTGGCCCTGCATGAGGGCGCGGTAGGGCAGGACCACATCCACCTCGTTGCCGCCGGCCTTCACGATGGCGCGGGTGTCGGCCAGTGCCAGGGCAATGTCCAGCGCGCCGGCAGGGAAGTTGGCCACCGCCGCCACCTGGATGGTGCGGGGCAGGGCCGCGCGCGCCTGCGCCACGAAACGCGGCCACACGCACACCGCCGCCACGGGGCCGAAGGGTGTCTGCGCGCGCTGGCACAGGGCGTCGATGTCGGCGCTGGTGTCGCCGGTGTTCAGGCTGGTCAGGTCCAGGCACTGCAGGGCCAGGCGGGCGGCGTCTTGGGGGGACAGGGTTTTGGACATGGTGTTATGGATCAAATCGGGCGATAGCCCTCGTGGAATATGCGTAGGCAGCTATGGAAATAGGAGCGACTATGGGTAGGGCGCGGGGGTGCTGCTGCCCAGGTTCTCCAGCAGCGCGGCCAGAAAACCCGCTGCCGTCTCGCCTGCGGCCTGCGCCTGCGCCAGGGTGGCGGCATGCGTCAGCGCCTCAGCCGAGAGGCCGGCAGCCAGGTTGGTGATGAGGGACAGGCCCAGCACGCGCAACCCGGCGTGGCGGGCCAGGATGGTTTCGGGCACGGTGCTCATGCCCACGGCGTCGGCGCCCCAGGCGGCGAACATGCGGATCTCCGCCGGCGTCTCGAACTGCGGGCCCAGCGCCCATAGGTAGGTGCCCTCTGCCAAGTGAGTGCCGCGCGCGTTGGCCAGTGCGATGGCCTGTTGGCGCAGGTCGGCGTCGTAAGCATTGACCATGTCCACAAAGCGGGCGTTTCCCGTCTCGCCCACCAGGGGCGAGCGCTGTGGGGCGTTGATGTGGTCGGCAATCAGCATCAGGCTGCCGGGTGGCATGTGGGCGCGCAGGCTACCGGCCGCATTGGTCTGTACCAGCACCTGCACGCCCCAGGCGGCCAGGCTGCGGATGGCGCCAGCCATGCCCGTGCAGTCGTTGTTCTCGTAGGTATGGCGCCGCCCGGCCAGCACGGCTACGCGCTGGGCTCCGATATTGCCGATCACCAGCGCGCCGGCATGGCCTTCCACGCCGGTAGGCTCAAAGGCGGCCAGATTGGTGTACGCAACGGTCTTGGCGTCCTGCAGATGTTGGGTCACGCCGCCCCAGCCCGAGCCCAGCACCCCGGCCACCGTGGGCGCCGCGCCAAAGTGGGTTTGCAGTTGCTGCACGGTCTGGGCAATGGCGGCGGGGGTGGGCAGCATGGTCGGTCAGGTGTTGGGGGCTTCGGGGTTGCGGATCAGGTGGTCCGGGCCGAAGCTGGCCGGCAGCAGTTGGCCCAGCGTCCAACTCTGGCGCACGCCGCTGGGGTCGGCGGCGATGATGAGCAAATCGTCATCGCCAAACTCCCGCAGCTTTTGCCGGCAGCCACCGCAGGGCGTCACCACGTCCGGCCCCGGACCACTCACCAGCACCGCCGTGGCACGTTTGCCACCGGCCATCACCATGGCGCCCAGTGCCGTGGCCTCGGCACACCAGCCCTGGGGGTAGGCGGCATTCTCCACATTGCAGCCGGCGTGGATGGCGCCTTGGTCGTCGAGCACGGCTGCGCCCACGCAGTAGTGTGAGTAGGGCGCGTAGGCTTGCTGCCGGGCGGCTAGCGACGTGGCGAGCAGGCGGGACAGGACATCCGGTGGCAGTGCTGGCATGGGCTGTAGGGGGTGGGCACGCAGGGAAGGCTAGTGTAGTGGCGCAGCGCCGCCAGCGGTGTCAGCACGGGGTGCGGAAAAAAGCCGCGCGCCGGTCGGAACTGGGGTGGGTCATCAGGTACTCCGGCAACAGGTTGCCAGCGTAGTCCTTCTTGGCCTGCAAGCGGTCAAAGAACACGGCCGTGCGGGCCGGGTCCAGGCGCTGGTGGCACAGCACGTCGTGGGCGAACACATCGGCTTCGGTCTCGAAGGCACGGCTGTAGCGCAGGTGGGCCAGGGCGGCAGGCACGGCGGCCAGCGCGCCAGAATAGTCGCCAATGAGGGCCGAGCCCAGCAGGGTGAGGGCGGAGGACTGGATGACGTTGCGCAGCCCATGTTGGTGTCGCGCGTGGCCGAGTTCGTGGGCCAGCACGCCGGAGAGGGCATCCAGGTCGCCGTCGAGCAAGGTCACCAGTTCATCCGTCAGCACGATGCTGCTGCCGGGCAGGGCAAAGGCGTTGGGTCCGATGTCGGCGTGGCGGATGTACAAGTGAAAATTCTGCGCGGCCTTGGGATCCAGCTCCCGAACCAGGGCATCAAACCGCCCGCCAATTGCTGCTCGCTGCGCCTCTGGCAGCTTGGATGGGTACAGGAAGCCGCCGCCATCCAACTGTTTGATGATGGACCCGCCCAATTGCTGCTGGTAGGTGTCGGGAATCATGGCCACGGCCATCTCTGTGGCGGAGGGCAGCAGCCAGACGTAAAAAGCCGCCACCGCCGCTGCCAGGAAGGCCAGCGCCAGGGCTGCCAGGCGCCAATCCGCGTGCAATGCGTGGGTCAGCGCGGCGTTGGGCTTCACCGCCACGCCAGCGGCGCGCAACTGGTCGCGCAACGGGATGGATGCCGGCAGCTCGCAGGTGCTGCCATCCTGTAGAGGAAGGAACAGCACGCCTTGGGCGTGGGAGTCGATGGGCAGGATGTCCGCGGCGGTCAGGCTGCGCACCCATTCGGCGGTATGCAGGGACAGGCCCTGCGGGGTGATGCGCAAGACCAACCCGTGGCGTCGGGATCGCACGCCGTCGTAATAGAAGCCGGCAAAGCCGTCCGTGCGGGTGCCCGGATCGGATTGGGTCGTAAGCACATGCGAGAGTGCAAGGGTGTCGGTCATAGCCCCAGGTCCATTTCAAACAGTTCGGCCGCGCCTTCGCCGGTGGCGCCATGGCGGGATTGGGGAACGCCGGCATCGAAACCGTCCAGGGCGTCCACGCCCGTCACGCCAATGGCTTGCAGGCGGTAGCGGGCGACGCGGATGGCGGCGACGGGCCGGTACAGGCCCAGCGTAAGAATCACCAACGCGAGGTTCTTGGTTTGCAGGATGAGCAGGGTGGAAAACGAAATGTCGGAGTGCAGCGCAAGGTGGCCAACACGGGTCTTGCCCCAAACCAGGGTTTGGAAGCGGGCGGTGAAGTAGCAGCTGACCACCAGATAGGACAGCCACAAGACCAGTGTTGTGATGGCCAAAATAACAAAACGAGTGTTCCCACTTTTATAGGTCTCCGTCAACACCACGGCGGTTATGGCACCCACGAAGACCCCAATCAGGAAGCCTACGGCAGTTGCCACCAATAACCCTACGCCCCAGGTTGCGGCAAAGTCGCGGGTCCGAGCCGAGAAGTCAAAGCGCGTCTGCCCATAACGCAGATTGCTCTGCACATAGCGTCGAAACATGGCGTGGAAGAAGGGTAGGGTCAGCAGTCCGGCAACGGAGGCCACGGCCGTCCAGAGTTGCCCCTTCGGCCCCAGGAAAAACGCGCCAATGACCGGAGGCGTCAGCACCACGACCAGCGGCGGAAGATAGACCCGGTAGGCTTGCTGTAACGCACCGTCGAACCCAAACGACAGACCGCGGTAGCGGGTATTGCGGGCCTTGAACCGGTTGGACTGCCAAAGCAGATAGGGCAGCCCGGCACACAGGACCACGGTGATGGCCAATCCGGCCTCCGGCGCGTAGTCAAACGCCAGGTAGTACAGCACCAGCAGCACTAGGGCGATGGCGCGCCCCAGCAGGATTGCCACCGGGTTGGCGACATAGTCGAAGGCGGAGCCATCCAGCAGCGTGTGCTGGTGGAAGTACTGCAGGCGGCGCACCTTGGCCCAGGCACTGTACAGGCCCAGGGTCAGTACCGTCAGCGTGAGGTTGACCGACCAGATGCGAAAGTACTCCGCTCCGGTCCCTGTGAATTGCAGCTGCAGCGGGGCGTGCGCAACCGGGTGCACCACGGCGACTGTTTCTATGGGAGGTGCGGCGGGTATGGTAGGGCTGAAGTCTGGGTGAAACGTGGGTTCAGTGGGTGACAGCGTGGACATGAAAAGACAGGTGTACTTAGCACCTTGTTGTGGTTGGCGTGCATGCTAGCAAGGCCATGGCGTGGCCGCCAGACCCTTGTGGGCTGGCCGCCACAGGGACCTTGGTGTAAGGTTATGCAACCATGACACCACCGCCCGCACCGGCAGCTGCCACCACCTTCCTCTGGCACGACTACGAGACCTTCGGCGCCCAGCCGCGCAGTGATCGGCCGGCCCAGTTTGCTGCCGTGCGCACGGACGCGGAGCTCAACGAAATCGGCGAGCCCATCATGCTGTACTGCCGACCGGCGCCGGACTACCTGCCCGATCCGCAGTCCTGCCTGATCACCGGCATCACGCCCCAGCACTGCCTGGAGCACGGCGTGCCCGAACACCAGTTTGCCGCCACCATCGAAGCCGCATTGGCGTTGCCCGGGACCATCGGCGTGGGCTACAACACCATCCGTTTCGATGACGAGGTGACGCGCTTCCTGTTCTGGCGCAACCTGATCGACCCCTATGCCCGCGAATGGCAGAACCAGTGCGGCCGCTGGGACCTGCTGGACGTGGTGCGCACCGCCCACGCCCTGCGCCCCGAGGGCATCCAGTGGCCCACCCGTGCCGAGGGCGGCACCAGTTTCAAACTGGGCGACCTCACCGCCGCCAACGGCCTGGTGCACGAGGCCGCGCACGATGCGCTGAGCGATGTGCGCGCCACCATCGCCCTGGCGCGCCTGATCCGCACCGCGCAGCCGCGCCTGTTCGACTACTGCCTGGGCCTGCACAAAAAGGATCGCGTGGCCGCCGAGTTGGGCCTGCCCACTGCGCCGCAATACGCGCGGCCGTTCTGGCATGTGTCGGGCATGTTCGGTGTGGAGCGTGGCTGCCTGGCGCTGATGTGGCCGCTGGCCATGCATCCGCACAACCGCAATGAATTGATCGCCTGGGACCTGGCCCACGATCCGAGCGAGCTGGCCGACTTGAAGATGGACGCCATCCGCCTGCGCCTGTTCACCCGCAGCGAAGACCTGCCCGATGGCGTGGCGCGTCTGCCCATCAAGTCGGTGCACCTGAACAAGTCGCCCATGGTCGGCACCAACCTCAAGGTGCTCACCCCCGAGGTGCGCCAGCGCTGGGGCCTGGATGTGGAGGCACAGCTGCAGCACGCGCTGGCCGCGCGCGACCTGCCGGACATGAGCGCCATCTGGGCCGGCGTGTTCGAGCGGCCCGAACCCGCGGGCACGCCGGACGTGGACGAAGACCTGTACGGCGGCTTCCTGGCCAACAACGACCGCCGCCGCCTGAACGAACTGCGCGCCATGGTGCCGGGGCAACTGGCCCACACGCACCCCGCGTTTGATGATCCGCGCTTGCCGGAGTTGCTGTTCCGTTACCGGGCGCGCAATTTCCCTGAGACGCTGACCGGCAAGGAGGCCGCCCAGTGGGAAGCGCACCGCGCCGAGCGGCTGTTTGATGGTGCGGGCGGTGCCCGCACGGTGGAACAACTGTTCGAAACCATCGACCAGCTCTCCGAGACGGCCGACGAGCGCGGCGAGGCGATTCTGGGCGCGTTGTACGACTACTGCGAAGCCATCGCGCCTGCGCGAGTCTGAGCGGCAGAGCGTTTTGCTCCGTGTCCTCCGCCCGCTGCGCGGTCTCCCCCTTTACCTGCGCAAAGCGCTCTGCCGCCCAGACTCGCTGACGACAAAGCGGCGACAATGCGCGACCAGACGTTTCATCTCTCTCCCACGGATACCCCATGAAAATCGCAAAAGACACCGCCGTAACCCTGCAGATCAAGGTGGCGGACGCCGCCGGCAAGCTGATCGACAACGGCAGCCACCCCACTGCCTACCTGCACGGCGGCTACGACAACATCTTCCCCAAGATCGAAGCTGCGCTGGAAGGCCAGGAGGTGGGCTTCCAGTTCACCGAGACCCTGGCGCCCGAGGACGCTTTTGGCCAGCGCGACGAGAGCCTGGTCACCACCATTGACAAGAAGGACTTCCCCCCGGGCGTAAAGGTGGGTGGCCAGTTGCAGGGCGAGGCGGCCGATGGCAAACAACGCATCTTCAACGTCATCAAGATCAAGGGCCCCGTGGTGCACCTGGACGCCAACCACCCCCTGGCCGGCCAGACCCTGCGCATCACCGCCAAGGTGCTGGAAGTGCGTGCCGCCACGGCCGAGGAAATCACCCACCAGCACGTGCACGGCGAGCACGGCCACCACCACTGACTGAAGCGGTTGCCAGGATTGCTATCTATTTGATAGCTGTTTGCGCATATTTGACGAGGGCTAGAGGCTTATTTGGCTATCAGGTACCGGCAGGCCCAGTCGCTGCAGGATGGCCTGCCAGTGCTGTGCCTCCACCGGCGTGATGGACAGGCGGTTGCCCTTCTTCAAGACCAGCAGGTCCGCCAGTTCCGGGGCGGCGCGCAGCTCGGGTAGCGTCAAGTTGCGCGTTTTGTGCAGCACCTGCACATCCACCAGCAGCCAGCGCGGCGCATCCACCTTGGAGCCTGGGTCGAAGTAGGGCGATTCCGGTTCAAACTGCGTCGGGTCCGCATGCGCACCCGACACGACGCGCGCAACGCCCACGATGCCCGGCTCGGCGCAGCTGGAGTGGTAGAACAGCACGCCGTCGCCCACCTGCATCGCATCACGCATGAAGTTGCGCGCCTGGTAGTTGCGCACCCCGGTCCACGGCACGGTGGCATTCGGCGCCGCCAGCGCGTCGTCCACCGAGACTTCGCTGGGTTCGGATTTCATGAGCCAGTAGTGGGGCATGGTGTGCGGTGTTCAGGGCATGGACGGGGACTCGTCAACGATGATGCCAGAGATCGTGTCCAGTGCCCACCACAGGTCGTCCTCCGCGACGTTCAGCGGCGGCGCCAGCACCAGCACGTTGCCCTGGCCCACCTTGAACGAGATACCGGCACTCAAGGCGCGGTAGAGCACGGCCTCGGCCAGGTCGTCGGCGCTGCGGCTGGGGCTGCTCTGTAGCTCGATGCCGATCAAGAGGCCCACCGTGCGCACCTCCCCAACGGCAGGCGTGGCGCGCAGCTGCGCGGCCAGGCGTTGCTGCGCGGCGGCGCCCAGGCGTTGCGCGCGCGCGGGCAGGTCTTCGTCACCCAGAATGTCCAGCACGGCCAGTGCGGCAGCGCAGGCCACGGGGTTCTTCTCGTGGGTGTAGTGGCCCAGCGCCATGTCCTGGCCCACGTCAAAACTCCCTCGGGCAATCAGCGCGGCCAGCGGCATGCTGCCACCGCCCAGCCCTTTTCCAATGACCAGCATGTCGGGCTCGATGCCATAGGGCTCGATGGCAAACAGATGGCCGGTGCGACCCAGGGCGATGGGGATTTCGTCCAGGATCAACAGGGCACCGTGGCGGTTGCAGGTCTCGCGCAGGCGGCGGTAGTAGTCCGGTGGCGGGGCCTGCACGTCGGTGCTGCGGATGGTTTCGACGATGACGGCACCCACGTCGCCTTCCTTGCGCAGGCAGTAGTCCACGTAGTCGGCGCAGCGCAGCGCGCAGGTGCCGGCGCAGCCGAACACGCAGTGCTGCGGGTCGTAAGGCGGCGCGTGCTCGGTGCCCGGCAGCAGCGGGCCCATGCCTTGGCGGAACGTGGCTTCACCGCCGATGGAGATGGCATCCAGCGAGGCGCCGTGGAAGGCGTCCCACATGGAGAGGGTCTTGTGCCGCCCGGTGACCTTGCGCGCCAACTTCAGCGCCATGCCGATGGCCGAGGTGCCGCCCGGCGCCAGCAGCAGCTTGGCGTCAGAAATGGGCGCTGCCTGGCTGAGCCGGCGCGCCAGTTCCACCGCGTAGCGGTTGGTGTAGCGGCGCGGGCTGAAGGGCAATTGCGCCAGGGCCTCCTGAATGGCGGCCACGACCCGGGGGTGGCCGTGGCCCACCTGGTGCAGGCTGTTGCCGTGTAGGTCCAGGATGCGCCGGCCCGCGGCATCCGTCAGCCAGGCGCCCTGCGCGCCAGTGATGGCGTTCAGGCAGGGCGTGGACAGGGACTGGTGCAGAAACCAGCGTGCATCCTCTTGCAGCAGCGCGCGGGTGGCGTCGTCCAGGTGCGCGGCCTGCCATTGGGCGCGCCGCTGGCCCAGGTTGGTGTCGCCTTCGCTGTGCTGGTCAGGGTGTGCCATCGGGGGCTCCTGCCATTTCGCCGTCTTGCACCATGCGTGCCTTGCCACCCAACGCGTGCTGCAGCAGGGCAGCGGCGCAGGCATCGGCGTCGCGCTGCTCCAGCAGGTCCACGATGCGGCTGTGCTCCTGGGCGAAGTTGGGTATGGCCATGGGGGAACTCAGGTTGCGCCGGCGAAACAAGACCAACTGCTTGGTGAGTTTGCGGTAGGTCTCCAGCAGCGTGGTATTGCCGGTCATGCCGACCAGGGTGTCGTGGAACGTCAGGTTGAGCTGGTGGAAGGCATCAATGTCGGTGGCGCGCAGTTTTTCCATCTGCTGTGTGAGTTTGCGCAGGGTGGCGATGTCGGTGGTGGTGATGCGCGCGCACAGCAGGCGTCCGGCCAGCGCATCCAGGCCGGCACGCACGTCGTAGATGTCGGCGGCCTCGGCCAGGCGGATTTCGCGCACGAACGCGCCGCGGTTCTTCTCCTGGCGCAGCAGGCCGGTGTCTTCCAGCAGGCGGATGGCCTCGCGCAGCGGGCCGCGCGAGACGCCGAACTGCTGGGCCAGGGCGACCTCGTTGAGCCGCGTGCCGGGGGACAGGGCGCCCTGTACCACCTGCTCGGCAATCGCCTCTGCGATGAGGCGGGCGACGGATGTGCTCTGTATCAGCTCCAGGGTGCTTGTGGGCGAGGTTTCTGTCGAGGGCATGCCAGTGTTCGTTCGTTGCGATTGCCTGGAAGTGTAGACCCAAATTGCACTTTGTTAACTGTCAACAGTTTGTCACAAACTCCACCTAGGATCGCCGGCATGCCAGACAACGGGCCCGCACAAGCCGAGGTTGCATGGCGGAGCAAGCGTCTGAAATTTTCCATAGGAGTGATGACATGCAGATGAAACGTGTTGTGAAATGCCTGGCTGCCGCCAGCTTGGCCTTGCTGGCCCTGGGCAGTGCCCAAGCGCAGAAGGTGGCCCTGAACGTCTACACCGCCCTGGAGACCGACCAGCTCAAGGCCTACCAGGAGTCCTTCAACAAGGCTTACCCCGACATCGAGATCAAGTGGACGCGCGATTCCACCGGCATCGTGACGGCCAAGCTGCTGGCGGAGAAGGCTCGGCCTGTGGCCGACGTGATCATGGGTGTGGCCGCCTCCAGCATGGTGGTGTTCGACAAGGAAGGCATGCTCGACACCTACGCGCCGCCCAACCTCAAGGCTATCAACCCGCGCTTCCGCGCCGCCAGTAACCCGCCGAGCTGGATCGGCATGGACGTGTGGGGCGCGGCCATTTGCTACAACGTGGTGGAGGCCACCAAGTTGGGCCTGCCGCGCGTGGAAAGCTGGAAGGACCTGCTCAAGCCCGAGTTCAAGGGCAAGGTGGTCATGCCCAACCCCAATTCCTCGGGCACCGGTTTCCTGGACGTGACGGCCTGGCTGCAGATGTTTGGTGAGAAGGGCGGTTGGGAGTTCATGGACAAGTTGCACGACAACGTCGCCGTGTACACGCATTCCGGCTCCAAGCCTTGCGTGATGGCTGGCTCGGGCGAGTTCCCGGTCGGCATTTCCTTTGAGTACCGCGCCAATGCCGTGCGGGCCAAGGGCGCGCCCATCGACGTGATCTTCCCCAAGGAAGGCCTGGGCTGGGATGTGGAAGCCATCGCCATCGTCAAGGGCACGCCCAAGCAAGAGGCTGCGCGCAAGTTGGTGGACTGGGCCGCCACGCGTGAGGCCAACGAGCTGTATGCCAAGAACTTCGCCATCACGGCCATCCCCGGCATCACCACGCGCCTGAAATACGTGCCGACCGATTACGAGAAGCTGCTGGTCAAGAACGACTTCCAGTGGATGGGCAACCAGCGCGAGGCCGTGCTCACGCAGTGGCAGAACCGCTACGCCACCAAGTCCGAGCCCAAGAAGTAAGCCGGCGCGCAAACTACCGCGACAGCACCCACCATGGCGTTTCTCGAACTCCAGGCGATCTCCAAGTCCTTTGGCCGCTTCAAGGCCCTGGATGCGGTGGACCTGACCGTCCAGCAGGGGGAGTTGCTGGTGCTGCTGGGGCCGTCGGGCTGCGGCAAGTCCACGTTGCTGCGCATCATTGCCGGCCTGGAGCACCAGGATGCCGGCAAGGTGTTGCGCGAGAGCGTGGACATCTCCTGCGCCAACCCTGCGCGCCGCGACTACGGTATTGTGTTCCAGTCCTACGCGCTGTTCCCCAACCTGGATGTGGCGCACAACGTCGCCTACGGCCTGCGTGGCAGCCTGCGCGCGGGCTCGCCCGGCGCGGTGCGCGTGACCCAGATGCTGGAGCTGGTGGGGCTGCCAGGGATTGAACGCAAGTACCCGGCCCAGCTCTCCGGTGGGCAGCAGCAGCGCGTAGCCCTGGCGCGTGCGCTGGCCACGGCGCCCAGCCTGCTGCTGCTGGACGAACCCTTGTCGGCACTGGATGCCACCGAGCGTGCCCGCCTGCGCCTGGAAATCCGCAGCCTGCAGCAGCGCCTGGGCATCACCACCATCATGGTGACGCACGACCAGGAGGAAGCGCTGGCCATGGCAGATCGCATTGCCGTGATGCGCGCGGGGCGCATCGAGCAGATCGGCGCGCCCGATACTATCTACCGCCAGCCTGACACGCCTTTCGTGGCGGAATTCATTGGCCGGCGCAACCAGATTCAGGGCAGGGCGGTGGAGCCCCACCGCCTGGACATTGGCGGCGTCTGCCTGCACAGCCACCAACCGTTGACCGTTGGCGAGCCCTACCGCTTTGCCGTACGCCCCGAGGATATTCGCCTGCTGGAGCCAAACGTGGGTTCGGGCTTTGCGGCCCGGGTCAGCAAGTGCGAATACCTGGGCTCCTACTCCCTGGTATCCCTGGTGCCCCACGCCAATGCGGAGCTGACCCTGCTGGCGCAGTTTTCCAACAACTACCTGGATGGCCGCTCGGTGGCGGTGGGCAGCGATCTGCACATCGGCATCGCCCCCGGCGACCTGATCACACTGGCGGAAATCTGACGTGCCCGCCATGCCGGCCGCGGTGAAGTGGCCCCATCCCCTGCTGGTGGCCGTGGCCACCCTGTTCTCGGTCTTTCTGCTGTGGCCGGTGGGCGCCTTGGTCCTGCAAAGCGCCCATGCTGCGCCCGGCGGCCTCGGGTGGGCGGCCTTTGCCGAATTTTTGGGCAGTCCCGGCGTGGGCGATGCCGCCTGGAACACGCTGTGGATTGCCGTGCTGGTGACGGCCATCACGGTGCCGGCTGCCTACCTCTATGCCTATGCCGTCCAGCGCGCCTGCCTGCCGTTCAAGGGGCTGTGGCGGTTGCTGGGGCTGTCGCCCCTGCTGGGTCCGTCTTTGCTCGGTGCCATTTCATTCGTGCAGTGGTTTGGCACGCAGGGGGTGCTCAAGTCCTGGCTGGGGGACAACTCGGTGTACGGGCCGATTGGCATCGTGTTGGCCACCTGTTACTCCGCCTTTCCCCATGCCTTGATGATCGTGCTGGTGGCGTTGGCCACGGCAGACGGCCGCCTGTACGAGGCCGCCACGGCCATGGGCGCCTCGCGGTTGCGCCGCTTCTGGACCGTAACCTTGCCGGGCACGCGCTATGGGCTAGTCAGTGCGGCGCTGGTGGTGTTCTGCCTGTCGGTGAGCGAGTTCGGTATCCCCAAGGTGATTGGCGGCAACTTCAAGGTCCTGGCCGTGGAGGTCTACATCCAGGTGGTGGGCCTGCAGAACTTTGCGCGCGGCGGCATGGTGGCACTGCTGTTGCTGGCGCCCGTGCTGGTGGCATTTCTGATCGACCGCCACGTGCAGGCCCGCCAGCATGCAGCCATCACGGCACGTGCCACACCTTATGTGCCCCGGTCCGAGCACGTGCGCGACGGCGCCCTGGCGTTGTACGTGGTGACCGTGGCGGTTGCCATGCTGGCCATCCTGGGCATGGCCGTGTACACCTCGGTGATCAAGTTCTGGCCCTACAACCTGGAGCTGACCCTGCACCACTATGTGTTCGGGCTGGAGGAAGCCGGTGTGAAAGAGGCTTATGTCAACAGTCTCACCTTGGCGGCGCTGACGGCGCTGGTGGGCACACCCATCGTGTTCACCACGGCCTACCTGATGGAGAAGACATCGGCGCACCACAGCGCACTGCGCACGCTGGTGCAGGCCCTGGCCAGCCTGCCCACGGGCGTGCCGGGCCTGGTGCTGGGCATCGGCTACATCCTGGTGTTCAATGACCCGGGCAATCCATTGGCCGGGCTGTACCACAGCATGGCGATTCTGGTTGCCGTCACCATCGTGCATTACTACACCACTTGCCACCTCACGGCCCTGACCGCGCTGAAGGCGCTGGATCGGGAGTTCGAGTCGGTGTCCGCCTCGCTGAAGGTGTCGCAGTTCACCACCTTCTGGCGCATCACCTTTCCCGTGTGCCTGCCGGCCATCCTGGAGATTGCCCGCTACCTGTTCGTGAACGCCATGACCACCGTGTCGGCGCTGGTCTTTCTGTACGCGCCCAGCACCATGCCGGCCACCGTGTCCATCCTCAACCTGGACGAGGCGGGCGAGCTGGGCCCGGCCGCAGCCATGGGCACGCTGATCGTGCTTACCGCGCTGGCGGTGAGCGCCCTGCACGCCGTGCTGGAAGCCTGGCTGCTGCGTCGCGGCCAAGCCTGGCGCAACCCCCATCACACCCATCGGAGCGACCATGAACCTCATTGACCGAGAACCCCTGCTGCTGACCCCCGGCCCCCTGACCACCACGCTGCGCACCAAGCAGGCCATGCTGCACGACTGGGGCTCGTGGGATTGGGACTTCAACCGCGTCACCGCCCAGGTGTGCGATGAACTGACCCACATCGTCAACGCACAGGACAGCCACGCCTGCGTCCCGCTGCAGGGTAGTGGCACCTTTGCCGTGGAGGCCGCGCTGGGCACCCTGGTTCCTCGGACCGGCAAGGTGCTGGTGCCCAACAACGGTGCCTACTGCGCCCGTATCGTCAAGATCCTGTCCTACCTGGGTCGGGCCTGCGTGGAGCAGCCCTATGCCGAGACCAGCGCTGTGGACCCGGTGCGGGTGGAGGCGGCGCTGATTGCGGACCCGGCAATCACTCATGTGGCCCTGGTGCACTGCGAGACGGGCACGGGCATCTTGAACCCGTTGGCGGAGATCGCCGAGGTGGTGGCCCGTCAGGGCCGCGCCCTGGTCATCGACGCCATGAGTTCCTTTGGCGCGCTGCCCATCGACGCGCAGGCCCATCCCTTCGACGCGCTCATCGCTGCGTCCGGCAAGTGCCTGGAGGGTGTGCCCGGCATGGGCTTTGTGATTGCGCGCAAGACGGCGCTGGAAGCCAGCGCGGGCAACAGCCATTCCCTGGCCATGGACCTGCATGACCAATGGACCTATCTGCAGCGCACCGGCCAATGGCGCTTCACGCCGCCCACGCATGTGGTGGTGGCTTTGCGTGAAGCCCTGGCGCAATACCACGAGGAAGGCGGGCTGGGCGCTCGGCTGCAGCGCTATGGCGACAACCGCAGCGCATTGGTTGGCGGTCTGCAGGCCATCGGACTGCGCCCCCTCATTGGTGCGGACGTGCAGTCGCCCATCATCGTCACCTTCGTCGCGCCCCAGCACCCGGACTACGACTTCAAGGCCCTGTACGAGGCCGTGCGTTCGCGCGGCTTCATCCTGTACCCGGGCAAGCTGACGCGGATCGAGACCTTCCGCGTGGGCTGCATTGGCGCCATCACCGCCATGGACATGCGCAAGGTCGTGCAGGCCATTGCCGAGAGCCTGGCCGAACTGGGCATTGACGCGCAGAAGGCCTCCACACATTGATTCCTCAAACAGAAAGAACGCACATGAAAAGCACTTTGGAAGCCGTGATCTTCGACTGGGCCGGAACCATCGTCGATTTCGGCTCATTCGCCCCGACCCAGATCTTTGTCGATGCCTTTAAACAGGCCTACGGCTTTGAACTCACGCTGGCCCAGGCGCGCGCGCCCATGGGTCTGGGCAAGTGGCAGCATATCGAGGCCATCGGGAACGACCCCGAGGTGGCACGCGCTTGGACCGCGCGCTTTGGTCATCCCATGGGCAAGGCGGAGATCGAGCACCTCTACGCAACCTTTCTGCCCCTGCAGGTGGAGCGCGTGGGCGACCATGCGGCCTTTGTGCCGGGCGCGCTGGAGGCGGTGGCGCACGCCCGCCAATTGGGGCTGAAGGTGGGTTCGACTACTGGCTACCCCCGGGTGGTGATGCGCCGCCTGATGGAGGTAACTGCCGCCAACGGCTACACCCCTGACTGCACTGTGTGCGCCGATGACCTGCCCGCTGGCGCCCGGCCCGGGCCGTGGATGGCGCTGGAATGTGTGCAGCGGCTGGCCGTGGGTGACGTGGCCCACTGCGTGAAGGTGGACGACACCGTACCGGGGCTGCTGGAAGGCAAGCGAGCCGGCATGTGGACCGTTGGCGTGGCGCTGTCGGGCAGCCCGGCCGGCTGGACGTTGGAAGAATACCGCGCAGCCTCCGACGATGCCCGCCAGCAGATGCGGACCAAGGTCGCGCAGGAGTTTGCCCCGACGGGAAACCACTATACGATTGACACGGTGGCCGATCTGCCCGCCGTGCTGCAGGCCATCGAAATCCGCCTGGCCCGGGGTGAACGCCCCTGATGCCCCCAAACGCCATTGCACATCTGCCTGCGCATGCCTCTGATTCCGCCGCCTCGTATTCCTGGGCGCCTGCCGCTGACCATTGACGGCGTGTGGGTGGGCTCGGTGGACGAAAGGGCGCTGCAGCAGTTGCACACCCTGGGGCGGTTTCCTTCCAACGCAATCGTAGCGCCGCCAGCCGATGGTGATGCGCCGGGTGTGCATCTCCTGGGTACCGCGACATCGCTGCTGGAGGAACTGGGCCTGGCCCTGCATGCCGCCCATCTGTGCCCCAGCCCCCGCGGTGAAATCCTGACCGTGTGGGGCCTGTACGGCCAGGCCCTGGGGCGGGTGGACCGATCCTTTTCCCGCGTGCTGGGCTTGATCACCCGCAGCGTACACCTGACGTTGTGTTCCCATGAAGGCGTATGGGTGCAGAAGCGTGCCCAGACCAAGGCTACCGATCCCGGGCTGTGGGACACGGCGGTGGGCGGCACCTGCTGCGATGGCGAGACCGATCAGGAGTCGCTGGAGCGCGAGTTGTGGGAAGAGGCCGGTTTGCGGCTGGACGCGTTGCAACAGCTGAGCGTTGTGGGCAGCGTCTGCATGCAAGGCCCCTGCACCGTGGAGGCTTATGCCGGCTACCAGATCGAGCACATCACCTGCATGGCGGCTTACCTGGACTCTGCCAGCACACCCGTCAACCAAGATGGCGAGGTGGATGCGTTTGCCCTGGTGTCGGTCGCGCAGATGTACGACATGATGCGCCAGGGGCAGTTCACCAAGGATGCCTGCGTGGTCTTGAACCGCTGCATCCCTCCCAGCTGAACAGGCCGATGTGCAGTAGACTGCAACCGTCTATGCCAACGTCCGTTTTTGTTTTCAATGTCCTGTTTGTCTCGCGCGACAACGCGCTAAGGAGCCAGTTGGCGGAAGTCTGCTTGCGGCATCTGGGCCAGGGGCGATTCAAGGCGTATTCCTGCGGTGCCCCCGGCTGTGTGGCGGAGTCGCCCAGCGACTGGGTCTTTCCCACACTCAAAACTGCCGGCATGCGCGCGGATGGGCTGCGGTGCAAGTCATGGACCGAGTTCACGCGCATCGGCGCGCCGCGGATGGACTTTGTGATCGGGCTGGATGAGGGCACGTTTGAACGCCACCCGTCTTGGCCAGGTCAACCGGAAACCGCGTTGTGGGCCATTGCGGCGGTGGACGCGCGCAAGCTCGGCCCGCAGAAAACAGGCCTTGAAACGCTCAACACCTTGCACGCGCTGCGCCGGCGCATTGAACTGTTGGTCAGCCTCGCAGCCCGGGGTGCCCGCGCCAGTGAACTACGGCATGACCTGCGCGACATGGCGCACCTGTAAGCGGGTGTTTGGCACTACCCCTCACAAGGCGTTCGACTCACCCAATAGGCCCTGTTTGAGCCCATTGTCCACGGGGTACGGCCCGATGAAAATCTTCAGGATGGCGTTGTAGAAGTCCGCGCCGGCGAGCGCTGGGCTGCGTGTCACGCCGTTGATGCGCAGCACGGTGCCTTCGCCGGGTAGGTAATCGAATTGAATGAGGTCGCCGGCGGCCACAGCATGGGACAGCAGCATGGCGCGTTTGAGTTGTTCCACCTGCGCGGCGATGGCGTCCAGTTCGCCGGCGTCGGAATTCTGTCGAATGCCGGCAACCATGGCGTCGATAAAATCAGTGGCCGTGGCACTGCGCAGCATTTTGATCTGCAGACGCTTGGGTCCGGGCATGTTGGCGATGCGGCTGTAGGAATTGGCCTTTTGAGGCAGGTAGATGCCGGCGATGTAGCCTTTGATGAACAGCACCTTGCGGATTCCCAGGCCATTGAGCCGGATGTCCTGTTCCGCCATTCGCAAAACGTCGTCAAAGAGATGGCCCTCCAAGGAGGCGGCCAGCGTGTTCATGCTACTGGCCAGGAGCATGGCCAAGGCGGCGGTCCACGCGGCTGGGTGTCTTCTTGTTGTCATGCGGCCCAAGCGTATGACTGCTGCGTGAAGCTTGTATGACACTGTGTCTTGGTTGACGCACGTCAGCGAGAATGCGTGCCCGCCCGCCGACAATGGCAGCGTTTGCAATGACACCTTGATGTTGGAGCTTGCCATGACCAAGAATCGCGCCCGGTTGCAAAACCTGTTGGGAGACCTGTCCAGGCGGTATGGGCCGGAGGATGAATTGGTGCAAGCGGTGGCGCAGGCGGTTGCCGCCGCACCGTCGGACGCCAGGGTGCGCCACCGCTGGCGCACGCCCCGCCAGGCGGGGTTTCGGCCGGCGCGCTACCAAGCCCTGCTGCGGCCCTGAATTGATGACACCACCGTAGCCACGCTACGGCACCTGCTCGGCTGATTCCAGTTCCAGGCCCAGTGCCTCCAGGGATGGAACATGGGACTCTGGCGCAATCTCCTTGAGTTTGCCCAGCACCCGCATTCCATAGGAGAGGCCGCGTTTCTGGGCCACCAGGCGGGCGGCGGCAATCACATTGGCAATGAATTCGTACTCGCCTTCGCTGGTGTGGATGGAGACGGCCATGGCCGAGGCGTCCATGTCGCGCATGAGCTGCAGCATGTCCATGATGTACATCTTGGTCCCAGCCAGGGATCGGCGTGCGGTGGCGGGCTGTTGCTGAGGCACCTTTTGTTCGCGCGGCTTGGCGGGTGCTGGAGCGACAACCGCCAGCGGGGCGGCTGCGATAGGCATGGGGGCGAGGTACCCCGTGTCCAGCAGGCGGGGAATGTCGTCCAGGACCGATGTGCCCATCAGGCTGGCCAGGGCCGCGTCGGACCGGGTGCCGTTGCACAGGATCAGTATCTGCCGGTCCCTGGGGCTCAGGGCTGGGTCCCGGTTCTGCAATGCGAGTTTGCCCTTTTCCGTCTTCACCAATGACATATGCGGCCCCATCAGTCCTCTTGGACCGACGGTAGCAAGGGCATGTGATGGTGTGGTGACATGGCTAGCCGACCTTTGGCGGGCCAAGGGAGTGGCATACCAGATGGCGGCCAACGCCCGGCGCCTGCGCCACCCGTTGGCCCTGCGCATCCCATATGGCGCTGCGCCCGGCCGACACGTATCCGCCCGACGGCCCGCCGTGGTTGGCGATGAGCACCACCATGCCGTGCTCGCGTGCGTACGACTGCCAGAGCGGTGCTTCAGCGGCGTAGCCGGCTTCAGACGTGAGGATGCCCGCCGCGTAGACGGTGGCGCCGGCGCGCGCGGCCTGGGCGGCGTGGCTCGCGTGGTTGGTGTCGGCGCAAATGGCGCTGGCGATGCGTTGCGGTCCCAGGGCTTGCAGGTGCACGGGCGCGGGGCCGGGTGTGGCGAAGGCGGTCTCGCCGGCGTGCAGGTGGTGCTTGGCGTAGGTGGCATGGCTGCCGTCGGGATGCAGGGTGATGGCGCCGATGGCGGGGCGGTCTGTACCCGTCAAGGTCACCGGTGCGCCCACGGTGACGGCCATGCCGGCGCGTGTGGCAGCGTCGCGCAGGGGCGTGAGTAGCGGGTGTTCGGCTTGCAACACCAGTTGCTGCATGGCTTCCAGTTCGTAGCCGGTGAGAGACAACTCGGGAAACACCAGCCACTGCACACCTTGCTCGGCGGCGGCGTGGACCAGCGCCAGATGTTCGCGCACATTGACCGCCACATCGCGCGGCGTGGAAATGCTTTGCGCAGCGGCGATGGTGATTGCTACATCTTTGGTAGCATCTTGTGCACTGTCCACGAGGGCGGGCGGCCTATTTTTCATGCAGAAATGAGGTCTGGCCGGGCCGGCCCGGCAGGTTCAGCGCCGCGGTGCGCGCCGGCGTCTGTGCCAGCAGTCGGCCAGCCTTGAACACCTTGAGCCGTGTGGCCTTCAGACGCAGAGCCTCCACCGGGTCGCGGGCCTGCAGCAGCACGAAGTCGGCCTGGCAGCCGGGGGCGATGCCGTAGCCGTCCAGTTGCAGGATCCTGGCAGGGTTGGTGGTGATGGCCTCAAAGCACTGGCGCATCGCGGCCTGGCTGGTCATGTGGGCCACGTGCAGGCCCATGCTGGCCACGTCCAGCATGTCGGCGCAGCCCAGGGAATACCAGGGGTCCAGCATGTCGTCCTGGCCAAAGGCCACAGTGAGTCCCGCGGCCATCAGCTCGGGCACGCGGGTCAGACCGCGACGCTTGGGGTAGGTGTCATGGCGGCCTTGCAGCGTGATGTTGACGCAGGGGTTGCTGGCCACGTGGACCTGGGCCTCGGCCATCAGCGCGATCAGCTTGGTCACGTAGTAGTTGTCCATGCTGTGCATGGAGGTCAGGTGTGAGCCGGTCACGCGCCCGTGCAGGCCCAGGCGCTGGGTCTCGAAGGCCAGGGATTCGATGTGGCGCGAATGCGGGTCGTCCGATTCGTCGCAGTGCATGTCCACCAGCTTGCCGCGCTCGGCGGCGATTTCGCACAGCAGCTTGACGCTGGCCGCACCTTCCGCCATGGTCCGCTCGAAGTGGGGGATGCCGCCGACCACGTCCACGCCCAGGTCCAAGGCGCGCTTCAGGCTGTCGGCGCCGGTAGGGGTGCGCAGCACGCCGTCCTGCGGGAAGGCCACCAGTTGCAGGTCGATGTAGGGCGCTACGCGCTTCTTCACCTCCAGCAGGGCCTCTACGGCCAACAGGCGTGGGTCGCTGGTGTCCACATGCGAGCGGATGGCCAGCAGGCCCTGGGCCACGGCCCAGTCGCAGTAGGTGAGTGCCCGCTCGATGATGGCATCCGCGGTAAGGCTGGGCTTGAGTTCGCCCCACAGTGCAATGCCCTCCAGCAGCGTGCCGCTGGCATTGACGCGCGGCATGCCGTAGGTCAGCGTGCCATCCATGTGGAAGTGCACGTCGACGAACGGCGGGCTCAGCAAGAGGCCTTCGGCATCCAGCGTCTCGGCGGCGGGGGCTTGCAGGCCCGGTGTCACCTCGACGATGCGTCCGGCTTGCACGGCCACGGACATATCGGTGCGGCCGTCGGGCAGGGTGGCGTTGTGGATGAGAAGGTCGAGCATGGGCGTGCTTATTTTGTGGGTGCATTCAGCTTAGCACGCACGCCACGGGGATGCCCTACATGTTGTGTGACAACCCGTAGTTCAGTCGCAGGCGGTGGATTTCCTGAAGGACTTCCGCAGGACCGGAGCGGGGGGAGACAAAACGTGTGTTGTCGCCGTCAAGTTCAACGGCGTAGTCCTTGGTTCCACATTGGGCGTAGACATTGTTTTCGGCGAAGGACCGGCGGGTGAAGATGCACGCCGGCGCCTTGGCCACCCCGGGCAGGAACAGGCCTTGGTTGGGGCCGTAGCAGTGGGTGCCCTGGCCCAGCCAGTGGTACAGGGACGGCAGTAAATCCGATTGCGAGAAGTCCCGCGTTTCGTTGGTGCCATGCAGCCCTTTGCCGATCATGGCGAACGGAAGCCGCGCGTAGGCGCGGTCGCCATAGGCGGACAGCTCCGCTGCGCTGGCGGGGATCATGGCCCGATGATCACCCAGGACCATGACATAGCCGTTCTTGAAATAGCCCGTGTCGGCCAGCTTGCGCACAAAGTCGCCCAGGGCGTGGTCGGCGTAGCGGACAACCTTCTCCTGGGACACCGTGCCACTGGCTGGGTCGACATAGGGTGCGTGCGTGGTGACCGTTTCCAACACCGCAAAGATGGGGGCGGTGCTGGCTTGGCGCATGTCGGCCAACTGCTGCAGGCTGCGCCCATACAGCGCATCGTCGGGGGCGGCGTCGAAGGCATACCGTTTGAAGGGGGTGTAGTACGCAGCCTCATGCCCTTCAACGAAGGAAAAACCGATCTGCGACAGCCAGGCGCCTTTGTTCAAAAAGCCGAGATTTCCGGTGGTCAGAAAAGCGGTCTGGTACCCGAGCGCATTCATCAGGCCTGGCAGGGTCTGCTCCGGGGTCTTGAACTGCTCAAAGATATTGGTGGCGTTCTCACGGCCTTTTTCGATGGGGGGCTCCCCGGTCAGTATGGAGATCAGGCCTTGCTCGGTCGTGACGCCGTTTGCGTAGAAGTTGCTCAGGCGCAGACCTTGCGCGGTCATGGCATCCAGCTCGGGCGTCCAGTCCTGCATGCCTGAGAACAGCTTGCTTTGCGGCATGGACAGGGACTCCACAACCACCATGATGATGCTGGGTCTCTGGTGCAGACCTCGCAGGCAGGTGGGTTTTTCGGTGGGCAAGCCCGTAAAGGCCTCGTAGAACGCGGGGGTGTAGGGTTTGTTGCGTGTGGGGGCTTCGAGCAAGGCCTCCAGCGGGTTTTGCAGGTAATACAGGTGGTAAGTCTTGGGCTCCACATAGCCGGCCAGCACGATGGATGCGCCCGTGAGCATGGCCAGGCCCGGTGAGGCCTTGAGCAAATGTTTGCAGCGCAGGTAGCGGATCAGAACGATCACCATGGCACTGGCCAGGAGGGCCACGATGGGCGCATTCTGAAGAATTTGCGCCGCGAAGGAGCCAACCGCCGCGAACTGCGAAGAGAACTTGTGGATCTCCTGCAAGGTCAGGCGTACGTGCAACTCCTTGAGAAGAAAAAGGTCCGCGATATACAGCAGTAGCAATCCGCACACGATGACACGCGAGCCCCAGCGAATCCATGGCGAGCCCGAAAGATGGCCCGCGCAATGGATGAAAGCGGCAATGAGCAGGAAGCGCAGTTCAAAGACCAGCGCGGGCGCGCTCAGGCAACCCCGGCAGTCCAGGATGTCTCTGGAAGCCAACTCCAAGGCGTACAGTCGAAACGCAGAAAGCGCCAGCATGGCAACGAAGAGCTGGCACGTCGGCGAGAGACAAAATCGCAAGGCATCCGCGCTTCGGGCTGCAGAACCTTTGTCGCAAGACAAATCCTGCCGCATCGCATCGCCATTTGTAATAGACATACCACTCCCTGACTCTTGCCAGGCGCATTCGGGCGGCGCCCAGTCAAGGCGGCGAGTGTAGTGCTATCGAAAGACCGCGACGCTGATGTGGATCAACCGCATCGGCCGTTACCCGGCACGAGCGGCCTCAAGGGAGTTATTGCGTGCCAAAAATCCGGTCGCCCGCATCGCCCAGGCCTGGCAGGATGTAGCCGTGGTCGTTGAGCTCGCGGTCGATGGCTGCGGTGTAGATCGGCACGTCCGGGTGCTCCTTGTACATGGTGTTGACGCCCTCGGGGCAGGTCAGCAGGCACAGGAACTTGATGGAGCGCGGTTTGCAGGCCTTCAGGCGCGTGACGGCGGCTGCGGCGGAGTTGCCGGTGGCCAGCATGGGGTCCACGACGACGATGTCGCGCTCTTCCATGTTCTTGGGCATCTTGAAGTAGTACTCCACGGCCTGCAGCGTCTTGGGGTCGCGGTACAGCCCGATATGGCCCACGCGGGCGCCGGGCACCACGGAGAGCACGCCGTCCAGGATACCGTTGCCCGCGCGCAGGATGCTGACGAACACCAGCTTTTTGCCGTCAATCATCTTGGCGGTCATCTTCTCCAGCGGGGTTTCGATCTCCACGTCCTGCACCGGCATGTCGCGCGTGACCTCGTAGGCCATCAGGCTGGACAGTTCGTTGAGCAGGCGGCGAAAGCTGTTGGTGCTGGCCTCCTTGTTGCGCATCAGCGAGAGCTTGTGCTGCACCAGGGGGTGGTCGATCAGGTGGACATTGGCGCGGGCTTCGGGGTTTAGGGGTGTCATGGGACGCTCAAAAAGTACAATTGAACCAATAGCGTAACGAAAAAACAAAGGATTTCCCGTGGCAGGACATAGCAAATGGGCCAATATTCAGCACCGGAAGGGCAGGCAGGACGAGAAGCGCGGCAAGATTTGGACCCGCATTGTTCGTGAAATCACCGTGGCGGCCCGCTCCGGCGGCGGTGACCCGGCCATGAACCCCCGTCTGCGCCTGGCGATTGAGAAGGCCAAAGCCGCCAACATGCCCGCCGACCGCGTCAAATACAACGTGGACAAGGCCACCGGTTCGCTGGACGGCATCAGCTACGAGGAAATCCGCTACGAAGGCTACGGCATCGGTGGCGCGGCCATCGTGGTGGACACCATGACCGACAACAAGGTTCGCACCGTGGCCGAGGTGCGCCACGCCTTCAGCAAGCACGGCGGCAACATGGGCACGGAAGGCTCGGTGGTATTCCAGTTCAAGCACTGCGGCCAGTTGATCTTCGCCCCCGGTACCAATGAAGACAAGGTCATGGAAGTGGCGCTGGAAGCCGGTGCCGACGACGTGATCACCGATGACGACGGCGCCATCGAGGTGCTGACCGCCCCCGCCGACTACGAAGCCGTCAAGCAGGCCCTGGAGGCCGCCGGCCTGACGCCCGAGGTGGCCGGCGTGACCATGCGCCCGGAAAACACCATTGAGCTCAGTGGCGAAGACGCCGCGCGCATGCAAAGACTGCTGGATGTGCTGGAAGATCTGGACGACACCCAGGACATCTACCACAACGCCGCCCTATAAGCCGGAGCCAGATATGAATGTCTTAGTCATTGGCAACGGCGGTCGTGAACACGCGATGGCCTGGAAGCTGGCGCAATCGCCCAAGGTGCAAACGGTCTATGTGGCCCCCGGCAATGGCGGCACTGCGCTGGACAGCCGCCTGAAAAACATCCCCGTCACCGACGTAGTGGGCTTACGCGAATGGGCCCAGGCCAACAAGATCGGCCTGACCCTGGTTGGCCCCGAGGCACCGCTGGCCGCGGGTGTGGTGGACGAGTTCCGCCGCCACGGCATGCGCATCTTCGGCCCGACCCAGGCCGCCGCTCAGTTGGAAAGCTCCAAGGCCTTCTCCAAGGCCTTCATGAAGCGCCACGGCATTCCCACCGCGGCCTACGAATCCTTCACCGACCCGGTGGCCGCGCACGCCTATGTGGACCGCATGGGTGCGCCCATTGTGGTCAAGGCCGACGGTCTGGCCGCCGGCAAGGGCGTGGTGGTGGCCATGTCGCTGGATGAGGCCCATGCCGCCATCGACTTCATGCTGGTGGATAACAAACTGGGCGTGGTGCACAACACGGGTGAGGGCGGCGTGGCCGTGCCGCGCGTGGTGATCGAGGAATTTTTGGAAGGCGAGGAAGCCAGCTTCATGGTCCTGTGCGATGGCAAGGACGTGGTGCCCCTAGCCACCAGCCAGGACCACAAGCGCCTGCTGGACGACGACCAAGGCCCCAACACCGGCGGCATGGGCGCCTATTCGCCCGCGCCGGTGGTCACGCCCCAGGTGCACGCCCGCGCCATGCGCGAGATCATCCTGCCCACGCTCAAGGGCATGGAGCAGGACGGCATTCCCTACACCGGCTTCCTCTACGCCGGCCTGATGATCGACGCCCAGGGCCAGGTCAAGACCCTGGAGTTCAACTGCCGCATGGGCGACCCCGAGACCCAGCCCATCCTGATGCGCCTCAAGTCCGACTTCCTGGACGTGCTGTGGGCCGCTACCGAAGCCGGCGGCCTGGCCAACATGGAGCTGGAATGGGACCGCCGCACGGCGCTGGGCGTGGTGCTGGCCGCAGAGGGCTATCCGCTGTCGCCGCGCAAGGGAGACGAGATTACGGGATTGCCGGCTGATGCAGAAACCGCCATGGTCTTCCATGCCGGCACCGAACACCGCGATGGCGTCACCCGCACCAGCGGTGGACGCGTCTTGTGCGTCACGGCCCTGGGCGAGAACCCGCGCGCCGCGCGCCAGCACGCCTACGAGGCCATTGGCGGCATCCGCTTCAACGGCATGCAGTTCCGCAAGGACATCGGCCACCGCGCCGTGCGCCCGGCGTCTGACAGCAATAAGGCCGCACGATGAGCGACGCGCGCATCGGCATGGTGCGGGCCTACCTGCTGGGCCTGCAGAGCAGCATCACCGATGCGTTGACCACGCTGGACGGCAGCGCCTTCGTTTCCGACCACTGGAAAAAAGCACCGACCGAGCCGTTGCAGGGCAATGGCATCACCCGCATCCTGGAGGGCGGCCCGGTGTTCGAGCGCGCCGGTTGCGGCTTCTCGCACGTGCGTGGCCCCAAGCTGCCGCCCTCGGCCACGCAGCACCGCCCCGAGCTGGCCGGTGCGCCGTTCGAGGCCATGGGTGTGTCTCTGGTGTTCCACCCGCGCAACCCCTATGTGCCCACCGTGCACATGAATGTGCGCATGATCTCCGCGGGGCACCCCGGGCAGGAGGCCGTGTGCTGGTTCGGTGGTGGCATGGACCTCACGCCGTACTACGGCTTCGAGGAAGATGCCGTCCATTTCCACCGGACCTGCAAGGACGCCCTGGAGCCCTTCGGCGCGGACAAGCACCCGCGCTTCAAGCGCTGGTGCGACGAGTATTTCTTCCTCAAGCACCGCAACGAGCAGCGCGGCGTGGGCGGCATCTTCTACGACGACTTCTCCGAGGGCGGCTTCGACAACGGTTTTGCGCTGATGCAGGCCGTGGGCGACGCCTTCCTGGGTGCCTACCTGCCCATCGTGGAGCGGCGCAAGGACACGGCTCATGGCGAGCGCGAACGCGGCTTCCAGTTGTACCGCCGTGGCCGCTACGTGGAATTCAACCTGGTCTGGGACCGGGGCACGCATTTCGGCCTGCAATCGGGCGGGCGCACGGAATCCATTCTCTTGTCCATGCCACCACTGGCCAGCTGGGCGTACCAGTCGGTGCCCGAGGCCGGAACGCCCGAGGCCGAGCTCTATACCCGCTTCCTGCCCCGGCGGGACTGGGTGTGAGCGGCTCCTCGCGCCGCATCGGCGTGTTTGGCGGCGCCTTTGATCCGCCGCACGCCGCGCACCACGCACTGGCGCAGGCCGCCTTGCAGCAGTTGGCGTTGGACGCCCTGCACATCGTTCCCACTGGCCAGGCATGGCACAAGGCCCGCACCCTGAGCGCTGCCGAGCACCGCCTGGCCATGGCGCGCCTGGCCTTTGCCGACCTGCCCGGCACGGTGGTGGACCTGCGCGAGACCCAGCGCAGCGGCCCCAGCTACACGGTCGACACCCTGGAGGCGCTGGCCTCTGAAAACCCCGGTGCTGCGCTGTTTCTGCTGGTCGGCGAGGACCAGGCCAGTGCCTTGCACACCTGGCACCGTTGGCCCGACATCCTGCGACTTGCTACAATATGTGTAGCTGCTCGCGCACATACTACGAGGGCTAGTGCCCCAAATGATGCAAAGCCACTGGACAGAACCGGCTGGCACACCCTGCACATGCCGCACCTGGCTGTGAGCGCCACCGAGATCCGCCAACGCCTGGCCCAAGGCCAGCCGGTGGACACGCTGGTCACGGAGCCCGTTGCGCGTTATATTGCCCACCATCACCTTTACCAGACAGCCTGATGACTACTCCCACCGCCGTTAAAAAAGACACCACCAAGCTCCAGCGCGCCATCGTCGATGGCCTGGAGGACGTCAAGGCCCAGGACATCAAAGTCTTCGACACCGAAGCCCTGTCCCCCTTGTTTGAACGGGTGATCGTGGCATCGGGTACCTCCAACCGCCAGACCAAGGCCCTGGCCGCCAGCGTGCGCGATGCCGTGCGCGATGCTGGCTTCAACAAGCCGCGCGTGGAGGGTGAGGACAACGGCGAATGGATCATCGTCGACTGCGGTCGCGCCGTGGTCCACATCATGCAGCCCAACATCCGCCAGTACTACAACTTGGAAGAGCTGTGGGGCGAGAAGCCCGTGCGGATGAAGATCGGCGCCGCCAAGCCAGCCACCGCCAAGGAAGCGGCCAAGCCCGCCGCCAAGGCAGCCCCCAAGGCCGAGCCCACCAGTCTCAAGCGCGCTAGCGCCGCCAAAAAGGGTGTTGCCGAAGCCTTCCCATCCAAGGCCGCCGTGAAGAAGGCCGCGGCCAAGAAGGCGGCCGCCAAATCCACCGGCACCGCCAAGAAAGCCCCAGCGGCCAAGAAGGCACCGGCCGCCAAGAAGATCACCACCGTGGTGGTGCAGCCCGCTAAGCGGGCCGTGGCCAAGTCTGCCGCTGCCAAATCTACGGCCAAGCCGGCTGCCAAGAAACCTGCCACCAAGAAGACCGTAGCACGCAAGGCCTGAGTCTCCCGTGCGCCTGCTCATCGTTGCCGTAGGTCAACGGGTACCGGACTGGGCGCAAACGGCCTGGGACGACTACGCCAAGCGTTTTCCACGGGAACTGCAAGTCGAACTAAAGGCCGTCAAGACCGAGCCGCGCGGCTCCAAGACGCTCGATACCCTGTACGCCGCTGAGCGTGCGCGGATCGAGGCCGCGATCCCCAAGGGCACGCGCATCGTCGCCCTGGACGAGCGCGGCACCAACCTCACCACCGTGGCCCTTGCGGGCAAGCTCAAGGACTGGCAGCTGGGCGGCACCGATGTGGCCCTGGTCATCGGTGGCCCGGACGGGCTGGACCCGGCCTTTCGCCAGGCCGCGCACGAGCGCATCCGCTTGTCGGACCTGACCTTGCCGCATGCCATGGTGCGTGTGCTGCTGATTGAGCAGTTGTACCGCGCCTGGTCCATCAACGCCAACCATCCGTACCACCGTGAGTAGTCAAAAGAGCCCTGGCTTCATCTACCTGGCTTCCCAAAGCCCCCGGCGCAGCCAGTTGCTGGACCAGTTGGGCATTCGCCACGAGTTATTGCTTCCCGATGCGCACGAGGATGCGGAAGCGCTGGAAGAGCCCAAGCCCAACGAAGCGCCCAAGGCTTATGTGCAGCGCGTGACTGGCCTCAAGCTCGACGCCGCCGTGCAGCGCCTGGCCCGCCGGGGCCTGCCTGCGGCGCCGGTGCTGTGCGCCGACACCACGGTGGCCCTGGGCCGGCAGATCCTGGGCAAGCCGCTTGACGCGTTGGACGCCACACGCATGCTGCGCGCCCTGTCCGGCACGCCGCATCGGGTGCTCACGGCTGTGGCCGTGGGCTGGCAGGGAAGGGTGGTCGCCGTCTGTAACGAATCGCAGGTGACCTTCGGTGCCATGACGGATGCCGACATTGCCGCCTACGTGGCCTCCGGCGAGCCCATGGGCAAGGCCGGCGCCTATGGCGTGCAGGGCAGGGCGGCGGCGCATATTGCGCACATCAGCGGCTCGTACTCTGGCATCATGGGGCTTCCCCTGTATGAAACGGCCCAGGCGCTGCGCAGCCTGGGTTTTGCCATCGGATTGAACTGAACGCAACGCACCATGCAACAAGACATTCTGATCAACTGGTCGCCACAGGAAGCGCGCGTGGCCATCATGGAACATGGCGCTGTGCAGGAGCTGCACGTGGAGCGCGCCCTGGAGCGTGGCCTGGTGGGCAACATCTACCTGGGCAAGGTGGCGCGGGTGCTGCCGGGCATGCAGTCGGCCTTCATCGACATCGGTCTGGAGCGTGCCGCCTTTTTGCACGTGGCCGATGTCTGGCATCCACCCGCGGAAGGTGAGTCGCTGAGCGCCTCGCGCGCTTCGCAGCCGCAGATTCCCATCGAGAAGCAGGTGTTCGAGGGCCAGGCGCTGATGGTGCAGGTCGTCAAGGAGCCCATCGGCACCAAGGGCGCGCGCCTGTCCACGCAGATCAGCATCGCCGGGCGTCTGTTGGTGTTTTTGCCGCAGGACGACCACATCGGCATCTCGCAGAAGATTCCCAGCGGCCAGCGCGACGAGTTGCGCGCCCGCATGCAGCAACTGGCCGGCAGGGAAGGCGGCGGCTTCATCCTGCGCACCAATGGCGAGGATGCCTCTGACGCCGAACTGGCCGACGACATTGCCTACCTGCGCAAGACCTGGGCGCGCATCAAGGATGCCTCGCTGCGTCTGCCGCCGCAGTCCCTGCTGCACCAGGACCTGAGTTTGCTGCAGCGCGTGCTGCGCGACATGGTCAGCGAATCCACCCAGACCATCCGTGTGGATTCGCGCGAACAATACGAGGCGCTCAAGGCCTTTGGCAACGAGTTCATGCCCATGGCCGTAGCCAAGCTGCAGCACTACAAGGGCGAGCGGCCCATCTTCGACCTGTTCTCCATCGACGAGGAAATCGCCCGCGCGCTGGGGCGGCGGGTGGAGCTCAAGTCCGGCGGCTACCTGATTGTGGACCAGACCGAGGCGTTGACCACGGTGGACGTGAACACCGGCGGCTTTGTCGGCGCGCGCAATTTCGACGACACCATTTTCAAGACCAACCTGGAAGCGGCCCAGGCCATCGCCCGCCAACTGCGCCTGCGCAACCTGGGTGGCATCATCATCGTGGACTTCATCGACATGGTGCGCGAGGACCACCGCGAGGCCGTACTGGGCGAATTCCGCAAGCAACTGGCCCGCGACCGCGTCAAGACCATGGCCGGCGGCTTCTCGCAGCTGGGCCTGGTGGAAATGACGCGCAAGCGCACCCGCGAGTCCTTGGCACACATGCTGTGCGAACCGTGCCCCACCTGCGAGGGCAAGGGCATCGTCAAGACGCCGCGCAGCGTGGCCTACGACATCCTGCGCGAAATCCTGCGCGAGGCCCGGCAGTTCAACCCGCGTGAGTTCCGCGTGGTGGCCAGCCCCAAGGTGATCGAATTGTTCCTGGACGAGGAAAGCCAGCACCTGGCCGGGTTGTCCGAATTCATTGGCAAGCCGGTGTCCCTGCAGAGCGAGGCTGCCATGGCCCAGGAGCAGTACGACATCGTGTTGCTGTAGCGGAAGCCGCCCGTGACCGCACCCGCATCCGTGGCCAGCCCGCGGCCCATCCCCATCCTGACCTTCCACCAGATCGCGCCCGAGCCGCCCAAGGGATCCGGCTTTCGCAGCCTGTGCGTGGACCCGCAGGACTTTGCCGCGCACATGGGCTTCCTGCGCGCGCTGGGCTGGCAGGGCCTGTCGATGACAGCGTTGATGCCCTACCTGCGCCGCGAGCGCCAGGGCAAGGTGTTCGGCATCACCTTTGACGACGGCTACCTGAACAACCTGACCCACGCCGCGCCGGTGCTGCAGCGCCTGGGTTTCTCCGCCACCTGCTACGTGGTCAGTAACATGCTGGGCCAGACCAACGCCTGGGACCTGGAGAATGGCGTCCCGCCGTCCGAGCTGATGTCGGCACACCATCTGAGCCAATGGCTGGATGCTGGCCAGGAGCTGGGCGCCCACACGCGCCACCACGTGCGCCTGCCCATGTTGGATGCGGCCGCCTGCCAGGATGAAATCGCCGGTTGCAAGGCCGAGATCGAGCAGATCACCGGCGCGCCGGTGCAGCACTTCTGCTACCCCTATGGTGAGTTCACGGCCGCCCATGTGGAGCAGGTGGCCCAGGCCGGCTACCAGACGGCCACCACCACGCAGCGCGGGCGTTGCCACGGCGGCGATGCCCTGCTGCAACTGCCGCGCGTGCCGGTGCTGCGGCGCACCGGCCGTGCCCTGCTGTGGTGGAAGCTGGTGTCGCGCTACGAAGATCGGCGCCGCTCGTGACGGATACGACGCCCCCGAAGCGCCTGCGCATCGCGGTGCTCAACCGCATCTTCAGTTCCACCGGTGGTGGGGCGGAGCGCTATTCCATCGCGCTGGTGGAGCAGTTGGCCCAGCGCCATGAGATCCATATGTTCGCCCAGGTCATTCACCACCAGTGCCCCGGCGTGCACTACCACGCCATTGCCCAGTTGTTTCGGCGTCCACGTTGGCTCAACCAGCTGTGGTTTGCCTGCGCCACCTGGTGGCAGACACGTCGCGGCTTTGATGTGGTGCACTCGCACGAGCTGGGCTGGCAGGGCCAGGTGCAGACGGTGCACGTGGTGCCGGTGCGCTACAGCCTGTTGCACGGCCGCACGGGCCTGGCACGGGTGCTGCGCTGGCTGAAGATTGCCACCAGTCCACGCCTGCTGACCTACCTGGCCCTGGAGCGCGCACGCTATGCGGTAGGCGATGGGCGCGTCATCACCCTGGCATCCAGCAGCCAACTGGCCAGCATGGCCGAAGCCTACCCGCGGGCGGCGGCGGCGTGCCAGGTGGTGTCGCCAGGGGTCGCCACCGTCCCTGGCGCCGCCAGCGCCACGCAGCGTGAGGCTGCTCGCGCGCAACTGGGCCTGCCGCTGCAGGGGCGTTGTGTGCTGTTCGTGGGCAACGATTTCCGCAAGAAGGGCCTGCCCACGCTGTTGACGGCGCTGGGGCAATTGCCCGCAGATGCCTACCTGGCGGTGGTGGGCAATCCGGCCCAACAAAGCCTGGTGCAGGCAGAGTTGCAGGCCAGCGGTCACAGCGCGCGGGTGTTCTTTCTGGGGGCTCTATCCGCCGTGGATGTCGCCTACCAAGCGGCCGACTGCCTGGCCCACCCGACGCTGGAAGACACCTTCGCCATGGTGGTGCTGGAAGCCCTGTCGCACGGCCTGCCGGTGGTGGTCAGCGCCGCGCCCTACTGTGGCATCGCCGCCGATCTGCGCGATGGGCAAGAGGCCTTGCTGCTGGCCGATCCACGTGATGCGCAGGCGCTGGCCCGCGGGCTGCAACGGGTGCTGCAGGACACGGCACTGGCGGCGCAGCTGCGTGAGCACGGGCTGGCCTTTGCGCGCCGCCACCGGTGGTCCGAGATCGCGTTGCAGCAGGAAGCGATCTACCAGCGGCTGGCGGCATTACGCTGATTGCTATTGTTTTGGTAGCTTCCTATGCAGCATTCACGAGGGCTAGGGCCTTGTTGGGCTTATAGGCATGCGGTGAAAAACCATTAGCCGGTTTCCGGTCCGCCAAATCCACCCAGGCCCAACTGGTACAGGCGGGCGTAATGGCCATTGCGCTGGATCAGTTCCTGGTGCGAGCCGATCTCTACGATACGGCCCGCCTCCATGGTGACGATGCGGCTGGCGTGCATCACGGTGGAGAGACGGTGGGCGATGACCAGGGTGGTGCGGCCTTGCATCAGGCGCTGCAGGGCGTCCTGCACGGCGCGTTCGGATTCGGTGTCCAGCGCCGAGGTGGCCTCGTCCAGAATCAGGATGGGCGCATCCTTGTACAGGGCGCGAGCAATGGCCAAACGCTGGCGCTGGCCGCCGGAGAGCTGCATGGCATTGTGGCCGACCACGGTGTCCAGCCCCTGGGGGAGATCGTTCACCAATGCCCCCAGGTTGGCGGCCTGCAGGCAACTGCGCACTTTGTCCCGGTCCAACGCCAGTCCCAATGCCACGTTGGCGGCGATGCTGTCGTTGAGCATGATGACGTGCTGGCTCACAAACGCGAACTGGGCACGCAGAGCCTTGAGGTCCCAGTCGCGCAGTTCGGTGCCGTCCAGGCGAATGCTGCCGCCTTGCAGATCCACAAAGCGCGGCAGCAGGTTGACCAGGGTGGACTTGCCGGCGCCCGAGGCGCCGACGATGGCAATGGTCTCGCCGCCGTGCACCACCAGGCTCAGATGGTTGATGACCGGGGTCGCTTCGGCGGCGTAGGTCACGACCACGTCGTCAAACACTATCTCGCCGCGGGCGCGCGGCTCGGCAAAGCTGCCCTGGGTTTCGGCCGGAATGTCGTGGATCAGCTCCAGGCCGCGCTCCAGTGCGGCCAGGCCGCGGGTGATCGGGCTGGACACCTCGGAGAGCTGGCGGATAGGCGCGATGATCATCAGCATGGCGGTGACGAAGCCGACAAAACCGCCCACCGACGTGGTGCTGGAGGCGCTTTGCACCAGGGCTACGGACACCACGGCCGACAAGGCCATGGCCGCCAGCATCTGGGTCATGGGGGTCATCGCGGCGCCGGCCACGGTGGATTTCATGGCCAGGCGGCGCAGTGATTGGCCCAGGTGTTCGAAGCGCTGGGCCTGCGAGGCCTGCGCGGCGTAGAGGCGGATGTCGCGGTGGGCCAGCACGTTTTCTTCCACCACGTAGGCCAGGCTGTCGGTGGCATCCTGGTTCGCCTTGGTGAGCTTGTGTAGCCGCGCGGTGAGCACGCGCATGACCCAGGCCACGGCCGGGAAGATGGCAATGACGATGAGCGTGAGCTTCCAGTTCAGGTAGAGCAGGTAGGCGGTCAGCGCCAACAGGGTCAGCGCGTTGCGGGTCAGGCTCAGAATCGAGTTGACCAGCATGGAGGCGCCGTTCTGCGTCTCGTAGACGATGGCATTGGACAGCGCGCTGGAGGTCTGCTCCTTGAACAGGCGCATGGGCGCCACCAGCAGCTTGGCAAACATTTCGCCGCGCATCACCATCAGCCCGTGGTTGGTGATGCGCGACAGGCCCAGTTGCGCAACGTAACCGGCCAGGCCACGCACGCCGAACAGCGCCAGTAGCACGACGGGCACCATCCACATTTCCAGGCTGCGCCGGACGAAGCCCAGTTCCAGCAGCCGGTCGAACAGGGCGGGAATCATGGGCTCGGTCGCCGCGCCCACGATGGTGGCGAGAACAATGGTGATCCAGGTGCCGGGGTAGGCGCCGAAGTAGGGCCACAGGGGCCGCATGCGCGCCAGCAAACCGGTGCGGGGTGTGGCGGAGGCGATGGGCGCTTCTGCGCTCATGCGGCCTCCGTGCGCGGGGTGGCCGGTGCCATGCTGCGCACGCCCAGGGCCAGCAGCAGGCCCAGGCTGACGCAGAAGAAGTCGCCCATCAGGTCGTCGTACAGAGCCGAGTTGAACAGGCAGGCCACCGCTGTGGCGGCCGCCGTCCCGATTAGCGCCTGCTGCATGGGCGCGGGGAAACGCAGTGCGTCGCGGACGATGCACAGGAACAGCGCCAGCAACAGCACGGCGCCGCCCACACCCAGCTCCACAGCCCACAGCAGGTACTCGTCATGCGGGTTGCTGTGGTTGCCCTGGCCGAAGATCTCGTCGGCGTTGCTGCCCTGGATGCGTTTGACCACCGGGGCCCAGTTGCCCACGCCGTGGCCTTGCAGGGGCTTTTCCTGAATGGCCTGGACGGAGCGCATCCAGGCGTTGAGCCGCCAGGCCGATGAGTCGCGCTCGGGCACGTGCTGGGTCTGGATGAAGTTCTGAGCCTCGCGGAAGATCTTGGTCACGCGCTCATGCACCTGCGCCGAGCCCAGCGACAGGCCCATCAGCAGCACGACGGGGGTGACCGTCAAAGCGGCCAGGCGCAGGCGGCGCGGCATGGTCCACATACTGGCCAGGGCGATGGTGGTCAGCGCCACCAGGTAGCCGCTGCGGCCCTCCAGCAGCAGCAGGGTGTTGACCAGGGCCAGCACAGCCAGGCCCACGCCGACCCAGCGCGGCCAGATTTGCTGATCACGCAGGTACCAGTAGACACCGGCGGAGGTGGCAAACATCAGCGACTGGTCCAGGTAGGTGGAGAACACCTCGTAATTGATGGCCGACGCCGCCTGCCAAGGCACGGGCACACCGGCAAACAGTGCCCAGGAACTCAGCAGCAGAAAACCCTGGCCCAGCGCATAAGCGGCGATGGCGATGCGGGCCTCGGCCTTGCTACGTACCAACACAGCCAGCAGGGCGATCTCCACCACCTTGATGTGTTTGACCAGGGTGTTCAGGGCGGATGGCATGTCGGCGCCGGTCCACAGCAGGCTGGTGGCAAAGGCTATGGCGATCAGCGCCAGCACACGTGGCGTCCACAGCGCGCCCAGGGCCGCATCACGCTGGCCGCGCAGGTAGTCCACGCATAGGTAGCCCAGGCCCGCGATCAGGACCAGCACCTTGGCCAGGCTGATCCAGGCCATGGGCAGGCTGACCGAGACGGCCGAGAGGCAGACCAGGACGAGCCGGGCGTTCCAGACACCCTTGCCGGTAGCGCGCAGTTCAGGCATCGCTGGGCGGGGCCTTGGGCGCTTGCCACGCCGAGCCCTTCTGGATTTCCAGGGCCTTGACGTAGCGGTAGAAGGTGCCCTCGAAGTTGCCCAGGGCGATCACGAAGCCGGCCCAGCCATCCAGGAAACCGCGCTTGAAGATGTAGTGCTTCACAAAGGACCAGATGCCGTGGCCCAGCGCGCTGCCCATGGTGATCTTCTTGTGCTTGATCTTTTCCGCGCCCAGGGTGGAGTAACGGTTGGACTTGTGCATGACCTCGGCCATGTTCTTGAACGGGAACTGCCAGATGGCCTGCGTCAGGTGGCCGATGGGTTTGTCCGACTTGAGGATGTAGCCCTCGTGCACGGGTTTCAGGTCGTATTCCATGCAGCCCTTGCGAAACAGCTGGGGCTGGCGGTAGTTGGGGTACCAACCGGAGTGGCGGATCCAGCGACCCATGAAGTAGTTGCGCCGTGGCATCCAGTAGGCGTCCAGCGCGTCGGCACTGTTGGTGATGGCGCGGATTTCCTGCTCCACCTGGGGTGTGCAGCGTTCGTCCGCATCCACGCTGAAAATCCACTCGTGCGTGCAAGCCGCGATGGCGTTGTTGCGCAGGTCGCCAAAGCCCTTGAAATCTACCTGCACCACCTTGGCTCCCATGCGGGTGGCGATTTCGGGGGTGCCGTCCGTGCTCCAGGAGTCCACCAGCACGATCTCATCGGCCCATTGCACGCTCGCTATGGTGGCGGCAACCTTTTCGGCCTCGTTGAAGGCGATGATGTAGACGGAAATTTTGCGCATCGCGGGGTGTTAGTATTCGGCCTCTTCGTGCACGGTGCCGATGGTTGCCAGCCGCGTAGTCTAGTTCAAAATGAATCCGTCCCCACTTGTCTCCGTGGTCATCACGACCTATAACCGCAGCGACGCCTTGCTCGCGGTTTTGCAGGGCCTGTGCCAGCAGACGGACATGCGTTTTGAGGTCATCGTTGCCGACGATGGCTCGCGCGAAGAGCACCAGCGCGCCGTCCAGACGTCCGCGCAGGCCCGTGCCCTCAAGGCCGTGCATGTGTGGCATCCCGATGTGGGTTTCACCGCCTCGCGCGTGCGCAACCTGGGGGTCGCAGCCTCGCACGGTGATTACATTGTCTTTCTGGACGGCGACTGCGTGCCCGAGGTGGATTTCATTGCCCGCCACAAGCACTTGGCGCAGGCCGGGCATTTTGTCAACGGCAGCCGGGTGCTGCTGTCGCCGGCCTTTACGCAACAGGTGCTCGATGGCCGTGAGCATATTTGTGGGCGCTCCCCCTGGTACTGGCTGCAGCAGCGTCTGCGCGGCCATGCCAGCAAGCTCAGTGGACTGTTGCGCCTGCCTGACGGGAACTTTCGCACCCGGCGCGCGTTCTCATGGAAGGGCATCCGCAGCTGCAACATGGGCATCTGGCGTTCCGACTACGTCCAGGTAAACGGTTTTGACGAGTCGTTCGTTGGGTGGGGGCACGAGGACGCGGACATCGTTCTGCGTCTGCACAACAGCGGCGTAGTGCGCAAGAATGGGTTTTGCGCCACCGAGGTGTTCCACCTGTGGCACAAGGAGGCGGCACGCAACCAGGAATCGCAGAATGCACGCACCGTGCGGGAGCGGGCAAAGACGACGGTGACCCAGCCCACACTGGGTCTTTCACAGAAACGGGTCAACGATGATGTGGTCATCACGAGATTGGGATAATGCAAAGATGTTGAAACGCCGATTGATGTTGGTGCTGGCGGGGGCCTTGAGCCTGCCGGCGTTTGCGCAGTTTCGGGTGGAGGTGTCCGGCGTTGGCCTGACCCAGGTGCCCGTTGCCGTGGCGGCCTTCCGGGGCGACGATGCCGCTCCGCAGAAGATGGGCGCCATCATCCAGGCCGATCTGGAGCGCAGCGGCCAGTTTCGCGGCGTCGATACCAGTGGCACCGCTTTGGACGAAAACGCCCGTCTGGACCTGTCCAATTGGCGCCAGAAGGGCGCCGATGCCCTGGTGGCCGGCAGCATCAGCCGCTTGGCCGATGGCCGATTTGATGTGCGTATGCGCCTGACCGATGTGGTGCGTGGCCAGGATCTGGGTGGTCAGAGCTATGCCGTGGTGACCGGCGACCTGCGCTTGGCGGCACACCGCATCGCCGACTTCGTCTACGAAAAACTCACCGGCGACAAGGGCATTTTTTCCACCCGCATTGCCTACGTGACCAAGGTCGGACAGACCTACAACCTGTGGGTGGCTGATGCCGATGGTGAGAACGCGCAAAGCGCGCTCAACAGTGCCGAACCCATCATCTCGCCAGCCTGGGCGCCCAATGGGCAGCAGATTGCCTACGTGTCCTTCGAGTCGCGCAAGCCCGTGATCTACGTGCACGATGTGGCGACCGGAAAGCGCCGCCTGGTGGCCAATTTCAAGGGCTCCAACAGTGCGCCGGCCTGGTCGCCCGACGGCAAGACACTGGCCGCCACGCTGAGCCGCGATGGCGGCTCCCAGCTCTACCTGCTGGATGCCAATGGTGGCGAGCCGCGCCGCCTGGCGCAGTCCGGCTCCATCGATACCGAACCCACGTTCACGGCCGATGGCCGCACCATCTATTTCGTGAGTGACCGGGGCGGTGCGCCGCAGATCTACCGCATGCCCGCCAGCGGCGGAAACGCAGAGCGGGTCACGTTTACCGGCACTTACAATATTTCACCGGCCCTCTCTCTCGACGGGAAGTGGCTGGCCTATATTTCGCGGGTCAGTGGCGTGTTCAAGCTGCATGTAATGGACCTCGCCTCTGGTGCCACCAACGCCATCACCGATACCACCGCCGATGAAAGCCCCAGCTTCTCACCCAATGGCCGGCTCATCATTTACGCGACCCACCAATTGGGGCGTGAGGCGTTGATGACCACCACGCTGGACGGCAAGATCAAGGCCCGCCTGGCCGGCCAGAACGGCGACATCCGTGAGCCCGATTGGGGCCCGGCGCAGAAATGATTTTTCGCAATTCAACAGACAAGGAGTAGTGGATGAAGCGAGTGATATGGACGGCCGCCGTGGCGGTTTTGCTGAGCGCCTGTAGTTCGGCGGTCAAACTCAATGACGTTCCGGTGGAGGACAAGACCGGCACCAACGTGTCGCAGAACGCCAACGACCCCAATGGTTCCGGCGTGGGGCAACGCAATGTCACGGGCGTGGCGCTGGACAATGCACGGGCTACGGCGGCCATGATGGCGACGAACCGCCTCGTGTACTTTGACTACGACAGCTTCGCCATCCGCCCCGAGTTCCAGTCGGTGATCGAGGCACACTCCAAGTTCGTCAAGGCCGATGCTTCGCGCAAGATTGCTATCGAAGGCCATACCGATGAGCGAGGCGGGCGTGAATACAACCTCGCACTGGGCCAGAAGCGCGCCGAGGCCGTGCGCCGCGCCATGACGTTGTTGGGCGTGGGTGAAAACCAGATCGAGGCCGTGAGCTTCGGCAAGGAAAAGCCCGCCGTGCAGGGCTCCACCGAAGCAGCGATGGAAAAGAACCGTCGCGCTGAAATCGTCTACCGATGAAATCGCCGGTTTTCTCCGCATGGGCGCCCGCCAGTCGCTGCCTGTTGGCCGCGGTACTGGCCTTGGGATGCCTGGCTCCGGCAACGGCCGGGTTGTTCGACGATGATGAAGCGCGCAAGGCCATTCTGGACCTGCGCCAGCGCATGACCGATTCGGAGAAGCGATTTGCCGAGGAAACCCGTCGCTCCGGTGAAGACGCGGCCCAGTTGCGCCGCAGTTTGATTGATCTGCAAAACCAGCTCGACGCCACGCGTGCCGAACTGTCGACCATGCGCGGTCAGCAGGAGCAGATGGCGCGTGATCTGGCCGAGGTGCAGCGCCAGCAGAAGGACGCGGTGCAAACCGTGGACGAGCGCCTACGCAAGTTCGAGCCCTCGCGTGTGACGGTGGACGGACGGGAGTTCCTGGCCGACCCGGCTGAGAAGCGCGACTACGACGCCGCCATGGCGATCTTCCGCAAGGGCGAATTTGCCAACGCCCAACTGGTGTTCGTGGACTTCCTCAACCGCTACCCCAAGACCGGTTACCGTGCGTCGGCCCTGTTCTGGCTGGGGAACGCCCAGTTTGCGACCAAGGGCTACAAGGATGCTCTGGCCAGTTTCCGTGCCCTGGTGGCGCTGGCGCCGGATCACCAGCGTGTTCCCGAGGCGGCTTTGGCCATCGCCAACTGCCAGTTGGAACTCAAGGACAACAAGGGCGCCCGCAAGACCCTCGAAGACCTGATTGCCAACTACCCCGGCTCGGAAGCGGCACAAGCCGCCAAGGAGCGGCTGGCGCGTCTGCGCTAGAGCGCGTCCGACGATGGACGACGCAACGGCGGACTTGCAACGCCGCTTCTCCGGCCTGGAGCGCCTCTACGGCGTGCCCCAGGCGGAACGCCTGCGCCGCGCGCACGTCGCCGTGGTCGGCATTGGTGGTGTGGGCTCCTGGGCCGCCGAGGCGCTGGCCCGCAGTGGGGTGGGGCGGATCACACTGATCGACATGGACCACGTGGCCGAGTCCAACATCAACCGCCAGGTACATGCGCTGTCCACCACATTGGGCATGGCCAAGATCGTGGCCATGCAAGAGCGCATCGCCCTCATCAACCCGGCCTGTGTCGTGCAGTGCATCGATGCCTTCGTGGAACCAGATAACTGGCCCGCTATCCTGCCGCCGGACGTGGATGCCACCATCGACGCCTGCGATCAGATCAAGGCCAAGACCGCCATGGCTGAATGGGCGCGACGCAGCAAGGCCCTGTTTATTTCCGTGGGCGCGGCTGGTGGCAAACGTGTGGCGCACACCATCGACATTGCAGACCTGAGCGAGACCACGCACGATCCCTTGCTGGCGCAATTGCGTTACCGCTTGCGCAAGTTTCATCAGGCGCCGCGTGATGGCAAGCGCATGGGTGTTGCCTGCGTGTTCAGCCGCGAGGCGGTGAAGCCGGCCGATGCGTCGTGCGCGGTGCAGGGCGATCACACGCTCAACTGCCATGGGTATGGATCGTCGGTCACGGTCACGGCAACCTTCGGCATGTGCGCGGCTGGTTGGATTTTGGATAAAATTTCTACGTCAGTGTGACAAGCGGCCCAAAAATCACGTTATAATTTGAGGCTTCGCGGGGTATGAAACACCAAGTCATACGCATACTGCGGGGACCTTAGCTCAGTTGGTAGAGCAGCGGACTTTTAATCCGTTTGTCGTGGGTTCGAACCCCGCAGGTCCCACCAAAAGGTTTACGGGAATTTAGCTCAGTTGGTAGAGCAGCGGACTCTTAATCCGTAGGTCCAGGGTTCGAATCCCTGAGTTCCCACCAAATTGCCCTCGTGGCATATAAAAAGCCTGCTATCAAATCGGTAGCAGGCTTTTTTCTTTTCGGAGTTGTACCCATGGCGCGCACCGGTTGGAATACGGGGTTGGGGTGGATGATGGCCTTGGCTGCCGTGTCGGATCACGCGCAGGACTACGTGCGCTCCCAGCTACATGGGGATCACCTCCGCTGTACCCAATGTGCGCAGCACCTGGGAAACCATTGACCGCCTGAGCGTGTTTGGCTGGGGGCGCCTGACCGACGAGTTGGCACAACTGGACGACGCGCGACGTGGAGTCCGTCATGACTCACGAGATTGGCCACGTCTTGGGGATCAAACACTCAGAACCTGGGTGTGCTCGACACTTTCATGCCCGCGGTGCGAGCGGCGGGCTTTTAGGCCGATTCCAGCAACGTTGATAGTTCCAGCCAGCGCTCCTCCAACCGCGCCAGCTCCTCGTTCACCGCATTGAGTCGCTTGCCGATCTCGGCAATTTCCTGTGGGTGGGTGTTGGTGGCGAGTTGGCTTTCCAGCGACGCGCCCTCGGTGTTCAGCACTGCCATGCGGGCTTCCACCTCATCGAACTCCTTCTTGAGCTTGGGCGAGGTGGAACCTTTGGCCTTGGGCTTTGCCGCCGGTGGTGTAGCAGCGGGCGCAGGCTCTGGCTTCGCTGCGGGTTTGGCCGCTTCCTTGGCCGCCTCGCGTTGGCGCTTGGCCTCGTCCAGCAGGTAGCGCTGGTAGTCGTCCAGGTCGCCGTCGAAGGGCTCCACGCCGCCGCGGGACACCATCCAGAATTCGTCGCAGACCGCGCGCAAGAGCGCACGGTCGTGGCTGACCAGCATCACCGTGCCTTCGAATTCGTTCAGCGCCATGGAGAGGGCCTCGCGCGTGGCCAGGTCCAGGTGGTTGGTGGGCTCGTCCATCAGCAGCAGGTTGGGGCGCTGCCACACCAGCATGCACAGCACCAGGCGTGCCTTCTCGCCACCGCTCATGCTACCCACGGCCTGTTTGACCATGTCGCCGCTGAAGTTGAATCCGCCGAGAAAGCCGCGCAGATCCTGCTCACGCGTGGACTGGTTGGTGAGCTTGCCGGCGGCCGTCATGTCGCGCACGAGGCGGATCATGTGTTCCAGCGGGTTGTCGCCAGGGCGCAGCACGTCCAGTTCCTGCTGGGCGAAGTAGCCGATGTTCAGGCCCTTGCCCTCGGTGATTTCGCCGCTGAGCACCTTCAGGTCGCGTGCGATGGTCTTGACCAGCGTGGACTTGCCCTGGCCGTTGGCGCCCAGGATGCCGATACGCTGGCCGGCCAGCACCGAACGGTTGATGTGGTGCACGATGGTCGTTGGCGGTGTGCCGGCGGGAGCATCCTCAGGGGGCGGGTAGCCCACCGAGATGTCGCTCATGGACAGCATGGGGTTGGGCAGGTTGGCCGGTTCCTTGAATTCGAAGGTGAACTCGGCCTCGGACAGCAGCGGCGCGATCTTTTCCATGCGGTCCAGCGCCTTGACGCGGCTCTGCGCCTGCTTGGCCTTGCTGGCCTTGGCCTTAAAGCGGGCGATGAACTTCTGCAGGTGGGCGATCTTTTCTTGCTGCTTGGCAAAGGCAGCCTGTTGCAGCTCCATCTGCTCGGCACGCATGTCCTCGAACTTGCTGTAGTTGCCGCCGTAGCGCACCAGCTTGGCCGCGTCAATGTGCAGCGTGACATTCGTCACCGCGTCCAGAAACTCGCGGTCGTGGCTGATGACGACCATGGTGCCTTCGTATTTCTTGAGCCAGGCCTCCAGCCAGACCAGGGCGTCCAGATCCAAGTGGTTGGTGGGTTCGTCCAGCAGCAGCAGGTCCGACGGGCACATCAGCGCGCGGGCCAGTTGCAATCGCATGCGCCAGCCGCCGGAGAAGCTGTTGACCGGGTTGTTCAACTCACTGACCTTGAAGCCCAGGCCCAGGATCAGGGACTGGGCGCGGGCGGCGGCGTCGTGCTCGCCAGCGTCGTGCAGGGCGGTGTAGGCGTGGGCCATGCGGTTGTAGTCGTCGGTGGCCTCGGCGGCGGCGACTTCCTGGCGCGCGGCCAGCAGCACGGTGTCGCCTTCGACCACGAAGTCGGTGGCGCTTTGCTCGGTCTCGGGCATGTCCTGCGCGACCTGGCCCATACGCCATTGCGGCGGGATGAAGTATTCGCCAGCGTCCTCATGCAGGTTGCCGTTGAACAGGGCGAACAGGGAGGATTTGCCGGCGCCATTGCGCCCGACCAGGCCGATCTTCTCGCCGGGGTTCAGGGTGACGGAAGCGCCGTCGAGCAGCACCTTGACGCCGCGGCGCAGGGTGACGTTTTTGAGGGTAATCATGTTGTTTTGCTAATTGTTTGAGCTATCTAGGCGGCTACGTGTGGGCGGGAGGCAGGGGCACTGCGAAGCTCCGTGTCCCCCGGCCGTTCCGGCCTCCTCCTTTACCTGCGCTTCGCAGTGCCCCAGCCTCCCGCCTTGCAGCGGTTCGTGGCGCGCATGCAGAAATGCAGCCTAAGTTGTCGCCCTTGAAGAAATCTGGTGAGTGGGGTGGATGGCGCAGTGAGGTAAAGGGGGAGCCCGCGCAGCGGGCGGAGGACACGAACGGAGTCATTCACCCCGCTCGCCAGGTTTCGCCCCCCGCAATAGCGAAGACAAAGCCTCTCGTGTGACGACCAAAACCTGATCGCCTCCAGCACTGGTCTCCAACCACACCACTTCCAACTCTGGAAATGCCGCTTCAAAATAGTTGCGTTCGTTGCCAATTTCCAGCACCAGCACGCTCCCAGGTGCCATGACTGCCGGTGCCTCCGCGAACAAGGTCCGCACAAAATCCATGCCATCCGGCCCGCCGGCCAAGGCCAGCACCGGCTCGGCCTGGTATTCGGCGGGCAGGGCGGCCATGCTCTGGGCGTTGACGTAAGGCGGGTTGCACAGGATCAGGTCGAAGGGGCCGCGTGCCTGTAGGGCCGAGGCGCGCAGGCCGTCGGACTCCACCAGGGTGATGCGGTCCTGCAGCTCGTGGCGCTCCACGTTGATGCGGGCCACGGCCAGGGCATCAGGCGAGAGGTCGGCGCCGGTGACATCCGTTTCGGGGTAGGTCAGGGCGGCAATCACGGCCAGGCTGCCGTTGCCGGTGCACAGGTCCAGCACCCGCTGCGTGGTGTCATGCAGCCAGTAGTCGATGCTGCCGTCGGCAATGACCTCGGCGATCAGTGAGCGCGGAACGATCACCCGCTCATCCACGTAGAACGACACGCCTTGCAGCCAGGCCTCGTGCGTGAGGTAGGCGGCGGGTTGGCGGCTGGTGATGCGTGCTTCCAAAAGTGTAGCGGCCCGTGCACTTTCGGCGAGGGCTACGGGCTGATTAGCCTTGGAGTCTTCGCCTTCCAGCGGGGTGTCCAGCGGCAGGCCCAGGGACCATAGCACCAGCCAGGCGGCCTCGTCAAAGGCGTTGGTCGTGCCGTGGCCGAACGAAACGCCGGCGTCGGTGAGCCGCTTGGCGCCCGACGCTATCAGTTCAATCAGGGTCATGCGGCTTGGGCGGCGTTCAGGTTTTCCAGAACACGGCGGTAGATGTTTTTCAACGGCTCGATGTCGGCCACGGCCACATGCTCGTTGATCTTGTGGATGGTGGCGTTGGGTGGCCCGAACTCGATGACCTGCGGGCAGACCTGGGCGATGAAGCGCCCGTCGCTGGTGCCGCCGGTGGTGGAAAGCTCGGTGCGGATGCCGGTCTCGGCCAGGATCGCATCCTGCACCGCGCCGACCAGGGTGCCGGGCGTAGTCAGGAAGGGCAGGCCGCCAATGGTCCAGGTCAGGTCGTACTCCAGGCCATGGTGCTCCAGCACCGCTGCCAGGCGCTGCTGCAGGGACTCGGGCGTGGACTCGGTGGAAAAGCGGAAGTTGAAGTCGATCACCACCGTGCCGGGAATCACGTTGCTGGCGCCCGTGCCGCCGTGGATGTTGCTGATCTGCCAGGTGGTGGGCGGGAAGAAGGCATTGCCCTTGTCCCACTCCACGCCGACCAGCTCGGCCAGGGCCGGTGCCGCCAGGTGGATGGGATTCTTGGCCAGGTGCGGGTAGGCGATGTGGCCTTGCACGCCCTTGACCGTGAGTCGGCCAGACATGGTGCCCCGGCGGCCATTCTTAATCATGTCGCCGGTGCGCTCCACCGAGGTGGGTTCGCCGACGATGCAGTAGTCCAGCACCTCGCCGCGCGCCTGCAGGGCCTTGCAGACGACAACCGTGCCGTCGTTGGCCGGGCCTTCCTCATCGCTGGTGAGCAGCAGGGCGATGTTCAGGGCCGGGTTGGGGTGCGCCGCCAAAAACTCCTCGATGGCGACCACAAACGCCGCCAGGGACACCTTCATGTCGCTGGCGCCGCGGCCAAACAGCTTGCCGTCGCGGTGCGTGGGCGTGAAGGGGGCGCTGTGCCAGGCCTCCAGCGGGCCGGTGGGCACCACGTCGGTGTGGCCGGCAAACACCAGGGTCTTGGGGGTTGCTATGGATTTGCTAGCGCCTTGCGCACTATCCACGAGGGCTGTAGGCCGTTTTGCCCATAGGTTGGTGACGCGGAAGTCGTCCGGGCCGCTGACGATGCTCTCGCAGGCGAAGCCCAGTGGGCGCAGGCGGCTGGCAATCAGCTCCTGGCAGCCGGCGTCATCGGGCGTAACGGAGGGGCGGGCGATCAGTTGCTCGGCCAGTTGTAACGTCGATCCACTCATCAATGCTTCACATCCAGGGTGATTTCGGTGAACGAGGCTTCCTCGTGTTCTTCTTGCGCGGCAACGGGCTGTGTGGCCTTGGAGAAGTCGTTCTGCAGGCGCCACATCAGGTTGGTGGGCGAATCGGCATGGGCCAGGCCCTCCTTGCGGTCGATCACGCCTTCCACGATCAGGCGGGCGATGTCGTGCTCGAAGGACTGCGAACCCTCGGCCATGGACTTTTCCATGGCCTCCTTGACGCCGGAAAAGTCGCCTTTTTCGATCAGCTCGGCGATCAGCTTGGTGTTTAGCAGCACTTCCACCGCCGGCACGCGCGTGCCCGCCGTGTTGCGCATCAGGCGCTGCGAGACCACGGCCTTGAGCGCGGCGGCCAGGTCGCCCAGCATGGTCTGACGTACCTCTACCGGGTAGAAGCTCAGGATCCGGTTCAGGGCCTGGTAGCTGTTGTTGGCGTGCATGGTGGCCAGGCACAGGTGGCCCGACTGGGCATAGGCCAGGGCGGCGGACATGGTCTCGCGGTCGCGGATTTCGCCGATCAGGATTACGTCCGGCGCCTGGCGCAAGGCATTTTTCAGCGCCACGTGCAGGGACTTGGTGTCGGTGCCGACCTCGCGCTGGTTGATCACCGAGCGCTTGTTCTTGAACAGGAATTCGACCGGATCCTCAATGGTGAGGATGTGGCCCGACACCTGGGCATTGCGGTGGTCGATCATGGAGGCCAGTGTGGTGCTCTTGCCGGCGCCGGTGGCGCCGACCATCAGCACCAGGCCGCGCTTTTCCATGATCAGGTCGCCCAGGATGGGCGGCAGGAACAGCTCGCCCAGGGCCGGCACGTCCACCGAGATGTAGCGGAACACCGCGGCGATGCTGCCACGCTGGCGCATGGCGCTGACCCGGAAGCGTCCCACGCCGGCGATGGGGAAGCCCATGTTGAGCTCGCCCTCGGCGTCGAGTTCGTCCATGCGCTCGGGCGGCAGGATTTCGGCCAGCAGGTTGCGTGGCGCGTCAAAGGGCAGGGACTGGTTGTTGATGGGCACGCACTGACCGTTGATCTTGATCAGCGCCGGTGAATTGGCCGACAAATAAACATCCGACGCCTTCTTTTCGCTCATCAGGCGAAGAATGCGTTCCATGGTGCCGGAAGATGCTGGGGTCGTCGTAGCCATTGTCGTGCCTCCCTCAATGTCAACAGGACGGAATCAGTCGCGCAGCAGGTCGTTCAGCGAGGTCTTGGCGCGCGTCTGCGCGTCCACGCGCTTGACGATCACGGCGCAGTACAGGCTGTACTTGCCGTCCGCGCTGGGCAGGTTGCCCGCCACCACCACGGAGCCGGCCGGCACGCGACCATAGTGCACCTCGCCGGTGGCGCGGTCATAGATTTTGGTGCTCTGGCCGATGTAGACGCCCATGGAGATTACCGAGTTCTCCTCGATGATGACGCCTTCCACGATCTCCGAGCGCGCACCGATGAAACAGTTGTCTTCAATGATGGTCGGGCCGGCCTGCATGGGTTCCAGTACGCCGCCAATGCCAACGCCGCCGGACAGGTGTACGTTCTTGCCGATCTGGGCGCAGGAGCCCACGGTGGCCCAGGCATCCACCATGGAGCCTTCGTCCACGTAGGAGCCGATGTTGCAGTACGAGGGCATCAGGATCACGCCCTTGGCCTGGTAGCTGCCGCGGCGCGCCACGGCCGGCGGCACCACGCGCACGCCGGTGGCCTTCATCTCTTCGGCGCTCAGGTTGGAGAACTTGGTGGCGACCTTGTCGTAGAAGCCCAGGCTGCCGGCCTGCATGATTTCGTTGTCCTTGAGGCGGAAGGACAGCAGCACGGCCTTCTTGATCCATTGGTGGGTGGTCCACTGGCCCACGCCCTGGCGGGTGGCCACGCGCAGGCGGCCGGCGTCGAGTTCGTTCAGCACATGCTCGACGGCGTCACGCACCTCGGCGGGTGCGGCGGCGGCGGAGATGTTGGCGCGGTCTTCCCACGCGGCTTCGATGACTTGTTGAAGTTGTTGGCTCATTCTGAAGTGTCTTTCTGTGTGGTCGGTTGGGACGGGGACCGGTTCGGCCCCACAGGGTTTCATGCTCGGGATTGAACGAATTGGACGATGCGCTCGGCCGCTTCCACGCATTCGGCGGTCTCGGCCACCAGGGCCATGCGGATGCGGTTGGCGCCGGGGTTTAAGCCACGCGCCTCGCGCGCCAAAAAGCTGCCAGGCAGGACGGTCACATTGTAAGTAGCGTACAGGTCGCGCGCGAAGTCGGTGTCGCTGCCGAACTTGGCCGCATCAATGCCGGCCCAAAGATAAAAGCCGGCGTCGGGCAGGGCCACGTCCAGCACGCGGGACAGGATGGGAGTGACCTTGGCGAACTTGGCACGGTACTGCTCGCGGTTGTCGCGCACGTGTTCCTCATCGTCCCAGGCGGCGATGCTGGCGGTCTGTACCACGGTGCTCATGGCGCTGCCGTGGTAGGTGCGGTACAGCAGGAACTGCTTGATCAGCGCGGCGTCGCCGGCCACGAAGCCGCTGCGCATGCCCGGCACATTGCTGCGCTTGGACAGGCTGGTGAGGCTGATCAGGTTCTTGAAATCGGCGCGGCCCAGCTTGGCCGCGGCCTCCAGGCCGCCCAGCGGGGGTTCGTCGCGGAAGTAGATCTCGCTGTAGCACTCGTCCGAGGCGATGACGAAGCCGTGGCGTTCACTCAGATCAAACAGCTTCTTCCACTCGTCCAGCGGCATCACGGCGCCGGTGGGGTTGCCCGGGGAGCAGACGTACAGCAGTTGCGTGCGCGCCCAGACTTCGGCCGGTACGCTGTCCCAGTCTTGGGCGAAGTTGCGCGCCGGGTCGGATGGCACAAAGTAGGGCTGCGCACCGGACAGCAGGGCCGCACCTTCGTAGATCTGGTAGAACGGGTTGGGGCAGACCACCAGGGGCGGCTGGCCGTCCGCACTGCGCTTGGCCGGGTTGACCACGGTCTGGGCCAGGGCGAACAAGGCCTCGCGCGAGCCGTTGACCGGCAGGATCTGCGTGGCGGCATCCAGGGTCAGGCCGTAGCGGCGCTGCACCCAACGTGCCATGGACGTGCGCAGGGCGGGTGTTCCGCCTGTGGCCGGATAGACCGCCAGACCGCCATGCGGATCGTTGATGGCCTGGCAATAGGCCGCCTTGATGAGTTCGGGTGTGGCGTGGCGCGGTTCGCCAATGCCCAGGCTGATGGGGGCAAAGGCCGGGTTCGGCGTCACCGGCGCAAACAGTTGCCGCAGGCGCTCAAATGGGTAGGCCTGCAGGAGGGACAGGTTGGGATTCATGGGTGGGTATTATCCCTGAGCAGTTGCTACACTGTGCGACTGAGGTCTTGGCCTCGCGGCCGTTTTCTTTGCCCGTTTCAGGAGACATGGATGTCAACCACTTTGCCACCCGCCCCGAGTTGGACCTACCTGGACATTGCCCGGGCGGTTGAACAGGTCGGCGATGTGCAGACGTTGCGTAGCATGTTGCCTATGCTTCAGGAACTGCTGGAACGCGACCTGCCGAAGATCGCGCAGTTCCTGACTGCCGGGGACGTGCGTGGCGCCAACGGCCTGCTGCATTCGCTCAAGGGCTGCATGCCCATCTTCTGTGCGCCGCCGCTGTGCGAGCACCTGGCCGATGTCGAGCGCTTGAGCAAGACCGGCGGCAGCGTGGAGGTGGGGGAGGCTTTTTCCGGGCTGAGTCCCAAACTGAATCAGTTGCAGGTCGAGGTCGCCCGCTATCTGGAACTACCTGCCTGATCGGACCGCACGACCCCACCCTGACACGGCTGGAGCTTGAAATTGGACATCAAGAGAGCACGTATCGTTGTTGTTGAGGATGAGAAGGTCATGAGCACCTTCATCCTCAGTACCCTGCGCCGTTGTGGCATTCTGGATCTGTTCGCCTTTCCCGACGGCGCCAGTGCCCTGCGCGAAATGGCCCAGATCAAGCCCGACCTCATCATCACCGACATCCACATGCAGCCCATGGGCGGCATTGAATTCGTCCGGGAACTGCGCTCGGCGGCCAACAACCAGCTCAGCAACACCAAGGTCATCTTCCTCAGCGCGGATTCCAGTGCCTCCACCGTGGGTGAGGTGTTGCCGCTGGGGGTGGCCGGCTATTTGCTCAAGCCCCCATCGCTCAATGCCCTGGCGGCCAAGATTGAGGCCGCGTTGCGCGACGAGTAGAGCCGACCGCCGCGCCGCGCGACGGTATCATTGCGCTTCTTGTTTGGCGGGGGCCCTCAGTCCGCCTGCGTGAAATCAACTGCTTAGCCCAGGTTTTCTTCTTCCGTGCGTCTCAATTCCATCAAGCTGTCGGGGTTCAAGTCCTTCGCCGAACCCACCAATTTCCTGCTGCCTGGCCAATTGGTTGGGGTGGTGGGCCCCAACGGCTGCGGAAAGTCCAACATCATGGACGCGGTGCGCTGGGTTCTGGGCGAGAGCAAGGCCAGCGAGCTGCGTGGCGAGTCCATGCAAGATGTGATCTTCAACGGCACCACCAGCCGCAAGCCGGCCAGCCGCTCCAGCGTCGAGCTGATCTTTGACAACGCCGACCACCGCGCCGGCGGCCAATGGGGCCAGTTTGCCGAGATCGCCGTCAAGCGCGTGCTCACGCGCGACGGCAACTCCAGCTACTACATCAACAACCAGCCGGTGCGCCGCCGCGACGTGCAGGATGTGTTCCTGGGCACCGGCCTGGGGCCGCGCGCCTATGCCATCATCGGCCAGGGCACCATCAGCCGCATCATCGAATCCAAGCCGGAAGAGCTGCGCCTGTTCCTGGAGGAGGCCGCCGGCGTCTCCAAGTACAAGGAGCGCCGCCGCGAGACGGAAAACCGCCTGGCTGACACGCGCGAAAATTTGACCCGGGTCGAGGACATCTTGCGTGAGCTGGGCAGCAACCTGGAACGCCTGGAAAAGCAGGCCGAAGTCGCACAAAAGTACAACGCGCTGCAAGCCGATGTCACCCTCAAACAGCACCAGCAATGGTTCTTGAAGCGCGCCGAGGCCCAGGCCGACCAGTCCAAGGTGCAGTCCGAGGGGCTGGCCGCCGTCAATGCGCTGGAATCGCGCACGGCCGACCTGCGCCACATCGAGGCCGATCTGGAAACCGTGCGCCAGGCCCACTACGCCGCCGGCGATCAGGTGAACCAGGCCCAGGGCCTGCTCTACGAGGCCAGCACCGACGTGGGCCGCCTGGAGGCCGAAATCCGTTTCGTGGTGGAAGGGCGCCAGCGTGCCGAGCAGCGGCTGCAGACCCTGCACGAGCAGATTGGCCAATGGGCCACGCGCAAGGAAGACGCGCAGGCCGAGATCGAGCGCCTGGCCGAATTGGCTTTGTTGGGCGACGAGCAGACCGAGCTGCTGGCCGCCCAGGTGGAAGAACAGGCCCTGCAACTGCCTGACCTGGAGGATGCGCTCCAGGCCGCGCAAGGCGCCGCCAACGACCAGCGCGGCGCCGTGATGCAGGTGCAACAGCAGATCCAGGTGCTGGCCGCCGAGCAGCGCAGCATCGAGGAACAATCCCGCCAGGTTTCCACGCGCCGTGAGCGCCTGTCGGTGGACCGCAACGCCCTGGCCGCACCCGATGAGGAGCGCCTGCAAAGCCTGCAGATCCAGCTGGAAGAGGCCCAGGAACTGGCCGCCGTGGCAGACGCGCGGCTGCAGGAGCTGCAGGAAGCCCTGCCGCAGCGCGACGAGGCCCGTCGCACCCAGCAACACACGGTCAATGAGGAGTCCGCGCGCCAGGCTGATCTGTCGGCGCGCCTGGAGGCGCTCAAGACTTTGCAGGAAAAGGTCAAGACCGACGGCAAGCTGCAACCCTGGCTGGACAAGCATGGCCTGGGCCATTTGCAGGGCCTGTGGACGCGCATCCACATCGAACAGGGCTGGGAAAACGCCCTGGAAGCCGCCCTACGTGAGCGCATGGGCGCGCTGGAGGTCTCGCGCCTGGAGCTGGTGCGTGCCTTTGCCAACGATGCGCCGCCGGCCAAACTGGCCTTTTTCAGCGCGCCGCAGGCCCCGGCACTGCAAGAGTCCGCAAGCCTGCCGCGCCTGGCCGATCTGCTGCGTGTCAACGATGCCGGTGAACGCGCCATCCTGGTGGACTGGCTGCACGGCTGCTACACCGCTTCCAGCTTCGAGGAAGCACTGGCCCAACGCAACACGCTCAAGAGCGGCGAGAACATTTATGTGAAGTCCGGCCATGTGGTGACGGCGCATAGCGTGGGCTTCTACGCCCAAGACTCCGAACAGGCCGGCCTCTTGGCGCGTGCCCAGGAAATCGAGAACCTGGAGAAAGAGCTGCGCGCCCAGGCCATGATTACCGACGAGGCCCGTGCCGCCCTGGTTCGTGCCGAAGCCGCCTACGCCGACGCCGCCCAGCGCCTGGTGGGTGTGCGCCGCGAGGCCAGTGAAACCCAGACCCAGGCCCATGCCCTGCAGGTGGAGACGCTGCGCCTGTCGCAAGCGGCCGAGCAGGCCCGCGCCCGTGGCGCCCAGATCGACGCCGATCTGGCCGAGGTGCAGGCCCAGCTGGACGATTTGCAGGAGCGCCGCGTCACGGCCGAGGGCCGTTTCGAAACCCTGGACATGCAACTGGCCGACAGCCAGGAGCGCCACGCCCAACTGGAAGAAAAGGTCATTGATGTGCAGCGCAAGCTCACCCAGTGCCGCGAGCAGCAGCGCACCCTGGAGCGCCAGGCCCAGGAGGCCCAGTTCGCCCAGCGCAGCCTGCAGGCGCGCACCGCCGAACTGGCCCGTGCCATCGATACCGCCGACCAGCAAACCCAATCCGTCCAGGCCGAGATGCAACGCGCCCGTGACGAGCTCTCGCGCCTGACCGATGCCGCCGCCCAGGCTGGCCTGCAAAACGCCTTGGCCTTGAAGCTGGAGCGCGAGCAGGCGTTGGGTGCACGGCGCAGTGAGTACGACGACCTGACCGCCAAGCTGCGCGCCAGCGACGAACGCCGCCTGCAGTTGGAGCGCGAACTGGAGCCCCTGCGCCAGCGCATCACCGAATTCCAGCTCAAGGAGCAGGCTGCCCGCCTGGGCTTTGAGCAGTACGAGCAACAGTTGCAGGACGCCCAGGCCGATCTGGCCGCTATCGAACAAAGCATCAAGGACGGCAACGTGCGCCTGATGGGCATGCAAAGCGAGATCGATCGCCTGCACCGCGAAATTGCCGCCTTGGGCGCCGTCAACCTGGCTGCGCTGGAAGAGTTGGCCGCCGCACGCGAACGCAAGCAATTCCTCGACGCCCAGAACGTGGACCTGGGCCAGGCCATGCAAACTCTGGAAGATGCCATCCGCAAGATCGACGGCGAGACGCGCGAAATGCTTTCCGGCACCTTCGACAAGGTCAACCAGCACTTTGGCCGCATGTTCCCCGAGCTGTTTGGCGGCGGCAATGCCCGCCTGGTGATCACCGGTGACGAAATCCTGGACTCCGGCGTGCAGGTCATCGCCCAGCCGCCGGGCAAGAAGAATCAGACCATCCACCTGCTTTCGGGTGGTGAGAAGGCACTGACGGCCATCGCCCTGGTGTTCGCCATTTTTCAACTCAACCCCGCGCCGTTTTGCTTGCTGGACGAGGTGGACGCGCCGCTGGACGACGCCAACACCGAACGCTATGCCAAACTGGTGCGCAGCATGAGCAACGAAACGCAGTTCCTCTTCATCAGCCACAACAAGATCGCCATGGAAATGGCCGAACAACTCATCGGCGTGACCATGCAGGAGCAGGGCGTTTCACGTATTGTGGCGGTGGACATGGAGTCCGCCATCAGCCTGGCCGAGCTGGCCTGACCGACTATGAGCAACTTACAAATTGGACTGGCCATTGCCGGCGGCGTGATCCTCGCCGGCGTCGTGGCGCACGGCGCCTGGAATTCGCGCCGCAACGCTCCGCGCCAGGCGAAGCCCGAACCGGCGCGCGAACCCCAAGTGGACGACACCACCGCACGTGAACCGGTTCTGGGCGACCTGGAGGCACCCGAGAGCCAGCCGCTGAGCGTGCCCAGCCCGGCCCGGCGCTCGACCATGGATTCGCTGATCGACGTGATTGCCACCATCGCCCTGGACAGCCCCGGCATGGTGGTCTCGGGCGAGGCCGCCATCGCCGCCATGCCCGCCACCCGGCGTGCCGGCAGCAAGCCCTATGCCATTGAGGGCTACAACGTCAACACCTTGGCCTGGGAGGCGCCCCTGCCGGGTCAGCGCTACGGCGGCTTCCAGGCCGGCGTGCAATTGGCCAACCGCTCCGGCGCGCTGAACGAGATCGAATACTCCGAGTTCGTGGTCAAGACCCAGGCCTTTGCCGACGCCATCAGCGCCACGCCCGAATTCCCCGAAATGCTGGAAGAAGTGGCCCGCGCCCGCGAGCTGGACCAGTTTGCCAGCGCGCACGATGCCCAGCTCGGTTTCACCATCCGCGCGCGCAATGCCTCGTGGAGCCCGGGCTATGTGCAACAAAACGCGGCTCGCCTGGGCTTTGTCGCGGGCGTGATCCCGGGGCGCATGGTGCTGCCGTCCGCCACCGAGGCCATGGCCCCGGTGCTGGTGCTCAGTTTCGACCCCCAGGCCGCATTGGCTGAGGATCCGGCCCAATCCGCCGTGCGCGACATCGCCCTGCACCTGGACGTGGCCCACGTGGCTCGGGCCGAGCAGCCTTTTGAGCGCATGCGGGACGTGGCAACCGCTTTGTCCCAGGCCATGGACGGCGTGGTAACGGACGATAACGGCCAATTGCTGAGTTCCCAGACCATGGACCAGATCGGCTCCGAGCTGACCCTGCTGTACGACACCCTGGAACAACGCGACCTGGCAGCCGGCTCCCTGCTGGCGCGGCGCTTGTTTGCCTGAGCCCCGGGCGGTTCGCGCCATGGCCCAACCGGATTTGTTTTCCGCGCCACCGCCGCCGGCATCCAATGACCAGGCGCGTCTGCGCCAACTGCACGACCTGCTGCACGCCTATGCCCACCAGTACTACGTGGAGGACGCGCCTACGGTGCCCGATGCCGAGTACGACCGCCTGTTCCAGGAGCTGCAGGCCCTGGAGGCACGCCGCCCCGAGTGGGTGACGCCCGATTCGCCCACCCAACGCGTGGGTGGCAAGCCGCTGGACCAGTTTGCCCCCGTGCGCCATGCCGTGCCCATGCTCAGTATCCGCACCGAGACCGACACCGAGGCCAGCGGCGCCCAGGGCTTCGACGCACGGGTGCGCAAGGAACTGGGCCTGACGGAAACCGATCCTCCCGTGGAGTATGTGGCCGAACCCAAGTTCGATGGCCTGGCCATGAGCCTGCGCTACGAGCACGGCGTGCTGGTGCAGGCCGCCACGCGTGGCGACGGCGAAACCGGCGAGGACGTGACGCAGAACATCCGCACCATCGGCCAGATTCCCCTGCGCCTGACGGGCGACGCACCGCCGGTGCTGGAGGTGCGTGGCGAGGTCTACATGCGCCGCGACGACTTCGAGGCGCTCAACGAACGCCAGCGCGAGAAGGGCGAAAAGACCTACATCAACCCGCGCAACACCGCCGCCGGCGCCGTGCGCCAGTTGGACCCGGCCATCACGGCCCAACGCCCCTTGAGCTTCTTCGCCTATGGCCTGGGCGAGATCACGCCGCCTGAACAGGGCGGTCCCACCTTCACCAGCCACTACGCCTTGCTCCAGGCCATCAAGCAATGGGGTTTTCCGGTTGCAGCCCTCGTGGAATGTGCACGAGGTGCTCCTGAATTAATAGCATATCACCAACGCATCGGCGCCGGGCGGGATGGTCTGCCCTACGACATCGACGGTGTGGTCTACAAGGTCAACAGTCTTGCGCTGCAGCGCCAGCTGGGTTTCGTTACGCGCGAGCCGCGCTGGGCGGTGGCCCACAAGTACCCGGCGCAGGAGCAGGTCACCCAGGTGCTGGGGATCGACGTGCAGGTCGGCCGCACCGGCAAACTCACGCCCGTGGCGCGCCTGGACCCCGTGTTCGTGGGCGGCACCACGGTCAGCAATGCCACACTGCACAACCTGTTCGAGCTACGGCGCAAGAAGGTGCGGGTGGGCGACCGGGCCATCGTGCGCCGTGCGGGCGATGTGATTCCCGAAGTCGTCGGTGTGGTTGCCGCAACGCGTCCCACCTACGTGCCCAATTTCCGCATGCCCAACGCCTGCCCCGTTTGCGGCAGCACCGTGGTGCGCGAAAAGGGCGAGGTCAACCACCGCTGCAGCGGCGGCCTGTTCTGCGGCGCGCAGCGCAAGCAGGCCATCCTGCACTACGCCCAGCGCCGTGCCGTCGACATTGAAGGCCTGGGCGAGAAGCTGGTGGACCAACTGGTGGACGCCAATGTCATCCGTACCTTGGCCGACCTCTACAAACTGGGCCTGACGGCACTGGCTGCTTTGGACCGTATGGCCGAGAAGTCCGCGCAGAACGTGCTTGACGCGCTACAAAAATCGAAGCAAACCACACTGCCGCGCTTCCTCTACGGGCTGGGCATCCGCCACGTGGGCGAGGCCACGGCCAAGGACTTGGCGCGCCACTTCGGCACGCTGGATGCCATCGTGGGGCAGTCCAAGGAGGAGGCCGCTACTGAGGAGCAATTGCTGGCGGTAAACGATGTCGGCCCCATCGTGGCCCAGAGCATCCACACTTTCTTCCAGCAGCCGCACAACCGCGAGGTGGTGGAACAGCTGCGTGCCTGCGGCGTCACCTGGGAAGAGGGCGCACCGGCCGCCCAGGCGCCCAAGCCCCTGGCCGGCAAGACCTTTGTGCTGACCGGAACCTTCCCGACCCTGAGCCGCGACCAGGCCAAGGACCTGCTGGAAGCGGCGGGCGCCAAGGTGGCCGGCTCGGTGAGCAAGAAGACCGATTACGTGGTGGCCGGAACCGAGGCAGGCAGCAAGCTCGACAAGGCCCAGGCCCTGGGCGTGGCCGTGATTGATGAGGCGGCTATGCTGGCTTTGGTAAGGCCTTAAACTGCCACCATGAACCGCGCCACAGCACTGCAAATCCTGTCTGAACACAAAGCGTTGATCGCGCAGCGCTTTGGTGTTGCGTCCCTGGCGTTGTTCGGGTCCACTGCGCGTGAAGCAGCCACCGCGGAAAGTGATGTGGATGTGCTGGTGGGCTTTGCCGGCCCGGCTACATCCGCGCAGTTTTTTGGGGTGCAGTTTTACCTGGAAGACTTGCTGGGCTGTCCCGTCGATCTTGTGACCGAGAAAGCCCTGCGTCCCGAGTTGCGTCCTTATGTTTTGAAGGATGCAGTGCATGTCTGAGCGGGCGTGGCGGTTTTATGTCAGCGACATGATCGGTTTTTGCGAAAAGGTCGTGGCGTTTACACAAGGGTTGCAGCAGGAACAGTTGGTGGCGGACGCCATGCGCTTCGATGCAACGGTGCGCAACCTTGAGTTGATTGGCGAGGCCGCCAGCCATATACCCCAGGACGTGCGCGACGCCCATTCGGCCATCCCGTGGCGAATGTTGATTGCGACACGCAACCAGTTGATTCACGGCTATCTGGGTCTGGACAACGATATTCTTTGGAGCATCGTGCAAACCGATGTCCCCGCTTTGTTGCATCAACTCAAAGTCCTTGAGTCCTCTTAAACATGGCCATCCGTGACATCCTGAAAATGGGCGACCCGCGCCTGCTGCGCCAGGCCAAGCCGGTGCCGAAGGAAGCGTTCGACTCCGACGTGCTGCACCTGCTGGTCAGCGACTTGCTCGACACCATGCATGCCGCGAATGGCGCCGGGCTGGCCGCACCGCAGATCGGCGTGGACCTGCAGGTGGTGGTGTTTGGTAGCCGCGATGGCAACCCGCGCTACCCGGATCGCCCGTTGGTGCCACCCACGGTGCTGGTCAACCCTATCATCAAGCCGCTCACGGCTGATGGCGGCGAAGTCGGCGAATTCCCCGAGGAGCTGGACTGGGAGGGGTGCCTGTCGGTGCCGGGCCTGCGTGCCAAGGTGCCGCGTTGGTCGCATATCCGTTACACCGGCTTCGACCAATACGGCGACCCGATAGACCGCACGGTGCACGGCTTTCACGCCCGGGTGGTGCAGCACGAGTGCGACCACCTGTGGGGCACGCTGTACCCGATGCGCGTGCGCGATTTTTCGCAGTTTGGCTACACTGAGGTTCTATTCCCGGAACTCGCATGAAGCCCATAAGCCCCGAACTCACCAAGAAGCTGGCCGCGGCGGTGGATGGCATGCCTGCCTTCCCCAAGAGCGTGCAGCGGGTGCTGGAACTCACGCGTGATGTGAACAGCACGCCCAAGGATCTGGTCGAGGTCATCGACAAGGACCCGGTGCTGACGGTCAAGATCCTGAAGGTCGTCAATTCCGCGTACTACAGCCTGCCCAAGCAGATCACATCGGTGGGCCACGCCGTGGTCTTCCTGGGCTTCAACACCATCAAGAATCTGGCTTTGAGCATTGCCGCGATCGGCATCATGCCCAAAAGCAACGAGGCCGGATTCGACGGCCAGCAGTACCTGCTGCATTCGCTGGCCACCGCCGCCATTGCCAAGCAACTGGCGCTGAAGGTGGACGATGCCGACCCGATGGACTGCTTCATCGCCGGCCTGTTGCACGACTTCGGCAAGGTGGTGCTGGCCCAGTTCATGCCCCAGGAGTTTCGCGCTGCGCTGCAGGCCAGCCAGACCCATGGCGTGTCGCTGCACATGGCCCTGCGCTCGGTGCTGGGGGTGGACCACGCCGTGGTCGGTGCCATGCTGGTGGAGAAATGGCGTTTTGCACCGCACCTGGTGGAAGCCATCCGCAACCAGTTCGGCCCCGAGGTCACCGATTCGGACATGGTAGCCTGCGTCTTTGGTGCCAACCAGATCAGCAAGAAGCTGCATTTCGGCGATGCCGGCAACGCGCTGGTGGAGGCGTTTCCGCCCGCCGTGGCCAAGCGCCTGGGGGGCACGCTGGATGAGGTGATTGTCGCCCTGGGCGACCTGCAACCGTTGTTCGAAGAAGCCCAGATTTTTTCCAAAATCTGAGCCCAAGCCTCCGGTTGCGCCCATTGGGGTTGCGATACCCTTGGTACTATCTCCGCCATGCCCAAAATCCCCTTGCGTCACCCCGTGGTCCTGTGGCTACTGGGGGGGCTGGCGCTGGTGTGGTTGCTGGTGGTGTGGGACTGCCGGCGCACTGAGGACCAGGAACTGGAAAACGCCCGCCGGGAGACGGCGGCCTGGTCCGTGGCATTCGCCGGCCAGGCGCAAAGCATCTTCAGCAGCGCCAACCACGCGCTGTTGACCCTGCGGCAGGTGTGGCAGAACCACCCGGGTGACATGGACGAAACGGTGCGCCTGCACACCGAGGCCATGGGTGGCGCGTTGCTGCAGGTGGGGATCATCGACGCGCGTGGCTACCTGGCCTACAGCAGCCTGGGCTTGCCCGCCGAGCCGTCCTTCCTGGGGGATAGGGAGCACTTCACGGTGCACCAGGCCTTGCTGCGCGACGACCTGTTCGTCAGCCGCCCGGTCAAGGGGCGGGTGTCGGGGCGCTGGTCGATCCAGCTGACGCGGCCCATATTTGCGCACGGCCAGTTCGCCGGCGTGGTGGTGGTGTCGGTTGATCCCGAATACTTTGTGCAGTTCTACAGCTCCACCGCGTTCGGGCGCAATGGCTCGGCACGCATGGTCCGCGATACCGGCGAGATCATGGCGCGTTCCAGCGACCAGGACAAGTACGTGGGCCAGGTCATCAAGCCCACGCCGTATACCGATCCCGGTGCGCCTTCGCAGGGCAGTTTTCGCCGCAACGCCCAGGTTGATGGGGTGGAGCGCTTGTCCAGCTACTACCGCCTGCCGCCGTACGGGGTGACCGTGGTCGTTGGCACCAGCGTGGCGGAGGTTCTGGCGCCGGTGCGTGTCCAACAGCACAAGACGGTGGCGGCGGGCGCGCTGATCAGCGTGCTGATGTGCCTGATGGCCTGGCAGCTGCTGCGCGACACGGAGCGTCGAAAGGCCGCCCTCAAGGCGCTGTCCGACAGCGAGGATCGTTTTCGCACCATCTTCTCCATCCTGCCCATCGGCATTACGCTGGGCGACCACCACGGCAACATGGTGGACTGCAACGCCGCCGCGGAAAAGGCGCTGGGCGCCAGCAAGGAAGAGCTGCTGGCGCGCAACAACGACTGGCAGGTGCTGCGGCCCGACGGCTCGCCCATGCCGCGCTACGAGTTCGCCACCGAGCGCGCGCTGGCCGAGCGCCGGCCGGTGATGGATGTGCCCATGGAGGTGCGCACCCCGCGCGGCAGCGTGTGGCTGAGCGCCAATGCCGCGCCGCTGGAACACCCGCGCTACGGCGTGGTTGGCGCCTTCGTCGACATCAGCGACCGGGTGCGCGCCGAGTCCGAGACGCGCCAGGTGATGCAGGCCGCCGGCGAGGCGATCTGGATCAGCGACACCCAGGGCCGCTGCGTCTTCGCCAATCCGGCGGCCTGCGACATGTTGGGCTACACCCAGGAAGAGATGCTGGCTTTGCATGTAACGGATCTGGTGCCGCAGGAAGACTTGGCGCAACTGCGGGCCATCTTGGCGGCACTCGACACCGAGCCCTTTGTACGGCGCGAGTGGTGGCTCAAGCGCAAGGGTTGGGGAACGGTGCTGGTGGAATTCGTCAGCCAGCGCCTGGATCAGAACCGCTTCCTGAGCATCGGCCACGACATCGGTGAGCGCAAGCGAGCCGAGCACAAGCTGCAATTGGCCGCCAGCGTGTTCACCCACGCCCGCGAGGGCATCATGATCACCGATGCCCAAGGCACCATCGTTGACGTCAACGACACCTTCACCCGTATCACCGGCTACAGCCGCGAGGAAGCCCTGGGCCAGAACCCGCGCCTGCTCAAATCCGGGCGCCAGCCGCCGCAGTACTACCAGAACATGTGGCGCACGCTGTCGGAAACCGACCAGTGGTCCGGCGAGGTCTGGAACCGGCGCAAGAGCGGCGAGGTGTATGCCGAGATGCAGACCGTCAGCGCCGTGCGCGACGCCGAAGGCCGCACGCAGAACTACGTGGCACTGTTCAGCGACATCACGCCGATGAAGGAGCACCAGCGCCAGCTGGAGCACATCGCCCACTTCGATGCGCTGACCCATTTACCCAACCGCGTGCTGCTGGCCGACCGGTTGCAGCAGGCCATCCGCCAGAGCCAGCGCCACCACCGTTCGCTGGCGGTGGTCTTCCTCGACCTGGATGGCTTCAAAGCTGTCAACGACACCCATGGCCACGCCGTGGGCGATGTGCTGCTGATTGTCCTGGCCGAGCGCATGAAGTCGGCCCTGCGCGAGGGCGACACCCTGGCGCGCATCGGCGGCGACGAATTCGTGGCCGTACTGGTGGACCTGGAGGAGGCACAAGACTGCGACCCGGTGCTGGAGCGCCTGCTGCTGGCCGCTTCGGCACCGCTGGAAACCGCTGGCACCGTGCTCCAGGTCTCTGCCAGCATGGGCGTCACCATATACCCGCAAGACGGTTCCGACGCTGACCTGCTGATGCGCCATGCCGATCAGGCCATGTACGCCGCCAAACAAGCCGGCAAGCACCGCTACCACCTGTTCGACGTGGCGCACGAGGCGGCGGTCAAGACCCGGCGCGAAAGCCTGGAGCACATCCGTAGCGCGCTGGACCGGGGCGAGTTCGCCCTGTATTACCAGCCCAAGGTGGATATGCGCGACAACACCGTGGTCGGCATGGAGGCCCTTATCCGCTGGCACCACCCCGAGCGCGGCTTGCTGCTGCCGGCCGATTTCCTGCCCTTGATCGAAGGGCACCCCATCAGCGTGGAGGTGGGTGAATGGGTGATCGACACCGCCCTGGCGCAGATGGGCGCCTGGCGCGCGCAGGAGCTGAATCTGCCGGTCAGCGTCAACATCGGGGCGCTGCAGTTGCAAAAGGACGGCTTCGCGGAGCGATTGCGCATGCTGCTGGGCCGCCACCCGGACGTGCCGCCGCAAAACCTGGAACTGGAGGTGCTGGAGACCAGCGCCATGGGTGACATCGCCGCCGTCTCGCGCATCATGCGCGCCTGCGCGGCCTTGGGTGTGGGCTTTGCGCTGGACGACTTTGGCACCGGCTATTCCTCGCTCACCTACCTCAAGCACCTGCCCACCGGCACCATCAAGATCGACCAGAGCTTTGTCAGGGACATGCTGGGCGATACCGACAACCTGGCCATTGTGCGTGGCATCATCGGGCTGGCGGCGGCATTTGGCCGTGAGGTCATCGCCGAGGGCGTCGAAACGTCCGCCCACAGCACCCAGTTGCTGGCCCTGGGCTGCACCTTGGTTCAAGGCTTTGGCATTGCGCGCCCGATGCCTGCGCAGAACGTGCTGGCCTGGGTGGCCGGGTGGCAGTGCGACCCGGCCTATGTGATCTGATTTGCAGCTGTCTTCAACCGAACCCGTCTTTGCCGTTTTGCCATGACCGCCGCACCGCCCGATCCCAGCTCCGACGCCACGCAGCGCGCCTTGCAGACCTACATCGACGCCCGCCTGGGCGTGGCCGTCGCGCTGCCGCTCACCGGTTCACTGGCCCACTCCGCCACGCTGGCCCAGGCCGTGGCCCAGCGCGTGCCCCTGGTCTGGGAAGGGCAGCATGAGGGCCGCGCCGTGCGCTACCGGGTGGTTCCGGTGGGTGAGTCGGACGGCACCGTGCGCCGGGTGGTGGCCTTTGGCGAAGACATTTCCGCCGAGGCACAGTTGCACAGCAGCCTGCGCGGCTTGCAGGAGCAGTTCCGCTTCGTCGCCGGCCGCAGCAACGACGTGGTCTGGCAGCTCGACGCCCACATGCGCCTGACCTACATCAACGAGGCCGATTACCGCCTGCGGGGCTGCCCGCGCGAGGTGGTGATCGGGCAGACCTTCGTCGAACTGTTCAACGCCGAGGGCCGCACCATCATCGCCGAGGCCCTGGCGCGCCGGCGTGAGCGCGAGAGCCGGGGCGAGAAGAACACCGTCCTGCAGTTCGAGGCGCCGCAGGTGTGCCAGAACGGCCGGCTGCTGTGGGTCGAGGTTCACGCCGCGCCCTTTCACGACGCCAGCGGACAGACCGTGGGCTTCATCGGCACCACCCGCCCGGTGGGCGACCAGAGCCGCGTCGAAACCCTGTTGGAAGACGCCCGGCGCCAGATCCAGACCCAGGCAGGCGAGATCGCCGAGTTGCGCGCCAGCCTGCAGGAGCAGGCCCTGCGCGACCCGCTCACCGGCCTGCACAACCGCGGCTACCTGGATGAGACCCTTCCACGCGAGCTGTCCCGGGCGCGGCGCGAGGGCTATCCGCTGTCGCTCATTCTGCTGGGGGTGGACCACTTCAAAACCATCAACGAGACCCATGGCCACGCTGGCGGCGATGCCGTGCTCTCGGCACTGTCACTGATACTCAACCTGGGCGCGCGCGACAGCGACATCTTCTGCCGCTACGGCAACAAGGAATTCCTGGTGGCGCTGCCCCTGATGGGCCTGGAGGACGCGATGACCCGCGCCGAAACCTGGCGCCAGGCTTTGAGCGAGGCCGCCATTGAGCACGAGGGCTACACCATCGAGGCGACCCTCTCCGCCGGCATCGCCGCCTTCCCCGACAATGGCACTGACGTGACCAGCCTGCTGCAGCGGGTGCACCAAGCCCTGTACCGCGCGCAGCAGAACGGGCGCAACTGTGTGGTGCGCAGCAGCCCCCACCCGAGTGGTGTGTGAGCCCTGCATCGAATGCGTTATTAAAAAGCCAGAAACCCGACGGCGTTGCTTTGGTTTGCGCCATGGGTTAACCTGCCGCCTAACTGCTCCACAACTGCGTCCCCGTTGTGTGGTAGCCGCCATGGCCCTGATCCCGCCTGTGAAACCTCTTGCACCCAGCGAGGCAGGAAAGCCATGCACCACCTATCGCCCGCCGGCTCGGCCGCGTTCGACACCCCCGACTCGGAAGCTCTGTCGCCAAACACGGCTGGCGCCAGCCGCATCTCCAATCTCCATGGCGCCTCCCGGGCCACCACCGGGCTGGCCTTTCACCGCGGACTGGTGGTGCGCACCGGCTGGCTGCGCTGGCTGAGCGCACCGCAATTGTTGCCCACCGCCTGGCGGCTGCGCCTGCCGTTGCTGGCGCTGGGGCTGGCCATGGCAGGTGTCCTGCTGCTGTCTGGGCTGCCGATGGGGACGTTGGCCCTGTGCGGAACCGTGCTGGGCCTGGGCCTGCTGCTGGTGGGGGCCTTTCAGGAATGGCAAGTCACCACGCCGCTGCGCGCGGTGGCCGAGGCGGCCCATCGGGTGGCCGCCGGCGGGGCCACGCAAGACCTGGGGCTGAACCGCTGTGACGACATCGGCATGTTGGCGCGCTCCGTCCACCAGGCTGGGCTGAACCAGCATGTGCGGCCGGGCGAGGCGAGCGGCCTCCTGGCTGCCTGCGCCGGGCCGAGCGATGGGGGCAAGGTGGGCGCGCCTAGCCCAGGGCCTCAAGCAGCTCGGTCTCGATCTCGATTTGTTTTTTATTGTTCTGCAGTTCGGGGCCGTCGATGAGAAACGTGTCCTCCACCCGCTCGCCCAAGGTGGCGACCTTGGCCAGTTGCAGGTTCAGGTGGTGGCGTGCCAGCACCAGGGCGATGCTGTAGAGCAGGCCCACGCGATCACTGGCCGACACGTTGAGCAGCCAGCGCTGGCCTTTCTCGTCTGGCGCTAGGGTCACGCGCGGGGCGATGGGGAAGCTCTTGACCCGGCGCGACACCCGGCCGCGGCTGGGCATGGGCAAGGGGCCGGCCTCGGCAATCACTTTGGCCAGGTCGTTCTCCAGCATGCTGGTGATTTCACGGTATTCCTCCGGTCCGGCCGAGGTGACGACCTGGAAGGTGTCCAGCGCGTGGCCGTTCTTGGCGGTGTGGATGCGCGCGTCCAGGATGCTGAAGCTGCGCTGGTCGAAGTAACCGCAGATGCGGGCGAACAAGTCGCTCTGGTCGGGTGTGTAGACCAGTACCTGCAAGCCCTCGCCAGCGGGTGAGCGCCGCGCCCGCACCACGGGCTGCCGGGTGCCGACCACGCGCGACAACTGGCGGGTGTGCCAGGCGATGTCGGAGGCGTCGTGGCGCATGAAGTAGCCCACGTCCAGCGTGTCCCACAGGGGCTTGTGGGCCTCGAACGGCAGGGAGTGCATGTTGACCAGCACCAGGGCCTCGCGCTTGCGCGCCTCCACCTCGGCGTCCGGGTCGGGTGCATGGCCGCCCAGGGCACGGCTGGTGAGGCGGTACAGGTCTTCCAGCAGCTTGCCTTTCCAGGCGTTCCAGACCTTGGGCGAGGTGCCGCGGATGTCGGCCACCGTCTGCAGGTACAAGGCGGTGAGCTGGCGCTCGTTGCCCACGCGCTTGGCGAAGTCGATGATGGTTTGCGGGTCGCTCAGGTCGGCCTTTTGCGCGATGCGGCTCATGGTCAGGTGCTCGCGCACCACGAATTCGATTAGCTGCGTGTCCTCCGGCGCAAAACCGTGCTGCTTGCAGAAGCGCCGCACCTCCACCGCGCCCAGCTCCGAGTGGTCGCCACCGCGGCCCTTGGCAATGTCGTGGAACAGCGCCGCCACGTAGAGCAGCCAGGGTTTGTCCCAGCCGCTGGCCAGTTGCGAGCAGAACGGGTACTCGTGCGCATGCTCCACGATGAAGAAGCGGCGCATATTGCGCAGCACCATCAGGATGTGCTGGTCCACGGTGTAGACGTGGAACAGGTCGTGCTGCATCTGGCCCACGATGCGGCGGAACACCCACAGGTAGCGGCCCAGCACCGAGGTCTGGTTCATCAGCCGCATGGCGTGGGTGATGCCTTGCGGCTCCATCAGTATCTTGTTGAAGGTTTCGCGGTTGACCGGGTCGCTGCGAAATCGCGCATCCATCAGGTTGCGCGCGTTGTACAGGGCACGCAGCGTGCGTGCCGATAGGCCCTTGACCCCCACCGTGGTCTGATAGACCAGAAAGGTCTCCAGAATGGCGTGGGGCTCACGCTCGTACAGGTCGTCGCTGACCACATCGATCATGCCGGCCTTCTCATTGAAGCGGTCGTTGATGCGCTGTGGTGCGTGGGTGGAGGGGTAGAGCCGCTCCTCGATGTTGAGCAGCAAGATCTGGTTGAGCTGGGCCACGGCCTTGGCGGCCCAGTAGTAGCGCTTCATCAGCGCCTCGCTGGCGCGCACCACCGGGCGGCCGTTGGAGGCCCGGCGGCCCTGGCCAAAACCGAAGGACTCCGCCACGGCGTTCTGCATGTCAAAGATCAGGCGGTCTTCGCGCCGGTTGGCGATGACGTGCAACCGGGCGCGCACCCGCACCAGCACCGATTCGTTGCGCTGGATCTGCTGCACTTCAAACGGTGTGGCCAGGCCGTTGGCGGCCAAGTCGTTCCAGTTGTCGCCGTAGCCCGCCGCCTTGGCCACCCACAGGATGATCTGCAGGTCGCGCAGCCCGCCGGGGGATTCCTTGCAGTTGGGCTCCAGGGAGTAGGGCGTGTTCTCGTACTTGGTGTGGCGCTGGCGCATTTCCAGCGTCTTGGCCACGAAGAAGGCCTGCGGGTCCATGGTGGCGAAAAAGGCCTTCTGGAACTGTGCCACCAGGTTTGCGTCGCCGGTGATCAGGCGGCACTCCAACAGGGCGGTCTGGATGGTCACGTCGCGCTGGGCTTCGGCCAAGCAACTGGAGAGCGTGCGCACGCTGGAGCCGATCTCCAGGCCGGCGTCCCAGCAACTGCCGATGAAGGCCTCGATGCGCGCCTTCAGAGCGCCGTCGTGGTCGGGATCATTGCCATCGGGCAGCAGCACCAGCACGTCCACGTCGGAGTGCGGGAACAGCTCGCCGCGGCCGAAGCCGCCCACCGCCAGCAGGGCAAAAGGCGCTTGCAGGCCCGCGTGGTCCCACAGGCGCTTGAGCACGCTGTCGGCCAACTGGGCTAGGCGCGACAGGGTTTGGTGCATGTCGCGCCCGGTGGCGCCGGTGCGGGCAATGGCCTGCAGCAGCAAGGCCTTCTGGGCACGGTAGTCGGAGCGGATTGCCTGCAGATCGGTCATGGCTCAACGGGGCCGGCGCCAGTGGCCTCAGGCGCCGGTCTGGGCGGGCACGAAGGCAGGTGTGGGCGGCGTGCCGGCCGATACGGTCAACACCTCGTATCCCGTTGGCGTGACCAGCACCGTGTGCTCCCATTGGGCCGAGAGCGAGTGGTCCTTGGTGACAATGCTCCAGCCGTCCTTTTCCGGCCCATCCTTGATCTCTTTCTTGCCGGCGTTGATCATGGGCTCGATGGTGAAGGTCATGCCTTCCACCAGCATTTCCAGCGTGCCGGGGCGGCCGTAGTGCAGCACCTGGGGCTCCTCGTGGAAGCCGCGCCCGATGCCGTGGCCGCAGAACTCGCGCACCACGCTGAAGCCCTTGCTCTCGGCAAACTGCTGGATGGCGTGGCCGATGTCGCCCAGGTGGATGCCCGGCTTGACCATCTTGATGCCGTGCCACATGGCCTCATAGGTGATGGCACACAGGCGCTTGGCGGCAATGGAGGCGTCACCGACGATGAACATGCGGCTGGAGTCACCATGCCAGCCGTCCTTGATGACGGTGACATCGACGTTGACGATGTCACCCTTCTTGAGCGGCTTGTCGTTGGGGATGCCGTGGCAGACCTGGTGGTTGATCGAGGTGCAGATCGACTTGGGGTAGGGCTTGTTGCCCCCGCCCGTGTAGTTCAGCGGCGCGGGAATGGCGCCCTGCACATTCACGATGTAGTCGTGGGCCAACTTGTCCAGCTCATTGGTGGTGACGCCTGGCTTGACGAACGGCGTCAGGTAGTCCAAAACTTCAGAGGTCAGGCGTCCGGCCACGCGCATGCCCTGAATGCCATCGGCGTCTTTGTAGGTAATTGTCATGTATCAATTATCCCCGAGGGTGAATCACGCCGCACATGCACGGTCTCTGCCATTGCTGCGGGTTCCCGTCTGGGGCGGTTAGGCAGCGCCCTCTAAGCTAAATGACCAGTTGGTCGGTACCATCGCCGCCACAAGGAGTTTTCAATGAGCGATTCGTATCTGGGCTTTGCCAATTCCCCTCTGGGTTCCCGTGTTGCGGCCATGCTGGGCCTGCCCCAGCCGTTGCCGCTGGAGCGCTACGAAACGGGTCAGGCCGTGGTGCGTGGCAGCGTGCTGGTGGGTGCCGGACCGGACGCAAAACTGCTGCCCGCGTTGGCTGCGGTATTCAAGTCCATAGCTGCCCAGACCGTGGCCCACCGCGACGTGCCGCAATGGATGGGCCTGTGCAATCCACTGGGCATGATGACCGGCCGCTGGGGCACAGGCGACCAGCCGGGCGAAAAGGTCAAGGCCCTGGTGTTCGACGCCACCGGCCTGACCGACAGCAGCCAGTCCGACGCGCTGTACCGCTTCTTCCACGAGGCCGCGCGCTCCGTGTTGGCCTGCGGCCGTGTCGTCGTTCTGGGCCGCCCGCCCGAGTCGTGCGCCTCCCCGCGCCAGGCCACGGTGCAGCGCGCGCTGGAGGGCCTGACCCGCTCGCTGGCCAAGGAACTCAAGCGTGGCATCACCGCGCAACTGGTCTACGTGGCCGAAGGCGCCGAAGACCAGTTGGAAGGCGTGCTGCGCTTCCTGCTGTCGCCGCGTTCCGCCTACGTGTCGGCCCAGGTGGTGCGCCTGTCCCAGCCGGTCGGCCCCGTCGCTGCGCCGGATGACTGGGCACAGCCGCTGGCAGGCAAGAAGGTGCTGGTGACCGGTGCCTCGCGCGGCATTGGTGCGGCCATCGCCGAGGTCATGGCCCGCGACGGCGCCCAGGTGATCTGCCTGGATGTGCCGCAAGCAAAGGAAGGCCTGGACGAAGTTGCCCAGCGCCTCGGTGCAAAGGCCCTGGCGCTGGATATCGGCTCTGCCGAGGCGCCGCAGGCCCTGGTCGACGCGGCCTTGGCTGATGGCGGCTGGGACGTGGTGGTGCACAACGCCGGCATCACCCGTGACAAGACCATTGCCAACATGAAGGACCACCTGTGGCAGGCCGTGGTCAACGTCAACCTCTCCACGCAGGAGCGCATCAACGACGCGCTGGTGGCCGGAGGTGCATTGAAGGCCGGCGCGCGCATCGTCTGTGTGTCGTCGATTTCCGGCATCGCCGGCAACCTGGGCCAGACCAACTACGCGCTGTCCAAGGCCGGTGTCATCGGCATGGTGCAGAGCATGGCGCCGGTGCTGGCGCAGCAGGGCATCACCATCAACGCCGTGGCGCCGGGCTTTATCGAGACGCAGATGACCGCCGCCGTGCCCTTCGCCATCCGCGAGGCCGGCCGGCGCATGAACTCCATGGGGCAGGGCGGTCAGCCGGTGGATGTGGCCGAAACCATTGCCTGGTTTGCCTCGCCCGCATCGAGCGGCCTGACCGGCAATGTGGTGCGCGTCTGTGGCCAGAGCCTGTTGGGAGCCTGAGCATGGCAGCCATCGAAGTGACAGAACAACCCAGCCTGGCGGCAACCTTCTTCCGTGCGCTGGGCACGGGTGCCAAGCGGCCCAGCAAGGTGGATGCGCTGCCGCCGGTAGAGCTGGTGCTGCCCCGCGTGCAGCTCAACGCCCAACATATTGGCCAGTATTCGGCGTTGTGTGGATTCCATGTGGGGCAGGGCGTGCCCTTGATCTACCCGCAGTTGCTGACCTTTCCGCTGGTCACGGCCTATATGTGTTCGGACGACTGCCCTTGGCCGGCCATGGGCACGGTGCATCTGGCCAACGCCATCCAGCAGCACCAACCCCTGTTTGCCGACGATGTGGTGCGGGTCGAAATGGCCACCGGCCAGTTGTTTGCGCATGAGAAGGGTCAGGTGTTCACACTGAAACTGCGCATCCTGCGCGGTGATGAACTGGTGTGGAGCGCCACCCAAAGCCTGTTGCGCGTAGGCGTCAAGGAAACATCAGGTGAGGCCTATGCCAGCCAGATCCAGTCCGACGCACCCCTGTCCTGCCAGGCGGAATTTGCCGCCAGCGCCGACCTGGGCCGCCGTTATGGCGCCGTGTCGGGCGACCGCAACCCCATCCACCTGACGGCCGTGACGGCACGCCTGTTCGGCTTCCAGCGCGCCATTGCCCACGGCATGTGGACCCAGGCGCGGGCGCTGTCCTGCCTGCTGCCGGCACAGCCGCTGCAAGCCGCCAGCCTGGACGTGGAATTCAAGACCCCGCTGTACCTGCCGGGCCGCGCCACGCTGTGGAGTGCGCGGATGGATACCGGCGCCCTGTTCGAGGTGCGGGATGCCAAGGGCGCCAAGCCCCATCTGCGCGGTCAACTGCGCTACTGAACCCCATTTGATTTGAACGGAATACCACCATGACAACTGCCAACACCACCATCCGCCGCGTCGCCATTCTGGGCGGCAACCGCATTCCCTTTGCCCGCTCCAACACCGTCTATTCTCAGGCCTCCAACCAGGAGATGCTGACCGCCACGCTGCAAGGCCTGGTGGACCGTTTCAACCTGCATGGCGAGCGCATGGGCGACGTGGTGGCTGGCGCGGTGATGAAGCATTCCCGCGACTTCAACCTGGTGCGCGAATCGGTGCTGTCCACCACGCTGGCGCGCGAAACCCCTGCCTTCGACCTGCAACAGGCCTGCGGCACCGGCCTGGAAGCCGCGATGGTGGTGGCCAACAAGATTGCGCTGGGCCACATCGAGTGCGGCATTGCCGGCGGGGTGGACACCACGTCCGACGCGCCCATCGCCCTGAACGAGAAGCTGCGCAAGGTGCTGCTGGACCTGTCGCGCGCCAAGACCGCTGCTCAGCGCCTGAGCATTGCCACGCGCCTGCGCCCCTCGATGCTGGCGCCGGCCCTGCCGCGCAACGGCGAGCCGCGCACCGGACTAAGCATGGGCGAGCATGCCGAGCAGATGGCCCGCGAATGGGGCATCACCCGCGAGGCCCAGGACGAACTGGCGCTCAAGAGCCACCTGAATCTGGCCCGCGCCTATGACGACGGCTTCTTCACCGACCTGATGACACCGTTCAAGGGCGTGACCAAGGACAACAACCTGCGTGCCGACCTGACGATTGAGAAGCTGCGCGGCCTCAAACCCGTGTTCGACAAGAAGGTCGCCCCGGGCCAAGGCACGCTGACTGCCGGCAACTCCACGCCGCTGACCGATGGTGCCTCCGCCGTGCTGCTGGCCAGCGAGGAATGGGCTGCCGCCCACAACCTGCCGGTGCTGGCCTATCTGACGTTCAGCGAAGTCGCGGCCGTGGACTTCTTCGACAAGAAGGAAGGCCTGCTCATGGCCCCGGCCTACGCCGTGCCACGCATGCTGGCGCGTGCCGGTTTGACGCTGCAAGATTTCGACTACTACGAAATCCACGAGGCCTTTGCCGCCCAGGTGCTGTGTACGCTGTCCGCCTGGCAAGACAAGAAGTTCTGCAAGGAACAACTGGGCCTGTCCAAGCCGCTGGGCAAGATCGACGCGAGCAAGCTCAACGTCAACGGCAGCTCGCTGGCCGCCGGCCACCCGTTCGCCGCCACCGGTGGGCGCATCGTCGCCACGCTGGCCAAGATGCTCGCGCAAAAGGGTTCTGGGCGCGGCCTGATCTCTATCTGCGCCGCGGGAGGCCAGGGTGTGGTGGCGATTGTGGAGCGCTGAACTGCGCCGTAGAACCGATTAGCCGGGAATATCCGGCTCGACCAAGGTGGCGAGTTGCGCCAGCGACTCCTGCCAGCCCAGGTAGCACATCTCCACCGGAATCGCCTCGGGAATACCTTCCTGGATGATGCTCACGTCAGTGCCACAGGTCACCGGCTTGAGCGCCACCGTCACCCGCAACTCGCCGGGCAGATTCGGGTCGTCAAAACGGTCGGTGTAGCGCACCAGCTCGTTGGGCACCAGCTCCAGGTATTCACCGCTAAACGAGTGGCCGTTGCCGGTTGAGTAGTTCTGGAACGTCATCTTGAAGCTCCCGCCCACGCGGGCGTCCAGGTGGTGCACCTTGGACGTGAAGCCGTAGGGCGGCAGCCATTTGGCCATCGCGTCGGCATCCAGAAATGCCCGATACACCTTTTCGGGCTTGGTGCGCAGCACCCGATGAAGTCGAACCGTGCCTGTTGCCATGGCGTGTCTCCTTGCGTTGTCGGTGGGCTGGCCCTTTACACCAGCCGAGCCATTGTGCTGCATACAGTCCGCCGACGCGTGCGGGTAAAATTCGCCCTAGTTGGAACGGGCCCATTCAGCGCCCGCTCCGGTGATGCGTCTTCCCCCTCCAGCAAAACCCTTAGGCCGCCTCCGTGACCCTGCACATTTCGACCTTTGACGGCAGCAATGCCCTCTCCAGCTTCCGCGCCCAACAACTTCTGCCTGCTCTGCAGGCCATCCACGACAAGATCGCCTCCCTGTCGGCTCGTTTTGTTCACTTGGTAGGCACCGATGCGGCACCCAATGCGGCTCTGCGCGACCAACTGGCGGCACTGCTGACCTACGGCGACCCCTATACCGGCCCCAGCGAGGGCGCCCTGATCGTCGTCGGCCCGCGTCTGGGCACGGTCTCGCCCTGGGCTTCCAAGGCCACCGACATCGCCCACAACTGCGGTTTGGGCGTGCACCGCATCGAGCGCCTGGTCGAATACCGCATCACGCTCAAGAGCGGCCTGCTGTCCAAGGCTACGCTGAGCGCTGAGCAACTGGCCCAGGTGGCGGCCCTGTTGCACGACCGCATGACCGAAAGCGCCATGCTGTCGCGCGAAGAGGCTTCCGCCCTGTTCGAGGAGCTGCACGCCGCCCCGATGGACCACGTAGACATCCTGGGTGGTGGCCGTGCCGCGCTGGAAAAGGCCAACGTCGAATGGGGCCTGGCCCTGGCGACAGACGAGATCGACTACCTGGTCAACGCCTTCAATGGTCTGGGACGCAACCCCACGGACGTGGAGTTGATGATGTTCGCCCAGGCCAACAGCGAGCACTGCCGCCACAAGATCTTCAACGCCCAGTTCACGATTGATGGCGTGGCGCAGGACAAGAGCATGTTCGGCATGATCCGCCACACGCACCAGACCAGCCCGCAGCACACGGTGGTGGCGTACTCGGACAACGCCTCCATCATGGAAGGCGTTTCCGTCGAACGCTTTGTAGCCAAATCGGCATCCAGCCCTCGTGAAATCAGCGCAGCCAGCTACGAAAAAGATAGCAAGACGCACCACATCCTGATGAAGGTGGAAACCCACAACCACCCCACGGCCATCAGCCCCTTCCCCGGCGCTTCCACCGGCGCGGGCGGCGAGATCCGCGACGAGGGCGCCACCGGCCGCGGCTCCAAACCCAAGGCCGGCCTGACCGGCTTCACCGTCTCCAAGCTGTGGGGCGGCAATTTCGGCAAGCCCGAGCACATCGCCAGCCCGCTGCAGATCATGGTCGAGGGTCCGCTGGGCGGCGCCGCCTTCAACAACGAATTCGGCCGGCCCAACCTGCTGGGTTACTTCCGCGAATACGAGCAAAGCGTGGAAAGCAGCGTGGACACCATCCAGCGCGGCTACCACAAGCCCATCATGATCGCCGGCGGCCTGGGTGTCATCGATTCGGACCTGACTCACAAGATCGAGTTCCCGGCCGGCACGCTGCTGATCCAGCTGGGCGGCCCCGGCATGCGCATCGGCATGGGCGGTGGCGCAGCCAGCTCGCTGGCCACCGGCACCAATGCCGCCTCGCTGGACTTTGACTCCGTGCAGCGTGGCAACCCCGAGATCGAGCGCCGCGCCCAGGAAGTCATCAACCAGTGCTGGGTGCAGGGCGACAAGAACCCCATCCTGGCGATCCACGACGTGGGCGCCGGCGGTCTGTCCAACGCCTTCCCCGAGCTGACCAACGATGCCGGCCGTGGCGCGCGCTTCGACCTGCGCGCCGTGCCGCTCGAAGAATCCGGCCTGGCGCCCAAGGAAATCTGGTGCAACGAGAGCCAGGAACGCTACGTGATGGCCATCGCCCCCGAATCGCTGGAGCAGTTCAAGGCGCTGTGCGAGCGCGAGCGCTGCCCGTTCGCCGTGGTGGGCGTGGCGACTGAAAAGCGCCAGTTGGTGTTGGCCGATCAATCCGTGGACGCCGTTCGGGCTGAGCCTGTCGAAGCCCTAGCGAGCCCTTCGACAAGCTCAGGGCGAACGGATGCCAAGCCCGTCGATATGCCGATGAATGTGCTGCTGGGCAAGCCGCCCAAGATGCACCGCGATGTGAAGACCGTCACCCGCAGCACCCAGCCGCTGGATCTGACCGGCGTGGACCTGCAAAAGGCCGTCATCGACGTGCTGGCCCACCCCACGGTAGCAAGCAAGCGTTTCCTCGTCACCATTGGCGACCGCACCGTGGGCGGCCTGACACACCGCGACCAGATGGTCGGCCCCTGGCAGGTGCCGGTCGCGGATTGCGCCGTCACGCTGGCCGACTTCAAGGGTTTTGCCGGTGAAGCCATGTCCATGGGCGAACGCACGCCGCTGGCCGCGCTGGACGCGCCCGCATCTGGCCGCATGGCGGTGGCCGAAGCCATCACCAACCTGTTGGCCGCGCCCATTGAACTGAGCCGCGTCAAGCTCTCCGCCAACTGGATGGCCGCCTGCGGCGAGCCCGGCGAAGACGCCGCGTTGTACGCAACCGTCAAGGCCGTGGGCATGGAGTTGTGCCCCAAGCTGGGCATTTCCATCCCCGTCGGCAAGGATTCGCTGTCCATGCGCACGCAGTGGAAGGCCGATGGAGCCGACAAGAAGGTCACATCCCCGGTGTCCCTGATCGTCAGCGCCTTCGCCACACTGGCCGACGTGCGCGGCACGCTGACCCCGCAACTGAACGCGGAAGAAGACACGACGCTGATCCTGATCGACCTGGGCCACGGCAAGAACCGCATGGCCACCAGCATCCTGGCGCAGACGCTGGACCAGGTGGGCGATGCCGTGCCCGATCTGGACGACCCGCAAGACCTGGTCAACCTGGTCGCGGCGGTGAACTACCTGCGCGGCAAGGGCATGATCCTGGCGTACCACGACCGCAGCGACGGCGGCTTGCTGGCTGCCGTGGCTGAGATGGCATTTGCCGGACGCGTGGGCGTGGCGCTGAACATCGACATGCTGGTCACCGAGGGTGATGGCATCTCCGACAGCCGCATGGACACGGGTGATGCCAAGAATTGGGCCACCCAGGTCAGCGGCCGCCGCGACGAACTCACGCTCAAGGCCCTGTTCAACGAAGAACTGGGCGTGGTCTTGCAGGTGCGCACGATGGAGCGCGGTGACGTGATGCAGGTGCTGCGCGGGCACGGCCTGTCCCAGCACAGCCACTACATCGGCAAGACGCGGCCGGCGTCCTCCAAGATCGAGGCCGGCAAGGGCGAGCTGGCGGTGTGGCGCGATGCCAAATCCGTTTTCAGCGCCAAGTTGGCCGACCTGCACCAGGTCTGGGATAGCGTGAGCTGGAAGATCTGCCAGCAGCGCGACAACCCGGCCTGCGCCGATGCCGAGCACGTGGCCGCCGGCGCCGCGGGCGACGCAGGCCTCCATGTCCACATGCCAAATCAGGCGCTAGCCCTCGTCAACAGTGCGCAGGCAGCTACCAAAATCGTAGCATCCGTTCGCCCTGAGCCCTTCGGCTCAGCTCAGGGCAGGCCTGTCGAAGGGCTTGCGGGGGCTTCGACAAGCTCAGCCCGAACGGGCTTGATGCTCAGTCGCCCCAAGGTGGCCGTGCTGCGCGAGCAGGGCGTCAACTCCCATGTGGAAATGGCCTATGCCTTCACCGAAGCCGGCTTTGAGGCCTTCGACGTGCACATGACCGACCTGCAGAGCGGTCGCGCCAAGCTGGCTGATTTCAAGGGCGTCGTCGCCTGCGGCGGCTTCAGCTACGGCGACACCTTGGGTGCCGGCATCGGATGGGCGCGCTCCATCACCTTCAACCCCGCTCTGGCCGAGCAGTTCAAGGCGTTCTTCGGGCGTACCGACACCTTTGGCCTGGGCGTGTGCAATGGCTGCCAGATGTTTGCCGAACTGGCCGACATCATCCCCGGCGCGCAGGACTGGCCGCGCTTCACCACCAACCAGAGCGAGCGCTTCGAGGCGCGCCTCTCGTTGGTGGAAGTGCTGGAGTCGCCATCCCTGTTCTTCCGCGACCTGGCCGGCATGCGTCTGCCCATCGCGGTGGCGCATGGTGAGGGTTATGCCAACTTCAAGTACCGCGGCAACACCGACAAGGCCATCGCCGCGATGCGTTTTGTGGACAACGCAGGCAAGCCCACCGAGGCCTACCCCTTCAACCCGAACGGCAGCCCTGGCGGCCTGACGGCCGTGACCACGGCAGACGGCCGCTTCACGGCCATGATGCCGCACCCCGAACGCGTGTTCCGCAATATCCAGATGAGCTGGAACGGCCTGGACGCTAACGCCCACAGCCCTTGGATGCAGCTCTGGCACAACGCAAGACGCTGGGTCGGGTAGGGCTATTGCCAAACGACCAGAATGGCCGCATGAAACACCCTCACACGCTCCTTTCCACCGTCCTGGGCGCGGCCCTGCTGGCCCTGGGCGCCGTGCCTGCGGCGCAAGCACAAACTCCCACCGCCAAGGCGAGCCCCACGCCCGCTACGGCTGGGGCACCTTCTTGCCCGGCCATCCTGCAGCACGAATTCCCGCGCCTGCAGGACGACACACCGCAGAACCTGTGCCAATACGCCGGCAAGGTCGTGCTGGTGGTCAATACCGCCAGCTACTGTGGCTTCACCCACCAGTACGAAGGGCTGGAAGGTCTGTACGCCAAGTACCAGGACAAGGGCCTGGTGGTGCTGGGCTTTCCCAGCAACCAGTTTGGCAAGCAGGAGCCCGGTAGCTCCAAGGAAATTGCCGACTTCTGCTACAACACCTACGGCGTGAAGTTCCCCATGTTTGCCAAGTCGGACGTGCGGGGCGACGAGCGCAACGCGCTCTATGCCGACCTGCTCAAGGCCACCAAGGCCGAGCCCAAGTGGAACTTCAACAAGTACCTGCTGGACCGCAAGGGCAAGGTGGTGTCGTACTACCCCAGCGACATCGAACCCGACAGCGCCAAGCTGGTGTCGGCCATCGAAAAGGCCCTCAACCAGAAGCTCTGAGCGCTACAGCAGCAGGGCCAGCGCGGCCACGGCCGTAGGGGCCAGCGCCCCCAGCAGCAGGCCGCCCGCGCCAATCGACTCGTCCGCAAAGCCCTTGCGTAGCAGGGCCACGCCGGCCGGGTTGGGGGCGTTGGCGATCACCGTAAGGCCGCCGCCGGCCACCGCGCCAGCGACCAGCGCGTATTTCGATGCGTCCGTAATCCCGGCAATTAGCGAACCCAGGTAGGTGAGCGCTGCGTTGTCGGTCACGGCGGTCAGGCCCAGGGCGCCAAAGAACAAGGCCGTGGGTTGCAGGCTGCTGACGACGGGCTGCAGCCACCACTGTTGCATGCCGCCCAACACCACCAGCCCGGCCAGGAAGAAGCCCACCAGCAGGCCTTCCTTCAGGATCAGCGGGCTTTGGTAGTGGGCATAGGCCTGGGTGAAGCCCAGGAAGAACAGGAACAACCCCAGGAAGATCACCGGATGGTGGGCAAACAGCACAACGCCGGCCAGAAACGCCAGGTGGATGGCCTGCACGGCCAGGGGGACGGGCGCTGCATCCGCCGACGAGGCCGGCGCCGGCACATCGGCCAGGTGGCGGCTAAGCAGCGCGGTCATCACGCTGGCGTTGACCAGCACGGCCACTGCGGCGCGCCAGCCAAAGGTGCTGGCCATGAAGGCGCTGTCCCAGTTCCAGGCGGCGGCCACCATCAGCACCGGCGGCGCGGCAAAGGCGGTGAGCGTGCCGCCGATGGACACGTTCACGAACAGCACGCCCAGCGCGGCATATTTGAGTCGCTCCGGCAGGGCGGTGTTGAAAACGAGCGGCGCCAGCAGCAAGGCGGCCAGGGTCATGGCGGCCGGTTCGGTGATGAAGGAACCGATCAGTGGCACCAGCGCCTGGCACAGCCAGACCTTCGCCACGGCTGTGCGTACCGGCGCGAAACGGGCCAGGCCGTTGACCAGGCTCTCGACGGTGCGCAGGATAGGCCATGAGGCCGCCACCACCATGATGACGAAGACGAACAGTGGCTCGGTGTACTGCAGGGACTCGGCGTAGGCAATGGCCTCGGAACCGCCGCGCACCAGGGCCATGGCCGCCACCAGCACAAAGGCCCAGAAGCCGAACACCACCTCCACCTCACCCAGCAGGTGGAACAGGCCGGCGTGGCGTTTGCTGTGGTGGGCTAGCCGCTCAAACAGCTTGGCGCAAAAGGTATGCAGCAGCGCCAGCGCGAACAGGCCGGCGGCCAGCGTCTCCATGGACGGCATCAACGGTCAGGGTGTGGCATCCACGCCCACCATCTCGGCCAGTTCAGCGGTGTTCATGGCGCCATCGCGCCCGATGGTCTGGCCGGTGCGGGCGTTCTTGACCACCACATAGGGCACGGACTCGGCGCCAAAACTGTTGAGCAGCTTGGTGTTGGCCTTGATGGCCTGCTCGATCTCGGACGGCACACTGGCCGACGCGGAAATGCCGCCGCGCCCGCCCAGCAGGGAGGCCTCGTGTTCGGTCATCAGGGCCAGCGGGTCGGCGGCAGTCAGCAGGGCCGCGCCCTGGGTCAGGCTGGACGGGTTGATCCAGGCCACGGGAATCCACTGGAACTTGACCTTGCGGTGCAGCGGTATGGAGGCTTGCCAGAGGTGGCCGCAGTGCGGGCACTGGGGGTCGAAGAACACGTAGACGGTGTTGGCGCTCATCATGGCGCCCACGGTGAAGCCCTTGGTGCCAGCGGTGACGGCGGGGATGGATACCTCTTGGTGTGCGGCCTGGGTGTTGGAGGCGTCTTGCGGGGAACAGCCGACCAACAAGGCAGCGGCGAGGGTGAGGGCGGTCAGTGCGGGGCGATACAGGTTCATGCGGGATCAGTTGCCTTGTTGGGGTTTGGGTGGTACCGGTGGTGGGACAGGGGCGTCATTGAGTGCCTGTTCTTCCAGGATGGAGGCGGGCACCGTGTCCAGGAAGTCGGTGTCGGGCAAGGGGGGCACGTCGGAAAACAGCGCCCAGGTGGACTCGGTGTTGGTCTCGCTCACCTGGGGTGCCGGGATGGGGTCACCCGGCATGTAGCGGTCCAGCTCGGGGGGCTCCGGTTTGGCTGCCGGCGGTGTCGGTTTGGTGGTCACGGCAACTCTCCCGAGGTTGTTTGCAAACGGTTGTTTCACTGTAGCGGATTCACCGAATCCCCGCAATTTGCTGCGGGAAAGCGGTTGGCGGCACGCTCAGGGGCTGATGTTGCATTCCCGGCGCAGCAAGGCCAGTGCGTCGTGCAAGGCGTAGTCATGGTCGCTTTCCAGGGTATCGGCTGCTTCATCGACAAAACCGCCCCACAGCTGCAGATAGTCCGCCTGGTGCTGGTGGGGCGCATGTTCGCGGATAAATGCGCGGGGCTTGTCGGGGTCCATGCCGCTCTTGCGGATCTTGCGAATCAGGGTGGCGGCGCTCTTTTCGGTCCACACGGTCTTGGGGGCACTGCCGGCGGCCAGACACAAGAACAGGGTTAGGAGCGAGCCTTCGTCATCGTGTCCGGCGGTGGCCTTGTTCCAGGCGTTGGAGGCGCTGCGCTCGAAGTGGTCCACCTCGGCCAGGGCGTCTTCCAACCAGAAGTAGCGGCCCAGGAAGACGGGAGTTCGGTCGAACAGCTTGCGCGCGGGCAGGCTGGTGTCCAGAATGCGCGGCAGGTCGGCCAGCACGGTGTCGCGCACAGTCTCCACCGCGGCTCGATGCGCCGCCGGCAGGTCCTTGGGCAGGGGCAGGGTGATGCCCTCGGGCACGCTGCCTTCGACCAATGGGTGTTTTTTGCGCAGGGCCAGCACCATCTTCTCGAACGCGACCCAATCGGGCATCTCGCGCCGGCGCGTGGCGTGGGCCAGGAGCGCGGTGCGGATCACCGCCTCGGCGTCTTTGCCAGCCTCTTTCAGATCAGCGGCGCTCAGTCCCAGGGATTCGGCCAGCCAGACGGCGGCATCGACCAGATCGGCCACCTGCTGGCGCACAGCCAGCTCGGCCTGGTAGTCGGCCAAGGGGCGCAGGGTCCATTTGTCGAGCACGGGGATCTGATCGTCCAAGAAGCCGCCACTGCCTTCATGCATGCCAAAGTGGCTGTTTTGCGGCATGGCAATCAGGGCCTTGAGCATGTCCGAACCCGCTTTGGAGCGCGACAGGAAGGAGTGATCGCGCAGCAACTCGGCGGCGCGGCGCAGGTCGCCACCGCTGCTGTGCTCCAGATGCAGGCTGACCAGGTTGATCATGCGGTCCTTGGCCTTTTCCAGTTGGGGGCGCAGGAATTCGGACCCGAAGTAGCGCGCGATCTGCACCATACCCTTGGGCGCATCGGCGCGGATGGCGTCGAGCTTGTCTTGCGTCAGGATGCCGTGTTGCACGCCATAGGCCAGCGCCTTCTCGAAGAAGGGGCGCGCGTCATAGAGCGAGACGGTGTGGGGTGCGGCGTGCGTCATCGCGGCAAATTAGATGGCGGACTCTTCGTCGTCGTCTTCGCGGGCGGCCGGTGTGGCCTTGCCGCGGTCGGTGTCACCGGTCTCGACCTTGCCGTCGTCTTCCTCGGCTTCGACCGCTTCGTCGTCATCCTCCAGACCCAGGTCGTGGGCACGCGCCTTGGCGCGCAGCACCAGCACGGTCTCGGTGAAGAGGTCGGGGCACTGGTAGCGCAGCAGCCAGGCCATTTCCATCCAATCCTGGTCAGACACTTCGTCCAGCTCCAGCTTAGGGGGCACATAGGCGCTGGCCATCAGGGCTGATTCGGAGAGGATCTCGCCATCGTCTTCCACGGCATCGAAGGTGCCGGTGCGGGCAAAGGCCTCGATGCGGCTCCACTTCTCGGCAAAGTAGTCGGCCATGGCCTCGCTGCCGCCTTCCAGGTCGCCAATGGCGGTAAGAAATTCCACCGGGTCACCATCCTCGCGGAAGATGACCGAGTTCATCATGCCGCGCAAGTGGGTGTGGGTAAGGTCTTTGTACTGCTTTTCGATGACCACGGCGCGGGCAAACATCTCCGGCGTGACCAGTTCGTTGATGATGGACGCGCGGGACTGGTCGTATTCGCGGATGACGGCCAGGATGTCCTTGGGCGGCAGCTGCTCCAGCACCACCATCAGGGCGTTGTCGCCCTCGGTGTCGGCCAGTTCCACCAGGGCCGACTCGGCGCCGACGATGTCGCCGGCTGCAATCAGGCTCTGGGTCTTGGTGATCAGTGCAAGGTGGTTGCTCATGGCGGGTTTACTCCTTGCGGTCAAAGCCTTGTTCGGCAAGCCACTCCGCGCCAGCTTCGTGGCGTTCGCGGTCCTCGATTGCGTCGGCGTCTTCTTCCTCTCCCGCAGAGGCGTCCGCGTGGTCTGCGCCGTCGGACTGTGGGTGCTCAGGCCGGTGATACAGGTACTCCAGGCCGGCCGCCACGCACAGGAACCACTCGCCCTTGGCTTGTTTGCTCACCATGTCGACCAGCGGCTGCGCCCAGGTCTCCAGGCTCAGGCAATCGGCCAGGCTGTCCCATTCGGGCAGATCCTCGGGGTCCAGGCTGACCAGGTTGTCCATTACCGCCAGTTCGGTGAAGCGGAATGCCTTGTGGAACACCACCGCCACCATCTCGGGGCTGATTTCCAGCATGTGGGCCAGGAATTCCATTTCCTTGCGGCGCTGGGCCAGGCGCTTGGACAGGATGTTGTTGCCCTCGGAGTCGAAGGTCAGGTCGTCCAGCTCGGCAAAGTAGGCCGTGCGCAGGTTGCGGAAGTAGGGAGAAATGTTCATGCGGGTCGGTTGTCCTGGATCAGGCGGTCGAAATACGGGTTCCAGATGTCTCGGGCGGTCTCGATGGGGCTGTCCAACAGGTTGCGGCGGCGGTTGTCGTCGTAGGCCTGGCGCTTGCCTTCGTCCGACAGCACGTCGTAAGCCTCTTGCACGGCGCGAAAGCGCGCGGGCGCCAGCGGGTCGGGGTTGCGATCCGGGTGGTACAGCGACGCCTGTTGGCGAAATGCCTTCTTGATATCGGCCAGACTGGCCGCGCTACTAAGGCCCAGGGCTGCGTAGTGGTCTTTCATCGTGCAGTGGCGCGCGCAGGCAAACCGGCGATTTTACCGAATGGACCGGGAAGCTGCTGGCCATGCACGACAATGTTGGTCGATTCAACCATCTGCACCGCCAACACCATGTCCACCGACCCAGCCGCACCCCCAGCCGATATCGATGCTGATACCCTGGCAACCATCGAGTCGCGGGCCTTTGGCCTGTTCAAACAGGTGATGGAAGAGGCCTACAAGGCCGAGCAGTTCAAGGCGGTGATCCAACTGGCGCACGCGATGCTGGTGGAAGCCGATGGCATGGCCCGCCAGTGCGAGGCCACCCAGAAGCCCGAAAACATGACCCGTGCCCTGGTTGCCGAGCACCTGGCCAGCAACTGGGCGCCCAAGGTATTGAATGGCCTAGCCGAAGTGGCCAAGGCCGGCGGCATGGCGGCGTTCCGCAAGAACGCGCACTGAGTTGCACGCCGAATCGCCCCGCTTGCTTTAGTAGCGGCCGATGTAGCGCCCGTTCGACGTCATCACGCAATAGCGGCCCGGCACAGTGCTGCCATCGGGGCATTGCGTGAACTGCTGGTTGTCATTGCGATGGCGGCTGTTGTCACGGCGCCGCTCCGCGGGTGAGGGCACCATGTCCAGCGGGCTTTGCAGCTGGTTGTTGAACGGCGTGCTGTCCACCCGCGCCGGTTCGGTGATCGGGCGTGGTTGTTGCACCCGAGCCGGTGGCTGAACGCCCGTCTGACCGGCCACATAACTGCCATTGGGCAACAGCACGCAAACCGTGCCACCCACATACTGGCCGTTGGGGCACAGCGTGCACACCGCGCCTTCCACCATCTGGCCATTGGGGCAGATGGTGCGGGCGTATGCGCCAGCGGCACTCAGCAGGATCAACAACGATAGAAGACGCTTCATGGTGGGGTGATGCTAGCGGTGCAAGCAAGACTGTCAAGCAAAGCGCAAACCCACAAAGACGAAAGCCCCGCACTTTCGTGCGGGGCTTTGACTTTTTTGGCTCCTCAACCTGGGCTCGAACCAGGGACCTACGGATTAACAGTCCGGCGCTCTACCGACTGAGCTATTGAGGAATTGAGCCTCAAATTATAGCGTGGAAATTTGGGCTCCTGCAAAACTGTGAAAAATTTTTGAAATTTTTTCGATGGCGTCTTTTACTCAATCATCGAACGTTGGCGTCTCCACGCCCAGCACTTTGTGCAACTTCGGACTGGTGGTGGTGTACTGCAGCATCACGCGCTTCTCGGGGAAGATGAAGGGCATGGAGCCGAAGGCTGCCAGCGCCGTTTCATGGAAGCCGCTCAGGATGAGTTTCTTCTTTCCCGGATAGGTGTTGATGTCCCCCACCGCGAAGATGCCGGGTTCGCTGGTAGAGAACTTCTCGGTGTCCACCACCAGTTGCTTGCGGTCGATGTCCAGGCCCCAGTTGGCTATGGGGCCTAGCTTGGGCGACAGGCCAAAGAACACGAGCAGCATGTCCAGTGGCACCTGTCGGGTCAGGCCGTCGGCACCGGTGACCTTGAGATCGGTGAGGCGGCCGTCGCTGGCCTCGAAGCCGGTGACCTGGCCAACCAGGAACTGCATCTCCAGTGCATCGCACAGGGCGCGCATCTTGGCCACGTTGGCGGGCGCCGCCTTGAAGCCGTCGCGCCGGTGGATCAGGATCACGCTCTCGGCCTTGTGCGGGTTGCCATCAAGATTGCCGGCACAGAAGTTCAGCGCCCAGTCCAGTGCCGAATCGCCTCCGCCGACGATGACGAGGTTCTTGCCCGCGTAATCGGCCGGGTTGGTGACGTGGTAGGCCAGCTGGCCGTTGGCGGCAAATTGCTCCAGCCCATCGACCTTGAGCGTGCGCGGCTGGAAGGCGCCCACGCCGGCGGCGATGAAGATGGTCTTGGTCAGGAACTGCGTGCCCAGGCTGGTTTCCACCAGGAAGCGGCCGTCAGGCTGCTTCTGAACGGTGGAGACTTCTTGCCCGTAGTGGAACGTGGGGCCGAACGGCGCGATCTGCTGCAGCAGGCGCTCGGTCAGCTCCTGCCCGGTGCAAACCGGCACGGCGGGGATGTCGTAGATGGGTTTGTCGGCATACAACTCCACGCACTGGCCACCGGGGTGGGGCAGGGAGTCGATGACGTGGGCCTTGACTTCCAGCAGGCCCAGCTCGAACACCTGGAACAGGCCTACGGGGCCTGCTCCAACGATGACGGCATCGGTTTCGATCACGCGGCGCTGTGCCTCAGCGGATCAGGAACTGCAGCTTGCCGGTCTTGTCCTTGAACTCTTCGGCTTCGGGCAGTGCGGCCTTGCGCTTGGTGATGCTCTTCCAGGTGGGCAGCTTGGCCAGCTCGGCGTTGAGCTTGGTCATGTGGCGCTGGTCGGCAGGGACATCTTCCTCGGCGTAGATGGCGTTGACCGGGCACTCGGGGATGCAGACGGCGCAGTCGATGCACTCATCGGGGTCGATGGTCAGGAAGTTGGGGCCTTCGCGGAAGCAGTCCACGGGGCAAACATCGACGCAGTCGGTGTACTTGCACTTGATGCAAGCTTCGGTGACGGTATGGGTCATTTTGTTTTCTGGGGCTGAAGTGTAGGAACAGCCTCCGATTTTATTGGCAATTGGGAACTGCCCCTGTCGCAAGGGTACGGCGACAGGGACATTACAGCGCTAATGCTTGCTGCAAGTCAATTTAACAACAACGCGCCCGAGGTTTTGTGGCTGGCCGTGTCCACCAGGATCAGCGCGCCCAGCACGCGGCTTTGGGCATAGGGCAGGGCCGCGATGGGCTCTTGCAGGGCCAGTTCGATGTGGCCGATGGCGTTGGGCTCGATCTGGGCGGCGTCGTGCTCTTCCAGGGTGTTGACGTCCAGGCTGTGCACGATGCGCTTGACCTTGGCCTTGATCCAGCGGTGGCCGTGCAGCGCCCAGTAGACGCGCCCGGCGATCAGCGGTTCGTCGTCCATCCAGGCCACGGTGGCGCGGATGTCGCGGCTGGGCTGCAGGAAGGCTTGGGGCTTGGGTGTATCGGCAAATTCGTCGGCGGGGTCGGCAGCCGGCGTGACCTGGGCCAGCAGCCAGTCGCCACGCGACACGTCCACCTCGCGGTCGAGCACGATGCCCGCGCCGTGGCCGGCGTGCACTTCTTTGGGGTTGCGCGCGTGGTCCAGCACCTGGGCAATCTTGGCACTCTGGCCGCTGGGCAGCACGGTGACGGCGTCACCCACATGCACCTGGCCCGTGGCCACACGGCCCCAGAACACGCGGCGGCCCTGGCTGGTGTCCGAGGAGTTGTGGAACTTTTCCACCCACTGCACCGGGAAGGAGAAGGGCACGTCCGTTTCCGCGGCGGTGACGGGCAGTTGCTCCAGCAAGGCCAGCAGGCTGGGGCCGTGGTACCCGCACCAGCCCTCAGAAGCGGTGACCACGTTGTCGCCCTTGAGGGCCGACATGGGAATGGTGGCGGCCACGGAAATACTGGCGTGGTCGGCAAAGGCCAGCAGCGCCGAGCGGATCTTGGCGAAGGCCTTGCCAGCGTCGTCACCCAAGGCATCGAGCTTGTTGACGGCGAAGATGATGCTGGGCACACGCAGCAGGTTCACCAGCAGGCTGTGGCGGCGGGTCTGGGGCAGCAGCTCCACCAGGCCGTCCACGTTCCACTTCAGCTTGGTGGCGTCCACCAGCACCACGGCGGCGTGGGCGCTGCTGGCGGCGGTGACCATGTTGCGGGTGTACTGCACGTGGCCCGGCGCGTCGCCAATGATGAACTTGCGCGTGGGTGTGGCGAAGTAGCGGTAGGCCACGTCGATGGTGATGCCCTGTTCGCGCTCGGCGGAGAGGCCGTCGGTGAACAGCGCCAGATCGGCCTCGCCGCTCTTGGAGACGTTGGCCAACTGGTCTTGCAGCACGGCTTTGCTATCGACCAGCAGGCGGCCGATCAGCGTGCTCTTGCCGTCGTCGACGCTGCCGCAAGTGATGAATTTCAGCGCACCATGGGTGTCGAATTCGGCTTCAGCCCCCGTGGATGGTGCGTGGGCAGCTATGGATTTGGTAGCGGTTGTCATATCAGAAGTACCCGTCTTTCTTGCGCTTCTCCATGGAAGCCTCGGAAGTCTTGTCGTCCATGCGGGTGGCGCCGCGTTCGCTGACGTCGGCCTGCAGGGTCTCGATGACGATGTCGGCGGCGTTGGCGGCCGTGCTCTCCACCGGGCAGGTGCAGGTGATGTCGCCGACGGTGCGGAAGCGCACGTCGCGGCTCTCAATCGTTTCGCCGGCCTTGGCCGGGGTCAGGTCGGTCACCGGCACCAAGAGGCCCTTGCGCTCGACCACGTCGCGCTTGTGGGTGTAGTACAGGCTGGGCAGGGCGATTTGCTCGCGGTCGATGTACTGCCACACGTCCAGCTCGGTCCAGTTGCTGATCGGGAACACGCGGAAGTGCTCGCCCGGTTGCAGGCGGGTGTTGAACAGCGTCCACAACTCGGGGCGCTGGGCCTTGGGCTGCCACTGGCCGAAGCTGTCGCGGTGGGAGAAGATGCGCTCCTTGGCGCGGGCCTTTTCCTCGTCGCGGCGGGCACCGCCGATCAGCGCGTCGAAGCGGAATTCCTCGATGGCTTCCAGCAGCGTCACCGACTGGTGCACGTTGCGGCTTTCGCCGGGGTGGGCCAGGCGCACGGTGCCGCGGGTCATGGAGTCTTCCACGCTTCGCACGATCAACTCCGCACCCAATTCCTTGGCACGGAAGTCGCGGAAGTCGGTGACTTCGTGGAAGTTGTGGCCGGTGTCGATCATCAACAGCGGGTAGGGGATGCGGCCCACGCCAAAGGCCTTTTCGGCGCACTTGAGCATGACCAGCGAGTCCTTGCCGCCGGAGAACAGCAGGGCCGGGCGCTCGAAGGCGGCGGCAACTTCGCGCAGGATGAAGATGGTTTCCTCTTCCAGCGCATCGAGGTGCTGGTTGGAGAGGCGTTCAAAGTGTGTCGGTTCGGTCATGGCGTTCATGTGGAAATCCGTTCGCCCTGAGCTTGTCGAAGGGCATGTGGTGTTGCAGCGGGGGCTTCGACAGGCTCAGCCTGAACGGTACTATTTTCGGTATTCTTCACGTGCAGTCCGCATTCCTTGGCGGTCTCATCCTCCCACCACCAGCGGCCGGCGCGGAAATCCTCGCCCATGGCGATGGCGCGGGTGCAGGGCTCGCAGCCGATGCTGGGGAAGAACTGGTCGTGCAGCGGGTTGTAGTCCACCTGGTTTTCGCGGATGTAGTGCCACACGTCGCCCCAGGTCCAGTTGGCCAGGGGGTTGATCTTGGTGCGCTGCTCGGAGGTGTCGACCAGGGGCACCTCGGCGCGGGCGCCGCTCTGCTCGCGGCGCAGGCCGGTGATCCAGGCATCCTTGCCCTTGAGCGCACGCTCCAGCGGCTCCATCTTGCGGATTCCGCAGCAGGCCTTGCGCAGGGTGATGCTCTTGTACATCGCGTCCTTGCCCTCGCGGGCCACGAACTGCACCACGGATTCATTCACGGGTTTGTAGACGGTCACCGGGGCGCGGCTGGCGGCCTGGAAACGGTCCAGCAGGTCCAGGGTTTCCTGGTGCAGGGCGCCGGTTTCCAGCACGAAGACGGGGATGTCCAATTTGAGGCTGTTGATCAGGTGGCTGATGACCACGTCCTCCGCGCCCAGGCTGGAGGCCTGGGTGACGGTGGCCGTACCACCATCCGCACCCACGAACTGGGCGGCAGCTTGCGAGAGCACGTTTTGCGCCTCAGCCAACTTCAGCGTGTAGTCGCTGCTGCGGGCGGCGTTGCGCTCGATGGCGCTGCCGGCGGGCTGGGCCTGGGGGGCAAAGCGGTCGCCGAGGCTGCTGGATTCCAGACTCATATCGCCGCTCCCGTTTGGACAAAACCTTCCGAGGCCGGCGCGGGTTGCGGGTGGGTGATGAACCGGGGACTCACCGTGACGGCATCGCCCTGGTAGAAGCCGCGGAAGCGGTCGAACTGGCGTTGTGCAAAGTCGATGTTCTGGTCGGCGCGCAGCACGGCCACGTCGAAGCCGGTGCGCTCCATCTGCACCAGTTGGTCGATCAGCACGTCGCCCGTGGCGCGCAGTTCGCCGGTAAAGCCCAGGCGGCGGCGCAGCAGGAAGGCCTGGCTGTAGGCCCGGCCGTCGGTGAACTTGGGGAAGTGCAGGTCGATGCGGGTCACGCCGGCCAGTGCCACCGTGCGTGGGTCCACGTCATTGGCCAGCGCCAGGACGCCAGAGTCATTTGCGGCGTCAGCCCTCGTGGAATGTGCGTGTGCAGCTATCAATTTCATAGTCGTTCTCCGATCAGGCTCCGGCTTCCTGTACGTCGCGGGCGTAGTCGTTGGTCTTGGGCAGGGTGTGCAGTTCTTCGTGCTTGTCGGTCAGGCGGGCGGAATTGGCGGCCAGCTTGAAGGTGTCAAAGCCCACGCGCTTCACGCAGTCGATGAAGGTTTCGCGGCCCACGCGGTGCTGGCGGTAGCAGTCCAGCACGGCCTCGATGACGCCGGGCACCTCGGACGCGCCAAACGACGGGCCGACCACCTTGCCGGGCACGGCCGTGCCGCTCAGGGCTGAGCCGTCGGAGCCGCCCAGGGAGACCTGGTACCACTCCTTGCCGTCCTTGTCCACGCCCAGTACGCCGATGTGGCCGCTGTGGTGGTGACCGCAGGAGTTGATGCAGCCGCTGATGTGCAGGTCGATCTCGCCCAGGTCGTGCAGCTCGTCCATGTCCTGGTAGCGCTCGGTGATGGCGGCGGCCACGGGGATGGAGCGCGCATTGGCCAGGGCGCAGAAGTCGCCGCCGGGGCAGGCAATCATGTCGGTCAGCAGGCCGATGTTGGCGCGGGCCAGGCCGGCGTGGGTGGCCGCCACCCATAGCGCGGGGAGGTCGTTCTCATGGACCCAGGGCAGCAGCAGGTCCTGGTCGTGGGTGACGCGGGCCTCGCCGGCGGAGAACTGGTCGGCCAGGTCGGCAGCCGTATCGAGCTGGTCGGCATCGGCATCACCCGGGGCCTGGCCCAGGCGTTTGAACGACAGCGTGACGGCGCGCAGCGCAGGATTCTTGTGCGCGGCCACGTTACGGGCCAGCCAGCGGTCGTAGTCCTTCTGGCGTTCCGGCGAAATTGCTACAGTTTTGCTAGCTGCCTGCGCACGTTCCACGAGGGCTGGCGGCACAAACGATGCTGTGACACGGTCCAACTCGGCCTGTGGGATGGTGTGCGGCGCGCCGTCGGCGGTCAGAATCTGCTGGTACTCGGCCTCCACCTCGTCGATGTAGCGCTGGCCCTCGGCCTTGACCAGAATCTTGATGCGGGCCTTGTACAGGTTGTCGCGGCGGCCCCAGCGGTTGTAGACGCGCACCACCGCCTCCAGGTAGTTCATGATCTGGTTCCAGGGCAGGAACTCGCGGATCACCGTGCCGATGATCGGGGTGCGGCCCATGCCGCCACCGACAAGCACCTTGAAGCCCAGCTCGCCAGAGGCGTTCTTGATCAAATGCAGGCCCACGTCGTGCCAGGCCACGGCGGCGCGGTCTTCTGTGGCACCGGTGATGGCGATCTTGAACTTGCGCGGCAGGAAGGCGAACTCGGGGTGCAGCGTGCTCCACTGGCGCATGATTTCGGCAAAGGGGCGCGGGTCGGCGATCTCGTCGGGCGCAATGCCGGCCAGCTCGTCGCTGGTGATGTTGCGGATGCAGTTGCCGCTGGTCTGGATGCCGTGCATGTCCACGCTGGCCAGCAGGTCCATGACGTCGGCGCTCTTGGCCAGCGGAATCCAGTTGAACTGCACGTTCTGGCGCGTCGTGAAGTGGCCGTAGCCCACCGGCAGGTGGGTCGTGCCCCAGGTGGCCTGGGTGCCAATGGCCTTGTCGAATACTTCCTTGCTGGGGTGGTCGTACTCGCGGGCGATGCGGGCCAGAGCGCGCAACTGGCGGCTGGCGATTTCGCCGTAGGGAACGGCCACGCGCAGCATCGGTGCGTAGCGCTGGATGTACCAGCCGTTTTGCAGGCGCAGCGGGCGGAACTCGTCGTCGCTCAGAGTGCCGGCCAGGTTGCGCTCCAACTGGTCGCGGTGCTGGGCGGCACGGCTTTGGATGAACTGGCGGTCAAATTCGGTGTACTGGTACATGGTTCAACAGGGAGAAAAAATCGTTTGCTTGGTGCTGACCCTGGGGTCAACGGGCCAACTCAGAGGGCTATCAGCTTCAGGCCGGCATAGGCCAGCAGGCCGGAGAGCAGGGAGCGGATCACGCGCTCCGGCGTCTTGTGCATCAGGTGCGAGCCCACCCAGATGCCGGGCAGGGAGCCGGCCAGCAGGCAGGCCAGCACGGGCCAGTCCACGGAACCCAGGGACGCATGCCCAAAGCCGGCCACGAGTGTAAGGGGCACGGCATAGGCAATGTCGGCGGCAACGATGCGCGGCAGCGGCAGCAGCGGGTACAGGATCATCAGCACGGTGACGCCGATGGCACCGGCACCGACCGAGGTGAGCGTGACCAGCGTGCCGATCACGGCGCCGAACAGCAGGGGCAGACTCCAGTGGCGCGGACGGGCGGCGGCCGCTTCCTGGCCCTTGGCGATGGTCTTGGGCGCGACCTTGCCGCGGATGACCTTGTACAGCGTGGCGGCGGCGGTGAGCAGCAGTGCGGCGCCAAGGGCCGTGGTCATGAGTTTTTGCACGGATGTGCTGGCGGCGCCGACGTTGTGCAGCACGTACAGGGTGATAAGGGAAGCGGGGATGCTGCCAGCGGACAGATTGAGCACCACGGGCCAGTCGATGTGGCCGGAGCGCGCCAGCTTCACCGTGCCGCCCATCTTGGTGAAGGCGGCAAACAGCAGATCGGTGCCGACGGCCAAGTAGGGCTTGATGCCGAAGAAGAAGATCAGGATGGGCGTCATCAGCGAGCCGCCACCCACGCCGGTGAGTCCGACGATGGCACCAACCACAAAGCCCGCAACGACAAACGCTATTTCTTGCATGGGAGCGACTGTAGGCGGCGGGTCTTAGATTGAAAACTATTTTTTTGTTATGCCCATATGTCAGATTGGAATATGCAAGGGCAGGCACCGGGGGAAACACCCTTTGGCAACCGGTACCCTGATCGCGTATGGTGGGCGTTTGAACCTCTTTGGAAAGTGGTGTGTATGACAGCTCTGCAAGCACTCATCGGTTTTGCCGCCTGGACGCTGATCCTGGTCGCCGGCGTCTTCCTGTATCGCGGCATGAAATTTGTCACCGGTACGCCCATCAACAGCTGGCCGCGCGGTGCCAAGCCGGCCGGCGACGCGCCAGTGATCAAGCGCCTGGAAGACGCCCACGCCAACTGCCTTGAAAATCTGCCGGTGTTTGCCGTGATCGTGCTGGGTGCTACCGCTTTGGGGCGCCTGGACACGGTTGCCGCGCTGGCACCCTGGGTTCTGTATGCCCGCATTGCGCAATCCGTGACACACCTCACCGGAGTCGGCCGTCCGCATGTCTTTGTCCGTGCGTCGTTCTGGAGCATTCAGCTGGGGCTGATGCTGTGGATGGCATTCAAGCTGCTGGGCTGAGGCTGCCGGTCGTCATTCCAGCGGGATGGTCCGGGTTTCCCCGTGGCGCATCAGCCAGACGCAGTCCGGCGGCAAACCCTTTTCGCGTAATGCCTCCGCCAAATCGCGCGGCGGCTGGTCGAAGGCCTCCTGCGTGAGCATGAAGGTGCCCCAGTGCACGCCCATGGCCTGTTTGGCACCCAGGTCTTGCATCAGTTGCACGGCGTCCGCCGGGTTGACGTGCATGGCGCGCATGAAGTCGCGTGGCAGGTAGGCACCTATGGGCAGTGCCACGAAATCAACGCTGCCCAGACGCTGGCGAATGGTCTTGAAGTCGTTGCTGTAGCCGGTGTCGCCGGGAAACAGAAACCGCCACACTTGCGCCTGCGGGCGTTGCCACTCCACCCTATAGCCGCCCCAAAGCGAGGCATTGGTGTCCCAGGGCGTGCGCCGACTCCAGTGTTGGGCGGGGGTGAAATGCAGGTGCAGGTCGTCGGACAGTGCAGCGCCGTCCCACCACTGCATCTCGGTCACGTCCAGGATGCCGCGGTCATGGAACCAGGTCTTTAATCCCTGCGGCACGAAGAAGCGAGGTTTCTGTCCGCTGGCGATCAGGCGGGCAATGGTGGCGTCGCACAGGTGATCGTAGTGGTTGTGCGAGATCAGCACTACGTCGATGGGAGGCAGTTCTTCTGGCGTCAGTGGTGCCGGCACCCGCCGGGGCGCACCCATGCGGCCATACGGTCCGGCGCAGGGCGCCAGTGTGGGGTCCAGCAGGATGTTGAGGCCGCCCACCTGCAGCAGCATGGACACATGGCCCAACCAGGTGATGACCGGTTGCTTCTGGCGTTGCGCGATGCGCGCGTGGTCCACCGGTTGGCTCCACGCTTGGGCAAAGGCCTCGTAGCCGCCCTGCGGTTCGGCCTTGGGCTTGAAGTCGCCGCGCAGGGAGCGCCAGACCATCTCGTACCACGGGAAGTTGCCGATGACGACCCGCGTGTCCGAATTGGAAAAGCGCTGGCTCATGCTTCGCCGCGCAACTCGCGCATGCGTTCGTCAAAGTAGCTGCCCACGGTGTAGCGTTCGGACAGCACCACATCGCGCCGGGGGTGCAGGAACAGCGGCAGCGAGATGCGCGACTTGGTGGCCGCAACGCCTACCGGGTTGAGCACGCGGTGCACGGTGGAAGGGTAGTAGCCACCCGAGGCCTCTTGCAGCATGTCGCCGATGTTGACGATCAGCAGGCCAAAGTCGCAGGGCACGTCGAACCAGGCGCCGTCCTTGCCCAGCACCTGCAAACCCGGTTCGGTGGCTGCCGGCAGGATGGTCAGCAGGTTGATGTCGCCGTGGGCGGCGGCGCGCACCGCACCGGGCTCCTCGTCGCCACGCAGGGGCGGGTAGTGCAGCACGCGCAGCAGCGTGTGGTCGCTGCCTTCCAGCATCTGGGGCAGGGGCATGCTGTAGCGGGCTTTCACGGCGTCGGGGGAATGGGTCTCCACCCAATCCAGCAGGGTGCGCGCCAGGGTGCTGCCCTGGTCGTAGTAGCGCCGGGCGGCGTCGGACACCTCGGCCGGATAGCGGCCCCAGGGGTAGATGTGGAAGAACTCCTTGATGTCGCGTTGTGTGTGGTTCTTGGCGATCTCCGACACGGCGGTGGAGAAGTAGCCGTCGTGGCGCTCCAGGTCTTGCGGGTAGGCGTGCTTGGCCTCTGTCTTGAAAAAGGCCAGCCATTCAGCGTAAAGGCCTTCGACCAAGGCCTGGTCCAGCGGATGGTCGCGCAGTACGCCAAAGCCGGTTTCGTGCAGACTCTGGCAGAAGGCCTGGGCCGCGTTGGGGCTCTGGAAATCGACGATGGGCAGGTGCATGGAAGCTCCCGTGGGTGAGGTTTAACGATTGAGCCAGTCGGACATCAATGTTTGCTCGAACAGGGCCAGGCAGCCCGGCGCGTCTACCTGCATGCACACATCGGTGGCGGGCAAGTGGCGGCCCCAGCCCTCTTGGGGGTAGTCGATGTAGGGCCGTCGGTTCAGCATGGTCTGGCCCTGGGCAATGCCCTCGGTCACGACGCGGATGGCGCCGCTCTCCAGCGTGAACAGGTCGGGCCGCACCAGGTAAATGAAGGCCAGCAGATCGTGGGCGAAGCAGCCCGGCCCAAAGGCCAGGTGCTTGTGCAGGCCGCTGTAGAACGTGGAGTAGAACGCCACGGCATGGTGCAGGGTATCGGTGGCCACGTGGCAATGGTGGTCGGCAATTTTCTTGAACAGCGAGAGCTCGGTCACCACCCGGTGCGTCACGTCCAGGCCGACCATGGTCAGCTTCCAGCCGGCGGTGAAGACATGGTCGGCGGCGTGCGGGTCGTTCCAGATATTGGCCTCGGCCACGGGGGAGACGTTGCCCGGTTCGTTGACCGTGCCGCCCATGATGATGACCTCGCGCAGCAAGGTGGGGAGCAGAGGCTCCAGCTTCAGGGCCAGGCTCAGGTTGCCCAGCGGACCTACGGCCACCAGGGTGATCTCTCCGGGGTGGGCGCGCGCCATGTCCACGATGAACTGGGCCGAGGGGCGCGGGTCCAGCGTGTTGTCGGTGGGCACGCGGCGGGCCAAGTTGCCCAGGCCATCGGCACCGTGGATGAAGTCCGGCGGTGCCTCTCCCGGTTTGACCCAGGGGGTCTTGACGCCCTGGGTGACGGTGACCTGGCGATTGGCGATGGCCGTGAGGTAGAGCGCATTGGTCGCAGCCTGCTCGACCGAGACATTGCCAAACGTGGTGGTGATGCCCACTACGTCGATTTCGGGGTGGGCCAGGGCGAAATACAGGGCCATGGCGTCGTCCACACCGGGATCGGTGTCGTAGATGACTTTGCGGGGAGGGGTGTTTTGCATGGGATGGGGAAGACCTTATTCGGGCAGGCCACAGTAGGCGCGCAAGTCGCGCATGGTAGCGGCGTCGGCCGGCTTTTGCTGGGCCAGGAAGTGGCTGACCTCGGTCTGCAAGGGGATGCTGGACTGCGCGCCCATGCGGGTGCAGGCCAGTGCGCCGGCTGCGCAGGCTCGTGCCAGCGCATGGGGCAGGTCCGCGCCTTGGCTCAGGGCGGCGACCAAGGCACCGCAGAAGGTGTCGCCAGCGGCGGTGGTGTCCACCGGCGCCACGGGAAAGGCTTCCTGCACGTGGAAGGCTCCCTGCCTGCGCGCGCAGCAGCCGCGTGCGCCCAGTGTCACCACCACGGTGGGGATTTGCGCGATGCGTTCCAGCCCTTGTGCGACGGTGGCTGATGCACCGACCAGGCTGGCCAGCTCCCCTTCATTGACCACGAGGATGTCGATCAGCCCCAGCAACTCCGTTGGCAGGGCCTGCATGGGTGCGGCATTCAGCACCACCGTCACACCCTGCCGGCGCGCAGCGCGGGCGTAGGCGGTGACCGTGGCGATGGGGATTTCCAGCTGCATTAGCAGGTGGCTGAAGCCCTTTAAGTCTGGTAGATGCTGGGCTTGCAGGCTGGTGTTGGCGCCGGGGGCTACGGTGATGGCGTTCTCGGCGTCGTCGGACACACAGATGAAGGCCGTGCCGGTGGGCTGGTCCGTTTGCACCCGATGCAGATGCACGTGGGCCTCGCGCAAGGACGTTTCAATGGGCACGGAAAATGCATCCGTTCCCATAGCTGCCAGCATATGGGTGGTGGCTCCGCCGGCGCGGGCGCAGGCGATGGCCTGGTTGGCACCCTTGCCGCCGGGAAAGGTTTCAAAACCGCGCCCCAGCACGGTTTCGCCAGGGGCGGGGATGTGGTGGGCGCGGACGACAAAGTCCAGATTGGCGGAGCCGGCAACCAGTAACATGAAATTTTTCGCGGATAGGATGGGACGCACATTGTGTAGTGGAAAATGCGGCGTCGCCATGCGCGCCGCTAGGGAATCACCCGGATTGCGGTGGGTGGGGCGGGTCTATAGGCTTGCCCGTTCGGTTTCTGTCTAATACTCATAAGGATGGTTATGAATTTCAAGCATGTTGCGCGCCTCACGGTTCTGGGCGCGGCCCTGGCTGCCAGTTTTTGTGCGTTTGCGGAGCCGGCCATCGTCTACGACATGGGCGGCAAGTTCGACAAGTCCTTCAACGAGGCCGCCTACCGCGGCATGGAGCAATGGAAGAAGGAAACCGGCAAGACCTACCTGGACTTTGAAATCTCCAACGAATCCCAGCGCGAGCAGGCCATCCGCCGCATGGCCGAGCGTGGCGCCAGCCCCATCATCGGTATCGGCTTTGGGCAGGCCTCCAGCATCGAGAAGATCGCCAAGGAATTCCCCAAGCTGCAGTTCGCCATCATCGACATGGTGGTGAACCAGCCCAACGTGCAGTCTGTTGTGTTCAAGGAGCACGAGGGCAGCTTCCTGGTGGGCGCCATGGCGGCCATGGCCAGCAAGACTGGAAAGGTGGGCTTTGTGGGCGGCATGGACATTCCGCTGATCCGCAAGTTTCAGTGCGGCTACGAGCAGGGCGCCAAGTACGCCAACCCCAAGGCTGAGGTATTCGCCAACATGACCGGTACCACCGGCGCCGCCTGGAACGACCCGGCGCGCGGCGGTGAACTGGCCAAGGCCCAGTTTGCCAAGGGCGCCGATGTGGTGTTCGCCGCTGCCGGCGGCACCGGAACGGGCGTCTACCAGGCCGCCAAAGACAGCGGCAAGCTGGCCATCGGCGTGGACAGCAACCAGAACCACCTGCAACCGGGCACCATGCTCACCTCCATGGTCAAACGCGTGGACCTTGCCGTGTACAACGTGGCCAAGGGACACAAGGCAGGCCTCTCGGTACTGGGCCTGAAGGAAGGCGGTGTCGACTACGCACTGGACGACAACAACGCCAAGCTGGTCAGCGCCGACATGAAAAAGAAGGTCGAGGCCATCAAGGCCGACATCGTCAGCGGCAAGATCAAGGCCGCCGACTACATGGCCGACAACGCCTGCAAGTACTGATGGCAGGCGCTGCCGTGAATGCGGCCTGGGCGGTCCGCATGACCGGTATCCACAAGCAGTTTGGCGCGGTCGCGGCCAACGCGGACGTGTCCTTTGGTGCGCGCACCGGCACCGTGCACGGGCTGGTGGGCGAGAACGGTGCGGGCAAGAGCACGCTGATGTCCGTGCTCTACGGCTTCTACCAGGCCGACCAGGGGAGCATCGAGGTCTTTGGCCAGCCGGCACGCATCCGCAACGCGGACGACGCCATTGCGCTGGGCATCGGTATGGTGCACCAGCACTTCATGCTGGTCGATACGCTCACGGCCCTGGAAAACGTGATGCTGGGCGCGGAGCCGCACTGGTTGCTGCGCAAGGCCGACGCCCAGGTGCGCGCCAAGCTCACTGCGCTGATGGACTCCACCGGGCTGCATGTGAACCTGGATGCCCTGGTGGCCGACTTGCCGGTGGGCGACCGCCAGCGCCTGGAAATCCTGAAGACCCTGTACCGCGGCGCCAAGGTCCTGATCCTGGACGAACCCACCGCAGTGCTCACCCCGCAGGAGACCGAGCAACTCTTTGGCGTGTTGCGGGTGCTGCGCGAACAGGGCACCACCATCATCCTCATCACCCACAAGCTCAAGGAAGTCATGCGCCTGTGTGATCACGTCACGGTGATGCGCTCCGGGCGCGTGGTGGAGGAGTTGCCCATCGCCCAGGCTTCGGTAGAAGGCCTGGCCCAGGCCATGGTGGGGCGCAAGGTGCACATGGGGCGCGTGCAGGAAGAGATGGCCGTGGCTGGTGCGGTGTTGCTGGAGGCTCACGGCATCGAGGTGCACGACGCACTGGGCGTGGTGCGCCTCCACGATCTGAATTTGAAGCTGTGCAGTGGCGAGATCGTCGGTGTAGCAGGCGTCTCGGGCAACGGTCAAAGCGAGTTGCTCGATGTGCTGTCCGGCCTCCTGCTGCCGACCCAGGGCGAGCTGCAATTGGGTGGACGCACTTTCGAGGCTGGCGATTGGCTGGACCCCAGCACCGCCCGTGTCCTGGGCCTGGCCCATGTGCCGGAAGACCGCCACGCCCGTGCCATGGTGATGGACTTCGCCGCCTGGGAGTCGGCCGTGCTGGGCTATGACAGCCTGGACACCTACGCCAGCGGTGGCTGGATGAAGCACGGTGCCATGCGCCACGAAACCGCAGCCATGATGGAGCGCTTTGACGTGCGCCCGCGCGACCCGGAGTTGCTCAGCCGCAGCTTTTCCGGCGGCAACCAGCAAAAGCTGGTGCTGGCGCGCGAGCTGGGACAGACGCCCAAGGTCTTGCTGGTGGGCCAACCCACGCGCGGCGTGGACATTGGCGCCATCGAGTTCATCTACGGCCAGCTGCGCGCCATGCGTGATGCTGGCTGCGCGGTATTGGTGGTGTCCAGCGAGCTCGACGAGATTCTGGCCCTGTCCAACCGGGTCATCGTGATGAACCAGGGGCGTGTGACCGGTGAATTGGCCATCGATGCCTGCACCGAAACCAATCTCGGCCTGCTGATGGTGGGGGAGACGACCGCGTGAGCCAAGGCCATACCTTGCCCCGTTGGGCCGATCTGTTTCTGCTGCCCGTGGTCTGCCTGGGCGTAGCCCTGCTCGCCGCGGCCGGCGTGGTGGCTCTGGTGGGCCAGCAACCGCTGGAGGTGATCTCCGTGCTGGTGCGCGGCGCCTTTGGCACCACGCGCGGCATCAGCTACACGCTGTACTACGCCACCACCTTTGTCTTTACCGGCCTGGCCGTGGCCGTGGCCTTTCATGGCGGGCTGTTCAACATCGGTGGCGAGGGGCAGGCCATCCTGGGTGGCCTGGGTGCCGGCCTGGTGGCGTTGTGGTGGTCGGCCGCTTTGCCGGCCTGGTTGATGCTGCCACTCATGCTGCTGGCCAGCGCGCTGTTTGGCATGTTGTGGGCCTCGGTGCCGGCTTATCTGCAGGCCTATCGGGGTAGCCACGTGGTGATCACCACCATCATGTTCAACTTCATCGCCAGCACGCTGCTGGTGTACCTGCTGGTCAACCACCTGCGCCCGGCTGGCGCCATGTCGGTGGAGAGCGTGCCGTTTGCCGACTCCGCCAAGTTGCCCGGCGTGCACGAGGCGCTGGCCTGGCTGGGGGTGGAGTGGCCGTCCTCGCCGCTGAACCTGAGCCTGCTGCTGGCTGCTGCAGCGGCTGTTGGCGTTTACCTGTTTCTGTGGCGCACCCGGGCCGGCTACCGCCTGCGCGCGGTGGGCTCCAGCCCCAGCGCGGCCGAATACGCCGGCATCCGCCCACAGCGCCAGATTCTGGTGGCCATGGCCATCTCTGGTGCGCTGGCCGGCATGGTGGGCATGAACGAAATCGCCGGCGTGCACGGCAAGCTGCTGCTGGAATTTGTCAGCGGAGCGGGCTTTACCGGCATTGCCGTTTCACTGATGGGGCGCAACCACCCGGTGGGCATCGTTTTGGCCAGTCTGCTGTTTGGCGCGCTGTTCCAAGGTGGTGCCGAGGTGGCGTTCGAGGTGCGCGGCTTCAGCCGCGACATGGTGGTGATGCTGCAGGGCTTCATCGTGCTGTTTTCCGGCGCCATGGCCTACGTCATCGCTCCCTTGCTGGCGCGTCTGCTGGCGGTGTTGCGCCGCCTGATCCCTGCGCGCACCACCCAACCCACGGGGGCCGCCCATGGATGAGGCCTTGCTGGGAACCATGCTGGCCTCGACCTTGCGGTTGGCCACGCCACTGATCTTTTGCGCCCTGGCCGGGCTGTATTCCGAGCGCTCGGGCGTGGTGGACATCGGCCTGGAGGGCAAGATGTTGTTTGCCGCCTTTGCCGCGGGTGCCTGCGGCGCTGCCACCGGCTCCACCCTGCTGGCAATGCTGGCCGCGCTGGGCATTGCGGTGGCGCTGTCGTGGATGCATGGTCTGGCCTGCGTCAGCCATCGGGGTGACCAGGTGGTGTCGGGCGTGGCCATCAACATCATTGCCGCTGGCCTGACCGTGGTGTTGGGCATTGCCTGGTTCGGCCAGGGCGGGCAGACGCCGCCGGTGCAGGCATCTGTGCGCATCCAGCCGCTGTTCGGGGCGGTGACGCAGGCCCTCGCGGGCATCCCCTGGGTGGGCGCGCTGGTGGGCGAGGGGCTGCTGGGCCACAACATACTGGTTTACCTGGCACTGGCATTGGTGCCGCTGTCGTGGTGGCTGTTGTTTCGCACCCGCTTCGGCCTGCGCCTGCGCGCGGTGGGTGAGAACCCGCTGATGGTGGATGCCGCCGGCGTATCCGTGACCCGCTTGCGTTACACGGCACTGACGCTCAATGGCATGCTGTGCGGCCTGGCCGGCAGCTACCTGGTGCTGGCCCAAAGCGCCAGTTTCTCACCCAATATGACGGCCGGACGGGGTTTCATGGCGCTGGCGGCGCTGATCTTTGGCCGCTGGTACCCGGTGGGTGCCCTGTGGGCCTGCCTGCTGTTTGGCTTCTTGGATGCCGCTGCGATCCGACTGCAAGGTACCCATTTGCCCGGGATTGGCGAGGTGCCGGTGCAAGCCATTCAGGCGCTGCCCTATGTGCTGACTGTGATCCTGCTGGCCGGGTTCATCGGCAAGGCGGTGGCGCCGCAGGCGCTGGGACACCCCTACTCCAAGGAACGCTGATACCGCCTCTTGGCACAAACACTGCTAGAGTTCAAGGCTTCGGAGAACATATGAAGCGACTCTTGCCAGCCATTGCGATGGTCCTGTCCCTGGGTGTCCAGGCACAGGGCAAGCCGATCAAGATCGGCGAAATCAACAGCTATTCCAGCATGCCGCAGTTCACCACGCCCTACCGCCAGGGCTGGCAGTTGGCCGTGGAGGAAATCAATGCCAAGGGTGGCCTCTTGGGCCGCAAGGTGGAGGTGATTGCCCGCGACGATGCGGGCAAGCCCGAGGAAGCCCTGCGCCACGCCATCGAACTGACCGCCAACGAACAGGTGGACGTGCTGGCCGGCGGCTTCCTGTCCAATGTGGGCCTGGCCCTGGCCGACCATGCCCAGAAAAACAAGCGCGTGTTCGTGGCCAGCGAACCGTTGACCGATGCCATCGTCTGGGACAAGGGCAACCGTTACACCTTCCGCCTGCGCCCCAGCACCTATATGCAGGCCGCCATGCTGGTGGAAGAGGCCGCCAAGCTGCCCGCCAAGCGCTGGGCCACCATCGCCCCCAACTACGAATACGGTCAGAGCGCCGTGGCCAGCTTCAAGGAGCTGCTGAAGGCACGCCGCCCGGACGTGGAGTTCGTGGCCGAGCAGTGGCCGGTGCTGGGCAAGCTGGATGCCGGCAGCACCCTGCAGGCCGTGACGGCGGCGCGGCCGGATGCCATCTTCAACGTCACCTTCGGCGCCGATCTGGCCAAGCTGGTGCGCGAGGGCAACCAGCGCAACGTCTTCCCCAGGACGCCGGTAGTGTCCATGCTGTCGGGTGAGCCTGAGTACCTGGACGTGCTCAAGGACGAAACGCCCAAGGGCTGGATCGTGACCGGCTACCCCTGGGATCAGATCGACACGCCGGAACACGCCTCGTTCGCCGCCAACTACTACAAGAAGTTCAACGAGAACCCCAAGGTGGGTTCGGTCGTGGGCTACGCCACCATGCAGGCCATCTTTGCGGCCATCACGAAAGCCAAGAGTACTGACAGCGAGAAGCTGGTGGCGGCCCTGCGCGGTCTGAAGTTCAGCACGCCGTTCGGCCCGGCCGAATTCCGTGCGCTGGACCAGCAGTCCACCATGGGAGCCTTCGTGGGCAAGCTGGACCTGCGCGGCCAGAAGGGCACCATGGCCCAGTGGCGCTATGCCGATGGCAAGAATTACCAACCGCAGGACAACTACGTCCGCGCCAAACGCCCGGCAGCGGCCATGCAGTAGGCGGAACCCGCGCTATGTCTTCCACCATCTGGGTCAAGGTCGTCGGCTTCAGCGCCATTGAGCGGCATTCGCTCAACACGCTGTTTCGGCTGTCCGCGCGCCAGTCGCCCGAGTACTGCCTGTGGACGCCCGATTCCCCGGCCCCCCCGCATGTGTCGCTGATCGACATGGATTGCCACGAGGCCGAGGTTGAGCTGGCCTCACCCACCTTCAACACCCACGCCAAGATCATCTGCGTGGGCGGCAAGTCGCACGAGCAAGCCTGGCGCGTCTTCCCCCGGCCGGTGGATTGGAGCGCCATGGTGCAAGTGCTGGACGGCCTGTTCGCCACCCAGGGCTATGTGGACGTGGACACCGGCTTCGACACCATGGCGGACACCGATGTGCCACCCGGCGTACGCGTTTCGCTACTGGTTGGCATGCGCTTGGAAGAGCGCATGTACCTGCGGGCACGCTTCTCATTGGCAGGTTTGACGGATGTGGACGAGGCGGAATCTGCCGAGCAGGCCAGCGGTTGCGTGTCGCGTCGGCATTACGACGTGGTGGTGGTCAGCCTGGAGCTGACCGACGCCGATCCCTGGGCATTGGTGGAGACCTTGCAGGAACTGGGTGCGCCACCGCAGGCCATCGTCGTCGCCACCGAGTCACCCAGTTGGTCGTCCATGGAAAAGGCCGAGAAGATGGGTTGCGTCGGCCTGCTGGAAATTCCCTTCAATCCGCCCCAGGTGCTGGGGCTGCTTCAGAAAGTCTGACCAGCCCTTAGACGGTGGTGTGCGTGGCCGCGGGTTTGCGGCGCACGCGACCCACATCCAGGCTGCGCGCCAAGCTGGCGGGCACCGGTAGCGGCTCGCCATCCAGGCGTGCCGCGAGTAATTCGGCGCACAGGGCGGCAAAGCTCAGTCCGCGCGATCCCATCCCCACGCACAGCCACAGGCCTGTGCCCAACGCGGTGTCGATGGGGCCGACCAGCGGTAGGCGGTCGTGGGTGACGCAGCGGGTGGATGTCCACTGTGCCACCGGTCCACGGTCCAGCGTATCGGGCAGATCGTAATCCGCCATCGGCAGGAGTTCGCGCAGGCGTTGCAGGTTGTGGGCGTGTTGGCTGGGCAGGTCGGCCGCGGCAAGCGGGTCGGTTTCAAACGTCGCACCGGCGAGCCATTGTTCCCCTGCCGGACCGGGTATGTGGGGAATGAAGCAGCCATGCCCATTGACCGGGACCTCTGGCAGGCCAGGTAGTACTTCGGCATAGGTGCCGTGGCTCACCGTACCGTGCACTGCATGCACACCCGCCAGTTTGGCCAGCAGCCCCGGCGTCAACGCAACCTGGGGCGGTAGGCCCTTCTGCAGCACGGGCACGGCGCCCATGGCATTGGCCAGCACCACCACATCAAAGCAACCCCACTTCTGGCCCTGTGCGCCGTGCAGACACCATTGCGCGTTTGTCCGCGTCAGTTGGGCCACCGGGGCGTTGGCGACCCAGTGGATAGCGTCGTGCGCCAGCAAAGCCTGCACCATGGTGGCGGGCTTCATCCAAAAGGCCTGGGCATGCCACAGGGGGAGCCCATCCGGGCGGCGTTCTTCCACGCCACTGGATGCCCAGTCTTGGCCGTGACGCAGCAGGCGCCAGGCGTGTTGCGCCATCAGGCGCAGACCGGCACGTGAGAGGCGTGAGCGCGGGTTGTCATCCGCGGAGACGTGGGGCACGCCCAGGCCCACCGGCAACCCGGAAGCACCGCGCGCAGGAGCGGCTTCCTGGTCGAGCACATCGACTTGCCAGCCGCGCAGTGCCAGCGCGTGCGCGACACAGGCGCCGGACAGCCCGGCACCAATCACGGCGCAGCGTCCCGGCGCGACAGCCAAGTGGGCCGATGCGCTGCGGCTGGTGGGGATCTGCCAGCGCGGGTCAAAGCGCCCGAGCCATGGGGGGGGAGCTTCTGGCGTTTCGTCCAGAACGAACCCCGAGGCCAGAAAATAGGCTCGTGACTCGGACAAGCCTGTGGCATCGGGCGGTACCGCCACCATGCACTGCGCGGTCCGCTTGCAGCGCCGCGCCAGCAACTGCGCCGCCCATTTGTCGATGGGCGGCGTGGTCAGCAGGGTATCGGCCAGAAAAGTTTGTTCGGACAGGGCTCCTTGCAACGTGTCTTGGCACAAGGTTAGCGAGACTTGGCCGCCGTCCAGCAGGATGCGGTGGGTGCCAGGGCCGAGGTCGGCGGTGAGGGCGGCCAGTTCCGCATCGCTTGTGATGGCGCGCGCGGGTGGCGTGATACCCACGTAGTGCAGCATGCGCGGACGGCGGGCGTCCTGCCGCCAGGCCTGGCGGATCTCTGCAAAGCGCTGCCCGCCCTGGAAATCGGTGTCCAGCACCGTCCAGGCTGCGCGGTCCGCCCATGCGGCAACCGTGGCTGCGAGGGCCGGGTTCAGCGCGGCCGGATCAGCAGCCACAGGTGGGGAAGAGGTGTAACCGGAGGAAGGGGCTCAGGCCGAGGGCGGCACGTAGCCCTGCGCCTGATCGGCCCCAGCGCCGAAGAAATGGTTTTCCATCTGGCGGGCCAGATATTGGCGGGCGCGGGCGTCGGCCAGGTTCAGGCGGTTCTCGTTGACCAGCATGGTCTGGTGCTTGAGCCAGGCCGCCCAGGCTTCCTTGCTGACGTTTTCCCAGATGCGCTTGCCCAGTTCACCAGGGTAGGGGGGGAAATCCAAGCCCTCGGCTTCCTTGCCCAGCTTGATACAGTTGACGGTGCGTGCCATGGATGCGAACCTCGATACAGATAGTGAGACCCAAAGTGGGCCGATAGGCTGAATCTTATTCGCTTTGCCCCGCGCCAAGGCCAAAGCCCCGGCATGCGGCGGGGAACTTCGGCGGCACAATTGGCATCAACCTATGGCAAGCGCCAGATCGGCGCATTTTTTGACAGGAATTCGGATTTTGAACTTCGTACTGGCCCTATTCGATACCGCCCCGCGTCGGGTTCTGGCAATGGTTTGCCTGGCATGCCTGGGTCTGCTGGCCTTTGGCGTCTACCTGCAGCAGGTGGTGGGCCTGGAGCCCTGCCCGATGTGCATCGTGCAACGTTATGCTCTTGTTTTGGTAGCGCTCTGTGCAGGATTGACGGGGGCTAGCGGCAAGAAAGGCATACAACTCTGGGGCACGCTGCTGATGGTGGTGCTGGCCGTGGCCGGTGCCTACGTGGCGGCCCGCCAGAGTTGGCTGCAGTGGTATCCGCCCGAGGTGGTGTCCTGCGGGCGCGACCTGTACGGCATGATCGAAACCTTTCCCCTGCAGCGCGCCATTCCCATGATCTTCAAGGGTGGCGGCGACTGCACCAAGGTGGATTGGACCTTCCTGGGCGGCTCCATCGCCAACTGGTCCTTCCTGTGGTTCTGCGGCATGGCCCTGGTGGGCATGGCCCTGGTCTGGCGGCAGCGCCGACGTGCCTGAGGGCTACGGCAGCTTTTTCACCAGCACCTGGCTCTTGCGGTCCCAGTTGTACTTGCGCTTGCGGGCGTCGGGCAGCCAATCGGGGTCGACCTGCACAAAGCCGCGCTTGATGAACCAGTGCATGGTGCGCGTGGTCAGCACGAAGATGCTGTCCAGGCCGGCGGCCTTGGCACGCTGCTCGATGCGTTTCAGAACCCGCTCGCCATCACCCTGGCCCTGCACATCGGGTGAAACCGTCAGGGCCGCCATCTCGGCCGTCTTGGCCTCGGGGTAGGCATAGAGCGCCGCGCAGGCAAAGATCACGCCGTCGTGCTCGATGATGGAGTAATTGCCGATGTCGCGCTCGATCTCGGTGCGGCTGCGTTTGACCAGGGTGCCGTCCTTCTCGAACGGTTCAATCAACTGCAGGATGCCGCCCACGTCGTCTTCGGTGGCCTCGCGCAGTTCTTCCAGCTTCTCGTCCACCACCATGGTTCCGATGCCGTCGTGCACATACACCTCCAGCAGGATGGAGCCGTCCACCGCGTAGGGAATGATGTGGCTGCGCTCCACACCACTCTTGCAGGCCTTGACGCAGTGTTGCAGGTAGAAGGCGGTATCGGTGGGCTGGTTGGCCGTGGGCAGTTGCACCAGCAGTTGCTCGGCCGTGGCCAGGGGGAGCTCGGTATCGACGGGGTTGTCGTCGGAGGCGGGTTCGGTCGGGCGAACGCGGATGCCCGGCACCTCGGTCACGAAGATCAGCTTGTCGGCCTGCAAGGCGGTGGCCACCGAGGTGGCCACCTCTTCCATGCCCAGGTTGAAAGCCTCGGCAGTAGGCGAGAAGCCAAATGGCGAAATCAACACCAGAGCCCCCATGTCCAGCGCGCGGGTAATGCCTGCCACGTCCACCTTGCGCACCAGGCCGGAATGTTGGAAATCAATACCGTCCACGATGCCTACGGGGCGCGCCGTGAGGAAGTTGCCCGATATGACCCGCACCGTGGAGCCGGCCATGGGCGTGTTGGGCAGGCCCTGGCTGAAGGCGGCTTCGATCTCGTAGCGCAACTGGCCGGCGGCCTCCTGGGCGCAGTCCAGCGCCACCTCGTCGGTGATGCGCATGCCGTGCGAGTAGCGCGCGGCATGGCCCTTGGCCTTGAGCTGCTCGTTGACCTGCGGGCGGAAGCCATGCACCAGCACGATCTTCACCCCCATGCTCTGGATCATGGCCAGGTCCTGGGCAATGTTCTGCAACTTGCCCGCAGCAATGGCCTCGCCGCACAGTCCGATCACAAAGGTCTGGTTGCGGAACTTGTGGATATAGGGCGCAACCGAGCGGAACCAGGGGACGAAGGTGAAGTTGAAGACAGAGGACATGGCAATCGCGGGCGGGTTGGGCGGTGTGCGGGGGAATTTCTGGACAGGGATAATCCGCAATTCTCTACGAAGTCCGCATCTTGACCGCCAGTTCCCTTCATATCGAATTCCCCGAATCGCTGCCCGTCTCCGGCAAACGCGAAGAAATCATGGCCGCCCTGGCGGCGCACCAGGTCATCATCGTCTGTGGCGAGACTGGTTCTGGCAAGACCACCCAGTTGCCCAAGATCGCGCTGGCCATGGGTCGGGGGTTTTGCCACTACCCCAAGACCTTGGCGGATGGCCGCCCGGCGCCGCGCGGCAAGCTGATCGGCCACACCCAGCCGCGGCGCATTGCCGCCAGCAGCGTGGCCAAGCGCATTGCCGAGGAGTTGAAGACACCGCTGGGCGACGTGGTGGGCTACAAGGTCCGCTTCAACGACCGCCTGAGCCGCGAGGCTTCGGTCAAGCTGATGACGGACGGTATCCTGCTGGCCGAGACGCAGACCGACCCGCTGCTGAGCGCCTACGACACGCTGATCATTGACGAGGCGCACGAGCGCAGCCTCAACATCGACTTCCTGCTGGGCTACCTGAAGGAAATCCTGCCGCGCCGCCCGGACCTGAAGGTGGTCGTCACCTCGGCCACGATTGATGCGGACCGCTTTGCCAAGCATTTTGAAAGTGCCAAGGGGCCGGCACCGGTCATCATGGTGTCGGGGCGCATGTTCCCGGTGGAGACGCGCTACCGGGCGTTCGAGGAAAGCCGCGAATACGACCTGAACAACGCGATTGCCGACGGCGTGGACGAACTCTGGCGCGATCCGCAGCAGCACGGCGACATTCTGGTGTTTCTGCCTGGTGAGCGCGAAATCCGCGAGGCGGCCGACCACCTGCGCAAGCATCTCAGCCACCAGCCCGCTTTGCGCAGCGCCGAAGTGCTGCCACTGTTCGCCCGCCTGAGTCCGGCCGAGCAGGACCGCGTGTTCGACAGCCATACCGGCCGGCGCGTGGTGCTGGCCACCAACGTGGCCGAGACCTCGCTCACCGTGCCGGGGATCCGCTACGTCATTGACGCCGGTACGGCCCGCGTCAAGCGCTACAGCTACCGCAGCAAGGTCGAGCAGTTGCTGGTGGAGCCCATCAGCCAGGCCGCGGCCAACCAGCGCATGGGCCGCTGCGGGCGCGTGGCCAACGGCATCTGCATCCGCCTATACGACGAAAAGGATTTTGTTGAGCGCGACCGCTTCACCGACCCCGAAATCCTGCGCAGTTCGCTGGCCGGGGTGATTCTGCGCATGAAGGCGCTGCACCTGGGGCAGGTCGAGGACTTCCCGTTTCTGGAACGCCCCACGGGCCGCGCCATTGCCGACGGTTACCAGTTGCTCAACGAATTGGGCGCGGTGGACGACGCCAACGAACTGACGCCCGTGGGCCGCGAGCTGTCCAAGCTGCCGTTGGACCCACGCGTGGGCCGCATGATCCTGGAGGCGCGTTCACGCCAGGCGCTGGACGAAGTGCTGGTGATCGCCTCGGCCCTGTCCGTGCAGGACGTGCGCGACCGCCCGTTGGAGGCGCAGCAGCAGGCCGATACGGCACACAAGAAGTTTGACGACGAGAAGAGCGAGTTCACCGGCTACCTGAAGCTGTGGAAGTGGATCCATGATGCGCGCGGTGGCGGCGGTGCCCACGCGGCCGCTCCAGGCCCGGCGGGCCGGGGTACGCACGGCGCCTCGTCGCGAAGCTCAATGTCGGCGCCGCGCGCACCCCAGCCCACCGAGCCTTCCGCTGGTGGTGCGGCACACAAGTTGTCGAATCGCCAATACGAGCAGTTGCTGCGCCAGAACTTCATCAACGTCCGCCGCCTGCGCGAGTGGAAGGACATCCACACCCAGCTCCACACCGTGGTCGCCGAGCACCAGTGGCGCCTGAACACCACGCCCGCCACCTACGAGCAACTGCACCTGTCCATGCTGGCCGGTCTGCTGGGCAACATCGGCTGCAAGCTGGAGGCGGAAGGCGACGCCAAGCCCGGCGCTGGCGGCGAATACCTGGGAGCCCGCGGCATCAAGTTCCACGCCCACCCTGGCGCGCACCTGAGCAAGAAGCCGGGGCGCTGGGTGGTGGCGTCCGAGTTGGTGGAGACCACGCGGCTGTACGGCCGCGGCGTCGCGGCCATCGAGCCGCAGTGGCTGGAGCAGGTAGGCGGCCACCTGATCAAGAAGCAGCTCCTGGACCCGCACTGGGAGAAGAAGGCCGCCGAGGTGATTGCGCTGGAGCGCGCCACGCTGTACGGCATCGTCATCTACAACGGCCGCCGTGCCAACTACAGCCGCGTCGACATGGCCGGCGCGCGCGAGATATTCATCCGCCAGGCGCTGGTCGCCGGCGAGTGGGAGACGCCGCTGCCGTTCCTCGCCGCCAACCGCAAGCTGGTGCGCCAGGTCGAGGAACTGGAACACAAAGCCCGCCGCCAGGATGTGCTGGTGGACGAGGAACTGATCTACGCCTTCTACGACCAGCAACTGCCCGCCGACGTGTGCAGCGGCTATTCGCTGGAGCGCTGGTACCGCGAGGAGTCCAAGAAGCCGCAATACCGTGAAGGAGGTGGGGCGGGGGCGCGTTTTGCGCAGGTAAAGGAGGAGCCCGCGCAGCGGGCGGGGGACACGGAGCAAAACGTGCCCCTGACCCACCGGGGCCAGAGCACTTTGCTGCGTCTGAACCGCGAGGAGCTGATGCGCCACGAGGCCGCCGGCATCACCACCGCGGCCTTCCCCAAGACCATTCGCCTCGGAGGCGTGGACTGCGCCGCCACCTACCTGCACGAGCCCGGCGACGCGCGCGACGGCCTGACCGCCACCGTGCCGCTGTTCGTGCTCAACCAGGTCAGCGAGGAACGCTGCGAATGGCTGGTGCCCGGCATGCTCAAGGACAAGGTGCAGGCGCTGCTGAAGACCCTGCACCAGCGCCCGCGTTCGCGCCTGGTGCCGCTGCCCGACACCGCCGCCAAGTTCGCCGAGACGCTGAACGTGCCCGAGCGCTTCGGCCATGGCAGCCTGGTAGATGCCGTGCTCAAGCTGGTGCGCGACGCCACCTCGCTGGACATCGTGCGGGCCGACATCAAGGTCGACATGCTCACCCCGCACCACTTCATGAACTTCCGCGTGGTCGACGAGCATGGTCGCCAACTGGGCCATGGCCGCAACCTCGGTGCGCTCAAGGCCGAGCTGGGCGCGCAGGCGCGCGGCGCGTTTCAGGCGCTGGCGGCGCTCAAGCTGGCGTCCGGCACTTCCGTTCGCCCTGAGCCCGTCGAAGGGCCCTTCGCCAATGCTCAGAACAGGCTTCGACAGGCTCAGCCCGAACGGCGGGATGGGACCTCTAAGCAAAATCAAGCTCCAGCCCTCGTCAAAACTGCGCAAGCAGCTATCAAAAACGGAGCATCCGCCAAGACAGCAAGCGAGCGCAAAGCCCCCGCACCAGCCGCAGCCGAGCAGCGCCACACAGCCTGGACCTTTGGCGAGCTTCCCGAGCTGCTGGAAATCAGGAAGGGTGGCCAGACGCTGATCGGCTTCCCGGCGTTGATCGACGCTGGTGATGCCGTCACGGTTGAGGTGTTCGACGAGCCCGAGGTGGCCGCCGCCAAGCACCGCGCCGGCCTGCGCCGCCTGTTTGCCCTGCAGATCAAGGACGCGCTGAAGTACCTGGAAAAGAACATCCCCGACCTGCAGAAGATGGCCGTGGCCTACATGAACGTCGGCAAGGCCGACAACGGCAAGGAGTCGGGAACGGGCGGCACCATCGAAGAACTGCGCGAGCAGATCATCGCCGTGGCGCTGGACCGCGCCTTTCTGGTCGAGCCTTTGCCCACCGACGAATTCGCCTTCAAGAAACGCGTGGATGAGGGCCGTGGCCGCCTGACCCTGATCGCCAACGAGGTCGCGCGCCTGGCCGGCACCATTTTGCTGGAGCACGCCGCCGCCGCCCGCAAGATCAAGGACACCAAGAACGCCCCCGACGCCACCGCCGACTGCGCCCAGCAGATCAACCGGCTGATGCCCAAGCGCTTCCTGCATGCCGCGCCCTGGGCCCGGCTGCAGCACCTGGCGCGCTACCTCAAGGCCATCACCTTGCGGCTGGACAAGTACCGTGCCGACCCGGCCCGCGACGCCGGTCGCCTCACCGAGCTGCGCCCGCTGGAGCAGCGCTACTGGCGTCTGGTGGCCGAGCGCAAGGGCGCGGTGGATGAGCGCATGGAGGAATTTCGATGGCTGCTGGAGGAGTTGCGCGTCAGCTTCTTCGCCCAGGAACTGCGCACGCCGCAGCCGGTCAGCGTCAAACGCCTGGAAAAAGCCTGGGCCCAATTGTCATGTTGAAAACCAGGCTTTTCAGCGCAGGCTCACATCTGCCCGAAGGGCATGTGATGCCGGAGCTACAAGCATGGACGCAGATGGGCTGAGCCCCGCCGCTATCCCCCTGGGCCGCGCCCACGCGCGGCGGCTGCGCGACGTCTACCGTTCGGCTGGCTGGCCCAGCCTGGACGTGATCGAGGTCGAGCTGCTGGCGGCCGGCCTGCTGGAACACATCACCGAGCCCAGCGGCCACGACAAGGTGCGCCTGACCGACGCCGGCATCGCCTATCTGGCCCGTGCCTTCAGCAGCAACCGCGCGGCTCGCTCGCGCCACGAGACCCTGGTGGAGCGCGTGGCGCTGGAGATGCTGCGCGACGGACGCATCGTCTGGACCGGTTTGAGCATCCGCGCGCGCCTGCCCAGCGAGCCGGACGCGCCGAACCGCTGGAAGATGTGCATGCCCGACGTCTTTTCCATCCGCAACACCACGGTGGCCGGCTACCTGGAGCCGGTGGTGCACGAGATCAAGGTCAGCCGCGCCGACCTGCTGGGCGACCTCAAATCCAAGGACAAACGCGACAGCTACCTGGACGTGGGCGGCCAGTGCTGGTACGTGCTGGGCTGTGACGCCCGGGGTCGCCCCATCGCCGCGCCGGACGAGGTGCCGCTGGAGTGCGGAGTGCTGCAACTGGAGGGCGAGCGCCTGGTCGTGGCCCGCAACGCGCCCAAGCGCGCCGTGGCCGACCTGCCGTTTTCGATGTGGATGGTGCTGGCCAAGGCCACGCCGCTGTCCATGCGGGATGACAGCATCGGTGACGGCCCGGCCCAGGCCCTGCTGGGCGAACCGCCACCCGAGGTGTGACGGTGAGTGCCAGGCCCGAGGCCCTCTACACCGTCTCGGTGCGCAGCCTGTGCGAATTTGCGGCCAAGGCGGGCGATCTGGACCTGCGCTTCACGCCGTCGCCCACGGCCCAGCAGGGGAGGGAAGGCCACCAACTGGTCGCCAGCCGTCGCCCGCCGGGCCATGAATCCGAGGTGCCGCTGGAAGGCCTGTTTAGCGCCTTGCGTGTGCGCGGCCGAGCCGATGGCTACGACCCGGTGGACAACGTGCTGGAAGAGGTCAAGACCTTTCGCGGCGCCGTGGGAGCCATCGCCCCCAACCACGGCGCGCTGCATTGGGCTCAGCTCAAGGTCTATGGCTGGCTGATGTGCCAGAGCCGGGGCCTTTCGCGCATCACGCTGACCTTGGTGTACCTGGATGTGGCGGATTTTGTGGAGCACCCGTTTAGCGAGGTATTTGCGGCGGACGACCTGAAGGCCTTCTTCACCAGCCTGTGCCAAGCCTTCCTGGTCTGGGCGCGGCGAGAATTGGCGCACCGCCAGGTGCGCGATGCAGCCTTGCAGGCGCTGGCCTTTCCGCAACTGCCGTTTCGCGCCGGCCAGCGCGAACTGGCTGCCGCCGTGTACCGCGCGGTCGTGCAGTCGCGCAGCCTGCTGGCCCAGGCGCCAACCGGCATCGGCAAGACGCTGGGCACGCTGTACCCGGCCTTGCGCGCGTTGCCCGAACGGGGCGTGGACAAGCTGTTCTTCCTCACCGCCAAGACGCCGGGTCGCCAGGTGGCGCTGGATGCCCTGCGCAGCCTGGCTCCACCTTCAGAACGGCCAGTCCTGCGTGTGCTGGAGCTGGTAGCGCGCGACAAGGCCTGCGAACACCCCGACAAGGCCTGCCACGGCCAGTCCTGTCCGCTGGCCCAGGGCTTTTACGACCGCCTGGGCGCAGCCCGCGCCGACGCCGCCACGCGCGGCTGGCTGGACCAGGCAGCGCTGCGTGCCGTGGCCCTGACCCATGGCGTCTGCCCCTACTACCTGGGCCAGGAGATGGCGCGCTGGAGCGACGTGGTGGTGGGCGACTACAACTACTACTTCGACCGCAGCGCCATGCTGTATGCGCTGACGCAGCAGCACGGCTGGCGCGTGAGCCTGCTGGTGGACGAGGCGCACAACCTCTACAGCCGCGCCTGCGCCATGTACAGCGCAGAACTGGATGAGGCCCAGACGGTCGCTCTGCGCGCGCAGGTGCCAGCGCCATTGCGAGCGCGCGTGGACGAGTTGCTGAACCAGTGGCAATTGCTGCTGCCTGCCGAGCCACTGCCGCCAGCCTGGCAATTGCTGGACGTCGTTCCGCCCAACTGGCAACGCGCCCTGCAGCGCTTCAACAGCGCGGTCGGCGAGTACCTGAATGACCACGCCGCCGACACCCACGGTGACTGGCTGGCCTTCTACTTCAACACCCTGGCCTGGGCAACCCTGGCCGAGGAGTTTGGCGAGCATTCCCTGTGCGAGTTGACCTGCGATACACTGCCGAAAGCGTCCCAGAATGCGATTGAGGCGGCACAGGCCGACTGGGTCGGCAGCGCAGCCGGGCAGGGCGCCCCGGGCCGCATCGCGCTGCGCTGCGTGGTGCCGGGTCACTTCATCCAGGCGCGCCTGGCGGCGGCGGATTCGGTCGTGCTGTTCTCGGCCACACTGAATCCGGTGGACTACCACGCGCACCTGCTGGGTCTGCAGGCCGACACCCAGGCGGTGGACATCCCCAGCCCGTTTGCGCCGGAGCAGTTGGCGGTGCGCATCCTGCCCATTTCCACCCGGCGCGACGACCGATCCGCCACGCTGGACCTGCTGGTGGACGCGATCGCGCAGCAGTTTGCCGAGCAGCGCGGCAACTACCTGGCCTTCTTCAGCAGCTTTGACTACCTGGAAGCGGCGTTGGCACGCCTGCTGGAGCGCCACCCCGGGCTGCCGGTCTGGTCCCAGGCGCGCCAGATGGGCGAGGCCAGCCGCGCGGCCTTTCTGCAGCGCTTTGACCCGGCCGGGCAGGGCATTGGCTTTGCCGTGCTCGGCGGTGTGTTTGGTGAGGGGGTGGACCTGCCGGGCAGCCGGCTGATCGGGGCCTTCATCGCCACGCTGGGCCTGCCGCAGTTCGACGATTTCAACCAGGCCGTGTGCGAGCGGCTGGAGGCGCGCTTTGGCCGGGGCTACGATTACACCTACCGGCTGCCGGGCCTGCAAAAGGTGGTGCAGGCGGCCGGGCGGGTGATCCGCACGCCCGAGGACCGCGGCACTATTCTGCTGCTGGACGAACGCTACCGGGAGCGCCGCTACCGCGATCTGCTGCCGGCCTGGTGGCCACTGGCTGACTGATCTGGTTTGCTATCGTTATGATAGCTGTTTGTGCATATTCCACGAGGGCTGCAGGCCGATTTGTCCCTATATGCTACGCGGACGGCCCTAGCTGGGATATGATGGCCCGCGCGGGGCGTCGGGCCCCGGCTTGGCATGGAAGAAGGAGGCAGGTATGAGACACACTGGTACCAGAATGTCCGCAATCGTCGTGGCCATGGCCTTGCTGGCTGGGGCGTCACCGTTGGCGCAAGCAGGCCCCCTGGATGAAGCCAAGGCCAAGGCGCACCTGGAGGCCGTGGCCGCGGGCGACCTCGACGCGCTGATGCGCGACTACGCCGACGATGTCTACATGGATTGGGTGGGTGGCGCGCTGGACGGTCGCTACCGCGGCAAGGCCGAGATCCGCGCCGTGTGGCAGAAATTCATCGCTGCCAATGCCGGCAAGCCCCGCGCGGCCAAATTCGGCAAGCCCGAAGCCTACGCCAACCCCAAGGGCACCACAGTGGAGGCCAGCGCCGAATACGGCGGCACCCCGGCGGTCAAGGTCTGGCATGCGCTGACCTTCCGCGACGGCGAACTCAGCACCGAAATCTGGCAAATCGCCCCGGCGCTCCAGATCGCGCCATGATCTGGGCGCGCGCGCTTGCCACGACCCTGTGCCTGCTCGGTACATTGGGCCCAGCCGTCGCCGCCACCGTGGACGCTACCGTGCGCAACCCGTCGGGCGCACCGGTGGAAGACGCCGCCGTGGTGCTGGAGCCGGTGGTTGCCAGCGCGTCCAAGGTGCGGCGCACGGTGACCATCGAGCAGCGCGACCGCGAGTTCGTGCCCTATCTGACCATCGTGGAGACCGGCACGCTGGTGGAGTTCCCCAACCGCGACCCCTTCAAGCACCACATCTACTCCTTCTCGCCGGCCAAGGTGTTCGAGATCAAGCTCTACGCCGGCAAGCCCGTGCAACCGGTGCTGTTCGACAAGCCTGGCGAGGTGGCGCTGGGTTGCAACATCCACGACTGGATGGAAGCCTATGTGCTGGTGGTGAACACGCCGCACTTCGGCAAGACAGCGGCCGACGGCCACGTGGTGGTGCGCGACGTGCCACCCGGCGCCTACCGGCTGCGCGTCTGGCACCCGCGGCAAAAGGCGGCCACGCCGCTGCGCGAGATCGAAGTCGGCAACGCCACGCTCAAGCTCGACCTGCAGGCCGACCCCACGGCACGCTTGAGCAAGCCAAAGCCGCCGGTGGATTCCGACCACTACTGAGCGGGACCGCGCAGGACGGGCACGACCATGGTTCTGAGAACACTGCAACGGCGCATCGTGGCCGTGTTCGTTGGCCTCCTGGTGGTGGTCATGGCGCTGATCGTGGGCCTGGTGATGCAACGCAACCAGCGCATCGTGGCAAACGAGACGGCGCGTGAGCTGGAGGTGGGCACCCATGTGTTCCAGCGCCTGGTCGAGCAGAACCAGCGCCAGTTGGAGACGGCGGCCACGGTGCTGTCGGGCGACTTTGCTTTCCGCGAGGCCATTGCCACCCAGGACCGCGCCACCGTGCATTCGGTGATCCGCAACCACGGCCTGCGCATCGGCGCCCAGGCCATGATGGTGATCCACCCCGACGGTACGCTGATAGCCGACACCCAGCAACCCGCACGCCAGGACGAGCCCTTTCCTTTCACCGATCTGCTGGCCAGCGCGCAGTCAGCGGGCAAGAGCTCGGGCTTTCGCCAGATGCGCGACGGCAAGCTCTACCAGATCGTGCTGGTGCCCATCCTGGCGCCGCGCCTGATCGCCTGGGTGGCCATGGGTTTCCAGGTGGACGACCGCTGGGCGCACGACCTGTCCGAGGCCACCGGGCTGACCGTGAGCGTGAAGCGCCAGCAGACCACCGAAGTGAGCCTGCTGGCCTCGTCGCTGGATGCCCAGCAACGCCCGGTGTTGGAGCAGGCGCTGCGCAGTGTGGCGGGAGACGCGTCGGGCCAGGTCCTGGTTCTGGGGGCGGAGCATTACCAGGCCCGCCAACTCACGCTGGGTGGCGATGTGGCCGTGGTGCTGTTGCGCTCGCTGGAGCAGGCACAGGCGCCATTCCAGTCCTTGCAACGGGTACTGCTGGTGGTGGTGCTGGGGGGCGTGGTGCTGTTTGCGCTGGGCAGCGTGCTGCTGGCACGGCGCATCGGCCAGCCGGTGAACGCGCTGGCCGCATCGGCGCGACGTATCGAGGCCGGTGACTACAGCCAGCCCGTGCCCAGCCTGCCGCTGGACGAGATTGGCCAGCTGGCGCTGAGCTTTGACCACATGCGCGAGCGCATCGCCAGTCGTGAAGAAAAAATCCTGCGCTTGGCCTATGAAGACAGCCTGACCGGCCTGGCCAACCGCACACGTTTCCTGGAGACCCTGGGCGAGCGGTTGGGCGAGGGCGGCGCACCGGGCAAGGGGGCGGCCCAGGGTGCGGTGGTGCTGCTCAACATTGACCGTTTCGCCTCCATCAACAATGCCCTGGGCAGCCGGGTGGGCGACCGCCTGCTGGTGGAGATTGGCGCGCTGCTGGGCCGGCTGAGCCCGGCGCCGACGCTGCTGTCGCGTTTGTGGGGCGACGAGTTTGCCTTCCTGCTGCGTGGTGCCGACCGCGACGCTGCCGTGGCCTTCACCCAGGCCGTGCTGGCCGCGCTGAGCCATCCCATCACGCTGGACGGCCAGCGCCTGGACGTGGGCGGCAGCCTGGGGATTGCCTTGTACCCGCAGGACGCGGTAGACGCCACCGGCCTGCTGCGCGGGGCCGACCGCGCCATGCTGGCGGCCAAGCGCCGCCATGCGGGCTATGCCTTTGCCGCCGACAATGCTGCGCCGCCGGTGTACGAGCAGTTGTCACTGGTGGGAGCCATGCGCGAGGCCCTGGATCGCAACGAATTCGTGCTGCACTACCAGCCCAAGTTGGACCTGGCGCAGCAGCGCGTGACCGGCGCCGAGGCGCTGATCCGCTGGCAGCACCCGCAGCGCGGGCTGCTGTCGCCCTTTCATTTCGTGCCGTTTGCCGAGCAGACCGGCTTTATCCGCGAGATCACGCCCTGGCTGCTGGAACAGGTGGTGGAGCAGGCGGCGCGCTGGGAACGGGCGGGCATGCCCCTGGTGCTGTCGGCCAACCTGTCCACGTTGGACATCCTCAACCCCCAGTTGGTGGGCCACGTGCGCGATCTGCTGGCGCAGCACCGACTGCCGGCCCATCTGCTGTGCCTGGAGATCACCGAGAGCGCGCTGATGGACGAACCGGAGCTGGCCCTGTCCCATCTGGTGGGCTTGGCCGCGCTGGGGGTGAAGCTGTCCATCGACGATTACGGCTCCGGTCAGGCCTCGCTGGGCTACCTGAAGACGCTGCCGGTGCACGAGTTGAAGATCGACCAGTCCTTTGTTACAGCGGTGGGCGATTCACCCAAGAACGCGGCCATCGTGCGCTCCACCATCCTGCTCAGCCACGAGTTGGGCCTGACGGTCACGGCCGAGGGCGCGGAGACGGATGCCGATCTGGCCTGGCTCTCGGCCAACGGCTGCGACGTGGCCCAGGGCTACGGCATTGCCCGCCCCATGCCAGCGGACGCGCTGCCCGGCTGGGTGGCAGGCTACAGCGACCACCACCTCCATCCTGGCCTGGCGATTTAAGCCAAATCAGCCGCTAGCCCTCGTGGAATATGCGTGAGCCGCTACGCTTTTTATAGCTTCTTCAGGCGCTCCAGGGCCGCCAGCAGGGTCGCATCCTGCTTGGCGAAGCAGAAACGCACCACGCGCTGGTCGAAGCCGTTGCCGTAGAAGGCCGACAGCGGAATGGCGGCCACGCCGATTTCGGCAGTCAGCCATTTGCAGAAGTCGGCCTCGCCCAGATCGCTGACCTGGGAGATGTCCACGCACTGGAAGTAACTGCCCTCGCTGGGCAACAGGCGCAGCCGGCTGCCCGCCAGACCCGCGCGGAACAGGTCGCGTTTGCGCTGGTAGAAGGCCGGCAGGTCCAGGTAATGGGTCGGCTCACCCATGTAGGCGGCCAGGCCGTACTGCATGGGCGTGTTGACGGTGAACACATTGAACTGGTGCACCTTGCGGAACTCGGCCGTCATGGACGCCGGTGCGGCCACATAGCCCACCTTCCAGCCGGTCACGTGGTAGGTCTTGCCAAAGCTCGACACAATGAAGGCCCGCTCGGCCAGGCCGGGGAAGCGCGCCACGCTCTCATGCGGCACGCCATCAAACACCATGTGCTCGTACACCTCGTCGCTGATGAGTAGCACATTGGTGGGCGCCAGCAGTTCTTCCAGGCGCAGCATGTCGGCACGGCTCCACACCGTGGCACTGGGGTTGTGCGGGCTGTTGATCAGGACGGCGCGGGTCTTGGGGGTGATGGCGGCGGCGATCTTGTCGAAGTCGGGGCGGAAGCTGCCCGGCGTGAGCGGCACGCGCACGGCCACACCACCGGCCAGTTCGATGTTGGGTACGTAGCTGTCGTAGCAGGGTTCCAGCACGATCACTTCGTCACCCGGGTGCACCACGGCCAAGATGGCGGTGAGGATGGCCTGTGTGGCCCCGGCTGTAATGGTGATTTCGTCCGCAGCCCTGTAGGAGCGGGCGTGGAGTGCTTCAATTTTGCTAGCAATGGCGTCGCGCAGCAGCGGCACGCCGGGCATGGGCGGGTACTGGTTGTGGCCGGCCTGCATGGCCTGGGTCACGTGGTCCACCAGGGCCGGGTCGCAGGCAAAGTCGGGGAAGCCCTGGCCCAGGTTGACCGCCTTGTGTTGCGCGGCCAGCGCCGACATGACAGAAAAGATGGTGGTACCTACGTTAGGCAGGCGCGAGGTCAGTGCAGGGGTGCTCATCTCAGTAGTCGTAGTTTTCGGTATGCCCGTCCATGGCGCGGGCGATCAGCTTGCGGTCCAGGCGGTCGCTCAGCAGTTCGGCAAAGGTGTAGACGAAGTTGCGCAGGTAGGCGCTGCGCTTGAAGGCGACGCGCGCCACGTTCTGGCCGAACAGTGGGCCGCCGGGGCGCGCCACCAGGCCGCTTTTGCCCCCGTCCTCAATGATGTCGCGTACCGCCATCTCGGCGGCAATGCCCACGCCCATCCCCAGGCGCACATAGGTCTTGATCACGTCGGAGTCGATGGCTTCCAGGGCGATGCGCGGCTCCAGCTTGCGGGTGGCAAAGGCGGTGTCGATCTTGGTGCGCCCGGTGAACGACGGGTGATAGGTGATCAGCGGTTCCTTGGCCACGTCTTCCAGCGTGATGCGGTCCTTGTGCGCCAACGGGTGGTCGATGGGCAGCACCAGCATGTGCTGCCACTCGTAGCAGGGCAGGGTGACCAGCTCGTCGTAGTCGGCCAGGGATTCGGTGGCCATGCCGATCTCGGCCACCTCGTCGATCAGCATGCGCGCCACCTGGTCCGGTGAGCCCTGGTGCAGGCTGATGTTGACCTTGGGGTAGGCTGTGCGCAGGGCGGCCACCTTTTCGGGCAGCACGTAACGGGCCTGGGTGTGGGTGGTGGCGATGGACAGCGTGCCGCTGTCGCCGGCGCTGTACTGCTCGCCAATGCGTTTGAGGTTACCCACCTCGCGCAGGATCAGCTCAATGCTTTTCAACACATGCTGGCCCGGCTCGGTGACGCGCTTCAAGCGCTTGCCGTGGCGAGCGAAGATTTCCACGCCCAGCTCTTCTTCCAGCTCGATGATGGCTTTGGAGACGCCCGGTTGCGAGGTGTGCAGGGCCTTGGCAGCTTCCGTCAGATTCAGGTTGCGGCGGACCGCTTCTTGCACAAAGCGAAATTGGTGCAGGTTCATATCAAATTTCACCTAAAGATGAAATTCATTATGCCGCAGTCCAGGGGTATTTAGGGGCGTGCGAGGGCAATATCCGCCAGCAGTTGCCACAGGCGGGGGTCTTCGCCGACCGAGGGCTGAAGGGTGAAGGTCACACCAGGGTATGTTGCCTGCTGCTCGGCGACCAGGCGTGGCAGGTCCTCACGTGCATGCTTGCCCGCCCCCAGGAACAAGGGCAGCACGCGGATGGCCCTTGCGCCACGGGTCACCAACTGTTCCACGGCGGTTGCCAGGTCGGGTGTGCTGAGTTCCAGGTAGGCGCAGACCACCCGGGTCTGCGGTGCCTGGGCCGTGATCTGCGCGGCCACGGCCTGCATGGGCCGGTGCCACAGCGGGTCCCGCGAGCCGTGCGCGAACAGGATGATGGCGGGGGTGTCGGCCGGCGTCACCGTCGGATGACCAGCCAGGTGAAGGCGGTCAGGGAAATGAAGGAGTAGATCAGGCCGGGCAGCGCCGCCGTGAGCCAGGGCCACCAGCCCTGCAGGGCGCCCAGGTCGCCCAGCACGTTGTTTAGCAGCACGAAGCTGATGCCGGCCATCACACCGCCAAACACGTAACTGGCCACGCTGCCCGAACGGAAGTGCAGGTAGGCAAAGGGCAGGGCCAGCACCACCATCACCAGGCAGCTCAGGGGGTAGAAAACCTTCTTCCAGAACTGGATCTCGTACTTCTGGGCGGTCTGACCGTTGGCGTCCAGGTGGCGGATGTACTGGAACAGGTCGATGGTGCCCATGCGCTCGGGGCGCAGCACGGCGGTGGCCACCATCTCGGCGCTGATCTGGGTGGACCAGCGGAAGGTGTCCGCCAGCGTGCGGTCCACGTGGGTGGCGTTGGCGTCTGCGCTGGTGAATTCGGTGTGATCCACTTTTTCCAGCAACCAGGAGTCGTCCTTGCCGAAGCGGGCGGTCTGGCCCTCGGTCATGGACACCAGAAAGCCCTGGTTGTTGAACTCGAAGATGCGCACATCGCGCATATTGCCGTCTGGCGACAAGGCGCCCACATTCACCGCATAGTGGCTGTAGGCTTGGCGTTCCTTGAGCCAGGCACCGGTCTTGCCCACTGTCACCTTGCCCTGGTAGCGGGATTTGAGCAATTGCGCCGTCTTGTCGGCCAGGGGGGCCACGTAGTCGCCAATGGCGAAGGTGAAGGCCACGAAGCCCAGGCCCAGCACCAGCAGGGTACGCAGCGCACGCCCGGGCCCCAGGCCGCTGGTGCGCAGGATGGTGAACTCCGAGCTCTGCGCCAGGCGCGACATGACGAAGATGGTGCCGATCAGCACGGTGATGGGCAGCAGTTCGTACAGGTGGCTGGGCAGGGTCAGGGCCACGTAGAGCACGGCCTTGGCCACGGTGTAGCCGGTGTCGCGGTGCTTGCCCACGCCTTGCAACTCTTCCACGAAGTCGAAGAAGAAGAACAGCGAGACGAAGCCGAGCGTGACCAGGGTGACCGAGATCAGCACCTCGCCATACAGCAGGCGACGTATGGTCTTCATGGCTGAGCCTCCCGCGCCGGTGCGGCGTCGGCCACGCGCGGCGGCGTGCGCAGGCTCCAGTTGTTGTTGCGTTTGGCCAGCCACAGCAGGGCCAGGGCCAATGCGCCGCCGTGCAGGGCCAGCAGGAAGCCGGGGAAGCTGACCTGCCCGGTCTCAATCCAGCTTTTGCCCAGCACCAGCAGGTTGAAGTACACGATGAAGGCCATGAAGGCAAAGCCCAGGTTGGCGGTGCGACCCACGCGCGGGTTGGTGCCGGCCGCGGTCAGGCCGATGATGACGAAGTTGATGGCCGCCAGGGCCAGACCGATGCGCCAGGACAGTTCGCCCAGGTGCTTGGGCGTGGGTGCGTTGATCAGCTCCAAGGTGGTCCGTGCGGCGGAAAGCACGAAGCTGCGGCCGGACTGGTCGTCGGACTCCACCTGGGCGCCGTAGGTCTTGAACACCGCCACGGTCAGATCGGGTTTGCCAGCGGTCTTTTCCAGGCGCTGACCGTTTTCCAGCACCAGGAATTTCTCGCTATTGACCAGTTCGACGTGGCCGCTGCGCGAGGAGGTGACGGTTTCCTTGTTGTCCTTGTGGGTGGCGATGAACACATTGCTGCCGGCGAGCTTGCCACTGGCGTCCTTTTCGATGAAGAACACGCGTTGCCCGTTGGCGGACTCCTGGAACTGGCCGGGCTCGATGCGGGCGATGTCGCCGCGTTTCTCGTAGCGGTCGCGCATGTCTTCAATGCGCCCGTAGGCCCAGGGCAGGATCAGAAAGGCCAGCGCCGCAATCACCAGCAGAATGGGCCAGGCAAAGCGGAACAACGGCTTGATCAGGGTGGTCAAGCCCTGACCGGCACCGAACCAGATCACCATCTCGCTGTCGCGGTACATGCGTGTCAGCACGTTCAGCACGGCGATGAACATGCACATGGAGAGGATGGTGGGCATGTCCGACAGCACGGTGTAGCCCATGATGATCATCACGTCGGCGGGGTTGAACACCCCACGCCCCGCCTCGCCCAGGGTGCGGATCAGTGTCATGGTCATCACCACCGTCACCAGAACGACGAGCGTTGCGCCGAAACTGCGCGCAAGTTCTTTGCGGATGGAGGAATGGAATAACATGGCGGGCAAAGGAAAACCTGAATTATGAACTTTGAACTCAAGCCCCTGGATCTGGCCGGCGCAGCCGCCGAAAAATGCGATGCCCTGCTGGTGCTGGTGCCGCAGGATTTCAAGGCAGGCAAGGGCACGCTGGCCGAGTTGATTGGCCAGGCCATCAAGGCTGGCGACCTGGAAACCAAGCCCGGTAAGCTGTTGTCCCTGTACAAGCCGGCGCAGGCCCAGGCCAACCGCGTGGCGCTGGTGGGCGCAGGCTCGGGCTCGGCGCGCGATGTGCGTGCGGCGGTATTGGCCGGTGTGGGCGCATTGAAGTCGCCTGGGTTGAAGAAGCTGTTGGTGTGCTTTGCCGCGCCAGCCCGCGAGGAGGCCGTGCGCGCGGTCGTGATGGCCGTGGCCGACGCCAGCTACAGCTACACCCATACCAAGTCCAAGCCCGAGCCGCGCACGCTCGCCAAGGTCGCCTTGGCCGCCAGCAATGCCAGCGAGGTAGGGGTCACGTTCGAGCGTGCCGCCAGTATTGTGCAGGGCGTGGAACTGGCCAAGGAATGGGCCAATCGTCCGGCCAACCATGCCACGCCCACGCTGTTGGCTCAGGCCGCACAGGAACTGGCCAAGCTGCCCAAAATCAGTTGCGAGGTGCTGGGACCCAAGGAGGTGACCAAGCTCGGCATGGGGGCTTTCCTGGCCGTGGCCCAGGGCTCGGACCAGCCCTTGCGCTTTATCGTCCTGAAGTACAGCGGTGCGGCCAAGTCCCTGGCTCCCACGGTGCTGGTGGGCAAGGGCATCACGTTCGACTGCGGTGGCATTTCCATCAAGCCGGCTCCCGAAATGGACGAGATGAAGTTCGACATGTCTGGCGCAGCCAGCGTGCTGGGCACCTTCCGCGCGCTCGCCGCCATCAAACCCGCCATCAATGTGGTGGGGTTGATTCCGGCCTGCGAGAACCTGATCAACGGCCAAGCGGTCAAGCCCGGCGACGTGGTGACCAGCATGAGCGGACAGACCATCGAGATCCTCAACACCGATGCCGAAGGCCGTCTGCTGCTGTGCGATGCGCTGACCTATGCCGAGCGCTTCAAGCCCACCGCGGTGGTGGACGTGGCCACGCTCACTGGCGCTTGCGTGATCGCCTTGGGCGGTGTGCGCAGTGGCATGTATGCGTCGCAGGACGCGCTGGGCAATGCCCTGGCAGTCGCCGGCGAAACCGCCCAAGACCTGTGCTGGCGCATGCCGCTGGACGACGAATACGCCGAAGGGCTCAAGACCAGCTTTGCCGATGTGGCCAATGTGGCTGGACGTGCCGGGGGCTCCATCACGGCGGCCAAGTTCCTGCAGCGCTTCACCGAGAAATACCCCTGGGCCCACCTCGATATCGCCGGAACCGCTTGGAAGAGCGGTGCGGGCAAGGGCGCCACCGGGCGCCCCGTGGGCTTGCTGGTCGAGTATCTGGTGGCGCAGGCCTACAGCAAGTGACGGGCACGTGACCGAACTGGCATTTCACTTCGGCGCGCCCGATAAATTGGCCTATGCCTGCCGTTTGCTGCGCAAGGCCGTGGCCAGCGGCGCCCGGGTGGCGGTGGTGGCACGGAATGACGCGCTGGATCGACTCGATACCGATCTCTGGTCTGTGTCTCCCTCCGACTTTATTGCCCACTGCAAGGGCAGTGCCGATGCCACCGCACAGCGCCGCGCGTCGGTCGTGTTGGTGAGCGACACCAGCCAGGTGGTGGCACCGTTCGCGGTGTTGGTCAATCTGGCGGACTCGGTGCCGGCGCAGTTTGAACGCTTTGATCGGCTGATCGAGGTTGTCAGCACCCACGAGAGCGACCGCGAGAAGGCGCGCGACCGTTGGCGCCACTACACGGCGCAGGGCTACGCGATCACCCGGCACGACCTCAACCTCAAGCGCGCGGAATGATGTCAACCGGCAAGCCGCCCCCCCGCTTCGTTCCCACGCTGACCGAGGTGTTCCACCCCGGCGAGGAACAACAGCCCGCGCCCATTGACGCCCAGACCCTGGTGGAGCAGGTGCTGCAAGCCGTCAAGCCGCGCCTGGAGCAGCAACTGCGGGCCACGCTGCAGGCGGCCGTGGAAGAGCAGATGCGTGTCGCTGTCGTGGGTTGGGAGCGCGACATCCACACTGCAGTGCAGACCGCCGTGGCGCGGGCCCTGGCGTCGCAATTGCCCAAGCCCTGAGGTCGTGGACGTGTCGGGAACATCCCTATACAAGTCCAGGTAAAACTACGCTATCGTGTCTGGCGCTGTTTTTTCAGATTCAACCTCTTGGTTCCTTGTTTCCACTTTTTGGGAGTACGTATGCAATTGACGGTGAAAAGCACTTTGACGGTCTTGGCGGCAGCTTGTCTGCTGGTCGCCTGCGGTAAGAAGGAAGAGGCTGCACCCGCCGCAGCGGCGCCTGCGGCCGCGCCCGCAGCAGTACCCGCGCCAGCCGGTGGTGCAGTCATCAGGATCGGTCATGTCGGCCCCACCAGCGGCGCTATCGCACACCTGGGCAAGGACAATGAAAACGGAGCACGCTTGGCCGTCGACGAGTTGAACGCCGAAGGCGTGATGATCGACGGCAAGAAGTTCACGCTGGAACTGATGGCCGAAGACGACGCCGCCGATCCCAAGCAGGGCACCGCCGTGGCCCAGAAACTGGTAGATGCCAAGGTGGCCGGTGTGGTGGGGCACCTGAACTCGGGTACCACCATTCCCGCCTCCAAGATCTACAGCGATGGCGGCATCCCCCAGATCTCGCCCTCCGCCACCAACCCCAAGTACACCCGCCAAGGCTACAAGACCGCTTTCCGCGTGGTGGCGGATGACGCCCAACTGGGCGGCACCCTGGGCAAGTACGCCGTGGGAACGCTCAAGGGCAAGGCCATTGCCGTGATCGACGACCGCACGGCCTACGGCCAGGGTGTGGCCGAGGAGTTTGCCAAGTCCGTTGAATCGTCTGGCGGCAAGGTTGTGGCCAAGGAGTTCACGACCGACAAGGCCACTGACTTCAACTCCATCCTGACCACCATCAAGGGCAAGAAACCCGACATCGTGTTCTTCGGCGGCATGGATGCCGTGGCCGGCCCCATGCTCAAGCAGATGAAGGCGCTGGGCATCAAGGCCAAGTTCATGGGTGGGGACGGCATTTGCTCGACCGAACTGGTCAAGCTCGGTGGTGATTCCATTGAAGACGATCAGGTCTACTGCGCGGAAGCCGGTGGCGTGGAAGGGGAGGCCAAGGCCGGCATGGACGAGTTCAAGGCCAAGTTCAAGGCCAAGTTCAACGCCGACGTGCAGGTCTACGCGCCCTATGTTTACGACTCGGTAAAGATCATGGTGGGTGCCATGGTCAAGGCCAACTCTGCCGATCCGGCCAAATACCTGCCCGTGCTGGCCGCCACGACCGATTACAAGGGCGTAACCGGTCCCATCTCTTTCGACGAGAAGGGCGATATCAAGAACGGCGCGCTGACACTGAAGACCGTGCGCGCCGGCAAGCTGGAAACCTTGGCTGTCATCCGTTAAAGTTTGCGCAAAACCCCGAGGGCATCCATGGCGATGCCCTTTTTTCTGCGCCCTTGCACGGTTTCGCGGAAAAAACCGGGTAGAATCGTGGGCTCTGGAGCGGTGGATGAGCGGTTTAAGTCACACGCCTGGAAAGCGTGCGTGGGGTAAAACCCACCGCGGGTTCGAATCCCGCCTGCTCCGCCAGAAATGAGAAACCCCGTAACTCAGTGAGTTGCGGGGTTTTTTCATGCGTGTTCGCCAATGACCACCGGTATACGGCGTGGGCCAAAATTGCCCGCCCGTTGGGCGAATCGGCCCGCCAGCGGTGTGGCGCAATGTGGGCAGCGACCATCCGGCGTGAGCCGGTAGCTGCGGATCTGGTACCAATCCCGCTGAATCAGGGTTTCGCCGCACTGCGCGCACCGTGTGGTGTCGCCATCGATGTGGTGGACGTTGCCCGTGTAGACGTGGTGCAGACCTTGTTCCAGGGCGATGGTGCGGGCGCGTACAAGCGTCTGCAGCGGGGTGGACGGTACATCGGGCATCTTGTGGTCCGGGTGGAAGGCTGAAAAGTGCAGTGGCACATCAGGCCCCAGCTCACGCAGCACCCATTTGCTGAGGGCCGTGAGTTCGGCATCCGAATCGTTGTGGCCGGGGATCAACAGGGTGGTGATTTCGAGCCACACCGAGGTTTCGTGGCGCAGGTAGACCAGGGTGTCCAGAACGGGCTGCAAGTGCGAGCCAGTCAGCTTGAAATAGAAGTCCTCGGTAAAAGCTTTGAGGTCTACATTGGCGGCATCCATCTTGGCGTAAAAATCGCGTCGTGGCTGGTCGTGCATGTAGCCGGCTGTCACCGCCACGGTTTGAATGCCGTGGGCGTGGCAGGCGTCGGCCACGTCCATGGCGTATTCGGCAAAGATGACGGGATCGTTGTAGGTGAAGGCCACGCTTCGGCAGGCGTAGGTGCGCGCGGCGCGGGCGATGGCCTCGGGAGAGGCTTGGTCCATGAGGCGGTCCATGTCGCGTGACTTGCTGATGTCCCAGTTCTGGCAGAACTTGCAGGCCAGATTGCAGCCGGCCGTGCCGAAGGACAGTACGCTGCTGCCAGGGTAGAAATGGTTCAGTGGCTTTTTTTCTATTGGGTCTAAGCAGAAGCCGGAGGAGCGGCCCCAGGTGGTCAGCACCAGGTGGTCGCCATCGCGCATGCGCACAAAGCAGGCGCCACGCTGCCCATCGTGCAGCCGGCAGTCGCGCGGGCACAGGTCGCACTGGATGCGGCCATCGTCCAAGGCATGCCAGTAGCGGGCGGGGTAGGGCGGGGCGACGGCATCCATGGCGTTCATCGCTGATGCGAGGGTGACTCGGCCCACTGCCGCACGGTGTAGCGTTCCAGCCGGACTGCGTCCGACCAGAAGCGGGCGTCCAGCCCGGCCTTGCGCTTGAGCTGAGCCATGAATTGCACGCGGTCGGGCAACTGCTCCCAGACCTGGGGTAGAAAAGTGCTACGGTGGTGGCCGCAGCTGAACACCACGCCGTCCACGCCAGGGCGCAACTGGGCCAGGGCGTCGGCCTCGTCGGTGAACGACATGGGCTGGGGCGCAGACAGGACCGAGACCTCGATCTCCGTGGCATCCAGCTCCGATGCGCGTAAGGGGGGGAAGCGGGGATCGCGTAGCGCGGCGGCCACGGCATTGGTCTGCACATCGGCTAGCAGGCTGCGGTGCGCAAGCAGGGAGCCGATGCAACCTCGCAGTTGGCCGCTCTGCGTCAGGGTGACAAAGCAGGCGCCCGGTTCTAGCAGCCAGTCGGGTGTGGAAGGGGCTGTCGCGGCGCGTCCCAGTGCCGTGGCGATGGCGGCGCGGGCGACGGGTAGTAGGACAGCTCCGGCATCAGTGGGTACCATGGCCGTCCTCCGTGAACGCTATGGCGGCGTACCCCACTACGCGCGCATGGTCGCCCGCGGTGTCGCCCGAATTGCACAGGCCCAAGAGGTGCGGATGTAGGCCATGCCGCGTGGCGGCCAGCAGTAGGCCATTGATGGGCGTGGCACCGCAGGCCTGCTCGTGGCTCAGAGTCGGTTGGCCGTGCAGGATGGTATTTACCGTGACCTGGTCGATCTGCTGTGCGTGGGCGTAGGGCCGGTAGTGGGACAAGTCGGAGCTGATGACGATCAGGGTTTCGGGGCCACCCCACAGACGCTCCAGTACCTGAGCCACTTCCTGCGGCGAGGCGTCGCCCACCGCCAGGGGCACCAACTGGAAGTCGTTCAGTGCCAGTTGCAAAAAGGGCAGCTGCACCTCCAGCGAGTGCTCCAGCGCGTGGGCCTGCGGGCTGATTACGACCTGGGGGAGGTCGCGCAGCAGGGCGGTGGCTGTGAGGTCCACTGGGATCTCGCCCAGCGGCGTGGCAAAGTGGGTGGCGCCGCTGAGAGCCAGTCCGCGCACGGGTACCCGGTGCACCGGCCCCAGTATCACTACGCGGCGGATGGCGGCGCGTGCCGGAGCCAGTTGCGCGTAGGCCTGGGCAGCGGTGGAGCCGGAGTAAATGTAGCCGGCATGCGGCGCGATCAACGCCTTGGGCACGCAGGTGCTGGGCGCGGCGTCGGCCTGGGCGGACTCCAGTAGGGCGCGGACATCCCGTGCCAGGACCGGCGCTTGCCCGGGGTAGAAGCTGCCTGCAACGGCAGGCCTGCGAAGGGTGTGCATGGAGACCTCCTGTGCGAGTCTCCAGCCTGAACTACTTGGACGCTTGAATCATCTTCATGGCCGAGCCGATCAGGGTGGCGACTTCGTTCATGTTGCTGGGAATGATCAGGGTGGTGGTGGCGTCGCTCGCCACCTTGGAATAGGCGGTGACGGCTTCTTCCGCCACCTTCAGTTGCACGGCCTGCTCGCCGCCGGGCTGGCGGATGGCGGCGGCCACACGCTCGATGGCCTTGGCATTGGCTTCGGCCACGGCCAGGATGGCGGCGGCTTCGCCCTGGGCTTTGTTGATGACGGCTTGTTTCTCGCCCTCGGAGCGCGCAATATAGGCCTCGCGCTCGCCGGTGGCGATGTTGATCTGCTCTTGGCGACGGCCTTCGGAGGCGGCAATCAGGGCACGTTTCTCGCGTTCAGCCGTGATCTGCTGTTGCATAGCGTGGACGATTTCCTTCGGGGGAGTCAGGTCCTTGATTTCATAGCGCAGCACCTTCACGCCCCAGTTCAGCGCCGCCTCGTCGATGGCCTGCACGACCTGGGCGTTGATGATGTCGCGCTCCTCAAAGGTCTTGTCCAGTTCCAGCTTGCCAATGACTGAGCGCAGTGAGGTCTGCGCCAACTGCGAGATGGCCACCACGTAATTGCTGGACCCATAGCTGGCGCGCATGGCGTCGGTCACCTGGAAGTACAGGATGCCATCCACCTGGAGCTGGGTGTTGTCGCGGGTGATGCAGACCTGGCTGGGAATGTCCAGCGGCACTTCCTTGAGCAGGTGCTTGTAGGCCACACGGTCGATGAAAGGCACCAGGAAATTGGGGCCGGGCGTCAGCGTGCCGTTGTACTTGCCCAGGCGCTCCACCACCCAGGCATGTTGCTGGGGCACGACCTTGACCGCCTTGGCCACGAAGATTACCGCAATGACCAGCAGAATCAGTCCGATTTCCATGGTGTTTCCTTCCCTTGTTTCAGAGTTTTTGCACGGTGAGGCGGCTGCCCACCACTTCGACGACACGGTGCGCTCCCGTCGAGAGCGTGGCACCGGCCACGCTGGACACGGCCCATTGCGCGCCCCGGTATTTCACGGTGGCGGTGCCGTCCGGGTTCCAGGCGTCCACCTGCACGGTTTCGCCAATGTCCAGGTTCACGTCCCGGTTGGCGCTGGCGGGGGCGCTGTTGGGCTGGGCCATGCGGTAGCTGCGCCAGCCCAGGACCGTACCGGAGCCCACCACGGCGGCGACCACCAGTTGCACCACCGTGCCGGCGCCCAGGTGGGCGGCAACGGCGGCGGCGGCCAAGCCAATGGACAGCATCAGGAGGTACAACGTGCCCGTCACCAGTTCGATGCCGATTGCCGTACCGGCCAGTAGCCACCAGATCGTGGATTCAGCCATGGAGCCCTCCATGTGTTGTGATCACCACATTTTGGGGCAATTGGCGGCCCGCGCAAGGCCCGAGACACAATAAGTCCTTACACTTCGCGCCTGTTTTTTATTTTTTCCGCCCCCGGCTGGAGCCTTTCATGAAATTTCGCTTTCCCATCGTCATCATCGACGAGGATTTTCGGTCGGAGAACACCTCTGGACTGGGTATTCGCGCCTTGGCCCAGGCCATTGAGTCGGAAGGCTTCGAGGTGCTGGGTGTGACCAGCTACGGCGACCTTTCTCAGTTTGCCCAGCAGCAAAGCCGCGCCAGCGCGTTCATCCTGTCCATCGACGACGAAGAGTTCACCCCGGGCCCCGATCTGGACCCGGCCGTGCTGAACCTGCGCAAGTTCATCGAAGAGGTGCGCTGGAAGAACGCCGACGTGCCGATCTATGTCTACGGCGAAACCAAGACCAGCCGCCACCTGCCCAACGACATCCTGCGCGAACTGCACGGCTTCATCCACATGTTCGAGGACACGCCCGAGTTCGTGGCGCGCCACATCATCCGCGAAGCCAAGAGCTATTTGGAAGGCGTGCAGCCGCCATTCTTCAAGGCGCTGTTGGACTACGCCGAAGACGGCTCGTACTCCTGGCACTGCCCCGGCCACTCCGGTGGCGTGGCTTTCCTCAAGAGCCCCGTGGGTCAGATGTACCACCAGTTCTACGGCGAAAACATGCTGCGCGCCGACGTCTGCAACGCGGTGGAAGAACTGGGTCAGCTGCTGGACCACAACGGCGCCATTGGCGAGAGCGAGCGCAATGCCGCGCGCATCTTCAATGCCGACCACTGCTTCTTCGTCACCAACGGAACCTCCACCTCCAACAAGATGGTGTGGCACCACACCGTGGCGCCGGGCGATGTGGTGGTGGTGGACCGCAACTGCCACAAGAGCAACCTGCACTCCATCATCATGACCGGGGCCATCCCCGTGTTCCTGAAGCCCACGCGCAACCACTTCGGCATCATCGGCCCGATCCCCAAGAGCGAGTTCGAGCCGGCGGCCATCCGCGCCAAGATCAAGGCCAACCCGCTGTTGAAGGGCGTGGATGCCACCAAGGTCAAGCCGCGTATCCTGACGCTCACGCAGTCCACCTACGACGGCGTGCTCTACAACACCGAGACCATCAAGAAGATGCTCGACGGCTACGTGGAAAACCTGCACTTTGACGAGGCCTGGCTGCCGCATGCGGCCTTCCACCCGTTCTACGGCCAATACCACGCCATGGGTAAGAGCAGGGCGCGCCCCAAGGAAGCGGTGGTGTACAGCACCCAGTCCATCCACAAGCTGCTCGCCGGTATCAGCCAGGCCAGCCACGTGCTGGTGCAGGACTCGCAACAGGTCAAGTTGGACAAGCACCTCTTCAACGAGGCCTACCTGATGCACACCTCGACGAGCCCGCAGTACAGCATCATCGCCAGCTGCGACGTGGCCGCCGCCATGATGGAGCCGCCCGGCGGCACCGCGCTGGTGGAGGAAAGCATTGCCGAGGCGCTGGACTTCCGCCGCTCCATGCGCAAGGTGGACGAGGAGTACGGTGACGACTGGTGGTTCAAGGTCTGGGGCCCCGAGGTGGAAGCTGAAGAGGGCATTGGTGAAGCCGCCAACTGGATCATCAAGGCCGAAAGCAAGAGCGCCAAGGCCAACGCCAAGGCCAACTGGCACGGCTTCGGCCCGCTGGCGGCCGGGTTCAACATGCTGGACCCCATCAAGAGCACCATCGTCACGCCCGGCCTGGACCTGAACGGCAAGTTTGCCAAGACTGGCATTCCGGCAGCGATTGTGAGCAAGTTCCTCACCGAGCACGGCGTGGTGGTGGAGAAGACCGGCCTGTACAGCTTCTTCATCATGTTCACCATCGGCATCACCAAGGGCCGCTGGAACACGCTGCTCACTGCGCTGCAGCAGTTCAAGGACGACTACGACAAGAACCAGCCCATGTGGCGCATCATGCCGGAGTTCTGTGCCAAGCACCCGCGCTACGAGCGCATGGGCCTGCGCGACCTGTGCCAGTTCATTCACGGCATGTACGCCAAGTACGACATCGCCCGCCTGACCACGGACATGTACCTGAGCGACCTGACCCCGGCCTTGAAGCCCAGCGACGCCTACGCCCACATCGCCCAGCGCAAGACCGAGCGCGTGGAGATCGACCACCTGGAAGGCCGCATCACCGTCGGCCTGGTCACGCCGTACCCACCCGGCATTCCGCTGCTGATTCCCGGCGAAGTGTTCAACAAGAAGATCGTGGACTATCTCAAGTTCTCGCGCGAATTCAACGCCCAGTGCCCCGGGTTTGAAAGCGACATCCACGGCCTGGTCACGGAGAAGGATGAACAGGGCCGGGTGCGCTATTACGCCGACTGTGTGAAGTAGCCAAACGGTGGCTGAGCAAAAAAATAGCGCCCCTGGGGCGCTATTTTTTTAGTAGCTGCCCACGCATATTCGGCGAGGGCTGGCGGCACTTTTAACCGTTGGGATTGTCCACAACGGCGACGGCGGACTGGCTCACGCCGCAATCCACGTAGGTGATTTGCCCGGTCATGCCCGAAGCCAGGTCGCTGAGCAGGAAGGCCGCGACATTGCCCACTTCGTCGATGGTCACGTTGCGGCGCAGGGGCGAGGCGCTGGCCGAGATGGACAGCAGCTTGCCAAAGTCCTTGATGCCGCTGGCGGCCAAGGTCTTGACCGCACCAGCGCTGATGCCGTTGACGCGGATGCCCTTCTGCCCGACGGCCTCGGCCAGATAGCGGACCGAGGACTCCAGGGAGGCCTTGGCCAAGCCCATGGTGTTGTAGCTCGGCACCACGCGCACGCCGCCCAGGTAGCTCAGTGTGAGCAGGGACGCGTGTTCGGTCAGGTAGGGCAAGGCGGCCTTGGCCATGCCCGGGAAGCTGTAGGCGCTGATGTCGTGGGCGATGCGGAAGTTCTCGCGGGTCAGGCCATCCAGGAAATTGCCGGCAATGGCCTCGCGCGGGGCAAAGCCGATGCTGTGCACAAAACCGTCGAACTGGGGCCAGTGCTGGGCCAGGTCGGAAAACAGCTTCTCAATCTGGGCGTCGTCGGCCACGTCGCAGTCAAACACCAGCTTGGAGCCAAACTCGGCGGCGAACTCGGTGATCCGGTCCTTGAAACGCTCACCGACGTAGCTGAAGGCCAGTTCGGCGCCTTGCTCGTGGCAGGCCTTGGCGATGCCGTAGGCGATGGAGCGGTTGGACAACACACCCGTAATCAACAGTTTCTTGCCTGCTAAAAATCCCATTTCGTCCTCTTGTGTCACGTGTTTCAAGGCGGGATTGTCGCATGCGTTTGTGGGCTTTCAGCCGTACTCGGCCTGCATGGCCCACCCAAGGAGCCGATTGAACGGCCTTTGGAGAGGGGTTTTGTTGACTTTTGGTCAATAACTCCTTACGAATCAAGGCACTTAGCACAAATTTGCGCTACAATTACGGCTCACGACCAAACGGGCGGGTAACTACCGCCCGTTTTTTTTGGGCGATTGTTTTTGGACGGGCAGATTCAAATTGGCACTGCAGGACATCGTTGAACAAACCGTACGCGGGCTGGGCTATGACCTGGTGGAGATCGAACGCTCCGCCGGGGGGCTGCTGCGCGTCACCATTGACGTGCCATGGGTCGCGCCGGTGGACGGCTTGGCCGTGCCCGAGCAGTTTATCAATGTCGAGGATTGCGAAAAGGTCAACCGCCAATTGCAATTCGCCCTGGAAGTGGACGGCATCGAATACAAGCGGCTGGAGATTTCTTCGCCCGGCATCGACCGCCCGCTACGCCACGCGCAGGATTTTGAGCGTTTTGTCGGTCACGTGATCGACATCACGCTGAAGGCGCCCATGGGTGCTGCCGCGCAGGGGCAGGTGGCTGCCAATCGCAAGAAATTTCGCGGCACGTTGGAAAAGGTGATTGGCGCCGATGGCGCGGCTGGATGGCAAATCGTCTGGAGCGATGAGCCGCTGCCCAAGCCGGGCCAACGGGTCAGTAAGAAGCGGGTTCCGCCGCCACTGCAGGCTCTGGGGTTCACCCTGGATGAGCTGCGCGAGGCGCGCTTGGCGCCGATTGTGAACTTCAAGGGCCGCGGTGCGGCCGGCGACACAGAGTAATGAATGGTGGCAGGCCCCAGGGGGGGCTGCCGGACGAATTTGGGTTTGATGTAGGTTTTCAGGAGAGTCATGGCATGAATCGCGAACTGTTGATGCTGGTAGAGGCAATTTCACGTGAGAAGAACGTGGAACGTGATGTGGTGTTGGGCGCCGTCGAGGCGGCCTTGGCCCAGGCGACCAAGAAGCTGTATCCCGGCGACGTGGACATTCGTGTCGCGCTGGACCGCGACAGCGGCAATTACGAGACCTTCCGCCGCTGGCACGTCGTTCCCGACGAGGCCGGTTTGCAACTGCCCGACCAGGAAATCCTGCTGTTCGAAGCCCGCGAGCAGATCGCTGACATCGAGGTGGACGAGTACATCGAGGAAACCGTGCCCTCCGTGCCGATCGGCCGCATCGGCGCCATGGCCGCCAAGCAGGTCATTCTGCAAAAGATCCGTGATGCCGAGCGCGAAATGCTGCTCAACGACTTCATGTCCCGTGGCGAGAAGATCTTTGTTGGCACCGTCAAGCGTCTGGACAAGGGCGATCTGATCGTGGAAAGCGGTCGCGTCGAAGGCCGTCTGCGCCGCGGCGAGATGATCCCCAAGGAAAACCTGCGTACCGGTGACCGCGTGCGCGCCATGATCATGGAAGTGGACCTGACCCTGCGCGGCGCCCCCATCCTGCTGTCGCGCTCGGCGCCCGAATTCATGGTCGAACTGTTCCGCCAGGAAGTGCCTGAGATCGAGCAGGGCCTGCTGGAGATCAAATCCTGCGCCCGCGACCCCGGCTCGCGTGCCAAGATCGCCGTGCTCTCGCATGATAAGCGCGTGGACCCTATCGGCACCTGCGTTGGCGTGCGTGGCACCCGCGTCAACGGTGTGACCAACGAGCTGGCCGGCGAGCGCGTGGACATCGTGCTGTGGAGCGAGGACCCCGCCCAGTTCGTCATCGGCGCCCTGGCACCGGCCAATGTCCAATCCATCGTGGTGGACGAAGAAAAGCACGCCATGGACGTGGTGGTGGACGAAGAGAACCTGGCCATCGCCATTGGTCGTGGCGGCCAGAACGTGCGCCTGGCCTCCGAGCTGACGGGCTGGCGCATCAACATCCTGGACGCCGCCGAAAGCGCCCAGAAGCAGGCCAACGAGACCGACTCCGGCCGCAAGCTGTTCATGGAAAAGCTTGATGTGGACGAGGAAATCGCCGACATCCTGATCTCCGAAGGCTTCACCAGTCTGGAAGAGGTGGCCTACGTTCCGCTGCAGGAAATGCTGGAGATCGAGGCCTTTGACGAAGAGACGGTCACCGAGCTGCGCACCCGGGCCAAGAATGCACTGCTCACCATGGAGATCGCCCACGAGGAAAGCGTGGACGAGGTCTCGCAGGATTTGCGTGACCTGGAGGGCCTGACGCTCGAGTTGATCGGCAAGCTGGCCGATGCCGGCGTGCACACCCTCGATGACCTGGCCGACCTGGCCGTCGATGAACTGACCGAGATCACCGGCCAGTCCGCCGACGAGGCCAAGACCCTGATCATGAAGGCCCGCGAACATTGGTTCACCAATGACGCCGCCTCGCAAGAGTAATGATCATGTCCATATAGTTTCAGTAAAGGCCCATGCCGCTCGACAGCGACCGGCGGGCCGACGCCAAGGGTTACAAATCAAATGTCCAGTACGACCGTCGCCGAGTTTGCCAACGAACTCAAAAAATCCACCGACACGCTGCTTGAGCAGCTCAAGTCCGCCGGCGTGCCCAAATCGGCCGCTTCCGATGTCCTGACCGACACGGACAAGCACAGCCTGCTGGGCTACCTGCAAAGCGCCCACGGCACCGCCAGCCCGGACCGCAAAAAGATCACGCTGGTCAAGAAGCAGACCACCGAGATCAAGCAGGCCGATGCCACCGGCAAGGCGCGCACCATCCAGGTGGAAGTGCGCAAGAAGCGCACCTTCGTGCGACGCGACGACGATGTGGCCGCATCCGAAACCACCGCGCGTGCTGCTGCAGCCGAGGTGCCGGCTGCTGCTCCGGCCGCACCCGTGATCGATTCCGCCGAACTGGCCCGCCGCGAAGAAGAAGCGCGCCGCCAGGCCGAGCTGATCCGCCGCCAGGAAGAGGAACTGGCGCAGCGCCGCCGCGAGCGTGAGCAGCAGGAAGCCCTTGCCCGAGAGGCCGCCGAGAAGCAAGCCGCCGAAGCCGCCGCCCGCAAAGCCGAAGAGGCCAAGATCGCCAAGCCGGTGCCCGCCGATGCGGCACCTGCTGCGGCCGAGGCTGAAGCCGCGGAAGCCACCGCCAAGGCTGCTGCCGCCGCGCGTGAGCAATCGGCCGCTGCCGCCAAGGCCCAGGCTGATGAAGAACAGGCCCGCGCCGCCGAACTGAGTGATCGCCGCCGCAAGGCCGAGGCCGAAGCCGCCGCGATCCGCTCCATGATGGCCGCGCCCAAGCGCGTGCTCACCGCCAAGAAGCCCGAAGAAGCCAAGCCCGCTGCCGACGCCAAGCCCGCCATGAAGGGCACGTTGCACAAGCCCGCCCCCGGTGCCAGTGCGCCCAAGCAGGCTGGCGCGGGTGCGCCCGCCAATGCTCCGGCCGGTGCTGGCAAGGAAGTCAAGTCCGCCAAGCTGTCCAGCAGCTGGGCCGGTGATCCAGCCAAGAAGAAGGCCATCCCGACCCGTGGCGACACCGGTGCAGGCACGGGCCGCAGCACCAACTGGCGTGCCGGCCCCCGTGGCAAGCGCGGCGCCAATGACCGTGACCACCAGCCGGTGGTGGCCGCGCCGGTGGAAGCCCGTGTGATCGAGGTGCATGTGCCCGAAACCATCACCGTGGCCGATCTGGCCCACAAGATGTCGGTCAAGGCGTCCGAGGTCATCAAGCACCTGATGAAGCTGGGGCAGATGGTCACCATCAACCAGCCACTGGACCAGGACACCGCCATGATCGTGGTCGAGGAAATGGGCCACAAGGCCGTCGTGGCCGCGCTGGACGATCCGGAAGCCTTCACCGACGACGAAGTGCAACAGCAAATCGCCGAAGCCCTGCCGCGCGCACCGGTGGTCACCGTCATGGGCCACGTGGACCACGGCAAGACCTCGCTGCTGGACTACATTCGCCGTGCCAAGGTGGCCGCGGGCGAAGCCGGTGGCATTACCCAGCACATTGGCGCCTACCACGTGGAAACGCCGCGCGGCATGGTGTCCTTCCTGGACACCCCCGGTCACGAGGCCTTCTCGGCCATGCGTGCCCGCGGTGCCAACGCCACCGACATCGTGATTCTGGTCTGTGCCGCCGATGACGGCGTCATGCCGCAGACCAAGGAGGCCATCAAGCACGCCAAGGCGGCTGGTGTGCCCATCGTGGTCGCCATCACCAAGGCCGACAAGCCCGATGCCAACCCCGAGCGTGTCAAGCAGGAGTTGGTGGTCGAAGAGGTCGTGCCGGAAGAATACGGCGGCGACTCCCCGTTTGTGGCCGTGTCGTCCAAGACCGGCCAGGGCATCGACGACCTGTTGGAGCAGGTGCTGCTGCAAGCTGAAGTGCTGGAACTCAAGGCGCCTGTCGATGCCATGGCCAAGGGCTTGGTGATCGAAGCCCGCCTGGACAAGGGCCGCGGCCCGGTGGCCACCGTGCTGGTGCAGTCCGGTACGCTCAAGACCGGCGACGTGGTGCTGGCCGGCCAGACCTATGGCCGCGTGCGCGCCATGCTCGACGAGAATGCCCGCCCGATCAAGTCGGCCGGCCCATCCATCCCGGTGGAAATCCAGGGTCTGACCGAAGTGCCCCAGGCGGGTGATGAATTCATGGTCCTGGCCGACGAGCGCCGCGCCCGCGAAATCGCCACCTACCGCGCCGGCAAGTTCCGCAACACCAAGCTGGCCAAGCAGCAAGCCGCCAAGCTGGAGAACATGTTCAGCGACATCTCGGCCGGCGAAGTCCAGACGCTGCCCATCATCGTCAAGGCCGACGTGCAGGGTTCTCAGGAAGCCCTGGCGCAATCCTTGGTCAAGCTCTCCAACGACGAGATCAAGGTGCAGATGGTCTACGCCGCCGTGGGTGGCATCAGCGAGTCCGACGTCAACCTGGCCATCGCGGCCAAGGCCATCATCATCGGCTTCAACACCCGCGCCGACGCCGGTGCGCGCAAGCTGGCCGAGGCCAATGGCGTCGACATCCGCTACTACGACATCATTTACGACGCCGTGGACGACCTCAAGCTGGCCATGTCGGGCATGTTGACGCCGGACAAGAAGGAAGAAGTCATCGGCACCGCCGAGATCCGCCAGGTGTTCAAGGTCTCCAAGATCGGCTCCATCGCCGGCTGTATGGTCACCTCGGGCGTGGTGCGCCGCGCGGCGCGCGTGCGTCTGCTGCGCAACAACCTGGTCATTTTCACGGGCGAGCTGGACTCCCTCAAGCGTTTCAAGGACGATGCCAAGGAAGTGCGTGAAGGCTTCGAGTGCGGTTTGAACATCAAGAACTACAACGACATCGCCGAAGGCGATGCGCTGGAGTTCTTCGAAATCCGCGAAGTCGCCCGTACGCTGTAATTGGTAACCCCCCATGGTCCGCAAGAAGTCATCCACCCCGAACCGCGGTTTCCGCGTGGCCGATCAGATCCAGCGCGATCTGACCGAGCTGATCGCGCGCGAGCTGAAAGACCCGCGGGTCGGCATGGTGACCATTCAGGCCGTGGAGGTGACGCCGGACTATGCGCACGCCAAGGTGTTCTTCAGCCTGCTCAAGGGCGACCCGGTGGAAACGGCCGAAGGCCTGAACCAGGCCGCCGGCTTCCTGCGCAACGGCCTGTTCAAGCGCCTGCACATCCATACCGTGCCCACGTTGCACTTTGTGTTCGACCGCACCACCGAACGTGCAGCCGACATGAACGCGCTGATCGCGCAGGCCGTGGCCTCCCGTTCCAAAAACGAGGACTGAGATGAACGCGCCGCGCACGAGGGTGCCCAGGCGCCCCGTGCATGGGGTGCTGCTGCTGGACAAGCCATTGGGCTGGTCGAGCAATGACGCTTTGCAAAAAGTGAAGTGGCTGCTGCGCGCCGAGAAGGCCGGCCACACCGGTACCCTCGACCCCCTGGCCACGGGTGTGCTGCCTCTGTGTTTTGGTGCCGCCACCAAGTTCAGCCAGTTGCAGCTCGACGCCGACAAGGAATACGAGGCCACCGCACTGCTGGGCGCGCGCACCAGCACAGGCGATGCCGAGGGCGAGGTGCTGGAAGTGCGCCCCGTCCAGGTCACGCAGGCTGATGTGGATGCCATGCTGCCGCGTTTCACCGGCCCCATCCTGCAGACACCGCCCATGCACAGTGCGCTCAAAAAAGACGGCAAGGCCTTGTACGAGTACGCCCGTGCCGGGGTGGAGGTGGCACGGGAGCCGCGTCCCGTCACCATCCATGCATTGAATGGGCAGCTAGCCCTCGTGGATAATGCGCGGACAGCTATCAATTTGATAGTAAAATGCAGCAAGGGCACCTATATCAGAACCCTGGGCGAGGACATTGGCCAGGCCCTGGGCTGCGGCGCGCACCTCACGCGCCTGCGCCGCACGGCCACCGGTGGTTTCACGGCGGCACAATGTGTGACCCTGGAAGCGCTGCTCGCCATGAGCGAGGACGAGCGCATGGCTTGCTTGCTGCCGGTGGATGCGCTGCTAGAGCGCCATGCCGCTGTCACGCTGGACAGCGACAATGCGGGGCGCTTCCTGAGCGGCATGCGCCGCCGGGGAAGCTGGCCAGACATGGATGCAGTGGCCGTGTACGGCGCGCAGCCACACGCCTTGCTGGGCACCGCCCACACCAAGGCCGGAGAGTTGATACCGGGGCGCCTGCTGAGCCCGCTGGAGATTGCACAGTCTCAGAGCCAGCAGGCACGACTACAGGAACAAGCCGCTTGAGCGCCCCGGGGCGTCGGGCACAACAGATTCAAGAGAAAGTGAACCATGAGCAGTAAACAGATCCGCAACATCGCCATCATCGCCCACGTCGACCACGGCAAGACCACCATGGTGGACCAACTGCTGCGTCAGTCCGGCACCTTTGCCGAGCACGAAAAAGTCGTCGACACCGTGATGGACAACAACGCGATCGAAAAGGAACGCGGCATCACCATCCTGGCCAAGAACTGTGCCGTGAGCTGGGAAGGCACCCACATCAACATCGTCGACACGCCCGGACACGCGGACTTCGGCGGCGAGGTGGAACGTGCCCTGTCCATGGTCGACAGCGTGCTGCTGCTGATCGATGCGCAGGAAGGTCCCATGCCCCAGACCCGCTTCGTCACCAAGAAGGCACTGGCCCTGGGCCTGCGCCCCATCGTGGTGGTGAACAAAGTGGACAAGCCCGGTGCCAACCCGGACAAGGTGATCAACGCCGCGTTCGACCTGTTCGACAAGCTGGGCGCGACCGACGAGCAACTGGACTTCCCTGTGGTCTACGCCTCCGGCATCAATGGCTGGTCTTCGCTGGAAGAGGGCGCACCCGGTGAGCAGTGGGGCCCCGACATGTCGGCCCTGTTCAACACCATCTTGAAGCACGTGCCTGCCAACTCGGGTGACCCCAAGGCGCCGCTGCAGCTGCAGATTTCGGCACTGGACTTTTCCACCTTCGTGGGCCGTATCGGCGTAGGCCGCATCAGCCAGGGCACGCTCAAGCCCGGCATGGATGTGCTGGTGATGGAAGGACCGGATGGCAAGTCCAGCAAGGGTCGCATCAACCAGGTGCTGACCTTCCAGGGCCTGGACCGCATGCAGACGCCCGAAGCCGGTCCGGGTGACATCGTGTTGATCAACGGTATTGAAGACATCGGTATCGGCGTGACCGTGACCGACCCGGCCAACCCTGTGCCGCTGCCCATGCTCAAGGTGGACGAACCCACGCTGACCATGAACTTCTGCGTCAACACCAGCCCGCTGGCGGGCCGCGAAGGCAAGTTTGTGACCAGCCGCCAGATCTGGGACCGCCTGCAAAAGGAATTGCAGCACAACGTGGCCTTGCGTGTGAAGGAAACCGACGAAGACGGTATTTTCGAAGTCTCCGGTCGCGGTGAACTGCACTTGACCATCCTGCTGGAAAACATGCGCCGTGAAGGCTATGAGTTGGCCGTTTCCAAGCCGCGTGTGCTGTTCAAGGAAATCAATGGCGAGAAGTGCGAGCCGATCGAAATGGTCACCGCCGACATCGAGGAAGGCCACCAGGGCGGCGTGATGCAGGCCCTGGGCGAACGCAAGGGTGAACTGGTGAACATGGAGCCCGACGGTCGCGGCCGTGTGCGCCTGGAATACCGCATCCCGGCCCGTGGCCTGATCGGTTTCTCCAACGAATTCCTGAACCTGACCCGCGGTTCCGGCCTGATCTCCAACATCTTCGACAGCTACGAGCCGCACAAGGGCGACATCGCCAGTCGCAAGAACGGCGTGCTGATCTCCATGGACGACGGCGAAATCTTCACCTACGCCCTGGGCAAGCTGGACGACCGCGGCCGCATGTTCGTGCGCGCCAACGACCCTGTCTACGAAGGCATGATCGTGGGTATCCACAGCCGCGACAACGACCTGGTTGTCAACGCCACCCGCACCAAGCAGCTGACCAACTTCCGCGTCTCCGGCAAGGAAGACGCCATCAAGATCACGCCGCCCATCGACCTGACGCTGGAGTACGGCGTGGAGTTCATCGAGGACGACGAGCTGGTCGAGATCACACCGAAGTCCGTTCGTCTGCGCAAGCGCTTCCTCAAGGAACACGAGCGCAAGCGCGCCAGCCGGGAATAACCTCCCGGGATGAGACTCACTCATAACCGCGCCGTCTTCCTGATGGTGGCGGTGGCCCTGATGTGGTCCACCGCCGGTGTGGTCACGCGCCATCTGGACGCGGCGCGCAGTTTTGAGGTCACCTTCTGGCGCGCCTTCTTCACGGCGCTGTCCCTGCTGGTATTGCTCCCCCTGGTGCGCGGGCGGCGCGTGTTCGCCGACATGCGCCATGCCGGGCCGGCGTTCTGGCTGTCGGGCGTGTGCTGGAGCGTGATGTTCACTGCCTACATGGTGGCGCTCACGCTGACCAGCGTCGGCAATGTGCTGATCACCATGTCCCTGGGGCCGTTGATGACGGCCTTGATTGCCCGCGTCTTCATCGGCCACCGCATCCCCGCGCGCACCTGGACCGCCATCGCCGTGGCCGGTGCGGGCATTGCCTACATGTATGGCGCACAGTTGCAGGGTGGGCAGATGCTGGGCACCTTGATTGCCCTGTGCGTGCCGATTGCCGGCGCCACCAACTGGACCGTCACCCAGCATTCGCACGCCAAGGGGCATGACGTGGACCTGGTGCCCGCCGTGTTCGTCGGTGCCGTCATCAGCGCCGCCGTTGCGCTGCCGCTGGCCTGGCCGTTGCAGGCCACCGGCCACGACCTGGGCCTGCTGGCCTACCTGGGCGTGTTTCAGCTGGCCATTCCCTGCGTGCTGTCGGTGCTGTGCGCGCGGGTGCTCCAGGCGCCCGAGCTGTCGCTGCTGGCCCTGCTGGAAGTGGTCTTTGGCATCCTGCTGGCCTGGGTCGGCGCGGGCGAGGCGCCCGGCCAGACCGTGGCAGTGGGCGGAACATTGGTTATTGGTGCCCTGGTGGCCAACGAGCTGCTGGGCTGGAGACAAAGGAGTACAACCCCATGACGCAAACCATCACCCCCGACGTGCACACAGCGGTCAACGGCGGCATCGGCCTCATCACGCTGAACCGGCCCAAGGCGCTGAATGCATTGTCCTTGCCCATGGTGCAGGCGCTGCTGGCCACGCTGCGGGCCTGGAAGGACGACCCGGCGGTGTTTGCCGTGGCCGTCCGCGGCACGAACAAAGCCGGTGCACCGGGCAGCCCCGAGAGCTTCTTCGGCAGCTTCTGCGCCGGTGGCGACATCCGCTTCTTCCACCAAGCGGCACTGGCCGACGATCCCGCGCTGGGTACCTTCTTCACCGACGAGTACACGCTCAACCACCTGATCCACAACTACCCCAAGCCCTACATCGCCTTCATGGACGGCATCGTCATGGGCGGCGGCATGGGCATCAGCCAAGGCGCCAGCCTGCGCATCGTCACCGAGCACACCAAGATGGCCATGCCGGAAACCGGCATCGGCCTGTTCCCGGACGTGGGCGGTGGCTACTTCCTGAGCCGTTGCCCCGGAAACGTTGGCGAGTACCTGGCGCTGACCGGCAACACGATTGGCGGCGACCAGGCCGTGGCCTGGGGCCTGGCCGACGTGTGCGTGCCGGCAGCAAGCCTGCACGGCCTGTGGGATGCGCTGCAGGCGCAGGGTTCGGCGCCTGCCTTGCAGCAATGGATTGCTACGAATGTGATAGCGCCTCACGCACATTCCACGAGGGTTAGCGCCCCATTTGACTCCAAGGTTCTGGATGCATTCAGTCAGACCAGCATTCCCGCGATCCTGACGGCCCTGGACGCCCAGGGCACGGAGGAAGCCCAGAAGGTGGCGGCCACGCTGCGCCACCGCAGCCCGCTGATGCTGCACGTCGTGCTGGAGCAGGTGCGCCGCGCCCGCAACATGTCGCTGGCAGACGATTTGCGCATGGAACGCGACCTGGTGCAGCACTGCTTCTACACCGCCCACCTGAAGCGCAGCGGCGCCAGCAGCGAAACCGTGGAGGGCATCCGCGCCCTGGCCGTGGACAAGGACTTCAAGCCGGCCTGGAACCCGGCGCGCATTGAGGACGTGACGCCCGAGATGGTGGCGCCGTTCTTCGTCAGCCCCTGGGGCGCAGACCAGCATCCGCTGCGCGATCTGGTCTGATTTTCGAGCCGCGTGCCGCCGTCAGCGGTTGCGGCTTTTCATGGCGCGTTCGACCTCGCGCTTGCCTTCGCGGTCCTTGATGGTGTCGCGCTTGTCATGCTCGGCCTTGCCCTTGGCCAGTGCGATTTCGCATTTGACCTTGCCGCTCTTCCAGTGCAGGTTGATGGGCACCAGGGTGTAGCCCTTTTGCTCCACCTTGCCGATCAAGCGCTTGATTTCGTCCTTGTGCATCAGCAGCTTTTTGGTGCGCACATGGTCGGGGTTGACGTGGGTGGACGCGGTGTGCAGCGGGTTGATCTGCAGGCCGATGATGAACAGCTCGCCATTGCGGATGACGACATAGCCGTCCGTCAACTGCACCTTGCCTTCGCGCAGGGATTTGACCTCCCAGCCTTCCAGCACCAGTCCGGCTTCAAAGCGCTCCTCGAAGAAATAGTTGTAGGCGGCTTTCTTGTTATCGGCGATGCGGGGTTCGAGTGCGGGTTTCTTGGCCATTGGACGGATATGGGGACGACTGAGGGAAGTGCAAGCGCTGCTCGGAGGCTTGTCTACAATCCCGCGCAGACCGCCATTCTATGAAAACCGTACACAAGTCCGTTTTGATCTGGTACAGCCCGCAGGAGATGTACGTGTTGGTAACCGACGTCAATCGGTATGCAGAGTTTCTGCCCTGGTGCGAGCATGCGCGCGTGGTGGAGGAACACCCCGATGGCATGACCGCCGAGATGGGCATCGCCTTTGGTGGCGTGCGGCAGAACTTCAGCACCCGCAACGTGCATACCCCCGCAAGCCGGGTCGACATGCAATTGCTCAACGGCCCCTTCTCACAATTGGATGGGCATTGGCAGTTCTCGCCGGTGGGAGACGGGACACAGCGCGCCTGCAAGGTGGAGCTGACCTTGCATTACGGGTTTGACAGCCCCACGCTGGCCAAACTGGTGGGGCCGGTGTTCGACAAGATCGCCGCCAGCCTGGTGGACGCCTTTGTCAAACGCGCCGAGCAGGTGTATGGGGAGTGAGCCCGTGGCGATGATGGCCATCACTGTTGTGTATTCTCCCCGCGCCCGCGAGGCGGTGGAGATTCCGCTGCAGTTGGAGGAGGGCAGCACCGTCGCCCAGGCGTTGTTGGCCAGTGGCCTGCAGACCATGCTGGTGAGCGATGCGCGGCAGCCGGCTGGCTTGGGCGTATGGGGCAAGCGCGTGACGCCGGCCCATGTGCTGCGTGATCAGGATCGGTTGGAAATCTACCGGGCCTTGACGGTGGACCCCAAGGTGGCGCGCAGGGAGCGTTTTGCGCGCCAAGGGGCCAAGAAAAAAGCCGCTGGGCTGTTTGCCAAGCGGCGTATAGGGGCGAAGGCAGGCTATTGAGCCCCGGTCCGTGGCGCGTTACTGGCAGTCCTTGGCAATGATGCCCTGGACCCGTTTGAGTTCCTCCGCCTTGGCGTCTTCGTCCATGAATTCCCGCTCGCCAGCGGCATTGGTTCGGCCAATCCGCACACCGGATTCGAGAGTCGTCTTGGCTTGCTTGGCGCGGGCGCAACTTTCCACCTTGGCCTTGGTGTATTGCTCCTCCGCGGCCTTGCGCTTGGCGGCTTCGGCCTCCTGAGCCTGCTTCTTCTTGGCCTCCAGTGCCTTGTCCAAGCCGGTTGCCGTCTTCCCGACAGCCGGACCAGCGGGAACGGGTGGGGCCGTGTCAGAAGCGGGTGCATCCGCAGCCGACGCCGCATCGGCTGGTACCGGTGGTGGCACCCGATTTCCCGGTCGCTTGAGGATGTTCTTGTCTGGAATATCCGTGGGCGGTGCCCGGTCGCTGAATACCTTGCGCCCATCCTTGTCAATCCATTGCCACTGGGCAAAGGTGCTGGTGCCAAGTGCAGCCAAGGCCGCCGCCAGGAGGAGATGTGTCAGTTTCATGGGCAAAGTGTAGCTTTCATGGCGGTTTCTGGCATCAGTTTCCGCGCGAATGGCCGCGATTTTCCCCTGGTTGGTCCATGGCCAACGGCTCCGGCATTGGCCGAGCGCGGGTACAATCTTGCGATTTGGAGCTTTGACATGCGCCTCCTCGGCAAAGCACTAACCTTCGACGATGTGTTGTTGGTTCCCGCCTACTCCCAGGTCCTGCCCAAGGACACCTCCCTGGCGACCCGCCTCTCTCGCAACATCACCCTGAACCTGCCCCTGGTCTCAGCGGCCATGGACACCGTGACCGAAGCCCGACTGGCCATTGCCATTGCGCAAGAGGGCGGCATTGGCATCGTTCACAAGAACCTGACTGCCGCCGAGCAGGCCGCGCAAGTGGCCAAGGTCAAGCGCTACGAGTCGGGCGTGCTGCGCGATCCGGTGGTCATCACACCCGCCCATACGGTGCGCCAGGTGATGAGCCTGTCCGAGCAGTTGGGGGTTTCCGGCTTCCCGGTGTGTGACGGCGGCAAGGTGGTTGGCATCGTGACGGGGCGCGATCTGCGTTTCGAAGCACGCCTGGACCTGCCAGTCAGCCAGATCATGACGCCGAAGGAAAAGCTGGTAACGGTGCCCGATGGCACCACCATCAACCAGGCCAAGGTGCTGCTCAACCAGCACAAGATCGAGCGCCTGCTGGTCGTCAATGATTCCTTCGAACTCAAGGGGCTGATCACCGTCAAGGACATCACCAAGCAGACCAGCTTTCCCAATGCGGCGCGCGACGCCCAGGGCAAGCTGCGCGTGGGCGCGGCGGTGGGTGTGGGCGAGGGCACCGAAGAGCGGGTAGATGCCCTGGTGCGCGCCGGCGTGGATGCCATCGTGGTGGATACGGCCCACGGCCATAGCCAGGGTGTGATCGAACGTGTGCGCTGGGTCAAGCAGAATTACCCACAGGTCGATGTGATTGGCGGCAATATTGCCACCGGCGCGGCAGCCCGCGCCCTGGTGGAGGCTGGCGCCGACGCCGTGAAGGTCGGTATCGGACCTGGCTCCATCTGCACCACTCGCATCGTCGCCGGTGTGGGCGTGCCCCAGATCATGGCCATCGACAGCGTAGCAACAGCGCTGAAAGGCACGGGCGTTCCGCTGATCGCCGATGGCGGTATTCGCTATAGCGGCGACATCGCCAAGGCACTGGCCGCTGGTGCCAGTTCCGTGATGATGGGCGGCATGTTTGCGGGCACCGAGGAAGCACCCGGCGAGGTGATCCTGTTCCAGGGTCGCAGCTACAAGAGCTACCGCGGCATGGGCTCCATCGGAGCAATGCAGCAGGGCAGCGCTGATCGCTACTTCCAGGAGTCCAGCTCCGGCAATCCGAACGCCGATAAGCTGGTGCCGGAGGGTATCGAGGGCCGGGTGCCGTACAAGGGCTCCATGGTTGCCATCGTGTACCAGATGGCCGGCGGCATCCGCGCCAGCATGGGCTACTGCGGCTGCCCCACGATTGAGGACATGCAGAGCAAGGCCGAGTTCGTCGAGATCACGACCGCCGGCATCCGCGAAAGCCACGTCCACGACGTGCAAATCACCAAAGAGGCTCCCAACTACCGTGCCGATTGACAGCCCGGGCGCGTCGGCCGGTGGCCGGCCTGCCGCGATGCGTTTCATCATGGTCGCCGTGCTGATCGACATGATGTCGATTGGCTTGATGATTCCCGTCCTGCCCCACCTGGTGGGACGGTTCACGCAATCGCCCGCGGACCAGGCGTTCTGGTTTGGAGCCGTGTCCTTTGCCTTCGGTATTGCCAATTTTTTTGGCGCACCCATTCTGGGGGCTTTGTCGGATCGGTACGGGCGGCGCCCCGTGCTGCTGATCGGCTTTTCCGGCCTGGCGTTCAACTTCTACATGACGGCCGCGGCCACCAGCCTGTGGATGCTGGTGTTCGTGCGTCTGGTGGGCGGCGGCATGCAGGCCAACATCGCGGTGGCGAATGCCTATGTGGCCGACATCACACCGGCGCCGGACCGCGCGCGCCGCTTTGGCCTGCTAGGCGCCATGATGGGCCTGGGCTTTATTTTGGGGCCGGCAGCCGGCGGGATTCTGGGCGATGTCGATTTGCGCCTGCCGTTCATTGCCTCTGGAACCTTGGCGGTGCTCAACTGGATCTACGGTTATTTCGTGTTGCCGGAGAGTCTGCCCAAGGCGCGGCACACGCCATTCGACTGGCGCAAAGCCAATCCGGTATCGGCCCTGCGCGGGCTTATGGACCTACGCGGTGTGGGTCCGCTGGTCGCAGTGATCGCGTTAAGCACTCTGGCGCAGTTCATGCTGCATTCGACCTGGGTGCTCTACACCAGCTTCAAATTTGCCTGGGGGCCTCGCGAGACTGGTTGGTCACTGATGGTGGTGGGTGTGGTCAGCGTGGTGATGCAAGGGGTTTTGCTTAAACACGTCCTAAGACGCATATCCCCACAGCGCCTGGCTGTCATTGGTCTAACCAGTGCCAGCGTGGCGTATGTGGCCTACGGGCTGGCAACACAGGCCTGGATGCTGCTGGCCATCATCGTGCTCAACATGCCTGCCGCCGCCACGGGATCCACCTTGCAAAGCATCGTGTCCGGCGCCGCTGATGAAACCATCCAGGGGCGCACCCTGGGCGCGGTGTCGTCCCTCAACAGCATGATGGCGGTGATTGCTCCGCTCATAGGCGCCGGCTTGTTGACGCTGGTTTCGCACGCACCACAGGGTGACGTGCGGCTGGGGCTGCCACTTTTCGTGGGCGGCCTGATTCAATTTCTCGCTCTGGGCCTTGCGGTCTGGCATTTTCAACGCCAGCGTGCGCTAGCGGCTGGTATTTCCTCGGTTTGAACTCCATGACACACGAACGCATTCTTATCCTCGACTTTGGTTCGCAAGTGACCCAGTTGATTGCTCGCCGGGTGCGCGAGGCACATGTGTACTGCGAAGTACATCCCTGTGACGTCAGCGATCAATGGGTACGCGACTATGCCGCCAATGGGCAGCTCAAAGGGGTGATCCTGTCGGGCAGCCATGCCAGCCTGTGGGAGGACGAGACCCTGCGTGCGCCCAAGGCAGTTTTTGAGTTGGGTGTGCCGGTCCTGGGTATCTGCTTCGGCATGTACGCCATCGCCGAGGCCCTGGGTGGCAAGGTCGAGGGCGGTCATAAGCGGGAATTCGGGTACGCCGAGTTGCGGGCACATGGCCACACCCGCCTGTTCGACGGCATTGCCGACTACACGACCGAGCAAGGACACGGCATGTTGCATGTGTGGATGAGCCACGGCGACAACGTGACCCAGATGCCCCCAGGGTTCAAGCTCATGGCTAGCACCGATAGCTGCGCCATTGCCGGCATGGCCGATGAAGAGCGCAAGTTCTATGCGGTCCAATTTCACCCCGAGGTGACCCACACTACGCAGGGGGCCGCCATCCTGAATCGCTTCGTGCTGGACATTTGCGGCGCGCGTGCAGACTGGGTGATGGGCGACTACATTGCCGAAGCCGTGGAGCGCATCCGTGCCCAGGTGGGCAACGAAGAGGTTATTCTGGGCTTGTCGGGTGGCGTGGACTCGTCCGTGGCGGCCGCCCTGATCCACCGCGCCATTGGGGACCAGCTCACTTGCGTGTTTGTCGACCACGGTTTGTTGCGCCTGCATGAGGGTGACATGGTCATGGACATGTTCGTCGGCAAGCTGCATGCCAAAGTGGTGCGGGTGGACGCCAGCGAGCAGTTCCTGGGGCATCTGGCAGGAGTCAGCGACCCGGAAGCCAAACGCAAGATCATTGGTCGGGAGTTCGTTGAGGTGTTCAAGGCCGAGGCCAGCAAGCTCAAGAACGACCACTCCCGCCATGTCGCCTGGTTGGCACAAGGCACGATCTATCCGGATGTCATCGAATCCGGCGGCGCCAAGAGCAAGAAGGCCGTCACCATCAAGAGCCACCACAACGTTGGCGGCCTGCCCGAACAACTGGGCTTGAAACTGCTGGAGCCCCTGCGCGAGCTGTTCAAGGACGAGGTGCGCGAACTGGGCGAGGCGCTGGGCCTGCCGCATGACATGGTGTACCGCCATCCGTTCCCGGGCCCAGGCCTAGGTGTACGGATTCTGGGCGAGGTCAAGAAGGAATACGCCGACCTGCTGCGTCGCGCCGATGCCATCTTCATCGAGGAACTGCGCAATTTCCGTGACGAGACCACAAACAAGACTTGGTACGAGCTGACCAGCCAGGCCTTCACCGTGTTCTTGCCGGTGAAGAGTGTGGGCGTGATGGGGGATGGCCGCACCTACGAATACGTGGTTGCCCTGCGCGCCGTGCAGACCAGCGATTTCATGACCGCCGACTGGGCCGAGCTGCCCTATGCGCTGCTCAAGAAGGTGTCTGGTCGCATCATCAACGAAGTGCGCGGCATCAACCGCGTGACCTACGACGTCTCCAGCAAGCCGCCGGCGACGATCGAGTGGGAATGATCTAAGCTGGTCTTGCGCTGTAACAAACGATATCGGAAATCCCGAAGAGCGCGCATGTAACGCAAATTAGGCGTCTGTGGCTGCCTGAATCAGCGTCAACTAATCTTTCGCGAATTGATACTGGCAGATGAGCCTGATGGTGTCAGGAGGCGAATCAAAGTGAAGCTGATTTACTGACTGATCGAAAATTTGGCGCTCCGGCACCAAGAAAGAACGGTTCAAAGTGGCAGACTGTGCAATCTGTACATGGCAGTATTGTCGAGCTGGACACTGGGTATTTCTGTGCGGCTATTGCATCAATGGTCGGCTTGATGCGCGTTGGCAATCGGCCAATATTACCCTGCATACAAGGCCATTCGCGACCCTGGCACGATCAAATAATACGGTAAGCGTCCATTGTTGTGTAGGGCGCGGACTTTGGTGAAGTGTTCGCGGCGTAATGTGAGGCCAGGTGCGAGCTGGGCCGCGCTTTGTAGCGGTCTGAACCCAACCGCCCTCTAATGCACGGGGCCTTGTTGTCGATAGTTGGAAAGCAGAAAGTGGAAGTCCTTTTCCGTCTTTTCCACTGCAGGACCACCCGAGGCCCGATCTGGATCCGGTGCAATGGCATCCATCTTATTCAGAACCATTTGAATATCTTCGGACATCGCTGGATTGTCGGAGTTGCGCATCAGTCCCGCTTCGAAGTGTTGCCGCGCCTGGACAAATTGGTCGTGCACCAAGGCCTCAAAACCCAGCACGAAGTGGGGTAGGGGACTGCTCTCACCCAACTGCAGCAACGGCTGCCAAGTCAGCAAGGCCATTGCCGATCTGGCCGAACTCAGTTGCAACAAACCCAATTGGTACCGGGCAACTACCAGCCCGGGCTCCAGCAAAAGTGCATTGGCAAAGCCGGCCTCCGCCTTGTCGACGGCGCCGAGCTTGGCATGCTCTGCCCCCATCAGAAGATACGGCAGGGCTGAACCGGGCTGCTCTGCGCTCGCCTGGGTCAGCAACGCCAGGGCTGTGGTGCTATCGCCAAGCGCGCTGGCGGAAATGGCTGCTTTGAGGGTCTCGCTCATGGTGCTGCACATGTTAACCCAGGCGCAAACCGGCCCAAGTGAATTCGACCTGCCTTCCTTTGAACAAGCAAGCGCACATCTGTTTATTCCATACAGGAATTAATTCACAAGAAAAATACCAATTTACAGAATATGAAAATAATTTTGCCGAACCGCTAAACATTTTCTGATTTGTGGGGATTGATTGTCGAGGGGCATCGAATGAATGGGTCGCGCCCGCGGCCGGGGATGGCATTCGATGCCAAAGCAACAACCTAATTCCGAGCAAAACATGGTAGCAATCGTCAGCGGCAACAGCCTGGGTTTGAATTTGACTTCACTGGCAACCCTGGGTCAGCAAGGTACTTTTGGCTCTGCCGTAGAGGGGCGAGGCGGTGAATTGGCTTACGTCAACATCGCCAACGGAAATTTGGTCTTGAGCAATCGCGATGATTTCCTGGCAAGCCGTGGCCTGGATACTTCGGTCGTTCGCACCTACAACAGCCAGGGTAGGTTCAATGACGACAATGGTGACAACTGGTCCATTGGCATTTACAACCAGCCGTTGCAACTCAATGGCACGCTCAACACGGTCGGCAGCACCATCGTGCACACCGGCAGTGACGGATCGCAGTCGGTCTACCGGTATGACAGCGCAGCGGGCCGTTACACCAGCACCGACGGCGGTGGGGCGTACAACACCATCACCTACGACGGCTTGGCAAATCAGTATGTATGGAACGAGGGCAGCACCGGTGTACAAGAGCGTTATGAAGGCGCGGCATCGGCCAGGCTGCTTTCGCGCAGCGACGCCAATGGCAATACCAGCACCTATGCCTACAACGGCAGCCTGTTGGCCAGTGTGACCGACGCTTCGGGTGAGACCACCTACTACGATTACGTCGGCAATAACCTGAGCCAAATCCGGGTCGTAACCCAGGATGGCGCTACCACGACCCGGGTGCACTACAGCTATGACAGCAGCAATCGCCTGGCCAGCGTCGTTGTGGATCTGAGTCCCTCGGACAACTCCATCGCTGACGCCAATACGTACACCACCAACTACACATACGACGGTGCCAGTGACCGCATCACCAGCGTCAGCCAGACGGATGGTTCGCGCCTGGACATCAGCTATATCCAGATCGGGACAGACTACCGGGTTGCCAGCATCAAGGATGGACTCAATCAGGCCACCACCTACAGTTACGACCTGGTAAGCGGACAGACCACCGTGACGGACCCGCTGGGCGTAGCCAGTGTTTATACACACGATGCCCAGGGTGAGCTGACCCGGATACGCACCGGCGTCACCGCCGGCAATCCCAAGGGATTGTCGCAACTCCAATATGCCTACAACGATAAAGGCGACGTGATTTACGTCACCGATGCGCTGGGCAACACCATCAACTACCAATACGACGCCAACGGCAATCAAACCCTCAAGGTTGATCCGCTTGGTAATACCGTTGTCAGCACCTACAACGCGCAAAATCAGCTTGTCACCCAAACCATTGCGGGAAACACCGGCACCAGCTCGGGTGCCAGCCTGTCGCTCACCACGCGCAACGTCTATGATGCCGCGGGCAAAAACCTGCTTCGCTTTAGCATTTCCCCCCAAGGGCGGGTGACGGAGTACCGCTATGACAGCGCGGGCCTCAAGACCAGCAGCATCCGCTACGCGGGTACGACTTTCGATGCAACGGGCTTGGCTACCAACACCGCACCCAGCGAAGCGCAAATGCAGGCTTGGGCAGCGGGACAAGACCTGAGTCAGACGCAAAGAATCGATCTCAAGTACGACTTTCGCGGCCAACTAACCAGTTCCACTAGCTATGGCGCTGTGGACGCCAGTGGCAATGAGCAGCAAGCAACGACCACGCAATATCTTTATAGCCAGGCAGGCGAGTTGTTGCAGACCGTGCAACCCAATGCTGCCAGCGCGACCCATTATGCGTACGACGGCCTTGGCCGCGTCATAGCTACCACGGCTCCATCTTCGGATGGTGCTACCGCCAACACCACGACCACGCATTACAACGATGCGGGTGGCAGCACCACGGTCACATTGGCCAATGGCCTGAGCACTCTATCGACCTATGACGCAGCCGGGCGCCTGGTAAGCGTCGTTCAAAGCAGCAGCCTCTCCGGCAACCTGGGGACAACCCAATATGCCTACGATACGGACAACCGCTTGCTGATGGCAACGGATCCGACCGGTGTGAAGCATTGGATGCTGTACGACGCGGCTGGGCGCAAGGTTGCCGACATTGATGGTACGGGCGCGTTGACGGAATACGTCTACAACGCCAATGACCAGCTGAGCCAAACCATTGCCTATGCCACAGCGGTCGATACCCACGCGCTGGTGGACGCCAACGGACTGCCAACGGCTGCCAGCGTCACCAACCCGCTGACGCTGGCCTCCATACGGCCGCAAGCCAACACTGCGGATCGCAAATCCTGGAACGTCTACGACAACGACCAGCGTCTGGTTTGGCAAGTCGATGCCCAGGGCCACGTGACCCAGACCGATTACGACAGCGCATCGCGCGTGGTGGCCGTCACGAGCCTCGCCACCCTGATCAACACCTCCTTGTTGGGTGATGGAACCGATATGGTGGCCAATGGGGCCACTCTGGACGCAATGCAAAACGCGGCGCCGGGATCCGGAACAACCAACAGTGTGGTGGGGCTGAGCCTTTCAGGGGATACATCCGCCCAAGGCAGCACAGTCACTATGACAGCCGTTGTACTGGGGAACAATCCTGGCGGTGCGGTAACGTTTTACAGTGGCACGGTGGCACTGGGCAGTGCCGCGCTGAACAATGGAGTGGCGCAATTCGTCACCAACGGCCTGCCTGCTGGCATCAATGCCTTGAGCGTACGCTATGAAGGCGACGTCGCCAACACGGCCGGCGCATCCATGGTCAAGAACGAGAACGTTCTGCCGACGGCCGGCGTCAGCCTGGCGTCCTCCGCCCCTTATGCGGTGCAGGGCACTGCGCTGACCTTCACCGCAACCGTCACGGGCGGCAACCCGACGGGCTCAGTATGCTTCTTCAATGGCGACACCTTGTTGGGTAGCAGCGTTGTGCAAAACGGCTTGGCCACTCTCGCTGTGTCTTCGTTGCCACTGGGAACCAACAATCTGTCAGCCGTTTATTCTGGTGACACAAACAATGCCAGTGGCACTTCCGCAGCATTCGCACAGTCCGTCAGCAGCAACGCCTTGACGGCGCTAACCGCCAGCAGCACCAACGTGGTCCAAGGCAGCGCGGTGACGCTTGGCGCGCAAGTCACGGGCAGCAACCCTGGCGGTACCGTGACGTTCCTGAGCGGCCAGACTGTGCTGGGCAGCGCACCCGTTGTCAACGGCGCGGCCACTCTGTCGAGCAGTGCGCTGCCTGTGGGCAGCGATGCCATCACGGCCAGCTACAGCGGGGACGCCAACAATGCCGCCTGCATCAGCACCCAAAGCCTGAACGTCACGGTGGCGTCCGCGCCCGCGGTTCCCACAACGATCACGCTGCACAGCTCGAACCTCTATGCCAACGCCTCGGCGAATGTGACGCTCAGCGCCACCCTGGGTGGGGCCGTGGTGCCCACGGGCACCGTCACCTTCTACAACGGCAGCACGGCGCTGGGCAGCTCCACCCTGAGTAACGGCGCGGCCAGCCTGACCCTGAACAATCTGCCCAGCGGTGCCAGCAACATCACGGTGGTCTATGGCGGAGATGCCAACAACAGCGCTGTCACCTCCGCGGTCCTGGTGCAAACCGTCAACCCACCGGCCAGCTGGATCTCGCTCAGCGCATCACCGAGCAGCATCAAGCAGGGCGCTTCCCTGACCCTGAGCGTCTGGATGGGCGGCACATCTCCCAGCGGCTTGGTCACGTTCTACAACGGCAGCACCGCACTGGGCACTGCCAACGTGATCAATGGCTCAGCCACCCTGAGCACCACCTTGCTGCGCACCGTGGGCACCGCCAAGATCATCGCCAGCTACAGTGGGGACGCCAATAACGCCACTATGCAGTCCACGTCCGTCTCCGTCAGCGTGACGACGGCGACCCCCCTGCCGGCTGCACCGGTGCTGCCGCCTGCCACCACCACCACCTTGACGAGCTCGTCCACGGCGGCCGGGGCGCTGCAGGCCGTCACCTTTAACGCCACGGTCACGGGCGGCACCAGTGGCTTTGTGCCCAGCGGCAGCATGGGCTTCTTCAATGGAGCCACCTTGTTGGGCACGGCCCTGCTCGTCAATGGCCAGGCCAGCTTGAGCCTCACCAGCCTGCCGCAGGGCAGCGATGCCATCAAGGCCGTGTACTCGGGTGACGCCAACGGGGCCACCAGCACCTCGGCGGTTCTGACCGAAACCGTCAGCAAGAACACCCCGACGGTCACGCTGGGCAGCACCGTGCAGGCTCGCTACTCGGGCACTGTCCAGATGACGTTCACCGCGCAAGTCAGTGGTGCGGCGCCCAGCGGGCAGGTGACCTTCTACAATGGCAGTACCGTTCTCGGAAGCGCCACTGTCGATGCATCCGGTGTGGCCAGTATCAGCTACATCAGCATTGCCGCCGGCCCCGCCAGCTTCAGTGCCCAATACGTGGGAGACGCCAACAACACCGCAGCGAGCTCCGGCGTGAGCGCCACGACGGTACAGGGCACGGACGGCATCTCCTTGTACGCCCCCTCGCCGAGCAATCCTTCCCTGGGCAGCGCGGTGACGCTCACGGCGGGCATGTGGGCCGGTGCGGCCACCACTGGAACGGTCAGCTTCTTCAGCGGCAACACCTTGCTGGGCAGCGCCAATCTGGTCGGCGGCGTGGCCAGCCTGAGTACCACGGCGCTTCCCGTGGGCAACAACAGCATCACGGCCGTGTACTCGGGCAACGCCAACACGGTCGGTGTGACTTCCGCTGCGGCGGCTGTCACCGTCACCGTAGCTCCAACAAGTGCCGCCCTGAGCTCGACACAGACCCAGGCCAAGCTAGGTACCCCAATCACTTTCAGTACCAACGTAACATCTGCCAGCGGCGCCCCCGTGCCCACTGGCTTGGTCACCTTCTACAACGGCAGCACAGCAATAGGCTCCGCCATGCTGGTCAATGGTGCGGCAAGCTTCACTACCAGTGCCTTGCCCCTGGGGGCGGCCAGCGTGCACGCGGTCTATGCGGGAGACACCAATTCCGCCGCCAGCACGTCGGCGAACTTTGCGGTGGTGATTGGCAGCACATTCACCACAACTACCTCCCTCGGCGCCAGCAATTCCCAATGCGTCTACGGGAGCGGGCCCACGCTGAATGTCCTGATCGCCAATTCCAGCGCAACCGGTGCAGGCATCGGAGGTACTGTCACTTTTTACAATGGCAATGCCAACCTGGGAACGGTCAACGTCACCAACGGTGTCGCCAGCCTCACATTGAGCAACCTGCAGGTAGGCGTCAATAGCCTGCTTGCGGTTTACAACGGTGACGTCAACAACGCCACCAGCAGTTCCGCCAGCATCACGGTCACTGTCTCCCCGGAGCCCACCTCCGTCACGGCGCTGACCGCCAGCAGCACCAACGTGGTCCAAGGCAGCGCGGTGACGCTTGGCGCGCAAGTCACGGGCAGCAACCCTGGCGGTACCGTGACGTTCCTGAGCGGCCAGACTGTGCTGGGCAGCGCACCCGTTGTCAACGGCGCGGCCACTCTGTCGAGCAGTGCGCTGCCTGTGGGCAGCGATGCCATCACGGCCAGCTACAGCGGGGACGCCAACAATGCCGCCTGCATCAGCACCCAAAGCCTGAACGTCACGGTGGCGTCCGCGCCCGCGGTTCCCACAACGATCACGCTGCACAGCTCGAACCTCTATGCCAACGCCTCGGCGAATGTGACGCTCAGCGCCACCCTGGGTGGGGCCGTGGTGCCCACGGGCACCGTCACCTTCTACAACGGCAGCACGGCGCTGGGCAGCTCCACCCTGAGTAACGGCGCGGCCAGCCTGACCCTGAACAATCTGCCCAGCGGTGCCAGCAACATCACGGTGGTCTATGGCGGAGATGCCAACAACAGCGCTGTCACCTCCGCGGTCCTGGTGCAAACCGTCAACCCACCGGCCAGCTGGATCTCGCTCAGCGCATCACCGAGCAGCATCAAGCAGGGCGCTTCCCTGACCCTGAGCGTCTGGATGGGCGGCACATCTCCCAGCGGCTTGGTCACGTTCTACAACGGCAGCACCGCACTGGGCACTGCCAACGTGATCAATGGCTCAGCCACCCTGAGCACCACCTTGCTGCGCACCGTGGGCACCGCCAAGATCATCGCCAGCTACAGTGGGGACGCCAATAACGCCACTATGCAGTCCACGTCCGTCTCCGTCAGCGTGACGACGGCGACCCCCCTGCCGGCTGCACCGGTGCTGCCGCCTGCCACCACCACCACCTTGACGAGCTCGTCCACGGCGGCCGGGGCGCTGCAGGCCGTCACCTTTAACGCCACGGTCACGGGCGGCACCAGTGGCTTTGTGCCCAGCGGCAGCATGGGCTTCTTCAATGGAGCCACCTTGTTGGGCACGGCCCTGCTCGTCAATGGCCAGGCCAGCTTGAGCCTCACCAGCCTGCCGCAGGGCAGCGATGCCATCAAGGCCGTGTACTCGGGTGACGCCAACGGGGCCACCAGCACCTCGGCGGTTCTGACCGAAACCGTCAGCAAGAACACCCCGACGGTCACGCTGGGCAGCACCGTGCAGGCTCGCTACTCGGGCACTGTCCAGATGACGTTCACCGCGCAAGTCAGTGGTGCGGCGCCCAGCGGGCAGGTGACCTTCTACAATGGCAGTACCGTTCTCGGAAGCGCCACTGTCGATGCATCCGGTGTGGCCAGTATCAGCTACATCAGCATTGCCGCCGGCCCCGCCAGCTTCAGTGCCCAATACGTGGGAGACGCCAACAACACCGCAGCGAGCTCCGGCGTGAGCGCCACGACGGTACAGGGCACGGACGGCATCTCCTTGTACGCCCCCTCGCCGAGCAATCCTTCCCTGGGCAGCGCGGTGACGCTCACGGCGGGCATGTGGGCCGGTGCGGCCACCACTGGAACGGTCAGCTTCTTCAGCGGCAACACCTTGCTGGGCAGCGCCAATCTGGTCGGCGGCGTGGCCAGCCTGAGTACCACGGCGCTTCCCGTGGGCAACAACAGCATCACGGCCGTGTACTCGGGCAACGCCAACACGGTCGGTGTGACTTCCGCTGCGGTCAGCTGTACGGTTTCCACCCCTGCTGTTGTTGCTGCCCCAGCGGCGACCACTACCACAACTACAACAGCTCCAGCTTCGTCGGCCCCTGCCCCTGCCGCGGCCGCCAGCGCGCCGGCTCCAGCACAGATGACGTGCACCTCTGCGGCATCGGTGTCCAGCAGCGCCAGCATCCATATCCAAGTCTACGGCAACAACCCCAGCGGCATGGTAACCCTGCTCAACGGCAAAGTCGTGTTGGGCGCAGCGCAGGTCATCAATGGTGTTGCCAGTTTCCTGGCCAACGCCTTGCCGACGGGCGCCAACACCCTGACTGCCAGCTATAGCGGCGACGCAGCCAACGCGCCAAGCACCTTGAACTTTAGTCAGACGGTGGTGGCGGAACCTGCGAGCACGCTCACGACGCTGAGTAGCTCCATCCACCAAAACTCCTCGCTCACCCTGAGCGCCACCGTGGTGGGCAGCAACCCCAGCGGCTTCGTCACCTTCTACAACGGCGCCGTGTCACTGGGCACGGCACCGGTGACCCACGGTTTTGCCTCGTTGACGTTGACCATACCATCCACGGGATTGGACGCCATCACGGCCGCCTACGCGGGAGATGCAGCCAACGCGGGCAGCGTATCGGCCTCCTTGGCACACCCCATCACCCTATCGACTGTTCTCAATCTGAGCTACAGCACCCAGGACCGTGTCGTCCAGCAGGTCTATGACCGGGATGGTCTGCTGCGCGCAACGATTGATGGCGAAGGCTATCTGACCGAGTACCGTTACAACGCCGCGGACCAGCAAAGCGGCAGCATCCGCTACGCCAACAAGGTGCCCAACTACAACGGCCCGGCCAGCATAGCCGCGCTACTGGCCAGTGCGCGCCAATCCGGTCAGTTGGGTGCACTGTTGCCAAGCGCCAGCGCCAATGACATCCAGACGACCAACCTGTACAACGCGCGGGGCCAGTTAGCTGGCCAAGTGGATGGAGAAGGCTATCTCACGGAAATGGTCTTTGACGCCAACGGCAACGTGACGCAGACCCTGCGCTATGCCTCGGCGGTCAATCCTGCCAGTTTGACGGCCGGGGCCAGCGTGGCCAGCGTGCGCCCTGCCGTCAACGCGCAAGACCAGGTGTCGCTCACCCAATGGGATGCGCTCAACCGCATTGCCCAGACAACCAATGCCGAAGGCACCATCACGCAGTACAGCTATGACAGTGTCGGCAATTTGACCAGCACGGTCGTAGCCCTGAACACAGCGGACCAGCGTACGCTGCTGCGTCGATACGACCTGCAAGGCCACGTTACAGCTGAACTCAGCGGCGAAGGAGCTGCTTTGCTCAGCGGCAACCAGACGCAGAGCGAGGTGGACGCCATCTGGAGCCAATATGCGCTCACCCACACCTACGACGCGGCGGGGCGGCGCACCAGCACCACGGACCAGAACGGCAACAAGACCCTGTTCTACTACGATGCCAACGGCCATCTGACCGACACCATCAACGCCCTCGGGGAGGTCA